>Ga0265325_10000002_pt1 | contig 396758 bp, 372 predicted proteins | sample 41420metaG_FD_202090 | JGI IMG/M metagenome (GOLD analysis project Ga0265325, IMG submission 202090) | Rhizosphere microbial communities from Carex aquatilis grown in University of Washington, Seatle, WA, United States - 4-14-20 metaG | ecosystem: Host-associated > Plants > Roots >...
TTTTCTACTATATAGTTGTGTAATAACAATGGCTTAAAAGAGAATTACGACAATTAAACAATGAATATTTTATAAATCATTCACTTGTAGATCGGCGAGGGGGTACCTATTTCACCCCTGTGGGACGGAAAGCCCACCGAATTTCAGACGGCCGGAGGGGCAACTCCTGGCCGCAATTAAGGAGAGACCGTCATGAGAGAATTCATTGAAAGCGCACAGCGCGAAACCGGCGACAGCGGCGTCGTCACCATGTTGACCACGGCCATCATTGCGATGGCCGCCCTTCTGATGGCCGCAACCTCGTTCTCGCTGGTCTAAGCAGCGATCAGGATTTGAACGCGCGGGCCTCCTCCCCCCCGGTTAGCGCGTTCAAGGGCCAGCGGGCCTTCGGTGCGGTGCCCAGCCCATCGAAGATACCCAGCTGGCCACGTTCAACCCCCGCCCAGGCGACCATCGCGGCATTGTCCGTGCAAAGTCTGGGCGGGGGTATTTTTGTCTGGAAGCCTTCGCGTGATCCGAGCGCGGTGAGCGCGTCGCGGATTGCATGGTTGGAAGCAACGCCGCCCGCAAGCACGAACGCGGGATCGCGCGCATCCGGAAAATCGTTCTTGAACATTGTCATTGCCCCGCGCGTGCGGTCGAGAAGGATATCGACCACGGCGCTTTGAAATGACGCGGCAACGTCATTCGTATCGACCTTCTGTTCCTGAACGATCTGACGCACGGCGGTCTTCAGGCCCGAGAACGAAAAGTCCGCCCCGTCGCGTCCGCGCATCGGGCGGGGCAGGGCATAGCGCTTTTCATTCCCATTCCGCGCGGCTTTTTCGATGTTCGGTCCGCCGGGATAGGGAAGGCCGAGCAGCTTTGCCGTCTTGTCGAACGCCTCGCCGACCGCGTCATCGATGGTGGTGCCATAGAGTTTGAATCGCCCGACACCGGCGACGCCGAGCAACTGGCAATGGCCGCCGGAAATCAGCAGCAGCAGAAAAGGAAACTCGCACCCTTCGGTCAGCCGCGCCGTGAGCGCATGGGCTTCGAGATGATTGACCGCGATCAGCTTTTTGTTCGCGGCGAGCGCCAAGGCCTTCGCTGTCGTGAGACCGACCATTACGCCACCGATGAGACCGGGCCCGGACGTCGCTGCGACCGCATCGACATCCGCCAGCGTGATGCCCGCCGCCGATAGCGCTTCCGCGACGATTCCATCCAGCCGTTCGACATGGGCGCGCGCTGCGATCTCCGGCACCACGCCGCCATAGGGCCTGTGTGCGTCGAGTTGCGAAAACACGATGTTGGAAAGGATCGTGCCTGGTCCCGGCGCACGGCCACGCACCACCGCGGCGGCGGTTTCGTCGCAGCTCGTTTCAAGGCCAAGAACGGTCCAGTCGCGCACGTGACCCTCATGCTTCGACAAGCTCAGCATGAGGGTCTTGGCTTGGCCCTCACCCTGAGCTTGTCGAAGGGTGAGAGACGTGATTTCGCCGACCGGAAAAATAACCTAGATACAGGCCCGTCCTAACCCGAACCGCCCATGACAGAAAACAAAAATCCGCTCCGCATCGGAACACGCGGCTCCAAGCTTGCGCTGGTGCAGGCGAATATGGTGGCCGGTCTGCTGCGCGGGATCGGCGCGGCGAGTGAAATCGTCGTGCTCAAGACTACGGGCGACAGGATCCATGATCGCCCGCTCGCCGATGCCGGGGGCAAGGGCCTGTTCGTGAAAGAGCTGGAAGACGCGCTGCTGAATGGCACGATCGATCTCGCGGTGCATTCGATGAAGGACGTGCCGGTCGATCTGCCGCCGGGCCTCGCCATCGCGGCCGTGTTGAAACGCGAAGACCCGCGCGATGTGTTTGTCTCCAACAAGGCGAAGACACTCGCCGATCTGCCAAAGGGCGCGGTGCTCGGCACGAGTTCGGTGCGTCGCGAGGCACAGGTGAAGCGCGCGCGGCCCGATCTCAAATGCGTTCTCCTGCGCGGCAATGTCGATACGCGGCTGCGCAAGTTGGACGAAGGCGAGATGGACGCGATGCTGCTTGCGCTGGCGGGACTGAAACGGCTGGGATTGGAAGATCGCGCGACACAGATGCTCGATGATTTTCTGCCCGCCCTGTCGCAGGGCGCCATCGGAATCGAAATCCGTGCCAGCGATACGCTCACGCGGGAGAACGTGACGAAGCTCAATCACCAAGACACGGAGATCGCATTGATCTGCGAGCGCGCGTTCCAGAAAGCGCTTGGCGGGTCATGCCGTTCGCCGATGGCGGGCCTCGCGACCGTTCACAACGGCGTTCTGTCGTTCCTTGGCGAAGTCATCGCGCCGGATGGCAGCGATGGCGTCGATACGAGCGTCACACTGACGCTCGGCCGGGATCCGCGCCGCGAGGCGGAAGACGCCGGATACAAAGCCGGCGCTGCGCTGAAACCGCGCGCCGCTTCATGGCTCGATCTCTGACATGCGCGTGCTGATCACGCGGCCGGAGGAGGACGCTCTGCGCATCGCGGAGATTCTCACGAAGCGCGGACATGAGCCTGTGATCGCACCGTTGCTCCAAACCAATTTCCATGATGGACCGGAGGTTTCTCTTGACGGCGTGCAGGCGATCCTGGCGACCAGCGCCAATGGCGTGCGCGCGCTCGTGCGCCGGACACAGCGCCGCGACGTGCCATTGTTCGCCGTGGGGCCGCAGACGGAAGAGGAGGCCCGCGCGCATGGTTTCGCCGTCGTTCGCAATGCCAACGGCGATTCCAGGACGCTGGCTACCGCAACGAAAGGCTGGGCTTCAACGGACAAGGGCACACTCCTGCATGTCAAAGGCGCCGAGGCCGACGGCACGCTCGCGACGCTGTTGAAAGCACAGGGCTTCGATGTGCGCACACGCGTTCTCTATGACGTCGCCGATATTGGTTTGCCCGAGGAGGCGCGCGCGCAGCTCGCAAACCGCGCAATCGATGCCGCGCTGTTCTTCTCCGCCCGCAGCGCGCGGATCTTCGCGCAGGCGGTTGGAGGCTTGCCTCTCGAAACTGTGATGGCGGTATGCATCAGCGCGGCGACGGCCGAGGCGCTCGCACCCCTTACTTTCCGCAGCGTGCGTGTGGCGGCTCAGCCAAATCAAGACGCGTTGTTGGATTGCCTTTCCTGATTGTCACGGCCGCATTCGCGGACCATGACATTTGTGGTAGGGTGAAAATGACATTGTGGGGGCGCATTATGGGCAGGTTTCTGGGCATTCTCGTCGTTCTCGTCGTTCTCGTGGCGTTGATCGCAGGCGCGATCTGGTACGCGAGCACGCCGGATATTCCGCGCGCGCAGCTTGAAACGAAATACAACGCACCGGCCTCCGAGTTCGTGATGCTGCCCGACGGCGCCCGCGCCCATTTCCGCAGCAGAGGTGCGAGCAATGCGCCCGTGTTGTTGCTTCTGCACGGATCGAACGCTTCCTTCCTCACCTGGGAGCCGTGGTCGAAGAAGCTCTCCGACAAATATCATGTCGTCGCCGTCGATCTTCCGGGTCACGGTCTGACCGGCGCGGTGCCGAATGGCGATTATAGCGAGGAAGGCATGGCGAAATTCGTCGGCGAATTCGCCGACAAGATGGGGTTCAAGAATTTCGCGCTTGCGGGCAATTCGATGGGCGGCGCGGTGGCCGCGCGTTTTGCGGAAGAGCATCCCGCGCGCGTGACGAAGCTCGTTCTGGTCGATGCCGGCGGCCTGCCGTTCAAATTCGGCAGCGGCGAACCGCTCGCGTTCAAGATTGGGCGCATCCCGGTCTTGAACCAGCTCCTTCTGCACGTTACGCCGCGCGCGATCGTGGTTGAAGGTCTGAACAAGGCGATCGTGCGCAAGGAGATCATCACCGATGCGATGATCGATTCCTATTGGGATTTCGCGCGCATGGAAGGCACGCGACAGGCGACGCTCGTGCGCTTCCAGCTACCGTGGGACACCTATGTCCAGGATCACACCACAGCGATCACCATGCCGACGCTGATTTTGTGGGGCGAGAACGACGGACTCATTTCCGTCTCGACCGCGCATGACTGGGCGAAAGCGGTGAAGGGATCGAAACTGATCGTCTATCCTGCGACCGGCCACATCCCGATGGAGGAAGTTGCGGACAATTCCGCGGCGGATGTGCGCGCGTTCCTCGAAAGACCCTAGTTTCCGGTGTTTGATAGCGTGTTGCGCTGCGGCCTCACAAAAATTTCATAATCGGGTGCCCGCGAGTCCGATGTGAATGCAATCAAGGGCTTCGCATCATCTATCACACACCAGTGCAGTAGGAATCGCCGCAAATCTATCGAACACCTCCAAAACGCGCGGATAATCCGCGCATGAAAATGCAGATGGCCGACGGGCCGAAAACGGAACTGATTGGTGTCTCCCAGCGGATACAGCAATCGATCGAAGACATGATCGCCTCGGTGTCGCGCGGCATTGGCGATTGCATGGAGAACGCGCGCAACACGGTGCCGAGAAGCATCGCCGACGATACGCGCTCCAGCGAGCGGCGCGACGCCGTGCAGATGGTGTCGTCCACGGCGGATTTGCTGTCGTCCATTGCCAAGCTGAAGGGCGAGTTCCAGCACAACTATACGATCAACCGCATCAGCGAGCTTGAACGTGCGCGGCAGCGGGCCAAGGAAGAAACGGGGCTGGAGAAAAGCGGACGCTTTGTCGAACTTGGCGAACTGATGGATCCGGAAGAGGTCGAAGCGCTCAGCGATGCCGAGCGCGAAGATTATTTCCGGTTCCTGAAGCTGCCGCCGCTCGACCTTCGTCGTGCCTCCCCACCGGATCGAGCCGGTGACACCCCCCTCCCGGAAAATGCGGGTTCGAATAGTGATGCAGGCGAATCCTAGAAAAATGGCCTGCTTGGCGAAGCCGGTGCCGGACGAGGGTCCGGTGCGGCGAAGACGGGGCGGCCAGCCGGGAAACAAGAACCGGCTCCGCCACGGCCGCTACAGCGAAGCACGGATCACGCGGCGTGCGCACAATCGCGCGCTGATCCGCGCCATGCGCAATCTCACGCGCAAGATCGAGATGATGGCGTGGTCACGGAAAGCGTTGAGGAATGCGAGGAGAGCGAAGGCATTGAGATCTGCCCTCCCCTTGAGGGAGGGCCGAAATCTCTTTCGAGCGCCCGTGAGAAAGGGATTTCGGGGAGGGGTCAACACGTTCAGAAGCCGCCCCTCCCCGAATTTGGACTTGCGCTATTGCGCTACGCCAAATTCGACCCTCCCTCAAGGGGAGGGTGGAGGTGCCGCGACGCTTTACTTCACAAATTCCGCCAGGGCATCGCCGATGCGCGGAAGGACTTCGCTCCAATCGCCGAATTTCTCCGGGCTGAAGACCGTCGTCTTGCGATACCAGGGGTATTCATCGGTGCCGAGCTGCGGCCAGGTGCGGCCCGCCGTCGCGAACCACACTTCCGTGCCGACACTTGCGGCCGTTGCGGCCGCCGCCGTTGGCGCGGAGATGACAAGATCTAGCGCCGCCGACAACGCCGCGGCGCCATCGATATCGCTCTTCAGGTCGAGACCTTCGATGCGATGGATGCGGACGCCATGCATCTCCTCCGCACGCGCGATCTCGTCAGCGCAATCGCCATATTGGAGATTGACGAAGGTGATGCCGGGCGTTTTGAGGATCGGCCCCCACAGGTCGAGCGCGCTGAAATATTTCGCGCGTTTCGCGCCCAGCATCATCGAGCGCCAGCAGATACCGATTTTCGGGCCATCGCCGAGGGTTGCGAGTTGCGCCGCGAAATCCACGACACGTTCGGGATCGGGCACGAGGAATGCCTTGTGCGGAAAGTCGCTCAGCGAACGCCGCAGGATGTGCAGCGGCGTGCCCATCGGCGCCCAGAAATCCGGTTCGCCCTTGTCGATGGAGAACGGAATGAACCGCAGGCTCTTGTTGCCGTCTTTGTCGATGAGGGTGCGGTCGTCATATTGGCCGACTTCGGCTTTCGGGAAGGAACGCTGGAACAGCGGGACGAGGCGTGGATCGACGGCGATCTCGAGCTTGCCGGTTTCGCCGACGGCTGCCGCAAGATCGGGAAGGATGTTGGCGAACATGAATTCGTCACCCAATCCCTGTTCGCCGACAATGAGAATGCGCTTGCCATCGAGCGGCTCGCCTTTCCAGATCGGCGCCTTGACGAGGTGATGCACATAGGCGCGGAAGCGCGTGTCGTTGCGGATTTCGTATTCATCGAAGCCTTCCGCGATCTGGCCCATGCCGATCAGGCAGATCGAGCGCGAATGTTTGCCCTCCATCTGTTCGCCGGGTTCCACCGCGCGCATCAGCGCCTCGTTGTAGGCGTCCAGCGCCTTGTCGAGGCGGCCCAGATGCGACCACGCGTAACCGATGTTGTGATGAAGACGCGCGAAGTTCGGATCGAGGCGGATGGCTTCCTGGTAGAAGACGAGACTCTCCTCGACGCGGCCGTTTTCCGCCAGCACCGTGGCGAGCGAATTCCACAGGATCGCTTCGGCCGGCATGCGATAGATCGCGGCGCGCAATGTCTCGATCGCGATGTCGATCTCGCCCATGTCGCTCTGCACCGAGCCGAGATTGTTGTAGCCGAGCGGCGAGTCCGGACAGGCGGCGATGTAGAGCTGAAACATCTTATGCGCGCCGTCGATCAGCTTCATGTTCCAGGCGGCGAGTCCAAGATTGATGAGCAACTCCGGATCGTTGGGATCGAGCGTGAAGGCGCGCTCATAGGTGACAAGCGCCTTGTGCTGGTGGCCCATCCGCTGCAGCGCCATGGCAAGAACGTGAAATGCCTTGGCGTTGGTGTCGTCTTCCTTGGTGGCTTCCAGCGAAAGCTGGGCCGAACGCACCAGATCGCCGCGCTGCCAGGCCTTCAGCGCGCGGCGAAGGGCGTTGTTCGAGGCTTTGCGCGCGAGCGCTGCATCGTAGTCTTCGCTCAGCTTCTCGAGCTTGGCGATCGCGGCCATGCGGGCATCGAGACCGGCGAGCGAATCCAGGCCGGGAGCGGCTGCGAGTTGCGCCATGTGAAGAAAATCCCTTCGTATTCAGCGCGGATCAAAGCCGGATCATGTTTAATCTTGCGTGAAGACTTTTCTTCAATCCGCAAGGCATTTGTTAACCACGACGGGTTAGCGTGCGCCTGTCTGATGGCGTACCGGAGAACCCCATGCCGCTGAAACTGTCGCTGAAACCGGGCGAGAAATTCGTGCTCAACGGCGCGGTTCTGGCCAACGGCGACAAGCGCGCGAGCCTGGTTCTTCAGAATAAGGCGTGCGTCCTGCGCGAGAAGGATATCATGCAGCCGGGCGAAGCGGTAACGCCGGCACGCCGTATCTATCTGCCCATCATGATGATGTACCTCGATGCCGAGGGCTGGGAAGATTACTACAGCGAATTCGCGCTGCGCATGACCGAGTTCATGGGCGCGGTGGAAACAAGATCCGTGCTGGCCTCTTGCATCGAGATCAGCCGCGACGTGACGAATGGCGCTTACTACAAGGCGCTGATGACGTGCCGCAAACTCTTCGACTTTGAACAGGAACGGTTGAACTATGACCCTTCAAGCATACCAGAACACGCAGCGCATTACTGAAGATTCCCGTTCGGCCGAGTACCGGCTGTTCGGCCAGGTGACCGGTGCGCTGATCGACGCGCAGAAGACGAGGGAGAGTGCTGCACCGCTCGTCGATGCTGTCGATTGGAACAAGAAGCTGTGGCGCACACTCGCAGCCGATTGCATGGACGATCGCAATCAGCTGCCGCAAGAAATTCGCGCCAAGATCGTGTCGCTGTCCTTGTGGATCGCGAAATACTCGCGGCAGGTGACGCGCAACGGCGCCTCGCTCGATCCGCTGATCGAAGTCAACCGGACGATCATGCAGGGCCTCAAAGGCGCGGCCTGAAACTTTCTCTATTCGTACGGAAAAGCCGGCTCTCTCGGGCCGGCTTTTTTGTTTGTGCTGTTTTGCCCATCGGCAATTTCTTCCCTTCCAAATCGTTTCTTACCAACCTCATAATCGAACGAAATCAATGCCTTGTGTGACGAACAAATCCTTTCCCTCTGGCATGGCGGTTGCGAACGGACGGGCAGGGGCATCGTGCCCGACGGCGTGCAAAACGCCGCCGACTGACCAGAAGGGAATTGGAGACCCACCATGCTTAGCGTGAACACCAACTCCGGCGCGATGATCGCGCTTCAGTATCTCAACCAGACCAATGCCGATCTCGCGCAGACCCAGAACGCCATCAATACCGGATTGAAAGTGGCCAGCGCCAAGGACGATGGCGCGATCTACGCCATCGCACAGAACATGCGCGGCGATGTTGCCGGCTACGGCGCCGTTCAGGACAGCCTCAATCGCGGCATGTCGACGATCGATGTCGCGATGTCCGCCGGTCAGTCGATCTCGGACCTGCTGATCGAGATGAAGACCAAGGCGCTCGCCGCGTCCGACACCTCGCTCGACACCACAAGCCGCCAGGCGATGAACCAGGATTTCATCGCCCTGCGCGATCAGATCTCGACCATCGTCAAGAATGCCGTGTTCAACGGTTACAACCTGGTCGATGGTTCCACGACACAGATCACGGCGCTGGCGTCTTCGGACGGCACGCGCAAGATCACGGCGCAGGCCGAGAACCTCAGCCTCTCGGGCTCCATCGTCACGCTCTCGACCGGCGCATCGATCTCGACCCAGGCGATGGCTTCGACGATGGTGGCTGCGATCCAGGCATCGCTGACCAATGTCGACTCTGCCCTCGCGCAATTGTCTTCCGGCTCGAAGAAGTTCTCGATCCAGGTCGACTTCGCGTCCAAGCTGTCGGATTCGCTGACCAGCGGCATCGGCAATTTGGTCGACGCCGACATGGCAACCGAGAGCGCGCATTTGCAGTCCTTGCAGGTCAAGCAGCAGCTCGGCGTGCAGGCTCTGTCGATCGCAAACCAAGCGCCGCAGACCATCCTCTCGCTGTTCAGAAGCTAAGATCTCTGACAATCGTACGAAACAAGAAACGGCGCCGCGGTCGCGGCGCCGTTTTCTTTTGTCTCAAATACGGGGCAAATCCTGCCGGTGACCCGGCAAGAATTTCCCCTTAACCGGTAAATTTTGCCGGGAGTTTCGAGGCACTGGAAAATTTGCTCCGGAATGAATTTTCCGGGCCAGCGGAAAATCGACAGTTAGAAAATCCTAAAAGTCGCGCGGCACGCGGGTTGCCAGAGAGTGTGCGGGGCAAAACGCCCCAAGAGCAAAACGCTCATCACAACGGAGGCACGAAATGCTTAGCGTCAATACCAACACTGGCGCCATGGTTGCGCTGCAGTACCTGAACAGCACCAACGCCCAGCTCTCACAGACTCAGAGCGCGATCAACTCGGGCATGAAGGTCGCGTCCGCGAAAGACAACGGCGCGGTTTACGCCATCGCGCAGAACATGCGCGGCGACGTTGCCGGCTATTCTGCCGTGCAGGACAGCCTTAACCGCGGTATGTCGACGGTTGACGTCGCGATGTCCGCGGGTCAGTCGATCTCCGACCTGCTCGTGGAAATGAAGACCAAGGCCCTGGCCGCGTCCGACACTTCGCTCGACACAGCCAGCCGCGCTGCGATGAACCAGGATTTCGTGGCTCTGCGCGATCAGATCTCGACCATCGTCAACAACGCCGTGTTCAACGGTTACAACCTGGTCGACGGTTCGACGACTCAGGTGACCGCGCTGGCGTCTGCCGATGGCTCGCGCCGCATCACGGTCTCCGCGGAGAACTTGAGCCTTTCCGGTTCGATCGTGACGGTGTCCACGGGTGCGTCGATCTCGACGCAGTCCGCGGCTTCGACGATGGTGGCTGCGATCCAGACCTCGATCACCAATGTCGACTCCGCTCTGGCGAAGTTGTCTTCGGGTTCGAAGAAGTTCTCGATCCAGGTCGAGTTCGCCCAGAAGCTGTCCGACACGCTGACGACCGGCATCGGCAATCTGGTCGACGCCGACATGGCGACCGAAAGTGCGCAGTTGCAGTCCTTGCAGGTCAAGCAGCAGCTCGGCGTACAGGCTCTGTCGATCGCCAACCAGGCGCCGCAGACCATCCTCTCGCTCTTCCGTTAAGCGATACGGGGCGGGGCCCGCAATGCGGGCTCCGCCTTCGCTTACCGAAGGGCGTGAGCCGGAATACCGGCCGCGTCCCAGGGCGTACGGGAAGAACTCGGTGGGAAATGAACGGGACGGGCGAAGGCAACTTCGCCCGTTTCGCTTTTTGCCGGGAAGGGATCAGAGCTTCAGGTGCCGGACCAGTGCTTCAACAACACGCTGCGCGTCGGCCGTGTTCATGGCGGCGGATAACGGAAGGCTGAGGGCATTCGTGTAATAACGATCGGCGCCTGGAAGCTTGGCTGGGAAGCGCTTCGCATAATACGGCTGGCGATGAACCGGAAAATAGTGAACTTGGGTACCGATTCCGTCATCGGATAGCGCGCGCATCAGAATGCCGCGCGTGATTCCAGCGGCTTCAAAGTCGATGCGGGCCACATAGAGATGCCAGGCCGGCAGACAGGCGCGCGAACGCGCCAAAGGACGCAAAATTGGCGCATAGGGCGCGAGAAGCGTGTCGTAAGTCGCGACGATGCTGCGGCGCCGCGCGAGAAAGCGGTCGAGCTTTTTCAGCTGGGACAGGCCGAGCGCGCATTGTATGTCATTGGCGCGCCAGTTGAACTCCGGCTCGACGAGTTCGTAGTACCAGGGATTGGGGCGGCCGTCGGTATCGAAAGCGTCATCCGTATTCTCAAAATCATCCGGATCGCGCGTCATGCCATGATTACGCGCCGCGACGAGCCGCTTTGCGATTGCCGGATCGTTGGTCGTGACGGCACCGCCTTCGCCCATCGCAATCGCCTTGACCGGATGGAAGGAAAACACGCTGAGATCGCAATGGGCATTTACGCCAATGCGCGATGCGCCAGCCTGGCCGACATAGGTCGCGCCGAATGTGTGACACGCGTCGTCGACGATCTTCATCTTGTGGAGGCGCGCAATGGCTGCGATCTCTTCGAGCGCGCCGCATTGTCCGTTCAGGTGGACGTTGAACACCGCATCGGCTTTCCCCGCACGTGCGAGCGCCTGACTGAAAGTTTCGGGTGTCATCAGTCCGGTCTTGGGATCGACATCCGCGAAAACGATTTCGGCGCCGTTTAGATGCGGCGCGCTGGCGGTGGCAAGGAATGTGATCGCGGGCACGACGATTTTCGCGCCGGCACCCAGATTGAGTGCCCGCGCGGCCATATGTAGCGCCGCCGTCCCGCTCGCGCACACGACCGCGTGCTTCACGCCGAGATACTCCGCAACGGCGCTCTCGAACCGCGCCACGGTAGGTCCTGTGGTGAGATAGTCGCTGCGCAAAACCTCGGCCACGGCAGCGATGTCGTCGTCTTCGATGACCTGGCGGCCATATGGCAAGAACGCCGGTGTGGACGTTTCCGATACCGGCTCGGCCTTGAACGCGGGCGCTCTCACGCGTAGCTCTGTGCGAGAAGGGCCTGAAGGCCGCGAACATCGAGACCTTCCGGGTTGCTATCGCTGGAATAGGCAAAGCCCTCTGCGACGGGCTTGGCGCCGCGATTGAGATAAGCTTCCCGCGCTGCGGCTGCAAAGCTCGCCAAAATCACGTAGCGATCATCGAGTTCGACGGTCCAGCGCGAGTCATCGGCCGGGATCATGGTTTCGTGGAGCTTCTCACCTGGCCGCACACCGACGATCTTCTGGCCCAGCGATGGGCAGAGCGTCGTTGCAATGTCTGTCACTGTGCTTGAAGGAATTTTGGGCACAAAAATCTCGCCGCCGCGCGACATTTCCATGCTGGAAAGGACGAAGTTCACACCCTGCGTGAGGGTGATCCAGAAGCGCGTCATTCGCGGATCGGTAATCGGAAGCTCCTCGACGCCCTCGGCCGCGAGCTTGCGGAAAAACGGCACGACGCTTCCACGCGATCCGAACACATTGCCGTAGCGCACTACGGCGAATTTCGTCCCGTCCGCACCGGACAGATTGTTGGCTGCGACGAAGATCTTGTCGGAAGCGAGCTTGGACGCGCCATAGAGATTGACCGGGTTCGCCGCCTTGTCAGTCGAAAGTGCGATTACCTTCCGGACATTGCGGCGCAGCGCGGCATAAACGAGGTTCTCGGCACCAAACACATTGGTGCGGATGCATTCGAAGGGGTTGTATTCCGCGGTCGGAACCTGTTTCAGGGCGGCAGCGTGAATTACATAGTCGATGTTGTTGAGCGCGAGCTCGAGGCGATCGCGGTCGCGAACGTCGCCGATGAAATAGCGCATGAAAGGATGCTGCTCCATCGGGAACATTTGCTGCATCTCATACTGCTTGAGTTCGTCGCGCGAATAAATCACGAGGCGGCGCGGCTTGTAGTTCTCGATCACCGTCTTGACGAAATGCTTGCCGAAAGAGCCCGTGCCGCCGGTGACAAGAACCGATTTGTCGTTCAAATCGAGCCACGGCTGCGTGAAATCGCGCAGGCTGGTATTGGCCGGAGGCGGCGTGGCGACATCGTCATCCTTGGTGGCGAGATAGATCTTTTTCACGCGATGCTGCCCCATCTGGTCCGTCCATGCTGTGCGGCCGCCATGGTTGCAGAACACAGTTAATAAGCGGCTACCGGCAACACTCCGTTCACGCTAAAGCGGAATCGCCGCGGGCCCGAGCGATATGGCGAAGGTTTGCGCGTATCGTCCAATTCGAGCGCCGACAACATAAGCTGACAGAACAAACTGCCGCCGACCTCTCGGTGCGTAAGAAGGCCCAGAAGTGGCGAGGTTTCGCGGTCTATTTCGATACGCAGACGCGTCTTGTCGTCGCCGATCTCCGCCCATCCTTCCGTCACGCCAAGGCCGTGCGACGCGGAAACCAGAAAGGAAACCGGTGCGCCGTGATCGACATTCTGACCGGCAAGCAGGAAGGTTTCTGAGTTCTTACCGCCATTGTGCGTTGTTAAGGAAAGCTTCGACCAGTCGAGGGCATCCGGCAGCAAAGTGAAATGACCGAGACGCAGACTGCCTTTGCCGAAATCTGGCCAATGAAATGTGAGATCGAAGTCAATTCGCGGCGCGTTGGCATAAATTCGCAACGTCTTTTCGATCGGCCCCTTTGGTGTGTCGATTCGTGCGAACGCGAAGGTATCGCCGTTCTCAGTCCAGGTCTGTGCCTCGCAGTGTTCCAGGTCGGTGACTTTGTGCTCGCCGATGCCTTCGAAGACACTGTCGCCGGTGTACCAGTCGGCCTGCATGTGGATGTCGTCGAAATGTCCGTGTGAAAGCCCACCCAACGAAGGTATTGCATGACCGGCAAAGCGCACCGACGATAGAGCGAGACCGCGGCGGCGATCCAGCCGAACGGAAACGGCAGGCGTCTGAATATCGATGTGCCGGTTCGCTACTGCTGAACCGCGCGGTGTGAAAACGGGGGGCAGAGCCTTTGCCCAGCGTTCCTCCATCGCCATAAGGCGCGAACAAAAATCGTCCCAGCGCTTGTCGGTAATGTGCGTGCGAAAATCGCTCGACCACAGAAAACACAGTTCTTTCCAAGCGGCGATGCCCGCTTTCCCCAAGCAGAGTCCGCCATAGATACGCTGGCACGCGGCGTTGATACCGAGATCGTCGCGCCCCGTCACAGCCCAGCGCGAAAGATTATATTTGCGCTGTTTCTTGACTGGAATCGGACATGCAGCGCTTTCCAGACGTAACGGATGACGCTGAAGACTTGCGGTGTGCAAAACCGCCGAAGGCTTTACCAACTCGAAGCCAGGCTCTTCCGCGATCCCGGAGAAAGCCAGTTCGATTTTTTTCCATTCGCTTTCGCCTGACAGCTTTTCCTCGGTCTTGTAACGGCCGGGACGGAAATCGAAGATTTCCGCATCGCTGGCATAGCAGCACAGCGCGCGCGCGTTCGCGCCACGTTGCCCACGAAGATAATCGAGATATGCGTCGAGTTCGATGTCGCCATGCGCGAAGCGTTGCAGCTTCTGAAAGGCAACCGTATTGGTCCAGAGCAGCGCGATGGTCCGTCCGTCGCTGCCCTGCGCATGCTCGGCACGATAGCGCGCTTCGCGCGGCCATTCCGGGTGATGCGCGGACGGATTGTCCCAATCCATCAGCAGCGCCTGATAGCCAGCGTCGAGATATAGCCCAACCAGGCCGCCGGAATAAGCCTGCTCGTTCACCAGCGCGAGGCGCGGCCTGACGCCGAGAAGGCGTTCGTAGCACGCATTGCCAATTTTGAGATTTTCTTCCGTCACGCGCGCCGGCACGAGCGGTGCTATGATCTGCGCATAGCCGGAACCGATCAGCTCGGCCTTATCCTCGGTTATCAACGCGCGCAGCTTCGCGATCCATGAGAGATCGCGCGCCGCGATCTCTTCTAGAGTGAACCCCGTAGCCTCAATTCCGATAGGGCCATGCGACTCCGCCAGTTTCAACAATGGCCAATAACAGTGCGCGATCACATCGCCGCGCTGTTCCTCCTCGATCGACGAAAAGGCGAGATTGAGATGAAACAGCGCGAACAGGCGCAGGGTGCTCGCGGTTGCTTCGATATCTCGCGAACGGACTGGCGCGTTCATGCGGTTTTGATCTGCAATCGGGTGAGCGCGTTGTTGGCGGCCGCCAGCGCCGCATCGCGTGAAGTGCCGGTCGCCAGCACCATGGCAGCAGATGGCCGTTTGTCTCCCGCCGGTGGAATGATATCGCCTGGATTGGCGGTAACCACGACATCCACGACGCCGGGAATCTTCAGAGCTTCTTCCGCGCCGGTGACCGATACGACGCGGCCCGGTTTGGGAAAGGCATAACGCTGAACCACCGCAGTGGATATCTTCGGCTCTAGATCTTCAGGAGACACGGACTCTCCGAGCGCAACCTTAATCGCGCAACCAATGAAGTCGATGCCTGTGTTGAGTGGAATCTCGCGTGTGCAGAAGAACCCGCCCGAGAGTCTTGCCGCCAACTCGATGACGTAGGGCTCACCATTATGGACAACGATATCGCCTTTGACCGTCCCGTTCGTCACGCCGAGCGATTCTGCTGCACGAGCCACGACACCTCGCACCTTGGACTGAATGTCTTGCGGCAGGTGGCTCGGCAAATCGCCGCCGTTCTCGATGAAGAATGGTGCATAAGTCTCGAGATATTCGTAGTTGCGGTCGGAAAATCCCGGTGTGTGGCATAGGCCTTCAATGACTATGGATTCTGTCGAGACCTGAGGGCCGTCGAGATATTCCTCGACCATCACACGTTCTGTCGGCGAATGGCTGCGTGCCAGAGAGTAAGCCTTGGCCAGATCTTCGACTTGGGCAATGCGCTGAACACCGCGCGAGCCGCGGCTATCGACGGGTTTGATCACGAGATTGCGGCCGCGCTCGATGGCGACACGCTGCAGTTCCTGAACGGTATTGATTTCGGAGAACCACGGCACCGGTACACCGCGTTCCGCAAAGCGGCGTTTCATCGCGAGCTTGTCGCAAGCAAGTTCCGCGATTGTGATGGAGATACCTGGAAGGCTTAAGCGCGCGGCGACTGTGGCAACCGTGACCGGCGCGTCGGCGGCCACGCAGATCACGCCGTCGATCTTGCGTATCTTGCGATTGAATCGTTCTGCCGCTGAGGCTGTCTCCGCCGGACCGTAGACATCGGCGATAATGCAGGAATCTGCGAACGCGAAACCCGGCGCCGCTGGATCGCGATCGGAGACGACGACGTACAGCCCCATTTCCTTGGCACGTTTCGCGGCGTCCACCGCCTCGATCCCGCCGGAGACGATGAGAAGTGTCTTGCTCATCAGAAATACAACCCGCCGTTCACGTTGATGGTCTGTGCTGTGATGTAGGAGGACGCATCGCCGGCCAGAAACACAACGGCATCGGCGACTTCGCGCGCGTGGCCGAGACGCTTCAGAATTATGTTTTCGGCCGCTTTCTGCACACTTGCAGAGGCGAGACCGGCCTGCCCCATGTCCGAAGCGATGATGCCTGCGGCAACAGTGTTCGAACGCACACCATATTGCGCGCCGAAGCGCGCGACGACCTGTGCCAGAGAAATCAATCCGGCTTTTGAGGCGGCATAGTGCGCCGTGCGGGGGCCGCCATACTGTCCGCTTACGGAACCGATATGGACGATGCTTCCGCCACCAGACTCTTTCAGCACAGGCAGGAAGACCTGTGAGCAGATAAAAGGACCTTTCAGGTTCGTGTCTAGGATGGTGTCCCAGTCCGCGTCGCTCACCTGATCGAGATCGGTCGGCTTGTTGATGCCGGCATTGTTGACGAGGATTGAGATCGGCCCGAACTCTTTCACTTTAATAGCGGTGTTTTCGATGCTTGCGCGATCAGTCACGTCCATCGGAAGACTCAGAGAACGCCGTCCGAGAGCTGCAATCTGCGCACCTGTGACCGCCGCTTCACCTGCGTTGTCGCGATAAGTAAAGACAATGTCAGCGCCGGCTTCTGCAAGACCAAGCGCGATGGCCCGTCCGATACCGCGGCTGCCGCCGGTTACCACGGCATTCTTTCCTGCAAGGGAAAAGCGCGACATCAGGACTTTTTCTTGCGCGCGATCACGGTCTCGGCCGCCTTGGCGATGTTACCGGCTCCAAGGCCGTATAGTGTTGCCAGTTCCTCAGGCTCGCCGGAGGAGCCGAAAGTGTCGCGGACGCCGACAAATTCGATGGGACAAGGCGTCGTTTGGGCGAGCGCCTCTGCGACCGCGCCGCCCAGGCCGCCATAGATATTGTGATCTTCCGCCGTCACGATCGCGCCGGTTTCCTGCGCGCACCGCTGCAGAAGCGCGGCATCGATAGGCTTGATCGTCGCCATGTTGACGACACGAGCACGGATCCCTTTTTCGGAAAGGATATCGGCCGCCTCTAGCGCGCGTGCGACCTCTACGCCGCAAGCGACGATGGTCACATCGCTGCCATCGCGGATGATCTGGCCCTTACCGATTTCGAATGTGTGGTCGTTGCCGAACACGCGCTTTGCCGGGCTGCGTCCGGTACGCATATAGACCGGTCCGTCGAATTCCAGAATCGCGCGCGTGGCAAGCGCGGTTTCGACTGGGTCCGCAGGCGAGATCACCGTCATTCCGGGAATGGCGCGGAACGCAGCGATGTCCTCAAGCGCCTGCGCCGAGCCGCCATCGGGGCCGACATCCAGTCCGGGATGGCTGGCGACGATCTTTGCGTTGCGGCGCGCATACGCAAGCGACAGCCGCGCCTGTTCGACTGCACGCAAACAAAAGACGGCGAAAGTTGTAACCACCGGCAAAAATCCGACGGCGGCGAGGCCGCCGGCCGCCGCCATCATGTTCTGCTCGGCGATGCCGAACTGGAGGAAGCGCTCCGGATGGCTTTTGCGAAAATGATGCACGCCCGTTCCACCCGCGATATCGGCATCAAGCACGACGACATTCTTGAATTCGTCGGCAAGTCCGGAGAGCGCTTTGCCAAAGGCTTCGCGTAGCGAATCGCCGCTGGTTCCGATCAGCGAAGGAGCTTCAGCCAGCATCGACATCCAGATATTCCCCGATTTCCGTGTGTGCCGCGCCAAGCGCGCGAAGCGCATCCTCGGCCTGCTCACGGGTAAGTTTCACACTGCCGTGCCAGGCGGGCACGTTTTCCATATAGGGAACGCCCTTTCCCTTGACGGTGTGGGCGATGATCACGCTTGGCCGCTCGCGGGTGGCGCCGGCGCGGCGAAAGGTCGAAAGGATTGCAGGGATGTCGTGACCGTCGATCTCGGCGACCGCCCAGTCAAACGCACGCCATTTCGCGGCCAGCGGTTCCAGCCGCATGATCGCATCGTTGCGCGCATCGCTCTGCAGCTTGTTGTAGTCGATGATGGCGCAGAAATTGTCGAGCTTGTGATGCGCCGCGCACATCGCGCCCTCCCACACTTCGCCTTCCTGCAACTCGCCATCTCCCAACAGCGCGTATACGCGCGCTGATTTCTTCTGAAGCTTCAGTCCCATCGCCATGCCGAGCGCGACGGAAAAACCCTGACCGAGTGAACCGGTGCTGGTTTCGACCCAGGGCAGGTCGCCGACATGTGGGTGGCCCTGGAAGCTGCTACCGATCTTGCGCAGCGCCAACGCTTCCTGCTTGCCGCAGAATCCATGATAAGCGCCGATGGCGTAGAGCGCAGGCGCGGCGTGACCTTTGGACAAGACAAACCGGTCCCTTGCCGGATCGTCGATCGAGTTCGGCCAGATGTTGAGCTCCGCACCGAAGAGCGCCGCCAGAATGTCAGCACAGGACAACGACCCGCCGGGATGACCGGACGTGGCGCGATAGATCGAAGCGATCACATGCTGACGTACGAAACGCGCCGCATGTGCGATTTCCGCTTCAAGGTTACGCACCGGCTTAAGCGGTGGTGCACCGGCTTGGCTCGGAACGGTTTTCAAAGTGGTTGCCATGGATAATCCTTAAGCCGCGAGCAGCGTGTTCGCGCGGGAGAGCAGATCGCTATAGAGAATGATCTCGGCATGCGGTGACAAACTCTTTGCGCGTGCGGAGATCTCATCGGCGAAATCGCGCGACATCACCACGACGACACCGGCCTGGGACTCGCTCAGCGATTCCGGATCGGCGAGCATGCGGCCGTGGCGTTCACCGACCAGAGGCTTCAGATGCGTGTCGATCAACAGAGTCAATGCCGAAGGATCGAACCGACCGTGCACCACGAGACTGTCGAACAGCCGGCCGGCACCCCAAAGCGCCACGCCGCGCGGCGCAAGGCGGTGGATTTCCGCGGCGACTGCCGTCAATGCCATCAGGTTGCGCGCCCGTGTGGCAATATAATCAACGACCAGCTTTTCAGCGTAATCCGCTTCGGCAAAGTCGCTCACGATCTCCGTCTCGTTCATTGCGGTCTTGCGCGCGACAAAGAGCAGATTGGAGCGGTCGTTCACGTCAGGCCACTGGATGATCTCAAATCCCACGGATTCGATCATCCGGCCGAGCGTGCGGGCCGAGAAATGGTAGAGGTGCTTGTCGATGAACCATTCTTCAACGATGTCATCTGCACCGAGAATCGCGATGTTCGGGGCATCGAGAATGAGGAGTCCGCCCTCTCTCAGTACCCGCCAGTGATCTGCGAGAACATTCGCCGGCCGGGCGAGGTGCTCTATCGTGTGGCAGGAGTGAACAATATCGAAACGGTTGCGTTCCAGCGCCACGTCTTCGATGCGCGCCTCGATCAGTTCTGTCCTTTCGAGCGTGCTGCAGCTCTGCGCCACACGTTCGTCCGGCTCGACAGCGACGAGATGCGCCTGCGGGGCGGCCGCAATAAATGCGCTGGCAAAACTGCCGCGGTTGGAGCCGACGTCGAGCAGCGTGATGTCCGTTGCCAGATTGGCGTGTTGCGTGATTGCATCCAACGCGGCCCTGGTGCGAAAGCCCTTGCCGTAGCGCACATTGCCCCAGTCGGCGCCGCTGGACACAGCCGCAGGTGCACGCGTGCTTCGATCGATGCGCGGTAGGCTCTGAACGAGCCCGCAATAGGTGCAAAGATGCACGCTGATTCCGCGTGTCGACTTTTCGGGTTGATAGAGGAACTGGAGCGCGTCGCGCCGGCAGAGGTCGCAAGGTTCGGCCATGGAACAGATTCCGGAAGGATCCGGTAACTATCTTCCGCCGGTCAGCGTTAATAATTCACTACATACTCCGTACGGTCCGCGTAGCCGAGCTGGGCCATCATCGCCGACGCAATGCTGTCGAACGAAACGCGCTGCTCGAGCGTCAGCGGACGATCTTCTGGCCGATTCACATTGTGCGGTCGCGCGAAGGTCGCGAAGTGCTCTTCGCGATAAGAAAGGCCCAGGAATTCGAACAGCGACCGCACAAGCTGCGGCGAAACCAGAAGGTCCTCCAACCGGACGAAGAAATGCTGCCGGGATGGGAGCGAAGAAAGCATGCCCAAGATCGTGGCATTGATTTCCGCCCAGTGCCACGCGATCCGCTCGAACTGATTGAAGCTGCGGAAAGTCTGCGCCATCGGGTTATCCCGACGGGGCACCGGCCACCAGTATTTCTTCTCCGGCGGCGGCGCGGGCACGTGCATCGGATCGTCGTAGTGCGCCTGAAGGATCGCGTTCGAGCGCTCGTCGTAGCATTCGTCGCCGAGCTTGTGGAAATAGGAACTCGCTACTTTGCGGCCGTCACGCACGAGATGAACGAACTTTGCGTCCGGCAGCAATTCGGCCAGTTCCGGGATCAACCAGGACAGCTTATTCGACGAATCGCCCCAATGCCCGGCGCCGGTGTGGTAGACCGCCGCGGCGTGCGTTTGTGCCAAGGTTTTCAGAGCTTCCGCGCTGTCCGCCAGTCCCAGATACCGGCGCACGCCCAGCGGTTGGACATGATGCACCATGTATTCGTGATGCATATCGATGTCGCCCGCCGCCATGAGCGCCTTATGCAGCATCGCCGTGCCGGAACGGCCGCTGGAAACAATGAAAAACGGTTGTGCCACGGCGCCCGAGCCCTCGTTAACCGTCTCTTAGCCAAACAGGCTTTAGAAACGGTTAAGCAAGAAAGGATGCGCCGAATGCGCCGCGGGCCGCTGTTCATCGCCGAAGCGTCGAGCAACCACGGACGTGATCTTTCCAGAGCATTGGCGTTTGTGGACGCCGCCGCAGATTCTGGTTGCGGCGCCGTCAAATTCCAGCTTTTCAAGATCGACCGCATGTTTGCGCCAGAAATCCTGGACCGCAGCGCCAAACACCGGGCGCGCCGTGAATGGGAGCTGCCCCGAGCGCACCTCGCGCCGCTCGCTGAACACTGTTTAGCGAGGGGAATTCAGTTCTCCTGTACACCGTTCTATTTGGAAGCGGTCGAGGAACTCCGTCCCTTTGTCGCCTTCTACAAGGTCGCGTCTTACGAACTTTTGGTGGGCGATCTGCTCAGGGCCTGCGCCCGCACCGGCAAGCCGATTGTCCTGTCGACCGGCATGGCGACGATGGACGAGATCGTGCAGGCCGCAACGACCCTGAAGGAGGCAGGCGCCACAGAGGTGACCCTGCTTCATTGCGTCTCGGCCTATCCGACGCCGGCAGCGGAAGCAAATCTTTCGGCAATCGAAACAATCCGTAGCGCAACAGGCTACCCGGTCGGCTGGTCGGATCACACGCGCCGCGCTGCCGTGATCGAACGCGCGGTTCATCGCTGGGACGCGCGCGCAGTCGAATTCCATCTCGATCTCGACGGCAAGGGCGCGGAATATGCCGCGGGCCACTGCTGGCTGCCGGACGAGATCGCACCTGTCATCGCACGTATACGGGAGAGTTTCGTAGCCGATGGCCTGGGCTTCAAAGGGCCACAACCATCGGAGCTTTCCGATCGCGACTGGCGGGCGGACCCAGCCGACGGCATGCGTCCCCTTCGCCACATCCGCGCGGCTTGGGAGCCGGCAGCTTGAGCGCGCGAGAACATCTTCGCATTGTCGCCGTCATTCAAGCGCGTATGGGATCGACGCGGCTTCCCGGCAAAGTCCTTAAGCTCGTCGCCGGCCAGCCGTTGCTTTGGCACATCGTACATCGCCTGAAGGCTTCGCACCTTATCGAGGACATCGCGGTGGCGACCACAACCCATCCGCGCGATGACGCCATCGTCGAATTCGGCCAGAAAAACGGCATTACCGTCGTTCGTGGCCCGGAAAATGATGTACTGGCGCGGTTCGCACGCGCGGCGGAGGTGCTCGACGCCGATATCATCGTTCGCGTATCGTCCGATGCGCCGTTCATCGATGCCGATTTCGTGGACCATCTCATTGCTTCGATGATCGAGCAGGGCGGCGACTACGTACTCTTGGAAGAGGGTGCCGTGACCGCGCATGAAGGTGTCGATCCTCTCATGCGCCGTGCGCTCGACAAGCTCATGATGGATGCGCACGACGATCCGATCGCGCGTGAGCATGTCACGGGCTATTTCAAACTCCATCCCGATTTCGTGCCTATTGCCCGCGCAACACCCTTTCCGAGGTTGGCGCGTGAAGGCGGAAGGTTGACCATCGATACGCCCGACGATCTCCTGTTTGTTGAAGCGGTACATGCGCGCCTGGACGCCAAAGCCGGCGAAGCCTCGCTTGACGATCTTTTGATCTTGCTCGATCGCGAACCTTCTCTACGTAACCTGAATAGCCATGTGCGTCAGAAACAAATCGCTGCCGGCGGCGGGCTCGGGCTCATCCGGTGCGACGGTGGCGGCCAATTCGGTTACGGCCATGTCAAACGCATGATTGCGCTGGCGCGCGCGCTGCGCGACCGGGAAGGCATCGGCTCGATCTTCGCCATCAACGGAACCGAAGACGCGCTCGCGCCCGCTCGAAAAGCAGGATTTGAAGCGATTCGGGTCGGTGCTGACGCCACGGATTTGTTTGCCCTTGCTAAAGCAAAAAAGCCCGATTTGCTTTTGCTCGATTGCCGCGAGGGACCGAACCGGACCGAAGTCGCGCAACTGTCGGAAAACATTGCAATCACGGCAGTAATCGACGATGCGTCTGAACGGCGGCTGGCTGCCGACCTCGCATACTATCCGCCGGTTCCACAGGCGGAACGACTCGACTGGCGAGGCTCGCACTGTGTCGCAAGCATCGGCTGGCAATGGTCATTGCTAGGACTGGACACGAGCACCGCACGGCCAAAGAAAACATCTCCGCGTCCGACACTGCTCGTCGCCATGGGGGGCAGCGATCCGCAGGGTCTCACCCTGCGGGCGGCGCGTGCGCTCGCGCGACTCGATCCGATTTTCCGGGCACGATTCGTCGTCGGGCCCGGTGTAGCGGACCGGGAAAATGTCGCAAAATCCATCGTAAAGTTGAGATCGAATTTCGAAACTATCGAAGGTGCAGACGATCTGGTGAATGAATACGCATCGGCCGATTTGGCCCTCGCTGCGTTTGGCGTCACAGCCTATGAGCTTGCCACCTTCGGCGTGCCCGCGCTCTATCTCTGTCTCTCGGAAGATCACGCTCTCTCCGCATCGGCGTTCGAATATGCGGGCATGGGCATCTCACTGGGCGTGGCCGAAACGGTGTCGGATCAGTTCATAGCGAAATCTGTGCTCTCGTTACTCGGCGACACGGCACGGCGCCGTGAAATGCGCGCGGCTGGATTGATGACGATCGACAGGCAGGGCGCATCGCGCGTTGCCGCCGATCTCGCACAAGCCCTTGCGGAGCGCCGGGCCGCTATGCCGCGGAGAATTGCGCGTTGAGCAAGCCGCGAGCCTGGGCGAAACCACCCGCCCAATCACCACGTCGCTTGGGCATTACGCAGACGCAAGATGGGCCAAAGGGCTCATAACTTTCACCAAAGCTCGTCCAGCTGTCGTCATAGAGAATCTTGTAGGTTGGGACTCCAGCGGCTGCGGAGAGCCACGACACAGCCGTTGGCGCGCTGATCACGGCATCCAGCGCCGAGAGCAGCGCGCAAGTGCGATCGAGCTCGTTCTTCTGATCGATGCCTTGGGGAACGACAATCTTTCTGCCGCTCACGCTTTCGAGCCCTGCGATTTCCTCCGGCGTTGCGTCATATTGAACGCAGACAACCGATCCCGGCCAATCACGAATGAAAGCTGCCCATGAGTCCAGCGGCGCGTATTGCAGGGCGCGCTCTCCGCCCGTCTTTCCGCTTCGCCAACAGATGCCGATAGCGGAACCGAAAATACTTCGCCAACGGGCAATCTCATCGGCGTTAGGCACCAAATAGGCATTCGGTTTGGGGAAGAAGTCGATTGTACGCCGCAAATAGCGCGGCAATGTTCCCATCTCGGTGAAGCTCGTGGCGCCGCCGGCGCTTTTCAGCCAGCCATAGCGTGTCATCGGCACGCCACCCTGAGTCCGCGCGTCCCAGGCTCTTACCGTTGTGGATGGAAACGAGCGTGCGAACAAAGGCACCAAACGCGGCTCGCATTCGAGAATTAAGCTTCCGCCTTCACTTGTGACGCGCTTCGTGAGGTCGGGAATCATGCTTGCGAACATGATCTGATCGCCGACACCCTGTTCGGCGGTGATAAGCAGTCGCTGCCTTTTCAGCGAACCGCCGGTCCATCGTGGCAGCTTGTGATCGGCAACCGGTACTTTTCCTGAGAGCCTCAGGCGCCCTGCATAATCACGCCAACCGTCCTTGAGATTCCCGCACCGCAGATGAAGCACTGCGCGATTGAGGCGTGCTTGCGGATCGTCTTCTTGCTCCAGGGCGCGATCGTAGAGTGCCAGCGCCTCGTCCATGGCGCCATCGTCGGATAGGAGGTCAGCGAGATTGCACAAAGCCGGGGAATAATCGGGCCTGCGCATCAGTGCCTGCCGATAGTGCTCCGTTGCACGGACCATATCGCCGGTCTCGCGATAGACAGAGCCCAGGGTCAGCCAGAGTTCGGGACTGTCAGGATTGCTAGCCAAGGCGGGCATCAGCAACGCCTGGGCAGCGTCAAAACATCCTTGTGACCGCAGCAGGTTGGAAAGGTTTATCAATGCCTCGAGCCGCTCCGGTTCCTGCTCCAGGACGCGCCGGAAAAACGCTTCGGCAGGCCTCGCCAGGCCCAGCGCACGGGCTGTGTTGCCCAGCGCGAAGAGTATTCGCGTATCGTCGGGTTTGTGGACGAGAGCCTGTTCGAACCGTTCGATGGCGCGTGCGTGTTGACCCCGGGCGGAGAGTTCGAGGCCTTCCTCATAAGCGCGGGCGAAAACTGTCATTGCGCTGTTGTTGCGCAATCGGAATTAAGACCGCGTTAAGCACGTTCTTCCGTGGCTTAGCGAGACATTAACGCGCGTCCTGCGATGTTCTCGTGTTGGTCTGGACACAACAATGAGCACTGGCGTTTCCCTTGTCGGCTTCGATCCATCGACGCTGCTGAGCTATTACCAGTCGAAGCTGCCCGTGGCGCCTTCGACGGTCAGTACCACGTCTTTGGCGGCACAACAAAACAGCGCAACAGCGAACGATGCTCCGCCCTGGGAAGCGACTCCGCCCGCGCAACAGCAGCGCGACGCTCAGATCCTCGACATTACCAACTTTGTCGACACGAGCGATGTGCCGTTGAGCAAAGGCAGCACAACCGATGCGGCAACCGAACAAGACAATCAAAAGCTTTTCGCGCTCTACACCGCCGTCAACAATCTTTCCTATCTCGCGAGCATGTCGAACCGCAGCGGTATGACCGCAGGCCAGATGGCCGGATTCAATACGCGCTATCAGGAAGGTCTGCAGCAGGTTCAGGACTACCTTGCCAACACCACGTTCAACAATTTCACGCTGCAGGCATCGGAACCAAGTTCATCCGCGACCAGCAGTGTGGGTGTTTCCCTGGGCTCATACACCTACGATACCCGCACGCTCACATCCGACGACAATTTGTCGAACCCCTTGCCCGGGCTCAACGCCAGTCAGAGCTTCACGGTGTCGGTCAAGAAAGGCGGTGTGACGACCGATGTGCCCATAGATCTTTCCAAGGTCAGCGGCGGGCTCACGCTCGATAACGTCATTTCTTATGTCAACCAGCAGCTCTCAGTGGCCGGGTTTTCGTCGCGATTCCATCGCACCATTACCGACGGAACGATCGACGATCCCGAAAATGCGTCTTACGGAATGGAAGTCGCGCCCGCCGGCAGCGAGACGATCACGTTGTCATCGCAGGACGCGACGCCCGCGCTCTATGTCGCCGGCAACAGCGGGCTTGCGACTGCTTCTACAGCGACGTCCTCGAACGGCACCGTCAGCACAACAGATGCCGACCAGCAGGGCCGTCTGGTCAAACTGACCGATCTGTCCGGCACCCAGCAAAGCGCGTTCAGCGCCACCGAAGATCCAACCACGGGTCTTACAACGGCGCAGGCAACGGTCGTGGATTCCAGCGGCAACGTCTACGTCGTCGGCAATGCGACAGGCGATTTCGGCAATCAGCTCAACCAGGGCACACAAGACACCTATCTCACCAAATACGACTCTGCCGGCAACGTCGTCTGGACGCAGTTGCTGGGAAGCGCGGGCACGGCATCGGCTTATTCTCTGGCGCTGAACCCGAGTGGCGGCGTGGTCGTCGCTGGGTCGACGACGGGTACGGTCATGCAGACCGCTGTCTCCGACGGAAACACCGATAGTTTCGTCGCGAAGTACGATGCCAATGGCAATCAGACCTGGGCCAAACAGATTCAAACACTCGCGACAAACCAGGCGGCTTCGGTCAGCGTGGACGCGTCCGGGAATGTCTATATCGGCGGCCAGGTGTCGGGCGGCGTAATCGGCGCTGGCCAGACCAGCAGCGGCGGCGCCGATGCCTACGTTGCCAAGCTCGATAGCAAGGGAAACATCGTCTACGAACATCAGTACGGCTCCACGAGCAGCGACACCACCGCTGCCACGGCAACGACCGCGGATGGCGGCCTGATCGTAGCCAGCGTCGTCAACGGACATGCCATCATTTCCAAATATGCGAACGGCGATGCCACGACGGCGCCGGTCTGGCAGGAAGATCTCGGCGCGCTTCAGGCGGGCGGCAGCATCGGCGGCCTCACAGTTTCCAACGGCCAGGTCTATGTCACGGGAACGACCTCGAATGCGAACCTGACTGCCGGCGGCGCTGCTTCGATCGCCAATGCCAGCTCCGGCGGCACGGACGCGTTCGTCTTCGGCATCACGGATTCCGGCACGACCGCAACCGCCAACACGGTGACCTATGTCGGCACCGGCGCGAACGACAAAGGCAACGCGGTCACTGTCGGCTCCGACGGCACAATTTACATGGCGGGTACGACAAACGGCACCTTCGCGGGGCAATCGCGCAATGTTCCCTCTGTCGACAACATGTTCGTCAGCGCGCTCAACACCGACGGCACGATCAAATGGACGCGCCAATATGGCGGCGCGGATGGAACTTCCACGGGCCAGGGCGTCGCATTCGACAATCAGGGCGCAAGCGTGCTCGACGCGCTTGGTCTGCCGCGCGGACAGATCTCTTTCAATCCAACCGTCGATCTGACTGCGGCGACGACGCTGCGGGCCGGAGACAGTTTCAGCATCCAGATCGCCGGCGCGACCACGCGCACCGCGAAGATCACCATCGATCAGGGCGAAACGCTTTCTTCGCTGGTCAACAAGATCAACATCGAACTGCAGAATGCTGGCAAGGCTTCGGTGTCCTATGGCAATGGCGCCGAGACGCTCAAGATTGCGGTCAATTCCGGCGTTACGGCGACGCTGATAAGCGGTCCGGCGAATAGCGACGCCCTGGCACGGTTGGGGCTGTCGCCGCAAACCTTGACCAACACGTCGTCTTCATCGACTTCAAGCAGTTCCAGCAGCACAACCACCACAACGGCCTACGGTCTTGGATTGCCGCAGGATACGGATATCTCGACAGCGGCGGGCGGTGGCGCAGCGCGGGCACAATTGCTCAGCGTGTTGAGCACCATTCAGAAGATCTACCAGACGGAAAATACGCCGACGTCGGCTTCGACGAGCCAGAGCACATCGTCGTCAGGCACGGTGTCGAATTACCTCACGTCGCAGATCGCGAATTATTCGCTGGCGCTGAGCGTGCTCGGAAGTTCCACCAGCACGTCCGCCTAGATACGACACCTGCAATTCCCGCATAGCTCCTGACACACATTGTGCGTGGTAACAACTGCGTGTTCGACACGTTTCGCGACAAATTTCTCTGTGTTTTGACAAAGGTTTGTCGTGCCGATGTGAAAATATTGGCACCTGAAATTTCATTTCGAATTCCATGAGCAGCGCAGCGACAACAATGGCCGTTCGGCGCCCGTTCGTGACAGGGGATATACCGGCAGTGAATGCGCGCGGCGCGCTGTCCAACGATCAGGCCGAGCTCGCGGGACGGGCCGCGCATTTCCGTCTCGAGGCCGATGCGTTGCGTGAGCGTGCCCGAACGAGCACGGAGCGCGTCATCCGCGATCAATATCTGGCGCTCGCGGAACGGTGGTCGTCTTTCGCGGCCGGTCTCGATGCCGAATTGATGTCACGGCTGTCCGAATAAGACTTAGACGACACTGTTGAAAATCATTGCTCCGCCGGAGCGCGGCGCCTGCGCAGGCGTTGCGCCATAGGTTCGCAGCGGCGCGCGAGACCGTTCCAGTTCTTCCGCGACCGCGCGCACCATGCCTTCGCTCGCGCTGCGCAGCCGGGTCAGAAGACGTGTCTGCGCCGCGAGCAGATCGCGGAATTTCCGCGTCGCCTCGAACAGGCGCTTGCGCAACTCAAGCGGCGCCGAGCCGGCGGCCTTGGCATCGATGCTTTTGGATTCGCGCGCATAGAGCATCGACAGCTTCTGAATTTCGGGATCGATGGTGCGCAGGGCGCCGGGATTGCCGGATTTGAGCGCCGCGATGTCGCCTTCCAGCGCCTCGATCAGCCGCACAGCCATCGACAGCACGCGTTCGAGGCGCAGCTCTTCCGGTGTTTGCTGCGCGGTCATTGCGCGGTTTCCTGATGCGAGAGCAGCTGGCGCGTGACGGCGGATGTCAGGCCCATGCCACCGTGCTGCGCGATCTGCTTGCCGTATTCGTCGATCATCAACGAGCGGAACATCTCTTCGCCGGGGCCGCCGCCGAACATGCCGTCGGTCTTGATGCCTTCGAACATCTCGTTGAGCATCTGCGACATCAGAACGCCCTCGAATTGCTGCGCCGTCTTCCTGGTGCCGTCCGGCGTCGGCGCGGCTTTGGGTGTCATGACAGGCGCGGATTGCGCCACTGTCATTGCACCCTGAACGTCTGCGGCGGCGCCCATCATCCGATCACCTGGATGTCGGCCTGCAACGCGCCGGCCGCCTTGATCGCCTGAAGGATCGAGATGATGTCGCGCGGCCCGACGCCCAGCGCGTTCAATCCGTCGACCAGGCTCTGCAGGCTGACGCCATCCTTGAGCACGGCCATCTTGTTGCCCTTGCTGTCGTCGACCTGGATCGAGGTGCGCGGCACTATGGTGGTCTTGCCCTTGGAGAACGGGCTGGGCTGGCTCGCTTCCGGCGTCTCGTTCACACGGATCGTCAGATTGCCTTGCGCGATGGCGATGGTGGAGACGCGCACATCCGAACCCATCACGATGACGCCGGACTGTTCGTCGATCACGACTTTCGCGGGCTGATCGGGACTGACCTTGACCTGTTCGACATCGGTGAGCAGTCCGATGACGCCATGCGGATAGGCTGCCGGTACGGCGATATGCACGGTCGATGGATCGCTGACATCGGCGATGGTCTGGCCGAGATATTCGTTCACCGCCGAGGCGATGCGCCCCGCGGTCGTGAGATCAGGATTGTGCAGCGACAGTTTCAATGTCGTTTCATTTGCCAATGCGAACGGGATTTCGCGTTCGACGATCGCGCCGTTGGAAATGCGCCCCGCTGTCGGCACGCCGCGCGTCACCGTCGCGGCATCGCCCGAAGCGGTAAAACCGCCAATCGCGACCGGTCCCTGGCCGAGCGCATAGATCTGTCCATCGGCGCCGAACAGTGTGGTCACCAGCAACGTGCCGCCCTGAAGACTCTTGGCATCGCCAAGCGCGCTGACCGACACGTCGATATGCGTGCCCTGCGCCGCGAAGGCCGGCAGGTTCGCGGTCACCATCACCGCGGCGGTGTTCTTGGTCTGCATCGTCTGGCCGCGGGTGTTCACGCCCATGCGCTCCAGCATCGTCTGCAGGGTCTGCTGTGTGAACGGCGCGTTCTTGAGCGAATCGCCCGAATTGTTCAGGCCGACGACGAGGCCATAGCCGACCAGCATGTTGTCGCGGATGCCATCGACATCGACCAGATCCTTGACCCGGGAATAGGACAGCGCCGGCTGCGGGCTGAACGCCAGCAACAGCGACGCCAATATAAAGGTGAAGCGGACGGCGAGGGCGCGCGACAAGGGCATGAGCGGGTTCTGCTCTTTATAGATCGATGGCCTCCTTGCCAGTTTCGTGCCTGTCTTCCTCTCCATAATCTCTAATGAAAACAGTCGCTTATATGTCATCCGGTGGGGTTTTTAGGCCGGGTAGGCAGGGTTTTCCCCGGCAGGTTTGCCCATTCGAACCGCAATTTCTTGGGGGGGGGTACCCTGCCGCGTCTTCTCTATTTCACACCTCGTATTCGTTTTTAATTTTGGCACTGATTTTTGCGTCCTGCCCAATTGAACCTCGTGTTTTCGCGGAGAGGGTTCAATTCAGCCGTACTTCGGGGATCGCCAAAGCGCACCGCCAACTGCCACCGATGCAGAGCTTCCATCGCTCCTCCACGCACAACGCCGTCTGGAAATGGCGATGCCCAAATCGGCGTTCAAGCGTCACAATGTTCACGTTTTGTTTCAATTACAAACGGTAGTGCATCAGTTTGAATTTTCTTTGCCGATAAACCACGCGGTGCGAATTGCCGCCGCCTCTGCCGCCTCGGTAGATTCATAGGGGCCCACTTCCGCGCACCCTTCACGATCTTTCCAAGTAGTCCCCGCTACCCATTCCAGCTCGATGAAATAGGCCTGACCATTTCTGCGCTCGCGCACTTCGATCCCGCGACTGCCATCCGCAGTATAAAGATGGAATGCCACGCGATATTTCGAGGTCACTTAGGAACCCTCTTGTACGGCCCGCGCTTCTTGGGCGGGTTCGCTGCGTCCATGATAGCGCAAAGATGTTCCATCGTTACGAATTCGTGGTGTTGTCCCAAGTAGCTTGAGGGACTGTCCTAGTTTGCTAGTCCGCTCTTGTGAGCGAGAGAATCCCCACAGTGAAGCGGCAAGTGCGCTGGAACTGGCACGAGAGCCGGACGCGCGATGAACGGGGCGATACGCCTACGCGTCGGCGTGCAGATCAAAAGAATGAATCGATCATCACCCATACGATAAGCACAAACACAAGTATGACGACCGACAAACGCATCGCTGATCGCCATTCTGAAAAGATCATTTGCTCGTTTCCTCTACAAGCTCCTTCAACGCCCAGTTCGTTAGGTTCTACTTAGTCGATGACAATGCCGCATCCGCCCGAGCTTCCGTCACGCGGATTGATCCAAACGTCGGCATAAAAAAGCCCATCACCTTGATAGCCAACCCTTGGCTCTTCAGCGTTGCCGTAGTCTTCCGTACTCCAGACGTGCCATTTTCCGCCACGAAAATTCACCCGCCAGCGCTCGGCCGGTCCTAAAGGCTTTTCCCATTTGCAGATTTGCTTAGCTCTTAGGATTGCGCTGTCTGGATCGCGCACTACATCGCTCGGTCCGGTGGTCGCACAGCCCGCCGCGCAGAGCACCAAACATAGAACTGCACCTAGGCGAGCGGGCATGCGGTTGTGTCCTAGTTTGAATCTCGCCGCTCACGTATTCGCCTCAATTGGTCGCGATACGCCCGAAACGACATCGGCAATAGCTTGAACCAGATCAGGTAGTTTAGGAGCAGGCCCATCGGAATGCCGATCAGAGCCATTAGCATGATCGGGACCAATTGCATTACTCCGCTCGCGCCTCCGCCACTATCGCCATAATCGCTGGCCAGCTCGTCACGACAAAGACCGCAAGACAGCCGATGCACGCAACGAACGGAATCGCCCAAGCCAAGAAATATGTTGATCCTCCTGTGGTCACCTCCATGTCGTAATATCTTGCGGATTCAGGGTTTCGGGCAAACATGAATGCTGCACCGGCCATCGCAGCCATAAGAAGCCACCCCCCAATTCACGGCTTAGCCCTGCTCATTTGCTCTCGCTTCCATCACTATAGCCGTGCCACGCGGTCTTGCGCGGAGCGGCCATCTGCTGCGTGTGTGCAGCGCGAAGAACCAAGGCGCGGCTATGGCATTCTCTCATCGCGAGAACTAGTCTAATACATCAACCGGTGCCGGGGGGCCATTCATGAAGATTCATATATTCGCGGCATTTGTCGCACTGGGCGCAAGCGTGTCGGGGTGCGCCTCAATTATCAAAGGTTCTGATCAGTCCATCGCTATTGCGACGCCACCGACCACCGGCGCATCGTGCGTGCTGACCAGCAAAGAAGGTAATTGGACCATCATTTCACCAAGCATCGCGACCGTAGAGAAGAGCAAAGAGGATATTCAGGTTCGCTGTACCAAAGCGGGCTATCAGGACGGTGTCGCGACGATCCCGTCAAATTTTCAAGGGTGGACGCTCGGAAACCTTTTGTTGGGCGGCGTGATCGGATTGGGCGTCGATGCAGCGACAGGTGCGATCAATGAATATCCGCACGCATTTCAAGTACCCATGACGCCGATCGAGGGCTATGTTCAGCCAGCCCCCACCGCACCGGCTACCCCGAGCTCGGATGCGACGCCGGCGACCGCCCAACGGCAATGCACCGTCGAGGAAGCCGCCCAGAAGCGCGCTGCCATAGCAAACGGCTATACACTGATCCCAAACTGCCAGTGACGTAGGGCGCAGCCGCGTACTGTCCGAATTGGACAACCGAGGAACTGAACTGGGACACGCTTCTTGGGGTTCGCGGCGTCCGCAGCACAAAGATGCTCCGCTTTCAGGAGTTCATCCATGGACAACGACGTTCGCGCTTCCTAATTTGCGGCTCGATTCAACAGATTTGCGGGCGCTGATTTGAGCCAGGAATCTCCCTATCAACTCGTCCTTCTCCGCCATGGTGAGAGCGAGTGGAACAAGAAAAATCTCTTCACCGGCTGGCGCGATGTGAAGCTCACCGAACAGGGCGAGCGCGAGGCGCGCGATGGCGGCCGGGCGATGGCGGCCGAGGGGCTGCGCTTCGACATCGCCTACACGTCGTTGCTCCAGCGCGCGATCAAGACGCTGTGGCTGTCGCTCGAGGAAATGGACCAGATGTGGCTGCCGGTGATCAAGCACTGGCGGCTCAACGAACGTCATTACGGCCAACTTCAGGGTCAGAACAAGAAAGAGGCCGTCGAAAAATTCGGCGAAGACCAGGTGAAGATCTGGCGCCGCTCCTATGCCGTGCCGCCGCCGCCGGTCGATCTCGAATCGCCCGAATATCCCAAAGCCGATCGGCGCTATGCGGGGCTGACCGCGAACGATCTTCCGCGCAGCGAAAGCCTGAAAGACGTGCTCGCGCGCGTGATGCCGTATTGGGAGGCGACGATCCTTCCGCAACTGAAATCCGGCAAGCGCGTGCTGATTGCGGCGCATGGCAATTCGCTGCGCGCGCTCATCAAGCATCTGGAGAACATCGGCGACGATGACATCGCCGGTGTCGATGTGCCGACCGGCGTGCCGAAGGCTTACAGGCTCGACGCGTCGTTCAAGGCCGCGGAAACGCGCTATCTGATCGATGAAGACGAACTCGCGCGCCGCGTCGGCGTCGTCAAAGCACAAGCGGGATGAAGGCGCGTCTTCCTGGTTTGATGCCGCTCGCCTGCGCGGCGCTGCTTCTGGGCGCCGCAGCCAAGCCTCCCGCGCACAAACCAGTCCCGAAGCCGCACCCACAGACATCGCATACAGCCAAGCCGCATTCTCATCCGCAAAAGCCCGCGGCGGCGGCCGCACCACCGCCCGCGCCGGAACCGCTTCAGGATCTGAGCCACGCGCTCCCGGCAAAGGATGTGCTCAAGCTTCCCTCGACCAAGGAACAGTTCGAGACGCTGAAGACAAAGATCGTTCACGATCGTCCCGCCGTGATCGACGCCAGGCAGAAAAGCGACAAGCTCAAAGCGGAAGCGCAAGAGCTACAGCGCAAGCTGATCGCGACGGCGGCGCGTGTGGTCGATCTCGAAACCGAGAAAGCAAAACTCGATACCAATATCGCGCAGCTGGAAAGCGACGATACGCGGTTGTCGGCGGATTTCGCGCGCGATCGCGTCTCCGTCGAAAAGCTGCTCGCCATTCTCGAGCGCATGCAGCACGACATGCCCCCGGCGCTTGTGCTGCGTCCGGACGATGCGCTGGGCGCCGCGCGCAGTGCGATGCTGATCGGCGCGTCGGCGCCGAACGTCTATCAGGCGGCCGCGGCGCTCGCGAAACGCATCGTGGCGCTTCAGCACACGCGCGCCGCGCTGATCGAACGCCGGGCCGAAGGTGTCAGGAACGCAACGAAGCTTCGCGCCGCGCGTACCGAACTGGATCAACTTCTCGCGACAAAGCAGCTCGAATCCGACGCTGCCGCCAGCCGTTATGGCGATCTCGAAACACATCTGGCTGAGGCCGCGACCGCCGCCGCCGATCTGCAGGCGCTGCTGGCCAAGGTCGCCATGCTGCGCAAGCAGCCGGGGCAGCAGAATGTCGTCGAAGTCACCGCCCAGAAAGGTGGTCCGCCCGGCGCATTGCTGGGACGCACGCTGTTAAAGCCCGTCGCCGGAGCTGTGGTTCCCGGCGGCATGGATGGGGTCGGCGGGTCTCGCGCGCCGGGGCTGACCTTTGCGGTTTCTCCGGGCGCCAGGGTCATCGCCCCCGCCGACTCCGAAATTCTTTTCGCCGGTCCTTACCATAAGACCGGCTATGTCTTGATCTTGGAGTTAACGGCTGGATACGATCTCGTTTTGGCAGGGTTAGGCCGCGTGGATGTGCGGCCAAATGACGAGGTGCTGGCGGGCGAACCTGTCGGAATCATGCCCAAATCAGGCCAGGACGTGCGATTATACTTCGAGCTTCGGCAAAACGGACATGGCACAAGCCCTGCACCATGGATGGCGGCGGACTTAAGGAAGGCACAGAGATCATGAAACGTATCGCGTTTGTCGCCCTTGGCGTGTTGATTGGATTTACCGCCGCAATCGGCCTGTTGCCTGCCGCACGCGGCGCCAACGACATGTCGACCTACCGCCAGCTCGATCTCTTCAGTCAGGCCTTCGACACCGTCCGCAAGAATTACGTGCGTCCCGTTCAGGATAGCGAGCTGGTTAATGCCGCCATCGACGGCATGGTCACCGGCCTCGATCCGCATTCGAGCTACATGGATCCCAAGAACTACGCCGATATGCAGATTCAGACCAAGGGCGAGTTCGGCGGCGTCGGCATCGAAGTCACGATGGAAGACGGCCTGATCAAGGTGATCTCGCCAATCGACGACACGCCTGCCGCGCGCGCCGGCCTCAAGACCGGCGACTTCATCGCCGCCATCGACGGCGCCGCGATCCAGGGTCTCGATCTCAACAATGCGATCGACAAGATGCGCGGCCCCGCGGGATCGAAAGTCACGCTGACCGTTCTGCGTCAGGGCACCAAGAAGCCGTTCGACGTTACGCTGGCGCGCGCGATCATCCGCGTCGACAGCGCCAAATGGCATCGCGAGGGCGACGTCGCCTATCTGCGCCTCACAGGTTTCAACGAGCAGACCGCGAGCGGGATGGAAAAGGGAATCCGCGAACTCAAGAAGCAGATCGGTCCGGGGCTCAAGGGCTACATCCTCGACCTGCGCAACAATCCCGGCGGCCTTCTCGATCAGGCGGTTCAGGTGTCGGATGATTTCCTGACCTCGGGTGAGATCGTCTCGACGCGCGGCCGTCACGCCGACGACACGCAGCGCTACGATGCCAAGCCCGGCGATCTCGCCGACGGCAAGAAGATCGTCGTGCTCATCAATGGCGGCACGGCATCGGCGTCGGAAATCGTCGCGGGCGCCTTGCAGGACCACAAGCGCGCAACGGTTGTCGGCATGACCTCGTTCGGAAAAGGCTCGGTGCAGACGATCATCCCGCTCGGTGAAACCGGCGGCGCGCTGCGCCTGACCACGGCGCGCTACTACACGCCGTCCGGCCATTCGATCCAGGCGCAGGGTATCGTTCCCGATGTCGCCGTCGCGCAGGGCGACGAAGACCAGACGCCCAAGATCGCGCGCCCGACCGAGGCGGATCTGCCCGGGCACCTGATCGGCGAGCCGCTGATCAAGAAGCCGGACGCGACCGTGATCCATGCCGCACCGGGCAAGAAGTACGACGACTTCCAGCTCTCCTATGCGCTCGATCTGCTGCGTGGCCAGACCACGGTGAGTGCGGTCACGACCAAGAACAAGGCGAACTAACCAGTATCCAGATTCCGAAATTCGCCGCAGCCGGATATCGGGTTCCTCGCGAATTTCGGAATCGAAGGATACTGGTAAACAATTGAATCTCAGCGCCGTTTCGGTTCCGAAGTTCGCCCAGTGCTCTATATCAAGAGATTGGTGAACTTCGAAACCACGGCGCTGACCCGAATTAACCGGCGCGTAACCATGTTTCGGCATAGCTTGCGTCCATGGCTGCCAACAGCACCGTGGACGCAGGCGCACGCCGGGGCCCCCATCCTCTGGCGCTCGCCTGGCTAGCATTTTTTGCGCTTCTGATCGTCTCCGGCGCCGTGATCACGTTCTTCGGCGATCCGCACGCCGGCAGTCCGGTTGTCACGATGGATCTTCCGCCGCCATCGCATCCGGCGCGCAAGGCGGCTTCCGTCGGCAGGCCGTTGAGCCAGACCGTTCCGCCGCCAACGGCAGACGCGACACAGACGGCAACAGCCCTGCCGCAAAAAGTCACGCAACAGATTTTCGCCGGTCGCGCGCTGATCGCCGATCCGTCCCTGGTCGAGAACACGCCACTCGGCCCGCTGCCGCGCATCGCCGATAACGGCACAACGCCGATGCGTGCCTATGCACCCGCGGTGGCCGGCGACGGCCGTCCGCATATCGCCATCGTCATCGGCGGTCTCGGTATCAGTGCCAAGCAGACCGAAGCGGCGATCAACGGATTGCCGGCCGGCGTCACGCTCGCCTTTGCGCCTTATGCGGGTGACACGCAGCACTGGGCGAGCCTCGCGCGCGCGCAAGGTCACGAGGTGCTGCTCGAAGTGCCGATGGAGCCCTTTGATTTTCCAGACAGCGATCCCGGACCGCATACGCTGCGCTCGGGTGCGGGTGAAGATGCCAATACCGAACGGCTCGTGTGGGCGATGACGCGCTTCTCCGGTTATGCCGGCGTGACGAATCTTCTGGGTGGCAGATTTCTCTCCGATGCGATGTCGCTGGAGCCGGTCCTCACCTATCTCGCGCGCCGCGGGTTGATGTTCTACGACAACGGTTCCGCCAGCCACTCCACAGCACCCGATGTCGCGGCACGGGTAGGCGTTCCCTTCGCGCAGGCGGATTCGACGATCGACACGATCCAGACCGCGATGGAAATCGATCGCCGTCTCTCCGCGCTTGAAAGCGTGGCGCGGACGCGCGGCAGTGCCGGCGGTTCCGGTCAGCTCTATCCGGTAACCATCGATCGCGTGCGAAACTGGGCACAGGGCCTCGGCGGGCGGGGCTTTGTTCTGGTGCCTGCTTCCGCCATAGTGAGCGCGCCCAAATAGAGTCGCTTTATGGCCCGTTCCGGCCTCACCGTTCGCCACGAAGATCTGCCTTATCGTCCCTGCGTCGGCGTCATGCTGATCAACGCGGAAGGACTCGTCTTCGTCGGGCGCCGCATCGATCAGACCGTCGAAGGCTGGCAGATGCCGCAGGGCGGAATCGACCTGGGTGAGAGTCCCGAGCAGGCGGCGCTGCGCGAGCTCAAGGAAGAGATCGGCACGGACAAGGCCGAGCCGCTGCGCGAGATGGATGGCTGGCTTGAATACGATCTGCCGGCGCATCTCGTCGGCGTGGCGCTCAAGGGGCGCTATCGCGGACAACGCCAGAAATGGCTCGCCATGCGCTTCACCGGCACCGACAAGGATATCGACGTTGCCACCGACGAGCCCGAATTCGCCGAATGGAAATGGCTTGCGATGGAAGCCTTGCCGCGCATGATCGTGCCGTTCAAGCGCGATACCTATGCCAGGGTGATCGAGGCGTTCCGCGATCTGGCGTTTCCCGCCTGATGGCCAGATTTTCGCGTCCCCCGATTGTGATGATTCACGGCGCCTTCTGCGGCGCCTGGGCGTTCGACGAATTTCGCGAACCGTTCGAAGCGAAATACAAAGTTCACACGCCGACGCTGCGCTATCACGATTGCGTGCGCGAGCCGCCGCGCGAACTCGGCCGGACGAGTCTTATCGATTACGCCGACGATCTCGAAAAGCTGATTTTGGAACTGGATGAAACGCCGATCCTGCTCGGCCATTCGATGGGCGGCTTGCTGGCGCAGATGCTGGCGGCGAAAGGTCTCGCGCGGGCTTGCGTGCTGATGGCGCCATCCGCGCCGTGGGGCGTGCTGCCATCGACGATATTCGAAATCGCATCGGCGCAGACGCTGTTGTTTTCCGGCGGCGACTATCGCGGCAGCATCATCCATCCGAGCTATCAGATCGCCGCGGCCCATTCGCTCGACAAGCTCGACGATAGCGCGCGCAGTGCAATCTACGCGCATTTCGTTCCGGAATCCGGGCAGGCGACGTTCGAGATCATGAACTGGAGCTTCGATCACAAACGCGCGGCGCGTGTCCGCGCGCGCGATGTGACATGTCCGGTCCTCTGCATGGTGGGGGCGGACGACAAGATCAATCCGCCATCGACCGTCGCGCGCATCGCGACGCGTTATGGAAGCCGCGCGCGCTTCGAGCAGGTCAACGGCCACAGCCACTGGCTGATAGGCGAGCCTGGATGGGAAGCGATCGCGGCACGCGCCTTGGCGTGGCTGGACTCCGTGCTGTCAGTACAAAAAACGAGAAGCGCCTAGCTCTAGTTCAACCGCGCCACGACGGTCTGCGCGCGGATGTCTTTCATGAAGCTCTTCAGCGTATCGACCGAGGCGATCTGCGCCGCGGCATCACGGAAGGCCGCGCCGTGCGCGTCGATCCTGTCGCTGACGACCTGGAAGGCGTTGGCGTCGGGCGTGCTTTTCATCTTCGCCGTGAAATGGGCACGCAACCGGTCGAGACTCGTCTCGTCGTTGGCGAGCGAATAGGCCACGGCCGCACGCATCACCTCGCGCCGATCGTTCTCGTCCAGCGGTGCTGCATCGCTCCAGCGCTTGTCCACGGCCTGTTCGGCCTCCTGGCCGGCGACAGCCCAGTTTCCGCTATCCCAATAGATGTCGGCGCGCAGTCTTGCGGTGTCGGCCTGCTGATCGACCGAGACCATGTCCAGCGCGTCGGTCCAGCGCTTCAGGCCCGCCAGCGCGCGGGCTTCCAGCAACATCCGCTTGTGGCCGATATCGTCGGGCAGTCCGCTGACCTGCGTGGCGCGGATCGTGTTCAGCGCAAGCTCCGGTTTCTTGTCCAGAAGATAGATGCCGGCGAGTGTCGTTGCGACCTGCGCGCGCGCCACGCCGTCGAGGCGTTTGTCGACCTGGTATTTCAAGAGATCGGCGGCGGGGCCCAAGAGATCGACGGCGACGAGCCGGTCGGACATGCGGCGGATCATGTCATCGCCTTCAGGACCGATAGGGGTCAGATCGATGTTGTCGTAGAACAGCGACAGCGCTTCGACCGGCGGAATCTTGTCGGCCTGGCCGCGCAGGAAAAGGTTTACGAACGCGGCGCGCATATCGTCCTGCGCCGGACGCGCTGCATCGTCATTCGGAAAGTTCTGCGCCGCGATACGCAGTGTGCGCAGTCCCTCGCGCCAATGCTGCCTGGAGAAATAGAGCGCGCCGAGCTTGCGCAACGTCTTGATCTCCAGCCCATCGCCGCGCCAGCGGAAACGAAGTTTTTCAAGCTCGGCAATCGCCGCCGGCGCGGACATGGATCCGTCCGCGAGCGACGCATTGACGCGGTCGTAGATGGCTTCCGCCGCCAGCTTTTCGTTGCCGCCGTTCTCGATCACCGTGAACAGAGGCACCGCGGCCTTGTTGTCTTCGGCCGCGTAAAGCTGCGCGCGGGCGAGCTGTGTTTCCAGCATCAGCGGCTGGGGCAGATCGTCCGATACCCGCGCCAGCGCGGCATCCGCGATTTCCAGATGTTTGCTGCCGATGCCCGCTTTCGCTGTCGCGATGCGCGCGCGCGCCTGCCAGCTCTTCGGGTACAAATGCAGAATCGGCACGGCGCGTTGCAGATCCGAAAGTGCGTCCGTCCAGTTTTCGAGCGCGGCTTCCGCCAACCCGCGCCATAGCGCCGCGTGCGGATCGTTGTCGAACGCGGTGCCGGCAATATCGTTGTGCGCGTCACGGTAACGCCCCATCCCGTAATCGGCGGCGGCGCGCATCACCTGCAATTGACGATCGCTCTGCAGCGCGGGGTTGGCCTGCTGCATCAGCGCGATCTGGCCGAGCGTCTCGGCGGAAAAATCGTTCGCGAGATAGAAGCGCGCGAGCGCAAGCCTGGCGCGGTTCGCGCTCTCATCGGGCAGACGGGCGATGGCTGCGCGCAGACTGCGTTCCGTGGAGAGAAAGCTTCCACCCTGCGTGCGCGACCAGGCCGCGAAATCGAGATAGGCCGGTCCGGCCTTGCTGTTCGCAAGCGCCGCGGGAGAATCCGCAACTGGAGCTGCCGGCGGGCTGAGAGACAGACCGCCGTTGCGCGTGATCGTCACGCGCGCGGCGTTCACGCTCACGGAAAGATCGTCGGAATAGGGCGTGAGCACGAGGCCGGACGCGCTCTTGAGCGCCGCAAATTCCGCGTAGGAGCGTTCGCTCAGCGCGGCGTGACCGGCGGCTGCCGGAACCAGAATCAGCCGATCGCCTGCGACCGGATCCACGATCTCCACCAGACGGGTCGCGCCGGGCAGGAGTGTCGTCAGCGACGAATGTGCCGGATCTTCCTGGTTGCGCGCGAAGCCGATCGCGACCGCGTTCGGCGTCACGTGCGGCGCGATCACGACTTTCAGGTTCGAACCGTCGGCGAAGGCCGCGATCTCTTCGGGTTGTTTCAGGGTCAGGCGCAGGGTCGTGACATTGTTTCCGCTCGACGCCTCGACCTGGTCGGAGAAACCGCCGATCTGGGCCTTGAGCCTTGCTGCATCGAGCGGCGGCGCATCCTGAAGGACCACCCACGCCGTCATGCCGCGCATGAAGACGGCGGAGCCTTTGCGACCTGCATCGGGAAACGTCACCACGGCGCCTTCATGCGTGAGTTTTCCCTGCGGATCGCCCAGCGAATCCATCGGAACCGACGCGGATGGTGTCGCGTTGACCGGCGACGGATCTGCGGTTTGAGGAGCCGCTGCGGCCGCGGTCTGTTGTGCCGCAGGCGGGGGTGTTTGTTTCGCGGCGGTTTGCGGCGGCGTCGCGGCGTTTTTGCCGGCAAGTTTCGCAGCCGTGTCGGCGATGGCCTGTGCCTGTGCGTCGCTGACGGCATTCGGCTTCGCGCCGTTTTCCGCAACCAGCACGGGCTTCACCTTACCGCCGGGCGGCACATAAGCGTCCGCGTCGGTCTTGGGCGCCAGCACATCAAGCACGACGCGCGGACCGTTGCGGAAATCGTGATAGCCCGACGCCTGATCGGTTTCGAATTCGACAAGAATCCCTTTGCCGTCGATATGCCACGCGGCGTTCTTCACCCAGGGTGGCGACTGCAGTACCAGCGCGGAGAAATCGGGTCGCGCCAGGGCTCCGAAGCGGATGCTGAGCTTGCCGACACCGGCAAACGCCGAATAGGGCACGCTCTTCGGCCAGTCGAAAACGACGCGCGTGAAACCCTTGTACACGCCGGCGCGGACTTTCAGCGATTCGAGACTAGCGGGATCGACCGGTGCCGCGACTTTCGAGGGCGGCGGCGGAAGATCGGGCGTCGTGCCTTCGGAAGCCGCCGGCGCCAGATCGACCGCGATCTTGTCGCCCGATGCGCTCGAATGAACCTTGACCGGTTGCGACAACGCGAAGTGAAAGGTTTCGCCGTCGGCATCTGCGCGCGCGCTGCTGATGAGCGTGGGCAAGCTCTGCGCGAGCGAGGCCGGATCGATTGTGACTTTGCGGTCGAAGCCGATGGTGAGAACACTGCCGGCCGCCGTCGCCGTCACATGCGCCTGCGGCGTCAGATTGAACAGCAGCCGGACATATCCGTTCTCTGTCGTGGTGCTGAACGAATCCGCGCGCGCCGTCACGCTTGTGCTGCAGAGCAGGAGTGCTGTGGCGAATACGCGCGATGTCGTCGTCTTAGCCATTGGGTTTCGTGGGCGCTGGGGTTTGCGAAGCAGCAGCCGGCGGCGCCACGGCCTGTTGGGCCTGGGCCTGCTGACCGGGGACCTTTGCGGCTTCCGCCGGCGCAGGTGCGGCCATTGACGGCGTCTGCGGAGCGGGCGCGGTCAACGCTGGAGCGGGCGCAGCGATTCCGATCGTGGCCTTTTCGGGCAGGGTGAGACGCGACGCCAGTTTGACGGTCAGTTTTTGCGCCACCTGCGGATTCATCGCCGCGAGCACGGGCGCAAGCGCGTCGGCCTTCATCGCCTGCGCGACGGGCACAAGTACGTCGTCGCTCAGGCCGTCGAAGATGCGTGCGGCATCCTTGGGCTTCATCGCGGAATAGGTTTTCACCAGAGACGTAACCTGCTTCTCCTGCGCCGTATCGCGCTGGCCGAGCAGGGATGTCATCTGGGTCTGCAACGCTTTCAGCGCGGCGATCTTGGCATCGACGCGCTTTTCCGTGGCGGCGAGTACGTTCTCGCGCATGGCGAGATCGCGCGCGCGTGTGTCGAGTTCGGCGCGGCGTTTGGCCAGGCTTGTCAGGACATCGGCCTCCGCCGCGCTGTCCGAACTGCCTTCGTCGCTGGCGATATCCCGGGGCGCGGCCGCACCGTCATTCGTGTGATTGGCGGCGACCTGAATCGCGGATGCGGTCTGCGCAAGCGCACCTTCAACCAGACCGAAGCCCTTCAGGCCGAGAAGCACGGTGCCCGCGGCCATCACCGCCGGGAGAAGGCGGATTTTCCGCGCGAGGGAATTCCCACTCATCGTGCGGCCCTCAGGATTTCGAGACGGTTCATGACGCTTCCTGACGGCAGCTGGCTGTTTGTCTGCCGCGCCGGTGCGCGCTGCACCGTGCGATTGTCGACCGTGCGTTCGATCCGCTGCGCGATGCGTTCGCCGGATGCGGTGACGAGACCGAGTTCGTCGATCGCGGCGCGTGCATTGGCGACCTTCTTGTCGAGCTGTTCGCCCACGGTTCCGGCCGCTGTCTGCAATGCGCGCAACGAGGCACTGGCCGCGGAGAGCGACGCGTTCAGATCGCCGATCAGGGCGTTGATGCCTTCCTGGCCCTGACGCACCGCTTTCAGGCGGCGCTCCAGCACGACGCAATAGATCAACGTCGCCGCCAGAAGAAGGCAAAGCCCGGCTTCGAAGGCAAAAGTGAAAATCGGTGTCATTGCGTGTCTCTCCTAGAGCGCGTGCGAGGCGTCAGTGCGCTGAACGGCTTCGTCGACCTTGATCGCGACCGAAGAACCGACGCGGCCCATGCGGCCTTTCAGCAGCGGAACGCCGCGGCAACGCATCTCGATCTTGCTCTCGGGCGACGCATTGAGCATGACGGTGTCGCCTATCTTCAGGTTCATCACCTTGTTCAGCGGCATGGCCTGTTCGTCGAGGATGGCTTCGATGTCGAGCGTGGTGGAAAACAATTCTGTCGCCAGATGGCTTTCCCAGATCGAGTCGCGGCCGAATTTTTCGCCCATGAATTGCTGCAGCAGCAGCTTGCGGATGGGTTCCAGTGTCGCATAGGGCAGCAGCAATTCCGTGCGGCCGCCGCGATCTTCCATATCGATACGAAGTTTGACGAGGATCGCCGCGTTGGCGGGGCGCGCGATCGCGGCGAAGCGCGGATTTGTCTCGAGGCGGTCCAGACCGAAATTCACCGGCGCCAGCGGTTCGAACGCGGCGCACATGTCTTCCAGAATGACCTCGATCATGCGCTGTACGAGCGTGCGCTCGATGGTCGTGTACGGACGGCCCTCGATGCGCATCGCGGACGAGCCGCGACGCCCTCCCAGAAGTACATCGACGATCGAATAGATCAGGTTCGAATCGACGGTGAAGAGGCCGTAATTGTCGAGCTGCTCGGCGCGGAACACGGCAAGGATCGCGGGCAGCGGAATGGAATTCAGATAGTCGCCGAAGCGGATGGAGGTGATGCTGTCGAGGCTCACTTCCACATTGTCAGAGGTGAAATTGCGCAGGCTCGTCGTCATCAACCGCACCAGGCGGTCGAACACGATTTCGAGCATCGGCAGACGCTCATAGGACACAAGCGCGGAATTGATGATGGCGCGGACGCCGCTCTTTTCCTGCAGCTGGTCGTTGTTGATGTCGAAGCCCAGAAGAGAATCGATCTCTTCCTGGTTCAGGATGCGCTCACCGGTTGCCGCGGCTTGCGGTTCGATCATCTCGCCATCCTGATCCTCGATGGCTTGCGGATTTTCGGTCTCGTCGGTCATGGGTTCCTACTGAACGATCATTTCTTTGAGCAGCACGTCGCGCACGCGATAGGGCGCGGCCGCCACATTGATGCGGCGCAAAAGTTCTTCCTTGAGACGGAGCACGCCGGCGGAGCCCTTGAGGTCATCGATGCGCAGTTCGCGCAGGTAACCCTGGAACTGATCGACGATGCGCGGCATCAACGCCGTGATCCCGGCCTTTTCGTCTTCGCTGTTGAGCTCAAGCGCGGTCCCGAGCTTGAGATAGGCCGGGCTGCCGTCGGCGCTCTGGATGTTCACGATGATGTTGGGCACGTCATAGAAGGCAACTTGTGGCGGGGTCGCCGGAATCGGCTCGGCATTCGCCGTCCTGGTCGCGTCGGCTTTCGGCGCCGCGAAGACGAAGAAATAGAGTCCTGCGCCCGTGCCGCCCAGAACCACGAGCAAGCCTGCTGCGGCGATAATCAGCAGCTTCCTGTTGCCGAGCAATTTCTTAACGAAACCTTGCTTTGGTTCCAGGGCCGCACCTTCCGCGCCTTCGGCGGCGCTTTCCGGCTTTTCCTCGTCCTGCTTCTTTGGCTTTGACATGCGTGCCCTCACCCGTCTTGGTGAACGCACCGTATGCGGACATGGTTAAGGACTGGTTCAAATCGCGCGCAGAGGCAGCCTTGTCCCGGCAGAGTTTGCCGCACGCCTCGACAGGGCATCTGAGAATTTCAGGAAAACAGCCGCTTTTCGCATGGCATGACGGGTGCAGTTAACGGGCAGCGGGCCAGAAAGGACCGCGGACCATGGATAACTCGCTTCTCGTTTCCCTGTCACAACAGCTCGCGGCCTATCAGTCGATGGACGTGATCGCGAACAACGTCGCCAACGTCTCCACGCCCGGCTATCGCCGCGAAGAGCCGACTTTCCAGGAATATGTCGCGCAGGTTCGTCCCACCGAGGGCGAACGCGGCACGCAGACACTGAGCTTCGTCGAAGACACCGGCAATGCGCGCGACATGAGCGAAGGCCCGCGCACGAATACCGGCGCGCCGTTCGATGTCGCGATCCACGGCAAAGGCTTTTTCGTCGTGCAGACCCCGAACGGCAACCGCTATACGCGTGACGGTCATTTCGCTCTCGATACCGCCGGCCAGATCGTCGATGAAAACGGCAATGCCGTGCAGGGCGATGGCGGCTCGGTCACCATCTCTCCCGATGATGGCGACATCCATATCGGCCAGGATGGAACGATCAGCGGAAAGAACGGCCAGATCGCCAAGCTAAAAGTCGTGTCGTTCACCAACGAAGCGGCTTTGCAAAAAAGCGGCGCGAACGATTTCTCCACGGCAGCCACGCCGAACGACGCAACCGGTGTCACGCTGACGCAGGGCACGATCGAAGGATCGAACGTCCAGCCGGTCGTGGAAATCTCCCACATGATCGAAGTGATGCGCGCCTATCAGGCAACCGCCACGCTCACGCAATCCCAGCAAGAACTCATGCGCCAGGCCATCGACAAGCTTGGCCAGACGCCCGGAAGTTAAGGAGCACCGCCATGAGAGCCCTCGCAATTGCCGCCACAGGAATGATGGCCCAGCAGACCAACGTCGAAGTCATCGCCAACAATCTGGCGAACATGAACACGACCGGCTACAAACAGCAGCGCGCCGAATTCCAGGATCTGCTCTACCAGAACGTCGAGCAGCCCGGTGCACAATCCTCCGACAGCGGCACGTTACTGCCGACCGGGATCCAGCTCGGCGCCGGTGTGCGGACGGCGGCGGTCTACCGCATCATCAGCCAGGGCTCGCTGACGCAGACGTCGAACCCTTACGACCTCGCGATCAACGGTACCGGCTATTTCCATATCACGATGCCGGACGGCACCGATGCCTATACGCGCGCGGGCAATTTCTCGCTCTCGCCCGAAGGCCAGCTCGTTACCGATAAGGGCTATGTCGTGGCGCCTGGCATCGCCGTTCCCGCTAACGCGACCGGCGTGACGATCAATGTGCAGGGCCAGGTGCAGGCGACCATTCCGGGGCAGACCGCGCCCGCTTCTGTGGGCCAGATCGAACTCACGCGTTTCCCGAACGAGGGCGGTCTCAACGCGCTCGGCGACAATCTCTACAGCGAAACGCCGTCTTCCGGATCGCCGCAATCGGGCGTTCCGGGTTCGATCGGCTACGGCACGATCCAGCAGGGCTTTCTCGAAGCCGCCAACGTCAATGCCGTGGAAGAAATGACGGCACTGATCACCGCGCAGCGCGCCTACGAAATGAATTCGAAGGTCATCACGGCGGCGGACCAGATGCTGCAGGACACATCGCAGCTGGGAGGTACGTAACGCCATGAAGGCTCTGTTCCTCTTCCTCTGTGCGTTGATGATGGCCTATCCGGCATTCGCCGACGGCGGCGTGCGCGTCGTCGTGCCGGTTCGCGATATCGCGCGCGGCGAAACCTTGAGCGAATCCGATCTTACCTATGCCTTCGCGGATCCGGCCAATGTGATGCCGGGCACCGCGACGGCGATGGAAAACATCGTCGGCCGCCAGACGCGCCGCGTGCTGCGCGGGGGCCTGACCATGCGCAACGACGATGTGCGCGCGCCGATCCTTGTGACCAAGGGCACGACCGTGACGATGATCTTCGATGCTCCGGGCATCACGCTGACCGCGACCGGCAAGGCCATGAGCGAGGGCGGAATGGGCGAAACCGTGACGGTGCAGAACCCGGCCTCCTATCGCCAGATCACCGCCATCGTGACCGGGGCCGGCACCGTGAAAGCGCAAGAAGGAATGGGCGGCGTGATCACATCGCGCGTCGCAAGCCTGACCCGTTAAAAACAAGTCGAAGGAAAAAAGAATGCGCATCTCGAAACTGGTGGCCGGTCTGATGGCGGCGTCCGCGCTCGCCGGGTGCAGCGCCGTCGATCGCATCAAGGATATCGACGGCGGCCCCAAGGTGAATCCGATCACCGGACCCGTGGCGCAGACAGTCACGAACATGCCGATGCCGCCTGTGCCGACCGAACCGCGCGGCAACAGTTCGCTGTGGCAGGCCGGGGCGCGCAGCTTCTTTCACGATCCGCGCGCCAGCCGTATCGGCGACATCATCACTGTGAACGTCTCCGTGGCCGATGCCGCGAAGTTCTCGAATACCACGCAGCGTTCGCGCACCAATTCCGACGACGCGAACCTGACCAATTTCTTCGGCCTCGAGAAATCGCTGGCCGCCACCGGCATGGATCCGGCGAATCTCATCAAGATGGGTTCGGACATGTCCAATGTCGGCGCCGGCGGAATCGACCGCTCGGAAAGCGTGAACCTCACGCTGGCCGCGCTCGTCACCCAGGTTCTACCCAACGGCAATATGGTGATCGGCGGCCACCAGCAGATGAAGGTCAACAACGAGCTGCGCGATCTGGAAGTCACCGGCATCGTGCGCACGGAAGACATCACCAGCGCCAATACGATCGATCTCTCGCAGATCGCCGAAGCGCGCATCACCTATGGCGGCAAGGGCACGGTCACGGACGTGCAGACGCCGCGTTACGGTTCGCAGCTCCTCGATATCCTGATGCCGTGGTGACACCGCGACAGCGGTGTCATCCCGGACGGCAAAGCCGATCCGGGATCTGTGGAAGAGTTTGTGAACCTGGGTCCCGGCTCACGCGTCGCTTCGCAACACTGGCCGGGATGACAGTTTATAAGGTCAATCGTCGCGATAGACTTTTTCGCGGCGCTCGTGCCGTTCCTGCGCTTCGAGCGACAGCGTCGCGATCGGCCGAGCATCGAGGCGCTTGAGCGCGATCGGCTCGCCTGTCTCTTCGCAGAACCCGTACGACCCGTCCTCGAGCCGGCGCAGCGCCGAATCGATCTTGGCGATCAGCTTGCGCTGACGGTCGCGGGTGCGGAGTTCAAGCTGGCGCTCGGCTTCGGTCGAGGCGCGGTCGGCGAGATCGGCATGCGGCACCGTCTCGGCCTGTAAATTCTGAATCGTCTCGCGGCTCTCGCGAATAATGTCTTCTTTCATCGTGTTGAGCTTGCGGCGGAAATACTCCCGCTGCTTTTCATTCATAAAGGGTTCGCCTTCCGACGGCCGGTAGCTGGCCGGGATTTGGATGCCCATGCACAATTCCTTCGACTGTTGGTACGCCTCTCCAGAGGGCCGGGGTTATAGCGGCGGCACCTGGACCCCGCAATCTCAATTGCGCGACAAGGTAAGTGGCGAAACTTTATATCTGTCAGGTACTTAGCCGCGTAAGGTTCCGCGTGACCAGTCCACGAAGCCGGCCAGGAGCGCCAGCGCGCCGTAGGCGGCGAGAGCGGTCTGGGCCTGCGCGGCCGGCGATTCGGGCGCGGGCCCGAAAACGGCGTAGAACTCCACAGCCACCATCGCCCCGACAAACACCCAGAGCCACGCATCGCCGAACCGCGTCTTCGATGGGACCGCGCGCGCATAGACAATTGCGCCGGCAAAGAGAGTTACGAGTTCAAGCGGCAGGCTGATCCACAGCCAGCGCCACAGGCCCAGTCCCACTTTGTCGGTATCGCCGATCAGCGGCAGGTCCGGCACATGCACCACGAAGTCCAGAAGCCAGTGCGAGAAGACGGCGCCCGCGACAACGGCGATGGCCGCGACCTTACGATCCTTCACGAACAGCCATGCAACCGCGCCGAAGACGAGCGACAGGATCAGCGCCCCGATCAGGCCATGCGTGTAAGGCATGAAATAGAGATCGAGCGAGCTTCCTTCCGTGAATCCCGGAACGATGCGGACTTTCTCGATGCCGTTGAGCACAAGCACCGACCAGCAGACATCGAGCCATTGCACCGCGATGAACAGAATCCACAGCGGGACCGGTTTGGCGAGCGGCTTGGCCGCGAGTGCCGGTCCATAGTGTCCAATGAACATGATCAGCTCCTGAGTTTGAAACTGCCGTGACCGAGATGCGTATGGCCGAAAGCGTCCGGGTATTTGAGGCCGAAGCCAAGCGCGCGATCGAAACCGATATGGGCAAGCCAGATCAGCGCCGCGGCGATCAGCAAAGGCGCCTGGGCGGCGAGCGCCAGGCAGCCGAGTGCAAGCGGCCCGATCGTGGAATGGGCGGTGTTATAGCCCATGGCGCCAAAGCGCGGCCCGAAGATGTAGGCCCCGAAAACCAGATCCGGCGCCAGGAAGAACTCTGCAAAGCTGAGCCAGCTCGCGTGCAGATGTGCGTAGAAGAAAACGCTCGCACCGAGCACCGCCAGCCCCTCTAGCCGCAGAAGCGCCCGCACCGGGCCTTTGGTTTGTCCATTGTCCTGTTCCATGCGCCTTGAGATAGGCCACGACACACCAAACGGAAATTGCCGAAGTATGTGTATTGTGTATACAATAATGTATGGATGCCGCCGAAACCTGGGACCTCTACCGCTCATTCCTTGGGGCGCTGCGTTTCGGCAGTCTGTCTGCGGCGGCGCGGGAGCTTGCGCTCACGCAGCCCACGCTGGGCCGTCACATCGACGCGCTCGAAACCGCCCTCAACACCAAGCTGTTCGCGCGTTCGCGGCATGGCCTCGCGCCGACTCCTGCGGCGCTCGCGCTTCAGCCGCACGCCGAGGCGATGGAGGCGGCAGCCCTCGCACTGCGGCGTGCGGCATCCGGCGAGGCTGATGATTTGAGCGGCGCGGTCCGCATAACCGCCAGCAATGTCATCGGCGTGGAAGTGCTTCCGCCCGTTCTCGCGCAATTTCGCGAACGCCATCCGGCGATCGCGATCGAACTCGCGCTCAGCGATCGCACGCAGGATCTCTCACGGCGCGACGCCGACATCGCGGTGCGCATGGTCCGCCCGACGCAGAAGGCGTTGATCGCCAAGCGGCTCGGCACGATCCGCATCGGCTTGTTTGCGCATTCCCGCTATCTCGCGCGTCGCGGCATGCCGCGCACCGTCGATGATTTGGCGCACCACGACATCATAGGCTTCGACCGCGATACAACCGCGGTTCGTGCGCTTGGCATGTCCTCTGCGTTCGCGCGCGATCTCTTCGCGCTGCGCACGGATGACAGCGCCGCGCAGATCAATGCGCTGCGCGCGGGCTTCGGCATCGGGGTCTGCCAGGCGGGTATCGCGGTCCGCAACGCGGACCTGGTTCCGGTGCTCCCTGGGCTGGTCGTATTCAAGCTGGAGACCTGGCTGGTCATGCATCAGGATCTCAAATCGAGCCGCCGGGTGCGGCTTTTGTTCGATCATTTGGCCGTCGCGCTGCGGGCCTATGTGGCGTCCGGATGAGGGGTGGACAGGTGCCGGGGGATGGCCTATATCCGCCCACCTTTCGCGGGGTTTCGACCCCGCCGGTGACGCGGGGTGGAGCAGCCCGGTAGCTCGTCAGGCTCATAACCTGAAGGTCACAGGTTCAAATCCTGTCCCCGCAACCAACCTAAATTCCAGATAGCGAGACGGGTTCCATGAGGGCCCGTATTTGCATTTGGGGCCCGCCGTAAATTGCACCTCGCCTGATGTCGCTTTCAGGGTGATCGCTTGGTGGAAAGACTGGCGGTTTCCATTACGCACGGCTTCCCGAGCGCATCTCATATCCCGTGAACACTGTATCCATAAGTGACGCAATGCCGGGGTAGCTGGCGATGGTCTTGCGCTCGTCGTCGCTTATGTTCGGAGCGGTCGATGTCGTTCTTTCCGCAATCAGCTTTTCGAGCCGCCTGATCGTTTTTTGCGGCATGTCGAGCCCGAGCGGTGCAAAGAGTTTTTTGCGATACCAGGCGAGTGGGTCGGATTCGGCCATCAACTCATCCAGTTTAATGACCGACACGCGCTCCCCAATGGCTTGCTGCATTTGGTCCAGCGTGTGGAACGAAGTCGTGTAATGCTTCAGGAATTCCTCGAGGCTTCTCGACGTACCCCATGAAAACATCTTCGTGGAACGCCAGCAATCGAACGGATTGCGTGCGCAGTAAAAGTAGCGTGGCTTTAGCCCTATACCGCGAAAATGCGTTTCGTAGTCGGTAAAGAGGGATTCCAATCGCGGCGTCTTGTGACCGCGAAACGTTGCTTTTCGTCCTTTTTCCAGACGGCCGCGCCCGCCTTTGGAAAGATAGCCAAAGGACTCGAACATGTATTCCGTCTTGCGCGACTTCCACCCCTCGGCGGTCTCGTCGCTACCCATGTAGGACCTGTCTGCTATGTCGAGCAGTGCGAAGAATTGTTTTAGAACACTCAGCGACACCTCGCCATTGAGCATCACCGCCGGATGCGTGTTGAGAACGCGCAAAGCGTTTGTCGTTCCCGACCGCCCCATGCCTCCGATGAACAGCGGTGTCACGTCGTCCATTGGTGAGCCTGTTTGCATGCAACTGCGGTCAGTGCGTGGCGCCTGGGTTCCGGCGCGAGAGACCGGCGCCTCATTCTAGCGGGCAGCAACGTCCACGCAATCGCTCGAGTGCGGACGCAAATATTTCCTGAGAAGCGCCGACTTTCGTTGCTGCGACGGCCACATTTCTTAGTTTTCTGCCTTCAGTTGTTCCTGATGACGTGCCTGGAAGCCGTATGCTCAGACATTCCCTCTGTGTGAAATACCTGTCGTGGCGAGACGGCCTGTACGGATTCAAAGCTTGCTATCGACTTCCAGAACAGTTCGCAGAGTTTCCAGGTCGCATCGTCAAACAATCGATGATGCGTAACAACACCAAATGGCCCCCGCTCGCCAGCACGAATACTCTTTGCAACAAACGCTGCACCCCTGATATCGGCGCCGCATCCAGCGCCGGGTTTGACAACAATATTCAGATCGCAGTGCGCGCGCCGAAGGCTTGCAGTCCCCGGATTTTGCAGACTATTTCCGGAAGCACCCGACAGGCCTACATAGCCGCATTCGACGAGCAAATCCTCGAACTCCGCCGGAAGCCGATTCCACGGCGGAACGAAAACTGGAAGAGTTTTCTGGGGGAACGCCTCGTGCAGCACGGCAAGGCTGTGCGCCAACTCACCGCGCACATCGTCAATGTGCCGAGACAGGGGATATTCGCTTGCCGGGTCTCCCTTCGGCGCATGATTCTTGTGAATCCATCCATGCACAAGGACATCGACATCATTCGCTGCACTGAGGTGAGTGGCAAGGGACTGCTCGAGATGACCGGGGATTACCGCAAGACCAACCGGAACGCCCGTGTCAGTCGAAAGGGCAAGCAAACGATCCAACGCCGGCGAGCTCACCTCGGCATCGTCGTCTCGCCACCAAAATTGAACTTCTTCATGGCTCGAAAGTTGTTCAAGCGCGTTGACTATCGGGGCCATGACATCATGAGCGCTTTGTTGGACTAAGCTCATACCTGGTGCCTCGCCGTTGGCTCTTATGGGGAGAACCTATATGATTTTGGTTCGGAAGGGTGACTCTCGCCAGCGATTGCGGGATTGGCGCCAGCTCACCTCATTGTAAGCCGCGGACCTATTTCAATGCTGCTTGGGCGACAAAACACGAGAAGCGGTCCGTTCGCGGGCTGGCCCCGCGCAAACCTCTCTCAGGCACCAGCGCGCGCCGTCGCGCAAATCTTTTCCGCGAACTGGAGCAGCGCTTCGCCAACGACCGGCTCGAAAGCGTCGGAGTAATGGCGCATATCCCGGCTGAATGCTTTGTCGACACCGAACGTGCGGATCATTCCGGTGGTTTCGAACATTGGCAGATTTTCCGCTCCGGCGGCAGCGATGACGGCTTCGCGAAATCCGGGAGGCCAGCTTACGGGACGTCCATCCGGCATGACGCGGAAGGTGTAGACAACGGCCCCGATCGGGCAGGCGAGCATCTCCTTCATTCTGCGAAAACCCATGGCGAGATCGGCGGGGAGCGCACGGGTTTCGAACAGCACCGTGCGTGCGCGTGCGCTTTCTTCATCATCGCCTTCGATGTATCGACCCAGTTCTTCGGCCGCTTTCTTGCGGGCCGCCTCGTCGAGATCCATCAAACCTTTTTGCATCCATTGCCGCGGCAAATTGCCAGACGCCTTTTCGACGATCGGCCTGAGAACAAGCTGCTTGATCGCATCGCGGTTGATGAAATGTCCGCGGAACAAAAGATCGACAGGCAAAGACGGCTCAATCAATGCGAGATCGAGGCCGGTGACGATCGCCGGATCCGCCTCGCCCCCGAAATTCCGTTTCACATGGCATAAGGGCCACAAATCTTGTGGGATTGTCTTCTGGCCACGCAGGACTTCGATGGCCTGTATCATCTCGCCGAAAGAATGCAGGGCAGGCAGCGGGCCATAACCATCATAGCCCAAGACGTCCTTTGCGCGCGCTGCGGACCTGATCGGCCGTCGCACCAGGCAGGATCCGAACAGGGTTGCGTGAAGCGGATTGCTCATGACGGCGGCGCGATTCCCAGCTGGCTGACTTGTATGGTTCCGGCGGCCACCATACTTTCTATGCCGGGTTGAAGCGGGTCAAGGCAGCAAGGGGAGCGCGTGGGATGGCATCGGCACCGGCGTTGACGGAAACGGCGACGCTTTATCTCGACCTGTTGAAGCGCTCCTTGACCAACACGATCTTCGGGGCGGAGCCAGACTCAGACGGTGACGTGAACCGCTATGTCGGCATGGCCGTGTCGCACTATCAGCAGAGTTCTGCGGTCTCGATGCTCCCGCTTGTGCGGATGGACAATCTGCGCGACTGCATCTTGAGCGTGGTCGCCGACAACGTGCCCGGCGATCTGATCGAAACCGGGGTGTGGCGCGGCGGCGCGACGATCTTCATGCGTGCCGTGCTGAAGGTGCTGAACGTGACCGACCGCACCGTGTGGGTCGCGGATTCCTTCGAAGGACTGCCGGAGCCGGATCCGGAAAAATATCCGCTCGAGGCCAAGGCGTTCAAAAGCGCCGCGATGACGAAGTACTACAAGCATTTCGCCACCGAGATGGATCGGGTGAAGGCCAACTTCGCCGCTTACGGCCTGCTCGACGACAAGGTGCGCTTTCTCAAGGGTTGGTTCAAAGACACGCTTCCCACCGCGCCCATCGAAAGACTGTCGATCCTGCGGCTCGACGGCGATTATTACGAATCGACGCGGGACGCGCTGGTCAATCTCTACGACAAGCTTTCCGTCGGCGGTTATGTGATCGTCGATGATTACGGGGAGGAGACATGGACCTACTGCCGCAAAGCGGTGGAAGAATTCCGCGCGGAACGCGGCATCACCGCTCCGCTCATGCGCGTTGACAAGCCCTGTTCGTTCTGGCGTAAAACCCATTGAACCAAGGGATTTCTGCATGACCCGCGCCGAGCTTCTGCAGAGAATCACCGCCATATTGTCGGATATCGTCGACGAGCCAAATCTTGTGCTGACGGAAGACACGACGGCAGAGGATGTCGCGGACTGGGACAGCGTCACCCATGTGAAGCTCATGATCGCGCTGGAGAGTGCGTTGCATATTCGCTTCGAGACCGACGAGATCGCGGCGCCGGGCGATGTCGGCGCTCTGATCGATCTGATTCAGAAAAAGCTCTGAGGCATTCGGCGGCGGGCGGATGCTTCCAACGATCGCCACGCTGCCCTGGTTGCCCGCGCCGCCCGATGATTTCACGCAGCGTTGCCGGGCGCTGAACGCGACCGATTCAGCGGGCGCCGCGATCATGGCGCTTGCGGGCTTCGCGCTTTCTCCGCAGCAGTCGGTGTCGCTCGCCCGCGCCATCGCGCGTTGCCGCAGCGCGGGGTTGGCGCCGCTCTCCGAATTCCGCTTGGGTATTCTGGCGAGTTCAACGTTCGATCTCATCGCCGATTGCATTCCCGCGGCTGCCGCGCGCCATGGCGTGGCCGCAGAGATCGTTTCTGCGCCCTACGATCAGGTCATGCAGCAGGCGCTGGATCCGCAATCGCAGATCAATCGGGCGCGGCTCGATGCCGTTCTTCTTGCCGTCGATCATCGCTGGCTGAAACTCGATCGCGCCGCATTCGACAGCGAAACGGCGCAGGCGCGTGTCACGGATGCTTTGGAACGATTGCGTGCGGCAGTTGAAGGATTGCGCGAGCACAGCCGCGCCGCCGCCATCCTGCAAACCGTTCCGGTTCCGCCGCAGGCGCTGTTCGGCAGCTATGACCGGGGCTGGCCGGGAAGCGTGCGCGCGATGATCGAAACGTTCAATCGCGACCTGGTGCGGCTCGCCGCCGATACCCAGAACTATGTGCTCGACGTGGCCGCGCTGGCGGAACGCGTCGGCACCGATCGCTGGTTCGATCCCGTACATTGGGCAACTTACAAGCTTCCGTTCTCAGGCGAATGCTTCCCGGTCTATGCCGATTGGCTCGGGCGTCTTCTTGGCGCGATCCGCGGCAAGGCGCGCAAATGTCTGGTTCTCGATCTCGACAACACAATTTGGGGCGGTGTGATCGGCGACGACGGTCTCGACGGACTGGTGTTGGGTCAGGGGAGTGCCCTGGGAGAAGCGCATCTGTCGGTTCAGCAATGCGCATTGGAATTGCGCGCGCGCGGCATCGTGCTCGCGGTGTGCTCGAAGAACGACGACACAGTCGCGCGCAGCGCCTTCCGCGAGCATCCCGAGATGCTCCTCAAGGAAAACGATATTGGCGTGTTTCAAGCGAACTGGCAGGACAAACCCGCCAACCTCGAGGCGATCGCGAAAGCGCTGAATATCGGCCTCGATGCGCTGGTGATGCTCGACGACAACCCCGCGGAACGCGCGCGGATCCGTGCGGTCCTGCCGATGGTCGCGGTGCCGGAATTGCCGCGCGATCCGAATTGGTTTGCCTGGACGTTGATGGCGGCGGGCTATTTCGAGGCCGTGACCTTCTCTCCCGAGGATGCAGGGCGGGCCGATTCCTACGCCGCCGATGCGCAGCGCGCCGAAGTGCGCGCGACGGTGCGCGATCCGGGCGACTACCTCGCCTCGCTTGAGATGGTTCTTACCTGTTCGCCGTTTGACGCTCAAAACCGCAAGCGCATCGTGCAACTGATCAACAAGACCAATCAGTTCAACCTGACGACAAAGCGCTACACCGAGGCCGAGGTGACGGCGATGGAGGACGACGCTTCTTTGCTTACGCTCCAGGCGCGGCTCGCCGACAAATTCGGCGATCTTGGCATGATCGGCGTGATTATCGCCCGTGCGCAGGCCGGGACGGATATCTGGGAGATCGACACGTGGCTGATGAGTTGCCGCGTGCTCGGGCGCCGTGTCGAAGAGGCGATGCTGGCGTCTGTCGTATCGGCCGCGCGTGCGCGGGGCGCGAAGCGGCTTGCCGGTGTCTACAGGCCGACGGCCAAGAACGCGATGGTCGCCGATCATTTTGAAAAACTGGGTTTCGCTTTGACCTCCGCCGCGCCGGACGGCAAGCACTATGTGCTCAGCCTCGACGGCTACGTGGCGCCCGAGCTGCCATTCGCATAGCGGAGCGGCGGCCGCTGGCGAAGACGCTCACCCAAAACCACATACGCAAACGAAAAGGGCGGGTCTTGCGACCCGCCCTTCGCGTATTCTTTGGCGATCCGAGGATCAGCCGCCGAGGTCGATGACCGCGCGGCGGTTCTGCGGCTCACGCACGCCAGGTCCGGTCGGGACCAGCGGATCGTGGAAGCTCTTGCCCTCGATCGAGATCGAACCGGCATCGAGGCCTTCGCGGACCATTTCGTCCTTGACGGCGCCGGCGCGGCGCTCGGAGAGCGCCTGGTTGTAGGTGTCAGAGCCGACCGTGTCCGTGTGACCCGTGACCATCACCTTGACCATGCCCTGCGTCTTCGCAGCCTTCACGGCCTCAGACACAACTTCCTGCGCCTTGTCCGTGAGGTTCGACTTGTCGAAGTCGAAGAAGACGATGAACGTCTTGACGGCCGGCGGAGGTGCCGGGGGCGGAGGAGGCGGCGGCGGCGGAGGCGGCGGAGGCGGCGGGGGAGGCGGCGGCGGGGCCGGCGGCTCCAGATACCAACGGATGCCGAGCATCGCTATGTTCTCACGCGATGCATTGATATGCGCGGTGCCGAAGACCTGAGACTTGAAGTCGCCGTCGGATTCGGCCGAGCGGAAGCGGTAATCGGCAAACAGATCGACTGCCGGAGCGATGCCGAACGACAGCCCGGTCATGCCTTGCCACATGAACGAGGTCTTCGTGCCGTACAGCAAGCGGGTCGCCGAGCCGTCATCGGGCTTGACATCGAACGACAGCGAGCCCGCGCCTACGCCGGCACCGATCGTCCACGTGATGCCGTGCCACAGCGGGAAATCATAGGCTGCATTGAACAGCGCGGATTTGACGGTCTTGCCGCCATGGATGGTGTTGCCATAGTCGAACACCGAATTGCCGCCATAACCGAGTTCGAGTTCGGTGCGGATGTTGGTATCCCACTTATAACCCACGGCGCCGATGCCGAGCGCATCGTTGTTGAACGCCAGATTGGCGGAGCCAGAAGCCGTGGTCACATGCACCAGATCGGGACTGCTGTAACCAGCTCCCAGGCCCAGGTACCAACCGGTGTAATCGCTTGCCATGGCCGGCACGGAAAGAGCCGCCAGAGCTACGCCCGCCAAGGCGATTGTACGAAGTTTCATTTCTACCCTCGCTCATAAAACCGACGGGCAGGGATCCCCCTACCTGAACGTCAGATATCGTGTTCGTTATAACGACTAAGGGGGCCAGAGTCTCCCTGCAGGATCGCTTTGACAATGCATTAAGATGTCAAAATTCGGGTTTTATCTTCGCCCTGTGACTGACGGGCAACAGCCTCGCCAATGCTGGACAACCCGTCCCGGGGGCAGGTCAGTAGAAAAGCGTAACGTCCTGGGAGAATTTGCAAAATTGCATTTTTTCCGACCGTTTTCTCCAGGACCGCCAGCAACTCCGCGCGCGGCTCGACATGAAAGAGCGCGAGCCATCGCAGGAGAGCTTTTCTTCCCGGCGAGGGCAGGCCGCCAAGATCGCCGAAATCCACGATATGGAGGCGCCCGGCGGGGGAGAGCGCGTCTATTGCGGCTCTAAGTGACTGTTTCCAATCAGGAATCATCGAGAGGCTGTAAGAGAAGACAATGTCGTCGAATGGCTCGGTCTGGCCGAACATCGCCGGATTCAGGTCCTCCGCGTAACCATGTGCGAGGGAAATCTGGTTGCCGAACCCGGCCTTGGCGGTTGCGTGCGCCGCCGTTTCCAGCATGGCCTGGGAGGCATCGAGCCCAAAAAACTGCCGTCCGGGATAGCGTTTCGCCATCCGCACCAGATTTCTGGCGGTCCCGCAGCCCACTTCGACAACCCGGGCCTCCGGTCGCAAGGCCAGGTCGCGGATCAGCCTGTCGCGGCCGAAAAGGTAATATTTTCTCGTAAAATCATAGATATAACGCTGGCGCCGATAGACGCTGTCCATCAAGGCGGCATGGGTCGCGCCGGCGGTCACGGTCTTTAGGACAGAGCCCGGCGGACATAGACGTGGAACCCGCCATAGATCGAAGAGCGGTCCTGGGCATGCCAGGCGCGGCTCTGGGCCTCGAGATAGGTCCATGGCGCGAGCAGTTCCGCCGGCAGTTTGCGCGGCAGGGGTGAGTCGGCGCCGGCGGTGCGGAAGATCACGCGTGCGTCGCGCGTATCGGCGGTGCGATCGATCTCGCGCCACAACGCCTCGAGCTGATCGGGGTTCATCCAGTCCTGGGCATCGAGGAGAACGTAGCGGTGCATCGAGTGCGCCGGCTGTTGCACCAGGAAATCGGTGAGCGAGGCGTGATGGACCTCCACCTTGTCCGTCCGTGTACGGATCACATCGTAGACATCGCGGCGCAGATAGGCGGGCACGGCCTCGCGATTTTCGACATCGTAGCCGCGGCCGAAAGCCTGCCACGCGAAATAATTCTCGTTGATCGGAAAATCGCAGGCGAGCCGCTCGACGCGCTCGCGCAATGACGCAATAGCGCTGCCATTGTTGGTCGAAATGAGTTCGTCATACTGCGCCGGAGGGATGCCGAGCGCGTAGAGCGAGACCGGAGATTTCGACAGCAGCTTGACGGATTTGTAGTCGAACAGCGGCGCGATCGTGCGCTCAAACGCCTCGCGTTGCTCCTGTGGCGTGCGTGCCGAAAGGATGCCGTTCAGGCGCTTGCCGTGCAGCCTGGCCGCGATGTGCAGAATCCCGATGAACCGGCCGAGCAGGCCATAGCGATAAAGATTGCGCGCGAACATGTTGATGCGCCGGCCGTGCAGGGGAATGTGCTTCTCCCAGTGGCGCCGCGTCGTCGCGTCGAGATGCCGGCTCAGGAAATTGTCGTAGGCGTCGCGATTGGCCTTGTCGTTGGCCTGGCCGAAAAAGCGGAAGAACTCCTCGTAGGAGGGCAGATTCTTTAGCGCGGACAATTTCAGCCGCGTCAGCGCGATATGGTTGGGGTTGAGATCGACGGCGATGATCTTGGCGGGGTCGGCGGCGAGGTAGTTCAACACATTGCAGCCGCCGGATGCGATCGTGAGCAACCGATGCTCCGGTCCGAGTTGCAGCGCATCGAGATCCACGTCCGGATCTTCCCAGATCTGGTTATAGACAAACCCTTGAAACATAAGGGTAAAGAGTCGTTCCAGCGCACCGCGTTTGGTGTGTGCCGGCTGCTGATGGGCGGCACGCTCAAGAAGCAGGTTTGTCATGGATTCCCTGGAGGTCGCTCGGAGCGCAATGAACGCGCCTTGTAGGACAGATCGAAGCTCTCAGGCAAAGCCTTTGGCCTGATTTTGTGACAGGACTTTGACATCTTGCGCTGCAGCATCGCCGCCTCTAAGGGGAACCACATGACGCAGTCCGTCAAGACACCGATCGAAGAAGTGCTCGATCTCCTCGATCTGGAGAAAATCGAGGAGAACATCTTTCGCGGCGTTTCGCCGAAAGACCGGATGCAACGCGTTTTCGGCGGCCAGGTGCTCGGTCAGGCGCTGGTTGCGGCAGGCCGCACGGTAGAAGGCCGGGTCTGCCATTCCTTCCACGCTTATTTCCTGCGCGCCGGCGATCCCAAGGTTCCCATTCTTTATGAGGTCGACCGGTCGCGTGATGGGGCAAGCTTCACGGCGCGTCGCGTCGTCGCCATCCAGCACGGTCGGCAGATTTTCAATCTGGCGGCATCGTTCCAGACCGTAGAGCAGGGCTACGAACATCAGTTCGAGATGCCGAAAGTCCCGATGCCAGAAGACCTTCCCGACGAACACACGCTGCGCTTGCGCGAGATCGAAAAGATGCCGCCCGAAGCGAAGGAATGGGCGCTGCGTCCGCGCCCGATCGAGATGCGTCCCGTCCAGTATCGCGGCTTCTATAATCGCGGCAAATCCGAGCCGTTCGACAATATCTGGATCAGGGCGACGGGGCCTGTGCCCGACGACATCGCCACCCAGCAGGCGGTGTTGGCCTATGCCTCCGACATGTCGCTGCTCGATACGGCCTTGCTGCCGCACGGCGTGGACTGGCATTCCGGGATGCAGATGGCGAGCCTCGACCACGCGATGTGGTTCCATCATCCGTTTCGCGTCGATGATTGGCTGCTCTATGCGCAGGATAGCCCGAGCTCGTCTGGCGCGCGCGGCTTCAACCGCGGCGCCATGTATACGCGCGAGGGGAAACTCGTGGCCTCGGTGGTTCAGGAAGGTCTGATGCGCCCGCGTCTTCCGGCGAAAAGCTGATCGTCAGTTCGTCCACTTTATCTGAGGCACGCGACGCGGGTGGCTATAGAAGGTGTTCGTCATCGTGAGCGGTATTTTGATGAGCCATGTCGTGGGCGGTGTGAAATTGTAGGTCACTTCCGACAAGATCACGCTGCCGCCTGTACTGATAATGCCGGCCGGTACCGTCACCGCCGACCCGTGCGTCCGTGGTGTGCCGCTGTTCGCTTGACTCCAGTCAACCACGCCGCCGCCATGGCCGTCGTCGATCACGCTCGTAATGACGATTTGCAGGTTTGCGACCGGGAAGGGGAAGACCATGGCGCTGAGCGCGGAGAAGACGTTGCTCATGTCGCCGGCATTGACCGAGCTTTCCTGCGCGATCAGATCGCTGGCGGCGCTTGCCGTGTCGCTCACGTCCGTTTTGCAGACCACAGCATCGGTGATCTCGATGGCGCCAAAGACCAGCACCAGCATGACCGGCAAGATCATGGCGAATTCCACGGCGACGATGCCACCACACGCGTGGCGGAACCTGCGCAATATGCTCAACATCCGCTCAGCCCCGTCGTGAATGGTTCGTTGCGGAAAGCCTGCGCGGCGTAGAGCAAATGATCGTTGTTGGCCATGTTGGTCAGAAACGGCGTCAGTACCGGCGTGAACACGGTCCAGGCATAGAACATCCGGACAAGAACGACGCTGCAGGCGGTCCCGGTTTGGAAGTTGTTGAGCGGAATCATGTTGCCGTTCGAATCGAGCGGCGGCGAAAAGCCGACCGTTCCGAAGGTCGTGAATGATTCAACGTCGACGAATAGGTTGGTGTCACACGGAATGAGCGGCGCAACCTCGTTGCAAACCAGCGTGCGGACCTGGGTCTGAGTCATGCCGCTGGCCTGAATCTGACCGGTACGGATCATCCGCGCGACGTCGTTGGTCGCGTGCTGCAAGGTCGATTGCGCGAACCAAATGATGCCGATTTCCATGATTGCGAACAGGAGCAGGAAGAAAATCGGTGCGATCATTGCGAATTCGACGACCGCCGAGCCAGAACGCGCTTGGGCGCGCCGGCGGCGTACGAGAGCACGCAGACGTTTATTGGTTCTTGCACCAAGCCCGATCACGATCGAGGTCCCAGCCGCTTCCACATACTGTGGGTAGGCCGAAACGGCCCGCAGGCAAAGAAGAAGCTGAAGGCGTGATGAAGAAACTCTTTACCACGGCATCCGGATTGGCTGCGCGTTAAGAGCTTATTTATCTTTCTTTATAGCATTATGGATTTCGCCCATGACGTTAATGCGCTCCTAACCAGGACGCGGGAAAGTGCGGGATATCGGCGGCGTCCGGATCGATGATGCGGGGTCAAGGCTTCGTTGGGGTATTGCATCATGTCGATCGGCGCAAAATCTCGCTTCGCGGCGGCGCAGGCGATTCTCTCCGGCTTCACCAAACGCGTTGTCGGCTTCGGGCGTTCCAAACGCGCGAATGTCGCGATGATATTCGCTCTCTCGCTGGTGCCATTGGCGCTCGCCGCCGGAACCGGTCTCGATTACGCACGCGGCATGCTCGTGCATGCGGAACTGATCACGGCGCTCGACGCCGCGGGACTGGCCGTTGGCGCAACGCCGGGATTGACGATAGGGCAGATGCAGGCGCTGGCGCAGAAGTATTTCAACGCCAATTACGGTCTCGATTCGAGTTTCGGAACGCCGACTGTCGTCCTCGTTTCCGTGGGGACGCAGTCCGTGACGGTGAGCACCACTGACGCAATGCCGACGACATTGATGAATCTCGCCGGCTTCACGAACCTCAACGTTTCAGCAGCCTCGACGGTCGTGTGGGGCCAGCAGAAGCTCTGGGTTTCGCTTGTGCTCGACAATACTGGTTCGATGAACCAGGCCGATAACACCGGCACCACCAAGATCAGCGCTCTCAAGACGGCGACGCATTCGCTTCTCACGATGCTTCAGAATGCGGCCTCTTCGGGTGGCGCCGGTTCTGTCCAAGTTGATATCGTCCCGTTCGCGCGAAACGTGAAGATCGGCACGTCCTATTCCAGCGCCCTCTGGCTCAGCTGGACGGACTGGCTGGCGGCACCGACACCGGCGCCGTCAAAAACAGTCGGTCCCGGCTCGAACTGTCCGTATACGGATGGCAGCAACGGCTTTCACTGCCAGAAGAGCCCGACCAATGGCGACAGCGATACCTCGACCATCCCGAACAGCGGAACCTACAAGGGCTACATCTGTCCGAGCGTAAGCACCGTCGGCCACTACTACAACGGTTGCTGGACCAGCACCGGCTCGAGCGGAAACTACACGCACACCTGGACGGCCAATGCCAAGAGCACCTGGGGCGGTTGCGTCACCGACCGCACGCAAGACTACGACACGATGAACACGACCCCTGCGACCAGCAACCAGAGCACCATGATGGTGGCCGAGAATTCGCCGAGCTGTGTGAGTGCGACCGCGCTGCCGTTGACTTACAATTGGACGACGCTCAGCAGTGAAGTTGACTCCCTGGTCGCCAACGGCACCACGAACCAGACCATCGGTCTGGTTTGGGGCTGGCAGGCGCAGACCCAGGGCGTTCCGTTTACTCCTCCGGCGCTCCCCGCGAACACGCAGCAGGTCATGATTCTGCTGAGCGACGGTCTGAACACGCAGGATCGCTGGTATGGCAACGGTACGGATGAGGCCACGCAGGTCGACGCCCGCATGTCGGCCGCCTGCACCAATCTCAAAACCGCCGGCATTGTTGTCTACACTGTATTCGTGGACCTCAACGGCACGCAGGGCAATTCCCAGGTGCTGCAGAACTGCGCCACGGATCCGTCGAAATACTTCGATCTGACGTCGTCGGATCAGATCATCGCGACATTCCAGGCGATCGGTCAGCAGATCACCAACCTGCGCGTCGCTCTGTAGGCGGCAGATATCATCAACGAAAAAGGCCGCCGCAATGAAGCGGCGGCCTTTGTGTTCGCGATAACGATGCGATCAGCGCTGGGCGGTTGCCGCCGCTGCCTTGAGGGCCTGATCCTGGTGGCCGGACTGCGTGCTCGTGGTATCGTCCACGAAGCTCTTCTGATCGCCCGGAACCGGATTGGTCTCGCAATGCGCGGGCGTACAGGCATAGCTGAACTGGTTCGTGCCCTTGTTCAACGTGATCATTCCGCCGCTGCGATTGGCGACGGTAATCTGCTGATTGGCGATCATCTGGCTCTGCGCGCCAAGCGCCACCATATTCGTGACGCCGAATGTCTTGCCCAGCACAAAGGCGTGGTAGGGGTCGATCACGGTGGCGTCCGCGATGGTGGGATTGCCGACAAATACCGTCGAGACCGGACGGCTGAACGTCACGAGCCTAACCTGGTCCATCACGATGGATACGCCGCCCGTCGGCGTGGCAGCGGTATTGGAAGCGGTGCGATGCTTGGCTGGTGCCTTGTGCACAACAACCTTGTGCGTGGCCGCCTTACGATGAACCGGCATTTTGCCGTTCGCCAGCCCCGCGTTGGCGGTGCAGACGACCGAAGCGGCAGCGAGCAGAACGATGCGGAGACGCATGGCGGAAATCCCGGATTGGTTCCACTCCAGCCTAAACTTTCCGGCGTGAAGGAAGCCTTAATGGGTCAATGCGCGGCGGCGGATTCCGGGCTGATCGGCAGGGTGGTCTTCGTCCCCAATTGCGCGGCGGCCGCCTGTCTTTCCGCAGCCGCCACGATGCGTGCCGCCAGCCAGATCGAAAGAAGGGTTACGGCAATTCCGCCGAACGCATCGACGAGGTGATGCCCACCCTGGATCGGAATCGCGGCGAGAACCGTCACGTTGAGGACGATCGCAGGCCAGCGCAGCATCGGCAAGCCGCGCGCGTACCACATCAGAACGAGCGCCTGCAGGGTGTGATACGACGGAAATCCCACAATGCCGCGCAGTTCCTTCGGCGAAATGAAGCCCGGCCCATCTTTCAGCATCTGCACGAGGGCATGGCCGTAGTCAGACGCGAGCGCGAGGCCCAGTTTGCCCGCCACCGCAGGGGGAAGCGTGTAGACGGAAAAAGCGCCGAACGACGGCGCCAGCGTCCATACGGCAAGCGTGATCACCGCTCCGAGCGTGAGGGCGAGGCTGAAGCGATAGAGCTCCGCGATCTTCTTGCCGAATCCCAAGGCGAAAACGAGCACGACGCTTTGCGGCATGACGGAGAGGTAGGCAAGCTTCAAAATTGCGTTTGCCGCCGGGTATTGCGCGATAAAACCCATCAGATCTGGCCAATTGAAACCAAGCGCGCGATCGGCGGCAGCAAGTACCTCATCTATGCGCGGGCCGGCAATGGTCAGGAGCAGATAGCTCAGCAACACGCAACCTGCGGGAAACACTATCAGAAACGTGGAACAGGCGAGGATGGCGCTCAGAACCTCGTCGCGCCGCACGACTGTGTAGAATATGCCCGCCGCCGCGAGCGGCAACATCGCTACGGCCAGCAAGCCGTAGTTGTGTGCGTCGTACGAGAAATGCCTCGCAACCAGCCACGCGCCGTCGAGCAGCACGAGCGCCACGGACATGACAAAAAGAACGCGGTTCAGGATCCCTTGCATATGACTTTGTCCGCTGTGGCGCTCTTGCTTAGCCGACGCAGTGTTAATGCGGCGAAAAGGGCGTGATGAATTCGTTCCGTGCGAAGAGAGAATTTTTTAAGCCGCTCATTTTAGCAAATTTGTCCGGTATCGTAAATAAATCGCGAGATTTAACTTCGGCTCACATCGATACGCGGGGTTTTTGTTTCGTTGTGACACTCTTCGGCAAATCCGCACGCTCGTCGCTTAAGGCGGCGTTAAGTTCAGGCCGTATAGGCTCCACGTACAGTCCGAGCAGACTCCGTTGGGGTGTCAGCCGGACATCCTAGGGTGTCTAGAAAAAGTGGAGGCTAAAATGACCAATCTGTTTTCTCGTTTTGTGCGTGACGAATCCGGCGCGACAGCCATTGAATACGGCCTGATCGCTGCCTTGATTGCAGTCGTGATTATCACCGCCGTGACGACCGTCGGCAACAACCTGTCGACCACGTTCGGTAAGGTTTCGACCGGTCTCACGACCAGCTAATCGCTCCGAAGTCGCGCAGCAATGCGCAAATGCGGCGGCCGCTTCTTACGGAGCGGCCGTTCGCTTTTTGTGAGGACGGGATGATGCTCGCACAATTGATTGTTCTGTTTGTGGTGCCCGCCTTGTTCGCGGCATCCGCCGGCTGGGATCTTGCGAGCTATACGATTCCCAATTTTCTTTCCGTCACGCTGATTGCGCTTTTCGGCGTATTTGCGATTTCTACAGGTTTGCCCGCCGCGGCGATCGGCGGTCACGTGCTCGCCGGCGCCGCAGGCCTAACGGTGGGATTTGCGCTCTTTGCCTTCGGTTTCATCGGCGGCGGAGATGCGAAACTGTTTGCGGCCGCAGCCTTGTGGCTCGGTATTCCGCAGCTGCTCGAATACGCCATTATCACTTCTCTTATAGGCGGCGTTCTGGCGCTTCTGCTGGTCAGCCTGCGCAGCCTGCCGATGCCGGCCGCTCTGGCCGGCCGGGACTGGGTCGCGCGGCTCCATGATTCAAAGGCCGGCATTCCGTACGGGGTCGCGCTCGCGACGGCCGCGCTCGTCGTTCTTCCGCACTCGGAAGCCTTTCATATCGCGGTGCGCTGACGGGCGCCGCGCCGTGTAGCAATTGCACAGCGTCTTCTTAAGCATTTTCTAAAGGGTTACGTGGTCGAATTGGCACGCATAGGAGCCAGCTTCCATGAACACGTCTCGTCTCATCGTCCTCGGTCTCGCAGCGGTTGCAGCCGGGGGAGCCGCTTTCCTCGCCCGCGGATTGCTTGGCGGTGGAACGCCCCCCGTACAAGCTTCGCTGCCGCCGCCTATTCAGACGAGCCAGGTGCTCGTGGCCGCAAGCGATCTCACGCCGGGACAGAGATTGCTGCCGGAAGAAACGCGTTGGCAGAAATGGCCCAAAAGCTCCATCGATCCGAGCTTTCTGACATCGGACAACACGCCCAATCTTGAAGAGACCGTGAAAGGCACGGTGGTGCGAGCCCCGATCGTGGCGGGCGAACCGATCACACTGGTCAAGGTTGTGCGCTCCGATGCGGCCGGCTTCATGGCCGCGACGCTGACGCCCGGTATGCGTGCGGTCTCCATTCCGGTTTCCGTCGCTTCGCTCGCGGGCGGTTTCATTCTGCCCAACGATCGCATCGATCTGATGCTGACCTCACAGCTGCAGGATAATTCTCACCGCTTCCGCACCACGACATTCCTGCGCGATGTGCGCGTCCTTGCCATCGACCAGGCTTTCTCGGATTCGAAAAATCCCGACAAAAGCCAGAAGCCCGTCTCCGACGTGAAAACCGCGACGCTGGAGTTGACGCCGGTGCAGGCTGAGCGTGTCGCGCGCGCACAGGCAAGCGGTGTCTTGTCGCTTTCGCTTCGTCCGTTGCAGGACAAGGCGGCCGCGAAGGGGACAGACCGCGTCGCTGCAGCGCGCACAAAATACAACATCGGGCCCGAGGCGAACGACGCCGGCGAAGTCGCGGTCATCCGCTACGGCCTCGTTCATGCTGACGCCACGTCGAGCGGGGAATAAAAAATGTCGAAACGTCCTCTCTTGGCCCTTGTCGTTGCAGCAGGCCTTTGCTGCGGTACCGCCGGTTCCTTCGCGGGCGGTGCCAACGTCGATGACGCCAATGCGCGTGTCGTCAACGTCTCCGTCCACGATACCAACAAATCCAGCCGCCGCATCGTCCTGGCGCTGAGCAAGGCGACCGTCGTGCAACTCGATGCCGACGCGCGCGATGTGCTGGTATCCAATCCCGACATCGTCGATGCCGTGGTGCGTACGCCCCGGCGCATTTTCCTGCTGGCCCAGAAAACAGGCCAGACCAACGCATTCTTCTTCGATGCCGCGGGCCATCAAATCCTGTCGATCGACATCCGGGTCGAGAAAGACACCGGCGATCTCGGTGCGATCATTCACACCAACATTCCTGGCTCCAACGTCAAAGTGTCGGGACTCAATGACAACATCGTGCTCACCGGTACCGTGCAAAGCGCGCAAGATTCGACGCGCGCGCAGGATCTCGCGGCACGCTTCGCCGGCGATCCCACGAAAGTGGTCAACATGCTCAGCATCGGTTCCGCGGAACAGGTGATGCTGAAAGTGCGCGTCGCCGAAATGGACCGCAACGTCGCCAAGCAGTTCGGCGTCAATCTCTCCGAGGCTGCGATGGCCTCGGGCGTTCCGATCTTTGCATCGACCGGCAACCAGTTCGGGCTTCTGGGCCATGCGTTGAGCGATGCGTCAGGCGCGCAATTCGGCGCGGTCTGTCCTTCGCAGATTCTTCCCGGCCAGACAATTGTCCAAACGGGTCCGTCAACGTCACAGCTCAGCTCGACATACACGAGAACCGTAACCTGCAACGGTCCCAACAATCTTCAGGGTATCGTCCAGGCGCTCGATCAGATCGGCCTGGTTCATATTCTTGCCGAACCGAACCTGACCGCCGTGTCGGGCGAAACGGCACGCTTTCTTGCGGGCGGCGAGTTTCCGGTGCCCGCGGGCCGCGATACCTCCGGCAACGTCTCCATCGCGTTCAAGGAATTCGGCGTTGGACTGTCGTTCACGCCGGTTGTGTTGAGCCCGGGACGTATCTCTCTGCAGATCTCGACCGAAGTGAGCGAGCTTACCAATACGGGTGCGTTCACGCTGACGGGCGGCACGACGGTTGATCCGAACACCGGACAGCCGGTGACTGCGCCGGGTGTCACGATCCCGGCCCTGTCCGTGCGACGTGCGCAGACGACGGTCGAATTGCCGTCGGGGGGAAGTTTCGCGATCGCTGGATTGATGCAGCACACCACCAAGCAGGTGCTCGAGGAATTCCCGGGTATCGGCAACATGCCTGTGCTCGGCGCGCTGTTCCGCAGCCGCGATTTCCAGAACAACGAAACCGAGCTCGTCGTTCTTGTGAGCGCCTATCTCGTCAATCCGACGGCGGAATCCAAATTTGCTGCCCCCACGGACGGCTATCAGATCCCGACCGATCTCGAAACGCTTCTGCTCGGCCGCCTCAACGCCGAATACAAGCGTGACCCCAATGCCCCGGGCCAGAAGACCGCTTCCGGTTCTGTCGGCTACATCGTGCAATAGGAGTGCGTTTTATGCGGACCACCAAAGACATCATCCGCTTCGCTTCCCTGGCGGCCCTGCTGCTTGCAGGAAGCTGCGCCGCGCCGATGAACGATGGAACAGGCGGCTTGAGTGAGCCGATGCTGAACCATCCGATCGCGGTCGAGCCGGATTATCACTCCATCAAGCTGCCGTTCTCCGCGGCGGATGCCGGGTTGATGCCGGAAGACGCGGCGCATTTCAGCGTCTTCGTCTCCGAATTCCTGAACAGCGGTAATGGCGCGATTTCGATCACGGCGCCCGCGGGCAGCAATGCCAACGCCGCCCTCGGCTATTTCGGCGAGCGGCTTGCGTCTCTCGGCGTGCCGCGCGATCGCATTCTTGTCGGCACCAAGCCGGGCGATGCCGATAACCGCGTCGAGATCGGTTATGTCGGTTACAAGGCCCATGTCGAGAACTGCGACGATCCTTGGTCGAAGGATTGGGGCGATACCGCGGACAATCAGCCGACCGCGAATTTCGGCTGCTCCGTCCAGCAGAACATCACCGCCATGGTCGCCGATCCTCGCGATCTGGTTCAGCCGCGCACGATGGATGCGTCCGATGCGACGCGGCGGAACGGTGTCATGGGTCACTATGAAAAGGGTGAAGTCACCCAGGCCGACAAGCATACGGCCGACAAGGGCGTCGAACAGTCGGGCGAAAGCTCCAGCATCCAATAGCGGGTTTTGTCGAGATGACCACGTTGCATGTTCCAGAAACGGAAGCCTTCGGTGCACAACCGCATGAGCGCCCGGTACCGCGCATTTCGATCCACGCTTTCGTCGAATTTCCGGATACCGGAGCGGCGCTGCAGCGTGCGAGCACGGACCGCAGGCTCTCGAAAGCGCATCTGAATGTCCAGCTCGGCGGGATCAACGCCGCCGTCGACCACTATCACGGCGCGGTGACGCCCAATCTTCTGATCGTAGAAACGCGATTGAACGGTCAGGCCGCGCTCGATGAACTCGACAAGCTCGCCCATGTCTGCGACCCATCGACGAAGGTGATCGTGGTGGGCCGCGTCAACGACGTGGAGCTGTATCGCGAACTGATGCGCCGGGGCGCCAGCGAATACCTCGTCGCACCGCTGAGCCCGATGCACCTGATCGAGGTCATTTCCGGTCTCTATCTCGAGCCGGGTGCTCAACCCATCGGCCGCATCATCACCTTCCTCGGCATGCGCGGCGGTTCGGGTTCGTCGTCTCTGTCGCACAATGTCGGCTGGTGCGTGGCGCATGAGATGCAGATCAACACGACGATCGTCGATTTCGATCTTGCCTTCGGCACGCTCGGATTGGACTTCAACGACGAGCCCGGTCAGGGCGTCGCCGAAGCGCTGACCGCGCCCGAGCGTCTGGACGACGTGCTGCTCGACCGTCTGCTGATGAAGCGCGGCGACCATCTCTCGCTGTTTACGGCGCCGGCGGCGTTGGAACGCGACTACGATGCCGGCCCCGATGCATATGAGTCGGTTCTGGAGGCGGTACGCGGCATGACTCCCTGCGTGATCGTCGATCTGCCGCATGTTTGGGCGCCGTGGGTGAAAGCAACCCTGATCGGCGCCGATGAGATCGTGCTGGTGGCGACGCCGGATCTGGCTTCGCTGCGCAACGCCAAGAGCATGATCGAATTGCTGCGCCATAACCGTCCGAACGATGCGCCGCCGCGCCTGGTTCTCAACCAGGTCGGCCTGCCCAAGCGTCCGGAAATCCCGGCGAAGGACTTCGCCGAGACGCTGGGCGTCGAGCCTGCCTGTGTGATGGCCTTCGATCCCACGCTGTTTGGCCAGGCCGCAAACAACGGCCAGATGCTGATTGAATTGCAGGCGAATGCGCCGAGCAGCGAGTCGATCCGCCGGCTCGCGCAAGTCGTCACCGGGCGTACGCCCCAGATTCAGCCGAAAGCGGCAACATCGCTTCTTTCCTTCCTCAACAAGGGAAAGAAGAGGGCATAAGAAATGTTCGGCAAGCGAGACAATGCCGCGACAGAGATCAAGCGTCCGCCGATGGCGGCGATACCGCCGTCTGCACCGTCCGAACGCACCGAGCCCGGTGCATCCGTCCCGCCGCGTGTCGAGCCGGCGCCGATGAAGCAGGCCGCGCCGGCCCCTACGCCGGTCAAGGCCCAGCCGCGGCAGCAGGTCGATCAGCGTTCCGAAGACTATTACCAGATCAAGACCCTGATCTTCAGCGCCCTGATCGATACAATCGACCTCGCCCAGCTCGCGCAGCTCGATCCGGATTCGGCGCGCGAGGAAATCCGCGACATCGTCAACGAGATCATCTCCATCAAAGCGGTGGTGATGTCGATTGCGGAGCAGGAACACCTGCTTCAGGACATCTGCAACGACGTTCTAGGCTACGGTCCGCTTGAGCCGCTGCTCGCGCGCGACGACATCGCCGACATCATGGTCAATGGCGCCAGCCGGGTCTTCATCGAAGTCGGCGGCAAGGTGCAGCTCACCTCGATCCGCTTCCGCGACAACGCGCAACTCATGAACATCTGTCAGCGCATCGTGAGCCAGGTCGGCCGTCGCGTCGATGAAAGCTCGCCGATATGCGACGCGCGTCTCGCCGACGGCTCCCGCGTGAACGTCATAGCCCCCCCGCTGTCGCTCGACGGTCCCACGCTCACCATTCGTAAGTTCCGCAAGGACAAACTCACGCTCGAAGATCTGGTCAAGTTCGGATCGATCTCGCCGGCAGGCGCGCGCGTGTTGGGTGTGATCGGGCGCTGCCGCTGCAACATCCTGATTTCCGGCGGTACCGGTTCCGGTAAGACCACGCTGCTCAATTGTATGACGGCCTATATCGAGGCCGACGAACGCGTCATCACCTGCGAAGACGCGGCCGAACTTCAGCTTCAGCAGCCCCACGTCGTGCGCCTGGAAACGCGTCCGCCGAACCTCGAAGGCCAGGGACAGATCACCATGCGCGATCTTGTCCGAAACTGTCTGCGTATGCGTCCCGAACGCATCATCGTGGGCGAAGTGCGCGGACCCGAAGCGTTCGATCTTCTGCAAGCCATGAACACCGGCCATGACGGTTCGATGGGCACGCTCCACGCCAACTCCCCGCGCGAAGCGATGAGCCGTCTCGAATCGATGATCACGATGGGCGGCTTCCAGCTTCCCACCAAGACCATCCGCGAGATGATCGTCGGTTCCATCGACGTGATCATCCAGGCGGAACGCATGCGTGACGGTTCGCGCCGCATCACCAAGGTGACCGAGGTGGTCGGCACCGAGGGCGACGTCGTCATTACGCAGGATCTCGTCGTCTACGATATTACGGGCGAAGACGAGAGTGGCCGTCTGCGCGGCAAGCATCAGGGCACGGGTATCGTTCGCCCCGCGTTCTGGGAGCGCGCGCGTTACTACAATCTCGAGCGCGAACTGGCCGAGGCGCTCGACGCGCTTCAGAGTTGAGGCGGCAATGCTCTTCGCCATAGTTGCGGTTCTGATGGTTCTGGCGCTCGGCGGAGCGGGGCTCGTATTCGCCGGCGGCGCGCGCGAGCAGCAGCAAAAACGCGTCGCCTCTGTCGTGAAGCAGCCGGCAGCGCAGCTGCGCGGCGGTCCCGCAGCGGACACCAATGCGCTGAAACGAAAAAACGTTCAGCAGCTGCTCAAGCAGATCGAGAACAAGAACGCCGAGCAGAAACAGAAGCTGACGATGCGCCGCAGGCTGGATCAGGCCGGCCTGCCCGACGTATCGGTCAATGTGTTCTGGATGGCCTCGGCCGGCCTCGGTGTCGGTATCGCGGTCTTCTGTTTTCTTACCGGACAGGGCATATTGGTCGATATCATGGCGGCCTTTGGCGCCGGCATAGGTCTGCCGCGCTGGGTGCTCGGCTTCATGAAAGCGCGCCGCGAGAAGAAATTCACCTCCGAATTCGCCAACGCCATCGATGTCGTCGTGCGCAGCGTGCGCTCGGGCCTCCCCACAAATGAAGCGTTGCGCATCGTAGCCCGCGAGAGTCCGCAGCCGGTCAGCGGCGAGTTCCTGCGCCTGGTCGAAGGCATGAAGGTCGGCGTGACGCTGGACCAGGGCTGCAAGCGCATGTTCGAGAGCATGCCGACCGCCGAAGTCTCGTTCTTCGGCATCGTCATGACGATTCAACAGAAATCGGGCGGTAATCTTTCGGAAGCGCTCAGCAACCTGTCGGGTGTGTTGCGCGATCGCAAGCGCCTAGAAGGCAAGATCAAGGCGATGTCGTCGGAAGCCAAAGCGTCGGCGGGCATCATCGGTTCGTTGCCGCCGGCGGTGATGGGCATCATTTACTTGACCACACCGGAATACATCAGACTCCTTTTCACGGAACGCACGGGCAACCTCATTCTTGCCGGCTGCGTGTTCTGGATGGGCGTCGGCATCTTCGTGATGCGCAAGATGATCAACTTCAAGCACTGAGAGAGATCATGGGCGCCGATCTTATGGACCTGCTTTTCGATCCTGCGTTTCTGGCGACGTTGGCCGCGGGCATCTTTGCCTTCGCCACCATCGTGACGCTCGGCATGCCGCTCGCCGAGCGCGACGGGTTGGGACAGCGCCTGAAGAACGTCGCCGAACGGCGCGAGGAATTGCGCGCCAAGCATCACGCGGCGCTCAATGCCAAGCGCGGTTCGCTGCGCACCGAAGCCGTCGGCTCGGTCAAATTCATGAAGGGCATAGTCGAACGGTTCAATCTCGCCAGACTGGTGGCGTCGGATGGCAGCAAGGAAAAGCTCGCCATGGCGGGCTATCGCGGGCCCACGCCGGTTATGGTGTTCATGTTCTTTCGCTTCGTGATGCCGTTCATCGTCTTCGCGATCGCGCTGATCTATGTCTTCTTCATCGCCCATTTCGCGTGGTCGACGATGATGAAAGTGGGCGTCGCGATCGCGGCCGCGCTTGTGGGCTATTATCTTCCCGATCTTTTCGTCTCCAATACGATCTCGCGCCGGCGCCAGTCGATCATGCGCGCCTTCCCCGATGCGCTGGACCTGATGTTGATTTGCGTCGAATCGGGCATGTCGATCGAACCGGCCTTCACAAAGGTCGCTGCCGAGATCGGCCAGCAATCGTCTGAGCTCGCCGAAGAGCTGGCGCTGACGACGGCCGAACTCTCCTATCTTCCCGAGCGCCGTATGGCGTTCGAGAATCTCGCGTTGCGCTGCGGTCACAACGGCGTGAAAGCGGTTGCGACCGCGCTCAACCAGGCCGAAAAATACGGAACGCCTTTGGGCCAGGCGCTGCGTGTCGCGGCGCAGGAAAACCGTGAAATGCGCATGTCCAACGCGGAAAAGAAGGCGGCGTCGCTGCCCGCCAAACTTACAGTGCCGATGATCATTTTCTTCCTGCCGTGCCTCTTCGCGGTGATCATGGGACCCGCGCTGATGAAGATCTCACACACGTTGCACTAAGCCATTTTCTGCGCGCAAAGAAAAAGGCGCGCCGTGAACAATGGCGCGCCTTCATCTTGTTTCGGGTTGCGGTGACGTTTAGGGCTTTGCGGCGTCAGCTGTCATGCGCAGCGCCGGTGTCTCGTTCGCGGCGGCCGGCGCAGTTTTCTTTTTAACGTCTGCCGCCACTGCAGTCTTGTGCGGCGCCGCTTTGACCGGCGTTGGCGCCGGCGTCGATGGCTTCTGCGCGGCGGGGGCGGGCGGGGCCGTGATCTTGGAAAGCTGACGCGGCGCGCCGGTGGCTTCGTGCGCAGCGCCCGGCTTCGGCTGGGCTGGCGGCTGTTGCGCCGCGACATTCACGGGCGCTTTCGGTATAGCGTGCACGGTCACCGGCACGGGCTTGGCATTGCCGGTTGTAACGCTGCTGCCGGCGGTGCTGTTGGTAGCCGTGTTGTTGCCGGCCGTAGCTGCCGTTTTTACAGGTGCCGCCGGCGGTGTCGCCGCGGGGGCACTTGCCGTCGCGGGCTCGTAGCTCGCGATCAGTGCAAGGTTCTGGGCGATCTTGGGATCGCTCGCGCCGGCAGTCTGAGCCTGTGTTATCAGCTGGTGCGCGCCCGCGGCATCGTGAGCCTGCATGCGCGACAGCGCGTAATTGTTCAGCACTCCCGGATCGCCGGGTTTGATCGCAAGCGCCTGGGTATAGGCGACACGCGCATTGGCGTAGTCGCCCTGCTGGTCATAAGCGACGCCCATCGCCGAATAGACCGTCCAGTCATTGGGGGAGAGCTGCATCGCGCGCTTGAGGAAATCGAGCGCATCCTTCGAGCGCCCCTGCAAGGCCAGGGTCTTGCCGTATTCGGAGACAATGCGCGGATCGTCCGGCGTCACCAGCATGAGCTGGCCCAGCGCCTTGGTCGCGCCCGGGTAATCGCCTTGTTCGCGTAGAGCCTTCGCGGCGCGGATCTGAACGTCCAGATCGGCGGCCATGCTGTTTGCAGAAGTGTTGCCCTTAGCCGCCGTCGTCGTTTTCGGAGCGGAAGGTTTGCTGGTACTGCTGCTGCTGGACATCAAACCCATGGTCGAGCAGGCGCTCAGCGACGATCCTAGAAGAAGGGCTGTGGCGAGTTTGGCGAGAGAACGGTCCATGGATGAGCCTTTGGGCAGAATGATCCATGGGTAGAATGAAGCGTCTGGGTCAATAAACCCTTAATTCGATTGAAGAATCGACAGAAACAGCAGGATTCTCACGCCCTTCCGGCGTCGACCTCGGCCTTGGCGGCCCGGCCCCAGTCCAGCATGGCCGGAAGCGCCATCATCCGGTCCATATAAGTCCGCACCGGTGCCGGCACCTCGATGCCATAAGTGATGAAACGCGAGACCACCGGCGCGTACATGCAGTCCGCGATGGAGAAGCGCCCGAACAGGAAGCCGCCGTCTTTTGCGTGGGCGCCCAGCGCTTCGCTCCACGCCGCAATGATGCGCGCGATCTGATCTTTGGTTTCGTCGCGTAACGCGGGTGTCGGCAGGCGGCGCGCGAAATCCATCGTGAGCTGCTGGCGGACATCGGGAAAGCCGGAATGCATCTCGGCCGCATAGGCGCGCGCGATGGCGCGGGTCTTCACATCGTCGGGCCAAAGCTTTGCTTCGGCGTGGCGGTCGGCCAGCGTTTCGCAGATCGCGAGGCTGTCCCACACGATATAGTTCGCGCCGCCTTCTGTGATCCTGAGTACGGGCACGCGGCCGCTGGGAGAATATTGCAGGATCTCGGGGCTTGTCGTCTCGCGGCGGAGCGGCACGACCTCTTCCTCGAACGGCACACCGATATGACGCAGCGCCATGTAGGGCCGAAGGCTCCAGCTCGACCAGTCCCTGGTTCCGACGATCAGCGTGTAGCGGGTGCTCATGCGGGTTCTCACATTGCGAAGGAGGGCACGCGTTTCTAAACTCGCGCGCGATCAGACGACAGGATTTTCGATGCCGGTAAGCTTTGCGCGGAATGCAAAGGGTGCGGTCCCGCTTCATGCGGTGCGCGCCGCGGATCTGAAGACATGGGCCGCACAACGTCCCAAGCGCGAACAGGCTTATCTGAAAAGCACGGGTTTTGCCGCGAAGGACGGTGAGCTGTGTCTTCTTCCCGATGCGCAGGGCAGTCTTGCGTCAGCCGTTTTAGGGCTCGGCAAAGGCGAGGACATTCTCGCGCTCGCGACCTTTGCGGAACAATTGCCGGCCGGCACCTATCGCTTCGCCGATGTGCCGGATGCACAAGGCGGTGCGAATGGAGCGCTCGCCTGGGCGCTCGGCACTTACGAATTCGCGCGCTACAAAAAGCCGAAAGCGAAAGGCGCAAAGCTCGTGCTTCCATCCGGTGTCGATGGCGCGGAGATCGCGCGCATCGCGGAAGGGGTTTTTCTCGGCCGCGATCTGATCAACACGCCGCCCAACGATATGGGCCCGGAAGAACTTGTGAGCGCCGCACGCGATCTTGCAAAGAAGCATGGCGCGAAATTCTCCGTCATTGCCGGCGATGCGCTTCTGAAAGCGAATTATCCGCTGGTGCACGCGGTCGGGCAGGGCTCCGATCGCGCGCCGCGCCTGATCGATCTCACCTGGGGCCACGCGAGCGCGCCGAAAGTCACGCTGGTCGGCAAGGGCGTGTGCTTCGACACCGGCGGTTACGATCTGAAGCCGTCCGCAGGCATGTTGTCGATGAAGAAGGACATGGGCGGCGCGGCAACCGTGCTTGCCATTGCCGATATGGTGATGGGCGCGAAGCTCAATGTGCGCCTGCGCGTGTTGATCCCCGCCGTCGAGAATTCCGTCTCCGGGCATGCCTATCGCCCGAGCGATGTGTTCAAAAGCCGCAAAGGACTCACCGTCGAGATCGGCAATACGGATGCGGAAGGCCGGCTGGTTCTGGCGGATGCGCTCACCGAAGCCGACAGCGAGAAGCCGGAATTGCTGATCGATATCGCGACGCTCACCGGTGCCGCCCGCGTGGCCACCGGCTTCGAGTTGCCGCCATTCTTCACCGACGATGAAACGCTCGCGGCCGATCTCATGCACCACGCGCAGGAGACGCAGGATCCCGTGTGGCGCATGCCGCTGTGGCGCGGTTATGAAAGCGCGCTGAACAGCCAGATCGCCGATCTGAACAACAATCCGAACTATGGCTATGCCGGCGCGATCACGGCGGCGCTGTTCCTGAACCGCTTCGTCACCAACACGAAAGCGTGGATGCATCTCGATATCGCGGCGTGGACCGATCGCCCCAAACCGGGCCGCCGCACCGGCGCTGAAGCCACTGCGGCCCGCGCGCTGTATGCTTTGCTGAAGGCGCGTTACGCGAAGGCGTAAGGGCGGCGAAGTTTAATTGACGACGGCGTATACGCCCGCAAAGCCGGCGGGCAGGGATGCGCAACCGTTCTGCATGCCGTTCCTGACGACCGGAGTGATGCGCCAGTCGCCGCTGTCGTAATCCCCATGCGGCACTTCGACGAAATGAAGGTCGCAAGGCATCCCGGGGATCGCATAAATCCCCTCATAGAGTTGCGACTTGGGATTTGTCGGAAACGAGCCCTTGCCGGAGAGGTGGAAGCAGCTCTTTTCTGGACACGCTGAGATCGTGAAGTTCGCGTCGCCCTTCCAGTCGCCGTTGACGAAGTTGATCATGGCGAACGTCATCGTGAATTTGTGCGGATTGCGCGCGGTGTAGGACTCCGAATTTGCCGCCGCAATGCCGCTGCTTGCTGTCAGTGCAAAAAGTGCTGCGAAAATCTGTTTCATCGAAAGCCCCCTAAAAAATACGCGTCTAATATCCCCTGCTCATATCCACGGTATTCGGATGTTTCTCGCCGCGTTCGGCGCGCGCGATGCCGTCGATGACAAAGTTCGCGGCGACGCGCGGATCGGAGATCGCCGCGATATGCGGGGTGACCACGATCTTAGGATGTTTCCAGAGCGGGCTCGTCTCCGGCAGCGGCTCGGTTTGAAAGACATCGAGCGTCGCGCCCGCGAGGTGGCCGGAGTCGAGCGCTGCGATCAAATCGTTTTCGATCAGATGACCGCCGCGCGCGACATTGATGACATAGGAATCCTTCGGCAGCATCGCAAAGCTCTTCGCGTTCAGAATGCCGCGCGTGTCGTCGGTCAGCGGCAGCAGACAGATCAGGAAATCGCTGGATCCCGTGAAGGCCGCGAACTCGTCTTCGCCCGCATAACCCTTGATGCCGTCCACCCGCTTGCGGGAGCGGCTCCAGCCCGAGACCGGAAAGCCCAGATCGCGCAAACGCTCGCCCGCCATCGTTCCGATTTCGCCAAAGCCCAGGATGCCGATGCGCGTGTCCGCGGTTTTGCGCGGCAGCATCATCTGCGCCCATTTGCTCTGTTTCTGCGTCTCTTCGAAGGCCTTCGCGCGACGGTGCTGCAGCAGCACGTGCATCACGACATATTGCGCCATCTCGGTGGAGAGCTGCGGATCGACAAAGCGCACCAGCGGGATCTGTTTTGGAAACTCCGGATCGGCGAGAAAGCCGTCCACGCCGGCGCCGAGCGAATAGATCGCTTTCAGATTCGGCAGCGTCTTCAGAAACCCCGGCGGTGGCCTAAAGCTCAGCACATAGTCGATATCTTCAAGCTTGTACTCATCGCGCCCGTGCAGGAAGACATTCAGATTGGCTTCGCTCAGCCAGGGCAGCCACAGCGGCGACCATGCGATGGGAACGACCATGAGAAGATTGGGGCGCGTGCTCATGGCGACACGCTCCAATCTTTCTTGGCTGCGATCAAGCCTGCGTCAGGACTTCTTCGGAGCCGCCGGTGCTGGTGTCGCCGGTGCGGCGCCTGCCGGTGCCGGTGTCGCGGGCGCTTTCCCGCCAGCAGCCGGCGTGGGTGCCGCAGGCGCTGCGGCGGCCGGCTTCGGCGCCGGGATCGGCAGCGGATTGTCGGCCTGCGTGCGCAGCCACGCGACCAGGTTGATGCGATCCTGCGCGCTGCTGATACCGGCGAAGCTCATCTTCGTGCCGGGCACATAGGCCGCGGGCGATTTGATGAACTTGAAGAAATTGTCGAGCGACCAGACGTCGTGGCTGGCCGTCATCGCGCCGGAATACGAGAAGCCCTCATGCGTGCCGCGCGGACGGCCCAGCACGCCCCACAGATTCGGGCCGATCTTGTTCGGTCCGCCCTTCGACAAATCGTGGCATTGCTCGCAACGCGCCGAGATCTTCTGGCCGGCGGCAGCGTCGGCTTTCGGCAGGACGGTGCCCCAATCCGGAATGACTTCTTCGACCGGCGCGCTGGAGGTGGTGGTCGATGCCTCTTCGGTCACGCCTTCCACGACATAGCCGGGCTTCGCGGGCTTCTCGACCTCGAACACCGCTTCGGTCGCGAACTTGATGACCAGGACGAAGATCAGGGTGCCCAGAACCGCACCGGCGATCTTGTTCCACTCGAAGGAATCCATAAGGTCTGCTCCGCTCGTCGCGCGATGAAAGGGCGCTGCCCGCACCCGTGTAAGGATCGCGGCGACATTACAAGTCCGCCCAATTGCGTCATTGCGGCGAAGCGTCGCATAAATCAAGGAAATCCCGGCTTTTCCCCATGAAACCCATCGTTCTGATCCCCGCGCGGATGGCCTCGACACGCCTGCCCGGCAAGCCGCTCGCCGATATCGCGGGCCTGCCCATGATCGTGCGCGTCTGGAAGCAGGCGGTGGCTGCGGACCTCGGCCCCGTGGTGGTCGCGGCGGCGGAGGTTCTGATCGTGGACGCGATCGAGGCGGCGGGCGGCCGCGCCATGCTGACGGACGCCAACCTACCGTCCGGCTCGGACCGCATTTTTGCCGCCCTGAAAGATGTCGATCCCAGAGGCGCGCATGATGTGGTCGTCAACCTTCAGGGCGATCTGCCGGCGCTCGATCCGTCTTATATTCGCGCGGTCGCCGAGACGCTCGATGCCACAGGCGCGGATGTCGCAACGCTTGCGGCCGAAATCCACGATGAGGCGGATCGCGACAATCCCAATGTCGTCAAGCCCGTGGTGGCGTGGGATGCGGGAGGTGAGCATGGCCGCGCGCTTTATTTCACCCGCGCGCGCGCGCCGCATGGCGACGGGCCGCTGTTCCATCATATCGGCATCTACGCGTATACGCGCGACGCACTCACGCGGTTCGTCATGCTTCCGCCGTCGCCGCTGGAGACGCGCGAGAAGCTCGAACAGCTGCGCGCCCTCGAAGCCGGCATGACGATCGCGGTCGCGCGCGTGCGCGAGGTGCCGCTCAGCGTCGACACGCCGGAAGATTTGAGAAAGGCACGCGAGATCATTTCGCGCCAAGGGACATGACATGGCGTCTTTGATCGCGCGCGCAAAGACGATTGCCTTCCAGGGCGAGCAGGGCGCCTACGCCAATCTCTCGGCGCGCGAGGCTGTGCCGCATGCGACGGCGCTGCCGCGCCAGACCTTCGACTCCGCGCTCGAAGCGGTGCGCCAAGGCGAGGCCGACCTGGCCATCGTGCCGGTGGAGAATTCTGTCTATGGCCGCATCGCCGACACGCATCTGCTGGTGCGCCATTTCGGACGGCCGGTGAAGGGGCACGCCTCGGCGGAGAAGAACGATCTCTTCATCGTCGGCGAGCATTTCCATCGTGTGCGCCATCAGTTGCTCGGCCTCAAAGGCGCGAAGCTCCCGGATGTCAAAGAGGTCTACAGCCAGCGTCCGGCGCTCGGCCAATGCCAGAAGATCATCAAGGAGTTCGGACTCATCGAGCGCGAATGGTACGACACCGCTGCCAGCGCGAAGCATGTCGCGGAACTGGGCGATCCGAAATGTGCCGCCATCGCTTCGTCGCTGGCGGGCGAACTCTACGGTCTCGATGTGTTGCGCGCCGATGTCGAGGACGAGCCGCACAACATGACGCGCTTTCTGATCGTCGGCGGTCAGGACGACGATGCGCCGAATGACGGGCGCGCGATCATCACGACGTTCCTGTTTCGCGTGAAGAACATTCCGGCCGCACTCTACAAGGCGCTGGGCGGGTTCGCGACCAACGGTGTGAACATGACAAAGCTCGAGTCCTATCAGCTTGGCGGTTCATTCAACGCGACCGAGTTCTACGCCGATATCGAAGGCCATCCCGATCAGCAAAACGTGCGCCGCGCGCTGGAGGAGCTTTCGTTTTTCACCTCGAAGCTCACGGTTTTGGGCGTCTATCCGGCGCATCCCTTCCGCGCGGAGATGCCGTAGCTACTCCGCCAACGAGGCCGTGGTTTAGTCAGGCATCAGGACTATGTATTAGCGTGAGGTACCGGTCGAGATCGGATCGGCTGAAACAGCAGAAAATTACGCGCTCCGGCAACGCATTGAATCGCAGGTGATTCACCACTGTCGAAAACGCGATCTGCGAAGCGCGGTCCGGCGGCCAGCCATAGATGCCGGTGCCAATGGCCGGAAATGCGATCGTTAGCAGGCCGTTTTCCGACGCGAGCCTAAGGGCGTTGCCGTAACAGGAGGCCAGCAATTCATCCTTTTGCTTTTCGCTGTGTCCGCTGTTCCACATCGGCGCCACGGTGTGGATCACATGCTTCGCGGCGAGCCTGTAACCTTTGGTGATGATGGCGTCGCCAGGCGCACAACGCCCTATCTTCCGCAGATCGTTTTCCATTTCGATGCCGGCTTTGCGGCGGATCGCGCCATCAACGCCACCGCCCATCTGAAGTGGCGCGTTTGCGGCGTTTGCGATTGCGTCGAATGCGAGCAGCGAGATGTCTGCTTCGATGGCTTCAAGGCGCTGTTTCAAGTTCATGGCGGAAGACTACTCAGATGCCCACGCCTTGATGAGGTGATGGGCGATGGCGATGGCGGGTGGTACCGCGATGTCCGCCATGCGCTCGCCCGCGATCAAGCGCTTCGCATCGTCGCGCGTGAGCCAGCGCGCATCGCTGATCTCTTCGCCGTCCGGTTTGAAATCCCGGCTCTCGGCTTCCGCGAGGCATCCGATCATCAGCGAGGACGGAAACGGCCAGGGCTGCGTGGCGACATAGCGCACGTGACCTACCTTCAGATTTACTTCTTCCATCAATTCGCGGCGCACCGCCTCCTCGATGGTCTCGCCGGGTTCCATGAAGCCTGCGAGCGCGGAATAGAAATTACCCGGAAAGCGTTTGTTGCGGCCGACCAGGCACGCATCGCCGTGAATGCCGAGCATGATCACCACCGGATCGGTGCGCGGGAAATGATCCGCGCCGCACGCCTCGCAATGGCGGCGATACCCGGCATCGGCAAGCTGCGTGCGCACGCCGCAATTCGGGCAGAACCCATGGCGGTTGTGCCAGTCGATCATTGCTTTCGCCTGGCCCATGATCGCGGCGTCTTTCAGCGGCAGCGCCATCGCCGACGCGCGTGCTTCGACAAAGCGGCCGAAGCCCGCAAGCGGTCCGCTGTTCTCCGGATCGTTCGCGGCCGAGACATCGAGCGCAAAGAGCGCACGCTCGCCTTCCAGCCCCAGGAAAATGGACGGCGCATCTGCCGCCGCCATGCTCTCGCACAGGCCCGGGCGGAACAGCCCGAGTTCTGCGGGCTGATTGTTCTTCTGATCGCCGATCAGAAAGGGCTGCAACCGCCACACCGGCATCATGAGGGACGACGGATCGCGCCGTTTTGCGTCTATCCATGCCGCGTCGCTGCGTTTCTCGCTCGCGCGGTCGAGCGGATTGCCGGTGAAGGGGATCATGAGGAGCCTGATGGAATATCTCTTGCCCGCAGGCTAGACCGACCGGGCCGGAACGCAACAATCCCGACTCGCAATTCTTTTTCCCACGTCCTATATCCCCGCCCGGAAGCCGGTGGGCGCGCCGCTCGCTAACCTGGTCAGGCCGGGAACGGAGCAGCCATACCGAATCCGACGCGGGTCGCCGGCTTCCACCAATTCTTTGGCACCTTTCCACAAACATCTTGCCGGATTCCGCGCGACCGCGCCGGGCCGCTTGCTATACTCGCGGCATGGATCAGGAACCCGGTCTCGGCCTCGACATTGCCACGCCAAAGAAAGCGGAGGCTTACCGCGTTCTGGCGCGCAAATACCGCCCGCAGGATTTCACCGGCCTGATCGGGCAGGAGGCGCTGGTCAAGACGCTGTCCAACGCCTTCGCGACCGGGCGCATCGCCCATGCCTTCATGCTCACCGGCGTACGCGGCGTGGGCAAGACGACGACGGCCCGCATCATCGCGCGTGCGCTGAACTGCATCGGGCCCGACGGTAAGCGCACCGCGCCGACCATTGATCCCTGTGGTGTGTGCGAGCCCTGCATCGCCATTGCCGAGAGCCGCCATATCGACGTGCAGGAAATGGACGCCGCCTCGCGCACCGGCATCGAGGATATTCGCGAGATCATCGAAGGCGTGCGCTATGCCCCGGCATCGGCACGCTACAAGGTCTACATCATCGACGAAGTGCATATGCTGTCGAAGAACGCGTTCAACGGGTTGCTCAAGACGCTCGAAGAGCCTCCGCCGCATGTGAAGTTCATCTTTGCCACCACCGAAATCCGCAAAGTGCCGGTGACGGTGCTGTCGCGTTGCCAGCGTTTCGATCTGCGCCGCATCGAGTCCGCCGAGCTAGCCGGATTGCTGAAAACGATCTCCGAAAAAGAGAACGTGAAGATCGAGGACGCAGCGCTGGCGCTGATCGCGCGCGCTGCGGAAGGCTCCGCGCGCGACTCGCTCTCGTTGCTCGATCAGGCCATCGCCCATGGCGACGAAGGCACGATCACGGCGGAGATGGTGCGGGGCATGCTCGGCCTCGCCGACCGCGGGCGCATCCTCGATCTGTTCGAGAAGTTGATGGGCGGCAAACTCGCCGAAGCGCTGGCAGACCTGAACGAACTCTATGACCGTGGCGCCGATCCGCTGGCGGTGATGCAGGATCTTTTGGAGACGACGCATTTCCTCACCCGCGTGAAAGTCGCGCCCAATGCCGAAGGTTTCTTCGATGGGTCGAGTTCGGAAGGCCGCCGCGCGGCGGAGATGGCGGGCAAGCTGCCGGTCGCGGCACTGACGCGCGCCTGGCAGATGCTTCTGAAGGGTCTGATCGAAGTGCGCGACGCGACGCGCCCGATCGCGGCGTGCGAGATGGCACTGATCCGTTTGTCGTATGCCGCCGATCTTCCGCCGACCGACAAACTCGTGCGCGATCTTTTGGACAATCCTCCCGCCTCGCGTTCTTCCCTCTCCTCCGGAACCGGGGGAGAGGGCAAGGGTGAGGGGGGAAGACCGCGCGCTATGAGCCCCCTCACCCCAATCCTCTCCCCCAAAATGGGGGAGAGGGAGACCGCGTTACAAATGCGCGCGCCTGCGCTCGCGGCAGACGTTGCGCATGTGCCGGCGCTGCGCACGCTCGAAGATGTCGCGGCGCTCGCGGCGCAGAACGGCGCGTCGGTTCTGAAAGTGCATCTGGAGAATGACGTCCATCTTGTGCGTCTGGAGCCGGGCATCTTCGAATTCCGCCCCAGCCCGCGCGCGCCAAACACGCTCGCCGGCGATCTGAAACAGAAGCTGAAAGACTGGACCGGCATGCCGTGGTCGGTCTCCATCGCGCGCGAAGGCGGCGAACCCACGATTGCGGAGCAGAAGCGTTCTGCCAAAGCCGCACGGCTGGAGATCGTGATGCAGCAGCCCTTGGTGCGCGCGGTGCTCGACCGTTTCCCGGGGTCCGAGATCGTCGCGGTGCGCGATGCGGTGGCCGAAGACGAAACGGTTGCGGCGCCGATGCCGGACGACGACGCTTAAAGAAAATTCGTCGGCCAGATGATGCTGCGCCACATATGCGCGACCGGCGAATTGTCGAAGCCCAATCCTTCCACCGGCTGCTTGAAGTGGCGGCCGACCACATCCTCGAACTCGCCGGGATCGATCTCCACATTCTCTTCAAACGAATAGAGATCGAACAAGGTGATCGCCCGCGCGCTGCCATACCAGCGATGCTGACGCGCGGCCTCGTAGTCGCGCGTCAGGTAATCCGGGATTTTGTAGTCCGCACCCCAGAACCGGACATAGGCGACCGGATACTCGTAATTCACATCGGGATCGGCGAAATAGCGCAGCGACTGGTGGTGCTTTACCGCCCAGAAAACTTCCTCGTCGACATAGGGCGCGATCATCTGCGCACCCCAGTAGCCGTGATCGGCGCGGATCAGTCCGCCGAGCGCAACGTCGTGCAGAAGACATGCGAGCACGATCTTGTCATTGTGCCCGGCCTTGCGCGCATTGCGGGCGCTTTGCAGCATGTGATTGACGGCGAGCTTTCGGAACCGCAGACGAAAGAAATCGAGGATTGTCGGCCGCTCCGGCATCTTCGGCAGCGCCGGATTGTCGCCCACCATCAACTGCGTGTCGGGGCCGAGCTGCGAAAGGATGCGATTCTCCAGATCGTGCTCGGGATCGAGGATGGCGTCGATCGGCTGCGGCACGGTGAGAAGGCGTTTCGGTGGATGCGAATCCGGCATGGACACTCCTCCAAAACAACCTTGGCAAGGTTTTCGCGCGCCTGCTAGACGATAGCGATGGCGAGTTATTCCGCGGGTCCCGAAATCGAGCGTCTGATCCAGCTTCTGGCGAAACTGCCGGGGCTCGGCCCGCGCTCGGCGCGGCGCGTGGCGCTGACCCTGCTGAAAAAGCGCGAGGCGCTGCTCGAACCCTTGGGTGCGGCGATGCGCGAGGCCGCGAGCGCGATCCGTGTGTGCGATACCTGCGGCAATCTCGACACCACCAATCCCTGTTCGCTCTGCCGCGATCCCAAACGCGATAGCCATGTATTATGCGTGGTGGAGGATGTCGCCGATCTCTGGGCGCTCGAGCGTGCCAGCGTGTTCCGCGGCAAATATCATGTGCTCGGCGGCGCGCTCAGCGCGCTCGATGGCGTGACGCCGGAGAAGCTGAATGTCGCGTCGCTGATGAAGCGCGTGGGCGAGGGGGTCGATGAAGTGATCCTCGCCGTCAATGCCACCGTCGAAGGCCAGACCACCGCGCATTATCTGATGGATACGCTTGGCCCCTCGGGCGTGAAGGTCACGCGCCTCGCGCACGGCGTTCCTGTCGGTGGCGAACTCGATTATCTCGACGAGGGAACGCTGAGTGCCGCGTTCAAGGCGCGGCGGGGGCTTTGATCAGCCGGGAACGCGAAGCCATATCTCCACGTCACCGACGGTCCGTGCGTTGCGATAATGCGCCAGTTCGGCGCGTATTGCGGGGTTGGAAAAAGCCGATGCGTGTTGCCGCTTGCCATCGATGAGGATCACGTTGGGGCGGTTTGTACGGATATCCTCGGTGAGCCACGCCCGGTTCAGGGCGACGTATGTCTCGATCTTCGATGTCGCGTCCGCGTCCGGGTGCCGGTGATCGTGAATGTAGTCCGCGAAGGTCGGAATCCATTGGCTAGCTGTGCGGCCCACCCAATTTGCGCCGACCTCGCGAACAAGCGGATAGACGATCTGCATGTTGTCCGTCACGGCGATGAGTTTCGGGTGCGGCGGCGCGAGATCGGCAACCGCGCTCCGCAAACCCTTGATGTCGTCATGTTGGGCGAACCAGGTCGCGGACGCCGCGAGCACAGCGCTATAGAATAGCATGGCCGTCCAGGCTGCCGGTTTGGCAATTTCGCGGGCGTGTTGAAGCAGCAGCCATCCCGACACCAGCACGATGAGGGCCACTGCGGGATAGCCGTGATAGGCCCAGTCTTTTCCCTGGATGGCGGACGCGCAGGCATAGCCAAGGGAAGCCAGCAGCAATGTCATCGGCAGGGGACCGAAGATTTTCTTTCGCGCGGCCAGAACAGCGACACCGGCGCCTGCGATCCACAGCAACACGCAGGAGAACATAAGTCGCTCGACGACGGGCGCGCTCGCTGGGACGTATACTGTCAGGACAAGTGGCAGGATCGTGCGATTGAAATCGGGATAGGCGACGAACACGATCGCAAGATAAACGGCTGCAATGCCAGCTACCGTCAGATTTTCCGGCGATAGAGTCAGCCGCATGGCCCGGCCGATGTCTCGCCTCTGCCGCCACAACACAAACAGAAACGGCAGCAACAGCGCCAGCGCAAAATAGAATTTTATCACAACTGCGATTCCGGCACTGGCGCCCGCGAGAATTGCTTGTTTGATGCTGCACGGTCCCGAAGATGCACGCGCCGCGTAAACGCAAAGCATGGGAAGCATCGCGATGAGCGCGATATGATCGCGTTCGCCAAACGCGTAGAACGGAAGCGCAAGCAGAACGAGTATGGCCGCTGTCGCCGCGGCGGGGAGGTCTTCTTCGCGCAGCAGACGGGCTTTGCCGAGTATCCGGCCGCTGAACCAAATGCTTGCAACAGTCGCGGAGAACACGAGAAAACTGACCAGAAATTCTGGCGTAATCCCCAACATGCGGCCGCCCCATGACGCGGGCATGTAAAGCCAGAACGTTGCCGGCGGATTGACCTCGATAAAGTCGCGGTAGGGTTTTGCGCCGCCGAGGATCTTGTCGTCCAGCATCAGATCCCAGGAGACGTCCGCATTCAGATATTGAAAGGAACGCAAGATCGCGCTGGTGACCAAGGCTAGCGCGGGCACGATCCAGACGCCGATGCGAGAGGTGCTTTCTGTTCGATCCGCTTGCGAGACCGCAAGGCTTCCCCCGCTCACGCGCGGCGTCTTTCTTGCGGCGCGTCCGGGAAGCTCCGTCTCAGTTTCGCCAGAGGCTCGAACGGTGTTTCTTCCCCCGCGAAAATCTCCTGCGGCTGCTCCTCGCGAACGAAATACAAGGGACGGCCTTTGACCTCATTGTAGATGCGCCCGACATAAAGCCCCATGAGACCCGTCATCAGCATGTTCACGCCCGAGAGCAGTGCGACGATGACGATGGTGGAACTCCATCCGGGCACCAGGCTTGCGTCATGGCTGAGCCAGAGGCCGACGACATAGACGCCATAGAGCATCGCGAGCATCGACACCGCTGTTCCAACCCAGAGGGCTAAGCGCAACGGCGCATCGGAGAACCCGACGATGCCGTTGAAAGCGAGCGCGATCATTTTGCGCAATGGATATTTCGTGGTTCCGGCCTCGCGCGCGCGGCGATCGAAGGTAACGGCGGTCTGTTTGAACCCCATCCAGGCAAACATGCCGCGCACGAAACGGTCGTGCTCGCGCATTTGCCCGAAGGCCTCGATCACCTTGCGATCGACAAGGCGAAAGTCGCCGGTGTCGCGTGGAATATCGACGGAAGACAGATGCGCGATCAGGCGGTAGAAGAGCCGCGCGCTGACACGTTTGAACCAGCTCTCGCCCTCGCGCTCGCGGCGCTGTGCGTAGACGACGTCATAGCCTTCTTTCCATTTCGCGATGAGTTCGAGGACGACCTCGGGCGGATCCTGAAGGTCCGCGTCCATCACGATCACGGCATCGCCGGAAGCGCGGTCCATGCCGGCGGTGATCGCGATCTGATGACCGAAGTTCCGGGAGAGCTCGACGAGGCGATAGCGGTTGTCGATACGGCACTTCGCTGCCGCCAGTTCGGCGCTGCGGTCGCGGCTGCCGTCATCGACGAGAACGATCTCCGTGGCTGCGTCCATGCGCGCGAGAAGGCCGTCGAGTGCCGCGAAAAGATGCGGCAGAACGGGCTCTTCATTGTAGAGCGGAATGACGAGCGAATAACGCGGACGGATGAGCGGCTCGGACGGCACGACGGGTTCCTCGGCGCAAGGCGCTCGGTCGGGACTTTTTAGAGCCAGCAAGTTTAATTTTGCGTCAATCGGCCGGGTTTTTGCGGCTCGAAACGTGCCTTCATGGGACGTCAGACCGCAACAATCTCCTTGCTTTCGGCCTTCTTCTTCCGCGTCGTGAACCAGGCATAGGCGCTCATCGCCATCAGGGCCCACAGCAGGTAGTCCACGCCGTCATTCACCGAATCCGGCAGGACGAACGACGCGATGCCGAAACACAGCGACGCCATCAGATAGACCTGCGACCATGGAACTTTGAACTGGCTGCCGCGGGCGTCTTTCCACGCCTGCAATTCCTGATCGACAGGTACCTGTTCTGGCGTGTCCGCCGTGATCGCGGTTGCGATTGGTGTCTCCGCTATGGCTTCGGCGGCACGCGCGGGAGGTTCGGGTGCGGCGGGCGCCGCTTGCGGCGCAACGCGGCGTCCGAATGCCGGGCGCGAAGTGGTTGTCTGAAGTGGCATGCCGGCCGGGACCGTCGCATGTTCGGATTAGAGAGTGACGAAAGCTATCCGCGCAATTTTAACGACACAGCACCATCGCCGGCGATGTCTCCGGATCGTCGTGTGGCCTCAGACACTTAAGAGATTTTGCCGCTAACTTATCGAACAGCGCCCAAACGGGCCGATAATACGCCCGCGCGGCACGAGCGATTGTGCTGCGGAGAAAGAGGCCAGAGGGGGTACCCCCCTCGAAAAGATGAGGTTCAATTGGGCAAGCGTACCGGAGGCAAGCGCGGCGCACCGTTCGGCAATACCAACCGGATGAAACATGGGCGCTATGCGGCCGAGACGCTCGCGCTGCGCAAGGAAATCAGGGCGGTACTCAGGCCCGCACGCATCCTGATCCGCCGCGCTTTGCTGTTCGTGAAGCTCAGGAAGGTTTTGGCAGAGAAGGCGCGGCGTCTGGCGGCGCAAGCTCCACGGCCTCTATCCGCCCGGCGCGCGACACGATGCGCCCCATCGGCTTTTCGATCTCGCCGATATCCTTCGACGTGCGTTCGAAATGCGTGCGCAACTCGCCGACGCGGTCGGCCAGCAGCCGCACATCTTTCAAGAGTGCGCCCACCTCCTTTTGGATTTCATGCGCCTGCTCGCGCATCTTGGAATCGCGCATCAGCGTCTGGATAGTGTTGACCGCGAGCATCAGGATATGCGGCGACACGATCACCACGTTCTGCTGCCGCGCCTTCTGCACCAGGTCGGAGAAGTTGATGTGCAGCTCGGCATAGATCGATTCCGACGGCACGAACATCAGCGCCGGCGTCTGCGTCTCGCCGGGGATAAGATATTTCGTGGCGATGTCGCCGACATGTTTCTGGATGTCGGTGCGCAGCCTCGCCGCCACGCCCCGGCGCTCGTCGTCGCTGGCGACGCGCAGCGCCTCGAATGCTTCGAGCGGGAATTTGGAATCGACCACGACCACCGCCTTCACGTTCGGAAGACGAATGACGCAGTCGGGCCGCGATCCGTTGGACAGTGTGTGCTGGAATTCATAGAGCGCTGGCGCAAGCTGGTCGGCGATGATCGCTTCCATGCGTTCCTGACCGAAGGCGCCGCGCTGCTGCTTGTCGGACAATATGTCCTGCAGCGACGTGACCTGCTGCGAAAGTCCGGCGATGTTCTTCTGCGCTTCGTCGATGGTGTTCAGCCGCTCGCCGATCTTGCCCAAAGTCTCAGAGGTCTTCTCGGTCTGCGCCTGTAAATTCTCGTTGAGCCTGGCGTTCAGCGCGTCGATGCGCTCGGCCATGGTCTTCTGCAATTGCGCCTGCGCTTCCAGCGTCTGTTGGAAACGCTCCGTGATGCCGCCCTGCGCCGCGATCACCGTGTCGAGCCGCGGATCGGGTTTCGGCGGTTCCACAACCGGCACAGCGGGCCTGCGCAACGCAAACGCCACGATCGCTGCGGCGACAATCAGCGCGGCGGCAAGGATAAGGTAGGCAAAATCCATGGGCTTTCCTGCATTCTCTTGACCGGGGCGAGGGCGTCGCCTATTTCCCGCCCATGACCATCCGCCCCATCCTTACCGCGCCCGATCCGCGTCTCAAAGCGGTCTCGAAAGATGTCGACAAAGTCGATGACGAGATTCGCCGCCTGATCGACGACATGGCGGATTCAATGTACGAGGCCGATGGCATCGGTCTTGCCGCGGTGCAGATCGGCGTTCCGAAGCGTGTGATCGTGATGGACCTCGACCAGAAATCCGGAAACAAAAATCCGCGCGCCTACATCAATCCGAAGATACTTTGGGCCTCGGAAGAGATGGCGGTGTTCGAGGAAGGATGTCTGTCGGTGCCGGAGATCTGGGATGATGTCGAACGCCCCGCGCGCATCAAGGCCGAATATCTCGACCGCGACGGCAACACGCAGGTGCTCGAAGCCGACGGGATGCTGGCGACCTGCCTGCAGCACGAGATGGATCATCTCGAAGGCGTGCTGTTCATAGATCATCTGTCCAAGCTCAAGCGCTCGATGGTTCTGAAGAAGCTCCAGAAAGCAAAACGCCTTCAGGAAGCGGGCTGATCTCATGCTTCGTCCCTCGACGGGCTCGGGATGAAGGAAGCTCAGCATGAGGGGTTGGCCCTCACCCTGAGCCTGTCGAAGGGCGAGGGCCAATGACGCTCCGCCTCGCATTCATGGGCACGCCGGATTTCGCGGTGCCCACGCTCGCCGAACTGGTTGCGCAGGGTCACGACGTCGCCGCCGTCTATTCGCAGCCGCCGCGACCGAAGGGGCGCGGCCTCGGCACCGATCCATCGCCGGTTCACAAATTTGCGCTCGGTGCGGGGCTGGAAGTCCGCACGCCGGTGACGTTGAAAGATGCGGAGCAACAGGAATTGTTCCGCGCGCTCGCGATCGATGCAGCGATTGTCGTGGCTTATGGTCTGCTTCTGCCGAAACCGATCCTCGATGCGCCGAAGCTCGGCTGCTTCAATCTCCACGGCTCGCTTCTGCCGCGCTGGCGCGGCGCCGCGCCGATACAGCGCGCGATCATGGCGGGCGATACTGAGACCGGAATCATGGTCATGCGCATGGAAGAGGGTCTCGACACCGGCCCGGTGCTGATGGCCGAACGCACGCCTGTCGGCCGCAAGACCTATGGCGAGCTGCACGACGAACTCGCGCGACTTGGCGCCGATCTGATGGTGCGGGCGCTGTCAGCGCTCGAACGCGGTTCTATCACGGAGCAACCGCAGCCCGCGGATGGCGCGACCTATGCGAAGAAAATCCTGAAAGAAGAAGCGCGCATCGACTGGACGAAACCCGCGCACGAGATCGATTGTCTTATTCGTGGTCTCTCACCCGCACCCGGCGCGTGGTGCGAGGTGAAGGGTGAACGGCTGAAGATTCTCTATGCCGAACCGGTTTCCGGCAGCGGCGCGTCGGGCACACTGATCGATGACAAGCTCACCGTGGCCTGCGGCGATGGCGCGTTACGCCTTGTCCGTCTCCAACGCGCCGGCAAATCGGTGATGACGGCCGAGGAATTGCTGCGCGGCTTTGCACTTCCGCGTGGCACGGTGCTTGGCTGATGCGTTACCGCATCACGGTCGAATATGACGGCGCGCCGTTTGTCGGCTGGCAACGGCAGGACAATGGCGCCTCTGTGCAGGGCGCGCTGGAGGAGGCAATCTTCAATCTCTCCGGCGAGCGTGTCACCGTCACAGGCGCGGGCCGCACCGATGCCGGCGTGCATGCGCTGGGTCAGGTCGCGCATTTCGATCTGGCAAAGGAATTCACGCCGGACAAGGTCCGCGATGCGCTCAATCATTTCTTGAGACCACAGCCGGCCGTCGTGCTCGAGGCGCGGATCGTGGATGCGGACTTCCATGCGCGCTTCTCCGCGACCGCGCGGCATTATCTCTATCGCATCCTCACGCGCCGCGCGCCGCCCGCGCTGGATGACGGTCACGTCTGGCACGTCGTACGCGATCTCGATTCCGAGGCGATGCATCACGCGGCGCAGGCGCTGGTCGGCCATCACGATTTCACCACATTCCGCGCCGCGGAGTGTCAGGCGAAATCGCCGGTTAAGACGCTTGATCGCCTCGATGTGTCACGTGTGGGCGAAGAAGTGCATGTCAATGCGTCGGCGCGCTCCTTCCTGCACAACCAGGTGCGCTCGATGGTGGGAAGCTTGAAGCTCGTCGGCGAAGGCAAGTGGTCGCGCCGCGATATGGAGCGCGCGCGGGATGCGAAGGAACGCAGCGGGTGCGGCCCCGTCGCGCCGCCGGACGGGCTTTATCTCGTGCGCGTGGATTACTGAGCCTCGCCGATCCTCATGCTTCGACAGGCTCAGCATGAGGGTCATTACAAACCTTCACCCTGAGCTTGTCGAAGGGTGAGGGTAGGCAGGTTACTGAAGATCGACCAGTTCGATCGACGCCGGATCGATCTTCTGGCCTAAGAATATCTGCCCCACGCGTTCGAACCGCTCCGGCGCGTCGGTGGCAAGAAAATGATGCACCGGCGTATCGCCTGAGCGGCGCAACAGGTTCAGCGCTTTCAGCTGGCGTTCGACTTCTTCGGCTGTCGTCTCCGCGCTATCGACCAGCTTCACGCTGCGACCCGCGACCTTGCCGATCGTTGCTTTCAGCGCCGGATAATGCGTGCAGCCGAGCACCATCGCATGCGGCTTCTGTGCCAGCACGGGCGCGAGATAACGCTGCGCCACAAGCTCTGCGATCTCGCCTTCCACAAGCCCTTCTTCCGCCAGCGACACGAACAGCGGACATGCCTGCTGCGTCACGGGCACGTCGGCCGATTGCGCATGGATCGCGCGCACATAAGCCTGCGCCTTCACCGTTGCCTCGGTCGCGATCACCGCAATAGGACCGGATGGCGATGCGGCCAGCGCGGCACGCGCGCCGGGACCGATCACATCGATCACAGGTAACGGCGCGAATGCCTCTTGCAACGCGCCGAGCGCAACACCAGATGCCGTGTTGCAGGCGATGACCAGCAGCTTGATCTTCCGTCTGACCAATGCACCCGCCGCCTGCACGGCATAGCGCGTCACGGTGTCGGGACTCTTGGTGCCATAGGGCAGTCGCGCCGTATCGCCGAGATAGATGAAGCGCTCGTGCGGCAGCCGCGCCATCAGCGCGCGCAGCACCGTGAGCCCGCCCATGCCGGAGTCGAAGATGCCGATGGCGGCGTCGCTCATTGTGGTGGGTTTGCGAAGTAGTGTTGGAGGATCGTGAGATAGATGTCGGAGAGGCGCGTGATCTCCGCGACCGGCACGCATTCATCGACCTTGTGCATCGTGGTGCCGGGAAGGCCCAGCTCCGCGACCGGGCAATGGGCGCGGATGAACCGCGCATCCGACGTGCCGCCGGTGGTGGAGAATTCCGGCGCGGCGTTGGTCGCGCGCTGCACGGCCTTGGAAACCAGATCGGTGAAGCTGCCAGGCCTGGTGAGGAAGACATCGCCGCCGACGGTGAAACGCAGGTCAATCTCGCAATCCGTGTCGGCTTTGACGGCCTTGGCTTCGCCTTCGATCCAGTGCTTCAGCGTTTCCGTGGAATGCGCATCGTTGAAGCGGATGTTGAAGGTCGCGCGCACTTCCGCAGGGATCACATTGGCGGCCGGGTTGCCGACATCGACAGTGGTGAACGACAAGGTCGATGGCTCGAAATGGTCGGTGCCTTTGTCGAGCACATGCGACGACAGCCGCGTCACGAACGCTGCCATTGCAGGAATTGGATTGCGCGCGCGGTGCGGATAGCCGACATGGCCTTGAACGCCACGCACTGTGACCTCGGTCGTGATTGATCCGCGCCGACCTATCTTCAGCGTGTCGCCCGCGTGCGCCGTCGCGGTCGGTTCGCCAACGATGCAATGATCAATTCTCTCACCATGCTCCTTCAGCCAGCCGAGCATTTTCGGCGTGCCGTTGATCGCGGGGCCTTCCTCATCGCCGGTGATGAGCAGACTGATCGAGCCTTTCGGCGCGGCATTCACGAGGTAGCGTGACGCAGCGGCAGCAAAAGCCGCGATGGCGGATTTCATGTCCACGGCGCCACGTCCGTAGAGCGTGCCGTTCTCGACCACGCCCGCGAAGGGATCGTGGCTCCATTTCTCGCCCGGCGGTACGACATCGGTGTGACCAGCGAAACAGAAATTGGGCCCCGCCGTTCCAGCGCGTGCATAAAGATTGTCGATCGGTGCCGTTCCGTCCTGCTCGAAATGCAGCCGGTGGCACACGAAACCCAGCGGCGTAAGCGCGCGCTCCAGAACCGCCAGCGCGCCTTCATCCTTCGGCGTAACCGAAGGGCAGCCGATCAACGCCTGCGCGAGTTCGATGGGGTCGATGGGCTTCATTGGCGACGCTTAGCATATCCCGTTGCGCTTTCCACACCATGCGGGATGATGGCGGCAGAACATGGGCGGAGGAAATCATGGCTGGACGTCTGGAAGGAAAGGTCGCGGTCGTCACCGGCGCGGCCAGCGGCATCGGCCGCGGCACGGTCGATCTGTTCGTGGCGGAGGGCGCGAAGGTCATCGCTGCCGACATCCAGGACGACAAAGGCGCGCGGATCGAGGAGGAGCACAAGGGAAGCGCGCGCTATGTGCGCTGCGATGTTTCCAGCGAGAAAGACATCGAGGCGGCGGTGAACGCCGCCACGAAACACTTCGGACGCCTCGATTGCCTCTTCAACAATGCCGGCACCGGCGGCGCGCGCGATCCGGCAGATGGCGTCACCGCCGAAGGCTTCGACTCGGTCATGCACCTTCACGTCCGCGCTGCGCTGTTCGGGATGAAATATACGGTCCCCATCATGCGCGCGCAGGGTGGCGGCTCGATCATCTCGACCGCTTCGGTGGCGGGTCTGCAGGCGGGTTTCGGCCCGATCCTCTATTCCATTGCCAAGGCGGCAATTGTTCACATGACGAAGGTGACGGCGGCGCAATTGGGCGTGGACAAAATCCGTGTGAATTGCATCTGTCCCGGCCTGATTGCGACCAACATCTTCGCGCAGGGCCTCGGCATTCCGAGCCAGCTGGCGGAAACGCGCATCGATGCCATCGCCGAGTCCGCCAGGAACTCGCAGCCGATTCCACGCGGCGGCCGTCCGCGCGATATCGCAGAGGCCGCGCTCTTTCTGGCGAGCGATGGATCGAGCTTTGTCACGGGTCAGGCGTTGACAGTCGATGGCGGCATCACGCTGGGGCCGAGCGGCGCGCAGCAGATGTCCGTCTTCGCGCCCATCGTGCAGGCGCTCGGTATCGACGCGGAGACGATGGCGCAGATCGTGGCGGGACGATCCCAGCCGAGCTGACGGCCTCAGTCCCGCAGCAATTCGTTGATGGAGGTTTTGCTGCGCGTGCGCTCATCGACGCGCTTCACGATCACGGCGCAGGAGAGAGATGGCTTTCCGGGCGCTGAGGGCATACTACCCGCAACGACAACGGAATAGGGTGGCACGTGGCCCTGGAAGATTTCGCCAGTCTCGCGGTCGAGGATCTTTGTCGAGGCGGTGAGGAACACGCCGGTCGAGAGCACCGAACCTTCGCCGACAATGACGCCTTCGGCCACTTCGCTGCGCGCGCCGATGAAACAATTGTCTTCGATGATCGTCGGCGCGGCCTGAACCGGCTCCAGCACGCCACCGATACCGACGCCGCCTGAGAGATGGCAGTTCGCGCCGATCTGTGCGCACGAACCCACCGTCGACCAGGTATCGACCATTGTGTTCTCGCCCACATAAGCCCCGACATTGACGAAGGATGGCATCAGAACCGCACCTTTCGCGATAAACGCCGAGTGCCGGACGATGGAGCCCGGCACCGCACGAAAGCCCGCTTCGCGAAATTGCGTCTCGCTCCAGCGTGCGAATTTGGAGTCGACCTTGTCCCACCAGTTTCCGGGGTATCCTTCGACCAGACGCATGTCGTTCAGGCGGAAGGACAGCAAGACGGCTTTCTTCAGCCATTGGTGCACGACCCATTCGCCGTTGGCTTTCTCGGCAACACGCGCGCGTCCAGCGTCAAGTTCGGCAAGCGCCTGATCGACAGCCTCGCGAACGGCACCTCTGGTGCTGGCGTTCAGCGTCTCGCGTGCGTCCCACGCGCCGTCGATTATGCGGGCGATGCTCATGGTCAAATCCGTATGCTTCCCAGGAATGCGGCCAGATCCTGCGTCTCATGATCGATATGATGCGATTCGGCAATGGGGTGCTCGGGCCCCTGCTTCGACCAGACCGATCCATTGTCGAGCCAGATCGTTGTCATGCCGAAATCGTGCGCCGGCACCAGGTTGCGCGCGAGATCTTCAAATAAGGCGGCTTTTTTCGGATCGATGGCATTGTACGCGAGCAGGGCGCGATAGGCGGCCGGATCGGGTTTGGGCCGATAGTCCATGGCGCGGATGTCCCAGATATCGTCGAACGTCGCACCAAGCCCGAGCCGGTCAAGGACGCGCTGTGCGTAGTTTCGGCAGCCATTGGTCAGAACGAAACGCCGTCCCGGCAATCGCATGATGTTTGCGATCAGCTTCGGATCCGGCGTGAGCACGGAGAGATCGATGTCGTGAGCGTGCTCAAGAAATGGTTCCGGATCGGCATCGTGAATCTTCATCAGCCCGTTCAGAGTCGTGCCGTGATCGCGATAGTATTCTTTTTGAATGCGCCGCGCTTCGTCGAGCGGTACCGACAGGAGTGCTAAGACATAGCTCGCCATGCGTGTATCGATCTGCGCAAAGAGATCGGTCGCCGCTGGGTAGAGCGTGTTGTCGAGGTCGAATATCCACGCATCGATATGGCGCAGATCGGGAGCGGTATCGGCGACGCGCGCATGCATGGCCGGACCATGCGGGAAGCCCCTTCCTCGTGCAAGTATCGTTAAGGCGTGGTGAATTTCGTCCCATTAATCGCAAGTTAAAACGCTGTCGCGCACAGTCCACGGACAAGGTGGCGGCATGGCGCAGAACGAAGCCAAATCGATCGATCGCAAGGCTGAAGGCGTGTTGCGCCTTCTGGAGCAGCGCACATCCGCGGCGCAAAGCGAACTCGCCAGCCGTACCGACGCCGGCGACGACGTTCTGACGTTCCTTGCGCAAAACGGCGCTCCCGCCACGCGCCGTGCGGTTGCCGCCAACCTCGCAGCTCCAGCGCAGGTGAACCGTCATCTCGCGGAAGACGAAGAGGAAGACGTTCGCGCCGAACTGGCGCGCAAGATCGCGCGGCTGATGCCGGGGCTCTCGAAGCGCGAGGCCAAGCACATCCAGGATTTGACGATTGAGACGCTCGAACGTCTTGCCGCCGATCAGGTGCCGCGGGTACGCGCTATTCTGGCTGAGGAAATCAAGCATCTGGACAATATCCCAAAGCATGTCATCGATGCTCTGGCGCGCGATGTGGAGGAGACGGTTCACGTTCCCATTCTCGAATATTCGCCGCTCCTCTCCGATGCCGATCTGGTCGAGATCATCGCAGAAGGCAAAGTGCATAGCGTGCTCACGGCGATCGCACGCCGCAAACCGCTCAGCCCCAGTGTCTCGGACGCTGTCGTTTCGTCGCTTGATATTCCCGCCGTCGCAGCGCTTCTCGCCAACCCCGATGCCGCCATCCGGGAACGCACGCTGGATGCCATTATCGACCAGGCCGAACGCATCAGCGTTTGGCAGGACGCTGTCTGTGTCCGCGCCGATCTTTCCAGACGCGCGATTCGCCGCCTGGCGTCGTTCGTCAGCACCGAATTGATCGAACGGCTCTGCAGCCGTCATGGGCTGGATGAAGAGACAAAGATTCATCTCAATCGCCAGCTGCGCGCGCGCTATGACGAACAGGATCACACGCCGTCCCGCGATACATCGGCGGCAGACGAAGTCGAGGCCGCCGCAAAGGCCGGGCGTCTGGACGATGCCTTCATCGAGAACGCGGCCGAAGAGGGAAAGCGCGAAGCCGTGGTTCTGGCGTTGGCCACGCTTGCAAAGCTGCAGGACAGCATCGTTCGCCGCATGCTGATGACGCGATCCGCCAAGCCGATCACCGCATTGGTATGGCGCGCGGGGTTGAGCATGCGCTCGGCATTCAAGATCCAGCGCTTTGTGATGAAGCTTCCCACGGATGAGCTTCTTCCGGCCCGCAACGGGACATTCTTCCCGCTCGCCGAAGAAGAAATGCGCTGGCACCTGAATTATTTCGGCGTGCCCGAATAGGTTCTGGGCATATAGACCAGCCCGTGTTCGCTCACATGGGCGGTGAAGCCGGCCGAGCCTTTGACGTTGGTTTCCGCAAAACCGGTTTCGACGAGACCGCGCGATTTGCAATCTTCGCGACCCTGAATATCGAACTCCACATTCGTTGTGCAGAATTTCGCGGTGCCGTAGACGATGGGAACGCCGCCGGGCGTCTGCGCCAGAAGATAAATCTTGTCGGTGGCGAGCGCTTCGGTGATGGCCTTGGCGCAGCCGCCGGCCGCTATCTTCCACCAGCCGCGTGAGCTCCATTTGTCTTTTGTCTTCAGGCCCAGGGCGGCCCAGATTGCCTTCGCCGTGTCGTTGCAGACCGCATAGCCGGCGGGCGCGGTGGTCTTGAGCGCTTCGGTCTCAAGCGCATCGAACAGGTCCTCTGTGCTCGCTTTTGGATTTATGTTGAGCCTCTTGCGAAAGACGGCCATGGCGGCGTCCGCGGTCTTGTCAGGCTTGGCGTCGATAGGCCCGATCTTTGCGCCCTGATCGTGCAGCAGGCGTTTCAATCCTGCGCGCTCGGCGTCCTGCAAGCTGCTGAAAGCCGGCGTCTCGTCAAGCGTCATGGCCCAGGACTTCTGACGCCTGGTATCGATGGCTGCGAAGGGAAGCTGGAACATATCGTCCGCGGGACAGATCATCGCATTGGATGGCGTGCGCATCGCGAAATTGGCGTCCTTCGCGCAGAGCTGGCGGTCTCCGCCCCAAACGCGCGAGATACCCGAGTGCGCGAGAGAACTGCGCGCGTAGACGAAATATTTGCCCGTATTCAACGCCTCCTTGAGTGGCATCTGGCAGGCTCCAGGCAAAACGCGTGACCAGCCCTGCGTGGTCGCGCCTGCGCCGGTGACCGATCCGGTCGCGGCATAGAGAATGTAAGACGTGCGGTTGCAGAGTTTCAGCGCCGCGTTCGCCGATGTCGCAAACGCGCAAAGCAATACGCAGACAAGGAGTCCACCAATTCTTCCGGTGAATGTCATTCTGCGGTGATGAGCGTTCCGGCGCCGTGCTCGGTGAAAAGCTCGAGCAGCACCACGTGGGGAATACGTCCGTCGAGGATAACCGCCGCCTTGACGCCGGCTTCGACTGCATTGATCGCGGTTTCTATTTTCGGAATCATGCCCCCGCGAATCGTACCGTTGTCGATCAGCGCGCGGCATTCGCGAACGGTCAGCTTCGGGATCAGCTTGCGATCCTGGTCCAGCACGCCTTCGACATCGGTGAGCAGGATCAGGCGTTCTGCCTGCATCGCGCCCGCGATCGCGCCGGACACCGTGTCGGCGTTTATGTTGAAGGTTTCGCCCTTGGGACCGATCCCGATCGGCGCGATCACGGGGATCAGGTCGGATTCCATGATCTGGCGGAGCACTTCCGGGCTTACTTTATCCGGCTCGCCGACAAATCCCAGATCGACGGGTTTGCTCTCCAGAGTCGCCGGATCGAGCTTCATGCGCTCCAGTTTCTTGGCGATGACGAGATTGCCGTCTTTCCCGGAAACGCCGACGGCACGGCCACCCGCCGCGTTGATGCCGCTCACAATCTGCTTGTTGATCGATCCGGTCAGAACCATCTCGACGATGCCGATGGCGGCCTCGTCGGTCACACGCAGGCCATCGATGAAACTCGATTTGATCGAAAGCCGGTCGAGCATCTGCCCGATCTGCGGGCCGCCGCCGTGAACCACGACGGGCTCGATGCCCGTCTGCTTCATCAGAACGATGTCCTGCGCGAAATCTTCGGTCACGCCCTCGACCATGGCGTTGCCGCCATATTTGACCACGATGGTCTTGCGGTCATAGGCAAGAATGTAGGGCAGCGCCTCGACAAGAACACGGGCAGTCGACCGCCACCGCGCCATGACGCGCATGTTACGATCCTGCGAAATGTCGTCCTGAAGAGCCATGTTCCCGCGGTTTTTGCCAGCCGGCGGCGTTATAGCGCAAAGCTCAAGGTGCGGCCAGCGCCGCTATATGGATCTTGAGCGCATCGAGCCCAAGGTTTTTGAGAGAAGACGTCGCGAAAACTTCCGGATATGCGGCAGTGTGCTTCTGGGCCTCTTCCGAAATGTCCCTCTCGGCCCTGGCGCGTTCCGGGCCTTTGAGCTGATCGAGCTTCGTCAGCACGAGCGCATAGGAAACGGCGGCCTGATCGAGCAGCTTCATCGCTTCACGATCCGTTTCCATCGCGCCGCGGCGCGCATCGACAAGGACGGCTACCCGGCTGAGATTTGCGCGACCGCGCAGGTAGGCAAAGATCAGATTCTGCCACTCGTCGGCGAGACTTCTTGACGCCTTCGCATAGCCATAGCCGGGCAGATCGGCGAGCACGACCTTGCCGCCGAGATTGAAGAAGTTGATCTGCCGAGTCCGTCCCGGCGTGTGCGACACGCGCGCCAGCGTCTTGCGGCCCGTCAGCGCATTGAGCAGCGAAGACTTGCCGGCATTGGAACGCCCGACGAAGGCGATCTCCGGCAATGTCGCCGGCGGAAGATTGTCTACCGCGGTCGCGCCCCAGATGAAATCGCAAGTCCCCGCGAAGAGTTTTCGCGCGACCTCCGGATCGACGCCGACCTCGCTCATTCTTTCGGCGCCGGAAGCGCCTTCCTGCCTCCGAACAACCTGTCGATTTTCAGATTGTTGAACAGATGCACTTCGACGCCCTGCCTACGCATCATCACATATTGCTGCGCGACCGAGAGCAGGTTGTTCCAGGTGTAATAGATCACCAGGCCCGCCGGGAACGTCGCGAACATGAAGGTGAAGATCAGGGGCATGAACGCGAACATCTGCGCCTGCACGGGGTCGGCGGGCGCGGGGTTCATCTTGGTCTGTAGCCATTGCGTGATGCCCATGAGAATCGGCCACACGCCGATCGACAGGAAGCCGAGGAACGACGGCAGGATCGCGTGCGGATCGAACGGCAAGAGACCGAACAGGTTGATGAGCGAGGTCGGATCGGGCGCGGACAGATCGTGGATCCAGCCATAAAACGGCGCATGACGCGCTTCGATGGTCACGAAGATCGTCTTGTAGAGCGAGAAGAACACCGGAATGATCAGAAGCATCGGCAGGCAGCCCGCGACCGGGTTCACTTTCTCTTTGCGGTAAAGCTCCATCAGCGCGCTCTGCTGTTTCTGCGGATCGTCCTTGAAGCGCTCCTTGATCCGCTCCATCTCGGGCTGGACTTTCTTCATCTTGCCCATCGACTTGTATTGCGCATTGGCGATGGGGAAGAAGATCGTCTTGACGACAACGGTCAGCGCAAGGATCGCAAGTCCGAAATTGCCGAGATAGCGGTAAAGCTGATCGAGCAGCCAGAACAGCGGCTGCGTGATGATGATGAACCAACCCCAATCGATCGCGAGATCGAAGCGCTGGATATTCATTTTGTGTTCGTAGGTGCGGATCGTGTCGAACACTTTCGCGCCGGCGAACAGATTCTGCGTTACGGTCAGCGTACCGCCAGGCGCGATATTGTGCGGTCCCAGACGATAGTCGGCCTGATAGGTTTTTGAATTTTGATAGGGTTTGGCGGTGTACGAGGCGTCGATGCTCTCGTTCTGCGGCGGGATAACGGCCGCCATCCAGTATTTGTCCGTGATGCCGAGCCAGCCGCCGGTCGAGGTAAAGGTTTTTGGCGGCGTATTCTCTTCCTTGAAATCGTCGTAGCCCGGATCCTTGAGCGAACCGTCGCCGACACCGACAAAGCCCTCATGCAATACCCAGAAATGCTGCGTCGTCGGCACGCCGTCGCGCGCGACATAGGCGTAAGGATAGAGCGTGACCTTCACGTTCTGCTTGTTCGCCACGCTGTCGCTGACGGTGAACATGAATTTATCATCGATCTTGATCTGGCGCGTGAAGACAAGACCGTGTCCGTTGTCCCAGGTCAGGGTAACAGGCGTGCTCGGCGTCAGCGCGCCGCTGCCGATCTGCTTCCACGGTGTCGTGCTTGTCGGAACGGCGAGTTTCTGATCCTGCCCGACGAATCCGAATTGCGCATAATAGGGATAGGCGCTGCCTTCCGGCGAGAAGAGGACGATCTCGGGGCTCTTGTTGTCGACGGTCTCGTGATAGTTTTTCAAACGCAAATCGTCGAGGCGCGCACCTTTCAAAAGCAACGTGCCATCAAGCGACGGCGTCTGAATCGCGATGCGCGTGCCGCCACGTTCCAGCGCCTGATTGCGCGACAGATGAAGCGCTTGCCCCGTCGCTTGCGGAGCGCCGGGCGGACCTGAGGGTGCGGCGCCCTTCATCTGCTGCGCCGCGTAAGCGCGCTTGGCCTGTTCCGCTTTCATCTGAGGACCGGTGACGAAATAGGTCCAGCCGAAATAGACGGCGAGCGACAGCACCATGGCCAGGATGAGATTGCGATTTTCGCTCATGGAAACCTATTTGGGCGGAACGGGATCGAAACCCGACGAACCGCCGAGCCATGTGAAGGGATGACAGCGCGCCAGACGCTTCACGGTCAGCGCAACGCCGCGCACCGGTCCATGGATGTGCACGGCATCTAATGCGTATTCCGAACAGGTCGGCTGAAACCGGCAGGCCGGTGGAGACAAAGGCGACAGGAAGCTGCGATAGAACAGAATCGGCGCCTTGACGGTGGCAACCGCCGCGCGCCGCATCCAGTCCATCGGGATAGCACTCACGAACGCTCTCCCGGTTTCGGGTCAGTTTGCTTCAGATGGGCGGTTTTGATGGCGGCTGCAAGGTCTTCTTTGAGGCTTGCGAAGTCGCGCGTCAGCGTGCCGGCCCGCGCGACCAGAACATAGTCATTGCCAGGCTTGCCCGAAAGAGGAAGGACCGCCGCAGCCGCGGCGCGCAGGCGGCGCTTGGCCCGGTTGCGCACGACCGCGCCGCCGAACTTGCGTGTGGCAGTGAAACCCACGCGGATAGCCTCGCTGGAGTCGGCCGATGGGCAGGTTTCCAGGGTCAAAGACGGCATGACCCGGCGTATCCCGCGGGCAGCCCGGAGGAAATCAATGCGTTTTTTCAGATGGTCCATGCAAAGCCCCGCTTTTGGGGCCATCAACTATGCCGAGAGCTTTTTGCGACCGTGGGCGCGGCGACGGGCCAAAACCTTGCGTCCACCGGCGGTCGCCATGCGCGAACGGAAGCCGTGACGGCGCTTGCGCACGATCTTGCTCGGCTGATAGGGGCGCTTCATGGCGGGCTCCAGGCTCTCTCAAAAGAGCGGGGTTTCTAAGCACTGGGCCCGCACCTGTCAATCTGGCGTCAAACCCTAGCTCTACCTTGGATTTTCGGGTCCGTTAATGATCTAAAAGGCCATGTTTGGCCGCGCCCGCGCCGGATTGGAGGAGGGGTGGAGGCTGGCCGCCCATAGCCTCTCCGGGCGGCTGCTTCTGCTGACGATCTTCTATGTGATGATCGGCGAAGTGCTGATCTTTATACCCTCCATCGGGCACTACCACCGGGAACTCCTGGACAATCACATCGAATCCGCGGAACTCGCGGTGATGCCGTTCACCCTGCCCGAGAGCGACAAGCTTCCGGAAACTCTGCGGACACAGATTCTCCAGCGAGCGGGCGCCGAAGCGGTGCTTCTGACGCTGGCCGATCAACGCTTCTTTTTCCAGGTCAACAACGAACAGAAGACGGTCGATCACACGATCGATCTCACGAAATCCGGCGTGATTTCCGAAATGTTCGAGGGCATGGATTGTCTTCTCACCACGGACGATCGCGTGCTCCACGTTATCGCCCCAACGCGCATCAAAGGCGCGCGGTCCATCGGTATCGTGCTGCGCGAACGGCCGATCCGCGATGCATTGGTTGCCTATGCGTGGCGCGTGATCGAGACCGGGTTCTTCGTCTCCGCCTTTACCGCTCTTCTCGTCTTCCTGAGCCTCTTCTATGTGTTCGTGCGTCCGATGGAGAGAATTTCGGAAGCGATGATGCGTTTTCGCGACAATCCGGAGGATTCGAGCCGCATTGTCGCGCCATCGTCGCGCCGCGACGAGATCGGTCAGGCGGAGCGCGAGCTCGCCTCCATGCAGCGCGATCTCTACGGATCCCTGCAGCAGAAGACGCGGCTCGCGGCACTCGGCGCAGCCGTCGCACGCATCCAGCACGATCTGCGTAATATCCTCGCCAATGCCAAACTCGCATCCGATCGTCTCGCCGACATCGACGATCCGGTGGTAAAGAATCTGACGCCCCGCCTGGTCGCGTCGCTTGACCGCGCCGTGGCGCTGGCTACGCAAACTCTGCGCTACGGCCGCGCCGAGGAACGGCCACCCGTGCGCAAAACGATTGCGCTCAGGCCGTTGATCGATGAGGTAGGTCAAGCCGCGATCGAAACGACGGCCTCGCAAATCAAAATCGACTTCGCGAATACCGTGGAGGACGATCTTCAGATCGATGCCGATCCGGAGCAACTCTATCGTATGGCGCTCAATCTCCTGCGCAACGGGGCAGAAGCCGTCGCAGGCCGCGAAGGCGCACAACTCGCCGTGTCGGCGGAACGGAATGGCCGCGCCGTCAGCATCTTTATCGCCGACAACGGCGCCGGCATTCCCGCTGCTCTGCAGGCCAAGCTGTTCCAGCCCTTCGCGACCGCTGCGCGCGCTGGCGGATCGGGATTGGGACTTGCCATCGCGCGCGATCTTGCGCGGCTGCACGGCGGCGAGATCGTCATGGCGGCGACGGGATCGAAAGGTACGCAGTTCCGCATTGATATTCCGGACCACGAGGGGAGCTAGATATGGCTTGGGATCCGAAAATCTATCTGGACTTCGAGGACGAACGCACAAGGCCGGCTGCGGAGCTTCTCGCGCGCGTGTTCCACAAAAATCCGATGCATGTCATCGATCTCGGATGCGGCCCAGGAAATTCCACTGCGCTTGTCGCACGCCGCTGGCCAAAGGCGAAGCTCGAAGGTCTCGATTCATCGGAAGCGATGCTCGATCAGGCCCGCAGGTCCGGCATCAACGCGACATGGCATTCTGGCGATATTCCGGGGTGGGCGCCGGCGCGGCGTTACGACGTGATCTTCACCAACGCCACGCTGCAATGGGTGCCCGATCAGGAGAAATTGTTGCCGCGTCTGATGTCGTTTCTGGAGCGGGATGGACTGCTGGCGTTCCAGGTGCCGTGCAATTTCAACGAACCTTCGCACCGGCTTATCCGCGATCTGGCCGCCGAAGGGCCATGGGCCGCAAAACTCAAGGACGTGCGCAATCTCACGCTCATGACGCCGCGCGCTTATTACGAGATTCTGGAGCCTCTCTCTTCCGCGCTCGATATCTGGGAGACGGAATATCTGCAGGTGCTGGAGGGCGATGATCCGGTCTATCGCTGGGTCAGCGGCACAGGGTTACGGCCGTTCGTCCAGGCGCTTCAGGGCGAGGAGCGCGAAAGCTTCATTGCAGAATACAAAAAGCGCGTTGCCGGCGCCTATCCGCTTCGCGCCTCCGGCAAGACGCTGTTTCCGTTCAAACGGCTGTTCGTGGTCGCGCGGAAATAGCTAGTGTCCCGATTTCGAAATTCGGCAGATATTGATATCGGGCTCATGCGAATTTCGAAATCGAAAGGACACTAGCAAAATATTGAATCCTAGTGTCGCCTTGGTTCCGAAGTTCGCATAGAGCGTAATATCGATCACTAAGCGAACTTCGGAACCGCGACACTAGTCGCCCATCGCCACACCGTCGCGTCGCGGATCGGCGCCACCGATGTAACCATTCCTGACGCGTTCGATGATCTGCAATCCGCTTTTCTCCACCGCGGGCATCGCAACCGTATGGCCTATGGCGCTCAGTCCGGGTGCGAGCGACTCCAGCGCCGTGTCTTTCTCGAGTAATGTTGCGCCGTTCAGGTTGCCCGGATGCGGCAGCGCCGCGGCTTGTTGCGGCGTGAGCTTGCCGTCGATCAATCCAATCAGGGATTGCGCGACATAGTCGATGATCATCGGGCCGCCGGGCGATCCGGTTGCGAATTTGAACTTGCCCTGCTGGTCCAGAACGATCGTGGGAGACATTGACGACAGCGGATGCTTGCCGGGCCCCGGCGCATTGGCCACAGGCTTTCCGTCATGCTCCGGCTCAAAGGAAAAATCGGTCAGCTGATTGTCCAGAATGAACCCATTGACCATCATCTCCGATCCGAACGGCGCTTCGACGGTCGTCGTCATCGACACGACCACGCCCTTGTCGTCCACGATGGACATGTGGCTGGTGCCCGGATGCTCCGGCGTGCGCTGCGGCGCGTGATCCGCCTTCGATCCCGGTGGGTTGCCCGGGAGTGCCGCGCCCATGTCCTTCCGGGGATCGATCAGCTTCGAACGTTTCGCGATATAAGCGCGATTGAGCAGGCCAGATACAGGCACGTCCACGAACGCCGGATCGCCGAGATATTCGCCGCGGTCCGCGAACGCGAGACGGCTTGCCTGTGTGAAAAGATGAACGCCGTCCAGCGTATCGGTGGCGAGTTTCTTGGACGGGAAGCGCTCGAGCATCTCCAGCATCTGCAGCACCGCAATGCCACCCGAACTCGGCGGCGCCATCGAACACACTTTATCCTTGCGGTAGACGCCGCAGACTGGCGCGCGCTCGACGGCCTTGTACCCCCCGATGTCCGCAGCTGTCATACCACCGGGATTGACCGGCGCATTCTGGACGGCATTGACGATTTGGGTCGCGATGGGACCGTGATAGAACACATCCGGCCCGCGCCGCGCGATCAACCGAAACGTTGCTGCGAGCTCGGGATTCGTCATCGTCTCGCCTTCGGCATAGGGCGTGCCGTCGGCGTGGAAGAAGTGACGCTTCATGTCGGGCATCTTCGCTATCTGCGGATATTCCTTAAGCGTGAACGCAAGTTTCTTCGGAACGGCAAATCCGTTTTGCGCGAGCGTGATCGCCGGCCAGATCAGTTTGGGCCAGGGAAGTTTTCCATATTTGCTGTGCGCGAGACCGAGCATCGCCACGACACCGGGAATGCCGACCGAAAGTCCACCGGGGATGACCTGCATCTTTCCGCGCGGTTGACCGGTGGCATCGAGAAACATTGTTGGCGTTGCAGAGGCCGGGGCGGTCTCGCGGCCATCGAAGCTCGTCATCTTCTTCTTCGCAGGATCCCACAGCAGCATGAAAGCGCCGCCGCCGATGCCCGACGATTCCGGTTCGACGACAGTCAGAACCATCTGCGCTGCGATGGCGGCATCGACTGCCGATCCGCCCTGGCGCAGCATATCGAGACCCGCCTTTACGGCGTAAGGGTTCGCGGCGGCGATCATGTGATGTTTGGCGACGGTTTCCGCGCGCGACGGAAGCGTTGCGATCAGGGCAAGGGCAAACAACAAGCGCGCTTTCATCGAACTCTCTCTTTTCGGCTACGTCACCAAAGGCTAGCGTCCCATATCATGGTGCGACCCGGTGCGCGAAATCTCATTACCGACGTGGCCGGGCTTCGCGTCGGTCAGGCCGAGGACGAACGTGTCCGCACCGGCGTGACAGTCCTTCTGGGCGATGCTCCGGTGACCGCTGTTGTCGATGTGCGTGGCGGTGCGCCCGGAACCCGCGACACCGAAGCGCTCGATCCCGTCAATCTCGCGGGCGCTGCCGATGCGATTGTGCTTTCCGGAGGATCGGTCTTTGGGCTCGATGCACCTGCCGGCGTGACGGCTTGGCTGCGCGCGCAGGGACGAGGGTTCGAGATCCGGCCTGGCGCACCGCGCGTGCCGATCGTGCCCGGCGCGATCCTGTTCGACCTTGTCAATGGTGGCGACAAGAACTGGGGCGAAGAAACGCCTTACCGCGCACTCGGCATGAGAGCCACAACGAGCGCGGGGCTGGATTTTGCGCTCGGCAATGCCGGTGCTGGCTACGGCGCGACAGCGGGCGTCTACAAAGGCGGATTGGGTAGCGTGTCCGCCGTCACAGATGACGGCATCACAATCGGTGCCATCGCGGCGGTGAACTCTCTGGGCTCGCCGCTGATGCCCGGGACCGACGTGTTCTGGGCATTTCCGTTCGAGCAGAACGATGAGTTCGGCGGCCGGCGTTTGAAAAGCGTCATGCCGCTCGATCTCGATCTGCCTGCTGACATGAAAGGCGCGCGGCCGCGCGAGAACACGACCATTGCCATTGTTGCCACCGACGCAGACCTGGACCGTCTCGAACTCGCGCGCCTTGCGATCATGGCGGCGGACGGGTTCGCCCGCGCGCTTCGTCCGGTGCACACGCCGTTCGACGGCGACGTCGTGTTCGCGGTCTCGACGGCGAAGCACAGGCTCGGCGATGCCCGCGCGCGCGAGGTGATGCGGCTGGGCTCCATCGCAGCCGACTGTATTGCGCGCGCGATTGCGCGCGGCGTCTACGAAGCAACGACATTGGGGACGGCAAGAAGCTATCGCGACACCTTCAAGGGAGGATGACATGGACAAGAACATCACACGCCGCGCTTTTGCGGCGACGGGACTGGTGACGGGGTTCACGCTGGCGGCAGGCCCACTTAATGCCGCAGCCATTGTCACCGACACGAAAGGACTCGATGCCGGCGAGGTGAGCGTTGCCGTTTCCGACGGCCACATCCCCGCTTATCGCGCGCGTCCGGTGGGCAGGAAGAATGCGCCGACGGTTCTGGTGGTTCAGGAAATCTTCGGCGTGCATGAGCACATCAAAGACCTCTGCCGGCGGTTCGCAAAGCTCGGTTACTACGCGATTGCGCCGTCGCTCTACGCACGCTTCGGCGACCCAGGAAAATACGACATGGCGCACATCCAGGACATGATGACGGATATCGTTTCCAAGGTGCCCGATGCTGAGGTGATGAGCGATCTCGATTCCACGGTCGCCTTCGCCAAGGGCGAAAGCGCCGATACCGCAAAACTCGCGATCACCGGATTCTGCTGGGGCGGCCGCGTTGTGTGGCTCTATGCGGCGCACAATCCGGCACTCAAAGCCGGTGCGGCATGGTATGGGCCGCTTGCCGGAAAGCCCAACGAACTGCGTCCGAAAACGGCGATTGATCTGGCGGCCGATGTTCATGCGCCGGTGTTGGGTCTATATGCCGGGCAGGATCATAACATCACGGCTGCCGACATCGATGTCATGCGCGCCGCGCTGGCGAAGGCGGGCAAGACGAACAGCAGAATCGATGTGTTTGACGATGCGCAGCACGGCTTCAATGCCGACTATCGCGACACCTACAATGAAAAGGATGCCAGGGAGGCGTGGGCCCGCATGCTGGCCTGGTTTAAGGCAAACGGTGTGTCCTAACGAACAAACACCCGCACTTCGCTGGCCGTGGCATTCGGATCCGTCGAAGACGCAACCGCGAGCCGCGAGGCCGGCACGCCCATCTCGGTGATGGAGCGCATGACTTCCTGTGCATGACGTTTGGCGGCGGTTTGCGCGAGATGCACGGCGGTGACCGTGCCGCGTGTCGGCGAGACGGCGACCACGGAGAAGCCCGCACCCGGACGCGACTGCAGCGCCTGGCTGAGCGCCGCGTAGAGGATCTGCTGATAATCGACGTTGTTGCGGTCGAAGCGGATGACCACGAGCGGCGTGCCGCCATACGATCCCACGGAGCTTGCCGAAGAGGCGGCCAGCAGCGGCGATCCCATGTCACCGCCATAGAGTTCGCCGTTCTTGATCGCGCCCGCCAGCGTGGTCAGGTTCGCGCGCTCGTTCGCGGTATAGGCGGTCTGGCGCTGAACATCGTCCGACACGTTCCTGAGCAGGCGATCGATCAGGATGACAGTCTGATTGGTTTCGTCTTCCAGCACGGACAGCTGACGGTGATCTTCGTCAACGGCGCCCGAAACATTCATCGTCGCCGAAATCTGATCGAGCACGTAATGGGCGTTGGAAGAATCGTTGGAGATTTCGGTGCCGAGCGCGCTCAACGCGTTGATGTTGGAGGAAAGCTGGTCGAGCGAAGCCTGTGCCGAGTTCCATATCGCCACGAGCTCCGGATTGCCGCGTGTCGTTCCGACCTGCAGCCGCGCGGTGATGCGCGCCTTGGCTTCGTGATAGGCGGTCGAATTCTCCGAGGCCTGACCGTGCAGCCCGGCGAGACGTTGCGCGGTTGAAGCGATGTGGTTCTGAAGGCTGACGACCTGAGAGCGCAGGCTCGCAACCATCGTGCTGACCGCCGTGCCGGTGTTGGAGCCGGGCTCGATCTGGATGGGCGTGACGCCGCCCATCGTGCCGCTGCCCGCGGGTGCCGCAGCCATCGGCGCCGCTTGCTGTGGCTCGGCCGGCATCGTGCCGGGTTCGTTGTTGAGAGCCTGTTGCTGGGGCGGCGGTTGATAAGCAGGTTGCTGCTGCGGCGGGGGTTGATAGGCCGGTGCCGGGTTCGACGCGGTATGTACCGGCGGTGGCTCGTAAGCGGGCTGCTGTTGCGGTGGCGGTTGATAGGCCGGTGCAGGGGCGGGATTCGATGCGGTCTGTGCTTGCGGCTGCTGCTGAGCGCCCTGATCGCTGGAAGCAGGCAATGTGCCCGGCTCAGAACTCGCCGCCGTATTGCTGCTGGAGTCGTTGCCGAACATCGCGTTGTCGATATCCGAGCAGCCCACCAGACCCAGGCTGGCTGCCATCGCCAGTGCGCCGAAAAGACGGCCGGACCGATATGCCCTCATTTTCAGTCTCCGCTGTACCTGTGCCCCGCATCCGTGCAGGGCGCGCGGATGAGCCAGCCAAGCGGTTGCGCGCGCTCGATATGGCGACGCACACCCGCACCCCAGTCTTAACCAGCGCGCGCGGCGGGGACAAGAGCGCGAAGTGCGGCTTTCTGGGAGTTTTTCTCTTGCCGTGCGGGGACTTGCGGGCACCGACTGTCCCCGAGGCCCCACGCGGGACAGCGGACAGGAACAGGAAAGATTGCGTGGTTACGCGCTTGCCTTTGCGATCTTCGATCAATAGGTTCTGCCGCCCTTAAAGACGCGCTCGTAGCTCAGCTGGATAGAGCATCAGACTACGAATCTGAGGGTCAGGAGTTCGAATCTCTTCGAGCGCGCCATTCTCCCGAAATAGCGACCAAAAACGTTGTGCCGCCGTGTCGCGGATGTCCCCGCGCAATGCGGCGCGGGTTGGCGAGCGGCGGTCTCAACGGAATCGAAACGCCGCTCCAGAAAACTGGACTCCATGGAACTTTTTTTGAGGCGGTTTTCCGCCCTCGCGCGTTTTCATGGCTGATATTTGGAGGACTCTCGCCGTGGCCAAACCAGCAAAGACCCCATTTCTAACCGACGTAAAGACATTAAGGGCACACGCCCGCAAGGACATCGCCAAGGGCAATATTACCAGAACCTATGTCGGCGATCCGAAGAAGACGATCGACATTCTGCAATCGGTTCTGGCGACGGAGCTTGTCTGCGTGCTGCGCTACACGATGCACGCCGTCACCGCCACCGGCATTTCGAGCGAAGGCGTGAAGGCCGAATTCATGCAGCACGCCAAGGAAGAACAGGGCCACGCGATGGCGGTGGCCGAGCGCATCAACCAACTCGGCGGCAAGCCAGACTTCAATCCCGATACGCTGACCAGCCGCTCCGCCTCGCAATATGCGGAAGGCGCGAACCTGATCGACATGATTAAAGAGAATTTGATCGCTGAGCGCATCGCTGTCGATCACTACCGCGAGCTTATCCGCTATTTCGGCGACAACGATCCTGCCACGCGCGTGATGATCGAGGAAATCCTCAAGGTCGAGGAAGAGCACACCAACGACATGCACGACCTGCTTGTCGCGCATGAAGGCAAACCGATGCTGCCGAAGGACTGAAGAACAACAAAAGAGGAAACATGGCACGGAAATATTCCAAGAGCGCGAGTAAAGACGTCGAACGCGCGCTGCATGAAGAGAAACGCGGCGAGCTGAAAAGCGGGCCGGGCGGTAAGGGCGGCACCGTGAAGAGCCGCAAACAGGCCATCGCTATCGGGCTCTCCGAAGCGCGGGCCAAAGGCAAGAAGGTGCCGAAGAAAACGGCCAAGAAAAGCGCGAAGAAGAAAAAGAAAAGCAGCTGACGCGCCAATCGAAGAGGGAGAGACGCATGAGACTGGTTCTATTGATTATCCTGATCCTGCTCCTGGTGGGATCGTTCCCGGTATTTCCGTACAATGCCGGGTGGGGTTACTACCCGAGTGGCGGTCTGGGCCTCGTTCTGCTGATCGTTATCATCCTCGTCTTGATGGGGCGAATATAGTTTTCGGAGATACCCCTCACCCTTCGACAAGCGCAAGGTGAGGGATTACCAAACCCTCATGCTGAGCCCTCATCCCGAGCTTGTCGAGGGACGAAGCATGAGGGCAGCGCCGTTCACATAATTCGCTCGTTGCGATAATACCGCCGGCATGAGCGAAGAACTGCTGCTGCCCGACAACGCAACGCGCGAAGAAATCTACGCAGCCATCCTTCCGCAGATCGAAGCGGTGATGGATGGCGTGGACGATCTCATCGCCAATCTCGCCAATATCGCGGCCATCCTCAAACAGGCGTTCGATTTTCACTGGGTCGGCTTTTATCGTACAACCACGCCGAACTTGTTGATGCTCGGCCCATTTCAGGGCCCGCTTGCTTGCGTGAGCATTGCTTTCGACAAAGGTGTGTGCGGCGCCGCGGCCACGACACAGAAAACGGTGATCGTCGAGGACGTAGACCAGTTCCCCGGTCACATCGCGTGCTCCAGCCTCTCGAAGTCCGAGATCGTCGTGCCGCTGGTCGCGGGCGGCGAAACCAAGCTGGTTCTCGACATCGACAGCGACAAGATCGACGATTTTGGCGTTGTCGATCAGCGTTATCTCGAACAGATCGTCGCGCTGATCGCGAAACGGCACTTTTAGTCGCGACTTTTATGTCTTGGCCACCACAAATCCCGCGCGCGGGAAGTGCACCACCACATCGCCGACTTCAGGCGCGTTGCGTTTTATCGCGATCTCATGGCGGTTGCTGAACACGATCTCGCCAGCGACCGGATCGCGGCCGTAGTCGTCGGCTGACACTGTGACCTTGTCGCCGGACTTCAACCCGCGCGGATCGGCGGCGTCCGTCGCGGGTTGTGCGTCCGATGTCGCGGCCCTGGCGATCGCAAGCGCTTCCTTCGAGTCCATGGGCGTGGGCTTGCCGTGGCCGAGCGCGGCCACGCGCGCGACCCAGGCGTCGACCTTCGGAAATTCCTCCATCATCGCGCCGGCAAGATGCGGCAGCGCCGCCTTGATCCACCAGAAATTCATGTAGGCATGGATGTCCGCCGCGCCCGGCTTCGGTCCGCCCATATAGTCGCGGCCATCTTCCAGAGTCTCGGCGACGAAGTCCGCATGCGCGCGCCATTGGTCCTTTGCAAAGGGTGCGGCCGCTGCCATCGCTTCGGTGGAGAAGGTGTTGCCGGACATCTTGGCGCGGTCCTGCTTGAACGCTTCCGGCACCATGTGGCCGATCTCGCCGAACACGACGCCAACGCTGGGCATGAAGAACAAGCGGTCGCTCCAGAAGCCGATGGCGTAGGCGAGGCCATTCTTGATCGGGAAGATCGACGGCGTGGGAAAGCGCCGTTCCAGTTCGCGAAGAATGATCTGCGTGTCGCAGTAGATGTCGGCGCCGATCTGCATCACCGGCGTCTTGCGATAGCCGCCGGTCAACGGCATCAGATCGGGCTTCGGCATCATGTTGGGAATTTCTACCGAACGCCACGCAAGCTGCTTGATCCCGAACGCGACACGGATTTTTTCCGAAAAGGGCGAGGTCGGATAGTGATGAAAAATTATCTCATGGTCAGCCATTTCAGATCCTCACACCCTCGTCATGGTCGCCCTTGAGGCGGCCATCCAACTTTTTTGCGCTCGCGGACGCTCGCTTGATGGATGGCCGGGTCAAGCCCGGCCATGACGATCTTAAGAGTAGCGTCGTCACCGCATCTCGTTCGAAAAGCGGATGTTGTCTTTCTTCATGCCTTCCAGCACGACATCGAGGCCGCCAGAGCGGATCATCCATTCCAGGCGGTGATCGCGATATTCGCGCTTGAACATGCCGCCTTCGATAGCCTTGTGAACTTGCGTCATCGACGTGGCGACGGCAGCTGCGGCGCCGGCCGATTTCTTCACCGATGGTCGAGCGTTGGCGCGTTTCAGCCATTGTCCAAGGAGCGAATTCTCATCCGGCCCGATGCCATTGCTGCGCGCGCCGTTGAGATATGGCACGACCGAAAGATCGCCGAGCCCGAAAATGTCGCCGCCGAACCATTCGCCGTCGCCCAGTTGCCGCGTCAGCCATTCATAGATTCCACGCGCCTGTTTCGACGCGCGTGCCTCCAGCGTGCGGGCGCGCTCACCCTCCGCGCGCTTGAACCATTTGATCTCGCCCAGGCCCCAGTTGATCGGCTCGAACGAGGTGTCCATCACGTCCTCGATGGTGCGCAGTTGCGCGCGCTTCACCGGGTCCTTCGGCAGCAGCGCAGGCGTCGGCCATTTGTCCTCGATATATTCGAGGATGATGGTCGAATCGAAGATCGCGACCTCGCCATCGATCAGAGACGGCACCTCGCCACGCGGATTGGAGCGCAGGAACTCGCGATCCGGCTGCCCGCTGCCGATCGCAACCGGCATCTTTGCTTCATAAGCGATGCCTTTTTCATCGAGCGCGATCTTGACCTTCTGCGCATAGGGCGAGAGCGGATGTTCGTAGACGATGAGAGTCATGACGTTTCCTTTTTTCTACAATCCGCTGAGCCCGCCATCGACCGCGAGTATCTGTGCGGTGATGTAGGCGCTTTCATCCGAGACCAGGAACAAAGCAGCGTAAGCCGTTTCCCAACCCGTACCCTGACGGCCGAGCGGAATGTTGGTCGACGTGCGGTTGGGTCGCCCGCGCGAGGCGAGGCGGCCGATGGATGTGTCCATCAAACCGGGCGCAATGACATTGGCGCGGATGCCGCGCCGTGCGCCTTCAAACGCGACATGCCGGCACAAGCCGAACAGCGCGGACTTCGAGGCGTCGTAAGCGGGCAGGCGGCTGCCCGCGGTGAGGCCCGCGATGGATGAGATGAAGACAATGCTCGCGCCTTCGCTTAAATGCGGCAGCGTGGCCTTCACCGTCAGCATGTGGCTGGTGAGATTGATCGCGAATACCTTGTCCCAGCTTTCGCGTGTCGTGCCTTCCAGCCACGGCCCACCTGCGCCGATGCCGACATTCAGCACAAGGCCATCGAGCCCGCCGAGTTTCGCAAGCGATTCTTCGGCCATGCGCGTGATGTCGGACTCCTTGGTGACATCGGCGGTGATTGCGAACGCGCGAGCCTCGCACAGCGCAATTGTTGCTTCGGCCGCTTTGGTATCGCGATCGGCGACGGCAACCTGCGCACCCTCGCGCGCGAACAGCACGCTCATCGCGCGTCCGTTGCCGATGGGGGTCGCGTCCTCGCCGATATCCATCTGCCCGCCGCCGACGACGAGGATATGCTTGCCCGTCAGCCGCCCGCGCGCGGGTGCGGTGCCGCTGCTCTCCGCCGGTGTGTAAGCTTGCCGTTCCGTCATCTCAGTTCCTCTTGACCGATTAGGACGCGGCTGCTTGATCGGCGCAAGGCGAAAGAGGGCAAAGCATGATCCGGGCGGTGATTTTCGATTTCGGCGGGGTGTTCACGTCGTCGCCGTTCGAGGCGTTCAACCGCTATGAGCGTGAGCGCGGGTTGCCGGACAATCTGATCCGCAAGATCAACTCGACCAACCATCTGGAAAACGCGTGGGCGAAGTTCGAGCGCGCGGAGGTCGATCTCGACGGCTTCGACAAACTGTTCGCGGCGGAAGCGAAGGCGTTCGGTCACGATGTGCCTGGGCGCGATGTGATTCCGCTGCTCGCAGGCGACGTGCGGCCGGAGATGGTGGAGGCGCTGCGCCGTATCAAGACCAAATTCAAGACCGGCTGCATCACCAACAACGTGCCGTCGATGACGACGGAAAATGCGAAGCCCGGCTCTCTCTATCGCCGTGAAATTATCGACATGTTCGATCGTCTGATCGAGTCGTCGAAGGTGGGTTTGCGCAAACCCGATCCGCGCATCTACACGATGATGTGCGAGGCCCTTTCGGTGGCACCAGAAGAATGTGTCTATCTCGACGATCTCGGCGGCAATCTTAAACCCGCACGCGCGATGGGGATGCTCACAATTCGAGTCGAAAGCGGTCGACAGGCCATCGCCGAACTGGAAGCCGCAACGGGAATGCGCTTAACCTGACCGCTCACTATAAAAACACTTCAAGGAGCGGTTATGACCATTTCCATGTATCAGGCGAGCGTGCCTGTCTATGTGCAATATCTCAAAGCCACGTCGAACGTTCTCGACAAGGGCGCAGCGTTCGCCGAACAGCGCAAGATCGATCCCGCCGCATTGCTGCAGGCGCGGCTTTATCCCGATATGCATCCGCTGGTGAAACAGGTGCAGATCTTCACCGATCAGGCGATACGCGGCATCTCGCGTCTCGCCGGCACAGAGCCGCCGCCGTTCCCCGACACGGAGACGACGTTCGCCGAACTGAAGACTCGCCTCGAAAAAGCCATCGCGCATGTGCAGAGCTTCAAGCCGGAGCAGATCGATGGCAGCGAAGGCCGCGATATCGTGATGAAGACACCGCGGGGCGACATGAACTTCAAAGGTCAGCAATATCTGCTTGGTTTCTCGCTGCCGAATTTCTTCTTCCATGCCACCACCGCCTATTCGATCCTGCGCCATGTCGGTGTGGAGCTCGGCAAGATGGATTTCATGGGCGGTGCGCCGCGCTAATCCATGCAGCAAACGCTCGACCGGCGATCTCTGATCCAGGGCTCCGCGAGCCTTGGCCTTCTCGGACTCGCCGGTTGTGCGACTGCTTCTTCACCCGCACCCGCGACACCGAAGATTCAGCTCGCACCGATCCGCGCGAGCGTGAATCGTCTCTTCGACATCACCGTCTGTCTGCGTCCGTTCCGGGCGCAGGGTCCGCGTCTGGATGCAGAGACGGTCGGCCACAAACTCGTGGTCCACAACTACGGCCACGGCGGCAGCGGATGGTCGCTGTCCTGGGGCTCAGCGCATGTCGTGGTCGGCAAGGCCATGCAGTCGAGCCCGAAGGAGATCGCGGTCATCGGCTGCGGCGCGCTCGGCATCACCGCCGCGATCACAGCGCAGCAAGCAGGGGCGAAAGTCACGATCTATGCGCGCGACATGCTGCCCGACACGCGTTCGGCGCGGGCGACTGGAAGCTGGACGCCGGATTCGCGCATCGCGCTGTCCGATAAGGTCGCGCCAGATTTTCCCGCGCTGTGGGAGCAGATGGCGCGGATCTCGTTTCATACCTATCGGCGCTATCTCGGTCTCCCGGGCAATCCGGTGGAATGGACGGACCGCTATTACTTAAGCGGCGGCGATCATGTCGGGCATCACCCACCCTCACCGCTGGAGTTCGCGAGCTTTTCCGATCGCATTCTCGATATTTCGCCGAGGAGCGAGGAGCTGCCGCCCGGTTCCACACCATTTCCGGCGACATCGGTGGTGCGGCACAACACGCAGATGCAGTTCAACATCGCCGACTATGGTCACACGCTCTTGAGCGATTTCTTCGCGGCCGGCGGCAAGTTCGTGCACGCCGAGTTCAACACGCTCGGCGATGTCGTGAAGTTGAACGAGAATGTGATCATCAACTGTCCAGGTTATGGCGCGCGCGATCTGTGCAAGGATGAAAGCGTCGTGCCCGTGCGCGGCCAGATCGGCTGGCTGATCCCGCAGCCGGAAGCGAGTTACGGACTCTACTGGGACGGCGTCAGCGTGCTGTCGCGACGCGACGGAATCGTGATGCAGGTGCTCGATGGCGGCGACATGCGCGGCTACAACGACACCAATGAAACACCGGACCGCGGGGAATCCGAAGACGCTGTGGGGCGCATCGCGGCGTTGTATGCGCAGATGAGCGCCGTGTAGGTTTCAAGCAGCTATGTCCATCTGTCCGTAGAGGCCGGCTACGCGCTGCGCACGCGGATGACGACATCCACGCGTTCGATCTGTGTGCCTTTCGGTGGCGCCGGAATGCCATCGACTGCGATCGTTTCGCCCGGGATATCGATCAGCCTATTTTCGTCTTCGCAGTAGAAGTGCTGATGATCGCCGATATTCGTGTCGAAATAGGAACGCGCCGCATCCACCATCACCTGGCGCAAAAGGCTAGCTTCTGTGAACTGGTGCAGCGTGTTGTAGACGGTCGCGAGCGACACTTTGATGCCGTTGGCCAGTGCCTCGTCATGCAGATTCTCGGCTGTCAGGTGGCGGTCGCCATGGCGAAACAGGAGACCGGCAAGTTCCTGGCGCTGGCGCGTCGGGCGAAGGCCGGACGCGCGCAACCGATCCACGGTACTCTCGCTGGAAACTTCGTGGATTTTCTTGGCCATCACGGAACCCTGAGCCTCTTGCGCGGCTGACGCTCGCGCCGCATCTTTGCTAAGATGTCATGCGCTTTGTTAGAATACTTCTAACAAACGAGAATTGGCCCAAGTACCGCCCAAGTCAAGGGGCGGCAGAAGGAAACGCTAACGTGGATACGCCCAACCCGGCACGGAAAACGAGCTTCGATCTTCAGGGCCTTTTGGCCTGTGCGCGGGGGGAACTCTTCGGTCCCGGCAATCCGCAGTTGCCCTATCCGCCGATGCTGATGTTCGACCGCATAACCAAAATTTCCGACGCGGGCGGTAGCGCGAACAAAGGCGAGATCGAAGCCGAACTCGATATCAAGCCCGATCTCTGGTTCTTCAAATGCCATTTCCTTGGCGATCCTGTGATGCCGGGTTGCCTCGGTCTCGACGCGCTCTGGCAGATGGTCGGGTTCTTCCTGGGCTGGATGGGTGGTCTCGGCCGCGGCCGCGCGCTTGGTGTCGGCGAAGTGAAACTGACGGATATGATCCTGCCGACGGCCAAGAAGGTCACTTACTATGTCGATCTGCAGCGCGTGATCATGCGCAAGCTCGTGGTTGGCGTTGCCAACGGCATTGTGAGAGTGGATGGCAAGACCGCCTTTGAGGTCAAAGACCTTAAGGTCGGCCTTTTCACCGATGCCGCCGCCGCACTCGCAAAAACGGCTGCCCCGCAACCGGCCTGAGGATTAGAATGTCCTCTCAACATCTAACGCTGCGCCGCACTAAGTCGGCGGGCGGCAATTTGGCGTGGCGCATATGAGAAGAGTCGTTGTAACGGGTATGGGTGTTGTCTGCTCCATCGGCAACAACGCCCAGGAGACCGTCGCGTCCCTGCGTGAGGCGAAATCGGGCATTGTCACTGCCGACGACTATGTGCGGCTGGGCTTTCGCAGCCAGGTGCATGGTAGCCTCAAAATAGATCTCGATGCCGTGGTGGATCGCCGCGCGCGCCGGTTTCAGGGCGACGGCGCGGGTTATTGCTGGGTCGCGATGGATCAGGCGATCCGCGATGCCGGGCTCGAGGAGAAAGACATCTCCAATCCGCGCACAGGATTGATCGTTGGCTCGGGCGGCCCTTCGACCAAAGCCATCGTCGGTGCAGCCGATGTCACGCGGCAGAACAACTCGCCCAAACGCATCGGGCCGTTCGCGGTGCCGAAGGCGATGTCGTCGACCTGTTCGGCCAACCTCTCTACCTGGTTCAAGACCAAAGGCGTCAACTACTCGATCTCGTCGGCGTGTTCGACCTCTGCCAATTGCATCGGCAATGCGTATGAGATGATTCAGTGGGGCAAGCAGGATGTGATGTTTGCGGGCGGCGGCGAAGAACTCGACTGGACGCTCAGTGAATTGTTTGATGCGATGGGCGCAATGTCGTCGAAGTACAATGCGACGCCAGAGAAGGCCTCGCGCGCCTATGACAAAAGCCGCGACGGCTTTGTGATCTCCGGCGGTGGTGGAATCCTGATTCTGGAAGAACTTGAGCACGCGAAAGCACGCGGCGCGAAGATCTATGCCGAGATCGTGGGCTATGGCGCGAGCGCCGATGGCGCCGACATGGTCGCGCCGAGCGGCGAGGGCGCGGTGCGCTGCATGAAGCTCGCACTCGAAAACGTGAAAGATCCGGTCGATTACATCAATCCGCATGCGACCTCGACGCCGGTGGGCGACATTCCGGAGATCGACGCGATCAAACAGGTCTTTGGTGCCGACAAAATGCCGCCCGTCAGCGCGACCAAGTCGCTTACCGGGCATAGCCAGGGCGCGGCCGGCGTCCATGAGGCGATCTATACGTTGCTCATGATGCAGAACGGCTTCATCGCCGAGAGCGCGAACATCGAGGAACTCGACCCCGCGGTCGCGGACGCCAATATCGTCCGCAAGCGGATCGATAACGCCAAGATCAACGTCGCGATGTCCAACAGCTTCGGCTTCGGGGGCACCAACGCGACGCTGGTGTTCCAGCGCGCCGACGCGTGAGTGCTTTGTCCCAGAACGGCGAGACAATCAGCGATCTGGTGAAGGGCAAACGCGGCCTTGTCATGGGCGTCGCGAACGATCACTCCATCGCCTGGGGCATTGCGCGTACGCTTAAAGCCCATGGCGCGGAACTCGCCTTTACCTATCAAGGCGAGGCGCAGGCAAAACGTCTGCGCCGTCTCATCCCCTCAGGCAATTCCACTTTGATCATGCCGGGCGATGTCGAGAAAGACGACGAACTCGACAAGGCGTTCGACACGCTTAAGAAGGAATGGGGAAGCCTCGACTTCCTCGTTCATGCCATCGCGTTCTCCGACAAGAACGAGCTCACAGGCCGCTATGTCGATACGACGCGCGCGAATTTCGCGCGTTCCATGGATATTTCCTGCTACTCGTTCACCGCGGTCGCCAACCGCGCGTCGCATCTGATGACGGCGCCCAGCGCGGGCGGAACCGGCGGCGCGATGGTGACACTCACTTATCTCGGGGCCAGCCGCGTGATGCCCAACTACAACGTGATGGGTGTCGCGAAGGCCGCGCTCGAGGCGAGCGTGCGCTACCTCGCCGCCGATCTCGGCCGCGACGGGATCCGGGTGAACGCGATCTCAGCTGGTCCTATGCGAACCCTGGCCGGTGCCGTCATCGGCGATGCGCGCACGGTCTTCAAATGGAACAGGACACAGGCGCCGCTCAAGAAAACCGTGGAGCTCGACCATGTCGGTGGTGCTGCGCTGTATTTGCTTTCCGATCTCTCAGGCGGCGTAACGGGCGAAGTCCACTTCGTCGATGCCGGATTTAATGTCGTGGGCATGCCCACATCCACCGAACTCAGGGCCTGGGTGGCTTCGGAATCCGGCGCCGAAGGAGCGAGCGCAGACGAGGCGGACGCCTAACGCATTTCTGGTCGCGGCTACGATTTTTGCTGCCGCATATCCGAGTCCAGTGGCGAGCGTCCGGAAATGTTTTATCCGGTTCAGGAATCCACATTCGACGCGATCGAACTTCGGCGCTAGTCTCGGGTGCATGCCGGGATCCTTGCAGAACCACTTTCGTCAGTTCGCGCTCTACAACCGTTGGGCCAACAACACACTCTATGACGCCGCCGCGCGGCTTGGCCCAGAGCAACTCGCGGAAAATCGTGGCGGCTTCTTCAAATCGCTGCTCGGCACGCTCAATCATCTGGTGGTCACCGACCGGCTGTGGATGAGCAGGCTAGAAGGCCACTCCCCGCGCGGCACCAGGCTGGATGAAATCCTCTACGCCGATATGACGTCCCTGCGTGCGGCGCGCGATGCCGAGAATGCGCGCATCGTCTCGCATGTGTTTGCGCTCTCCGAAGACCAGATCGCTTCGCCGTTCGTCTATGAGACGACAAGCGGGGCGCCGCAGACGCAGCCGCTGCACGACATCCTGGCGCACCTGTTCAATCACCAGACGCATCACAGGGGCCAGGCGCACGATCTGCTCGGCCAGATCGCCGGCCAGGACAAAGTGCCACCGCTGGATCTATTGATCTATCAACGGTTCGTCGCGCCAAACGACCAGCCGTAACAGCGATCATCGGTCCGCCGTTGACAGCGTGGACCGCAATCCGTACATCGCAACGATCATCCCGACCGCCCGAGGGACCATGACAGAGATTGCCGTCATCCGCTGATTGCCGGTTCTTCTGACCGGCGCAAGACACGCGAGACGCGTGCGCGATAGCGCGCCGTTCGCAGAGTTCGGCGTGATGAAAGACGATTCCCTTGAATATCTCGAAACTGGAGCAGCGCGTGCTGCACTGCCTCGCGCAGGGCGGACGCATTCAACATTTCTGGCGCGACAACCGCATCGTGGAGGTCGATTGCTACAACCGCAACGGCCACCGGCTGTCGGATTGCACACTGGATCTGTTCAAGAAGCTCGAGCGGCGCGGCCTGATCGTGTCGCAGGGCGGACAACCCTATCGTATCTCGCGATTGGGGCTCGATTCCGTGCGTGCACAATTGGACAACCGCTAGCGGCCCACTAGGATCGGTCGGATGAGCATTGCGCTTCGTCCGGCCAATCCTTCCGACATCGCCTTCATCATGAAATGCGAGCGGCGGCCTGGCTACGAACATTTCGTCGGGCGATGGCCGGAGGAGAAACATGCGCGGTGGATGGCCGATCCGGAATTCACCTACCTCATCGGTCGCGATACGGATGGTGACCTCGGGTTCGCCATTCTGCACGAGACGTGGCTGCGGCCGGAGAACCTCTATCTGAAACGCATCGCGGTGCACGATGCCGGGAAGGGCGATGGCAAACGATTGCTGCGCGCGCTGCATGATTGGGTGTTTGCGAACACCAACGCGCACCGCTTCTGGCTCGAGGTCGTCGAGCACAATGTCCGCGCACGCCATGTCTACAAATCCATGGGCTGGACCGAAGAAGGGATCGTGCGCGAAGCCTATTTCGATGATCGTACAGGCAAGCGCGGATCGTTCGTTCAGATGTCGATCCTGAAGCCGGATTGGTTGGGGCGGACATGATGAGCGTCGGTTATTCCGGAACGCCGCTCGTCAAGAAGCTCGGCATCAAGGACGACAGCATTGTTCTTCTGATGAACGCCCCGAAAGATTACGCCCTTGAAGGTGTGTCGTTCGCGAAGAAAGGCCCGGCTGACATCGTTCACCTTTTTGTCAGGTCGCTCAAGGAGCTCGAGAGGTATCTCCCGCACGCACGCAAATCGATGAAGATCGACGGTGCGATCTGGGTGAGCTGGTACAAGAAAGCGGCGAAAGTTCCGACCGATGTCACCGAGGGCGAAATCCGAGACCGCGCACTCAAGACCGATCTCGTCGATGTGAAGGTGTGCGCCGTCGATGAGCAGTGGTCGGGGCTAAAACTCGTGGTACGAAAAGCGCTGCGATAGGAGACGGCTATGCGAGAACTGGTTCTCACGACCTACGACTGGGTCCCTGAATGGCCGCGAGGTTTTGTGCGCGATCTGCGCGTACGCTGGGCGCTGGAAGAAGCGGGGCTTCCCTATCGGGTCGAGAGCACGCCGTTTAAAGATCGCGGAGCAGAGCATTTTGCGCGCCAGCCGTTCGGTCAGGTGCCGTGGCTGACGGACGGTGACATCTCGATTTTCGAAAGTGGTGCGATCCTTCTGCATCTGGGCGAGCGCAGCGACAAGCTGTTGCCTTCCGATCCCAGACGACGCGCCGAAGCGAAAGAGTGGTTGTTCGCCGCACTCAATTCCGTCGAGATGGCGGTTCTGCCATGGTCGCTGGTGAAATTCGCTGGCGGCACGGACGACTCTGCGATCGCCAAGCGGTTTGACGATTTCACAAGGCTTCGCCTCGCGCGCATGGAACCTGTTTTGGCGAAAAGCGAATGGCTCGCGGGCTCATTCTCGATCGCGGACATACTGATGGCGGATGTTCTGCGTCTCGTTGATCGATTCGGGGGAATGAAGGACTACGCGGCCTGCCGCGCTTATGTCGAACGCGCCACGGCCCGCGCGGCTTTCAGGAAAGCACACGCGGACCAGATGGCGCATTTTGCGGCCGCCGACAAAGCGGCGTGAGGGGGGTGTGCCGCGCCTGCGTCATTTCACGGTGATTGTCGCCATCATTTTCGGATGAATGGAGCAGAGATATTTGTAAACACCCGGCTTGGCGAAGGTGAACTTGAACGTGTCGTTCTGATCCAGCGCCGGCGACCGGAACGCGCCATCGAGACTGACCACCGTGTGTGGTTCGCCATCGAGATTCTTCCACACCACTGTTTCACCATGCGTGATCGTGACCGCCATCGGCGAGAAATCGAAATTCTTCATCACCACCTGTGCATCGGCAAATGCCGGAAGCGGCGCAAGCGCGAAAAGCGTTGCCAACAGGGCGTGCCTGATCGTCGCGTGAATCATGAAATCCTCGTTGCGTGTGACGTGTTGAAAAATCAGGCGATGGTGTAGTCGGTCAGCGATGCGCTCGCGGGATGCGGCGCGAAGCCCACGGTCGTGATTCCTAGCATCTTGGGCAGCAGGGCGGCATCGACTTTCAGCGGACCCGGTCCCGACCCGTCGCCGGCCGCGGGCTGCGGATAGGCGGTGGAGCGCGCGGTGTGAAAGGTCATGTTGCCTTCGACCTTACGTACGATCTGGTGGATGTGGCCGTTCAGCACCGTCACCGAGCCGAACCGGCGCAGGAGCGCGAACGCCTGATCGGCATCGCCCGTGCCCCAACCCCACGGCTCATAGATCGTCCACATCGGCATATGGGCGAAGACGACGATGGGCTGGCTGTCGGAGCGGCCTTTCAGATCATTGGCAAGCCAGGCGATTTGGTCGTCGCCTAGCGCGCCGAGGCCGCCGGGCTTGAAGTTCATGACATTGATCAGCGCGATGAAATGCACGCCGTTGGAATCGAAGCTGTAATAACCCTTGTTGTTCGACGCCTTGCCGAAACGCTCGAAATAGGCAGCGCCCGTGTCGGTGACATCGTGCTCGCCGGGCGTTGTGTGGAGTTCGCTGACTTTGAGACTTGAGAGAAGCTGCGAAGCTGTGTCGAATTCTTCGGGCCTTGATAGATGCGTGATGTCGCCGGTGTGCAGCACCAGCGCGGGCTTCTCCTTCATCGCGTTCACGAAGGCGATCGTCTGTTTCAGCGTGCCCTGAACGTCGGGGTTCGCTTCCTTGTTGAAGCCGATATGCGTGTCGCTGATCTGCAGGAACAGCGGCGTGCCGGTGACGGTGGTCTTTCCGGTCGCGGCAGCGGCCAGGCTGACCGGCGTGACGATGCCGCCGCTGAGCGCGAACAGCGTGCCCGCGCCGCCGAAAGCCAGACATTTGAGTGCGCCGCGGCGCGACGGTTGATCGTTCATGGGTGCGGACCTTCCTGTTACAAAGGTCCATACCGGTGGGCGGCGCGATTTATTCCGGCTGACTCCGCACGAGCGCGACAAATTTTTCGAGTTCGCGCCGTTCGGTATCCGACACCGCCGCGAAATTCAGATCGCCGCTCTTCCAGAAGATCGAATGATAACCGTGCCTTGTGGCGGTTCCCGGCAGCATGGAGCCTTTGTCCGGCCAGACGAAAAGATCGATCACGTGACGGCCATGTTTGTACACGACCACCGCCGCGTGCGATCCGGCGACCTGGTCGACGCGTCCGCCGGTGAGGGTGAAATTCTGATCCGGAAAATCGGGTGTAGGGGGTGACACGTCCACCTTGCCCGCGAACCACGGCTTCACGACATGATGATTGCTGGACGCGATCTGGATCAGATGCCCGCTGGCCATCGCTGTTGTGTGATCGTCGGTGATGGATTGCGCCAGTGTCTCCGCCGATGGCGGCAGGATCAGCAGGAATGCGACACTCGCCGCCGCCGCCATCGCGCCGGCGCCGGACAATGCGCCATACCAGAAACTCCTGCGTTTGAACGGCACGACGATACGCGGCGCGGTCTCTTCATCCAGCATAGCGCCGATTCCTGCGCGCAACGCATCCGGGGCCGGATGCGTTGCAAGCTCGCTGCGGATCGCATCGCTCAACTGCGCCGCATCGGCGCTCGCCTGCTGGCATTCGGCGCAGGTTTCGATGTGGCGCTCGGCCTCACTCGCGGCGATGCCTTCGAGTTCGCCGTCAAGATAGGCCTGTGTGCGCAGAAGTTCGGGGCAGCTCATGTCTGATCCCTCAACCATTTCTCCTTCAACAGCGCGCGGGCGCGCGCCAGCCGCGACATCACCGTGCCGATGGGAACGCCGGTCACGTCCGCGATCTCGCGATAACTCAAATCTTCCATCTCGCGCAGGATCAGCACCTCGCGGAATTCATTGGGCAGAAGCGCGATGACCTCGTTCAGCCTGCGGCCCTCGCTCGCGGTCGCCACAGCCGCTTCAGGACTAGGTTCATCCGAAAGCAACGGCTCGTCATGCTCTTCGGGCAGGGCGGTGTGCTTGCGCCGCCGCGTGTCGGCACTCGCGTTGCGCCAGGAATTGCGCACGATGGCAAGAAGCCAGGGTTTGATGTCGCCGCCGCGAAACCCGTCGAAGGCGCGATAGGCGCGCAGCATCGCATCCTGCACGATGTCCTCCGCGTCGGTGGGCGAGCGCGAAAGCCATCGGGCGAGATTGTAGGCCGCATCCAGATGCGGCAGGGCTTGCGCCTCGAATTGCCGGCGCCTCTGATCCATGCGCCAGTATAGACCGGGCGGGAGTGTGGTTTATTCCCGGCGCGCGAAAATATTCGCGAGCACAGCTGCCTCACCCTTCGACAAGCTCAGGGTGAGGTGTTTAGTGATCCTTCATCCTGAGCTTGTCGAAGGATGAAGGGGCGGCATCATGCCCGTCTTTTTGCTGCTGCGGCGAAGCGTTCGAACAGATAGTGCGAGTCCATCGGACCCGGCGAGGCTTCGGGATGGTATTGGACGCTGAACACGTCCTTGCCTTCGACGCGCAGGCCGCAATTGGTGCCGTCGAACAGGGAGACGTGGGTTTGCTTCACGCTCGTGGGCAGCGTCGCGGAGTCCACCGTGAAGCCATGGTTCATCGAGACGATCTCGACCTTGCCGGTTTCCAGATCCTTCACCGGATGGTTCGCGCCGTGATGGCCCTGGGTCATCTTCCTGGTCTGTCCGCCGAGCGCGAGGCCGAGCATCTGATGGCCAAGGCAGATGCCGAACACCGGCACGTTCGCGTCGATCAATCCCTTGATGGTCGGAATCGCATATTCGCCCGTCGCCGCTGGATCGCCGGGGCCGTTGGAGAGCACCACGCCATGCGGTTTGTGACCCATCACGTCTTCCAGCGTCGCGTTCGCGGGGACGACGGTGATGTCGGCACCGACACCTGCGAGTTCGCGCAGGATGTTGCGCTTGACGCCGTAGTCGATCACCACCGCGCGGAATTGCGGCTTGTCCTGCTCGCCGTAGCCTTTGCCGAGCTGCCATGGCGTTTCCTGCCACTTGCTCGTCTGACGCGCGCTCACGTCCTTCGCGAGATCGAGACCTTCAAGGCCGGAAAAGTCTTTCGCAGCTTTGGTCAGCGCCGCGATGTCGTATGCGCCATGCGCGATCACGCCATGCGGCATGCCCTTCTCGCGGATGCGGGCTGCCAGAGCGCGCGTGTCTATGCCGCTGATCGCCGGAATGTTGTGCCGTTTCAGCCAGCGGTCGAGCGTGGCGAGATTGCGCCAGTTGGACGGATGCGTCGCGTCGGCGCGCACGATGAGGCCACGCACCGCCGGATTGATCGATTCTATGTCTTCCTCGTTGGTGCCGACAATGCCGATATGCGGGAAGGTGAAGCACACGATCTGCCCGGCATAGGACGGATCGCTCAGGACTTCTTCGTAGCCGGTCATCGCTGTGTTGAAGCAGACCTCGCCCACCGCCTGTGCGTTCGCGCCGAAACCGTGGCCCTCGAAACAGGTTCCGTCCGCCAGAACCAGGGCGGCGCGCGAAAGTTCTGCCGCCGGAGACGCGGCGGTTGGGGATTGGGTCTTGCTCATGGGAAGCCTCGAATTTGCCGATAAATAGGGGTGGCTTTTCCGTCCGTCAACGCATTCCTCCTTTGTCATCGCCCGCTTTATGCGGGCGACCCATTTTCCTATAAGAAAAAGAGGAAATTGGATGGCCCGCATTTGCGGGCTATGACGAAAAGGGACTGAAAATGGGCCTGCGCGAGCAATTCAACGAGCAGATCAAGGAGGCGATGAAGGCGAAGGACACCAAGCGCCTCTCGACCCTGCGCATGGTCACGGCGGCGCTCAAAGACCGCGACATCGCTGCGCGCACCGAAACCAGCCGCGAACTGCTGGGCGACGACGAGATTCTTCAGCTGCTCGCCAAAATGATCAAGCAGCGCGAGGAATCGGCCACTGCCTATGACGCGGGCAAGCGCCCGGAGCTCGCCGCCGGCGAGCGCGAGGAGATCGACATCATCCGCGCCTTCATGCCCAAGCAGATGAGTCCGGAAGAGACGAAGGCGGCGGCCCAGGCCGTGGTCGCGGAAACCGGTGCCACCGCGATGAAGGACATGGGCAAGGTCATGGCCGTGATGAAGGAACGCTACGCCGGCCAGATGGACTTCGCCAAGGCGAGTGCCGTGGTGAAGGATATTCTGAGCGGTCCGAAGAGTTGAGCTGAAATGAAATTCATTCGTCACGATGATCGCGGTTATCGTCTTGACGCCTATTTGGCTTATCTCGATCAAATAGAAGGTCGCTTGCCGCCTTCTGTCCGCGAATATGCTTTAGCGTCGTGGCACTACGACATAAAGCACCACCAGTGCCCGCACGATGCTAGGCTTGTTTCTATGTCCGTCGATGAAATTCCGACCGGAAAATCCAGTCGGACGTTAGAAATGCGTGCTCGGTTTAAGGGGGCGTTCAACGACGGCTTTTTCGATTTCATTTGGCGGGACGTTCAGAGTTATAGCCTTTCTCTAGATTCGATAACAAGGGGAGCAATCTCTGTCGGGCACGAAGATTGGATGATCGATGAGTTGTTGCTTGAGGGCTCCGGGTTGACTTCGCACGAGATTGAATTCTCCCGAACTGGCTGCTGGAAGATTCTATGTAAGGACATAACCTACGAATGGCGCACGAACATTTCACAATAAAGAATGCTGAAATGGATGACGACATCCGCCGTATCTATCCGGTGATGCGCGAACTGCGCGGGCACATCAAAAGCGAAGACGAATTTCTCATGCGCGTGCGGCGGCAACAGAAGCAGTCCGGCTGGCGGCTCGTCTATGTCGAAGACAACGGCGTGCCGGTCGCGGCGTCCGGCTTTCGCATTTCGGAATGGCTCGCCTGGGGCAAGGCGCTCTATGTCGATGATCTGATCTGTCTCGAATCCCATCGCGGCAAGGGCTTTGCCGAGGCACTGATGGCGTGGATGGAAGACCTCGCGCGTAAGGATTGCTGCGACGAGTTTCATCTCGATTCCGGCACGCACCGCCTCGGCGCGCACCGGTTCTATCATCGCCTGAAGCTCGCGATCACAAGCTTCCATTTCCAGAAGAAGGTTTACCCGTCTTTCAATTCGTCATGGCTGGGCTCGACCCGGCCACCCATCCGGCGCGCGTCGGCGCGCCGAGAGACTTTTGCGCTTGCAGATGCTCGTGCGATGGATGGCCGCCTCAAGGGCGGCCATGACGAAATGGGTTGGTGTCTGAATCCTACGCCGCCACCGCGCGGCTCATCGCTTCGCCGACGGCGTCGGCCAGCGCCTCGATGGTCGCGATCTCCTGCACGGTGAAACTGCGGTGCTCGCGCCAATAGGCGCCGATGGCCGCCACTGGCACTTCGGTGCGCACCGGCACCATCACCAGACTCTTCACGAACGTCTCGCGATAGGCGTCGTGCGGGATGCGGTCGTCGGCATAGATATCCTTGAGCACGACCGTCCTGCTGTTCAGCATCGCCCAGCCGGAGATGCAGGCCTCCATGGGAAAGCGCTGGCCCTTCCACAAAGGCGCGATCGCGTCTTCCTCGACATAGTGGCATTTGTCGCCGTCGCGCAGCACGAAGGTCACGCCGTCGGCGGAACACACCGCGCGCGCGGTCGTGCGCACGACCTCGATCAGCGAATCAAGCGTCTCGGCCACGGCGATCCGGTCCCTGGCCGCCTCGAGAAGGCGCCAGCGCACATCGAACGTTTTGACGTGAAAAATGTTGTCGCTCATGCCCGTTCCGCCCCAAGCCTTCCAATGTACAATCGGGGGTTTAACAAGATGCAAAAATCGCGTCTGCCCCATGAGGGCGAGACGATTCACAGGTGAATTGCGTTATACGGCCCACATTGTGCTCCGATTGCGCGTAAACTGGCTCCATGCGCTACGGCCCCAACCTTCTTGAGGAAGTCCTCCGGCGGACGGACATCGTCCAGCTGGTGGGCAAGCGCGTGAAACTCACGCGCCGCGGCCAGCAGTTCTGGGGCTGTTGTCCGTTCCACAAGGAAAAGTCACCAAGCTTCAAGGTCGAAAATGCGCGCCGCACTTATAAGTGTTTCGGCTGCGGCAAGGGCGGCGATGCATTCAAATGGTTGATGGAAACTGAAGGTTTATCATTCCCCGAGAGCGTGGAGCGATTGGCCGCCGATGCCGGTGTGGAACTCCCGAAATGGTCGCCGGAAGACGAGGCGCGTGAGGAGAAGAAAAAGTCGCTTTACGATGTTGTCGAAGCGGCGTGTGTCTTTTTCGAACAGCAATTACGGGAACCAGGCGGCCGCGTCGCGCGGGAATATCTGAATTCGCGCGGGCTCGGCGGCGATGCGGCGAAACAGTTCCGGCTCGGCTATGCGCCATCTGGCAGCAACGCGCTGATCGAGCATCTCAAGACCAAGAACGTCACGATGGACGACATGATCGCGGCCGGTCTCGCGCGGCCATCCGATGAGAATCGCGGCGCGCGCGATTTCTTCTTTAATCGATTGATGTTCCCGATCTCAGACGCGCGCGGTCGCATCATTGCGTTCGGCGCGCGCGCGCTTGAGGCCGATGCTAAACCCAAATACATCAACACCGGCGAGACGCAGCTCTTCTCCAAGGGCCATCTGCTCTACAATTTCGCGACCGCGCGGCCCGCCGCGATGAAGGCACAGACCATCATCGTCGCCGAAGGTTATATGGATGTCATCGCGCTGGTGCGTGCGGGCTTCGACTATGCCGTGGCCCCGCTCGGCACCGCGCTCACCGAAGATCAGCTGATGCTTCTCTGGCGCACCGCGCCGGAACCGACGCTCGCCTTCGATGGCGATGAGGCAGGCCTTCGCGCCGCACACCGCGCCGCGCGGCTGTCACTGCCGCTGCTGCGGCCCGGCTATTCGCTCCGTTTCGTGTTTGTGCCCACGGGCGAGGATCCCGACTCTCTCATCGCCAAACAGGGCGCCGGCGCGATGCGCAAACTTCTCGACGAGGCGCTGCCACTGTCGAAGGTGCTCTGGCGCGCGGAAACGGAAGGCAAGGATTTCTCCACGCCGGAACGCCGCGCCGGCCTGGAGCGCACGCTCGGCGAGATCGTCTCGCTGATCGGTGACACAACCATCGCCGATTACTACAGGCGCGACTTCGACCAGCTCGTTTTCGACAATTTCAAGCGCCGTGCTCCCGCGGCCCCACGCACCACCTCGCGCAATGACCGCAACCAGTGGCGCGGCAAGGGCGACCGTGGCCGGTTCCCGCAGCCCGTCGAAGGCGTGTCCGCCGCGCTGAAGGCCAGCCTGCTCGCGCGCTCCGGCAAAACGGCGGCCCGCCAGGTCAAAGAGGTCGAAATTGCCGAATTGCTGCTGAAAGACCCTGAAATCGTCGAAAAACATGGCGAAATGCTCGCCGAATTGTCCTTTTCCGATCGTTCGCTTGACACCTTGCGCCACGAACTCCTAAACCTCGCCGCCTCCGGTTTCCGGCTTGAAAATCCGGGTCTGGAGAACCATCTCGTCCGTAAGGGAATGGCCGATCTCCTCGCGCGTTTGGGGGCGGATAGGCGTTCTGACCCTGCGGAAACTTCTTCTGGGGGGGCCGATGCCGAGGAATGTGAGGCCAGATTCCTCCGTGCCGCCGCCCAGCTCCGGGACATGGCAGAACTCGAGCCGGAGCGGCAGCGCGCCGCGGAGCGGCACAAGGCCGAAGCAAACGAGGAAAGCTGGGCCGAATACCAACGGCTTTTGGGCCGACCTCACGATTGAGGCATTTGCCTCCCTATAGGTAGAGACACATGCGTGCCCGGGTTCCCCGTCCACGCTTTTGGGAAGAATTACGTGGCGACGAAGACGGCGAAAGACAGCAAGAAATCCGCGAAGGCCAAGGCTCCGGCAAAAAAGCCGGTTCCGGCCAAGGCGGCCTCGACCAAGAAGACGGCGGCGAAGAGCAAGCCGGCGCCGAAGCCTGCTGCCAAGACGCAAGCGAAAGCGGCTGCTGCCTCCAAGTCGGCGGCGAAGGTCGCGGCCCCTGTTGCCAAGACCAAGATTGATCCGAAGGCTGTCGCCGCCAAGCTGAAAGCCGCTGCCGAGGCGGCCGCGAAGAAACCGGTCGTTCCGGTGCCGCAAAAAGCCGGCGTGAAAATACCGCCCAAGACCGGCAAGCCCGGCGAAAGCGAAGCCCCCGGCGACGCCGACAGCCCGTTGCTGGATATGTCCGATGTCGGCGTGCGCAAGATGATCGCGCGCGCCAAGGCACGCGGCTATGTCACCTATGACGAGCTGAACAAGGTTCTGCCGTCGGAGAAGACATCGTCCGAACAGATCGAAGACACGATGTCGATGCTCAACGAAATGGGCATCAACGTCATCGAGAGCGAAGAGCAGGAAGAAGGCGCCGACGGCGAGAACCTTCCCGCCGCTACCGAGGGCAAGGAAGTCGCCACCACCACCGGCAAGGCGGCGGAAACCTATGACCGCACCGACGATCCGGTACGCATGTATCTGCGCGAGATGGGCAGCGTCGAGCTGCTGTCGCGCGAAGGCGAAATCGCGATCGCCAAACGCATCGAGGCTGGCCGTGAGCTGATGATCGGCGCGCTGTGCGAAAGCCCGCTCACATTCGAAGCCTTGACCGTGTGGCGCGACGAGTTGAACGAAGGAAAAGTCCTTCTTCGCGACATCATCGATCTGGAGGCGACCTATGGCGCCGGCCCCGAAGGCCAGGCTGCCGCTGCCGCTGCCGCCGCTGCTGCCGCGAACGCCGTCGGTCCCGATGGCAAGCCGCTGCCGCCGCCGATGCATATTCCCGGCGTGAACAATGGCGCGCCTTCGCCGTTCGAGGTGAAGAAGCCCGTGCCGCCGCCTCCGCCGCCGAAGCCGGTTGCGAAAGACGGCGAAGAGGTCGATCCCGGTGAAGCGGCCGCTGCTGCCGATGCCGCGAACGACGACGATGGGTTCGAGGATGAGGGCAATCTGCCGCTCTCCGCGATGGAAGCCGCGCTGAAGCCGCAGGTTCTGGAAACGCTCGACCAGATCGCCTCGCTCTACAAGAAACTCGGCAAGCTGCAGGACGCGTCGGTCGAGGCCGCGCTCGGCGCCGACGAACTCTCTACCAGTCAGGAACGCCGCTTCAAGAAGCTGCGCGTCGAGACCGTCGATCTGGTGAAGGGCCTCAAGCTCAACAACAACCGTATCGAAGCCCTCGTCGATCAGATGTACGGCATCAACCGCCGTCTGGTGAGCCTCGAAGGCCGCCTGCTGCGCCTTGCCGAAGCGCATGGCGTGGACCGCGCGGATTTCCTCAAAGAGCATTTCGGCAACGAGCTCGATCCCAACTGGGCGCGCCGCGTCGGCCGTCTCACGCGGTCTGGCTGGAGGGATTTCGTCGCCGATGAGCGCGACAAGGTCCACGGCCTGCGCGACGAAATCCAGACACTCGCGCAGGAAATGCGCCAGTCGATCAGCGATTATCGCCGCATCGTGCAGACGGTGCAGAAGGGCGAACGCGAGTCGGGCGTCGCGAAAAAGGAAATGATCGAGGCGAACCTCCGCCTCGTGATCTCCATCGCCAAGAAATACACCAATCGCGGCCTGCAGTTCCTGGACCTCATCCAGGAAGGCAATATCGGGTTGATGAAGGCGGTCGATAAATTCGAATACCGCCGCGGCTATAAATTCTCGACCTATGCGACGTGGTGGATCCGTCAGGCGATCACGCGCTCCATCGCCGATCAGGCGCGCACCATCCGTATTCCGGTGCACATGATCGAGACGATCAACAAGCTGGTGCGCACCTCGCGCCAGATGCTGCACGAGATCGGCCGCGAGCCGACGCCGGAGGAACTGGCAGAGCGTCTCGCCATGCCGCTGGAGAAGGTGCGCAAGGTTCTGAAGATCGCGAAGGAGCCGATCTCTCTCGAAACCCCGATCGGCGACGAGGAAGATTCGCATCTCGGCGACTTCATCGAGGACAAGAACGCGGTGCTCCCCATCGACGCCGCGATCCAGGCCAATCTGCGCGAGACGACAACGCGTGTGCTCGCCACGCTCACGCCGCGCGAGGAACGCGTGCTGCGCATGCGCTTCGGCATCGGCATGAACACCGACCACACGCTGGAAGAGGTCGGCCAGCAGTTCTCGGTCACGCGCGAACGTATCCGCCAGATCGAAGCCAAGGCGCTGCGCAAGTTGAAGCACCCGAGCCGCTCGCGGAAACTGCGCTCGTTCCTGGACAATTGAGCGCAACAGCTGTGGTCGTGCGATTGTGGCTCGCGGAGCCGTAATCGCCGTTTTTTTCCCGCTCCCGCGAAAGGGGCAACGCCATGGCCGAACGCAAATATCCCGAAGGCCCGGTGAAGCCCGCGCCGTCCGTCTGGAAATATCCGAGCGAGGACGAAGCCTATATCCGCCGCCTGGGCAGCGCGACCTTGTCGCTGTGGTCCGGATTGCCGCCGGAGCTGCAGGCGAAGATTCTCGCGGAGGCCGGCCAAGTCTGGGACCGCGAATACAACGTCCCCAACCTCTCCGCCAAACTCCAGACCTTCGTGAAACGGCGGCGGTAATGCAGGTGTATCCGCCAGATCGAAGCCAAAGCGCTGCGCAAGCTCAAACATCCTTCCAGAAGTCGAAAGCTTCGCAGCTTCCTCGACAATTAGCCGAAGCCCGCCGGCTTGACTGGCGGCTCAAGCTTGTGAATCTGTCTCGTTCCTTGCGAACCTCTGCGCTATTCCAAATCTGATGGTCGTACTGAGAAATCGGGAAGGTGATAACGATTCTTTGCCGCCAAGAACGCGACTTCATTCAACGGCCCAATGATCTTTTCAGGGTTTTCGCCCCAGCCGTGAAGTTCCTCTTTCACGCGCGCAAAATAGAAGTATTCCATCCGATTTCGATCAAAGCTTCCGTCCTTGTAAGGATGTCGAACAACAACGACATACTTTTCATTGGCACCGGCGGCAAAGATCGTGGGACCGGGTAACCCATCGCCAGCGCAGCTTTCAGTAGATTGATCAACGCAACGGAATAAAGACGTTTCTCGGGGATTCTTTATGTAGGTAAGATAGAACGGTCCGGCGACATGCGTTGCGTCCGGTCCACAACCGCTCAACAAAAGAGCGAATAAGAAGATGGCGCCAGATACTCGCATCCGATCCCTTCCGATCTTGCTCGATTCAGTCTATCCTAAGTAGATGACCAAGTTGCTCGAAAAAGCCGTGGAAGAAGTCCGCAAGCTGCCGAACGGCAGTCAGGATGAGATCGCGCGCGCGATGTTGCAGCTTGCGTCGCAGGAGGGCGAGCCGGAGACAATCGATCCGCGCGATCTGCCTGCGGTCCTGAACGGCTTGGCCCAAGCGAAACGCCGCGAGTTTGCTACCGATGCGGAGGTCGAAGCTGCGTTTCGCCGCTTCGATACATGAATCTCCGATTCACGCCGCAAGCGGCACAAGACCTTTCCGAGATTGCCGATTATATCCGTGCCGAGAATCCAATGGCTGCCGCGCGTGTACGCGCGGCGATTCTAGAATCGCTCCAGGTCCTGATTTCGTTTCCACATATAGGCCGCCGTCAGAATGTGGAAGACGTTCGCAAATTGATCACACGGCGGTTTGGCTATCTCGTCTATTATCAATTGGACGAGGTTGCATCCGAGATAATAGTGCTAGCAGTCCGCCACCCCGCACGTGCGCCATTCACTCCAGAATAAGTCTACGCGCATCTTTTCCCTTGAAGGCTCGACACCGCGTCCCCATTTCCAACGGCGGTTTGGCCGCGCGCGGAATGCGCAGAGTTCTAACCACAAGCCATAAGTCCCCACACGCCGGTGTTCGATAAGCAGGTGAAGGGAAGGTGGGGGGAGGGGGTACGGATTTTTGAGGAACAATTCCGTTGCCGGCGAAGCGCCAAACAGGAACGGAAATTATCCTCTCGCGGCGATGAGCGGCGCGCGATTTCGCGGCACCATTAGTACGTTTGCATCTATGGGCGCACCGGGCGGCCCGGCATGGTCCAGGCGAAACTTTTGGAGCTTCGCCATGTCGCGCTTTGCCGTCCTTATGCTTTCCACCGTCGCCTCCGCCGCTTTGATCGCCGCGGCGTCACCTGCCGCCGCCGTCGATTCCACGCATGGCGCCATCGAAGGGACAACCACCTCACAGGGCGGCGCGTCGCTGAACGGCATGTGCGGCATTCTCTATGACAAACGCGGCAGCGAGGAGATCGTGCAATTCGCGCCCACCGGAACCGACGGCACGTTCGGCCACTATATTCAGGACAATATCGATCCCGGCACCTACAAGCTTTTGTTCGTGAATTGCGGCGCCAACACAGACGGTCAGAACCCCGACTATCACTACACGCCGATTCTCTATGGCAGCACCTGGAAGATCGGCAGCGCCACCAAGATCGTCGTCAGGGCCAATGCCGTCACGACGCTCGCGCCGCAACCGATACCCTATGGCGGCGTCGTTCAGGGTGTCGTGACCGATACCACCACGGGCCAGGGCGCCGATACGCCGGTGGTCGCGATCGTCCCGCCCGGCGGCGACACGTTCTTCCTGAGTTTTTCCTGGACGTTGCTTTGCGCGGGCAGTACGGGCACCTACGACACAACATCCGGCTTCCATCAGGGCGTGCCGGACGGCTCCAGAATTGTGTTCGCGCCCAACAATTGGGGCTGTGAGGACAGCCAGGGCATCTTCAACGCCGGCAAATTCTTTCCGTCGCACAAAAAATTGGCCGTCGTCGATGGTGGGACCACAACCGCCAACGGCAAAATCGCCGAAACCGGCCAAGAGGTTGCCGTGAAGCCGCAGGCTCCTGCCGACAGGGCTGCAAACCCCATGCCGATGCGCCGTTAGTTTCCAGCAAATTCAGCAACATACCGAGCGCGCCGTCATGCGATCTTGCGTGGCGGCGCGTTTGGCGTTATCCGCTCGCCACACAAGCTCCTTAAAACCCCTGGCCCGAGAAAGACCGCCTTAGACGCATGCGTGGATCCGATCCGAACAAGTTTGGCGACCGTTTAGGCGATGCCCAGAAGGCGCGCGCCGCAATGCTGGAGAAGGCCCGCGCCAAGCTGGCTGCGCTCAACGAGAGCAAGCCTGAGCGCGATGCCGAGCGCGCCAAGATCGCGGTCGAGCGCGAGAAGCGCGAGGAACAGCGCCGTCTCGAGAAGGAAGCGCGCTTGAAGCGCGAGGCCGAAGAACGCGCGGCGGCCGAAGCTGCCCGCATCGAAGCCCAACGTCTGGCCGAGGAAGAGCGCAACCGCGCCGCCAACGAAGAGAAGGCGAAGCTCGCGCAGCTCCTCGCCGATCAGAAGGCCGCGCGCGATGCCCGTTATGCCGCACGCAAGGCGCGTTCAGGAAAGCGCTAGCCTTCAGAGCAATGCCGCTTCGCGCGGATGTTTCGCCGGATGTCTCGCGAGCTTCGCCGCGAGTTCGAGGTCCGCGACGAACTTCTTGTATTCCGCTTCTTTCGAAGCGCGGTCGGGAATACGCAGCAGATAGGACGGATGCACGGTCGCGAGCCCGCGCCGCCCATCGGCCCATGCGAGTTCTTGCCCGCGCAGTTTGGTGATCGCTACGCCTTTGCCACTCAGCGCCTGCGCCGCCGTGCCGCCGAGTGCGACGACAAACTCCGGCTCAATGGTCGCAAGTTCGCGCGCGAGCCAGGTATGCGAGCAGATCTTTATTTCGCTCGCACTCGGTTTGGAATGGATGCGGCGCTTACCGCGCGGTTCGAACTTGAAGTGCTTCACGGCATTGGTGACGTAAACGGACTTGCGGTCGATGCCGGCGTCTTCCAGCGCACGGTCGAGAAGTCGCCCCGCCGGTCCCACGAACGGCTTGCCGGCGATATCTTCCTGGTCGCCTGGTTGTTCGCCGACCAACACGAAGCGCGCCTTCACGGGTCCTTCGCCGAACACGGTCTGGGTGGCATGCTTGTAAAGCGTACAGGCGGTGCAATGCTCCGCCTCCGCGCGCAGTTTTGTGAGACCGGCTTTCAGCATCGGATCGGATTGCGGCTGTGGCCTGGCTTTATCGGCGAAACGCGGCGCGATGTCGGCGTCGCGGTCCATGGTGGCGAGGCGGTTTTGCACGCCCGCAACCATCGCGGGGATATCCGCCGTCTCCGGCATGTTTTTCCAATAGCGCCGCGGCATCTCCTTCATCATGGCGTCTCTGTTCAAACGCGCGGGATTGAAAATCGTGCGGTAATAGGTCCGCCACAACCCGTCGAGCACCCCGTCTTCCAGCTTTTCCGGTTTCGGCCGCGCGGGCTCGAAACGCAGCGTGCGCGTGTCCCACACCGCCGTGCCGATAGGCGTCGCGATGATCCAGCGCATATTGGCAAAACGATCGGCGAAAAACGGCGTCGTACGCTTCAGGATGAAATGCTCCGGCTCGAACCACGCGAGATAGAGCTCGCCCTCTGCTGCCCGCTGCTTATGTAAGCGCACAAAGGCATGCATTTTGTGGATGTCGCGCCGCACGGCCTTTGCATAGAGGCCGAGCCTGGCAATCGCTGGGTCGGTCGCACGATCGAGCAGTTCAGGTTCGCCATGCTTCAGCCGCCACAGCGCGTCATACAGCAAAGCGAAGCGATCTTCGCCGCGATGGCAGAGAGCGGTGTCCATCAACTCGGCAAAGGCGCGGGGCACGGTGAGATCGATGGGCTGTGCCGGCGGCGGCTCGTCGAACAAGATGCCGCTGTCGTGGCTGACGAAGGCGATGTCTGCGGGTCTGAGATTGTTGGAAAGCGCGCGCTTCGCGGCGTCGCGAAAATCGCTCACATTGGCGTCGATGGGAAGACGCAGGACAAGCATCAGAACAGCGCCATCTGCGCGGGCTGCTTTACGAGACGCAATTTCAGCCGCGCGTCGTCTAGTGCTTTCGGTGTCCAGTCCGCAGCAACCAGGAAATCGCGTGCGCGGCCGATACCTTTGGTAAGACGCCCGACATCGTCCAATCGCAAGCGGCCGCTGCGCCGCGATGCGATCAGCTTGTCGACCGATTTCGTGCCAAGACCGGGCACGCGCAACAGCTGCTCGCGCGGCGCGGCATTCACGTCGACCGGAAAATCGGCGCGGTGTTTCAATGCCCAGGCAAGCTTGGGGTCGAGCGAGAGGTCGAGCATTCCGTCCTCCATCGCGTCCTGCACTTCGCTCAAGTCGAAGCCATAGAACCGTAGCAGCCAATCGCTCTGATACAGACGATGTTCGCGCAATAGCGGTGTGGCTGTGTGCGGCAACGCAGCCGAAGGATGGCCATTCGGACTGAAGGCGGAATAATAGACGCGCCTGAGCGCATAGGAGGCATACAGGTTCGCACTCGCGCCTAAGATCGATGCATCGTTCGCGCCGTCGGCGCCGACAATCATCTGTGTCGATTGTCCGGCGGGTGCAAATTTCTTTTTTTCCGCCCGCCGAGTGGGCTCGGACGCTTCGTCGATCTGCGCGCGCGTGTGCGCCATCCCCTGTTTGATCTTGGTGACGGATTTCTCCGGCGCAAAGGATTGCAGCGACCGCTCCGACGGCAGCTCGATGTTCATCGACAGCCGGTCGGCGTAGCGACCCGCCTCCGCGATCAGCCTGGCGTCCGCGCCGGGAATGGTTTTGAGGTGAATGTAACCGCGGAACAGATGAGCCTCGCGCAAAATCTTTGCCACGCGCACAAGGTCTTCCATCGTGTCGTCCTCGCTGCGCGCGATGCCCGACGACAGAAACAGACCTTCGATGCAATTGCGGCGATAAAGATCGAGCGTGAGCTGCACCACTTCATCGACCCTGAAGCGCGCGCGACGCACGTTGGAGCTGCGCCGGCTGACGCAATAGGCACAGTCATAAATGCAGAAGTTTGTGAGCAGGATTTTCAGCAGCGAGACACAGCGTCCGTCCGGCGTGTAGGCGTGGCAGATCCCGGCGCCGGTGATCGAGCCGATCCCGCCCTGGCGCGAATCGCGTTTCGACCCGCCCGATGACGCGCAGGACGCGTCGTATTTCGCGGCATCGGCGAGGATTTCCAGCTTTTCCAACAAGGTCAGCGGCATGTGCCGATTATAGTTCTTGTTTTGTTCTTTACAAGACGAGCGATTGCCCGATCACGAACCATCACGCCGCACGCATTCCTGTTTCCCAAAAAGCCGTGCGGGAATGCCTCAGTGCTTCACCGGTGTTGCCGGCGGCACCGGGTCGCCGACTACCGTGACCTTGTTGATGATCACGGGCGATGAGGGATCGGCGTCTGGGAACGGACCCTGTTTGCCGTTCAGCGGAACCGCGGCAATTGTATCGATGACGCCCATGCCCTCGACGACTTTTCCGAACACGGCATAGCCGGTGGTATTGGGTGCCTTGCCGTCCGTGGGATCGAGCGTGGTGTTATCGGAGAGATTGACGAAGAACTCTGCCGTTGCGCTGGCTGGATCGTCGCTGCGCGCCATCGACAGCGTGCCGCGCTTGTTAAGAAGGCCGTTCGCGCTTTCTAGCGGAATGGGATCGTGCGTCGGCCGCGCATTGCCGCTCGCCTCATAACTTCCCATCTGCAACACGAAACCAGGCACCACGCGATAGATCATCGTGCCATCGAAATGGCCTTCGCGCACGTAGCGCAGGAAATTGGCGACCGTTTTGGGCGAGTGCGCCGCGTCCAGCGCGACATCGAATTCTCCCAGGGACGTCTGGACGTGGACTTCCTGCGCCTTCGCGACGTTGATGGCAAAGCAGGTGGCCAGCAGTCCTGCGGAAATGGCGACCAGTCTCATAGGCGGTGATCCTTGTTTGCGTCTTGGCTTGCTTCCGTGGACAAAGAATTTGGCGATCCTGTGACCGCTATTCGGAATTCCCAATAGCCTACCAGCGGTCGTTGCGGACACAAAACGCGCGATCAGCCGGACAATCGGCAAGAGAAATGCGCGGCCCCCTTGGGACTAAAACATCGTGGCAACACTGTCACCGAAAAGTGACTTTGCGTCCGTTGCAGGGTGGCGATGCGTGCCTTATTTCGGCTTGGCCGGTGTGAAACAGAACCGTTACAGTCCGCGAAATTTGCTTGCGCGCGACGCATCTTCATCCTCAGGGGAGTTTTCAATGAACAGAATTCGTAGTCTTTGCCTCGGCGCGAGCGCGCTGATCGCGCTGGCGGCAAGTTCCGCCGTCACTGCCGATACCGCCGCGCCTTCGATTGCCGGCAATCCATTTGCGCAGCCCAGCAATCTGCCCCTGCACGCGCCGCCCTTCGACCGCATCAAGGATAGCGATTATCAGCCCGCGATCGAAGAAGGCATGAAGCAGCAGCTTGCTGAGATCGACGCGATCGCAAACAACAAAGCGAAGCCGACTTTCAAGAACACGATCATTGCGATGGAAAAGTCCGGGCGCATGCTGGACCGCGCGACATCTGCATTCTTCGGTGTGGTGCAGGCGAACACGAACGATACCCTGGACAAAATTCAGGCCGATGAAGCGCCGAAGCTTTCCGATCACAACGACGCGATCAATCTGAACGATAAGCTCTTCCAACGCGTAAAGGCGGTGTACGATCAGCGCGACAAGCTCAAGCTCGATCCGGAATCGCTGCAGCTTCTGAAAGTCTATTACACGGGCTTCGTTCATTCCGGCGCCCTCCTGTCCGAAGCCGACAAGGCGAAGCTACGGGAGTTGAACAAGCAGGATGCTTCGCTCTCGACCGACTTCCAGCAGAAGCTGATCGCGGCCTCGAAGGCTGCGGCTTTCGTCACCGCGAACAAAGCCGACCTTGCAGGGCTCAGCGATGAGGAAATCGCCGCAGCCGCCAAGGCCGCGGAAGACCGCAAGATGCCCGGCCAATATGTGATCCCGCAGCAGAACACGACCCAGCAGCCGGTTCTCGCGGAGCTGACGAACCGCGACGTGCGCGAGAAAATCTTCAACAATTCCTGGACACGTACGGAGAAGGGCGACGCCAACGATACACGCGCCATAATCGCGCAACTTGCGCAGATCCGCGCGCAGAAGGCGAAGCTCCTCGGCTATCCGAACTACGCCGCTTATGTTCTCTACGACCAAATGGCGAAGACGCCTGAGGCGGTGCAGAAATTCGTCGGCGATCTCGTGCCCGCAACGGCTGTGAAAGCTGCTGACGAGGCTTCGCAGATCCAGGCGATGATCGACAAATCCGGTAAGCACTTCGATCTCAAGCCATGGGATTGGGAGATGTATTCGGAGAAGGTCCGCAAGGACAAATACGATCTGGATCAGAGCGAGCTGAAACCTTATTTCGAGCTCAACAAGGTGCTGCAGGATGGTGTGTTCTATGCCGCCAACCAGCTCTACGGCGTCACCTTCAAGGAGCGTCACGACATTCCGGTGTATCAGGCGGATGTGCGCGTGTTCGACGTCTTCGACAAGGACGGCTCGCAGCTCGGCATGATCTACTTCGATTATTTCAAGCGCGACAACAAGTCGGGTGGCGCTTGGATGAGCAACTGGGTGCAGCAGTCACATCTGCTCGGCACCAAGCCGGTCGTCTATAACGTGGCGAACTTCACAAAGCCCGCCGCCGGCCAGCCCGCGCTCATCAGCTTCGATGACGTCACCACCATGTTCCACGAATTCGGCCATGCGCTGCACGGCCTGTTCGGAAACGGCAACTATCCGACGCTCTCGGGCGCCAACACGGCACGCGACTGGGTCGAATTCCCGTCGCAGTTCAACGAGCACTGGGCGCTCTATCCCGACGTGCTCAAGCACTATGCGGTGAACTACAAGACGGGTGAGCCGATCCCGCAGGCGCTGGTCGATAAGATCAAGAAGTCATCGACCTGGGGTCAGGGTTACGATCTTGGCGAGTTGCTGGCCGCCTCCGATCTCGACATGCAGTGGCATTCGCTGCCGGCCGATGCGCCGAAGCAGGATGCCGATGCATTTGAGGCCAAGGCGCTCGCCGACACGCATACCGATTTTCCGAACGTTCCGACGCGCTATCGCTCCAGCTACTTCCTGCATATCTGGGGTAACGGCTATGCGGCCGGCTATTACGCCTATCAGTGGACGGTAATGCTGGATGACGATGCGTTTTCCTGGTTCGATAAAAACGGCGGCATGACGCGCGCGAACGGCCAGCGCTTCCGCGACATGATATTGTCCAAGGGCCGCACGGAAGACTATGGCGACATGTTCCGCGCGTTCTATGGCAAGGATCCGGACACCGCGCCTATGCTCGAGCATCGCGGTCTCTCGGCGCCGAAGTAGCTACCGTCGCCACTGAAACAAGAAACCCTCCGGCGCGCAGGCGCCGGAGGGTTTTGTTTGAGGACTCCAGTACCCATTTCAGCGCGCGCCCGCGAACAAAAAATAAGCCGGCCGATATTGACCGGCCGGCTTGAGGTTTGGGGGGCGGGAAGTATCCTCTTTTTTTCCGCTACTGCGGTGTGATCCGTCCGATCAATCCGTGCTTCTCGCCTTTGAGACCTGCCGAGAAAGTCACGGAGCCATCGAGCGTATCGTCGAGCTGCCAGAGCCCTTCGATCTGGATTGATTTGTTGCCCGTGCTCAGCGTGCCGGCCAGCGCTCCGGTATCCGGATTGAACGCATTGATGTGGCCTTCGCCGAAGTTGCCGACAAGCAGGCTGCCCGCGAACGTGCCGAAATTCGACGGCGCGATCACAAGACCCCAAGGGGCGTTGAGCGGCCCGTTGGCCACCAGCGTGTTCTGGAAAACACCAGCCGTCGAGAACACATCGACATAGCCGAGTCCCTTGCCCTCCGTTACATCGTCTTCGCCTTTCTTGACCTTGCCAAAGGTGACATAGAGCTTTCCGTTCAGTACGGCGACGTTGAACGGCGCGTAGCCCTTTGGAAGATTTGGATCGGTGAAAGAGCCGATCTTGCTGAAAGTGTTGTCGAAGATATCGACGCTGTTGCCGACGAGGTTGGCTGCGTACAGATGGTTCGACACCGAGTCCCAGGCAAGGCCGGTGTAGTGAGCACCATCTTCCTTCTTGCGGGCGATACCGTCGTCTCCGCCACCGCCATGGTGACCGCCGTCGCTATTGCTCTGGAAAGCGACGATTGCGTTGTTAAGATCGGCGGTGGGATTCCAGCCTTCGATCTGGCCATCTTCAGTCGCGAAGATGAAAGCGCTTTCGCCAGAACCGCCAGCGCCGCTCACCACAAAGCCGTGACCGCTCGGCATAGCGACCTGGCCCGTCGGTCGGCCAGTGCGTCCAGACTTCTCACCCGGCGTCGTGACGACAAGCGCATTCTTCACGCCGGTAACCGGATCGTAGATCGTCGATAGGCCGGTGTGATTGTCCGACACCCAGAGATCGCCGCCGGGGAATTGTGAAATGCCCCACGGGTTCTTCAGATCGGGATCGATATTCGGTGCCTTGCCGGCCTTATCGGCAATCAGCGGACTCACGGCAAACGATGTCGTGGCCATCGCCGAGGTCGACATCAACATTGTAAATCCAAGCGCGATGCCTGTCGTGACTCTCATACTCGTTCTCTCCTTGTGTCTGCATTTTTTGCAGAGCGTTCTCGCGGAACCCATGATCGGCGAAGCCGCCACAGCCATCTCTTTGACGGCATGCGCTCGCGCTTTATTCCTGTGCCGGATTCTTCTTTTTGAGTTCGGGAGAAAACATTTCTGGGAACGGCAGGCCTCCCGAAAAGGCCGCAATCCGAAAGCCGCGACGGAATAATCAGGCCGCCTCGGCCGTCCATGGGGTATGGTGGCCGCCGAAGTGCCGCATGGATTTACGGGATATAGCTACGGGCAGACAATTCGCGAACGATCTGATCGCTCAGTTGCCGGCCCTGCGGCGCTATGCCGTGGCGCTCGTCGGCAATTCGGCTATGGCCGACGATCTTGTCCAGGACTGCATCGAGAGAGCTCTTCGCCGTCCCGATGCACTCCGGGACAGGCGCAGGCTATTGGGGTGGCTGAGGTCCATTCTGCATAATCTGTATATCGACGAATTGCGCCGGCGGCGGGGCAGGGGGAGAGAAGAGGACATCACGGAATTGAGCGACAATCTGGCCCTGAGCGTCCCGGCGGGTGACCGCACGGGATTTCGCGATCTTGTCGCGGCCATGGCGACGCTCAATGTCGAGCATCGCCAGATCCTGCTGCTTGTCGGGCTGGAGGGGCTGAATTATCGCGAGATTGCCGACGAACTGGGCGTACCGATGGGAACCGTGATGTCGCGCCTCGCACGGGCGCGCGAGAAATTGCGGGCCGCCATGGAAAGCGGTGCGCGTCCCGATGGGGCGTCGAATGTCGAGGTGCTCGCCGCGCGAAGGGGGGCTGAACGATGACTGAACGTCCCTCCGTCAACGAGGAGCAGCTGCACGCCTTTATCGACGGCGAGCTGGATGAGGCGGAATCGGTGCGTATCGCGCAGGCCATCAACGATGACACCGCGCTCTCGCAAAAGACTGCCGCGTTCCGGTCCGACAAAGCCGCGATACAACAGGTCTATGGGCCGCTCATCGATCAGGCGCTTCCGCTGGCTTGGACTGCGCGGATCGAGGAAGGGGCCCATCGACGACGCATTCCGCAGCTCGCGTCTTGGGCCGCGACCGCGGCGGCGCTGGTGCTCGCGCTCGTGAGCGCCGTTTATTTTAACAACCGTCCCATTCCTTCCGGTGGTGAAGAAAGCATCATTCGCGAAGCGATCGCGGCGCGCAGCCATTCCTTGTCGCCACAGCAGACGCTTGCGGCACGGGATGTCTCGCAGATGCGCGCCATCGACCGCTCGATGGCGGATTCGCTCAAGATGAAGCTGAAGGCGCCAGATCTCGGGCGGATGGGCTACAGGCTCGCGAGTGCGCAGGTCTATGAAGATGTTCCCGGCGGCAAAGCCGTGGAACTTGTCTATCGGGATGCGCGCAATCGCGATTTGACAATCTACGTTCGTCGTCCGACAAGCGCCGTCCGCTTCGATCAGTTCAAACGCGATGGCCTGCGCATCTGTGTCTGGCAGGACGATGTGCTTGGCACCGTCATCACCGGCCAGATTTCGGCGGCCGAGATGCAGCGCATCGCAAGCCTCGCCTATACCGGTCTGGAAATCTGATTTGCTAACGCGTCGATAGAGCGGCCAGTGCGTCCGGCGAGAACGTCGTGGCAGGGTGGGGCGCCGTTATCCTGTAGCCACCGTCCTTGAACACGAAGCCGTAGACATATCCGCCAAGATCCAAGTCGTAGACGAACTGGCTTCCCAGAATGACGGCCGGCACGTCCGGCATCAGATACATCGTGGCTTGCCCGAACTTCCAGAGCTTGCCGTCCTCGTTCCAGGAGTCGCTGTACACGGCGAGCCAGGTGTCCTCATCGATATACAGCCGCCGCTTCGGCACGACGTGGTGCTTGCCGGGCGCGAGTGTGCCTTCTACGACCCACACACGGTGCAACTCATATCTGAGATCGTCCGGATTGGCATGTGTGGGTCCCATCACCTCGGATACCGGCTGCGAATAGAGCTTGTTGTTGTTGTAGGGGATGTACATCTCGGCTTTGCCGAGGAGCTTGAAGTCGTAGCGGTCCGGGCCGCCGAAATAGATGTAGTATTCGTCAAGGTTCTCGAAACCGGACGCATCCGAATCGGGAATGTCATAAGACAGCGAAGGCGCGCGGCGGACACGGTGCTGCCCCGGAAGCAGGCGCCATGCCGCAAATTTATAGGTCGCCGTATCGCTGGGCTGCCAGGCGAGATAGCTCTCTCCGGCTCTGGCGGGAGGCGCGGTCTCGACGTGCCTGGTCTTGAAATAGTAACCGTTGAACGACGTCGGCGTCGCGTCAGGATAATAGTAGGGAAAATCGGCGACCTCGTCATATGTCGAGGCAAGCTCGATCGTGCCTCTGGGTGAAGCGACATAGGTGCTGATGCGCGCCTCCCGTGCGGCGCCCCAATAGGCCAGAAGGTGGTTCCACACGACTTCGAAGCCGGTTTTCGGAATCGGAAAGGGAATGCCGCCCGCGGCACCTTCGACACCGTAAGGCAATCCTGCAGGCGCGGCGTGGGCGCGCGTCGCATTCTGAAACGTGCTGTCATAGATCGATGCCGGAAGCGCTGCCGACCGGTGGGTCGGATAGATGTTCATGCGATAGTCCGGAAAGCGCCGAAATAGTTCCTTGGCCCCCTCGGGCAGGTTGTTCGCATAGTGGGCGGCGTTGGCCGCCGTGATTGTGAAGAGTGGCTTCTCCTGGCCGTAGGGAAAGCTGGCGTTTCCGTGCGCGGAATCGGTGAAGCCACCGGTCCAGGCCGGGATTGTGCCTGCTTTGTTGCCGTCGCGCTCGGCGCCCGTGGGGGTCAGTGTCGTCTTTAACTTTGCGGCTTCTTGAGCGGAGACGCCGGCAAGGGCAAAGTTGGCCCGGGAACCGAGCACAATCGCAAGCAAAATCAGGCGCGTTGCCGCTTTCGCACGAACGCGCAATGCAGATGTTGTGAGTTGAAGACGGCGCATGGACGGACAGTATAAATCAATATCGACGAGCGTGCATGGCCGTCGCCGGCGTCTGCCAATATCCACCCCGCTTGTGTTGTTGATTGCGGGCATCGCGAGCGCGCCGATAGCGTGCGCCACGGCGGCGGAACTCTATGACGACCAGGGCATCTCGCTGCGGTGGGACACGACGGTGCGCTATAGCGCGGCCTTTCGAGTAGAGTCGCGCGATGCGGCACTGGTGGCCGACCCGAATGCCGACGATGGCGACCGCAATTTCAAACCCGGCCTGGTGTCCAACAGGCTCGACGTATTCTCGCAGGCGGATTTCGACTATCGCGATTTCGGCCTGCGGCTGAGCGGTGTCGGCTGGTACGACAGCGTCTATACCGAGCGCAATGACAACGATTCCCCCTCGACATTCAACCCCATTTCCGTGCCGCACGATGCGTTTACGCGTGCAACGCGCGAGCTGCATGCGGAACATGTTGAGCTTGCCGACGCCTATCTGCATGGCAGCTTCCAGGCCGGCGATATGCCGGTGTCCTTTCGCCTGGGCCGCTACACGCTGCTATGGGGTGAGAGCCTGTTTTTCGCCGATAACGGTATCGCGGCGGGGCAATCGCCGACGGACGGTCTCAAGGCGCCGAGCTACTCGCAGGCAAGGGCCGCGGAGATATTGCTTCCCGTAACTCAGGCCAGCGCCACGCTTCTGCCGCGTTCCGATATCGCGGTCGATTTCTATTATCAGTTCGAATGGCGCAAAAATCGGCTTCCCGGATCCGGGAGCTATTTCAGCGACGCCGATTATCTGGATGCCGGCGGTGAGCGTTATCTGCTGAGCGGCTCAGGCTATCTGCCCAGCACCGGCAAATATCTGACGCGCGCGCCGGATCTTCGCCCCCGAAGCGCGGATCAGTTTGGTGCGGCGCTGCAATTCAACGAAGCGGATTTCAACTACGGATTCTACGCGTTGCGCTTCGACGCCAAGAATCCGGAGATCTATTTGCGGCCAGACGGTTCCTTGGGTCCGGGAAATGTCGGGACATATCAACTCGTCTATCCGAACGGGATCGAACTCTATGGCGCGAGCTTCAGCAGCAATATCGCGGATAACAATGTGGCCGGGGAAATCTCATTCCGGCGCAACATGCCGCTTGTCAGCAATCCTGTGACCATACCTTTAAATGTTATTGCGGATGCCGGCGATCATGCGCGCTATGCCGTCGGCGATACGCTGCATGCGCAAGTCTCGTCCGTCAGCACATTTTCCGCCGGCACGTTCTGGGATGGCGCAGACCTGACGACTGAACTGGCGGCATCGGATGTTCTGGCATTCACCAAAAACAAAAGCACTTTCGCTCAGGGGCGAACCCAGGGAGCACTTTCTTTCGAGGCGTATTTCGAGCCGGAATATTTCGAGGTCCTGCCCAATCTGGACATCAGCGTGCCCATCGGCGTGGGCTTCGGGCTGTTGGGAAACTCGCCGACGAGTGCGGGGGGCTATGGCGGGGCCGGCGATATCGAACTCGGCATCGAGGCCAAATTCCGCAATGTCTGGGAGGGGCGCTTGTCGTTCACGCATTTTCTCGGTTCGCCCGCGAAGCAGCCCCTCGCGGATCGCGATTTCATCTCCTTCAGCGTCGAGCGTACGTTTTGAATTTGTCAGAATTTCTCCGGCATTACGCCAAAGACATATCGGGGCGGTGCAATCCAGGCTTTCGCGCGTTTTGACATCGATGGCGCAGGTGTTGCGATAGCTAACGTCGCTAAGTCGTTGACAGTCAAAAAACCGAAACAGAGTTGTGCATGCAAGGCTCGGCAAACGAGCGAGACGTCAATCCAGCGTTTCGCTCCTCAATGCCGTTGATAAATCGACACCGCGCGTTCTCCGCGTTGATGCCAGACTAGTCGTTCCGGGATATGTTCGTGCGGGGCGCCAGCACCCGACTCAATCATCGGGGAAGACATTTGCACGTTGTCCGAAATTCGATCGCCGCCTCAATGCTGGCCATTGGGCTCAGCTGTCATGCGGCAAACGCCGATGACGCTCCTGCACCGAAACTGTCCGAAAGTTTTTGGAGCGATCTCTGGGATCAGGACTCGCTGTCGGGCAATTGGGGAGGCTGGCGTGATCGCTGGGCTGACCACGGCGTGCTGTTTGCGGCCGACAGCATCGATGAGATCGTCGGCAACGTCTCAGGGGGGACGGAGCGCGACGCCGACTATTCGGGACGCTTCGAGCTGGTGACGACGATCGACCTTGAGAAACTTCTGGGCTGGAAGGACGCGACATTTCACGCGAACGGCTATTGGACTCACGGTCGCAGCCTTTCCGATGACGCGCTGAATGGCAATTTCATGACCGTGAGCAACATCGAGGCCGTACCTTCGGTACGATTGTTCGATCTCTGGGTCGAGCAGCTTCTGTTCGAAGGGCATCTCTCCATCCGTGCCGGTCAGATCGCGGCGGATGATGAGCTTTTCAGCAGCGATACCGCATCCAACTTCAACAACGCGACTTTCGGCTGGCCGGCGATCATGGGGGCAGACCTGCCAAGCGGCGGTCCGGTGTACGACATCGCCACACCGGGCATCCGGTTGAAATACGCGCCGTCGAGCAAGCTCTCTTTCAGTCTCGCGCTCTTCAACGGCGATCCCGCCGATCCAGGTCCGGGCGATCCGCAGCAGCGCGACAATGACGGCCTGACCTTTCGAACGAATGGCGGCGCGTTCGTGATGGCCGAAACGGCGTATAGGACCAGCCTCGATCTGGGATCAGGCGATCTGCCATCGACCTATAAGCTCGGCGGCTGGTTTCACAGCGGCGATTTCGATGACGAACGTTTCGACAACAGGGGACAATCCCTGGCTTCGCCGACAAGCACGGGGATTCCGGCCACACACAGCGGGGATTTCGGGGCTTATTTCGTCATCGACCAGATCGTCTGGCACAAGCCGGATACGGAAGATTCCGGCCTGTCCGCATTCCTCAGAGGCGCTTGGGTTCCATCGGACCGCAATTTGGTTTCGCTCTATGTCGATACCGGAGCCGCCGTCAAAGGGCTTTTCGCGGAGCGGCCGAACGATGTGTTCGGTATCGCTTTCGCGTTTGCGCAAGTCAGCCCGTCGGCGAGCGCATTGGATCGCGACCTGCGGTTCTATGGCGGATCATGGCTGCCGATCCGCAACCATGAAGCCACATTCGAATTCACCTATCACCTTCAACTAAATCCATGGTGGGCCTTGCAGCCGGACGTTCAATATGTCGTCCATCCGGCGGGCAACGTCGCTCTGCCGGGTTCATCGCAGCCCGTGCCGGATGCGTTGGTCCTGGGCCTGCGCTCGTCGGTCGTGATTTGAGCAGGCGTTTTTTCAGGAACGCGCCCGTGGCGGCGGGGCGGTATTCTCGGTGTTGAAGGATGCGTTCGACATGAGTTGCTTGGTCAGCAGGGCGATCTCGCTGACAACGTCATCGTCGTGCGGATTGCCCCAATCCTTGATCTGGCCAGACACCATCGTGTCGTAAGCGTTGTTCAGAAAAAGACGGGCTTCAATTTCGACGCTCCGATGCGATCCCATCAGCCTCGTCATCATCGCGCGCGAGAAACCGAAGGTCCTCACCTCGCCCGAGGCATCGGAGCCGGGGATCAACCGCCACTCGATACGGTTGGGCGCGCTTTCGGTCACCGAATCCGCGGGCGCGAACCGCCATACACCTTCAGGGGCGCGGTTCATTTCCGAAACAAAAATTGCCGGCAGATTGTTCTTGTCTGCGCCCTGCAGCGAGCCTTGAACGGCGACGTAGAGTGTAATCCCCGCCGGATCGGCAGACGCTGGCGAAGCAAGCGAGATACCCGTAATGCAGGCCATCGATTGCAATGCTATGCGCAGGCTCCTCAAAGGCGACATGGTCACCGCTTCCGAAGCAAAACATTCCTCGCAACCATTATACGCTATTGCGGTGGAATAACGCCAACAACGATCCGTTGCCGTGCTGCGTAATGGCGGACATTCGCCGATCGAAACATGAGAGTGTCCTGTTTCATCTTCAGTTACTGGTCTAACGCGATGAATATGCTCGCCGTCGATCAAAAAAGGCGAATGCGTGCTGTAGAGAATGGGGTTTTTCTCCGCGAGCTTTTCGAAGAACGAGATCAATCCTTGCTGCGCCGTCGGGTGTAGGTTCAACCCGGGTTCATCGAGCAGCAATATGGCGTCCTTATAGCCGCCCTCGGACTCAACGAGAAATACCAAATAGAACGAAAAGAACCACTGAAAGCCTTTGCTCCGCGACTCTAATTCGATTTTAACACCCGGCCTCCTGTCGTCGGAAACCCAGATTCGAAAATAGTTTCCGTCAGCACCATACGAAATCTCGTGTCGTCTCTGGAGCCACCAGTCGGAAAATCTCTTGCTGATGTCTAGAGATGCTGCATTCAGCTTGACTGCGCGAAGCTCCTTTCGCTCCTGGTCTTTTGCAATGAGTTCTTGAGTAACAGCCTCACCTCTTGCTTTTGCTGCTTCCGCCTGTTCGTTGCCCAGATCAGCCACATCTTGTGGTTCCAAGCTCACGTGCTTGAACATAGCCTGTATCGTTCGCACCCGCGGGTCATTTGGTGACTGCGCAAGATCTTCGATAAATCGCGGCAGATAGATCGCGCTGTCGAGGATGCCGTAGTTCTCGAAGTAAATGAAAACGGGGACTTTTGGCGTTAATATTTTCGAGAGTCGTAGATGGAGCGCCTCGCTTTTCGCCTCAAGCAAAACGGGTTTCAGTGCAGATTGAAGGTGTTCGACAAGGTCGGCGGTTGCGGGTGAGGACTTTCCGTTGGCCTCCGCCGCAAGACTGTCGAGCAAAGCGGCTTGGCTTTTCAAATCCTGATGTTTTGAGATTTTCCCAGCCCAAGCGGACGCCCAAGTTGCGAGATCACCGCGAATCTTCTGCATACCCTCTTCGCTCTCCGAAGATGGCGTTTGCAGCCGGCGAGCATCACGTTCAAATGCGGCGAGCGCGTCTAAGACCGGCTGTGGGCTTAGAATCGCAGTTGAGAGCGCAGGTTCGAAGGCAAGCGTGAGATTTCCATCGTAATACCGTGTGAAAATGGCGAAAGTCGGCACATCCGCCGTATGCGCCTCTATCTCGCACTGGCGCCGGAGTTCTCCGGAGATTTCGAATGCGACAGAACAGACTGGCCAGTTTTTGCCCTCCTTGAAGTCACGCGTGTATCGGTCTCGCGGAAACTCGCGTTGTGGATTGTAGGGTTCGGGGGTTGCGGGGTTGAACTTGTGCAGCCCCTTGAGAAGCGTCGTTTTGCCCGACTCGTTACGCCCAACAAACGCGGTCACTCGCTCGATAGGGATCCACCCGCTATCTTCGATGTTACGAAAATTTTGAATGCGAAATCGTACTGCCTTAAGCATTGGCGCCTCGTAGTTGAATCTACAGCCCGCTAAACCCGTGCAGCATACCTGTCCAATCGTTTTGAGCGTCGGAATTTGTGTAACGCTGCGATCGGGTTCGTTCGGGGCCCCGCACAACGGCGCGAGTATAGAAAAATTTTACGATAGGCCGGATATTAGGGTGCCGATTACGGCGAACACAGATAGTTATTATTTTTCAATGTCTTATGTAGTCGCCGTGGCGGACAGGGTGGTATCTCAATTTCATAGAATAAGCAGATACAACAGAGAGTTATGTAGCACGAGCTACTTCTACCTACGTTTTGGCCCACGGATTGTCCGTCGCTGCGAACGCAAGATAGACATTGAGGGACGGTGAGTGGTGCCGCTTGCGTGAAACGAAGTTTCAGAAAGCGCAATCGATATAAACCAAGGCGTTAACTGCCCTGCGGATTTCCGATGTGTAGCACGATTGTGGGGCAGTGGGATTGTTTGCCTCAGCAAATTTTCCACCAATTTTGTGCGTCGAGCAGCCCCTTCCCGAAGCCTATTTCCATTAGGGTCCAGAATTCTTCAGCGTTGCGTCGGTGCCATGCCCGGCCTGAGAGCTGCGACCGTGCAATAGATAGTGATGACGGGAGGAGTGTGTCTGAATGCCAGCAATATCGAACCAAACCAGCCCCTTGGGCATAGTCTTGCATCGATAGGTACGCTGACCGCGACGACAGCAACCTCTCCGGCTTCTGTATCTCTCGGAAAAGGGCTATTGTGTGCCCCAACCTGGCGTCATCGGGGGAATGTTGGCTTACAAGAAACTTTCAGTTCGGGGGAGCATATGGGTCTCTGGAAAATCGCGCCGCTCGCGCTGGCGCTAAGTGTGGCGACTCCTTCGTTCGCACAAACTATGACCCTCGTGCCGATTGCGAGTTTCCCGGAGTCGACCGACACCATTGCGTTCGGCATCAACGATACGGGCGTTGTCGCAGGTTCAGTTGACACAACAATTCATACCGGAAATCATACTCCAAACCTCGTTGAGGAATTCAGCTTTTACGGGCCTGCGGCCGGGCCCTATCAAACTTTCTCTGTCAATGGTTTTACAAGCCAGACCGACGGTACCCAGGCACGCGGCATCAACAACAAAGGCGACATCGTCGGTGTTTTCCGCTCGGGGACTTGCCAACAGAACGGGTACCTGAACCCGCCGGCTGCGGGCCTGACCGGAGTCGGATGTCAGGGGTTCGTTCGGTACAGCGCGAGTGCGTCGCCGCAAACGATTACGGATGCTAACGGTACGCCGATGGTCGCTATGGTAACCGGCATCAACTACGCCGGCACATTTGTCGGAAACTATTGCGTTTGCTCGCACAGTCAGCAGCTCAGCAAGTCGATCGCTTTTTATGGCACAGGCGGAAGAGTCCAGACAAAGATCGATTTAAGTTTTCTTGGTTCGGTGAAGCAGGCCAAAGCACGCGGCATCAATAAGAAAGGCGACATTGTCGGATTTCTGACCGAGTCGAATCCGGATGGTTCTATCTCATCTAGCGCGTTTCTGCTCAAGAAGTCGCAGGTCTACGTCCTCAACTTCCCGCAGGCGGGCGCTAGCACTACCGCAGTGGGAATAAACGACTCCGGAAACATCACCGGATCATGGAGCGACGCGAACGGAGTCTCTCACGGGTTCTATCTGAGCGCCGATCTTGTTCATTGGCGTTCCTTCGACCTTCCGGGAGAGAGCCAAAACACCAATGGCGGCACTGAAGCTTGGGGGATCAACAACGCAGACCAGTTCCTCGTTGACGGCGACGGTGACCCGAAATTCCCGGTCAGTTTTGTAGTTTGCCCATTCGAGTTTCATCCCGGCCTGACCGGTGTATGCTCATCACGCGCGCTCGCATCCAAGGGCGCAATCACGATTACCCCGGTGGCCGTGACTGGCCCGGCGCCGGTGGGCCATAGTTGTCCGTTCCTTTACGGGGCACATGGTCCCAGCTGTTTTTCTCCAGCGGGTGTGGTTCCGCCGAACTGAAGCGAAACAATGTCAGTGGCAACCGTTATAGATCAAGGCGCTAGAGCCCTACGAATATTGAACGTGTAGCGCGATTGTGGGGCAATGAGAATGGAATTCTCATCAAATATAGCCTCCTCCAAAGTTATCCTGCTATCAGCTACAGCGTGACCAGAAAGCTCCTCTGTTGCGACGTACAAACGGAGGAGCAAAAATGAGCCTAGGCATTGTTTTGAGTCAATCGGACTGAGGAACTGTTAAGATGCTACCCAGAATCCGACGGGACGTGGCGTCAATTGTGTTTCTGGCGCTGATGACAGTGTTCGGAAGTTCAACCGTGCTGGCCAAAATCGTCAGGTTCTCCGAGCCAGGCGCTCTCTATATGAACCCTTCCGGAATGAACGATGAAGGCTCCGTCGTTGGCGATTATACTGATGCGACGGGAAATCGAGGCTTCCTGCGGACACCGGACGGGACCGTGGTGTCTATCGACGAGCCACATACTCAGTGCGGTACTTCTGTCGTCGGCATCACGCAGGAAGGCGAGATCGTCGGCTATGGCGGAGATAGCAACTGTCTCTTGTATGGTTTCGTTCGCGCACCAGATGGGACTTTCTCAACCTTCACTGTTCCTGGTGCGATTCTAACTCAGGTGTCGGCCACCAACAGCAAGGGTGTGATCGTTGGTGAATACTCCGTCGATGGTCAAAGTTCAGCCGCTTACGTGCGAGCCCTCGACGGAACATTTCAAAGCTTTACTGTTCGTGGGGCCACCGAAACATGGCCGATGGGCATCAATAAAAAGGGAATGGTTGCTGGCGAATTCGTCGACAAGAACAACGTGTTCCACGGATTCATAAGAGATGCTCGCGGGAAGATAACAAAATTTGATGCGCCCGATGCCGGGGCTACCATTCCATCCGCCATCAATGACGCTGGGATTATCTGTGGAAGCTTTCTCAAGGAAGGCGTGAACTATAGTTTCAGGCGGCACTTGGATGGCACTTTCGAGACGATCTCTCTGCCTGGCAATACTGCGGCATTTGCGATCAATAACGACGGCACGGCAACCGGATATTCCACAAACAATGGTCTGCCGCTCGGATTCATCTGGAAATCTGACGGCACGGTAAAGACATTTGAGCCCAAAAACTCATGGGGCGTCAGGCCCTACGCAATCGACAGGAAGGGCAACATCTCCGGGGCGATTGAAAACAAAGACCAAACTTATCCAGCATTCTTGCGTACTCAGTGAGTGCGACATGATTTGAGTTGCTCATCAAAGCCCTTCGTTTGCAGTTTCATTTTGCAATCGATTGCATATCGGACATGAAGGCAACGAATCTTAGTCTCCCCGCCAAAAATCCCCGTCAATTCCGTACGGCGAGCGCCGAGTTTCCAGCATCAATTTCGTATTTTGGCTCAAATTCTTCGGCCCTAATCCGCACTGCAGAAAGGAATTGGGAGGCCTTGGCCTTAGCTGCGCCCCGCGCCAATCCAAGGGCGACTTTATAGTTCGGGGTCCAAAATAACGGCTTTCCAAGAAGGTTTTCGCTCTGGACCGGCCTATCTTGGGTGGACTGATAGATTGGGTATCAAGATATTGCGCTCACTGCCGAGCTGTTGGCGGCTTTCCATGAATTGAGCCAAAATGCGGAATCTCAATTTTCAGACGTCCACGATGAGGGTCTTGAGCTCATTTCACATTCTTGCTGGGCTTGCGTTCGCCCTCGCAAGTTGCAGCTCTCGTCAACTGGATTTCTTGAACACTTCACCGCATCGAAGGCAGACGAACTTTTTGTTCCATTCGTCGCGCAGGCCTGGGAGCACATTTTTGTTGTATATCGCAGGTGGCCGCGACACGGCGATTGCCGCGACCACCACTAATATTGCGATGCCCCAGCCCACCGCCGGCGATTGAGTTCCGATGCCACACGCAATCGCCATGAACAATCCGATTGCAAGTAAGCAGCCGACTTCCACTTTTTGAGGTTGAGGCGGCGCAAGCTGCTGTGCGAGTGCCGATTGCGAGTTTGCAGAGCTTGATCCCACACCGACCGCCCCGTGACGACCGATTAGGCCGACGCCGACCGTCGTTTGGCTAGATGATGAGGAGCCCGCCGCGTAAAGGACGGATAGTTTCTGCGTGTTCTCCGATTGGCATTTTGGACAGGAATAATCCGACATTAGTGCCCCCGATTGCCCCTCTAAATTGTCAGTTGAACGGGCTGTGGTTGCAATCCTGCCGGCGCGTTGTGCCTCCCAGATGGGCCTGCTCAATAAGTTGTGGCTAGACTCCGGGACTGTTTTGTTCTCTTCTTGTTCTCATGCATAACGAACCCCAAAGCCCGACCCGCTACGCCGTTTTCGAGGACGATCCGACGGATTGCAACGAGACCGGCCTGTCCCTGCCCGAAGCCTTTCACTCGATAATGGCTCACTGCGATTATGAGCCCGTGTGGGACGTCGACGGCGACAAGACTCGCCTGCGCTTCCGATACCTGGACGAGCCTTTCAGGGGTCGTTTCGTGGGCGATATCGAGCCCGGTGCCTTCATCGAGACATTCACGTCGCCTGCGTTTGGTGGAACCCGGAGTCGCGACCAGATCATGCGGCAGGTGATCAGCGCGGGCTTGCGTGGATGGTATGCGGAGCCGATGGCCGCGTTCTATCGCGACCGCGCCATGGCTCAGGGTAGGGAACGCGCACTGGCTGGGAGGCTCTATTGAACGAGGCGGGGAAGATCGACGTTGCGTCCATCGCGGACATGCAATTCCGGTTCGAGAAGTGCAGCGACCGGTTCAATCTGAAACTCATTGGCGCCGATGAGAAGGGCAACGATTTCGAGATCACCATGTCCAGCGACATGGCGGTCGCGATCTCAAAGGGTGTGCTTATCGCAATCGAGCAGAACGCCGAACGATCCGCGCGCATAGCAGCAGGCGCCCGCGTTATAGACGAGCCTGAGATACGGTCGATTCAGCAGATTCATACACACTAATCATTCTTCGCCTGGAGCGTCATGGAGCCGGAGGACTTCAAAGCCCCCGTCGGGGAGGGCTGTGTCTCGTTCACGCCCTGGCGAGAACCACGCCGGGTTATTCGCGTGCGGCATTCGTGGGTGTGGGTCTATTGCCGAACCTACTGCACGCACTACCGCGCAATGGCGATTGTGCCGTGGATGATCCGCTGGGAAGTCAGCGAAGGCGAAGTCCTCGACTTGATGCGCGAATGGCTGCGCTGCTCGAGATGCGGGAACAAGGGTTCATCGCTACGCGTGCCCGGCAGCAGCGACGAATTGGTCGTGTTTCCTGTCGACAAGAACCATCTTTATCAACGGCCGGAGGAATAGGTGGGTTATCCGCCATACACCGGAGCCGTTCGCACGGTCGAACAGGCGATCTTTGCCGACGTTCCGGTGCAGGTCGTGTGCATCGGGTGCAACCACTATCGTCAGCTGCATCCGTTCGAATTGGTCCAGCAGATCGGAAAGAAGGCGGACGGCCGCGCGCTGCCGCTGTTCGTGCCGATCAAGGATTTGTTCTATTGTCGCCGGTGCCGGTCACGAGTCACGGCTATGATCCGTGCGCCAATCGAGCATGTTTTGAGATGACCTGATGTGCGGCCGAATTTTCTTGTTCTCAGATCCCGCTGACGTCGCGGCTTACACCGGTGCGCGGGGACCGACGCCCAACACGGAGGGCGGCGAGATGGACGTTGCGCCGACGAACGACCTAACGGTGCTGATCTTCGACCAGGCCGAACGCGAGCGTCGTCAGGTCCGCATGAAGTTCGGGCTAATCCCCCACTGGGCGAAGAACTGGAAAACGGAAAGCGTTCGCACCTTCAATGCAAAGGCTGAGACGGTGACGCAGCTCAAATCGTTCAAGCCTGCTTGGGATGCCGGCCGCCGTGGGCTCGTCATCACCAACGGCTTCTATGAGTGGGCGCGCAACGCCCAGGGCAAGACCGGACAGCGCTACGCTATCTTCCGCACTAACGAGAAGTTCACAGCGATGGCCAGCATCTGGAACGTCGGCACGCACGACGGCGAGTTGATGCACAGTGCAGCGATCATCACGACGGAGCCGAACTCACTGCTCGAGCCCGTCCACAACCGCATGCCGGTGCTGATCGCAGAAGCCGACTGGCCGAAATGGCTGGGCGAAGAACCGGCCACGCGGGCCGAGCTCGTCGCCATGCTGAGGCCCTATCCCGCCGAGAAAATGAGCATGACGCCAGTAAAGCGGAAGATGCCGAAGCGGGGCAGCGAACTCGATCTGGCGGAGTTCTTGGATCCGGTGTGAACTCTTGTGAACCGCGGGGAATTGGAGATTTGTTCCACAATGAAACTTAGAACTCGGTGACGTTGTGCCGAATCGCGCGAAATGACAGACTAGAATTGAGAACCAGATGACACAGCAATTTTCCCTATCGCCGACGGACTACGCGTCTCGCGCCATTTCGCCATTGCTGGAAATGGGGGCTTACGAAGCCATTTGGCTCGACGAAAAATCGACCTTCAAAACCGTTGCTGATAAGTTTCGCGAGAACATCGGTGCGGTGCCCTCCGACTTCGTGATGGCGGAACGAGCCCTCGAGTGCGCAACACGCGTAACAGCAATTTTCCGATCAAATGGAATTGAAAAGTTCGGCGTGCGTGTTCACGGCGCCGGTGAATATCCCATGAAGCTAAGGGACGCGCGCCATCCTGTGGAGCTTCTCTATTATCAAGGATGGTGGGATCTCGTTGACAGCCCATCGGTAGCTGTCGTCGGTACACGTAAGCCATCGGCAGATGGCGCGAAGCGCGCTGAACGGCTCGCTAGATTGCTCGTCGAGGATGGCTATACCGTCGTTTCTGGTCTGGCAGCAGGGATCGACTCCATCGCCCATCAAACAGCAATTTCAAGCAAAGGAAGAACGATAGCGGTGATTGGGACGCCGTTGAGCGCGGTCTATCCGAAGACAAACGCTGATTTACAGAAATTCATTGCTGACAATTTTTTGGTTGTCAGCCAAGTCCCTTGCCTACGCTACATGCAGGCAAAAAATCCAACGGCCAACTCATATTTTTTTCCAGAGCGCAACAAAACGATGTCCGCTCTAACGTTGGCGACGATCGTCGTTGAGGCTGGTGAAACTTCGGGCACGCTCTACCAGGCACGCGCGGCACTAGACCAAGGTCGTAAGCTCTTTATTCTCGATAGCTGCTTCACCAAGGGTCTTGCTTGGCCGGCAAAATTCGAAGCGCTCGGCGGCATTCGTGTGAAAGACTATTCCGACATTAGAAAACACCTGGATGTCCCGTGTACGAGCGATTCACTCTAGTAGATGGGTTAACTCGGCCTGATCACTATTTTATTGAGCCCGACGACCGCTGCTATTACTTGGGAGAGTATACGCCGCGGCAGGATTTCTCGTTCAGCGAAACGAACGGACTGATAAAGAATCTCAAAAAGAAAATGAACCTGCGCGGTACGCCACAATGGCGCTACAAGGGCGAGGCTATTCGCACTTGCGGTGCCAATCTCAGGAAGATCTTTGGCAACGACAAAAGCGGGATGACGTTTGTTCCCGTCCCACCTTCGAAGATTGTCGGGGACCCAGGATACGATGACCGGCTAATTCGCGTTCTCGACATCATGGCGGGAAATGATGATTGCGATATAAGGCAGATAGTAACCCAAGTCGATAACATGGAGCCTTCCCATGAAGGAGATCGCGCGACCATACAAAGCCTTATCGACAACTATTCCATAGATCAGGGCTTGTTACAGCAGCCTCGCGGCGACACCATCGCAATCTTCGACGACATGCTCACGACTGGACGGCATTTTAGGGCCATGCACAGCGTTCTCTCGGAGAGGTTTCCGAGAGCGCAGTTCTTCGGTATTTTCATAGCGCGGCGAAGATTGCCTTCGGCCGCAGAAACGTTCAGCAACTACAGTTTTTAGGGCCGCTCCAGCCCATTCGCCTTGCGCCAGCCAGCGGCGTCTCGCTCGCTCCAACCCTTCGGCCGCTCTGTAGACCTGCAGTCCTTGAGTATGAGGGGCTGTTTGCGCGCGTCGCGTACACCGAAGATGTCGCGGTAGCCGGACACGGTTTTCGATTGGCGTGCGCGCCTTTTAGTCGTCGTGGCTTGGAGCGTGGCACAAACCGGAAATCTCCAAGATGCCAGGGCTTGTCGGTGCTTACTGCGCCAATATGTGCGCTATCAGCACATCAACGCGCGTCCTCTGCGATGATCGCATATAGATGGGGTGCAGGACCAGCGACGGATTATAGTGGTTGCCTCGTCAGAAAGAGATTTCACAATGAGCGATCTGTTAAAGACCAAAGACTACAAAGAATTTCGGCTCAAATTGTTTCACATCGAGCAGGGGTATGTTGTCTGGTACGAACGACTGGATGGCAGGACTATGACTGTCGGCGACACATCAGCGCCGCGTTTCGGCACTCACTATTACTCAGACGAACAATCGCCGATAGACGCGGCTAAGTTCGACATCGACAATGGCGCCGTGAAGTAGTCCAAGAAAGGAAACCCCGCCCACTAATTCTGGCGAGCGGGTGTTTATGGATTTGGAACTATTTCCCGCTATCATTGTGCGCTTTTTTGGGAGCGGCAACAGATGATGAAGATCGCGCTCGGCACTATTGCCGCTGTTTTGATGGCATCGAATTGCAACGCAAACAGCATGAAAGGCTACTACACTGGCAACGAGCTCAAGGCGTTTTGCGACAGCGCAGATGCGGCAGACTTTGCGCGTTGTTCAGGCTACGTGTCCGGCGTTGCAGATGAATTTGAAGTCTGGCGCGACGGCGAGAAAAAAACTGAATGCTTCCCTTCGAATGTAACCATTCAACAAGTCGTAGACATCACTCGCAAGTATCTCGACACACATCCGGAATCCAGAAACCAATCTGCGGCATCGCTTATCATCGTTTCCATACTGGAGGCATGGAGCTGTAAGATCTGACTGAGCGCGGTCTCAAACCGGCGCGCCATAGCACAAACGAAAAAGCCCCGTCGGTTTCTCGACGAGGCTCTACATGCCAGTGATGTGTGGTGCGGTTAGCGCGGTGGCCGACAATGGGGCACCGGTCAATAACGTTGCTCTGCTTGATGGCCGAACCCCGTACAGCGCGTTGATCGCTCCTGCCCGATTTTCCAGGCCTGACGGTCTTGGTGTCATTGCCGTCAAAAACCGCCGCCAATTTCGTGCGCCTAGCGCCTTAACCCGGCTCCAAACCTGTTGCGTGCTTCAAATTCTTCAGCTGCACGGTCTCGCTCGCTGAGCTACTCAGCGGCTGGCGAAGCAGTATGCATTGCGCTGAGCCTGTTCATGACGCGGGACACGCTCGCGGGGTGCCATCGCCCACCGTCGCGAGATTGGACGCACTGAGCGTTGAGATATTCGGCGATTTCACGCGTCGTTCTAGCGCTCGCTTGCCGGGCGGCGCGCATGATACTCTCCATCGTAAGCGCGTAATCGGTGGCAGCCGATTGTCGTTGTTTAGCTAATCGAGCCCCGTTAGCTCCCAGACGAACTCCACGCGCCTTCGCAGCCGCTAGTGCAGCCTTAGTTCTCTCCCCGATCACCCGTCGCTCATGCTCGGCAAATGCAGCCATCACGTGAAGTAGCAGGCGCGATGCCTCCGGCATATCGCAGGCTATGAAATCGACGTTTTGGTCCATGAGATTTGCGATGAATGCCACACTACGCGCTAGACGATCCAGCTTGGCAATGATCAGAGTCGCTTTGCTACGCCGACATTCGGCGAGCGCCTCCGCTAATTGTGGGCGATCAGACTTTCCCCCGCTTTCGATCTCTACGAACTCGGCGATAACCGTACCGGTGCCACGGTCTAGAAACTGACCGACGGCTTCACGTTGCGCGTCGAGTCCTAACCCCGACTTGCCCTGTTTATCCGTACTGACTCGATAATAGGAAACAAACCTATGCACGATCATCGCTTTCCTCGTTGTTTAGTGCGGGTGAAGCGTAGATCCTGTGCGTCACCAACAAAGAGAAAAGCGCCCGAATGCAATGAATCGCTACCGAGTGGCGGAACACGTAAGCGGATTGTAGACTGCGATGGATTTGAGGGGCAGCGAACATGATGAATATGAGTGCTATTGCAATCTCATTCCTTGTTGGCGGACTGGTGACGGGCGTCTCCCCAAGCATTGCAATGTCGCAGTGCTATGACGTGGATAGAGGGCAGCCTGCAACGCTCACAGGAACTCTCGACTATGTTCTATTCGCTGGACCTCCCAACTTTGAGGACGTTCAAAAGGGTGACACTCCGGAACCGAGCTTTGTACTTCGGCTTGCGCAGCCTATCTGCCTGAGCGGAGGTGACGGTTTCGCCGATCCCAAAAGTCTGTTTCGGAATGTCCAACTTGTGGAAACCAAGCAGACCAGCGGCCAACTAAAGCCATTCCTTCACAGACAAGTCACCGTCAGACTAACGGATCAGATGGCGGCTGAAACTGGGCATCACCATGAGCCGCTCGTCGCTTGGGTGACCGGTATTGCATCGGCGAGCCACCCCATGGAATTCATAGAAGAGTACGGAACGCCCGCGACAACAATCAGGGCCTTTTATGCGGCGCTATCGGAAGGCCAAGGCGACATAGCGTCAAAATTGGTTGTGTCGGAGAAACGATCACACGGTCCGTTTTCTGCAAGTGAGCTTAGCAGGTTCTATGGGCATCTCCGGCACCCGATTCGTCTTGAAGAGATTTCGTCAAACAGCCCAACGCAATTCGTCGTCCGATACAGATACTCTGCTACAGCACACGAATGCAGTGGACGTGCGGTTGTGACCACAGAAGAGCGTGGAGGAAACAATTACATCCAGCGTATCGACGCACTAGACGGTTGTTAGGTTACCCGGCGATCGAATAGGCGCACTTTCAATCAAGCTAAGGATTCAATATGCCCCGGCCGCGCACCAGTTATGGCAACCCGCATCCGCTTGATATGGCACTAGGTACGCGCGTCCGCTTTCGTCGCAAAGAGCTTGGCATGTCACAAGACAATCTCGCCCGTGCTATTGATCTCACGTTTCAGCAGATTCAAAAGTATGAGCATGGCGCGAACCGCATAAGTTTCTCGAAGCTCGCGCAGATCGCTACCGCACTAAAATGCAGCATCGCCGATCTGACCGGCGACATAGGCCGAAACAAACGTGCAAATGCACAAGCAGCGCAGCTCGCGCAGACCGGCGCAATCGACTTGCTAAATGCATACGCAAGCATCAAATCTCCGCAGCATCGCCGCGCACTTATCAAATGTGCGCGCGACCTCGCGAGGGAAGAGGGAGAATAGAGGGCTGCAACACGTCCGGCTTGGTAAATTGCAGATCGGCATAAATATCGCCGTTGTTTGCCCTTAGTCCTTCCCCCGAACGCACGCTGTCACTGTTTCCAGTGCCGTTTGCCCCGTTGTAATATTCGCGAGTCATTGCAGCCGGGGCAGAAGCCATGCGCGTCAAACTCGTGTTTCTCATTTCAGCTACTTTTTTCACTGTAGCCAGCGCGCGAACCGTCGAGGAGACGTTGCGACTTCAAGGCAAGGTGATCGGATTGGCGGCCTCAATAAGACGCTTCCAGACGCGCGACGAATCGATTTCTAGAAGAGAGCGCGTGGCAGCGAGCGCAACCCGCCTGTCACCACGCCGAAGAGACTTATGAAAGCAGCTTGTCAGTATGAAGGGGTCTTGATTCCTCAGGACCGTATCTTCGTCGTCGTTGAATTGCCGAATTCTATCCGCAAGCGATTCTCGATGTTGGTCCAATATGGACATATGAGCTTGCGCTGTTTGGTTCGCAGAGAGCGTATTTCCGGTGCGTCACCATGAAAGTGGAATTTTCGAACTTGCGATCTTTTGTGCGGGCCGCCGCTGGATAGGAATTATTGCGCCATCGCTGATTTCGCTGCGCCGCCTAAAATGGCAATTGCGATAGTAGTCGAACAGTCCGGAGGCGTTCTGAGACCAACGAGGCAGCGCAACCCAACCATCGAACGAATTGCAGCATTAGGCAAACAGGCTTACAGCGCATCGAGATTTGTCTCTTGAAGGCTTATCAGAGGCCAGTGGTCATCATTCGTATGCTGAACGGTGCAAATGAAAATAGAAATTGTTTTCCCACCGAACCCGTTTGCCGCTCTCACTTTGACTAGCGCAGTATATTTGTGCTCAGCCGCATTTTGTGTCTGTTGTGCGGTATACCAGGCATCGTAATCAGAGGGGAACTCAGCGCTATCGGGATCGCGCAGTCGATCCTTGATTTCCACCTCGCAGACACTGAAAGCCATCCTCTCATCCCGTTTTAGTACGGACTCATCATTCGCGCGCTTTGCCTCGGCGTCTTGTTCTGCCCGATTGCGCGCGGCGTCCGCAGCTTCACGCTTTTCCTCGGCGATGCGCGCAAGACGCTCTTGGGGAGTGGTCAACGTTTCTTCCACATTCTGAGCAGCTGCAAACAGGAAAAATGCTAGTGCTATCCTAATGCCAAACCAGACGACGATTTTCTTGCCAAATGCCTGCTCAATGTATCGGTACATCGGCGGGAACGTCGCCAGAGCGGACAAGCAGAGCAAAACTCCTGTTTCCCAATGCCTCGTGAACAATGCGATCGCGAATACGGTAGCACTGAATGTCCACAGCCACCCAATCGCCGTCTTGAATATGTTCAAGATGCTTCCCCAGCGCACTAATACGTAGAAGCGTATTTTAATTTGTAGGCCATATCCAGTGGGTTATCAGCCTACAAAAGTGCTCGCATCATTGAATGAAAGGGCGGGCGCTACTAGCTTTGAATCTCAAACGGCTTCGTTTGGAGCGGGAGATTTCGCAGGAAGCACTAGCAGCCGACGCAGCCGTTGATCGCGCTTATGTCAGTGAGCTAGAACGCCAGCGTGGGAACGCGACCGTTGATTTGTTGGATAGGTTGGCGGCGTCTCTGAATGTCCGTCTGGGTGAATTCTTCCGTGAGCCCGAAAAGACAGTCAAACAACCACGTCCGTTACCGGTAGGCCGGAAGCGTCGTTAGGCATAAGTACTGGCGGTGTGAACCCCATTTGGGCCAACATCGCATTTTTATCAAAATATGAGCGCGGCTTTCAAACACCCTTTTTGTTGGCGACATCATATCCGTTGCATAGATTAGATCGCGCAGAGCACATGCCCAGCGTGACATCGTTGCATGTCACTAGTGCGCGGTGTCTGGGGGAAATTGGGTAGCTGCTGTTCAAGCAGGCTGTTCAGAGAATAGGAGTTGCAGATGGGCAAGTATGGAAAGGCTGCGGTAATAGCCGCACGAGCCGTTGCCAAACAACCGACAATGCATCCCCGAGACGCCTGGAATTCCGCTGTCGCACAGATATTTCCCGATAGCGAATCGTCTAGAACTAAAGGATGTCCCCGAGATTCCTTCCTCGCACTTTGTGGGATGGGTGCGGTTATCGGCGTACAAAAGGGGAGCTACACTCGTTCGGTCAAGAATCGGTCATACGTTGAACGAGCCTTAACAGCGTTGCGGGCTAACCCGGCATTGCAGAAGGATGAAGCGCGCTTGTGGAAAATCGCGTCTCAAAGTGCAACGAAAATTCCAAATCACCAGATGGACGTCGTGAATGCACTGCTCGCGTCTGGCCTCATTGCCGACAACTAGTCCGCGTGGTGCCTAGCATCTGCTATTGTAAAAAGCCGGGTGGAGTGACGACTCTCAAGGATTAGCCCTGAGCTTAACACCTGTGGGTATCTTCATCATGCCGTGTCGGCTTAAATCTTGGCGAGGAAACGACCGACACGTCCATGTGCAAGGTGTATGGTCGAAAGGGCCCAGTGCTCGGGCACTGGTCCTGAATCTCAAAATGCCACGAAACGTAGCCTGTACCCCTGTCGATTTTCATGTCGTAAATCCAAAAATCTGCGAGACCATCATTTTGGCGTGGCCAAGTAATTTGGATGTTGCCGACTTCAGCCACTCGGCTATTGGATGGGATGTCTTTTGACAGAATCTCAATTGTCGCGCTCCCAACTCGTTCCGAACCATCTGATCGAGTCGCAACTGCACTGCATTCCAAATATGTCCCGTCGTCAGATTTTGAGCATTTTCCCTGGCGGTTGGGACTTGCACCAACGGTCGGTATCAGCCCAATCAGTATGAACGAGTAAATCAGAACCTTTCGCATCCGTCTTTCCTCAGGTTGAAACCCGCAATCTCCGTGCTCGTTGGGCATAGCCGAGGTTAGACGACCGGCATTTGGCTGGGGCCGCTCTTGATCGCGCAGAACAAGATCGCCTAGACCAAGTATAGAAGGATCATCGGCAATCAATCTTTGCACCCACTTCTCGTTCAAAGCTGGATGAGACTTAAGCCACAAACGGACGGGTTTCACGTATGTGTTCATGGGAGCTGCCTTCCGACTGTTCCTAAATTTAGCCGCTATCGCCAAAACATTGAAGCTGGGTTGGATAGACGGCCGTTAGGGGGCCTGAAGCAAGGGCACAGTCCCATCAATTCCTCGGCGCCATACTGACCGTGCAGTTTGCCTCTGTTGAGACCATCCGGCGCTTCCCAAATTCTAGGTGTCTCTGACAGATGTCTAAAGTCTCGCCCAATGGACTAAGACTCTGTCGCTTAATGCTATTCTCGGCTACGAATGGGGTTAGATCCCATTTCCATTCCGAGTCTTAGTTTGTGTCCCCTGAAGACAAAACGTGTCGCTGTCAGTTCCAGCTATAGCCGATCTCGTACACGTGCCACCCATTTGTTCGGGGATTAAAGATGAGGCATTGCAGTCGAGCTACATTCGGCTAGCGATCTTCAAACTACCTGGCTCGCCTATCATGACTTCTTTCTGGTGGGTCTCCCCAGCTTCCGCGCCATTGATCTGTCATCAAGGCCGGGATCAAATCCCAACTCTTTCAACCTCAGTATCGCTCTATAAAGCGTGGCGGGCGTAATTGGTCTTCCGCGCGGATATGTAGGTAAATCCGCCGCAAGGAATTGATGGAGATCGCGGAGGCGTCTTATCCCCAGTAAACGCGCCCTCTGAAGATGTGGGAGCAACCTTTTCCACAGCCTGAAATCACGCTTGCTTCTGTCATATCGTCTGGTTTGCTGTTTCATATTGCAGCTGATTGCAGCGTTCATAACTTTCATGTCAATGGTTCGATTTTGTCGAACCAAGGGAACTAAACAACCAAGAGATAACAAAATCATCAAAACGACGCGTTGAAACCAGTTGACCAAATAGCAAGACAAACCAAACGTTCCAATTGATACTCACTGACACTAACCGCACGCCAACTTCGTTGTGTGCCGAGAGGGCGCGACAAATCGGATCAAAATTTTTTTATCCTAAAATTCTTTTCTCCCCGTGTAATTGCCGTTGACTCTTGCTCTCTTCCTTGCGATTCCTAATTTGCTTGAGTGCCAAGGAGGGCCTCCGCATACGCGGACAAGCGCACGGTTTAAGTGCGCGCACCTCCTTTCGAAAGCGCGCCGCATTTATTTGGTGGAAGCGCATGGCACTCGTTCAGTTTCGCGGAAATTCGATTAAGACCGGTCTCGTCGGCCCAGGATTGCATGTGGCCGGAGAGAAAATATTGGCCGCTCAAAAGGTGGCTAGAGGCCGCTTCCGTCAGGATACATGCCGGGCGCACTCGTCTTGGAGATCTTCAGCGCAGAAAGTCTATGCACCTGGCGTGTCAAAACCCACGTTCCTACCCACGGAAGGATGTTGGATGGTGACGGACTTACCCGGTCATGTAAAGAGAGCGAATAAGAGAATAATCGTTATTTAACAGTATGATATAGACTAAGTGGGACTATTTTGGATTTCGCCGGACGGTGCGGGTGGCGGACAGGGTGGGATTCGAACCCACGAACCGCTTGCACGGTCTCCGCATTTCGAGTGCGGTGCCATCAACCACTCGACCACCTGTCCGCGGAGCCGGATCAATTACTTAGGTCCCCGGGGAATGGCAAGCCCGGTTTTTTGCCACCGGATTGCCGCCGAAGAGGTGCCTGAAAGTTCTCAGTCCGTACTCGAAGAGAACGTTTTTTCGATAAGTTGCGCGGCCCGATCGTCGGTGTTGGAGAACAAGTGTCCGTATGCGTTCAGGGTGATCGAGGGCGAGTTAACAATGACACGACCAAAGAGGTCGTCGAGCCTGCATAGGTTCTGGAAATTCGTTATCGCGAGCGCATCGGTCGGGTTCGTGGCCGTATTGGCGATAGCAGCGGTCCCAACACCGACCGCCCCCGACGACAAAGCTCCAAGTCCGGAGACAGCTCAAGCAAGCGCACAACCCATACCGGCGCCGTCCAAGGGATGCTCCTTCAAGGGCAAGATCGCAATTTTCCGTGTCAGCGGCCATGGCGCCGTGGATGCCTACGACACATTTGGATTCGACGCGAATGCGATGTCACAGCCCTATACAGTGCCGCCAAATGGGGATCGAGCTAGGATACGGCTTCGGCTTCCTCATCGAAGCGGGTGATGGGCGAGCTTCTCGGCCAGAACGCTTCGAAAAAAATGCTTCAATGAGCGCAAGAGCGGCTTCGGCGCGCCGCATTTTACAGCGAGGTCCGAAAAGCACCGCTAGGACAACTGGCGGCGAAGTATCCCCTAGAACACAAAAAGCCCGGTGCTTGCACCGGGCTTTTTCCTGCTGACTCAAATCAAAACTTGACGCCGCCCGAAATTCCGTAGGTTGCTGGTTCGAGGAGCTGTTTCTCGTAGTACAGCGTGCTCAGGAGCGTTCCGACTTCATGCTGGTCCGTCAAATTGCGACCCCACAAGCGGACAAAGAATTTGTCGTTCGGCGCGTTCCAGGTGACAGAGCCGTTGAGTACGCCGTACGGCTTCATCTCGTTACCCAGCCCAAGAACTTCTTTGTATTTGCTGCTGAACGCGTAGTTGGCCGAGAACTGCAGGTTCGAGGTGTCGTGGAAGGCCCAAGTGTAATCCGCGCCCAAGTTCATAGTAAGGGCTGGCGCGAACAGCACTTGTTGTCCGGCAGCGTTGGGGATCGTTATCGTTGCGCCCATCACTCCCGGCGGCAATGGCGGTGCAGTGGGAACGAGCGTAAAGCCAGATGCATTCAGGTAGCTCGTATATTGGGACTTCTCCAAGCCCAAGCCGCCATGGAGTTGCAGACCGTCGGTCGGAATGACAGTGAGCTCCGTGTCCAGACCGTACATGTACGCGGCACCAGCCGCCTGCAGGCATGCTGATCCGCCGCAATGGACCGGATCGATAATCTGTACCTGAATATTGGTATAACGATAGTAGTAGGCGGACGTATTGAGCATCACGCGCCGATCGTCCCACATGCTTTTGAAGCCGGCTTCATAGGCATCGAGCACTTCTGCATCGACGGGCTTTTGATTTGGATCGACGTCCGAAGTCGCAAAGTTGCCGCTCTTGAAGCCGCGATTGTAACTCACATAACCCATCAGATTGTCGTTGAACGCGTGATCGACAGCCAGTCGCCAGGTCGGTTTCGAGAATGTCTTTCCGATATCGACGGGACCGGCAATCACGATGCCATCTGTCGTTTCGTCGCCGGTCAGAACATGCCGTTCCTCGCTGTATCTCAAACCCACAGTGGCATGCGTGCCTTCGCCAAAGTCATACGTTCCCTGCCCGAAAACGGCTGCGCCTGTTGTGTGATTGGTCATGTTCACATTGACGGGGTCGGGGGCAACGAACAGCAGTCCCAGCGGCACGTACCCCTGTTGGTCGGACAAGAAATATCCTCCCAAAATCCATTGGAATGGGCCATCGCCATTGGACAGAAGTTGGAGTTCCTGCGTAACAGTTTCGCCGCGGTCAAAGTCGTTGAAAGAAAAGACATTCGCGGACGTTCCGTCATAGTCGAGCAATTCATGTGACCGCGAAAACTGATAGGATGAAATCGACACGAGGTCAGCGCCGCCGAACGAATACTTGACGTGCAACGACCCCTGCAGTGTGTCGTCTGTGGATTTTGGCGTGAAATTCAGGTCGCCAACGTAGTCTTTGAACGATGCCGTTCCACCCAACAGCTCGCCCACCGGGACTGAGCCAGGAACCATCGTGACGTCGCCCGTTTCCGTGCTCTGATCGCGACTGTTGAAAATGAGCCCTGCTGTCACTTCCAATTGCTGCGTCGGAGTCCAGCGCACCTTGCCGTTGACGGTTATGCTATCATTGCCGCCAAAATGATCACCATTGAAGGCGTTGTAGAGGAAGTCTCCGCCTTGGCGCGCGACGACGCCGACATTTGCGTCGAGATCGTTGGCGATCTGGCCATTGATGTAACCTCTTTCTATGGTCTCGTCGTAACGGCCGTATGAAAACTCTGCATTCGCCGCGAACGCGTCTGTCGGCTGCTTGGTTGTGATGTTGATGGCGCCGCCAGTCGCGTTACGGCCAAAAAGGGTCCCCTGCGGGCCTTTCAGAATTTCGACGCGTTCGATGTCGTCAAGGTCAAGAATATTCGAGGACTTGAAGGGTTGATAAACACCATCGACATAAGTTGCGACCGAGGCGTCTATTCCTAACGATGTTGAACTTGAGCCAACACCGCGAATGAAAGGTGTCTGGAAGGAGCTGGCGTTTGCGCCGTTGATGGTGACCAAGCTCGACGCAAGTTGGGGCAGATCCAGCGAATTCTCGATGCCGGATGTGGCGATTTTGTCCGGCGTCAAAACGTTCATCGAAATAGGAACCTTTTGGGCCAGCTCCTCACGCCTCTGCGCGGTCACGGTGACTGTTTCGATTTCGGTTTGGGCAAAGGCCGAGAGTGGCATTAGTACTGAGGTTAGCAGCCCGAGTTGGAATGACCGGATTGCAAGCGACCGCGATTTTGGCACGACCTGATGTTTGCGCATGTGTTAGTCCCCCTGTGGCAGCGAATGCGACCGGCTATTTACGGCCAGCGGCAAATTCGATTGGGCTGTCTGCTGCCAGGAATCGGTCGGACTGTGCCGCGTGGCTACAGGCCTGTCCTGGCGGCACACTCCCGCGTTCCTCCTCAACGACCCTTAAGGTCTTTTACCGCTACTCCCGCTTTGCATTCAGCAAAGCCAAAGCACGTTGATTTTATTTGGGTGTCCCACCATCGGTGTCACAAGCCACTTTTCCTGATAGTCCCATGACGACGCATCATGTTTGCGATTGCACACGTTGCAGCAGCCGTAACGCGCGGGAAAACCTGCCAATTCCGGAGCGGCGTATATGCACGGGCGTTAAGATTGTCGAACGGGGGTGACGATTGATTGGAAAGCGTTGTTCGCCTGCAACACGCCAGAGGTTCAGACTTCGCGCCGCGGTAGCAGCTATTCGCCTACTGTCTGACTTCCGCAAATGAGGCTTGATCATTGTCGCATCAAAAAAAATGAGTTGAGGCAGAGTGATAGTTCTCCCGAAGGTCCTCCCTCAACAGGCCGAAAATCTGGCGTATTGTCGGCTCGCTGGAAGCGTCATCAACTGCTTCGAGCCCTGCCGGCCCGGCGGGAAATAACAAAAGGGCGGGAGGAATTTGGATGTCATCGGTCACGCTTCGGCATGGGGTATTTCTGGCGCCGTTGCATCCAGTGAACGAAAACCCCAACCTTCTGATTCATCGTGATCTGGAATTGATGGAGTGGCTCGACCGCCTCGGCTTCGACGAAGTTTGGATCGGCGAACACCATTCTGCGGGCTTCGAAACTATCGCATCGCCCGAACTGTTCATCGCCACGGCCATCGGGCGCACACACAACATTCGGTTCGGAACCGGCGTGATTTCGCTGCCCTATCACAATCCTCTTACAGTCGCGAACCGCGTGATCCAGCTCGACCATCAGTCGCGCGGGCGCGTGATGTTTGGATTTGGGCCTGGCCTTCTTGTCACCGACGCGCTGATGTTCGGCATCGATCCCAACACGACGCGCGAACGCATGGCGCAGGCGCTCGATGTCATCTTGCGTTTGCTCGACGGGCAGACGGTTACCGAGAAGACAGAGTGGTACAATCTTGTGAACGCGCGCGTGCATCTTCTGCCCTATACGCAGCCGCGGCCGCAAATCGCTGTCGCAAGTGCGGCGACGCCGTCCGGCGGCAAGCTTGCCGGCAAATACAATCTCGCGATGCTTTGTGTTGCCGCGACGGACGCCAGCGGCGGCTTTAATGTTCTGGACGTGAACTGGAAGATCGCCTGCGACACCGCGAAGGAGTTCGGCAACACGATGGATCGCCAGAACCTTCGTCTGATGGGTCCGATGCATATCGCCGAAACGCGCGAGCAGGCGCGCCAAAACGTTCGGTTCGGTCTAGATAAATACATTGAATACGCGCGCGCACTGACGCCGGGACGGTTCGGCGATTTCAGCGGGCGTGATCCCGTCGATGTCATGCTGGATTCCGGCCACATTGTCATCGGCACTCCTGACGATGCGATTCGTGTTTTGGAGACGCTTCAGGCCAAGCAAGGCGATTTCGGGTGCTTCCTGCATCAGGCACATGACTGGGCCGATGTGGAACAGACCAAGCGTTCCTACGAACTCTATGCGCGGTTTGTAGTACCGCATTTCCAGAAGTCGAACCGCAACCGCGACGCGTCTTATGACGAGATCAAAGCCAATTCGCAGGAGTTGGCCGACAAAAGCCGTATCGCCGCACAACGCACCTTCGACAAGTTCAAGATGGAAGAAGGGCAGAAGGGCGGCATGAAGAAATGGCCATTCGCGTGATGGCTGGGAGGGCGCAATGAACGCAATCTTGCTTCCGGGTGCCCAGGCCGCGCAGAGCTTTCTTGCGGGCGGGCCTAAGAAGCTCCTGATCGGCGGCGAGTGGCTGCCGGCGAAGTCAGGCAAAACATTTGCCACGATAAATCCCGCAACGGAAGGAACTATCGGTCATGCGGCGGAAGGCGGAAAAGAAGATGTTGACGCCGCCGTTGTTGCCGCGAGGCGCGCATTCGAAAGTTCGGATTGGTCCGGCATCGATCCGCATCAGCGTGGCCTTTATCTGCTGAAGATCGCCGATCTCGTCGAACGTCACAGCGAGGAACTCGCTTATCTTGAAACATTGAACAATGGCACGCCGATCAGCTTTACGCGCGGCGCCGTTGCCGAGGTTGCGCGCATCTTTCGCTACTATGCGGGGTGGCCGACAAAGCTTTATGGCGAGACAAATCCGTCCGCGTCTAACGTCTTTAATTTCACTCTACGCGAGCCGGTCGGTGTCTGTGGCCAGATCATTCCGTGGAACGGGCCGCTCTCAATGGCTGCGTGGAAGATCGCACCGGCGCTGGCTTGTGGCAACACGACGGTCCTCAAGCCGGCCGAACAAACACCGATCACGGCAATCCGTCTCGGCGAACTGATCCTTGAGGCCGGTTTGCCGCCAGGTGTGGTCAACATCGTCACTGGTTTCGGCGAAACAGCGGGCGCGGCGATTGCCTCTCACCTCGGCATCGACAAGGTGGCTTTTACCGGATCGACCGAAGTCGGAAAGGCGATCCTGCGCGCATCGACGGGAAACCTGAAGCGCGTCACACTTGAGCTTGGCGGCAAATCGCCGAATGTGATTTTCGCCGACGCCGATATTGAGAAAGCACTGAACGCGTCGGTGGGAGCGTTCTGCTTCCTGTCGGGCCAGGTCTGCGTCGCGGGCACACGCGTGTTCGTTCAACACGGGATTTACGAAAAGTTTGCCGAGGAGCTCACGAAGCGCGCCGCGCAATTTCCGGTGGGGGATCCACTCGAAGCGCAAACCATGATGGGGCCTCTGGTCTCACGTGAACAGTTCGATCGCGTGAACAGTTATTTCGAAGTCGGCCGCAGCGACGGTGCTGCGCTCAGGACTGGCGGCAAGCGCTGGGGTGAGAAAGGCTATTTCGTCGAGCCGACCGTATTCGGCGACGTGAAGAACGGAATGCGTATTGCACAGGAGGAAATCTTCGGTCCCGTCGCAGCCGTAATCCCGTTCAAGGATGAGGACGATGCCGTTCTGCAAGCCAACGATACGCAATACGGCCTCGCCGCGGCGGTGTGGACTCGCGATGTCTCGCGCGCGCATCGCGTTGGCCGCGCACTGAAAGCCGGAACGGTGTGGGTCAATACCTACATGCATGTGGATTCGATCTCGCCGTTCGGCGGCTACAAGCAATCCGGAATCGGGCGCGAACTCGGTGCTCATTCCATCGACGCCTACACACAAATGAAGTCGATGTATGTCGATCTTTCCACCTGATCTCGCCGGGAACGCTGCATGACCAGAAGCATGCGTGCCGTGAGAGTGACGCGGCCGGCCACCCGTCCGGAAATCGTGTCGATTCCTGTTCCGGAGCCCGGCCCGGGACAGGTTCGCATTCGCGTCGCAGGAGCGGGGCTCTGCCACAGCGATCTGCTGGTCATCCATGCGGATCCGCCGTTCTTTCCGCTGCCTCTGACGCTTGGCCATGAAACGACCGGCTGGGTCGATGCTATGGGTGCTGGTACTTCCGGCGTGAAAGAGGGCGATGCCGTCGCCGTCTATTTCCCCTGGGGATGCGGGCATTGCGCGCGCTGCGCTCATGGCGAAGAGAATATCTGTGCGGTGCCGACCTTAGGCCCAGGCGCGGGGCGCGATGGAGGCATGGCGGAATACCTGCTTGTCGATGACGCGCGCCATCTCGTGCCGCTCGGAAACCTCGATCCTGTCGTCGCCGCGCCTTTGATGTGTGCAGGCCTAACTACCTATCACGCGATCCACGATGCACTCGGCAAGCTCACTCCGGGTTCGTCGGTCGTGCTCATTGGCATTGGCGGTCTTGGACATCTGGCGGTTCAAATCGCGCGCTCGATTTCGCCAGCGAAGATCATCGCCATCGACATGCACGAAGCTAAGCTCTCGCACGCGCGGAAGCTCGGCGCGCATGCGGCCGTGGTAGGTGGGCTCGGTGCCGACGATCGCGTTCGTGCATTGATCGGGAGCGATGGCGCCGCGCTTGTTATCGATATGGTTGGAAATGATGCGACCATGGCACTGGGATTGAAAGTTCTCGGCTACGGTGGAGAGCTGAAGGTCGTCGGTGTCGGTGGCGGGGCATTGCCGGTGACGTTCTTTTCGATGCCACGCGATGCGTCCGTTAACACGCCCTACGCTGGGACGTTGAGCGATTGCTATGAGGTTGTGCAACTCGCGGCCTCGGGGCTGGTCGTACCGCAGGTTCAGCGAATCGGCTTTGACGGCGTAATCGATGCCTATGAGCGCATGGAACGCGGGGAAATTCAGGGCCGCGCCGTGCTCGTACCGGATATGTGAGGGATATACCCATGAACGCCTTGGCTCGCGATCAGGACGATTACAATCTCACGGACTCGACGTATTTCGGCCGCGCCGATCCGGAAGACATCCTGCGCCGTATCCGCAAAGAAGATCCGGTCCACTGGACTGTCGGCCGTTACAACCGCGGCTTCTGGAGTATCACCAAGCATCGCGATGGCCGTTTTGTCTATGAAAACGACAAGATATTCAGCAGTGCGCGCTCCGGGCCGATGCTTCCGATCAGCACGGACTACGAGAACCCGGTCGAGGGCGATCTTCTCGCGCTTCAGCTTGCCGGCGCGCAGATCTCGGCAATGGACGGCCCCCCGCACGCGGTGATGCGCCGTGCGTTCTCTGTCCGGTTTATGCAGCCAAGTGTGATCAAGCTCGAAAATACGATCCGGATGCTGGCGATTGAATGCTTCAACAAAGTACTTCCCAAGGGCGAGTGCGATTTCGCGTTCGATGTGGCGGGGAGTCTCCCGCTGATGCTCATCAGCCACATCATGAACCTGCCCAAGGAAGTCTGGCCGGATATCTATCGCTGGACCTACATGTCCACCTCGCCGGAGGATCCTGAGTTCTCCATTGGCACGCCGGAAGAAACGAGCCGGGTCGGCACCGGCAAGATGATGGACTACTGTCTGAAGCTTGCGCTGGAACGGCGCGAGAAGCCCGGTAATGACCTTTTGAGTGATATCGCGCTCACCGAGATCGATGGCAAAAAGCTCGCTGACATGGTGGTCGCGTTCAATGCGACGGCGTTTATCGCAGCTGGCCATGAAACAACGCGTAACGCGCTCTGTGGCGCACTGACGGCACTGATCCGCAATCCCGGCGAACTCGAAAAGCTGCGGGCTCTGCGCGCGAATCCTGGGGCACTGAAGTTCGCGGTCGAGGAGGCTGTCCGCTGGACGTCTCCACTGACCCATCAACTGCGCACCGCGGTGCAGGACATCGAAATCGGGGACAAGAAAATTCGCGAAGGCGACTGGGTCGTGGTGTGGAACAATGCCGCCAATCGCGACGAGGAAGTTTTCAAGGACGCGTATCGGTTCGACATCGCGCGCACGCCCAATCCGCATCTCGGCTTTGCGTACGGCCCGCACTTCTGTCTGGGCGCTAACCTCGCGCGGCTCGAACTGCGCATCATGATCGAGATACTCTTGGAACACATGCAGGACATTGAGCTGGTCGCCGAACCTGAATTCACATCGTCCATGATCTTGCGCGGCATCAAGCACATGCCGCTGCGGTTCAAGCCGGCAGCGCTGATCGCGACCTGACCACCGCATGCGACGCGTCGATCCTGCGCAACAATTCGTCGGTGAAAATCACATCGGCGAAGCAGAGGCGCAGGTTGAGAAGCGCCGCGTTGTGTTCTTCGTCCGTGGCCGTCGCGGTCGCATCCGCGGCAAAAAGCACCTTGTAGTCGAGCATGCTGGCGCTGCGCGCCGTCGATTCACAGCAGGCGTTGGTGTATGTGCCCGTAACGATAATGGTTTCGATCCCGGCATCTTTCAGCCGCACACCCAGGTCGGATGAGTTTAATTCGAAGGCACTGGCGCGATGTTTGTCGATCGTCATGTCTGCCGGATTGCAATCGAGCTTGCCGTAAACATCGTGCGCGAATTGGCCCGGACGCAGGACCTCGCGGCCAAGTGCGACCCAACCGTTTTCAGGCGACATCTGCCAGTTTGGAATGGCGAAGGGCGCCTTATCCGAGAACGTGTGTCGAATCCAGATTACGTGCCCGCCGCCGTCGCGCACGGATCGCACAATTCGATTGATGTTCGGCACGATATCGCGCGCATGCGGATTACCCATCGGCTGATCTTCATGGACGAACAGGTTCTGCATGTCGATCACGAGCAGCGCCGTCTTGCTGAGATCGAAGGTCGCAAAATTATTTAGCGCTTTTCCGCGCTCGAAAGTCCAATCTGGGATGTGCGTGCGATGCATTAGGAACCCCGTTCACGATTGGCGGGCAACTTCAGGATTATGTCGTCTGTTGGAATATGCGAATAAGGCGATACAGTTTGCGTGTCGTTCTTCACAAGAGCGGATTGAAAATCGCGCCATACGGCAAGCCAGCTTTCGGGCATTTGCGGCGCCTCGCCAGGCGGCATTTCCAGCGTCGATCCACTCAGGGCTATCGCGGCGATGACGTCGCCGGACTCGTTTTTTAATGGCATGGCGAACGCCGAGGTTTCGTTCGGTACACCCGCCGTGGTCACGTAATAGCCCGCGCCACGCGCCGACTGGACTTCGCGACGCAGCGCGGGCCGGTCGATGCCGAGCGTCAGATCGGGGTGATGCTTCTGTGCAAATCGCCGATATTGTTCGATCTCATCGTCAGTCAGGAAAGCGAATACGCCGCGTGTCGCGCGGCTGGTGTGGAGAAGGGCTACTTCGCCAAGCCTGTCCCGATGATAAACGTCGTTTTGGCCGTACACGACTCGTGCGCGCAGGCCGTACCACCCAAGGCGAATGCAGATGGAGGCTGTTCCTCCGCTCATTTCGGCCAGATGCGCAAGAACGGGTTCGGATGAGGTGGACAACGGAAAGCGCTTCAGAAGCGTCCACAATAGAAGCTGTGGGACGATACCGGCTTCGTATTCGAGAGATCCCTGCGCGCGCTGAACGTATTGCGCATCTTCAAGCGTACTGAGCGCACGATAGACGGTGGTGGATGGAAGCGCCGTCCGCCGGCTGACTTCCGCGTGGCTTAGCGGTTCTTCCGAGGCGCAGACCAAGCGCAACGTCTGCAGCACGTGCAGCGCCGACGAATTGACGGGCGGCCGCATCAGCGCGCTCCCCGCGAGGAATCCTCGAGGAAGAAACTGAACGCCGCAGGGTAGAGGCGCGTGCGCTCGTTCAGTTCAGCGACGACGTGCTGAAGCTGCGGCAACAACCGCGTCGCCACCTCGTCGAAGCGATCTTGCGGGCCACCGACGGCGATAGCGCCTTCGACACGCCCGTTCGAATTCCAGAACGGAAAGGCGACAGACACCATGCGCGGTCTGGCCGCACGCTGGTATCGTGCAAAGCCCTGCACGCGAATTTGCCGGATGGCATTCCACAGATCGCCCGCTGAAACCTCTTCAGTGGTGGAAATCTTCATCGGGCTCTTGCGCGCGATGTAGTCGTCGATCTCCGCATCCGGGAGAAAGGCGAGAACGGCGCGCGACGATGCCACACTGTGCAGAGGACGGTAGTCACCGATCTGGTTGCGCCATGTGCCGGGTCGGTGTGTTTCAACGCCGTCGATGAACACGACGTTGTCGCCACGGCGCACGCTGAGCGATACGGTCTCGCCGGTTAACTTGTAGATCTCCTGCATCGTGGGCACACAAAGGCCGCGCAGATCCGGCTCGCGCGTGCTCGCGTTTTGAAGCTCGAGAATGCGCAAGCCCAGCTCATAGCGCGTGCCGCTCGCGTCGCGGATCAGAAAGCCCTGATCGGTTAGCGTCGTCACCGCGCGATAGACCATATTCTTGGTCATGCCGAGCTTTTCGCTGAGCTCGGTCACGCCGTAGTTGCCATCTAGCTTGGACACAAATGCCGACAGCACCGCGAGCACGCGCGTCGTGGCCTTATTTTGATCGCGATCGGAATCGCGTTGTGCCCGCGCCATTTCTCTTCCTGCGCTTATCTATGTCGCCAAGCAATATCGGAAATCGAAGCGATTCCATTCAGCGGAACACCATCCAATTTCGGTGATTGGATAGGCTATTTATATAAAATCATTACAAATCAGTAGTTTAATGGAACTTTGAGGCCAATTTTCGGGGATTTACTTTTGTTCTGTAATATGGAATATATTGCATATAACAGACCAAGGCATTTGGGAGAAAGCGCGATGCCGGAAGCCGATCTCGTCGAACTGCATCTGGATTCGATCACCGACGCACTCTCGGCCATTGCGCGCGGCGAGTGTGTGGTCGTGATGGATGACCGCAATCGCGAGAACGAGGGCGATCTGGTGATGGCCGCGGAATTCGCGACTCCCGAAGCGCTCGCTTTCATCGTTCGTCACACGACCGGTATTGTATGTGTGGGGCTTGAGGGTGCGCGTGTCGATGCGCTCGACCTGCCGCCGATGGTGGCATCCAACTCCGACCGTCATCAGACCGCGTTCACAGTTTCCGTCGATTATCGTCACGGCACCACAACCGGTGTCTCGGCCGCGGATCGAACCAAGACCATTCGCGCTCTAGTCGATGCTGACGTGGCGCCAGATGATTTCATGCGTCCCGGGCATGTATTTCCGCTGCGCGCACGGCCTGCGGGCGTTCTCGAGCGCGCGGGGCATACGGAAGCGGCCGTCGATCTCGCGCGGCTCGCGGGCTGTTATCCGGCCGGCGTGATCTGTGAAGTGACCAACGACGACGGCACAATGGCGCGTCTGCCCGAGCTTCTGATCTTTGCCCGCAAGCACGGTCTGAAGATCATCACCATCGCCGATCTCATTCGTTTTCGGCGTTCGCACGAACAAGAAGGCGTTTCCGCTTCGCCTGTTGCGCGCTCCGCGGGCGCTTGAAAACAAAGCCTCGCTGAGAGAGGCGTTGGGAGGACTATCATGCTGATGACAGCCTTGCCGGATCGCGTAAGCGTCGGCAGCGCAACGCTGGAAATTCTGCGTAAGGGCAGAGGGCAGCCACTTCTATTTTTGCATTCCGGCCACGGCATTGATCCATCAGATGCTTTCTTGGAATCGCTCGCGAGCAAATATCGCGTCATTGCGCCAGCGCACCCGGGCTTTGGGTCGTCCGATCTTCCTGCAGGGATCACGTCAGTCGACGATCTTGCGTACTTCTATCTCGATTTCCTTGAGCACGAAGATCTGCGCGATGCAATTCTCGTTGGCGCCTCCTTCGGCGGCTGGCTGGCGGCAGAACTGGCAATCAAGGGTACGGGCCGTTTCTCCAAGCTGATTCTTTTGGATCCAGTTGGAGCGAAGTTCGGCGACCGCGAGCATCGGGAGATCAAGGAAATCCTGAACACGCCCATCGACGATCTTCCCGCGACCCTGTTCAGCGATCCGCAGGAAGGCGTAAAGAAATTTGGCGATCTCGATTTCCCGGCGATGCAGGAAGCGGAAGTGACAAGGTTCGCGCGCAATCGCGAATCGTTTCTGCTGTTTGGTTGGGCACACGCTCTTTTCAATCCCAAGCTTGCGTCGCGGCTGCATCGCATCCGGATGCCGAGTCTTGTGGTTTGGGGCGAAGATGATCGTGTTGTGTCGCCGGCATATGGCCGCGCTTATGCCAAGGCGATTCCCGGTGCAGAGTTCGAGAGCATCCCGCGCGCGGGACACTACGGCTACATGGAGCAGCCGGCAGCTTACGCCGCCGCCACTCTCAAATTCCTTTCGCGCTAACGGAGGCCTCGATGGAAGTCTGGCAATTTTGCGAACAATCCATGCATCCGGCCTGGAGCCGCATCCAGGGGCCGACGAAGGTCACTATTCCCAACGAGCTCTGCGATCCCATCGTCGCGAATGAGCTTTATAACCGCTATCTCGATGAATGGATGTTGGGCGATGAGCTCGGGTATAACATTTTCGTTAACGAACATCATGCGTCTGCAAACTGCATGTCGGTGTCTTGCACGTTGACGCTGTCAATCCTCGCGCGTCAAACACAGAAGGCACGACTGCTCTCGCTCGGCGTTCCGATCGCCAACCGCACCGATCCCTATCGCGTCGCGGAAGAGCTCGCGATGATCGACGTCATCTCCAAGGGTCGGCTTGAAGTCGGATTGGTGAAAGCTTCGCCATTCGAACTTTCGATGTCCAACCAAAGCCCGGCGCGGATCATGGACCGTTACTGGGAGGCGCACGATCTGATTGTGAAAGCGTTCACCAGCCGCGAACCGTTCAGCTGGGAAGGCGAGTTCTATCAGTATCGGAACGTGAATCTGTGGCCGCGTCCTTATCAACAGCCGATGCCGCCGATGTGGATCACGGCTTCGAGCGCTGCCAATGGCCGCAAGATTGCAGAACTCGGCTACGTCTGCGCCACGTTCTTCAACGGCAAAGGCACGAAAGTGCTGTTCGACGCGTATCGCGATCAATATCTCAAAACACACGGCCGCGTCGCACCGCCGACACGCCTTGCCTATCTGGGCATGATGGTGACGGGACATAACGAGGCCGAGGTCGCGGAGCGCGTCGCCAAGATGCAGGTTTATCTCGATGTGCAGCCGCGCACGCCGAAGGAATGGACCAATCCACCTGGGTACGAATCCATCGAAGGCAATGTGAAGGCTCTTCAGGCCGGTAAGAAAGGGGGTCGTCTGAATTTCGGTCTGCCGCCAAACCCGACGATGGAGCAGATGATCGATGGCGGAATCTTCTTCGCTGGAACGCCGGACCAGATCTACAACCAAATCAAGAAGTTCAGCGACAGTGTCGGCGGCCTTGATCATCTGCTGGTGCTTTCACAAGCGGGTGATCTTTCCCATGCCGAAACCGTGGACAGCCTCACTCTGTTCGCCAAAGAAGTGATGCCGCGTCTCAAAGAATTGAAGAGCAACCACGAAGTCACGCCAATGGCGGCGGAGTAGCGCGGCCGGTATAAGGGTATATGCCGGTAACCGTTCAAACCGTTCTGGGTCCGATCAAGCCTGAAGCGCTTGGCCGGACTCTTATGCACGAACATCTGTTCGCATCTTTTCCCGGTGTCGAGTTTGACTCGCTCAATCCCTTCGACAGGTCCGCCTTTGTTACGCGAGCGGTATCGCGATTGAGGGATCTGAAGGCGTTAGGCGTGAAGACCTTCGTCGATCCGTGTCCTATAGAGCTAGGCCGCGACGTGGAGTTGTTCGCGGAGATCTCGGAAAGAGCTGAGATCAATATCATCTGCACGACCGGGTTTTATTTCGAGGCCTGGGGTCTTCCGGTCTATTGGAAGATGCGAACGGCGGAAGAGATTGCCGAACTCTATATTCGTGAGATCGAATATGGTTGCGGCGCGACATCGATACGCGCTGGCGCCATCAAGTGCGCGACCGACGCGCAAATGACGAAGCAAGAGGAAAAGTTTCTTGCCGCCGCCTGCATCGCACAGCGCGAGACCGGTGTACCGATCATTACTCACACGCAGGACGGAATAGGCGGTCCGGAACAGCAGGCAGCGTTTGCGCAGGGTAAGGTGGACGCGCATCGCTGCTTGATCGGCCATTGCTGCGGAAATCCCGATCCGGCCTATCATAGAAGGGTCGCGGAAGCCGGCTCCTACGTGGGCTTCGATCGTGTTGGCAAATTGCAGTTTCAGTCCGACGATGTGCGCGCAGAAAACCTCGTGCGCTTGTTCCATGCAGGGTTCGCGTCACAGATCATGATCAGCCAGGATACCTATTGCGAAATGCTTGGCCGTTATCATCCGGTTCGGCAATTGCCGAAGGAAGAGATTCAACAAGTCATGGATGCGAAAGCGAAAGGTCTGTGGCCGCAGCCTTACACCTATCTCTTCACCGACTTCTTGCCGCGTCTTCGTGCGCATGGCTTGAGCGACGACCAAATCTTCCCGATGCTGGAGGATAATCCGCGACGCTTTTTTGCGGGCGAACCTCTACCCGGGCGCTAGAGCGCGTGGCTGAGCGCCGTTTTCGACGCTGTTACGAGCCAATCACGAAACACGATGATATCGCGATTTTCGCGGCGCTCGCGTGGGTAGATAAGATAGTACCCAAAATCGCGCTTCAGAGTCAGGTCGAAGGGATGAAAGAGTTGGCCATTGCTCAACTCGTTGCGCAGGTAAACCCGCTGCCCCATCGCCACCCCGAGCCCGGCGATCGCGGCCTGATAGGTCACGCTGAGTTCGTCGAAATAGAGATTGTCGTGGGGAGATAGTTCGTGCGCGCCAGCGAGCGCCAGCCAATCGGCCCAGTCGGTATGGCGAAGCTCGGGGTGAAGAAGCGTGAGATCCTTGAGGACTTCGACTGGGTAGGGTCGATCGCTCGGAGGCAGGATGCTAGGGCTACAAACCGGCGAGACTTCATCGTGGAACAGAAGGACGCTGTCGAAATCCTTCCAGTGACCGCGGCCATAACGAATACGGACATCAAAAGTCTCGTCCTCCAGATCGGCTTTGTCGGTCGCGGAGATGAGGCGCACCTTAACATCCGGATGATGCAGGTGAAAATTCGGAAGCAGCGGAATCAGGAAGTTCATCAGGAAACTTGTGTAAGCGCGAACGGTCAGAACCTTCTGCGTCTGAATGCCGACAAATTTGTCGGTCTCGTCCGCCAGTCGCGTGAAGATTTCCGTCAACGCGTGCGCAAATGCCTTGCTGTTGTCCGTGAGGGCAAGTCCGTGGCCGGTACGTTCGAACAGCGGCGTGCCCATGTAGTTTTCAAGCGCCTTGATCGAACGGCTGATCGCGCCCTGCGTCACACAGAGTTCGTCGGCAGCGTTGGTGAAACTCATATGCCGCGCCGCGGCTTCGAACGCGCGTAACGGATTTAGCGGCGGCACACGGCGGCTTTTACGAATATGAGGCTTGTTCATTTCGGCATTAAGAAAAATGGTTTGTGGGGATTGGCGGGTCTAACCAGTATCGATTTGGCTTCTTGGCGGCAACCCATTGTATTTTATAGATGATTTGCTGCCTGAACGCAAATCGGCATATTGGCGGAAACTGTCACGCGGCACCACAGTCTACCGTACAATCGGACCGCAGGCTGAGGGAGTGAAAGGTGAATTTCGACTTCTCAGACGAGGTCAAAATGATGCGCGACGAGGCGCGACGGTTTCTTGCCGACCGCTGCTCCTCGAAGGCTGTTCGCCGCGCACTCGACGGAGACGTGACGTTCGATTGTGCGCTGTGGACCGCGATCGGAGAACTCGGTTGGGCGGGTGTTGCGATCCCGGAGGAATTCGGCGGCGCGGGCATCGGATATGAAGCGCTCTGTCTGATCGCCGGAGAACTCGGCGCCTCGCTGGCGCCAGTTCCGTTCTCATCCAGCATCTATCTCGCGTCAGAGGCGATCCTAATCGCAGCGGATGATACGCAGAAGCGGGAGGTGCTTCCCGCGATTGCGTCCGGAAAGTCCATTTGGACATTCGCGTTGGCAGAAGGACAGGGCAATCCCTCACCGCAATCCGTGAAAGCGGAGTATCGCGCCGGAAAGTTGTCAGGAAAGAAGCTCGCCGTACCCGATGCCTGCATCGCAGATTTTGCCGTCGTCGTCGCCATGGATCAGAGCGGCGAGATCGGCTTGTATGCGGTGTCGCTGACAGAGAGCGGCGTCGCGCGCGAGACGGTAAGTACTGTCGATCCAACGCGCAACTACGCGAACCTCACATTTCAAAATGTCTCGGCATCGCCTTTGCTCGCCAACGGGAAAGGCTGGCTGCTTGTTCAACGCGTGCTGGATCGTGCTGCGATCTTCATCGCCTTCGAACAGGTCGGCGGTGCGGATGCGTGCCTTAACATGGCGAAGGACTATGCGCTGAACCGCTATGCTTTCGGGCGGCCCATCGCGACGTTTCAGGCGATAAAGCATCGGCTCGCCGATATGTATGTCGCGCTCGAACTCGCCCGCGCCCATGCCTATTACGGTGCCTGGGCGATCTCACACGATGCGCTGGAGCTTGCGGCCGCCGCTGCTGCGGCACGCGTTGCCGCCACCGACGCGTATCACCTGTGTGCGAAGGAGAACATCCAGATCCATGGTGGAATGGGCTTCACCTGGGAGATGGACTGCCATCTCTATTATCGCCGCGCCAAAATGTTGTCGCTTCTTCTCGGTAGTGCGCCCTATTGGCGCAACCGCCTGATAGACGAACTCGAACAAACCGAACTCGTTGCGGCGGAATAGACGATGGATTTCGACGACACGCCCGACGAAGCCGCATTCCGCGCCGAAGCGCACGCCTTTCTGGAAGCGAACGCCGAGCGGAAAACGCGCGCGACGCGAGCTTATCAAAGTCTCGAACTGGACGACGCGGCCGTAAAGAAAGCGCAAGCGTGGCAAGCCAAGAAGGCGGACGCGCGTTTTGCCGGCATCACATGGCCCGTGCGCTATGGCGGTCGGGGCGGAACGCCACTGCAGCAGATCATATATAATCAGGAAGAGGAGAATTACGTCGTTCCGCGCGGCGTGTTCAATCAAGGTGTCGGTCTCGTTATTCCGACGATGATGACCTATGCACGACCCGAGATCGTGGAGCGTTATGCACCGCCGGCGCTGCGCGGTGACGAAATCTGGTGCCAACTGTTTTCGGAGCCCACGGCTGGATCCGACCTCGCCGGATTGCGCACACGCGCCGAACGTGACGGCGATGATTGGATTATCAACGGGCGCAAGATCTGGAATTCCAACGCGCATTTCGCGGGCCACGCCATTCTCGTTGCCCGCAGCGACGCAACAGTCGCTAAACATGCGGGCCTGACGTTTTTCTATCTGGACATGAAGACCCCGGGTATCGAGGTGCGCCGGATCAAACAGATCTCCGGTGCCTCGAATTTCACCGAGGTCTATCTCGACAACGTGCGCGTACCCGACAGCCAGCGGCTCGGCAAAGTCGGCGAGGGCTGGAAGGTCGCGGTCACGACGCTGGCCAATGAACGATACACCATCGGTGAGTCGGAGGGCCCGGACTTCGAAGATATCTTTGCCTTCGCCCGGAGCCATGACATGGATGGAAAGCCTTCGCTATCCAGTGACAGCGTGCGCGAGCGTCTGGCGGACTGGTACATCAAGCGCCAAGGCCTGAAATACATCCGCTTCCGCACACTGACCGCTTTGTCGCGTGGACAGAATCCGGGACCGGAATCCTCCATCGGAAAACTTATCAGCGCCCCCAAGCTTCAGGAGATCGCATCCTACGGCATGGACATGCTTGGCATGACCGGCGGCGTGATGGATGAAACCGCGCCGATGAACGCCTGGTTTCAAAACGCACTTCTATATGCGCCCGGCAAGCGCATCGCCGGCGGCACCGACGAGATCATGCGCAACATCATTGCCGAGCGTGTGCTGGGACTCCCAGGCGATGTGCGCGCCGACAAGGACATTCCTTTCAACCAGATTCCAACTGGAAGCCGCTGATCTCCGTATGTCCTGGCGCAAACATCATCGCCCGATCTACAGCCGCGCCGATCTCTCGCGTCTCATTGAGCCCCAGAGCGTCGCTATCGTGGGGCTATCGAGCAACTCGGCTTCGTTCGGTGCGCGCACCGTTCGCAACCTTTCTCATCGCACACAAGGCAAGGTCTACGGCGTCAATCCGCGCGGCGGCGAGCTGCACGGTGTGCCCTGCTTTTCCTCCATTGCGGAGCTTCCCGAAAGAATTGACTGCGCGATCCTCGCGCTACCGCGCGAAGGCGTGGAAGCAGCTGTCGAGCAATGCGCCGCTGCCGGTGTTGGCGCGTGCATAATCTATGCGTCCGGTTTTTCTGAAACTGGCCGCGAAGATCGTATCCACGAGCAGCAACGGCTCGCCGATATCGGACGCGCCGCCAATATGCGCATAGTCGGGCCGAATTGCATCGGCATCGTTAACAATCTGCGCCACACGGGTCTGCTGTTCGTCGCGACCTATGCGACGCTGCCGTGGCGTCCGGGTCCTGTGGGGCTCGTTTCGCAATCGGGCGGTCTCGGCCATGCGCTCACGCAGGCGGCGGAGCGCGGTGGAAGCTTCAGTCATTTCTTCTCTGCGGGAAATTCCTGCGACGTTGATGTCTGCGACTACATTTCCTATCTCGCGGAGGTGCCGGAGTGCCGCGTTATCACTTGCGTCGCAGAGGGCCTTAAAGACGGTCAACGTTTGCTCGAAGCAGGTGAGAAATCACTCGCGGCAGACAAACCCGTCGTGATGTACAAGATCGCGACCGGCGAAGCGGGTGCGAAAGCAGCGATGTCGCACACGGGTACGCTCGCCGGATCGAATGCGGCCTATGAGGCGGCCTATCGGCGCGCTGGCATAATCTCCGTGAGCAGCATGGAAGATGTGTACGAGACGGCGAGCTTTCTCGCCAAAGCCGGACGACCGAAAGCAGCGGGTATCGCGGCGATGGCTGCCTCCGGCGGTGGCTGCGTCATCACGCTCGACAAAGCGGAAAAGTTCGGTGTCGCGATGCCGCCACCTGCCACAGAAACGCGCGCAATTCTGGAAACCAACATTCCGGAATTCGGATCGCCGAACAATCCGTGCGATGTCACCGCGCAGGTTGCGGCTAATCCACAATCCTATCGCGTCTGCGCCGAAGGCATGCTGAACGATCCGGCCTACGCGGCGCTTGTAGTGATGGCGCCGTCGATCACGCAGAACACGGCCGCACAAGTTCCCATGTTTTCAAAGCTCGCGGAGAACGCGGGCAAGCCTGTTTGTATCTCCTGGCTGTCGGAATGGCTGCAAGGCCCGGGCTCGGACCTCTGCGAAGCCGACCCACACACCGCATTGTTCCACACGACGGAGAGATGCTTTCAGGCGCTCGCCGGTTGGCAATGGCACGAAATGCGGCGCAGTGACGACAGCTATATCGCCCAAAGCCCTTCGACCGCCACGCAGGCGGACGATGGGCGCAAGGTGCTCGCGAAGGCCGCGGAGAAAGTCACTGAGCGCGAAGGCAAGGACATTCTCGCCGCCTATGGCGTGCCGGTTGCGCGCGATGTCGTCGTGCATAACGTGGATGACGCGGTCCGCGCGGCAGTCGAAGTCGGGCTTCCGGTGGTGCTCAAAGTCGAGTCTCCCGATATCGCTCACAAGACCGAGGCCGGCGTCGTTCGGCTCAATCTGCAGAATGATGGCGATGTCCGCACGGCCTATGACGCGGTGATGCAGGCAGCCGCCAAGATTTCGCCGAACCCGGAAATCCGCGGAGTCCTGGTACAGCCGATGATTCCGCCGGGGATTGAAATCGTGGTCGGCACACAATGCGATCCGACGTTCGGCCCCATGGTTGTCGTGGGCATGGGGGGCGTTTTGGTGGAGATTTTGCGCGACAGCACTGCGGAGCTTGCGCCTGTTGGAAAGCCCTTGGCACTTGCGATGCTCAAGCGGCTCAAGGGTTATCGCCTGTTGGAAGGTTATCGGGGAAGTGCGGCCGTAGACATCGACGGATTGGCCGACATCGTCGTGCGTATATCACAACTCGCAACCGATCTCGCGGATGAAATCGCAGAGATCGACGTCAATCCGCTGATCTGCGCGGGCAGCCGTATCGTGGCTGTCGACGCGTTGATAGTGCGGCATAAAACAAAGAACTGAGGGAGGGTTCACATGGCGAAATGGCTGAAATCCACGGAGAATCTCATATTCGAAGTTCGCGACCGCATCGCTTGGATAACGCTCAACCGCCCGGAAAAGCGCAATGCACTGTCGCCTGAGCTCATCAAGGAGTTGCACGATGCAATGCTCGAGGCTGACGATTTGAACGACGTCCATGTCATTGTGCTCTGCGGCGCCGGAAAGGATTTTTGTTCGGGCTACGATCTCGCTTATGGCAGCGATCCGAAGAACCAGACAGATCCGGAAGGCATCTATCGCACGCGAATCGGCAGTTTCGACGACGATGCGTGGACGATGACGCGCAAGATGCATCAGATGCTTGTTATCCAGGACATCCACAAGCCAGTGATTGCGAAGGTGCATGGCCGTGCTTTGGCTGGCGGATCGGAACTGGCTCTGCTTTGCGATATCATCATCGCCGCCGATGACGCGAAGATCGGGCACCCCGGTACGCGTGGGCTCGGCTCGCCGCCTCTGAACATGTGGTTCTATCACGTGGGGCCGCAATGGGCGAAGCGCCTGCTGCTGACAGGCGACAGCATCAGCGGCCGAGACGCAGCGCGGATAGGGCTCGTGCTTGACAGCGTTCCGCCGGACGAACTCGACAGTGAAGTCGAGAAGCTTGCTAAACACATTGCGCAGAACGATCCCGACATGCTCTCGGCACAAAAGCGCATCGTGAACATCGCGATGGAGATGGCGGGCGCCCGCAACCTTCAGAAGATAGCCACGGAGATGGATGCGCGCGCACATCTCTCGAAGCAATCGTTGCGCACGAATTTCAAGGCCGATGCAGTGAAGTATGGTGTCAAAGTCGCGTACCAGAATCGTGACGCGAAATTCGGCGACGGCACGGTGAAGATCAGAGCGAAATGAATCGTAGCCCAGGCCTGTCACGCACGGGCGTGCTCGTTACGCTGACGCTCGTTTACGCGACCAATCAGATCGACCGCCAACTTCTGGGAATTCTACTGGAGCCCATCCGGCACGAATTTCATCTCACGGACTCTCATCTGGGTCTATTGTCGGGACTGGTGTTCGGTCTGTTCTACGCAACACTCGGCATTGCGTTCGCGCTTCTGGCCGATCGATCCAACCGCCGCAATCTGATCGCCATCGCCATCGCGCTCTGGAGCGTGGCGACGGGTTTCTGCGGTCTGGCCGCAAACTTCGGCCAATTGCTTATCGGTCGCGCTGCGGTCGGCGTCGGCGAATCTGGAAGCCTTCCGACTTCACACGCGATGATCTCCGATCTCTATGGTCATGAGGATCGCGCAACGGCGATGGGTATTTTGTCTATCGGCGCGAATCTCGGAGTCATGACGGCGTTCGCGGGTGGCGGTTTGATCGCGGCAGCTTTGGGATGGCGTGCCGCCTTCCTAATCTTTAGCGCTTTGGGTATTCCGCTCGCGCTTTTCGTGCGATTCGTCATGGATGAGCCTGCGAGAACGCATCCGCCATCGCCATCCCTAGCGCCTGCTGTATCCCTCATGGCAGCAATTCGTCATGTCACGTCGACCCCTGCGCTTAAGCGATTGATGATGGCTGCCCCGATCGGTGCGCTTGTATCCTATGCATTTCTAGCCTGGTTTCCGGCTTATCTCATCCGAACCTTCGGTGGCACCACGGCAACTGTCGGCCCCACACTGTCCGTCGTGATCGGAATCGGCGGCTGTCTGGGCACAGTCGTCGGCGGCATCGCTGCGGATCGCCTGGGCCGGCGCGACACGCGTTGGCATGTCTGGATCAGCACCGCCGCACTCCCACTTGCTGCAATCACGTTCTGTGCGTCGCTGCTGGCAGGCAGCTATGCGGTGGCACTTCTCCTGTTCCTCTTTCCCGCATTTCTAGGAATTGTATATTCGGGTCCGAACTTCGCGCTGGTGCAGGGGTTGTTTCCACCGCAGATGCGCGCTTTGGGAGCAGCTTTTTATTTGTTCGTCGTCAACCTTGTGGGCCTTAGCCTCGGGCCATTTCTTGTCGGTGTGATGAGCGATGCACTAAAGCCCAGTTTCGGTGCAGCTTCGCTACGCTGGGCCCTGATCGCGATGAGCGGGTTCTGGTGGCTGGGTGCGGCGTTGTACGCGAACACCGCGCGGACGCTTGAGCGCGATCTGTCCGTGCAGGGCTAGCCCGGAATCACAAGCACTTTCGATGCCTGCCGCGAATGACACAGCTCGAGCGCGTGCGTTGCATCCTGCAACGCGATGCGATGCGAGATGATCGGCGCGAATGCTTCGGGCTCTTTTCCCATGGCGTCGAGCACAATCGTCCATGCGGATTTCGGCGTCCGCGAGACGCCGCGAATCTGAAGCCGGTTTCGCACCACGCGCAATATATTGAAGCTTGCGTCTCCTTCCGGCATTCCCGCAACCGCAAGGATGCCCCACGGCTTCAGAACAGACAGCGCCTGATCGACGACCGCCGGCGCACCCGCCGCCTCGATGGCGATGTCAAAGCCGTCAGCGGCGATCTCGGTCAGTCTCTGCGAAGCTCCTGCTTCCGCGAGATCGATCAGATGAGTAAATCCGATCTGACCCAGTGTTGCGAGCCTCGATTCATCATGCATGCCGACGATGACGACATCCGCGGCGCCCATCTGGCGCGCGAGGATTGCAGCGCCCTGACCGATCGGGCCAGGACCGAACACGATCACGCGCTTTCCAGCTGTCATATCTGCTGTTGCGAGCGCGTGCGCCGATGTCGTGAGCGGTTCGACAAGTGCTCCGAGTTCCGCAGGCATGCTCGAAGGCAGGCGATAGCAATAGTCGGCCGGCGCCAGCATATAGCGCGCACATCCACCGTCGCGGATCAATCCGATCGCCTGTCGGTTGCGGCAATCGTCGGTAATTCCGGCCATGCAGGACGCGCACGTCCCGCACGCGACTGCCGGATTTACGGCAACAGCGTCGCCTTCCTTAAGCGTGGCGATCTCCGCACCAACCTTCACGATGTGTCCTGCGGTCTCATGCCCGATGGTGACGGGAAGCGCCTTGCCCATGAAGGACTGATACATTGGCGCCCATTCATCGATGTGCAGATCTGTGCCGCACAGTCCCGTCGCCGCGATCTCAATCAGGACTTCGCCGCGGCCGGGCGGGGGCGGTTCGGGAATATCCAGCAGCTCGATACCCGGAAACGGCTTGGTTTTGCGAAGCGCGAGCATAATCTTGTCAGATTTTGTGAGAGATGTGGCGGGTGTACGTGTAGCACTCCAGCCCTTCGACGCCGCCCTCGCGGCCATAACCGCTATCTTTCGCGCCGCCGAACGGTGCTTCCGCAAATGAGGCGCGGTAGTGGTTGATCGAAAGACTACCGCATTCCACTCCTTCCGTCAGCGCCGATACGTTGCGCGCAGAATTGGTGAAGGCATAGGCCGAAAGCGCAAAGGGCGTGTCGTTTGCCTTTGCGATGGCTTCGTCGAGCGTTTTTACGCGATTTACGATAGCCACTGGACCGAATGGTTCTTCATGCATCAGCCGCGCATCGTCCGATACATCGGCCAGGACGGTCATGGGATAGAAGTAGCCGTGATTGCCGAAGCGTTCGCCACCCGACAGAAGTTTCGCCCCGCGTTTTACGCCGTCTTCCACCAGCGATGAGATAGCATCTAGCCTGCGCGCATTTGCGAGCGGTCCCATTTGTGTTTTCGGATCGAGCGCGTCACCGAGGGTCAGCTTCTTGGCCCCTTCTGCAAAGGCACCTGCAAAGGCGTCGAAGATTTTCTCTTGCACAAAGAAACGTGTCGGTGAAACACAAACCTGGCCGGAATTACGCATCTTACCTGCTACGGATTCCGCTGCGACTTTTACTGGATCGATATCGTCCCACACGATCACCGGCGAACTTCCGCCCAACTCCATGATCGCGGGCTTCATATACTGGCCGGCAAGCGACGCGAGATGCTTTCCGACGGGAACGGAACCGGTGAATGTGATCAGGCGCACGCCCGGCTTTGGAATCAGGTGAGCGGAAATCTCCGCCGGGTTGCCGAACACGAGATTGACCACACCATTTGGTACACCGGCGTCGTGAAACGCCCGCACCAGATGCATCGCGCCAGACGGTGTTTCTTCCGCTCCCTTGAGAACGATCGAACATCCCGCGGCCAGTGCGCCCGCAACTTTGCGGGTCGGAGACGCGATCGGATAATTCCAGGGCGTGAACGCGGCGACAACGCCAAGCGGTTCGCGCAGCACGATGTGGCGCATGCCGGGTTCGGCCGGAACGATCCGGCCGTAGAGGCGGCGTCCTTCGGCTGCGTCCCATTCGATACGCTCGGCTGCGACGATGACTTCGGCACGGCCCTGCGCCAACGGCTTGCCTTGATCGAGCGCGATCGAATACGCAATCTCTTCTACGCGTTCTCGCAACAGGCGCGCTGTTTCAAGCATGATCTTCTCGCGCTCGATCGGCGGCACGCGCCGCCAAGCCGCAAAGCCACGCTCTGCCGCAGCCAGCGCCTCATCAAGGTCGGTCAAGCTCGCATGCGGCAATTCACCGACCGATCGCTCATCGGACGGATTGAGGATCGGGCTAGTGTGGGCGCTCCCGCGCCATGCGCCGTCGATCAGCAGTTCAATTTTCGGATATCTCTGCACCGTGCTTTCCATCCCGCCAGCAGCCTATCACGTTCGGCCGCTTCGCCAGCGCGTAAGCGCTGAATTTCCATGCCGCGAGGCATTTTTTCTATTAACAGGATGACGGATGCTCATGGGCTAACGCCTCATCACAGCATCCGCAAATATCACTTGCACCGGAATTCTATCGAACGAACATCGGAATATGTCGGAGATTCTTGAGCAGCAGTTGAAACGCGCCATGCGGGGCCTCGCGCAATCGGTGGTCGTGATCACGGTCGCCCACGAGGGAGAACGGCATGCCATGGCTGCTACGGCAGTGTGCCCGGTAAGCATGGACCCGCCGTCAATGCTGTTCTGCATCAATCGGACGGCTTCCGCGCATGCTATTCTAAGCAAGGGCGCTGCGTTCTGCATCAACCTTCTGGGAGAACGGCACGAGGAACTCGCGAAGCTCTGCAGTGGCCCGATCAAGGGCGAGGCCCGCTTTGAGGGCGGCGCGTTCGCGATGGACGAAGACAGCGTGCCCTATGTTTGCGATGCACAGGCCAACATCGCCTGCATCCAGGACGGCCGCATGTCCTACGGCACGCATGACGTAATAGTCGGAAAAGTTCGCTCTATTCGCGTCTCAGACGTGATCGCGCCGCTGCTGTATGTCAATGGCGCTTACGCCATACTGGCACACTAACCGCCGAACAACGTCTGCCCGCCATCAACGATCAACGTCTGGCCGATGACCCAGCGCGATGCGGGTGAGGCGAAAAACAGAACGACGTCCGCGACCTCATCGGCTTCGCCAAGGCGCCCTGCGGGAATCGTCGCGATGTTCTTCAGGTAGGCAGGATCGTTGCGGGCCTTGCGCACTTCCCAGAAATGCCCCGGCGCGGTGATGGAGCCTGGTGCTACGGCGTTCACACGGATGCCACGTTTGGCGAGGAGCGCCGCCTGGCTTGTCGTGTAGTGCATCAGCGCTGCTTTCATCGCGCCATAGGGCGGGGCAACGATTGATGGACGGGTGCCCGCGATCGAGCCGATATGCACGATGACCCCGTCCGTAGCTTGCTCGAGCCAGGGCAGCGCTTCCTTGCAGGTGCGCCACGTTCCCAGAACATCGGTGTTGAACGCAGTGGTCCAATCTTCCTCGCTGTCTGACCGCGCGAATGCAGACACGTTGTTTACGAGAATGTCGATGCCGCAGAGTGCGCCGGCTGCGGACGCAATATATTCGCGGATCGATGCAGCGTCGGAAAGATCACAGATAGCAGTATGCAAGTTCTCGGGCTTCGAACACTCGGCTTTGGATTTGTTGAGCGCACTTTCGCTCCGCCCACACACCGAAACACGCGCACCGGCTCGAACGAATTTCTCGGCAATGGCCCGTCCGATGCCACGGCTTCCTCCGGTGACGACAGCCTTGCGCCCCGTAAAATCGAACATTTTTCCTCCCGGATGTTTTGTGCAGTGTCGATTGTTTTGCCGGGCTGCCCGCGGATTTTTTCTGATGTGCGCATGAAAAGAGATGATCGCGACACTGTCGCGAAGATCGGTTTCTAGTGGTAAGGCTTTCCCATGTCCGTCGGTCAACTCGATCCGGAAATTATCGCGGCACGCGCACGGCAAGCGGCGAGCGTTCGAGCGGTCGATTTCACCACGCTTCCATCGGAGCAAGGGCGTGCCGCGGCGAATGCGGCGGCGATGTTTTTCAACGACGGCGGCCCGGCGTTGCCGGTGGCGCGGGATATTTTGATTCCCGGATCACCGCCGATGCGCGCAAGGATTTATCGTCCGGAGACGGAGGCCAAGGGTGCGGTGCTGTACGCCCATGGCGGCGGCTGGTTTCATTGCAGCGTCGATACGCATGACCGCTTGATGCGGATGCTCGCGCTCCGCAGTGGTCTAACGGTGATCGGCATCGATTATCGGCTGGCGCCGGAACATCCCTTTCCCGCCGGTTTGGACGACACACGTGCTGCTTGGCGTTGGCTTCGCGCGAATTCGGTATCGTTGGGTATCGACCCCGATAGACTTGCCATCGCGGGCGACAGCGCGGGCGCCAACCTGGCATTGGCCGCAGCACTCGCGCTACGGGAGAACGGCGAAGCGTTGCCTGTGGCTCTTGCGCTTTTCTATGGATCCTTTGCGCCGGACTTCGATACTGAAAGCCATCGCTTGCTCGGCGACGGACGGTTTGGCCTCACCACCGCGCGCATGTGCTGGTACTGGCAAAATTATCTCGCAGGCGATTTGGAGGCTGCACCTCCGCTTGCGGCGCCTTTGAGAGCCAATCTTTCTGGCTTGCCGCGTACCTATTTGAGCCTCGCCGAACTCGACCCCATTTCAGATGATACGCGGACGCTCGCGAAAAGGCTTTCCTCTGCCGGCGTGTCCTGTGAACTGAAGAACTGGCCAGGAGCCGGCCACGGCTTCATGCAGATGACGCGGGATGTTGCCATCGCGCGTGAAGCCGTCGATCACGCCGCAGCATTTCTCGCGTCTTCGCTCACCTGAGTTACACCATCCAGCGGCCGCCATTCACCAGGATGGATTGCCCGGTAATGAAGCGGCCTTCCTCGCTGGCAAGCAGCGCGGCCATCGCGCCGATGTCTTCTGGCTCGCCGATTCTGTCCAGCAGGACTTCGGCTTTGGCACGATCAACCACTTCGCGATGACCCTCTGCAATGGCTTTTTCAATGGCGCGCGTGCGTGTGACGCCGGGGCAGATCGCGTTGACGGTGATATTGTATTGCGCCAGTTGACGCGCCAGTGAGCGCGTGAAACCGATGATCGCCATCTTCGCCGCCGCATAATCATGGCTTCCGGCGCCGCCGACGAATGCGGATTCAGACGACATGTTGATAATGCGGCCATATTTGCGCTGGCTCATGCCGGGCGCGATGAGCCGCGAAAAGCGCATCGTGGTGAAAAGATTCATTTCGAGCACGAACCGCCATGTCGATTCTTCAGAGGTCAGAAACGGTCCCTGCCGCTCGCGTGCGCTCTGGCCGACATTGTTGATGAGGATATCGACCGGTCCAATCGCGCGCTCCGCGTCGGCGACGAAGCGGGCCGCGACGTCCGCGTCGCAGCAATCACCACCTTTGGCGAACATGTTAGCGCCAAGCGCTTCGAGTTCGCTGCCGACGGCTGTTGCCGCATCGCCATCCAGATCAATGACGGCAACATTTGCGCCTTCTTCCGCAAGACGGAGCGCGCACCCGCGGCCGATCCCCTGGCCGCCGCCGGTGACAAGCGCGGTGCGGCCTTCAAGGCGTTTCAATTTGGTGCCCATGGCCGCGAAACAGGCTCATTTTGCGCTGTTTTTGCAAGGAAAAACGACATGACTTGAGGTCATTTGTGCATCACCAAAAATGGGTTTGCGGGGTGCGGGCGCTCCAACAGTATGGCCGCGTCCCCAAACGGTGGACAGGCAAGGAAGAGTTGGGGAAGCTCACCAGGGCGGGCTTTTGGCTTTCGGAAGGTCGAGATGATGCTGCTCGAGCATCATGCCAAGGAGCTACTGGGACGCAGCGGGTTCCCGGTACCCGAGGGCATCTTGGTAACATCGGCGCGCGCAGGTGTAGGCGCAGCTGCGCTTCCTGCCATCGTCAAGGCGCAGGTTCCAGTCGGCGGCCGCGGCAAGGCTGGCGGCATCGTCTTCGCCCAAACCGAATCCGATCTCGAGACAGCGCTCACGCGCGTTATGAACATGACCATCAAGGGGCACCGGGTCCGCGCATGCCGCATCGAAGCCCCGGTCGAATTTGCCGCCGAGTGCTATCTCAGTCTGTCCGTCGATGCGGATGCCGGCGGTGTTCGCGTGATGATGGCGGCCAATGGCGGCGTGGATATCGAGGACCCATCGCTCCGCGACAATATCCTGTGGCGGGTCGTCCCTGCAGATCTCGCTTACGTCGATGCGGCGATTGCAGCTCTGGCTTTGCAGCTTCCGTCGCAACTGCATCCGGCGCTGGCGGAAGCGGGACGCGATGCGGCGCGCCAGTTTTTCGCTCTCGAAGCACTGCTGATCGAAATCAATCCGCTGTTTGTGCGCAAGGACGGAAGCTGGATTGCCGGCGACGCCAAGATCGTGATCGACGAGAATGCACTGCCGCGGCAGGATGGATTGCGTGCGCGTATCGAAGGCAATGCAGCGCTCTATCCCGAAATGGCGCTGAAGATGGAGCAGGGCTTCGATTTCGTCGTGCTCGATCCGGACGGCGATATAGGGTTGGTTACTACAGGCGCTGGTCTCAGCATGCAGCTCATCGATGAGCTCGTCGCGCGCGGTCATCGCCCTTTCAATTTTTGTGACATCCGCACCGGCGGGTTCAAAGGCGATCCGGGTCGTTTGATTCAGGTCTTCCGCTGGATTGTGGAAGGGCGGAACGTCCGCTCTATCCTGATGAACTTTTTTGCCGGTATGACCGATCTCGGCGAGCTGGCGAAGCTTTTACTGGTAGCAATGGAAAGTGTGCCGGACATAAAGCGCATTCCGGTGACGGCGCGCATGATCGGCAACGGGCTCGCCGAAGCGCGCGCGGTTTTCGCCGCTGCTGGCAATCCAATCGCAATCGAAACCGATCTCGAGACCGCGATAGCCCGCGCAACGGCGCGCGCGAGGCCGGTGCAATGATCCGCGATCTCGTCACGCCGGGAATGCCCGTCATAATACAAGGTCTGACAGGCCGGTCAGGGCGCGATCAGACGGCGCGCATGCTGAAATACGGAACGAACATCGTCGCCGGTGTTTCGCGGCGCGATGGCGAAGCCTCAGATGTGCCGTGCTTCCGAACTTGCACGGAAGCCGTTGCTGCGACGGGTGCGAAGGCCAGCGTCGTTATCGTTCCGCCGCTGTCCGTGCTGGCGTCAATCCGCGAAGCAGTCGAGGCTGGCATCAAACTCATCGTCTCAATCACCGAAGGCATGCCCATCCATGACGCGTTGAAGGTACGTGCACTCGTTCGCGAGGCTGGCGCGCGCTGGATCGGTGCATCGACACCGGGCCTTGCAATACCCGGAAAGATCAAGCTCGGCTTTCTGCCCGACATTTCTCTGGCACCTGGAACGCTCGGTGTGATGTCGAAAAGCGGGACGCTCTCGTACGAAGTCTGTCACCGGCTGGTGTCGCGCGGACTGGGTCAAAGCCTTTGGGTCGGCGTCGGCGGCGATCCGGTTAAAGGAACGCGCTTCGCCGATCTGTTGCCCATTTTTGCCGACGATCCCGGCACAGACGCCATCGTCGTTGTCGGGGAGATCGGCGGCAACGAAGAAGAAGAACTGGCACAACGGATCATGGAGACGAAATTTGCCAAACCGGTGTACGCGCTACTCGCCGGTCGAAACGCGCGTGAGGGCGTGACCATGGGGCACGCCGGCGCGCTGATCGGCAGCAGCGGCGGATCCGTTGAGTCCAAGGCCAAGGCTCTCGAAGCCGCGGGTGTGTTCGTCTGCACGCGCATCGAAGAGCTGGCGGCCTCTGTCGCCGCTGCAGCCAGAAAATCCACACACAATACGGAAAAGATGTCGGCATGAGCACTTCGGCGGGGACCATGAGTCAGCACAAAACAGGGAGCGGGTTGAGTCTGCCGCAGACCGATTTGATCGCAACGCGCATCGAGCGTCGCGAGGGTGGAAATGTCGCCTATGTGACGGTGACGAACGAGGCGCGGCGCAACGCGCTTCCCGTCGAAGGTAGGCTTGCGCTGGCGAACACGATGAAGGTGATCGGACACGATCCGGAGCTGCGCGTCGTGGTGTTGAGTGGCGCTGGCGACAAATCCTTCATCGGGGGCGCCAACATCAATGAGATGTCGGTGTTCCCCGATCCGGTCACGGCAGAAGAGGGAAGTCGCACCACGCATCTTGCGGGCGATGCGATCCGTCGTGTTCCGGTCCCCGTGATCGCGCGCATCAACGGCTATTGTCTCGGCGCCGGCATGGAGATCGCGGCGTCGTGCGATATGCGCGTGGCCTCGGACAACGCAATGTTCGGCATGCCGGAGGTGAAATACGGTCTGCCGTCCGGTATGGAGGCGTGTCTGCTTCCCCGTCTTATCGGCTGGGGTAAGGCGCAGGAGCTCGTATTCACTGGCGAAATGATCAGCGCGCAGGAAGCGCATCAATGGGGCTTTGTCCAGCGCTTAGTGACTCAGGAAAAGCTTGATGAGGCGACAGAACGCTGGGTATCGAGCATCCTCGCTGCGGGTCCAATCGCGATACGTATCCAGAAGGAGCTCAATCGCGACTGGGAACGCATGTCGGTAGCCGATGCGGTGCAGCAGGGTATTCGCGCCGTCGGCCGCGCACATACGACTGGCGAGCCGCGGCGCATGATGGAAGCCTATCTCGCCAAGCGTCTCAAAAAAGTAAAATAAGTCTACGCGGTCAGGGAGACGAACATGTCGTTGGAAGTGGATATCGATCAAACCGCGCATGGATTGTCGGGAAAAGAAGTCGATTATTTTCGCAGGGAAGGATTTGTCCTGCCGGAAACTGGGCTGCCGCCGGACAGCGTTGCCGAGATGCAAACTGTTGTGGAGCGCATCGTCCGCGACAATTCCGATTGGCAGAATCTGCTGCGCATGGTGCACGTTCCCAAAAGGCCGGGTCTCCTCGAAGGCGTTATCGGCGGTGAGGACGTCTTCAAGCTGATGTTTCACCCGGTGCTTCTCAGCGCCGCTGCCAGCATTCTCGGACCCAACCTCATCATGTGGGGCAGTGAGATGTTCGCGAAGCCGCCCGGCGTCGGCAAAGGCACGCCCTGGCATCAGGACTGCTACAATCCCGCGATCAAGTCCGGCAAAGGCCAAGACCGCGTAACGACGCTGATGGTTTGGATCGCCGTCGATAATGTGGACAGGGGTAACGGCTGCCTGCAGTTCATAGCCGGCTCCGGCAAGAACGGCCCGCTGACACACCAGAAGAACCCGAAAGCTGACGCACTTCTGAATTTCGAAGCCAACCCGGATCTGCTTGACCTCAACAAGGCGGTACCAGCGATCCGCAACCCAGGCCAGTTCTCAATTCACGACTACTACGTCGTGCATGGCGCAGAGGCGAACACCTCCAACCGCCGGCGTGCGGGGCTAACCTTCCACTACATTTCTGCGGAAGACTATTACGACCGCAGCAGCATGGCGGTCGGTTCAGGTCTTGCTGCGCCCGCGCCATTGGCAAAGCGTCCGATCTGGCTGGTTCTGGGCGAAAACAAAGACGAGCGCAACGATTTCGTCACTGGCCATCAAGGGCTCGAGGACCTGGACGAATGGGCAGATCAGGAGCGCAAACGCATGACACACTTGCTGTCTTAGTCGCCACAGCAATTGCCGGCGGACGCGCTAGCATAGTGGCGGATCAGGCGGTGCGGCGCGGCGGTGTTAGCGGCGTATTACTGCTGATTTTCGGATTAAGTGGTGCAGGCTAGAACGCAGCCGATCGACCACCTGTCCGCGGAAGGCGGATCACTTACTGGCCAAAGTCGCCGATGGCAAGGCCGTGGGGTTGCGCGGGCAAGCGGGCCGGAAAGCCCGGTCTGCGTCCGATCCGTGAAAACGAAAATCAAGCTTTTGGGCTGTCGCCTGGGGTGTTCCACATGTTGTGTGTTGCAATCCTCATTCTGACCCCGCGAGCCATTGGAGGTGGGTCTTGGCGGGTCCGCCATTCCCAAGCTTTGGCGCTACGACGTCCAGCGTCTCGCGCATATCACCCGCGAATCCGAATGGCGGATTGACGACCAGGAGTCCCGCTGCCGACATCCGCTCGCCGCTCGCGCCGGTATCGATGTCGATGCGGAGAAGCTTGCCAACACCGGTCTGCAGGATCTCGCCGCTGAGGGCACTCGCTGTCGCCGAGGATTTAACCGGGAACCAGACAAGCACGACGCCCGTCGCGAACCGGCGGCGAGTATCGCCCACTGCCTGCGCGGCATGTTCGAATTCGTCCGGCGCTTCATAAGGCGGATCGATCAGAACAAGCCCCCGGCGCTCAGGCGGCGGCAGTAGGCTGGGCAGTTTTTCATAGCCATCCGCTTCCATCGCGCGCGCGCGTGAAAAGGGTTTGAGCACGGCCGTGAGCGCTTTGGCTTCTGCGGGATGCTTTTCCATCGCGATGAGCCGGTCTTGCGATCGCAGCAGCTTGGCGGTGATAAGCGGTGAGCCGGGGTAGTGTGCCCCGCCGCAGCTTCGCACGAGACCCAGATAGGTGGTCAGCAATGGCGGCCCGTCATTTGCCTCATTCACGCGCACAATGCCGGACGCAGCTTCCCCGGCGCGTTTCGCTTCTTCGCCTGCGAGATCGTAGAGGCCGCGCCCAGCATGGGTGTCGATCACCGCGAAAGCTGCATTCTTCTTCTTCAGATGCGCGATGATCGAAATCAGCGCGAGATGCTTGACGACATCGGCGAAATTTCCAGCATGAAAGGCATGACGATAGTTCATATGCCCATGATGAACAAATCCGCGAACCGCGCCATACTAATCCCATGCGGGGTGAGGAAAATTTGTGCGCCAGAAACTGGCCGGTAATTGTGGCTTCTTTGGTTTTGGTCGCGGGTTGGGTCGCGGCCGTTACCGTGTCGTGGCCGGGGCATCTGTCCTACGACTCGATCGTCCAGCTGCACGACGGACGCATGGGCTTTTACCATTCGTGGCATCCGCCTGTGATGGCGTGGCTGTTGGGTATTGGCGACGCCCTTCATCCCGGCGCCGCTCTGTTTGTCCTTTTCGATTCCGCTCTGTTCTTCGGGGCTTTGCTGTCGCTGTTATGGCACAGGCCGCGCGTCTCGTGGGCAGTACCGGTTGTCGCCGCGGCCATCGCTCTACTGCCGCAATCATTCCTCTATCAAACCACGGTCTGGAAGGACGTGCTGTTCGCGAATGCCGCGATTGCCGGATTTGTCTGTCTGGCACACGCGGAGACACGCTGGACGCAATACCATGCGCGGATCGCTCTTCTTGCTGGCGCATTTATTTTCTTTGTTCTGGCGACGCTGACACGGCAGAACGGGGCCATCGTTCTGGTGGCAGGAATCTTCGCTCTTGGCGCGATAGTATGGCGCGCATCTGGCAGGAAGTTGGCCTTGTTCTATGGTGGGTCAGCATTGGCCATTTCCCTAGTTGTAGTTGTAATCGCCACGGCGGCGCTCGCTGTGCATAGCGACGATGGAGAAGGGCCGAAGGCGCAACTCAGGCTGCTCAGGCTTTATGATCTAGCTGGAGCCGTTGCGGCGCAGCCGTCGCTTCCGCTCCCACAGCTTGATGCCGACAATCCCACGCTGGCGAAACTCATTCGTAGCGACGGTGCGCGGCTCTACACACCGGTGCGCAACGACACGTTGGTAGGTTCGCAATCTCTGCAAAACGCTCTGGCGGAGACCAAACCCGCGTGGATGGCCGCGCAGTGGTACGATCTCATTTTGCAGCACCCTTTGCTTTATTTAAGGGTGCGCACCATGGATTTCGGCTGGGTGTTCCTCACGCCCGATATCGCCGCCTGCCGTCCGGTCTTTGTCGGCGTCGAGGGCCCGCGTGACGACATGGATGATCTGGGGCTCAGGCCTCGCAAGGACGCACGCGACCTTGCGCTCGAGCGTTATACCAAGGCCTTCCTGGGCACGCCGGTCTTTTCGCATTTGACCTATGCGGTTCTCGCGCTTTGCGCGCTGGTCCTGTTGCTCCTGCGCCGCGCGCCCGGCGATGTCGCCATGGCATCGATGATCGCCGCGACGTTCGCCTTCACCGCCAGTTTTTTCGTGATCTCTATCGCGTGCGACTACCGCTATCTCTATTTTCTCGATCTCGCGGCACTCGTCAGCACGTTCTACCTGGCGCTCGATGCCGCCTACCTGTTCCAGGTGGTCGCGACGTGGTCGGGATCGTTCTGGGAATTGCGCTCCGACGCGAGGAAGTCGTAGTAGCCGCACCGTCCGCCGGGGTATTCGCGGCAAATCGCCGGACGCGCGGTGTAGATCGTACAGCGGCGCTCTTCGGTGTCGAAGAAGCGGCAGATGCGCCCGAAAATCTTGTCGTCCTTACGGCGCATGGCATATTTCGCGCCGACTTCCACGCGCGTGAATTTCTTGCGGGCCTGCTCGTATGTCAGGTCGAAATGCTTGGCCAGTCTTTCGACGTCACGCTTGGTCAACTGGATCAGGGGATACGAGCAGCAATAGCCCGGACATTTCGCACAATTGTACATGACGCCACTCTGAGGGTTTAAACATTCCTTTAGCAGGATTCGCCGCCAATCAACCATGGAACCTGGCTAAAACGATTCAGTTCCCGGCGGGTCGCTCCGGCAATTCGGAACGCTTGGGTAACCATTCATAAAGCGTACACCCAAACCAAATCTTCATGGGCTCGGGGCAACAATGAAGCGCACTCAAAGAGAGGCCCGGCCAACCGGGTCAGCGCGACTTGCCGGGGATATTCAACATCACAAGAAAACCGGCGGTGCGGCCTTACTGGGTCAGCGCCCATGAGCGCGCCCAGACAAGAACCATGCTTCTCGATACGGCGCGCGCCCTGATCGTTCGGGACGGTGAGGCCGCTCTGACTCTGGGTGCCATCGCGGATGAGGCCGGTCTCGCCCGCGCGACGATTTACGGCTATTTCTCCGGCAAGCACGAGCTTCTTGCGGCGCTCGATAGAGCCCATTCCACCGAGGACGCCGCTCAACCCGCCGAGGCGCCGGATGCCGATGTGGCTCCAGATGCGCCACAGCAGCCCGACACGATTTCGCCGGACCACCAGCCCGATACGGTCATCGCGGCGCAAGAGGCGGTTCCGGCGGCTGGTATCGAACGTCAGTTCCAGACCGAGTTCGTCTTTCCGACCGAGCCTGCGGCTCCGCCGGACAACGACCCTCCCGAGGCCGCCGCGGAACCTGTTCAGGACACGTCCCAAAGCATCGAACTCGTCGAACACGCGCCGGCGAACGATGTGCCGGGAGAAGCCCATTCGGAATCTTCGCCGCCCGAACCGGATTCCGCGCCGGTGCCGGACCACCTGGCGGAAACTCCGGTCGTCGCTGGACTCAGCGAGCCGGAACCGGCCGTCAATGATGCTGCGCCCCAGGAACCCGCAATTGTTGCCTCTGACGCCGATGCGGCGGAGGCGCTGACACCCCATGAACAGGAGCGGCGTCTGCAGGCGGCGCATCTGGAGGAGATCGCGAAGCGGCTGATCCTGCCCGAGAGTGCGCTGAAAGAAGGTACGGATGCCATCATCTCGCGGCTCGAAACGCGCCTGCGGGTTCTGGAGCGTTCCATCTCGGGGCTTGAAGCACGCCAGGCGGCCATTCCCGACGAGACTGCGAACAAGATCAAACCGATCGCGGATATGGTGACGCAACTTCAGTCGCGCGCCGATGCGATGGAGGACCGCCAGCGTCAGGCGTTGGCCGAGTTGCGCCTGAGCATCCATGAACTTACCGCCCGGCAAAATGCCTTGGGTGCGACCACCCTTGTCACCGTTCCCGAAATGCCGGTTTGGGCCGAGGAAGCCCCTGCGCCCGCCAAAGCGGAGGAGACGCCAATCGCCGCGACTCCTGCTGAAAAGTCCGAGGAAGAGAAAGCCGCCGAGAATGCGCGCACCGCTTATCTCTCCACCGCCAGGAATCTCGCGAAGGAAGGTGCGCGGCAGGCCGCGGAACGCGAAAGCCAGATCGAGGAAGATCAGCGCCGCCGCCGCCGCCATCTGCTGATGGCCGCCACCGTTGCCGGTCTCTGCCTCTTCACAGTCGGCACGCTCTTCGTATTTCGCCCGGGGCCGCATGGCGTCAGCGTTGCGCAATCGAAGGCCATCTCGCGCGTCGCCGTCCAGAAGAACCGCAGTGCTTTCGTCTCTGCGGCGCCGCTCGATCGCCTCACGGCCCTGGCCGATCGCGGCGACGCCAGGGCCGAACTGGTTGTCGGTCTCAAATATCTCAAGGGCGACGGTGTGCCGGCGAGCGACAAGGATGCGGCGCGCTGGTTCGAGCGTGCGGCCAACGCCGGCAACGCGGTCGCGCAAAACCATCTGGGTGCGCTCTATCAGGCGGGACGAGGCGTGCCTGCCGACATGAACCAGGCCACACATTGGTATGAAGCTGCAGCGATGCAGGGCGACCGCCATGCCATGAGCAATCTCGCGGTGCTCTATGCGGGCGGTGGTGGCGGAACCAAGAATTTTGCCGAGGCAGCGCGCTGGTTCCAGCGCTCTGCCGAACTCGGCTATGTCGATGCGCAGTTCGATCTGGCTGTGCTGTTCGAGCGCGGCGATGGTGTTCCGCAAAGCCTGCTCGATGCCTACAAATGGTATTCCGTCGCGGCGGCCGCAGGTGATCCAGTCGCCAAGACGCGCGCCGACGCCATTGCGACACAGGTATCGTCGGAAGAACTGCAGGCCGCACAGATCGTGGCCGCAAATTTCAAGCCGCGCCCGATGAACCGCGCTACCAATGACATTCCGACCATGGCGGAGATACTGGCCTCGCGCTAGCGATCCCTATTGTGACGTCGCGCCCCAGCGCTGGAACGATGCCGTGCAATTGGGCGGCAATGTCCATTCGACCTTGTCTGCGTTCTTCGGCATGCCCTTGTAACCGGGGTTCAACATCGATTGCGACGCACGGATACCGATGGGCCAGCGTGATTTGATGAATGCGATCACGGCGACGATGTCATCGTCGCTCAGCCTTTTGTCGAAGGCCGGCATGAATGAGACGATTTCCTTCGGTGTTGTCGAGAACTTCCCGGTCTTGACGACCGTGAAAAGTTCGTCGTCGCCGTGCTGCCAGGTGTGGCCGGTGGAATCGTGCGCCGGAGCGCGGCGGCCCTCGTACTGATCGCGGAGTTGCCAGAGCGCCTGGCCCTGAAGCCTGCGGCCATGACAGTTCGCGCAGTTCTGCGCATAAACGAGTGCGCCTTGATCGGTCAGCGCGTCATTGTCGGCATCGGCAAAATGCGATGGCGCAGGTGTCGCCGCGATAACCGTCATGCCGGTAAAAGCCGGTATGGAAATCGTAGCGATCAACAGCAAGCGTCTCAGCAGCCTGGCTCCTATTTATCCAGTTTGCGCAGATCGTCGATAAGCGGATGGCCGGGGAGGTCGCCGGTCAAGAGTTCTTTGAACTTACCCTTGGGATCGATCACATAGATATAGGAGCTGTGATCCACCGTGTACTGGCCGTTGCCCAGGCTGCGGGGACGGTAATAGACGTGGAAAGACTTGGCGGCTTCCTCGATATCATCCGGCTCGCCGCGCAGCCCTGCGATCTTCGGATTGAAGGACTTCATGTAGTCCTTCAAGACCGCGGTCTTGTCGCGCGCGGGGTCAAGGGTGATGAACACGGCCTGGAAATCCTTGGCCTTGGGGCCCAGCGCATCGAAGGCAGCGCCGATCTGGCTCAAGGTCGTGGGACAGACATCCGGGCAAAACGTATAGCCGAAATAGATCAGCAGCCATTTGCCCTGATAATCGGTGTTGCTGACGGTCTTGCCATCCAGCGTCTCAAGCGAGAAGTGGCCGTTGACCGGCGGCGGCGTTTCGTCGTCGGCGAAAACGGCTACCGGGGCAAGCGCCATCGCCAGGATAAACCCGAACGTACGCGGTGCGCTGCGCAAGCTACGCATGTTTTCCCAATGTCTTGGGCAGAACCCGGATCTTCGCCATCATGCCGCCGTCCTCATGCTGAAGAATATGGCAGTGATACACGAAATCTCCCACGACAGGTCCGCGAAAATCCATGCGCACCTTGATGCTGGGGTATTTTCCGATCTGGTCCCAATAAGGCACCTGGTATGTGTCATAAAACTGGCGTTGCTCTTTCGGCACGGGCACGCCGTTGACCGCCAGTAGCAGGTAATGGATCTGGTGCATGTGGAATTCGTGCACTTCGGCCGCCTGGTTCTGAATGATCCAGTCCTCAACCGCGCCCTGGGTCGTGGTGATCGCCGGGGGATCGTTGACATCGAATTTCTTCGGTTGTTGTCCCTTGACCGTGATGAAGAAATTCACGCTCGCGGCGCCCTGATTGTGCGGCCCCTTTTTATCGACGTGGCTGAATGTCTCGGAGAAATAGAGATGGCGGACAACCGAAGGCTTGATCCGCTCAAGGCCCGAGAAACGTTGCGGATTGGCCGGGCCGGTCGCCTTTCCAACTCTCAGACCCAGCGGGTCCGCCGTCAACTGGATGTCGGCGATGGGGCGGCCGGGAAGGCTGTCGCCCAAGGGACCGCTGTCGATGGCGATGGTTGAGAGTCGGGCCATCCTCACATCGGCTGTCGGGGCTGTGACGATGAACTCGACGCGCCCGGCGGGCGGAATAAGGATATCGTTCTGAGTGACGATGACACCCTCATGTTTGCCGTCCTGCGATCCGGTCGGCACGCCGTCGAAACCCACGATTTGAAGCGGCTGCTGCACGCCGTCATAGGTAAGCTGGATGTGGAAGATGGAGTTCGCGGACGCGTTCACGACGCGCCAGAATTCTTTTTGACCCGCCTGCATCTTGACGATCGCCGGGCGATAGTTCGGAAAAGTCACCGGCACGTAGTTGAGCGACAGATCCCAGAACGGCTCGGGCCCCGGATCCTTTTCGCTGTTGACATTGCCCTGATAGATCGTGGGCATGTCGCGCAGAAGCAGCACGCGCTGCGGCAGGCCGACAACCGCGCCCTGAAGGTTTTCGATCCCTTCGACGACAATCGCGCCGCAGGCGCCGCCGTCAACGGCGATCGACGAGATGCCGTGCACATGCGGATGATACCAGTACATTCCCGGCGGCTCGTCCTTGGGAATGTGGATCGAATATTTGAAGGTCTCGCCCGAATTGATGAGCGTGCGGACCACTTCGTCGCTATGACAGGTCGGCGACGTATTGGTGCCGTGAAAATGGACGTTGACGGACGTCAACGTCATCACGGCGTTGCCGCAGACATCCGTGCCGTTCGATATTACTTCGGCGCCGTTGCCCGTGCCGACGGCAGGGAGCGTATTGGTGACCGTCATCTCGATCTTGTCGCCGGGATTGACGTGCAGGGTAGGGTTCTCAAGCCCGTCATCGGTGACAAAGCAGAAGAGCACGCGCCCTTCGTTGTCCACCGAGGTATGATAGCTGAAATTGATCTTTAGAACGCCGTTCTCGCTGAAAAGATCGGGTGGTGGCTGGACAGTCTCGCCCGGGCCCGGACGCGGACACACACCGCCGTCCTGCGCCGCGCGCGCGTGCTCCGGAACAAAGGCGCATAGAAAGAGCGCAAGAAGCAGCCACTGAATTCCGTTCCTCATGGGATACTCCTTGCTATCTGCTGCAGGCGTCGGGATCAGGTCTTGCCTTTCGGCAGAACCTCGATCTTGGCCATCATGCCGCCGTCCTCATGATCGAGGATGTGGCAGTGATAGACGAAGTCACCGACGACCGCGCCGCGGAAATCCATTTTCACCTTGATGTAGGGAAAAGTTTCCGAGATCCCATCCCAATAGGGAACCTGGAATGTATCGTGGAACTGTTGCTGATCTTTCGGGATCTTCACGCCGCTTATTTCTTCGACCAGGAAGTGGATCTGGTGAATGTGGAATTCGTGAACCTCTGCCGTGCGGTTCTGAATCGTCCACTCTTCGACCGCGCCTCTGTTGGTGGTGATCGCCGGCGGTTCATTGGGATCGAACAGCCGGTTCTGCTGGCCATCGACGGTGATGTAGAAGTTCACCGGTTCTGCGGCCGGCGGGCCAACTCTGTTCTTGCGGGGTGCGCCCCGCTTGTCCTTGGGCTCCATGATCGACGGAATTTCGAAGAAGTAGAGCAGCCTCTTGGCGGTGACCTTGGCGTCTTTGAGGCCCTCAAACCGCTGTTTGTTCAGGGGCTGCGTCGCTTGCGGCGTCTTCGGCAGATGGGGATTGTTCGTCAGCTCAATCTTGGCCAGCCGGCGCAGCGGATTGCTGTCCGAAGCCGGTCCACCCTCGATGCCCAACGTGAGGAAGCGCGCGTCCTTGATGCTTGCGTCCGGCGCCTGGACCATGAACTCCACGCGTCCTGCGGGCGGAAGCAGAACGTCGGTCTGGGTCACGATCGTGCCTTGCTGTGTACCGTCCTGCGAGCCGGTCGGAACGCCGTCGAAGCCCACGATCTGCAACTGCTGCGGAACGCCGTCATACACGACCTGGAGGTCCATGATCGTGTTCGCCGCCGCGTTGACCACTCGCCAGAACTCTTTGCTCCCGCTCTGCATCTTGATGATCGAGGGCTCATAATTCGGGTAGGCGACCGTTACATAGTTGATCGATGTGTCCCAGAAGGGGGCGACCGGGAAGTCATGCGAACTTCCGTTGATCCCCGTGCCAAGCTGTTCATCGCGCAGGATCAGGAATCGCTCCGGCAAACCGGCGACCGCGGGCTGGATATTCGCGATGCCCTCGATCTCGATCATTCCGGTGGCGCCGCCCTGCACGTTCTGCGACGAGGTGCCGTGGATGTGGGGATGGTACCAATAGAGCCCAGGAGGCTCATCGGTTGGTATCTTGAGCTTGTAGTCGAAGCTTTCGCCGGAATTGATCATCGTGAAGATCGTCTCGTCGCCATGACATTTGGGCGAGACGTTCAAGCCGTGGAAGTGCATGTTCACGGATGTCGTCGTCATATTCGCGTCACCGCAGATATTGGAGTCTACGGCGATCTTTTCCGATGCGCCGAGCGGCGCCGCGGGGATCTGATTTGTGACGTGGATGTTGATGGTATCGCCCGGGTTCACATGCAAGGTCGGCGATTCCATTCCGTCCGGCGTCACGAAGCAGAACAGCGTGCGGCCGGTGTCGTCCATCGAGGTGAAGTAGTTCAGCGAAACATTCAGAACACCGCCGCTGCTGAAGAGATCGGGCGGAGGCGTGACGACGCTGCCGGCGGCCGGCCTCGGGCAAACCCCGCCGTCTGCCAGCGCCTGGGCCGGCGCGAGCATGGCGAGGCAAAGCGTGAGCAACAGTCCTTGAAACACGCGTCTCATGCTTTTTCCCTCACCATTGTCATTCTGCGGCATTTGCGGGCGCGATGCTCTTGCTGCGCCTCGGCTCATCGATGAACAATTCTACACGGTTGCAACTTAGTCGCAATACCACAAATTATCCTTTTGGTATAATCGCTTCCTACACGTGACGGCCAAGGATACCTGTATTGACTTGTGCCAGACGGAGTATTGCCCTCTGGCCGTTGTAGTGCGACAGCCGGCATCGATGGTGGGGCTTCGCCAGACCACGACATGAACCAGGCAAAGAGGGGCATGGATCAGAAAGCGGAAAATCAAACGGGCAAGCGCGTCGCCCGCCTGAAGGTCGAGCATCATGCCTCTGCTCGCCAGTGGGCCTATCTGATCCTGGAAGAAGGCCAGACCGAAGGCGGCGTAAGCCGCTTCGTCGAGATGTTGCTGATCGCCCTGATCGTCAGCAACACGCTCGCCGTGATCCTGGAAACCGTGCCATCCCTCTACAACGATTATCGCGTGTTCTTTTCGGCGTTCGAGCAGATCACGGTCTACATCTTCGCCGTCGAATATTTCTTCCGTCTCTGGTCTTGCGTCGAAGATCCGCGAGTTGGGACGAAACATCCGATGCGGGGGCGTCTTCTGTTTGCGCTCCGGCCGATGATGGTGGTCGACCTGCTGTCTTTCGCACCCTATTTCATTGCGCTCGGCTTCGGCGCGGCCGTGGACCTGCGCGCGCTGCGTGTTCTGCGTCTTTTGCGCCTTCTCAAGATCGCGCGTTATTCTCAGGCAATGCCTGCGCTTCTGGGCGTTCTCTATTCCGAGCGCCGCGCGCTGTTCGGCGCGTTCATTCTCCTGATTTTTACGGTGTGCGTCACGGGTGAGGTGATGCATCTCATCGAAGGCGGCGCGCAGCCCAAGACCTTCGGCACGCTGCCGGGATCGATGTATTGGGCGATCACGACGCTCACGACCGTCGGCTATGGCGACGAAACGCCCATTACATGGGCCGGAAAGCTCTGGGCCGGCATCACCATGGTGACGGGTTTGGTGCTGTTTGCGTTGCCGGTCGGCATCATCGCGACGGGGTTCGTGAACGGCCTGCACAAGCGCGAATTCTCGATCACCTGGAGCATGGTCAAGCGCCAGCCGCTGTTCGATGGCTTCGAGATGGAGCCCACGCGGCAAATTCTCGATACGATGGGCGCCAGCGTCGTGCAGGATCACACCCGCATCGCGGTAGAGGGCCACAAGGCCGACATGTTCTATCTCATCATCTCCGGCAAGGCGCATGCGGAAGATGAGACAGGTACTTGGGATCTTGAGGCCGGCGATATGATCGGCGAAGAGGCGCTGAACGATCATGCGAATTACAAACACACGATCTGGGCGCGAACCGAGATGCGTATGATGAACCTGACGGGCGAGGATCTGCGGCGGCTCGCGCGCAAATATCCACTGCTCGGACAGCGTATCCGCAATGAGATTCCATGGTGAAGAGAGTGGGGAGCTTCTGTTGCCCGGTGCTCCCCGGAACCGCGCTTGGCTAACCTAGGTTAGGCAGCGAGGGCCATTTCGTTATCGTTGGCACCTGTACGAGTAGTCCGATAACGGCGGAACAACACCGGGCAAAAGAACCTTCTTTACACGTCCGTCGATCCTGTTTCGCCCCCACAGATACCCTCTTCACGAGAGGGCATGTGGTGGAGGCGCCGGGTACCGCCCCCGGGTCCGGTCCGCTTATTACAAGGCCGTTTATCGCCATAGCCGGGCAAGCCGGCAGGCATAATATAGGCCTCAAAAGTGAATTATTGAAGGTACAATCCGGCCAGAATCGACGGACCTGAAATGCGCCAGTATCACGACCTCATGGAGAAAGTGCTTAAGCAGGGCGTGGAAAAGCGCGACCGCACCGGCACCGGCACGCTCTCCGTCTTCGGCCATCAGATGCGCTTCGATCTGGCCGACGGATTCCCGCTTATGACGACCAAAAAGCTGTTCGTGAAGGCGATTGTCTACGAACTGCTCTGGTTTCTCGCAGGCGAGACCAATGTGCGTACCCTGCAGAAGAATGGCGTGACGATCTGGGACGAATGGGCCGATGCGAACGGTGAGCTTGGCCCGGTCTATGGCCATCAATGGCGCTCATGGCCGGACGGGCATGGTGGCACGATCGACCAGATCGCCAATCTGATTGCCGACATCAAACGCAATCCGGATTCGCGCCGTCTGATCGTCACGGCGTGGAATCCCGCGGACGTGCCGAAGATGGCACTTCCGCCCTGCCATTGCTTGTTCCAGTTCTATGTCGCGAACGGAAAGTTGAGCTGTCAGCTCTATCAACGCTCCGCCGATATTTTCCTTGGCGTGCCATTCAACATCGCCAGCTATGCGCTGCTGACGATGATGGTCGCGCAGGTGACGGGCCTGAAGCCCGGTGAGTTCATCCATTCCTTCGGCGACGCGCACCTTTATCTCAACCATCTCGATCAGGCGCGCGAGCAGCTTTCGCGCCGGCCTTATCCGCTCCCGGCAATGCGCATCAATCCGGCGGTGAAAGACATTTTCGCCTTCCGCTATGAGGATTTCGCGCTGGAGAATTATCAGGCGCATCCCACGATCCGGGCAGAGATCGCGGTCTGATCGTTGGAAAAGCCGGCAAATCGAGACATGAAAGCCTGCACCATCCGCTTAGCTCAAAAAGGCGACGAAACGCTGATCGTCGCGCTGCTGCGCGAGCTTGCGGAATACGAAAAGCTACTCGACCGTTTTCACATCACACCGGAGGTCGTGACGCGCGACTATCTTTCGGCTCAGCCTTTGCTGTTCTGCGATCTTGCGTTCGAAGGCGACAAGCCCGCGGGTATCGCGACGTGGCACTGGACTTATGGAAGTTTCGCCACAAAACAAAAAATTTATCTCGCGGATCTATTCGTTCGCCCCGAATTTCGCGGCAGGCAGTATGGCAAGGCGCTGATCTCCAATCTTGCAAGACGCGTGATCGCGCAGGGCGGCATTGGGATCGACTGGGAAGTGCTCGACTGGAACAAACCCTCGATCGATTTCTACGACAGCATCGGCGCCACTTCGATCAAGAACTGGATCGCCTACAATCTCTCGGGCGAGGCGCTGGAGAGGTTGGCGAAGTCGTGAGCATCGTGTCTCTCGTCGTCGCAATGGCCGACAATGGTGTCATTGGAAAAAATGGCGCGCTTCCCTGGCACATCCCGGAGGACATGCGTCACTTCAAGGCGCTCACCGTCGGAAAGCCCTGCATCATGGGCCGCAAGACGTGGGACAGCCTGCCAAGAAAGCCGCTGCCGGAACGGGAAAACATCGTCGTGGCGCGTGACCACGCATTTCGTGTGGAGGGCGCGGTGGTTGCGCATACCGTTGAGGAGGCATTTGCACACGCGGAAGGCGCAGCGGAGATCTGCGTCATCGGCGGCGCTGAGATTTATAAGGCTGCACTCCCGCGCGCGACACGTATCGATCTTACGGAAGTTCACCGCGCTTTCGATGGAGATGCCGTACTTCCGCGCTTCGACACAGCAGTCTGGCGTGAAACCGCACGCGACGAACACGAAACGGCTGACGGGTTGCGCTACAGCTACGTCACGCTGGAGCGGCGTTAAACTGCCCGTTTAGGGACAATTCATGAAATGCGATTTCACGCAGACAACTGCGGCGGCGTCCTGTTTCTGAATCTGGTCGGACGAGAGCTTTGCGGCGAGTTCCTGCCGCTTCGAAGCAGCCTGTGCAAATCCGTTCTGCTCCGCGATCTTGTACCAGCGATAGGCATCGGCATCGCCGCGGGGCACGGCATTTCCGGTTTCATACATCGTGCCCAATTCGAATTGCGCGAGGCCGCTTCCATTCCACGATGCCGTGCGGAAATCTTTCAACGCCTCGCCGGAATTCTGTTGAATGCCTCTGCCTTCAAGAGCGGCTTTGCCAAGATAGGCCTGGGCGGTCGGGTCCAGAGTTTTCGCCGCCTCCCGCCACAGGGAGATGGCCTTGGCGGTGTCCTGCTGCACGCCTTTACCCTCGAAATAGGCTTCGCCGAGATTCGCCTTGGCAGTCGGATTGCCGGTATCGGCCGCATTCTGCCAGAGCGCGATGGCATGGGCGGGGTCGGAGGCGACGTCTTCACCGTTGAAATACATGTTTCCGAGGTTGACCATCGCGTTCGGAAAATTCTGATCGACGGCTTTCTGGTACCAGCTGATCGCTTGTGCGGGGTCGCGCGCAGCCCCTTTGCCGCTTTCATAGGATTGTGCAATCCAGGCTTGGGCCGGCGCTTCTCCCTTGTTGGCGGCTTCGAGATACACCGGAAACAATGCCTGGCGGCCGCACTCCGTCTGAAGGTTTTCCATAAGGTAGTTTGCAACCCGTGCTTCCTGCCCGCCTTGGCTCAACACAGCGGGCAGGGCGAAAATTCCGCCGAACGCAACCCACATCAGGGCACCTTCGAGGATCCGTTCTTCGACGTGCCCGTTATACTGAGCCATCGTATCGCGCGCGGATTTGCATCCGTCGGTATTGAAGTTCGGCGCCGTGCTGTCGAGCTTGGAAACAAGCTCCGCACCATCCATTGCACTCGCGTTCTGAACCGATACGAACAGGAAAACAGGCGCGAACAGAATCGCGCAGAGCTTCTTCGACATCGCGGCTGCCCCAAAAACGGGGGGAGCAAACACTGTCCCTTCCCTTGAATCAACCGGCGGCTGCGCGGGGTCGTCCCGTGCCCACTTGCGCGCAATTCGGGCTCGGATAGCCTTAACGCACGCCATCGTAGCCGAGGAAACGCCATGTCGCTCCGCGAACTCACCGCCGGTTTGAGATTCCCTGAAGGTCCCGTCGCGATGGACGACGGTTCCGTCATTGTCGTCGAGATGGGAGCCGGCCGCATCACGCGTGTGAAGCCGGATGGATCGAAGCACAGCGTCGCGGAGCCGGGCGGCGGACCGAACGGTCTCGCGATCGGCCCCGATGGCGCGCTTTATGTCTGCAACAATGGCGGCAATTTCGAAATTCATGACCGCGACGGGTTGATGATCCCGGGTCACACACCGCCGTCCCACAAGGGCGGACGCATCGAACGCGTCAATCTTTCGACCGGAAAGGTCGAGGTGATCTATTCCGAATGCGACGGCGAGAAATTGCAGGCGCCGAACGATCTGGTGTTCGACCAGCATGGCGGCTTCTGGTTCACCGATCACGGCAGCACCAACGACAGATATCGCACTCACGGCGCTCTCTATTACGCCAAGGCCGACGGCTCGAAGATCACCAAAGTGCTGCGCGAGTTGCTTTCGCCCAACGGCGTCGGCATGTCGCCGGACTACAAGACGGTGCACTATGCGGAGACATTTCCCGCGCGGTTGTGGAGTCTATCGTTGACCGCACCCGGCGTTGGCGCGCCGCCGGCTGGATTTACGCCTGCGAATTTCGAAGGTGCGTTTCCGGGTCTTGCCTATTTCGATTCGCTGGGCGTTCAGGCCGATGGTGGCGTGTGCGTCGCGACGATCCTGGCCGGCGGCATCTCGACCTTCTGGCCGCACGACAAAAAATTCGAACATACGCCGCTGCCCGATCTGCTCGTCACGAATATCTGCTGGGGTGGAAAGGACATGAAAACCGCGTTTATCACGATGTCTTCCACCGGCAAGCTCGCCACGATGGAATGGCGCTCGCCCGGCCTCAGACTCGCCTACAACGCCTGATGCGGCATTATTCCAGCACGATTTTCGGGGCAGTACGCGCCGGTGTGCTGAGCGTTTTCGCGACTTCCGACGCGACGGCGAGATAAGCTTTCGCCTCGGCGCTGTCCGGTGCGCTCGCGGTCACGGGTGTTCCCGCATCGGAGAGTTCGCGGATTACGCCGACCAACGGCACTTCGCCGAGGAACGGCGCACCCATCGCGCGTGCGGTTTCCCTTGCACCGCCATGTCCGAAAATATGCGTCTCATGTCCGCAATTCGGGCAGACATAGGTGCTCATATTCTCAACGATGCCAAGGATCGGCACATAGGTCTTTTCGAACATCGCAATCGCTTTGCGCGCATCGATCAATGCCAGATCCTGCGGTGTGGAAACGATGATCGCACCTTTCAGCGGAAAACGCTGCGCCATGGTGAGCTGGGCGTCGCCGGTTCCGGGCGGCATATCGACTACCAAGATGTCGAGCGGCGCCCACTGGACGTCGTTCATCATCTGCGTCAGGGCGCTTTGCACCATCGGGCCACGCCATACCATCGGCGTTCCTTCATCGACCAGGAAGCCGATGGACATGGTTTTGATGCCGAACTTCTCGATGGGCTTGAGCTTGTGATTTTCGGTCTCTGGCTTCTCGCGGATGCCGAGCAATCGCGGCACCGAAGGGCCGTAAATGTCTGCGTCCAGGAGACCGACCTTAAGTCCCTGACGCGCGAGGCCCAACGCGAGATTGACCGCCACCGTCGACTTGCCCACGCCGCCCTTGCCGCTTGCGACGGCAACGATCGACCCGACGCCGGGGATTCCTTGCGATGACGGCGCGGCGTGTGGAGCGTGTCCGCCTTGCGGTTTTTGCTGTCTCGCCTGATGTGCCGTCAGGACTGCGGTCACGGACAGAACGCCGGGTACCGCGTTGACGGCATCTTCGCAGCGCTTGCGAAGCGGCTCGGCATCGCGTCCGCGCGCCGGATCGACCTCGAGCGCGAAGCCGACATGACCACCTTTGACGACCAGTCCTTCGATCATGCCGGAGGCAACGACGCTCTTTCCGCTCGCCGGATCGATGATGGTCTCCAGTGCTTTCAGCACATCTTCGCGTGTCGCCGCCGCCATGTCCTGATGCCGTTCCTGATGCGAGAAAAGCCTAGGGATTTGCGCCCCGCCGCCGGTTCCTCATATAACCGCCGCACCTTGGGAAACCAAGGAAATGAGAGCGCTTCCGTATGCCTTGGACGAACCAGAATGGCGGTGACGACGCGGGTCCCGAAAGACCGCGCGGACCGTGGGGGCAGAACGCCTCCGGTGGCGGCAATTCGCGCCCGCCGTCCAGCGTTTCGGATTTTCTGAAACAGGCTGCCGAGGGATTGCGTCGCCTGGTGCCTGACGGACCGTTCACCACGCGCTCGCTTGGCCTCATCGCGCTGGTTTTCCTGGGGCTCTGGATCGCCAGCGGCGTCTATTTCGTCCGTCCCGATGAGGAAGGCGTGGTGCTGCGCTTCGGTGCCGTGAGCGCGATCTCCGATTCCGGTATGCGCTATCATCTGCCCTGGCCGATCGAGGTCGCCTACACGCCGAAGGTGAAGAACGAGAACAAGATCATCATCGGCTATCAGCCGGCCGATTCCAGCGAAGAGAATTCGCAGACCTCGGACGTGGTCGAGGAAAGCCATATGCTGACCGGCGACGAGAACATCGTCGACATCAACTTCACGGTCTATTGGAAGATCAAGGACGCGCCGGCGTTTCTGTTCAACGTCCCGCAACCGCAGGAAACGACGATCAAGGCCGTCGCTGAAAGCGCGATGCGCGAAGTGGTCGGCGAAACCCAGATCGAACGCATCCAGACCTCGGAGCGCGAGCAGATCCAGCTGCGCGTGCGCGACTTGATCCAAAAGACGCTCGATTCCTATCAGATGGGCGTCATGGTCACGCGCGTGCAGATGCTGAAAGCCGACCCGCCCGGCGAAGTGATCGCGTCGTACAGAGATGTGCAGAGAGCGAAGGCGGACCAGGACAGCAAACGCAACGAAGCGGAGGCCTACGCAAACAGGATCATTCCGCAGGCACGCGGACAGGCGGCGCATATCGTTCAGGACGCGGAAGCCTATCGTCAGCAGGTGATTGCCGAAGCGGGCGGGCAGTCGAAACGTTTCCTCTCCGTCTACGCCGAGTACAAGAAAGCGCCCGCTGTCACGCGCAAGCGCATCTATCTGGAAACGCTGAGCGGCGTGCTCGCACCGATGAACAAGGTGATCGTGGACGACAGCGCGAAGGGCGTCGTGCCGTATTTCCAGCTGCCGTCGATGCAGAAGCCGCAGATGCCGCCGCCGCAACAGCCGCGTGCATCCTCCGACACGGTGGTCGCGGCACCCGATCAGGGGGCGAGCCAATGAGCCGCAACCTCGCGATCGCCGCCGGATCTGTCGCCGTTTTCGTGCTGATCGCGATCCTGTCCTGCGTCTATACGATCTATCCGACGGATCAGGTGTTGCTGACCGAATTGGGCGCGCCCAGGGCCGTCATCACCGATGCCGGGCTGCACTTCAAGGTGCCGTTCCTGCAATACGCCAATTTCATGCCGCGGCAGCTTCTCAATCTGGAAGCGCCGAGCGAGGAAGTGATCGCGCAGGACAAGAAGCGTCTGGTGGTCGATGCCTTCGCGCGCTGGCGTATCGTCGATCCGCTTAAATTCTACCAAGCGGTGCCATACGCAAGCCAGGAGGCGGCGGAAGGTTTGCTGACGCCGATCCTGTCTTCGAACATCCGCCGCGTTCTCGGCTCGCAGAATTTCGCGACTGTCCTGTCCGAAAAGCGCGACCGGCTGATGCAGGACATTCGCGACAACATGAATCAGGAAGCGCGTGATTTCGGAATCGTGGTCGTCGATGTGCGCATCCGCCACGCCGATCTTCCACAGGCCAACAGCGACGCGATCTATCAGCGCATGCAGAAAGAGCGTCAGCGCGAGGCCAATGAATATCGCGCCGAGGGCGACGAGACGGCGCAACGCGTACGCGCGCGCGCCGAACGGGAAGTGACAGTGCTGCTCGCCGAAGCCACGCGCGAATCGGAGATCCTGCGCGGCCAGGGCGATGCGGAAAAAACCCGCATCCTTGGCGTGGCGTTCAGCCAGGATCCGGATTTCTTCGCGTTCTATCGCTCCATGCAGGCCTATCAGGACGCGCTCAAGGGCGACACCACGACGCTGATCCTGTCGCCGAACAGCGAGTTCTTCCGCTATTTTGGCTCCGGCGGCGGCGCGGCAGAGGGCAAGCGCAAGTAGGTCCTGGTGCGCATAGCTCCCTAACGCAGATGTCAGGTGCTTCTGGCCCAAATTCCTTCACTTTTTGGGGTGAAATATCTTATGGTTTGTTCCCGTTCCGTTTTGAGGCGTATTTGAATGTTTGCGCGTTCGTTCGTCTGTTCGTGTCTGATTGCTGTCGCCGTTCTGACTGCGCCGCTGTCGCAAGCCGTCGCCCGAGGTGCGCCTGATTCCTTCGCCGATCTGGCCGACAAGTTGTTGCCGACGGTTGTAAGCATCGCGACAAGCCAGACCTTGAAGCCGGGCAATGCGCAGCCGGGTTTGCCGAAACTCCCGCCCGGTTCACCGCTCACCGATCTGTTCAAGGATTTCCTGGAGCCGCAAAAAGCGGCGCCGCGTCATGTCACCTCGCTCGGCACCGGCTTCATCATCGATCCTTCCGGACTGATCGTCACCAACAACCATGTCATCGAGGATGCGGAGCACATCACCGCGACTCTGAACGACGGAACCGTGCTTCAGGCCAAATTGATCGGCCGCGATGAGAAGACGGATCTTGCATTGCTCAAGGTGACACCGAAAAAGCCGCTGCCTGCCGCGAAGTTCGGCGACAGCGATCATGCGCGTGTCGGCGATTGGGTGATCGCGATCGGCAATCCCTTCGGCCTGGGCAGCACGGTCACCGCCGGCATCGTGTCGGCGCGCAATCGCGATATCCAGGCAGGCCCCTATGACGAGTTCATCCAGACCGACGCGCCGATCAACCGCGGCAATTCCGGCGGACCGCTGTTCGACATGGACGGCAATGTCGTCGGCGTGAACTCGGCGATTTACTCGCCATCGGGCGGTTCGGTCGGTATAGGCTTTTCGATTCCCTCCAATCTCGTGCGGGACGTGGTCGCCCAGCTTCGCGCGCACGGCACTCTGCAGCGCGGCTGGATCGGTGTCCGCATTCAGCCGGTCACGAGCGATCTCGCCGAAGGTCTAGGGCTCGCATCCGCGACGGGTGCGCTGATTACGGATGTGACGCCGCAGGGTCCGGCCGCCAAGGCCGGCATCGCCAACGGCGATCTGGTGACGGCGTTCGACGGCAAGACCATCGGGGACTCGCGCGCGCTGCCCAGGTTCGTCGCCGACACGCCCATCGGCAAGACGGTGCCGGTCGACATCCTGCGCAAAGGCAAGAAGCAGACCATGCGGCTGACCGTGGCCAAGCTCGTGGACGATAAGCCGGCGCGCGCGTCATCGCCGCAAAAAGCAGCGCCGCCTCCGCCCAAAACTCAATCGCGGCTTTCGGGATTGGGGCTGTCGCTGGCGCCCATCGACAACGATGCACGCGCGCAATTCAAGATTCCGGGCGGTATTCAGGGCGTGCTTGTGACCGACGTATCGCCCGACAGTACGGCATGGGAGAAGAACATCCGCTCCGGCGACGTGATCGTTCAGGTCGCCGGCCAGAGCGTGCGCACACCGGCGGATGTGACGCAGCGTATCGAAGCCGACGCCAAGGCGGGCAAGAAGGTCGAGCTGATGCTGGTCAATCGCGGCGGCGATCTGGCCTATATCGCGCTGAAGCTCGGCTAGAGTTCGACGATCTCGTCGTCGCGATAGCCCTGCAAATAAAGCAATGCGCGAAGATCGCCGTGCGTGACGCGCGCGGCGGCCGCTTCGGCCACGACGGGCTTGGCATGATAGGCGACGCCCAGCCCGGCGCGACGGATCATATCCAGATCGTTGGCGCCGTCGCCGACAGCGAGCGTATCGGCGAAATCGATTCTGAGCCTTTGTGTTTCGGCTTCAAGCGTCGCGAGTTTCGTTTCACGGCCGAGGATCGGCTCGCGTACCTTGCCGGTGAGTGCCGATCCGTCATCGAGCAGCACATTGCCCTGATGATCGTCAAAGCCCGCAAGCTCAGAGACACGCTGCGTGAAATAGTTGAAGCCGCCGGAGACCAGCAGGGTTCGCGCGCCATGCGCCTTCATGGTCGCAACCAGGGCCCTGGCGCCGGGATTGAGTCGCACGCGTTCGGTGTGGGTGCGTTCCAGCGCGCTGACCGGCAAGCCCTTGAGCAGGCCGACGCGTTCGCGCAGCGCGCCCTCGAATTCGATCTCGCCGCGCATCGCGCGTTCGGTGATGGCCGCGACATGCGGCTTGAGCCCCGCTATGTCGGCAAGCTCGTCCAGGCATTCGCAGGATATGATTGTGGAATCCATATCGGCGACGAGCAGCTTCTTACGCCGGCGCGCCAGCGGCACCACATTGATATCGACGTTGTCGGGACCGGAGATCTTGCGGGCTGTCCGAAGTATCTCGCCCGGATCGCCGCCGAACGCGATGTCAAAGGATCGGTCGCGCGACAACCATGCCGCTTCGCCGAGGCCGCGCAATTTCTCCGCCAGCATCGGCGCGTCATCTGCGATAACATTCAGAACATGAGAGAATCGTTCCGGCACACAAGCGCCCCATGACCGTCGATGCCGTGCTTATTGCAGGGCCGACCGCGAGCGGCAAGTCGCGTACGGCGCTTGCGCTGGCGAAGGCTGTCGATGGCATCGTGATCAACGCGGATTCGATGCAGGTCTATCGCGAAGCGCCGATCCTGACCGCGATGCCGTCCGATGAAGACAGGCAAATGGTGCCGCATCTGCTTTACAGCCATGTCAGTGTTCATGAACCCTATTCGACGGGGCGCTATCAAGGCGACGCCATCGAGGCGCTCGCCCAAGCGCGCCGCGCCGGGAAACTTCCCATCTTTACAGGCGGCACCGGGATGTATTTTTCTGTGCTGACGGACGGCATCGCCGACATTCCGAAGACTCCCGCCGGGATTCGCACGCGCGTTCGCGCGCGGCTGGACGAGATCGGCGTTGCCAACCTGCACGCAGAGCTCGCAACGCGCGATCCGGAAACGGCGGCGAAACTCCGGCCCAGCGATCCTCAGCGCGTGATGCGCGCTTATGAGGTGCTCGAAGCCACTGGGCGTCCGCTCGCGCACTGGCAACGTGAATCGGGAAAGCCTGTGCTCTACGGTCTCAACCTCGCGCGGTTCGTGATGGATGTCCCGCGTGCCGAGCTTCGTGCGCGTATCGAAACGCGATTTAGGGCGATGCTCGCAGAGGGTGCTTTGCAAGAAGCGGGTGCTCTCCGCGGGCTCGATACAGCTCTGCCGGCGGCAAAGGTTCTTGGGCTGCGCGAGCTTTGGGCTTTGCAGGACGGCGCGCTTTCGGAAGCGGCAGCTGTCGAACTGGCTGTCACCGCTACGCGCCAATACGCCAAGCGCCAGTCGACCTGGTTTCGCAACCGGATGGCGGATTGGGATCGTTTGGGTAAAATGGACGTGAATGACATCGTACGACGATTGGTTGGACGTTAAGCGATGAGCCGATTTTTCAAGTTGCTTTTTGCGTCTGTGGTGGGCGCGCCAATCTTGGCCGGAGGACCGGCCGTGGCAGCGCCTCAAGAAGTGTTATGTTCAGCCGCTCTGCGTCCAGAGGAGATATTCCGAAACGAATATTGCGATGCTTTATCGGAAATGCACGAATCGAAAGTCCCGTTGGACAGCCACGCAGACAGCAGCGAAGCGTATCGGTTTCTCTGGTTCAGGTCGTTTGCACCGGCAGTTATTGTAAGAATAGATGTACTGCATAATGGGACGGGAACACTAACACTGCACTCGGACCGAACGATTACATCCCTTCGGGGAGTGGACTTGGTGATTGCCGAACTCCCAATCAATTCGAAGGGTTTGTTAAACCGTAAGCAGGTCGCTGAATTTCGAAAACTGATTGCGACTGAGAACTTTTGGAAATTGCCGTCCCAATTTCATCTGGACATGGGATTTGGTGCGCTTGGGACTCCGATCCCGAAAGGCCAGGGCATAGTCGTTTCTGATGGCGCGCAATGGGTGATCGAAGGACAGAGCAAAACGCGGTACCATCTCATTGGTGATGAAGGCAGCCTTCCGGGACCGGTCTGGAACATTGGTCTGGCCATGCTTCATCTGGCGCAAGACACAAATCCTTCCTGGCTTATGGGACAAGTCTATTGACGACTTACACGTCCAAAGATGCCGATCTTGAAATTGTCCGCCGCAAACGCATCGCCGTTATCGGCTATGGCAACCAAGCCCATGCCCATGCGTTGAACATGCGCGACAGCGGTGTGAAAGACATCGTCGTTGGTGCGCGTTCCGGCGCCAGTGCTGACAAAGCAAAGGCCGATGGCTTCCACGTACGTTCAAATGAGGAAGCCGTGCGCGGCGCCGATGTCGTCGTGCTCGGCGCGCCAGATGAGAAGCTGCCCGATATCTATGCGAGCGATCTCGCGCCCAACATGAAGAAAGGCGCCGCGCTTCTCTTCATCCACGGTTTCGCACGGCATTTCGGATTCATCGAGCCGCGCGCCGATCTCGATGTCGTTATGGTTGCGCCTGCCGGTCCTGGCACGGCGCTGCGTGCGAATTTCATCAATGGTGACGGCTATATTGGGCTCTTCGCCATCGACCGCGATGTCACCGGCACGGCGAAGGCGCTTGCGCTCTCCTATGGTGTGGCCATCGGCTGTGGCGCTGGATTGATCGAAACCAGTTTCCGCGAGGAGACCGAGACTGATTTGTTCGGCGAGCAGACGGTTCTGTGCGGCGGTTCCGCGGAACTGGTACGCGCAGCGTTCGACACGTTGGTCGAAGCCGGTTACGCGCCGGAGCTCGCCTATTTCGAATGTCTGCATCAGCTCAAGCTGCTGGTCGATCTGATGCATGCGCGTGGGATCGCGGGCATGTACAAAGCGATCTCCAACACCGCGGAATACGGCGCATACAAAACGGGGCCGCGCATCATCAACGATGCGACGCGGATGGAGATGAAGCGTGTGCTCCACGATATCCAGTCCGGCCGCTTCGCGCGCGACTGGATGGACGAGAGCAAGTCCGGCGGTGAGGTATTCGAGACCATGCGCAGACAGGCGGCCGCCCATCCCATCGAGGATGTGGGCAGCCGCCTGCGCACCATGATGCCCTGGATTTCGAAAAAATAGCGAAGCGCGTCACGCTTTCGCGGGTTTGATCTCGCGCACTTCAAAGTGCGCAAAGCCGTCCTGATTCAACCGCGCCTTTTCTTCTGCTTCCAATGCGGTCGGCTGAGCGGTTATGTACACAAAAGCCAGCGTTCCGTCGGCATGAAAATAACGAATCTCGAAATCGGTCATTCGACCTCCCTTCGCGATTTTCGGAATGCCCGTTCGACCTGTTGAAAACGCACGGCCTGTGGCGCGCCAAGGAACTTTTTGTGTTCAAAAAAAGAAGGAAATGCGGCGGCAGCGCCGATGTTTACCGGCGTCCATGCTATAATTCCATTCGGAAAAAAGCACAGCCGCGCTGCTACGCGACGGTCTCCGGCTCGCGCTGATGCACGCTATCGGATGCATGTGTGTGATGATCGTCATGCGCATGCGCGTCGTGCGCCGCATGGTCGCTCACGATGTCGTGGGCAGAATGATCGTGCGCCGGCAAGGTGCCGGCTTCATCGCCGTCTGCTTCGTCATCCGCATCGCTGTCGGCTTCGGTAGCGGCGTCATCTTCTGCATCCTCGGCTTCCGCCGCATGCTCTTGCGCATGCGGGTGGTGACCGTGCCCGTGATGGTTGTCCGCATGCTCCTCGACCGCATGATGTTCGTGCTTTTGGTGCGCGTCTTCGTGATGGCCATGGTCCTCATGCGCAGGCGCAGGATCGGCATGGGCGTCATGACCATGATCGTCACGGCCTTCGTTATGATGGCCATGATCCTCGTGGACGGGAGCGGGAGGCGCGTGGTCGCCATGATCGCTACGGCCATGGTCGTGACGCCCGTGCCCGTCCTGAAGCACCGGGTCTATGGCGACGATGTCCGCGGCGGACATCGCGACCTCCATGGCGAAATTGCGCAGTGAGGAAATACGCCGTCCGGCAACGAACCAGAGCAGCAGGCCGAAGCCGATCAGGACACGGTATAGAACGACAAGCACGCCGAGCCCGAGATTGGCGCCGTTGGTCTCGACCGGTGTTGCCCGAAGATGGAAGACTTCCGGAACACCGAGCAGCAAGCCGCCGGCCAGCTGGTCGGCGGTGAAGCGCATGACCGTATCCTGCGACACCGAACCGTTGGGCACGAGCTTTCCGGCATTTTCGAAAATCACGGCACCGTTCGGTGCTGCGTGCGTATACGCGATGCACAGCGCGGGCAGCGACGCCACAAACAGCAGCAATCCGGTGAACAACAAACCGCGCGACACGCCCAGATAGTGGATTTCGGCCTTCTCTTCTTCCTGCACGGCTTCGGCCACGATTCCGGAGATGTCGTTCGCCAGGCCCACGCGCTCATGCAACAGCCAGCGCATTTTCCGCGGCGAGATGCGAAGCCCGTCGAACAGGCCATGCGACGTTCCGCCGAGGCCGAATAGAAGGAACAGGGCCGCATTCACGAGCAGAAGGATCGCGTAAAACAGCATGTTGCCGGACAGGTCGGGAGAAAGCGCGGGCCCGAATGTCCCGGGAAGCATGTTCGAAATCAGATCCGGCCGTTTCAGGATCGCGTAGACGAAGCCGCCGATCAGCACGGCGTTAACCAGGAAAAAAACGATAAAAAAGTTGCGGCCTATTCTGCTCTGCAACATACGACACCCCAACACGCGACCCGTGACGGCACAGTTACAGAAAAATCGCGACGAGTCTTATCAATCTTCCATGAAGACCCTGTTCCGGCGGGGACGCGGTCTCGATTGTACGTTGCGTTAACGTCAATTGAGCCAGCCTATCCCTGTGATATCGCGCGATTCTTTCCCGTCCTCGCCGGCGCCGGGAAATGGGCGGCTCTAGTCGATGATGTGGTAGACCGGCGCCTTTTCCATCGTCCATTTGCCCGTTTCGCGGTCATATTGCGAAAGCGTGAAGCAGTGCCAGTCCTGATCGTCCAGCTTGGGATGGTCGGCGCGATAATAGTATCCAGGCCAGCGCGTCTCGGTGCGAAATAGAGTGTGTTGCGTCACCGATTCCGACGCCAGAACGCGATGTTGCAATTCCCAGGTGCGCTGCAATTGGTGCAGGTCTTCCGCGCCGATATGCGCGAGGTCTTCCTTCAGCATGCCCAGCAGCTCGAGACCGCGCATCAGCATCGGTTCGTTGGTGGTGTAGTTCGCGCCGATGCCGCCGACATATTCGTCCATGATCTTTTCGAGACGCTGCAGACCGTGGATCGGCAGCAGATAGCTGGGCGACACGGTCCCCGCGACGATCTCGTTGCGGCCAACGGCATAGGTTTCGAGCGGCTGATAGACGGTCTTCTTCAGGCCTTCGACTTCCGCTTCGCTGACTTCGGGCCGGTCGTTGCCCATGTCGAGCACATAGTTCACCGCGGCTTTCGCGGCGATGCGGCCTTCGGTGAAAGAACCCGATGAGAATTTGTGGGCCGTTCCGCCGATCGTATCGCCAGCGCCGAACAGGCCCTCGACAGTCATCATGCGGTTATAGCCCCACTGGTATTCGTCCGGCGCGTAGTCCGACGGGCCGCTCGACCATGCTCCCGAACACGTCGCATGCGAACCCATCACGTAGGGCTCCGACGTCGTAAGTTCGGGGTTGATGTGCTTGGGGTCGATGTTTTGCGACGCCCACACCACTGCCTGACCGATGGTCATGCCGAGGAAGTTTTCCCAGCCGACGGTTTCCTTGTGCGGATCCTGGAACGCTTCCTTTGTCACCATGCGGATCGGACCGCGGCCGGCCTTGGTCTCTTCGAGGAAGGCGTGATTGCGCAAACAGGTCGGCACCGGATGATGGTCGACGTAATCGCCGATGGTCTCGCGCAATTTGTCGAACCAGCGCGTCTCGTATTCTTCGCCGTAGGCGTTCTGCGTGTAGGTCTTGAGATGCAGGAAGTATGCGCCGACCGGGCCGTAGCCGTCCTTGAACCGCGTCAGCACGATGCGGTTTTCCATCTGCATCATCTTGGCGCCCGCGAGGATCGGCAGCGCATAGGCAGACGCACTGCTCCAAGGCGCATACCAGGTGCGGCCCATGCCTTCACCCACGGAGCGCGGCTTGAAGATATGCGACGCGCCGCCTGCGGACACGATCACCGCTTTCGCGCGGAAGACATAGAAATCGCCGGTGCGCACGTTGAAGCCCACGGCGCCCGCGACGCGATTGGGCTTCTTCGCATCCATCAGAAGATGCGTGACCATGATGCGGTTGTAGATCTCGGTCGCGGCCTTGCGCGCCGCCTCCGCGACGATGGGCTTGTAGCTCTCGCCGTGGATCATGATCTGCCACTTGCCCTCGCGCTGATACCGCCCGGTCTCCGGGTCGCGCATGATGGGAAGGCCCCATTCCTCGAACTTGTGCACGGTGGAGTCGACGTGGCGGGCGATGTCGTAACCCAGATCCTCGCGCACCAGTCCCATCAGATCGTTGCGCGCATAGCGCACGTGATCTTCCGGCTGGTTCTCGTTCCACTGCATGCCCATGTAGCAGTTGATCGCGTAGAGGCCCTGGGCGACTGCGCCGCTGCGCTCGATGTTCGCCTTCTCGACACAGACGATCTTCAGATCGCGGCCCCAATAGCGCGATTCATAGGTCGCGCCGCAGCCCGCCATGCCGCCGCCAATGACGAGAATATCGGAATCGACGAAGTGTGTTTTTCTGCGGCTGAAGAGGGCCATCAGGGCACTCCCGGCTTGAGTTTGTCCGGCGTGAGCGCGGGAAGCCTGGCAATATTGAGCGCTTCGGGCTCGTGCGCGAGTTCCTGGTTCTTCAGCGCGTCGGCGGATGGACGTTCATATTCGCCAGCGGATTTGATCGAACCCCATGGGGTGGTGCGGATCGGCGAGACGAAGTTCTTCTCGCGGCCATCGCGGAATTTGAGCTTCCACGAGATCGTCCCCTTTTCTTCTTCGCGCAGCGTTCGCACGCTGTGACCGAGTGGTGCGAAATCGGCATAGCCGCGCACATCGATTGCATGCTGCGGACAGGCCTTCACGCAGGAATAACACTCCCAGCAGAAATTGGGCTCGATGTTGAACGCACGGCGATAGGTCTCGTCGATATGCATGATGTCGGACGGGCAGATGTCGACGCAGTAGCCGCAACCGTCGCATTTCGTCATGTAAACGAATGTGGGCATGGTGTTTTGCCGTTCAGTAATGGTTGGGTTGTGTTCTGGCACTTCCGAGCGTGGCGGGCTTTTCGACAGGCGGCGGAAGATTGGCGCGAGAGCCGTTGGCTTCCTCGACACGCTTCTGGAACGCTGCCGCCGGCTTGTAGAACATGTGCGAGAATTTCGACCACGGCACGGAGCCAAACAGGACCAGCGCCGACAGCAGATACAATCCGAGCGCGACGTCCCACCAATCGCTGCCGCTCGATTCCAACCCCGACCAGATCAGCGCCAGCGTCGTGTTCGCGAGAAGCGAGAGGATAAAGAGATCCGCGCGCACGACGCGGAAGGGCGAATTGCCTTCCGCCGAAACATCGACGCGGATGAAGAACCAGAACCAGTAGCCGCCGATGCACACCAGAGCCGCTCCGATATGCCATAGGATCGGCCACAGCGCAGGTGTCTCCACATCGGGTGTCGGATAGACGAACACCATGACGATGGTGGAAATCACATAGGCGAGAAACCCGTACATCGTCAGCAGATGCGCGAGCCTGCGCCGCGTGCTGCAGAACTCGCCCGCGGCCAGCCAGTCGATCACGGCGGTCTTGAACGCCAACGAAACGCGCTCGCCGCCGCCGATGCTCCGGTCGCCGCGTGCCTTTCGTGCGTGCTGGAAGAAATATTTGGCGCTTTGTTTGTGAAAGAGATCGAAAAGCGTGCCGCCCGCGACGAACACGATCATCAAAACCACAAAAGCCTGCATCAGCGCGGGATCGACGGCGTCCGAAAGGGTCGAGAACGGATTGATTTCGAACATCTTCCCTCGCTCAACCACCGATTCCTGCCGCAGCGTTAGTACTGCCGCGCGCGCCGGGTTGTCTAACCGATTTTACGAAAAAAAACAGGGGAAATTGATTTCCCGACAAAAGCTATCGGGTTCGTGGGAGAAAGCAATCTGTGGGCTCAGTGTTTGAGATGCTGTGACAGCCAGTCAGCCGCCTGCTCCGGCGTCCGCTTGTCGTCGGCCCGATCGACCATGAGATTGGCACGCTGCATGGCGTTCAGGTCGATGGCGCCGATCAGCGGTCGAAGCGCCGCAAGCAGTTTCTCGTCATGGGCGTGCCTCGGCGAGACCAGCAGCACGGCGTCGTAAGGCGGCAGCGCCTGTTTGGGATCGCCGATCAGTTTCAGGTCGTATTTCGCGATGCGGCCGTCGCTCGAGAATGCAGAGATCACGTCGACATCGCCATCTACCACCGCGCTGTACATGAAATTCGCCTGATACTGCCGTTGCGTCGCGAAATGCAGGCCATAGGCTTTGACGACCGCAGCCCATTCCGGCCGGCTGAAGATCTCGTAGTCGCCGCCGATTTTCATCCTCCGCGCATAGGCCGCCAGATCGGCGAGCGTTTCGATGCCGAGTGCCTTCGCGCGATCCTTGCGCATTGCAAAGGTGTAGGCGTTCTCGAAGCCGAGCGAGCCCAGATCGCCGACACCGCGCTTGTTCGCGAGCCACGCCGACAATTGGTTCAGAACCATTTTGCGACCCGGCATGTCGGCGCGTTTCATCTGTGTTGTCCACAACGTGCCGGTGTAATCGACATAGACATCGACATCGCCGGCTTCGAGCGCATGGAAGACGACCGCGGAGCCGAGCCCGTCACGCCGCGCGGTCTCGAATCCCGCTTTCTCCAACCGGTCGCCGATCAACGCGCCGAGAATGTATTGTTCCTCGAAGCTCTTGGTCCCGATGGTGATAGTCTCGGTCTCGCCGCCCAAGAGCGGCGCCAGACTTGCACCGACGACGACAATCAAGCCCACGGCAGCAGCGATCAGCTTTGCACGCGAATGGTCGGAAAAGCCCTGTTCTGCAAGGGCCAGAAGCCTGTCCACGATCAGCGCCAGTAGCGCTGCGGCGACGCATCCGAACAGCACGAACACCCAGTTCTCGGTTTGAAGTCCGGTGAAGATGTAATTGCCGAGACTGGTCTGACCGACAGGCGTGGAGAGCGTTGCTGCGCCGATCACCCACACGGCAGCGGTGCGCAGTCCCGCCATGATCACCGGTACTGCGAGTGGTATTTCGACGAGGAACAGCGATTGCCGCTTCGTCATGCCGACGCCAAGCGCCGCCGTCTTGACCGCAGGATCGATGCCGGCGAGTGCGGTCACCGTGTTCTGCAGCACCGGCAGGATCGAATAGAGCGTCAGCGCCAGAAGCGTGGGCAGAAAGCCGAGTGCGCGGAATCCAAATCCGAAGACATGCTGCGTGAACGCCGACAGCGCCAGAAGCAGAGGATAGAACAGGGCGAGCAGCGCCAGCCCCGGAATCGTCTGAACGATGCTCGCGACGCCGATGGCCGGTCCGCGCAGCCACGCGCGCCGGGACGCTGCGATGGCCAGCGGCAGTCCGATGATGAACCCGAGCGTGATCGCGCAGACACTGATCAGGACATGCTGGCCGAGATATTCCGGAAGCCGTGCCCAGGCTTCCTGCGTAACGCCCCCCGAAAAGTTCATGGCGGGGAGACCGCACGCATCGCTTCGGCGAGCCGCCGGGCACGCTTTCGGGGATTTTCGATCATGGCGCGCACGAAATCGTCGGCAGGCGACGCGAGCAGCTCGGCCGGCGTTCCGGTCTGCACGATCCGTCCGTCCCGCATCACGGCGACCTGATCGGCGAGCAGGAAGGCTTCGGTCATATCGTGGGTTACGAGGACCGTCGTCAGGCCCAGCGCGTCGTGGATATCGCGGTATTCCGCTGAAAGCTCATCGCGGATCACCGGATCGAGCGCGCCGAACGGCTCGTCCATCAGCATGATCTTCGGCTGTGCCGCCAGCGCACGCGCCAGCCCCACACGCTGCTTCTGTCCGCCTGACAACGCGGCCGGGTAGCGGTCGCGGAACTGGTCCGCCGGAAGCCGGACAAGCTGGAGCAATTCATCGACGCGCTCGGCAATCTTCGCCGCGGGCCAGCCGAGCAGCTTCGGCGTGATGCCGATGTTCTGCGCGACCGTCAGATGCGGGAATAGGCCGACCGCCTGGAAAATAAGTCCCATGCCGCGCCGGAGTTCGACGGGGTCGAGCGTCGCGGCAGCCGTGCCGTCGATCAGAATACGTCCCTGTTCCGGTTCAAGCAGCCGGTTCATGAGATGCAGCGTTGTGGTTTTTCCCGAGCCTGATTCTCCGATCAGGACAAAGAAACTTCCCTTCGGAATCGAGAGGCTTACATCGCGCACGGCGGCGGCCTTCGTCCCCGAATAGGACATGCTCACCCGGTCGAGCGCGATGATAGATGCCATGAAATGGCGTTAGCATGGCGGCCAGGGAGGGGCTACGGGCAGGCCGCAAAAATGCCTTGAAATCAGCGGTTTGCGCCCTTGCGCCATGCAGGCTATGTGGCGTAAAAGTTCCGCGAGAACCGGAAAAACTTCGTATTTGCGAGGGTTTAGCGGCAATCTCCGTCCGTAGGCCGGGCCTGCGTCAAGGTATTCACACAGCACGGTTTAAAACACGCGTCAGTCGCCGAAGGCACGCACCGTGTCCGGAAAAATTCCAGACCATCCGGGTACGGCAATTGCAGGCGAACTGGAAAGAAAGAGGGCGAAAGCAGCATGTTCGGCGGTCTACTCGGCGCACTGTCGAGCGATATGGCGATTGATCTTGGGACCGCGAACACGCTGGTCTACGTCAAAGGCAAAGGCATCGTTCTGAACGAGCCGTCCGTCGTCGCCACGATCACGACTCGCGGCGGAAAGAAATCCGTTCGCGCCGTCGGCAATGACGCGAAGATGATGCTGGGCCGCACGCCGGGCAACATCGAAGCGATCCGTCCGATGCGCGACGGCGTCATCGCCGATTTCGAAATCGCGGAAGAGATGATCAAGCATTTCATCCGCAAGGTTCACAATCGCCGTTCGTTCGCCAACCCGATGATCATCGTCTGCGTGCCGTCTGGATCGACCGCGGTCGAACGCCGCGCGATTCAGGATTCCGCTCTGTCGGCTGGCGCGCGCCGCGTCTATCTGATCGAAGAGCCGATGGCGGCGGCGATCGGCGCAGGCCTTCCGGTGAGCGAGCCCACGGGTTCGATGGTCGTCGATATCGGCGGCGGCACGACGGAAGTTGCCGTGCTTTCGCTCGGCGGTATCGTCTATTCTCGTTCGGTGCGTGTCGGTGGCGACAAGATGGATGAGGCGATCATCGCCTATATCCGCCGCCACCAGAATCTTTTGATCGGCGAAGCGTCGTCGGAACGCATCAAGAAAGAGATCGGATCCGCGGCGCCGCCGGCCGACGGCAATGGTGTGACGATGGACATCAAGGGCCGCGATCTTCTGAACGGCGTGCCGAAGGAAATCACGATCACGCAGCGCCACATCGCCGAAGCGATGGCGGAGCCTGTGGGTGCGATCGTCGAAGCCGTGAAGGTCGCGCTCGAAGCGACGCCGCCGGAACTCGCCGCCGATATCGTGGACAAGGGCATCGTGCTCACGGGCGGCGGTTCGCTGCTCGCCAATCTCGATTCGGTCTTGCGCGAGGAAACTGGACTTCCGGTCTCCATCGCGGACGATCCGCTCTCGTGCGTGGCGCTTGGGACCGGACGGGTGCTCGAGAATTCGAAATCCATGCGCCACGTGCTGTCGACGGCGTTCTAGTGCGCGCCTTCGGGCGCGAGAGTTGAGTTGGGTTGGTCATGGCCAACGGCATGCGGAGGGGCAACAGGCTACGCGGCGGCTATCAGCTTCCGCTCGCCGTCCTCTTCGTTCTGGCCGTCGCGCTCGTTCTCATCGGAAAAGCACAATCCACGCTCTTCGATCGCGCGCGCGCGCGTGTGACCGACTGGATGGCGCCGGAACTTGCATGGGGGCATCGTCCGTTCGACGCGGTGTCGTCGTGGTGGGCGAATGTCGGCGAAGGCTACAACGTCTATCAGGAGAATGTGCGCCTCAAGGAAGAGAACGCGCGGCTCCGCCAATGGCAAACCGTTGCGGTCATGCTCGACGCGCGCGTGAAGCGCTATCAGCTGCTGCTACATGCCGTGCCGCAGGCGGCGCTGTCCTCGACGCTCGCGCACGTCATCGGACGCGCGAAGCGGCCGTTCCTCGAAACCATGATCCTCGACGCCGGCAAGGCGAACGGCGTCAAACCCGGTCAGGCCGTGATCGACATGCGCGGCATGATCGGGCGCATCTTCCTTGCTGGCGAGCACACCTCGTGGGTCATTCTGCTCAGCGACCTCAACAGCCGCATTCCGGTGACGATCGAGCCCGGACACGCGCAGGCCATTCTCACCGGCGACAACGCGAAGGCGCCGGCGCTTGAAACACTGGCGCAAGGCGTGGTCGTGCATCCCGGCGATCAGGTCGTGAGTTCCGGCGACGGCGGAATCCTTCCGCCCGGCCTGCCCGTTGGAACGGTGATCCTCGACAACAATGCCTTGCGCGTCGCACTGCTCGCCGATCCGGCATCCAGCCAGGATGTTGAGATCGTCGATTTCAAGAACTCGATCGAAACGCCGCCCACGCCGACCAAGAACGATCTTCCCGTTTCGGCAGCAGGACTGCCGCCCGCCACGCCGCCTCCACCGGTCACGACGAATGTGCAAACGCCCGCCCCGGCGCCCGCTGCACCGCCGGCGATAAAGCCTGCCGTCAAGCCGACCCCGCAGACACAAGCGCCGGACAATCCGAGCGCCGATCCTGACGATCAGTGAGGGCCGGCGATGGAACGCGTCCTCATCGGCAATCGCATCACCGCTGCCGTTATCCCAGTGTCGTTCGCGATTCTGGGAGTCTTGATCGCCAATGTTCCCGTCTCTGTCCTCGGCGGAATTGCGCCTGCGCCGCTGCTCGGACTGATGCCGCTTTATTTCTGGTGCCTCGTGCGCCCCGATCTGATGCCGCCGTTCTGGGCGCTTGTGATCGGTGTGCTCGAGGATTTGCTGTCGGGCGGCCCGCCGGGCGTTTGGGCCGTCGCGTTCGTCGCTACCTATGCTTTGCTCGACCAGCAGCGCGACATGTTTGCGGGGCTTTCGGGCTTCGGTGCGATGATGGGTTTTGCGACAGCCGCGGCATTTTCCTGTGCGACAGCATATCTCGTGGTCACTGTCTATTACTGGCGCATTCCGCCGCTCGCGCCGGTCATGGGTGAGCTTGCGATGAGCGTGATCTTCTATCTGCCGGTCGTCATGTTCCTCGGCTTCGTCCACCGCCGCTTCGTCGGTCCGATGCGGAGCGACTTTTGATGCCGTTGTTCGATAAGAAGGACAAAAGCCGCTACGAGACCTTCACGCGCCGGACGCTGATGGTGTCCGGCGGCATGACGGCGGTGCTGGCAGCGCTCGGCGGACGGCTTTACCAGCTCCAGATCAAGGACGGCGATCTCTATCACACCGCCGCCGAGGACAACCGCGTCAACGAGCGCCTCGTCGCGCCGCCGCGCGGGCGCATCCTGGATCGCTTCGCGGTCGAGCTTGCCAATAACCGCCGCAACTATCGTGTGCTCCTCGTCGCCGAACAGGCAAGCAACGGCACCGCAGCCGCGCTCGACACGATTTCGCGCGTGATCGCACTCAGCGATCAGCAGAAGAAGCGCGTCATGCGCGATCTGGCCGCGAACAAGCGGTTTGTGCCGGTCGTGGTCGCCGAGAATCTGTCGTGGGACGAGTTTGCGCTTGTCAACCAGCATCTTCCCTATCTGCCGGGCGTGCAGCCCGACGTCGGCGAAACGCGCGCCTATCCCTACGGCGCCGAATTGTCCCATCTGATCGGCTATGTCGCGCCGGTGTCGCAGAGCGACAAACAAACCGACGACAGCGACGCGCTGCTCGACCTTCCAGGATTTCGCATTGGCAAGCGTGGGGTTGAGAAGGAATTCGATACCGAGATTCGCGGCAAGGCCGGCGCCAGCCGCGTCGAGGTCAATGCCTATGGCCGCGTGATCCGTGAGCTGAGCCGCGATCCATCGACGGCGGGCAAGGACGTCTATCTCACCATCGACCGCGAGCTGCAGAATTTCGCCGATCAGAAGATGACCGGGCAAAGCGCTGCCTGCATCGTGATGGATTGCCAGAACGGCGACATCCTGGCGCTGTCGTCCACGCCGGGGTTCGATCCGAATCTCTTCAATGTCGGCATCTCGAACGACGAATGGAAAACGCTCACCACCGACGATCACAAGCCGCTGATCAACAAGGCGCTTGGCGGCGAATATCCGCCGGGCTCGACCTTCAAGACCGCGATGGCGATGGCGGCGGTGCAGAACGGGCTGGCCGATCTTCAGGTCAATTGCAACGGGGCGCTGCAGCTCGGCAACAACACCTTTCATTGCTGGGCGTGGAAGAAGGGCGGTCACGGCCATGTCGATCTGAAACGCGGCATCGCCCAATCCTGCGACGTGTTCTTTTACGAGGTCGCGCGCCATCTCGGCATCGACAAGATGCACGATGCGGCCACGGCGCTCGGCATCGGCAGCCGCACCGGCATAGAGATCCCCGGCGAGCGCCCGGGCTTCATGCCCAATTCCGAATGGAAGCTGCGGCACACCGGAATCCCCTGGCAGGTCGGCGACTCGCTGAGCGCCGGTATCGGGCAGGGTTATGTGATCGCAACGCCGATCCAGCTCTGCACCCTGGCCGCGCGGATCGCGAGCGGCAAGGCGGTCAGCCCGCGCGTGGTGCATGCGGTTGGCAACGTCGTGCAGCCCCGGCCGGTGCCGAACCCATTGCCGTTCTCCGACGAGGCGTTTCAAAAAGTGCGTGAAGGCATGAACGCGGTGACCAACGAAGGCGGCACAGCCGCCGGCTTCCGCATCGCCGAACCGGGATTCGAGATGGCCGGAAAGACCGGCACCGCGCAGGTCCGCAAGATTTCCAAGGAAGAACGCGCGAGCGGTGTGAAGAAGAACGGCTCTCTGCCCTGGGCGTTGCGTGATCACGGCCTCTTCGTCGCCTTCGCGCCAGTGGCGGCGCCACGCTATGCGCTGGCTTGTATCACCGAACACGCTTCCGACGCGCACCCGCAGGTGGTGATCGCGCGCGATGTGCTACGCTTCGCGCAGCAGCGCGATGTGGTGGGATTGAAGACGCTGTATCCGGTCAATGCGGCAAGCGAACAAACCGGAACGAGGCGCACATGAATACGCGCCCCTATGCCGCCACGCGGCGCATGCTCAGCGTCACCGACAAGTTGTTCGAGGTGAACTGGGGTCTTGTGCTGCTCATCGGCATCATCGCCTGCATCGGCTTTGCGATGCTCTATTCGGTGGCGGGCGCGAGTTTCAGCCCCTGGGCCGGAAAGCAGATGGCCTATTTTGCTGTCGGTCTTGTCCTTCTGATCGGGGCTTCGCTGACCGACATCCGCTTCTGGATGTCCATCGCCTATCCCGCCTATGTGGTGTCGTTGATCCTTCTGGTCGTGGTGCTGGTGGCCGGACATTCCGCGCTCGGCGCGCAACGCTGGATCAGTGTGGGCCCCATCGAAATCCAGCCTTCCGAATTGATGAAGATCGCGCTCATCCTCGCGCTCGCGCGCTTCCTCCATGGATTGAGCGTCGAGGATGTCTCCAAGCCGCTGCGTCTTCTTATTCCGCTGGTGATGATCGCGATGCCGGCGGCGCTGGTTCTGAAACAGCCCAATCTCGGCACCACGATCATCCTGGTGGCCGACGGAATTTCGCTCCTGTTTCTCGCCGGGCTTTCGTGGTGGTGGATAGCGCCAGCCTTCGGCGCGGTGGCGAGCGCAATTCCGCTCGCCTGGCGGTTTTTCCTGCACGACTATCAGAAACAGCGCGTGATGACGTTCCTCAATCCCGAATCCGATGCACTGGGTGCGGGATGGAACATCACACAGGCAAAAATCGCCGTCGGATCGGGCGGGTTGACCGGAAAGGGATTCCTACAAGGCTCGCAGAGCCGGCTGAATTTTCTGCCGGAAAAACATTCCGACTTCATCGTCACCAACTATGCCGAGGAGTTCGGCTTCGTCGGTTCGATCGCGCTGCTTCTGCTGTTCGCCATTGTGATCGGCTATGGCGTGCAGATCGCGATGAGCGCGCGCAGCCAGTTCGGCCGCCTTGTCGCCATGGGGCTCACCCTCAACTTCTTCTTCTATATCCTCATCAACGGCGCGATGGTGATGGGGCTGATCCCCGTGGTCGGCATTCCCATGCCGCTGCTCTCCTATGGCGGCACCGCGATGCTCAGCGTCATGTTCGGTTTCGGCATCCTGATGAGCGTCCATGTCCACCGCCAGGTCGAGATTCCGCGCCATTCCGGCGGAATTATCTAACCGCTGCGATTCCCCGGGATTTCCGGGAAATCCGCCATGGACTTGGGCAGCCGCCCTTGCTATAGGCCGCCCCTTCGCGTGGGTTTCGGCCCATGGCTGTGGGTGATTAGCTCAGTTGGTAGAGCAGCTGACTCTTAATCAGCGGGTCGTAGGTTCGATTCCTACATCACCCACCAATCGAACTTCACAACAAGCGGCGTTTTTGAGGCGCCCGATACCAGCTTTCGCTGGTTGGAAGGTTGTTGGGTAACCGTGCGCAAAAAATCGCACTCTGCCCGGAACAGCGAGGAGCTTGCCCTGCAACAATTCGTGACACGCGAACGACTTGAAGTGCTGTCTCGGCGCCACCATTTCGGTGGGCAGTTTGCTTCTTAAGAGATGTCGCGGAAGACGTTTGATAGCAGAGGGGGGGTGAGGGTTTTCGACGAACAATTATCCATCCCTTCGGGCTTTGTATCGGACAGATCGTTCTTCGCTCTCCTTGGGGGTACCGAGGGGTACCCCCTCAAGAAACATGCGGTTCAAATGGGCGATCCGGAACGCCACACGGATTCTTGTTGAGAAAGCGATATTAAATATCAAGGTTTTGTGGTTTTCACGCGCCAGACTCTAGATATCGCTATATTCCGTCCGCAACGAAAATGAGCGCTTCATGGCCACGCCACGCCCCTCAAAGACCCATATCGGCAATCACGCGCTGAAGCCCGAAACGCTCATGTTGAGTTACGGCTTCGATCCGCAACTGTCGGAAGGCGCCGTCAAGCCGCCGATCTTCCTGACCTCGACCTTCATCTTCAAAACAGCAGAAGAGGGCCGCGACTTCTTCGACTATGTCTCCGGGCGCAAGCGGCCGCCGGAAGGCACCAGCGCGGGGCTTGTCTATTCCCGCTTCAACCATCCCAACAGCGAGATCGTTGAAGACCGGCTGGCCGTATATGAAGGCTCTGAAGGATGCCTGCTGTTTTCCTCCGGCATGTCGGCCATCGCAACGACGCTCCTGTCCTACACGCGGCCGGGCGATGTGATCCTGCATTCCCAACCGCTCTATGGCGGAACGGAAACGCTGATGACCGGCAAGCTCGCAAAATTTGGCATCGGCGCCGTTGGTTTTGTCGATGGGGTAAGCGAGGTCGCGGTGCGCGCGGCGATGGCGGAAGGGCTCGGCAAAGGGCGGATCGCGGTGATCGTGATCGAGACGCCCTCGAATCCTACCAATTCTCTGGTCGACATCGCGCTGATCAAGCGGATTGCGGACGATATCGCGGCAAAGCAAGGCTATCGGCCGATCATCGTGTGCGACAATACCCTGCTCGGCCCCGTCTTTCAGCGTCCGCTGACGCATGGCGCCGACGTCTCGGTCTATTCGCTGACAAAATATGTCGGCGGACATTCCGATCTCATCGCCGGCGCGGCGCTCGGGACGAATGCGATGCTGGAGCCGATCGAATCCCTGCGCAGCGGAATCGGCACGCAGCTCGATCCGCACACCTGCTGGATGCTTGGCCGATCGCTTGAAACGCTGGGCCTGCGGATGGAGCGCGCCAACGACAACGCAAAGCTGGTGGCGGAATTCCTGCGGGAGCATCCCAAAGTTTCGAAGGTTCACTATCTGCCCTTTCTGGAAGAGGGTTCGCCTGCGCGCGCGGTCTATCAGCGCCAATCGACAGGCGCGGGCTCGACGTTCTCCTTCGATATCAAAGGCGGGCAGAAGGAAGCCTTCGCGTTTCTCAACGCGCTGCAGATTTTCAAGCTGGCGGTCAGTCTCGGCGGAACGGAATCGCTTGCCAGTCATCCGGCGGCCATGACGCATTCCGGAATTCCGGCGGATGTTCGCGCGCGTATCGGTATTCTGGAGACGACGATCCGGCTGTCGGTGGGCATCGAACATCCCGACGATCTGATCGCCGATCTCACGCAGGCGCTGGCGGTGGTTGACGATTGAGAAATCTCGCGCCGGCTCAGGCGGCGAGCCAGTGCAGGCTGAATAGCCGGTCCGGATCGCACCACATCGCGCCCGGCTCGAAACCAGCCGACGCGGCAAGCGCGCGGAAACTTTCCGGCGTGTATTTGTGCGAATTTTCGGTGTGAATGGTCTCGCCTTCCGCGAAGACCATGGTTTGCCCAGCCACGTTCACGAGCTGGCGCTTCAGACTGATGAGATGCATCTCGATACGCTGCGCTGCAGGATTGTAAGGCGCGTAATGGGCAAAAGCATCGACATCGAAATCGGCGCCGAGCTCGCGATTGGCGCGGGCCAGGATGTTCTTATTGAACAGCGCGGTGACACCGGCCGCATCATTATAGGCGGCATGCAGAATGGACGGCTCTTTCACCAGATCCACGCCGATCAGCAACCCGCCGCCGCGCAAAAGCTTTGCGGCGCGCTGCAGAAACGCCAGCGCCTCGACGCGTGTGAAATTGCCGATCGTCGAACCCGGAAAGAATCCGACGCGCCGCGCACCGGATGTCGGCAGCTGCAAACTCTTGGTGAAATCCGCAATGACCGGCCGCACTGCAAGGTCCGGATGGTCGCGCCGCAGCTTCGCCGCCATCTGGTGGAGATAGTCGCCGGAAATATCGACCGGAATATAAGCGTTCGGTGTATCGAGGGCCTCCAAAAGGTAGCCGACCTTCTGCAAGGACCCCGCACCGAACTCGATCAAGTCGGCCTTCGCGCCGATGCGTTGCGCAAACTCATCGGCATGGGCGCGAAGCAGCGCGGTCTCAGTACGGGTCGGATAGTACTCAGGCAACTCGCAGATACGGTCGAACAGCGCCGAGCCTTCGGTGTCGTAGAAATATTTACAGGGCAACTCCTTCGGCGTCTTTTGAAGGCCCGCGATCAACGCGCATTCAAATTCGCCGCTCGCGGGACGCGAAGCCCGAAGCGCATCACGATAGGCAATGGCTGCGCTGCTCATGCGTCCTCCGCAAGACGGATGCCGCTGAACTGCCAACGGGCCGAGGGCGGGAAAAAGTTGCGATAGGTGGACCGGATATGGCCGGGCGGTGTTGCGCATGATCCGCCGCGCAGGACGAGTTGTCCCACCATGAACTTGCCGTTGTATTCGGAAGCCGCGCCATCGAATGGCTTGAAGCCCGGATAAGGATCGTAGGACGAGCGCGTCCAAGCCCAGACATTGCCGAATAGTGTTTCGTTTCGAGTGGCTATCGGGCCTAGCGTCTCGAGATCAAGGAAGCTTCCTTCAAGTGCGCGCCCAGACGCAATCGCCTCCCATTCGAACTCCGTCGGCAACCGCTTGCCCGCCCATGCCGCGAAGGCGGCTGCCTCGTAGAAACTGACATGCGCGACCGGTTCGCCGGGATTGCGCGGACGAACGCCGTGGAGGGTAAAGATGCGATCGTCTTCCAGCCAATAGAGCGGCGCGGTCCAGCCTTCGCGCTCTTTCAGTGCCCAACCGTCCGACAACCAAAATTCCGAACGCCCATACCCGCCGTCTTCGATGAAGGCCTGATACTCGCCGCAGGTGATGGGTCTTGAGGCGAGACGAAACGGACGGAGCAAAACCTCGTGCTGCGGGCCCTCATTGTCGAAGGCAAATGTTCCGCCCGCATGTCCGATCTCGACTACGCCACCCGAATGCGCGATCCAGTCGAGGGCCGGAACAGAGTCCAGCGAGGAGGGCTGGCCGGCACGCATCGCCGGAAGAAGCGGATTGCAGAAGAACGTGTATTTAATATCGGTCAACATCAGTTCCTGGTGTTGTTGCTCGTGATGCAGCCCCAGCGTGACAAGCGCGCGTCGCTCAGGCCCCGCATGCGGCAACAGGCGCTCCATCGCTTCGTCCACATGTGACCGATAAGCGTACACCTCCGCCAAACCAGGACGTGTCAGCAGTCCACGATTGGCGCGGGCGAACGGCGCGCCAAGACCCAGATAGTAGGAATTGAAGATCGCATCGAATTGGGCATCGAACGGTTCGTAGTTTGGGTCGCGGCGCAGGATCATGCGCTCGAAGAACCACGTCGTGTGCGCCAGATGCCATTTCATGGGGCTCGCATCCGGCATCGGCTGGACGCACGTGTCTTCAGCCGACAACGGCTCCGCAATAGCCGTGCTCAATGCGCGGACATCACTGTAGAAATGGGAAAGCTGCGGCCGGGTGGATGCCGCCGCTGACGATATTTGGCTTGGTCGCATCAATACCCCTTCGGCGCTCTACCGGCACAGTTCCCTAAGCAACGATTGGCTGCAACTTTGGTTGCGAGGATCGGATATGAATCAAACAAAACAGCTACTTATGGACGATAGTCTTATGACCGCGGTCTAAGTACTCCAGCATCTAATCACACCTGAAGGATTTTCAATTGTCCCGTGATTTCAATGCGATAATAATGTCATGAATTCACGCTATCTGCCCAAAATGCACATGAGACCACGCGTCACGGACGCATTGTATCTGGTGTTTGCGCTTTGCGTTGCGAACCCGGTTCACGCAGCCGAGCCCAAGAAAATCGAAGCGAGCGCGGTGGTCGCGCACTATGCCGACATGGCCGAGGCGATCTACGGCGATGCTTTGTCTGGAGCTCAAGCTCTTCAGACGGCCATCGAAACCTTCATCGCACATCCGACGCTGGAATCCTTGGAGGCGGCGCGGTCGGCGTGGAAGCAAGCCCGCATTCCCTACTTGCAGAGCGAGGGGTTTCGTTTCGCCAACACGGTGGTCGATGACTGGGAGCCCCGCGTCAACGCGTGGCCATTGGATGAAGGTTTCATCGACTATGTGGGACCTTCGTATGGCACGCAGTCCGATCAGAATCCGCTCTATACGCTGAACGTCGTGGGCAACGCCAAGCTCCGCGTCGGCGCGAAGACAGTCGAAGCCGCAAACATCGACAATGCGCTTCTGCGTCAACTGCAACAGGCCGAAGGCGTACAGACCAATGTCTCGACCGGATATCACGCGATCGAGTTTCTTTTGTGGGGTCAGAATCTCAACGGTCTTGCCGGCGGGAGCGGCATGCGACCGGCCAGCGATTACGATGTCGCGGCCTGCACCCATGGCAATTGTGCGCGCCGCGTCGCCTATCTGACATCGGCGGCCAATTTGCTTGTCGCCGATCTGGGAGAGATGGTCGCGGATTGGCGCCCGGATGGAAAAGCACGTGCGGAGCTGTTGGCGAAGAGTTCGGACGACGGGCTCGCCGAAATTCTGACCGGCTTGGGCAGCCTGACATTCGGCGAAATGGCGGGCGAACGCATGAAACTCGGGCTGATGCTGCACGACCCGGAAGAACAGCAGGATTGCTTCTCCAACAACACGCACAATTCGCATTATTACGACGAAATCGGGATCGGAGAGTTGTGGCGCGGACGCTACGTCCGCACGGACGGTAAGGTTCTCGATGGCGCCAATCTGCGTGAATACGCATCGGTCGCCGATGTCGCGTCCGCGCAACGGCTTGATGCGTCACTCGACAATGCGCTGGCGGCGATCAGGAAGATGAAGGATGAAGCCGACAGCGGCCATATGGCCTACAGCCAGATGATCTCGGCTGGTAATGCAGACGGCAACAAACTGATCTCCGATGCGATGGATGCGCTGGTCGCGCAGACCCGCGCCATCGAGGGCGTCGCTACGGTGCTGCACCTGAAAGTGTCGTCCGGCAAATCCGACCACAACGCCGGCGCGGCGAACCCGCATTGAGCACCAGGCGCGAGTTCCTGCTTTCTGGCGCGGCAGCCTGCGCATCGCTTGCGGGCTGCGCGGTTTTTGGAAACGGCTCTGAAGCGCGACTCCCGGAATCCAAGATCGGGGGCAAAACGATCACCCTGACGGCGCAACCGCGCGAGTTTCCCCTGACGCAAAACGCGCGGATTCGAGCGTGGCTCTACGACGAACGGCCTTTTCCCGTTCTGCGCATGACGCGGGGCGAAGTTCTCGACGTAACCCTCAAAAACGCGCTTGCCGAACACACCTCGATTCACTGGCACGGTATCCGCGGCCCGAACGCGATGGACGGCGTGCCTTATCTCACGCAATTGCCGGTCCAACCTGGCCAGACGTTCCGCTACCGGCTCACGCCTCCGGACGCTGGGACATATTTCTTCCATCCCCACTGCAACACTGCTGTGCAAATGGGCCGCGGCCTTCTCGGCGCGCTGATTGTCGAGGAGGAAAAGCCTGTCTTCGACGACGACGTTGTGATGATCCTCAAAGATTGGCGCATCGGAGCGGACGGAAAATTTCTAGCGTTTCTCACCGCGGATGGCGCGAGCAAGGCGGGAAGCTTCGGCGCGATTCGCACGGTCAACGGAACAGTGCAGCCGCGTATCGGAATGCGCGGCAGTGCCAATGTTCGTCTGCGCCTGATCAATGCGGACCCGACGCGAATTGCGCAGATCGGTATCGGCGGCGCGGACGCAAAGATTGTCGCGATCGATGGAAATGCGGTCACACCTTTTGTGCTCGACACATGGCGGCTTGGTCCGGGAATGCGCCTCGATCTCGTCGTGCATACCGCTGAAGAGACCGAAATCCGGCTTCTCGACTATTTCGCCGCCTCGCCGGTTCTGCTCGCGACGCTCTATTCGAATGGTCAGAAAGATCACGATGCCGAAGCCGCGCTTTTGCAGCTGGCCTCGCCTGATTTTACGGATGCGCGGCGTCTCGGTCTGGAGTTGGGCGCGGGCGTCGATGCAAACGCGATTCCGAGCCCGCAGCTGATCCTCTTGCCGGATGGGCGCACCATCGATCTCGCGGATTCTTTGTGTCTGGCGCAGGGAACATTATGGACATTGAATGGAACATCGTGGCCTGACCGCGACCACTCAAAACTGCCGCCTCCATTGTTTGCTTTCCAGCGAGGAGAGCGGGTTGTGCTGGAGATTGCGAATACAACATCGCGTGCGCATCCAATCCATATTCACGGCCATACGATGACGGTCTTGTCGGCAAGTTTGCTCGCGCGGCCAGTGCACAGGGCTGATACGGTGCTGGTGTTGCCCAATGAGCGTGTTGCAGTCGGATTCGTGGCCGACAATCCTGGCAACTGGATGATCCATTGCCATGTGATAGAACATCAGGAAACCGGGATGATGGGATGGTTTCGCGTTTCCTCACGGTAGTTTTTGTCATCGTGCCGATTGCCGTATTGGCGGCGGCTCCGCCGCTCTCCCGTGGCGTTGGAGGGCTCGATGCGGCAGCAGGTTGGGCGCTGTTTCGCCGCCCATGGATTTCTTCGCCATCCTCTTTGGTTGCGGGAGGCGGCCTGGGGCCGCTCTACAATTCCCGTGCCTGCGATTCCTGCCATGCGGGCGGCGGCCCTGGACGCGTGGCAACTGACGCGATGGACGGCGGTCTCGTGGTCCGAATAGGTCGCGCAGATGCGACAGGCGATCCGGTGTACGGAACCCAAATTCAAACCCAGGCGCTTTCCGGCTTCGAACCGGAAGCGGACGCCAGCTTTCATTGGCAAGAGGCAAACGGTCTTCGCACGGCGGACATCGTTCTAACCAATCTTAACTACGGCCCGCTTGCGTCCGATACGCACAAGGCGCTCCGGCGCGCGCCATCACTGTTCGGAATTGGTGAGCTGGAATCGATTCCAGAAAAGGAAATTCTTGCACACACTGGTCGGGGACGGCCGGCCTGGATCAATGATGCAAATGGCAAGCATGTGCTCGGCCGTTTCGACTGGAAAGCAACGCAACCGGCAATAACAACGCAGGTCGCAAGTGCATTTCAGCATGACTTTGGCATTGGAACTTCGGACTTCCCCGGCGCTTATGGAGAATGCACGCAGGCCGAAACGAAATGCCGTTCGGTTGGCGGACCGGATGTGGAATTGCCGGACCAATTTCGCGACCTTATCGCGTTCTATCTGCGCACGCTATATTCGCCGGATGCCCAGAACGAGACCGCGCCTGGTTTTGCGGTGTTCCGCAAATCGGGGTGTATGGCATGCCACGCTGCCCTCAACGATGCGCAGGGCCGGCCGGTCCATGCGTATACGGATCTTCTGCTGCATGATATGGGGCCGGGGCTCGACGACGGAATCGCCGAAGGGGCAGCGCATTCGTCCGAATGGCGCACCGCACCGCTGTGGGATGTCTCCCGCAGCCTGTCTCAAGGAGGGCTTCTCCACGACGGACGTGCCCGCACCATCGATGAGGCGGTGGCCTGGCATGGCGGCGAAGCGTCACAGGCGCGTAGCGCCTTCAACGCTCTGTCGTCAAAAGATCACAAGATGCTGGATGATTTTTTGCTCGGGCGTTGAAGCATGCGGGTTTCTGGACTGGTTCTCATAGGTTCGGCACTTCTTTTTGTACCTGTTTCATCCATGGCTGCGCCCGCCGATATTGCGCGGCATTTTGCAGACGCCTTCGCTATTCCGCGATTCAAGGCTGTCTCTGCTGCCGCCCATACGCAGGAGAAGGCATGGGTGGCGTTTTGCGTGAACCGAAAGCGCGGCAAAATCGAAGCCCTCAACCAGGCTTACGACGATCTCTCTGACGCATGGTCCGACGTGGAGTTTGTTCGCATGGGACCGGCCGCGCAGGCGCTGCGTGTCGATCGATTCAACTGGTGGCTCGATCGGACAAACGCCACCGGCAAGGCACTCACCGCAATGATGGCCGCAAAGCCCGAAGATCTGACGGTCGAGAAGCTCGCGCTCGGGAGCGTTGCCGGACAAGGCCTGCCGATCATCGAACGGCTGTTGTATCCCGCGACGGAAGGAAAACAACTCAAGGCGAAGGACGGCGAGCAGCGCTGTCTCGTTGGCGAAGCCGCGGCGCGCGAGCAATCCACGATCGCCGATCAGATCGTCAGCGACTGGACATCGGCGGACGGCGCGCAAGCCGCGCTGATCGCCAATAAACCCTGGAAGTCGTCTTTTGCCGACGCCAACGAAGCGGCCAGTGTGATGATGACCGATCTGGTCGCGGGATTGGAGATTCTCAAGGACCGCAAGGTCGCGATGGAATTTCACGACATTATGAATCCCAACGCCTTGCGCCTCACAGAAGACTCCCGCAGTGGGCGGACCCTGCGGGACATATCCCGCAATCTGGCGGCTATTCGTCAGGGGCTCGCGAGTTTCCTCGCTCCGGCGACGCCCGCTCAGCGCACACAACTCGATGCTGCGTTTGACGATGCAGACCGTGCGCTGAAAGACCTTGAGGCTGCCAAAGACGAACCCGCGCGCACCGGGGCGGTGAAGCAGGCACTCGCTGTATTTGGCACATTGGCGCAGACCGCGATGACACTCGTGCCGCAGGCGACCGGTCTAACCCTGGGGTTCAACAATCTCGATGGCGACTAGACGCGAGTTTCTCGCAGGAGCAACAAGCACAGCTCTGGCCGCAGGTTGGGGCCCTGCAAGGGCTTCGACAGTGCGCCTGATGAGCGCCGCGCGCCTCGGCGCCGAAGATGGCGCAGCACTTTGGCGTGAAGATATGTTCGCGCCTTTCAAACTGCCATCACGTGGCCACGCTCTGACGCGCCTCCATGACGGTAGAGTCGTTCTAATGGCGCGCCGCCCCGGTTTGTTCGGCTCGATCGTGGATCCTTCTGACCTCGCTGCACCTCTTCGGACATTTCAATCCGCCATGGATTACCGCTTTGCCGGCCATGCTGCGGCCTCACCGGACGGAACCGCACTGGTCACAAGCGAATTCGACGCCAATACCATTGAAGCCAGTATCGCTTTGCGCGATCCGCAGACCGGCGCGGAACGCGCGCGGTGGCATCTGAAAGAGATTGAACCGCACGAGTTGGTGTTTGCGCGTCATGGCGCGCGCGTGGTCGCAGCACTTGGGGGACTGATCAAAGACGGCGGAGTTGCTGGACCTGCGGTCGATCCCGAAAGCGTGAGGAGCGCCGTTCTCGAGATCGATCCGAAATCCGGCGCGGTGCTGGCGCGTCATGCACTTGCGCCGTCGTTGGCGTCCCTGTCGTTGCGCCATCTCGCGCTATCACCAGACGGCGAGACGATTGCCGTCGCGGCGCAGGATCAGGACCTTAGCGAGACGCGCCCTCTGGTGGCGATGCTGACGCTCGGCAAAGAACTTCAACCCCTCCCGATGCCGGACGTGCGGGACGTGGATTTTCGTGGATATATCGGCTCCATAGCGTTCGATGCCAAAGGCGAGTTCATCGCAGCTGCGAGCCCGCGCGGCAGCGTGGTGGGGCTGTGGTCGTCGAGTGGCGCATGGTGCGGCGCGTTGCCGATTGCGGATGTCTGCGGCGTCGCTCCGGGTGCTGAGCCTGGTGTTTTCTGGGCATCGAGCGGTCATGGCGGAATTTATAAGATTGCTGTCGATCGGTCTGGGCCGCGCGTCAACGCCCAATGGCGCGCCGATGCCGGCTTTGACAACCACCTTCTTCTAGTCTGACCCCGACACAAAAAAACGGGCCGGCAATCAGCCGGCCCGCTTCTGTTTCAATCGCTTCGCGGCTAGTTGGATCTATTGCCATTCCTGCCGATTTTGACGGCGGCCAAAAGGTCGTTCACGACGGCGTCGCGATTGCCGGTCGAAGAAAGGCCCTTCCAATGCTCAATCGTCGCCATGATCGAGGTCGTGTCATGCTCGCTATGATCGACGCCCGAATGCGCGAAGGTCGGAGAGATCATGACGGCAGGAATACGCGTGCCAGGACCCCACTGATCGTGAGCGCCAGCTCCGCGCGTGCTCGGGGGCGAGAGGTGATCCCACTGACCGCCGAACTCGTCATAGGTGATGATGACCATGGTGCTCGCCGCGTCCGGGCCGCTGTAGATGGCGGTCAGCAGATCGACGAGGTGGCTGCTGCCGCCGGTTTCGCTGGCATAGCCGGGATGCTCGTTGTTCTCGCCCAGGGGCTTGATGAAGCTGACAGTCGGCAGCTTGCCAGTGGACGCCTGTGTGAAGAACTCCGCTTCGTCACGCAGGTGTTCTTTGCGAGCTGTCGTGCCGGGCGCATAGGTGGCGTAGAAGTTGAACGCCTGATGATGGAACTGGAAGGCGCCATCAGGGCAGTTCGGCCACACGGCAGACGGATTGACGTTGGGATCCTCGCAGCTGTGATCCTTGCGCGGACCGTTGGTCCAGCCGGGCTTGCCAACATCGCCATCGGCGTTCGACCAGCCGCCAGAGTACCACGCCCAGGTAACGCCGCCACCGGACATGATATCGCCGATATTGGCGTTCGCGAGCGGTGGAAGCTGCTTGTACGAAGCAGTGCCGGGCGAGAAGGGTTGATAGGTCGGCTGGATCGTGTTCACTGCGAAGTCGCCACAGGCGAGTGTGTTACCCGCGCCGCATTCCTGCGTTAGCTGTGCGTCCTTTACCGTGCCGGTCGGCGTATAGAGCGGCGTAGAGGTCGCCATGCCGTTCGAGTCCACGATTGAGTGTAGATCGGTACTACCGCCGTCATGCACCGCATCTGCGAACACAGGAGCGGTCGCCGAAACCAGAACCTGATGGTTGAGGAACGACCCACCGAAGGCGCCCTGGAAGAACTTGTCCATGATGACGTAGTGCGGCGCGCCGTCCGAATGCAGGTACTGGTAGATCGGCAGATTCTGGGTGTTGTAGTAACCCATCGTCAGACCTTCTGCATCGCTGCCGGTGACGTAGCGATTCTGGTCTCCGTTGTTCAGCTGATACTGCTCGCTATAAAAGCGATGGACGATATCGCGCGTGCATCCGCCCGGAAGGCCTTGACCGTCCAGGATACCGTTCGTTGCGAACTGGTTCGGTGTTGGGCAGGTCGTCGCTGTCGACGGGATGTAATCTTCGATCGCGAATGGCGAATTCGTGAAATGGCTGTCGATTTCCGTTCCGCCGGCCGTGTCCGTGCAAGTCACGGTCAGGGGCGGCGATGTCAGATTGACATCGAGCTGAGGAAAGCAGCCGTATCGCGTGGCGTTGTCCTGACGGACCTGAAAGGTCTTTTTCGGAATTCCGTCACGGCCCATAACAGGCTCTCCCTCCACGGGGTCCCAACCGCCGTAAAGATTGTCGAAGCTGTGGTTTTCCTGATAAATGATGACAAGGTGCTTCACGCCCTGTCCCAAATAGCTGGTATCGTGATGCGCGCCAGCCGCCATGGCCTGTCCCACAAACGCGCAAGCCCCAATCGATGCTCCGGCCGTACAGCCGAGCAGCCAAGTTGAAAGTTTCATAAGCACTGCCTCCATAGACCTGGTAATCCAAGGTGTGGCGAGGCTGCGCGTTTTGCGCGACACTGCGATTGCCTATTTTTGTCAAAATCAATTCCGTCTTGTGACGGCGTGTTCACATACTGGCGGCTCGCCAGCTTGGCTGCGACTTTCAGGCGGCGACGAAGTTGATTCTCTCTGTCACTGCCGCGCTGGTGGTAGCAAATGGTTTGGCGGTGTAATTGAGTTTGAAGGCCCGCGCACGGTTGATCCTCATCGCCGCCAATCCGACGCATCTCCCGATAGAAGGCGTTTGCCCCCTTGATCAGCGGGATAGTTCAGAAAGCGCAGCACACTGCCGGCGGTATCGTGCGTGAGCTGCGCACTTTTTTGTCTTCTCAGCCCGGCCAGATTGCCGACATCACCATCAGGAAGCCGACGATCGACGCGGTCCAGACCAGCGTGCGCAGGAACGGAACCCCAAAGACATAGGCTGGGACATAGATAACGCGCGCCCAAATATAGATCTGCGCTCCGAGCGCGGAATTGGCGGCGCTTTTGTCCAGCGCGTGCGCCAACAGCACTGCGGCGGCGAAGAATGGAAATGTCTCGAGAAAATTTCGGTACGCGCGATCAAGCCTTCCCCCGAACTTCCCGAGCGGCGCGCCAGGCTCGTCGCGTGATCCTGCCGCCCAAGGCAGCCCGCGCGCGAAAACGCTCGCAAGCGTCGCGGCGATCATCTGAACAATACCCAGCGCGATCGCGCAAAACAGAATCTGCATTTCGGTGGAATAGCTGGTCACGATTTCCTCCCCAATTTTGCCTATCCGGCAAACGACTCAGTCGTGGTCATTATAATGCACTGGACCCTATGCTGTTGCAGTGCAATCTATACGGGTTCTTTCAGAAACTAGCCGAAAAGGATGGGTGCTTTGGTCTCGCCGAGTCGATGGCACGGACGATGCTCTGGTACCGGTAAGACCTCTGTGTTTGCGCCAAAAAGGTCGTTGCAAGTTGGTGGGCCGGGGAAGATTATGATTAAGCGAAGCGGGTTTCGAGATGGATAAGTTCAGCGCGGCCAGGTCAAATAGCCCGCAGCGGTATTCTGGTACCGGTGAGGCTCCGCGAGACACAGGTGTTGCTGTCTTCGAACCGGGAATTCTGTGTCCGGACGGCACGTTTGTTTTTATCAAAAACCCTGCATCTGACGACATGCCGCAAATCCACGACATGCTGCGGAAAGAAATCGGCGAGAACGTCGCGCCACTCGAGATCATCCAATCTGTCTACGCTGCCAATTCGATGTCTTTCTGGGGATTGTACCGTTGCGCGGACGCAAGGCGTCTGTCGCCCCATCTCGTAGGTTTCATTGCTTATCTGCCGCTGAACGAAGCGGGCAAGGCCGCTTTGCGCGCCAAAAAGATCGACGGGCGCAACCCGGATATCTCCCTGCTGGCGGGGCCGGGCGAAGACCCTGTCGTGCTTTATCTTTGGGCCATCGTGACGCCGGGCCTCGGCAATCTTGCATTCGCGCTCAACTGCCGTGCGATCGGCGCCGATCTGTTCGAGCGTTTGCCGGTGATCGGCTGGATCTCGACGCAATCCGCGCTGGATTCGGTCAGACGTTCGTCACACACCCGCGACGACGCCAATGCGACGATCGGCTCGACTTTTGAAGTGAAGTTTCTGCCGGAACACCGGGCCGAAATGCGTGCCCTGAAAGTGATCGAAGGCCTCAAGCCCGGCCAGCGTCGCAGTCCGCGTCCGGTTCTGGAGGCGGCGCTCATTGCCACGGCCGACCAGATGGCCAAAGTCATGGCGATCCGCGCCGCGGTGTTCATGTCCGAACAGAATTGTCCCTATGATGAGGAGTTCGACGGCAACGACTATGCCGGCACGCATATTCTTGGCACCGTCAATGGGGAGCCGGCCGCCTGTTTGCGTGTGCGCTATTTCGCGAACTTCGTGAAGATCGAACGCCTGGCCGTCATGCCGCGTTTTCGCCGCACTCTGATCGCCAAGCAGGTTGTCGAGCAGGCGCTCGAGATTTGCAGCCGCAAGGGCTACACCAAAATGTATGGTCAGTCGCAAATGCGCCTGGTTTCTTTTTGGGGAAAGTTCGGTTTCAAACCGATGCACAAGGACGCGAAGCTCGTGTTCTCCGATCACGAATATGTGGAGATATATGGAGACATTCCGCCGCACGCCCATCCCCTTACACCGGAAACCGATCCGCTGATTCTCATTCGCCCAGAGGGGAAATGGGACGAACCGGGTGTTCTTGACCTTTCGGCATCGAGACCGCCCACCAATCCACACTAGGATTTGTTCGCGGAGGACGCGGGGAACGCCAGGGCCATAGGCGTTCTGAAATTCCCTCGCTATAGTCCGCTTCGGCGGGGCCGCCAGAGTTTTAGAAAGCACATCTATGCAGCCGCGTCTGCTGGCGTTGAAAAGCGCTGTTCCGCCGTATGTCCTTGAGCAAAGCGATGTCGTTGTCCGGGCAGGGCGTCTGTTCGGCGAGCGCCGCGATGTCGAACGCCTGATGCCGATCTTCGGCAACACAGGCATCGATCGCCGTTATTCCTGTGTTCCCATCGATTGGTACAACGAAGACCATGGCTGGCAGGATCGCACTGAGCTTTACGTAAACAATGCGGTGAATCTTTTGGAGAAGGTCGCTATCGGCCTTCTTGAAGATGCAAAACTCGGGATCGACGATATCGACGCGATCGTCGTTTCCTCCACGACTGGCATCGCAACCCCGAGCCTCGACGCGCTTGTCATTGAGCGGATGCAGCTACGCCGCGATATCCGCCGCCTTCCCATTTTTGGCCTCGGATGCGCTGGCGGTGTCGTCGGCCTGAGCCGGGCCGCGGATCTCGCGAGATCGCGACCCGGTTCGCGGGTTCTTTTTCTTGTTGTGGAGCTTTGCGCGCTCACGTTCCGCAAGAACGATCTCACCAAAAGCAACTTCGTCGCAACCGCGCTGTTCGGCGACGGTGCTGCTGGAGCGATCCTGTCGGTAGAAGGCGATGGCCCCGCGTTCGGCGCGGCGGGTGAGTATACCTGGCCCAATTCGCTCGACATCATGGGTTGGGAAGTCGAGGACGACGGTCTGAAGGCATTGTTCTCGCAGAGCATCCCGACCTTGGTCGCAAATGACTTCACGACGATCCTGAGCGCTTTTCTGCAGAAGAACGATTTGAAGCTCGCCGAAATCGACAAGTTTGCCTGCCATCCCGGCGGGGCCAAAGTTCTTGACGCGCTGGAAGATGCTTTCCAGCTCGAGCGCGGCGCGCTGGTCGAAAGCCGGACTGTGCTGCGTGACTACGGCAACATGTCCGCGGTGACGGCCCTGTTCGTTATGGAACGGATGGATTGGCGAAAGAAGAATCAGCGCATTCTCATGACGGCGCTGGGTCCGGGCTTCTCGTCTGTGCTGCAACTCTTCGAGAACTGATGCGCGATCTCGCCTTCGTCGTCATTGCACTGGTTGTTGTACAGCGTCTGGCGGAACTCGTTTACGCGGAACGTAACACCAAGGCGCTCCTCGCACGCGGTGCTGTGGAAGTTGGGCGCGCGCATTATCCGTTGATCGTTTTGTTGCACGCGGCGTGGCTCGTCGCCATCGTCGTGTTCCTGCCGCCCGATCCCCCGATTAATTTCCTACTGCTTGCCATATTTGTAGTCCTTCAAGGACTCCGGGTCTGGGTGCTCGCTACGCTTGGCCCCTACTGGACCACGCGGATCATCACGCTGCCCGGTGCGCCGCTGGTTCGCCGCGGTCCCTACCGCTTACTGCGTCACCCGAATTATACGGTGGTTGTGGGCGAGATCGCGGTTCTGCCGCTGGTGTTCGGCGAATATTGGGTTGCCGTCGTGTTCACCATCTTGAACGCATTGATGCTGTTCTGGCGCATCCGGCAGGAAAATACCGCGCTCGCCATGCGGCGCTCCATCGCCTGATCCTGACCGCGCTGGCTTCTCCGTCACAAAAGGATAAGATTCGGCCCAGGGAGGCACGATGCTTTTTTACGCGGGACCGTTTCTGCTGCTGGCGTCGATTCCCGCCTTCTATTACGGGCTGGGTCCCGCGGGGCCTCTACTGACCATCGCGCTTCTTCTGTTGGCGCTCATCGGTGCGGAGTTCATCAGCCCGCGGGGCGATGTCATTCGTGGTGCCTCCAATCCCGGTCATTATCGGGCGCTCTTCTACGCCTATGTACCGCTGCAGCTTGTTTCGATCGCCTGGGCGATCGATCAGGTTTCGCACGCATCCGCGCTGGGTGTTGCCAGCCTGCTGATCTCTGTTGGCATCACAACGGGCGTGTTCGGGATGCTGGCGGCGCATGAGTTGGTTCATAGCCGCAGCCGGGGGGAGCGTGTGCTCGGCGGGATCATGCTGGGCGGCATGGTCTACCGCCACTTTCGCATCGCGCATGTGCATTTCCATCATCGCTATGCGGCGACCGAGCGCGATTCCGCGACAGCGCGTCTGGGTGAGGGGTTTTACGCGTTTCTGATCCGCACTGTGTCGGGTCAGTTCCGCGAGTCGTGGCAGTTCGAGCGCTCGCGGCTGAATGGAAAAGGTGTCCTCGGCAATCGCGCGATGTTCGACGCTGCCGTGACGCTGGTTATCTGCGCTGTTGTACTGGCGTTGTGGCGCTGGCCCGGCATGGCATTTTTTTTGGCGCAAAGTTTCGTGGCGATCACAGTTCTAGAGCTGTTCAATTACATCGCGCATTACGGTTTGATGCGGAAAGCGCCCGCGCATGGAAAGCTCGAACCTCTTGCCGATCATCACAGCTGGAACAGCAGCAACGTTCTGGTCAATCTGCTGATCTTCAATATGGGCCGCCACTCTTATCATCATCGCAAGCCCTCGGCCTCCTATCAGGATCTGCAATTTGTCCGAGCGGCGCCGGAGCTTCCGGCGGGTTACGCCGGCAGCATCCTGCTCGCACTCGTACCCCCGCTCTGGCGGCGCGTCATGGATGGCCGCGTTCTCGAGCAGAGGGCTGGTGACATCGATGGCATGCGCCTTGCCGCATAAGATCGTCTCCGCATGAGCCATGCCGCGAAAACATGGATCGGATTTTCCGCCATGTGCATCGGCATGTTCATGGCCATCCTCGACATCCAGGTCGTCGCCAGTTCGCTGACCAATATCCAGGCCGCTCTCAATATCTCTCCCGACAGGATGAGCTGGATTCAGACCGGATATCTGATCGCCGAGGTTATCGCGATTCCGCTGACCGGATGGCTGACGCGCGCTCTGTCTCTGCGCTGGATGTTTGTTGCCGCCACCACCGGTTTTACGATCGCCAGTCTTGGCTGTGCGCTCAGCACGTCGCTCGAACCGCTTCTCGTTATTCGCGTGCTGCAGGGCTTCTGCGGCGGGATGTTGATCCCGGCGGTCTTCACCTCGGCGTTCACCGAGTTTCCGGAAAAGGATCGCGTGCTCGCCACGATGATCGCCGGTGGGTTCGCGATGATTGCGCCGACTCTGGGGCCTGCTGTTGGCGGCTATCTGACACAAACCTTTTCATGGCACTGGATATTTCTCGTCAACATCGTCCCGGGAGTTCTTGTAGCCTCCGCTGTTGCGCTCTGCGTTCCTCATGAGGAGCCCGATTGGGGCGAGTTCCGCCGCATCGACTATGCCGGCATTGTTCTGGTGGCGATTTTCCTCGGTAGTCTTGAACTGCTTTTGAAAGAAGCACCCAAGCGCGGCTGGCACGGCGAATTCGTCCTGATGCTGACGACAGTTTGCGCAGCTTCAGCCGTGCTTGGCGTGTATCAATGTCTCAAGGCCGCTCATCCGTTCGTCAATCTTCGACGGTTTCGCGATCTCTCGTTTTCGCTCGGTTGCACGCTGAGCTTCGTGTTCGGCTTTGGCATTTACGGCGCGACTTATCTGACATCTGTTTTCCTGGGACTGGTGCGCGAACATGCACCCCTCGCCATCGGCGAGATCATGATGGTGTCGGGTGCGGTGCAGTTGCTGTGCGCACCGATCGCAGCGTGGCTGGAAACGCGATTCGATCCACGGCTGCTCACAGCCATAGGGTTCGGCGTATTCGGGGCAGGCCTTCTGATGAATGGGTTCGAGACAACGACAACCGATTTCGACGGCTTGTTCTGGCCGCAGGTCCTGCGCGGCGCGAGCATCATGCTTTGTCTGCTCCCGGCGACGCGGCTGGCGCTGGAGCGCTGGCCGGAAACCGAAATCTCCGATGCCAGCGGATTGTTCAACCTGATGCGCAACCTCGGCGGCGCCATCGGTATCGCGCTAATCGACACAATTCTCGAACAGCGGACCCAGGGCCACGCCGATCAACTGATCGATCGGCTTCAGGCCGGCCGGATCGATGCCGCCAAAGAAGTCGGGCTTCCGCTAGGCCAGTTTCACAACGTGCCGCTTGGTCCCATCGACGATCTCACCAAGGCCATTGTCGCGCCGATGGTGAAGAAAGCGGCGTTGACGGAATCCTTCAATGAGGCGTGGATCGCCATTGCGATCCTGTTCGCGATCTCGCTTCTTGCTTTGCCTTTGATGAAGCGTGCGCATATTCCCGATACCGCCATGGGGCCGGGCACGGAACACGGATTTCATTGATCGGGGCTTTCCTATGCGTTTCGTCAAAGTCGGGGCGGCTGTCATTCTGGGCGTGATTTTGGCCACGCTCGCGATAGTCATTGTCAGCGACCGCATGGCACAGCCGGCCGCGCCTGACCCCGCGGGTCTGATCGCGAAAGCCGGTCGCTACCACGTTCATATCGTGCGCGACAATTTCGGCGTGCCCCATGTCTTCGGTCACACCGATGCCGATGTCGGCTTCGGAATCGGCTTTGCACATAGCGAAGACGATTTCGCGACCATCCAGGACGTGGCGCTTGCCACACGCGGAACGCTCGCGGCCAGCGAGGGCGTGAAGGCCGCAGCCGGCGACTATCTCGTGCGCGCGATGCGCGTGTGGGAAACGATCGATGCGCGCTACGACCGCGACCTGCCGGCAGATGTGAAACGCGTTCTGGAAGCCTATGCCGACGGTGTAAATTACTACGCCGCGTTGCATCCTGACGCCGTGAAAACAGGCCTTCTGCCGCTGACGGGCAAAGACATCGCCGCTGGCTTCGTGTTCAAGACGCCGTTTTTCTACGGTCTCGCCGATACGCTCAAGAAACTCACGGCCGATACGGGAGGCAAGCCCGCGCTTCCCATAGGATCGAACGGCATCGCCGTAGCGCCATCACGCTCTTCGGATGGCGCCACGCGGCTGCTGGTCAATTCGCATCAGCCCTATAGCGGCCCGGTCGCGTGGTACGAGGCCGTGTTGCAGAGCGAAGAAGGCTGGCATGTCGCCGGCGGTTTTTTCCCCGGTACGCCCTTCATGCTACACGGGCACAACGAACATTTGGGCTGGGCGAACACGGTCAACAATCCCGATCTCGTCGATATCTATCGGCTGACGATCAATCCGGCGAACCAGAACCAATACCGGCTCGACGGCAAATGGCGCGATTTCAAAACCACAGACGCTGCCATTCGTGTGAAGCTTTTCGGTCCGTTGATCTGGACCGTGCATCGCCCGGTGCAGTTCTCGATTCACGGCCCTGTATTCAGGACCGATCATGGCGTATTTGCGGTGCGCTATGCCGGCATGGGTGAAGTGCGCCAGGTGCTGCAATATTATCGTCTCAACAAGGCGCGCGATCTCGACGAATGGAAAGCAGCAATGCGGCTGCAGGCGCTGCCGAGCATCAATTACGTCTATGCCGACGAGAAAAGGAATATCGGATACGTCTACAACGGCCAGTTCCCGGTCCGGAAACCCGGCGCGGATTGGCAGGGTTATGTGCCCGGCGATCGTTCCGATCTCGTCTGGCAGTCTTACCTTCCGTTTGAGCGTGAACCGCAGCTCTGGAATCCGAAATCCGGCTTCGTTTTCAACTCCAACAACACGCCGTTTCAGGCCACGGCGCCTGAAGACGATCTGAAACCCGCCGACTATCCGTCCTGGATGGGGATTCAGACCAACATGACCAACCGCGCGATGCGCGCCCTCGAAACCTTTGGCTCCGACCCGCATATCAGCGCGGATGCGTTCCGCAGGTACAAGTTCGACACTCGCTACAGCGCGAATTCCGAGGTCGCAAAGATGATCGCCGAAGTCTGCGCGCGTCCCGATGCCGATCTCGTGTCCGCTTGCACGCTCCTGAAAAGCTGGGATCGCAATGCGGACATCCACAATCGCGCGGCGGCCCTGGCAATTCTGATGGCCGAGCCCGTAAGCCGTGCGCGGCACGATCACAATTGGTCGCTCACACCTGCGATTTCGTTGCACCGTGCGATCGATCAACTCCAGACCCATTTTCATCGCATCGATCCGGAATGGGGCCAGGTGAACCGGTTCCGTCGCGGCAAATTTGAGGCCTCCATCGATGGGGGGCCAGATACCTATCGCGCCGTCTATGGCGAGCCGCGGCCCGATGATGGCACGCTTACCGCGGTCGACGGTGATACGCTCATCATGTTCGTGACCTGGGACAAGAATGGAAAATTGTCATCGCAGAGCATTCATCAGTTTGGATCGGCAACGCTCGACATGGATTCCCCGCACTATGTCGATCAGTCACCCTTGTTTGTGGCGATGAAAACAAAACCGGTTCTGTTCACAAGACGGGATCTGAAAGGCCATATTGAGGCCGACTACAAACCCGGCGATCCACACAAATAAAAAGAGCCAGCACCGTCGCTGGCTCTTTTCCATGCTCGCGAAAAGACGATCAGCTCTGCGGCGCTATCGGCAGATTGTCGATCTGGTCGGCGTTCAATTGCGCGACGACGACGTCGCGCGACTGGTCGAATGTCAACTGATTGGCCGCGATGGCCACCAGGCGGCTCGCCTTGCCAAGCAGCACGACGACGACAGTCTTCGCTTTGCCCGCCGCATCGGTGATCACCCGCTGAACGGCTCCGACGGCCTGGCCGTTGCTGGTCTCGACACTCGCATTTGCGAGAGTCTGTGGGGAGTTGCTGATGCTATCCAATGGTATCGGATTGCTTGCAGACGTTGCTGATACTGCATTCGCCTGAACCGTTGTTTGTGTTGCTTTGGGCTCGACCTGCGCGGTCTGGTCCGCGGTACTGGGCGCTCCCTGTGTTGCTGCAGTCTGATCAGTGCTCGGCGCAGCGCCGGTGCTCGTCGATGCCATGGTTTGCGACGGCGCCGTGGCTTGAGTGTCTGGGGATTGCGCCTGCTGCAGCTGCTGGGCGTTCAGATCGTCGGTCTGTTGATGCTCCGCTGGCGTTCCGGGGTGATGCGTGAACGCCAGGGCAGGGGCGGCGCCCATCAATCCTGCGAGTGCCACGCCCCCCAGCATGATCTTTGTGAGTTTCATGTCTTGTCTCCGATTTTTCTGGACGGCCGTGCACAAGGATGTCCTCGCCCGGTCTCATTGGAAACGCTTCGCTTCCAGCGCAGTTCCGAAAAAGGAACGACCGGCTTCCCATGACGTTTCCATGTGGGAAGGCAAAGATCATGGCCAAAAAGCAATTGATGGAAGATATGTGCGCGGAACCGGCGCGGTATTTTCGTGCGCCGAGCGATGTGTTGCGCGACCGGCGGTTTTCTGACCCCGAAAGGCTCGAAATTCTTTCGGCTTGGGATCGTCTCGCCCACGCGGAAAACGGCACTGATGCCGCAATCCCCGATGCCGTTCGCGCTGCGCGTCGCGAAGTAGAGTGTCGGTTGGCAGCCGTTCCGGCTTCGGGTGCCACGGCAGCGAATTAGTTCCGGAGGCATGCGGAACCCTTGACGGCGCGGCACGGCGCAGCCACCAAGGGCGCATGGGAACCCAGGAACTTTCCGGCGAATCGACGGAGCGCTCTGATGGCGTTGTTCTGTCCGTCATCCTTCCGACCTTCAAGGAACGCGGCAATGTCGCGGAACTCGTTCGGCGCCTCGATGCCGCTCTGACCGGCACTCGCTGGGAAGCGATCTTTGTCGATGACAATTCTCCGGACGGCACGGCCAGTGTCGTGAAGGACATCGCAGCACACGATCCGCGCGTGCGCTGCATTCGCCGCGTGGGCCGCCGCGGTCTGGCAGGTGCTTGTATCGAAGGCATGCTCTCCTCCAGCGCGCCTTTTGTCGCCGTGATGGACGCCGACCTGCAGCACGATGCAACAGTGCTGCCGAAAATGCTGGCAACACTCAACGCCGGCACGGCCGATCTTGTTGCCGCCACGCGGTATGTCGAAGGTGGCAGCGCGGAGTCTTTCGGCGAAGCGCGCGGCGCGATCAGCCGTCTCGCCACCAGGATCACCCATTCCGTGCTTGGCATTTCGCTCAGCGATCCGATGAGCGGTTTTTTCATGCTGCGCCGGGACAAGTTCGACGAGATCGCGCCCCGGCTTTCGCCGGCCGGATTCAAGATCCTGCTCGACATCGTCACAGCGGGCAATCATTTGCGGATCGCAGAGCAGCCCTTCGTTTTCGGCGCCCGCCATGCCGGCGAGAGCAAGTTCAACGCGCAGGTGGGGATCGAGTTTCTAGGCCTTTTGATCGCAAAACTCAGTGGCGGCCTGGTTGATCCTCGCTTCATTTTCTTCCTGATCGTCGGTGCGCTTGGTCTCGTGGTGCATCTTACGGTGTTGAAATCCTCGCTTCTGGAAAGCCTGTCGTTTCCTGTGGCGCAAAGCATTGCAACCTTTGCCGCCATGACGAGCAATTTCTTCCTCAACAACGAGCTCACCTATCGGGACCGCCGTCTCAAGGGCTGGTCCATGGTTCGTGGCTTTGTTGCATTCTGTCTGTTTTGTTCGGCCGGTGCGCTGACCAATGTCGGACTCGCCGCCTGGCTGTTCAACGCAGAGCGCGAGGTCTGGTGGGTCGCAGGCGCCGCCGGCGCGCTGATGGGCGCGTTCTGGAACTATGCGATGTCCAGCCTGTTCGTCTGGCGAACGCGGTGATGCGCGAGCATCGAATCTACTTTTTGGCCGTTGCAGTTCTGATTGCCCTGCGCTTCATCGCCGGCGCGGTTCTGCCGCTCTCGGCGGACGAGGCGTATTACTGGCTGTGGTCGAAACATCTCGCGGCAGGCTACTACGACCATCCGCCCGCCATCGCGTTTCTGATCCGCGCAGGTGTCCTGGTTTTCGGCGATACCTCCCTTGGCGTTCGTGTCGTTCCTTTGATTCTATCTGTGGCCGCGAGCTGGTTTGTCTGGCGCGCGGGAGCCTCGATCCTGAAGGATGAGCACGCAGGTGCTCTTTCCTGTCTGCTATTCAATCTCACCTTGATGGCCGCGGTCGAAACGATGGCGGCGACGCCGGATGCGCCACTGATCGCCTGTTCGGCTGCATTCCTGTGGGCGCTGGCGAAAGTCGATGAGACCCAAAAGGGCCGCTGGTGGCTTGCCGTCGGTACGGCTGGAGGACTTGCGCTCCTCTCCAAATACACGGCATTTTTTTTTGGCGCGGGCGCGCTCTTCTGGATCGCGTTTGTTCCGTCCGCGCGGCGCTGGCTGTTATCGCCGTGGCCATATCTCGGTGCGATCCTCGCCTTTGCGATCTTCGCGCCGAATCTTTGGTGGAATGCAACCCATCGCTGGATGACCTTCGCGTTCCAATTCAGCCGCGTCGGCGCGGGTCATTTCACGCTGCGTTTCCTGTTCGAATTTCTGGGTGCGCAACTCCTGCTCGCGACGCCGTTCATTTTCGTCTGTGGCCTGTTCGGGCTGGTCCGGAAAGAGACCGCATTGCTGGCTGCGTTGGTCCTTCCAGCAACGGTCTATTTCGCGATCCATTCCTTGCACGATCGTGTTCAGGGAAATTGGCCCTGCTTCCTCTATCCGGCGCTGGCCGTCGCTGCCGCTGGTGCCATGCTGTTCTGGAGCGGCAGGCTTTCCAAAGCCGAGCAATGGTCCGCGCGTCTTGCGATTCCGGTCGCTGCTGTCCTTCTTGCGCTTTGTTATGTACAGGCGTTCTTCGGCGTGCTGCCGATCGGGCGGTCTGATCCTTTTGCGCGTCTACTGGGCTTTGGCATCTCCGATGTCGCAAAGCAGATCGAAAGCCGGCATCCGGCCGCCATTCTGACGACGGACTACGAAACCACCGCGTGGTTTGCGTTTTACGGAAAAGTACCCGTCGTCCAGGTCAACGAGCCGCAGCGCTGGCTCGATGCGCCGATAGCCATCAGGCCCGTGGGAGGTCTTCTGCTTTACATCGCTGACCGGTCTCGGGACCGTCACGCGTTGCTTCCGGGTCAGGTTGCATCGCCTGCAACTGTTGATCGCACCCGAAACGGCAAGCCGGTCGAGCAATATTTGATATATGCAGTATCTGATTGGCGTGGCCCGACGCTCGGCAGGCAGCCTTAAAAAAGCTGCGCCGGCCTGGGGGGACCACGGCCGGCGCGCTTTAGTTCTTACAACGGGACAGCGAGCGGACACCCGAAGCGGGCTGTCGAAGGGGCTGGGGCGTACCGGATCAGTTGCCCGCTCGCAGATAGAAAACGACGATCGCAAAAAGTGGTTCCTGACGAGCGCAAAATTTTTTGGCTTTTTTCGTGGCGGCTGTGGACAGAATTGAAACCGTCACCGCACACAGGCATAACCCCTTGGCATTTTGAAAGAATCTCCCATGGCAGACCTATTCGACGCTGTTGTCATCGGCGGCGGTCCCGGTGGTTACAACGCCGCGATCCGGCTCGGACAACTCGGCCTGAAGACCGCTTGCGTCGATGCGCGCGGAACTTTCGGCGGTACCTGTCTCAATATTGGATGTATTCCGTCCAAGGCGCTGCTCCACGCGAGCGAGCGGCTCGAAGAGGCCACCAAGGAATTCCCCAAACTCGGCATCAAGGCGACGGTGGAACTCGATCTGCCGGCCATGATGGCGCACAAGACCAAGGTCGTCGGCGAGCTGACCAAAGGCGTCGAGTTCCTTCTCAAGAAGGCGAAATCCGAAGCCATCGTCGGCGAGGCGCGGATCGCTGCCCCCGGCAGGGTCGAGGTAAAGACCAGAGACGGGTCTGTCCGTGCGCTCGAGACCAGGCACATCGTCATCGCCACCGGCTCCGATGTCATGCCGCTTCCAGGTGTGACGGTTGACGAAGAGCGTGTCGTGTCCTCGACGGGCGCTTTGTCGCTCAAATCCGTGCCGCGCCGGTTGCTGGTCGTCGGCGGCGGCTATATCGGGCTTGAACTCGGATCGGTTTGGCGCAGGCTCGGCAGCGAAGTGCTGGTCGTTGAATTCCTCGATCGCATCACGCCGGGGCTCGATGGCGAGATCGCCAAACAGTTCCAGCGTCTGCTCGCGCGCCAGGGCATGAAGTTCCAGCTCTCCACCAAGGTCGTCGGCGTCGAGAAATCCGGCGACGGCTTGAAGGTCAGCGTCGAGCCGGCTGCCGGTGGCGAACGTCAGGTGATCGAGACCGATGTCATGCTCGTTTGCATCGGACGCCGTGCCTATACGGACAGGCTCGGTCTTGCCGACATCGGCGTGAAGCTCGATCCGCGCGGCCGTGTCGTCACGGATGCGCATTACAAGACCAATGTCGAAGGCATCTGGGCGATTGGCGACGTTCGCGAAGGCGCGATGCTGGCGCACAAGGCCGAAGACGAAGCCGTCGCCTGCGCGGAAAGCATCGCGGGCCGCGCTGGCCATGTGAACTACGACGCGATACCGGCCGTGGTCTACACCGCGCCGGAGGTTGCCTCTGTCGGAAAGACGGAAGAAGAACTGAAAGCTGCCGGTGTCGCGATCAAGATCGGCAAGTTTCCTTTTACCGCCAATGCGCGCGCCAAGACGATTGCGGCGACGGACGGTTTCGCAAAGGTCATCGCCGATGCAAAAACTGATCGTGTTCTCGGTGTCCATATCATGGGTGCGAACGCCGGAGAGATGATCGCCGAAGCCGCACTCGCCATCGAGTTCGGCGCTGCCAGCGAGGACATCGCCCGCACCAGCCATCCGCATCCCACACTCAGCGAAGCCGTGCGTCAGGCCGCTATGGGCGTCGAAGGCTGGACGATGCAAATGTGAACGGCGCTATTTCTGCGCGGGTTCGATCTCTTTTGAAATGTGCTCCGGCCGGACGCCGACGCCGATAAAGCGGGCCGGGATACGGCGCAGAAAGGGAAATTGGTTCGCCATCCTGATGACCAATGGCGGTTTGGGCGTCTGACGCGCACGGAAGTTCGGCACAAGAATCCGGTTCTGCACCTGGACCTGAAACCACTGGATCACTTTCGTCGGCCATTCGCGGCGGCGCTGGATTTTCTGCAGGTCGGACAGTTTGGGAGCGCGGTTGCGCATTATCGGCCCCAGAATATTTGCGGTGGCGACAGCGTCCTGAATCGCGAGATTGATCCCAACTCCGCCTACCGGCGACATCGCGTGAGCCGCGTCGCCAATACACAGAAGGCCGCGCCGCGCCCACTGCTCCAGCCGATCGACGCGGACATCCAGAACCTTTACATCGTCGAAGCTCTCGATTGCCTCCACGCGGTCGCGCGCGAAGCCCGCGACGGTGCGCAGCTTGGCGCGAAAGCCGGTGATGCCTTCCGCTTTCAGCACCGCAAATGCGCCTTTCGGGATTACCATTGCGCACTGCCAGTAATCGCCGCGATAGAGCATGATGAAAAAGTCGCCGCCCAAAAATCGCGCGACCGGTTCGGTCGGGTCGCCCTGCTGAAACGGCAGCCGCATCCATAACACGTCGAACGGCGCACCGAATTCGCGCACCTTGAGATTGCTCTTGGCCCGCACGGTCGAATGACGCCCATCGGCCCCGATCGTGAGTCCCGCGTTGATCTGATAAATCTCATCCGGCGTTTCGCACACCACGCCGGCAATGCGGCCGCTCTGCGCGAGAAGATCGGTTGCTTCCGCCTGCATCATCAGCCGGAAATTCGGAAAGTGCTCGGCCTCGCTCAGCAGGAAATCGAGAAAATCCCACTGCGGCATCAGCGCCATGAACTTGCTGTGCGTCGGCAGATGCGTGAAATCGCCGACCGTGAAGGCTTCCTTGCCGATCTCGACGGAAATTTCGCGCACTTCGGTATGTTTGCGGGCGAGGAATTTCTCGAGCAATCCAAGCTCGTGCATCAGCTCGAGCGTCGAGGGATGGATCGTGTCGCCGCGAAAATCGCGCAGGAAATCCTTGTGCTTCTCCAGCACGATGACATCCACGCCGGCACGCGCGAGCAGAAAGCCCGCCATCATCCCGGCCGGGCCGCCGCCCGCGATCACGCATGTCGTCGTAAGAACCTTCACCAACCGCCTCTAGCGAATCAGCACCGGTGAATCAGAGCGCAGATATGGTTTCAGTTCCGTATAGGGAATGTCCACATCATATTCGCCGCGCACGTAAAGGAATAGTTGCGCAGCGCAGAAAGCTCCAGGTCATCGACATTGCGGGCGAACGGGAACAGATCCTTGTCATCCGGCGCCTGTAGAGCTTCAAAACCCTCTCGCGACCCAGGCGTTGAAAGGCGGAGCCTCGGGGTCGCCTTTGATCATCTGCGCCGCCGCCGAAGCCGCTAACATGATCGCGAGAATCGTTTTCGTCTGATGCCCCTACCGGAATCCCTTGGGTATGCTTATACTCTGCTTCGCAACAATTCTTGAGAGGAGGTGATCCAGTGTCTCATTGTCATTGCCTGACGTCGGTGAAAGCCGCGACCTGGATCCTCGCAATCCGGGAGATGGACGCCTAGAGCGTTCCGGTTTGCCGACTCAGTCGGACAATGGAAGGGCCGCTCCACTGGGGCGGCCCTTCTTGTTTTCGTAAGCCCTTCCGGGCAATTCTTCGCCCACAATTCTTCAAGGGGAACGCCATGCGCAAACTGGTTGCCGCCACCATGATCATCGCCGCCGCCGGTCTGACGGCCTGCGGAAAGCACGACACCAAGGTTTATACCGACAGCAAAGGCAACAGCGTCGCGGTGTCGAACTCCGACAACGGCCACATGACGATCACCGGCTCGAACGGTGAAAAGGTCGAGATCGGCTCAGGCTCGCAAGCCAAGATGCCGGATTGGCTGCCGCTGTATGCGGGCGCTCAGGTGAAGGCGAGCTTCACCGGTCAGGGCAAGGACGGTACAGGCGGAATGGTTTCGTTTCACACCACCGCGGCGCCTGCGGATGTTATCGCGTTCTACAAGCAAAAGGCCGCTGCCGCTGGCATGGCGGACACCATGAACATGGATTCAAACGGGACGATGGTCTACATCGGCGCCAACGAGAAGACGAAGTCCCAAGTGTCGGTGTCAGCCACCAAAGCCAGCGATGGAACCGATGCTCAGGTCACTTGGGGTATTAAATAGACCTCTAGTGACCGAACAGGCCTGACAAAAAGCCCTTCTTTTCCTCACTGGGCTTGTCGGCAGGTTTCTGCTCCGCCGTCGATTGCGCAGGCGCGGATGGTGGCGGAGGCGTGTAAACCGTGAGGCTCGCGGGCGTACGCAATTCTGTCGGAGGCGGCGCTTCGGCGACGCGCAGCGGATTGGGCTTGGGAACGATGTTCGGGCCTGCCATCGCGCCCTGCAACGTCACCGCGACCTGGATATCGCATTTGCCGACAGGCGATTCATCGCTGTCCTCGACCTTCACACCGGAGACGAATTCGTAGAGCGCAGGCTTCCGGTCGGCGAGCGCAGCGGCGAACACCAGATCGGCTGCGGTGCAGAAATTGCCGATATTGTGCACGCGCCGGATCTCAGCCTTCGATGCCATGTTGGTCTTGAACAGGTTGTAGGCGGCATCCCCGCGCGCCGGGCCCTGAATGCGCTTGAACATGGTCAGGAGCGCCCTGTCGGATTTGCGCAGTTCCGGACCGTAGGCGGTCTGGAAGGCGTTGAACTTGTGCATGGCGTCTTCGCCGCAGCCGAGCGCCGCGTCCATCAACTCCTGCTGGACTACGACGGTCTGGAGCGCATTGACCTCCATCGCGTCGGCGCAATTCGAACGGTGGCGGGCGGCCGAGGCCTGATCGATGCCTGCAACTGCCAGGGCAAGCAGGCACACGCCCGCCATCAACGTCTGTCGCATTGTCTCACTCATTGTCTCGCTGCAATGCTAACCATAGCATCCCATTGAGGACGCTGGCGAATCATTCATCGGCGCAGCGTTAAGAATGTCCGTAGAAGGGTTCCATGGGGGCACTGTCGCATATCCGTGTGTTGGACCTGAGCCGGGTTCTCGCAGCCCCATGGGCCACACAAATCCTTGGCGATCTGGGCGCCGAGATCATCAAGATCGAGAAGCCGGGCGAGGGCGATGAAACCCGGCATTTCGGTCCGCCTTTCGTGACCGCCAAAGACGGAACACGGGGCGATGCAACCTATTTCCTGGCTGCCAATCGCAACAAGAAGTCCGTCACCATCGACTTCGCCCAACCGGAAGGCGCTGAACTTGTAAGGCGTCTTGCTCGCCGCGCCCACGTCGTGGTCGAGAACTTCAAGACCGGCGCGCTTTCCAAATATGGCCTCGATTACGAAAGTCTGGCCGCCGAAAACCCTGCGCTGATCTATTGTTCCCTGACCGGCTTCGGCCACGACGGTCCGAAAAAGGATAAGGCGGGCTACGACTATCTGATCCAGGGCATGGGCGGCCTGATGAGTGTCACAGGCCAGCCCGATGGTGCGCCCGGTGCGGAGCCTATGAAAGTTGGGGTCGCCGTCAGCGATCTGGTCACCGGCCTCTACACGACCATCGCCATTCAGGCGGCGCTTCTGCATCAGGCGCGTACCGGCGAAGGCCAGAGCATCGACATGGCGCTGTTCGACTGTCAGGCGGCGGCCCTCGCCAACCAGGCGATGAACTATCTTATCGGCGGGATGCTGCCGCAGCGCATGGGCAACGCGCATCCCAATATCGTGCCCTATCAGGTCTTCGCGGTTGCCGACGGACATCTGATCCTGGCCATCGCCAATGACCGCCAGTTCGCGAACTTCGCCAAAGCGGCAGGGCTGGAACGCCTTGCGGCCGATGCGCGTTTTGCCACCAATGCCGCGCGCGTGGCGCACCGTGCCGAACTCGTCGGTCTTCTGACGCCTGTATTGGCAAGCCGCACGCAGTCTTTGTGGATCGCGGCGTTGGAGGCCGCGAACGTTCCCTGTGGCCCAATCAACGGAATCGATCAGGTCTTTGCTGAACCCCAGGCGGCCGCGCGCGGATTGACCATCACCATGGACCACGCCGCGTCGGGCCCGATGAATCTGGTTGCAAGCCCGCTGCGCCTTTCCGGGACTCCGCCCGAATACCGGACCGCGCCGCCGCTTCTGGGCCAGCATACCGACGAGATTTTGAACGGGGTGTTAGCCATTCAACCCGATGAGATCGCACGTCTTCGCGCCGCCGAGGTCATTTAAGGTCAACAAAGCGGCTCAGTATTGCGGGCAACCCGCAACCAATCCTTCAGTCCTGACGTTTAGCCTCTTGTGCGGGAGGCTTAATTCGATGCGTGGTGTGATCATCGCATTGGTGGTGTTGGGGGCGGTACCGGCCATGGCCGATGACCTCCGCAACCAGATCGATGGCCGTCATCAGCATCGCGCGTTCTGGCTGAGCAACCAGGCATGGCCTGCGACACCGCCCGATACCGCCGACGACAGCGCGCCAAAGCCGAAATTCACAAAGACCTATGTGGATGGCGTCGTTTCGCGGTTCAGCCTGGGTGGCGCCGGCAAGCACTTCGATCTGTTCGAACGCAAGATTGGCGATGGATTGGGTATCCCCGCGCCGGCACTGGTTGGCACGGTCGATCATGGCGCGGCGATGGTCGAGATGCGCTGGAATTCCGGCGAATAATCGCACCCCCGCGATACAAAGCCTCTTTTCTGTCACAGCACCATGCCGTAATGCTGCGCGTCCGCGCGCTGTCGCGCGGCATGAGAGGGATTTAAGACCATGGCGTACAAGGTCGCCGTCGTCGGCGCGACCGGCAATGTCGGACGGGAGATGTTGAACGTCCTCGTTCAGCGCGAGTTTCCCATCAGCGAAGTCGTGGCGCTCGCCTCGACGCGCTCGATCGGCAGGGAGGTCTCCTTCGGCGACGGCATCCTGAAAGTGAAGGCGCTCGACTATTACGACTTCAAAGGCACCGACATCTGCCTGATGAGCGCCGGCGGCAAGATTTCCAAGGAGTGGTCGCCGAAGATCGCGGCAGCCGGTTGTCTCGTCATCGACAATTCGAGCGCCTGGCGCATGGACCGCGACGTACCGCTGGTCGTGCCGGAGGTGAACGCGGATGCGCTTGGCCAGATCAAGAAGGGCATCGTCGCCAATCCGAACTGCTCCACCATCCAGCTTGTCGTGGCGCTGAAGCCGCTGAACGACGAGGCCAAGATCAAGCGTGTGGTCGTCTCGACCTATCAATCCGTGTCGGGCACCGGCAAGGACGCGATGGATGAGCTGTTCACCCAGACGCGCGCCGTGTTCGTCGCCGATCCGATCGAGCACAGCATCTATCCCAAGCAGATCGCGTTCAATGTCATCCCGCATGGCGGCGACTTCATGGACGGCGGCTATACGACCGAAGAATTCAAGATGATGGTCGAGACCAACAAGATTCTCGATCCCGATATCTCGCTCACCTGCACGGTGGTGCGCGTGCCGGTGTTCGTCGGTCATTCGGAGTCCGTCAATATCGAGTTCGAGCGTCCGATCACGGCCGCGCGGGCGCGCGAGCTTCTGCGCGCGGCGCCAGGTGTGCTTGTCGTCGACAAGCATGAGGACGGCGGCTACGTCACGCCGATCGAGTGTGTCGGCGAGGACGCGACGTTCGTGTCGCGCATCCGCAAGGATCCGACGGTCGAGCACGGCCTCAACATGTGGGTCGTCAGCGACAACCTTCGCAAGGGCGCGGCACTCAACGCCGTTCAGATCGCGGAATGCATGATCAACCGCAAGCTCCTGAAGGCGGCGTAAGAAATTGAAGAGGGCTACATGCGGTTCTCGGTAAAGCCGGTATTCATTGGTTGGATCGTTTTATTGGCGCAGTTGCCCCTGCAACTTTTCTTCACGGTCTGGTCCGGTGGCTTTTTCGGAGGAATGACCTCGGTTTTCTTTCCAAAAGGATCGCACATTTCCTTTTTGTTCTTCGGATTGGTTGCCTTCTTCGGATTTCCGCTTGTGGCGTATGTCGGCAAACGACTCAATTATTCGCGCACCGAGTACAAGTTCTTCGACGATCGGGTCGAATTCGAAGAGGGTTTCTTTTCTCTGAACAAAAAGGTGATTCGCTATTCAGACGTGAAGGAGATCACGCTGCATCGCGGCATGTTTCAGCGGATCTACAACCTCGGAAGCATTTACCTGGCCACCTTGGCCACGGGTTCGACGCGCAACACCAATGTGTTCGGAGCATTTGGATTTGGAAATGTCAGCGCCAGCGGCGTGACGGTTCGTGATATCGCCGATCCCGAGAACAACTACGCCCGCATTCGCCAACTCGTCGACGCGCAAAGATGACCCCCGAAGCGTTTTCGGCTTTGATCGCGCGTTTCGGCGCAGCCGCCACCGCCGGTGATGGGCAGTCGCTTGCGGCGTGCTTCACCGAGGACGGCGTCTATCACGATTACATCTATGGCCCGCATCGCGGCCGCGCATCGATCCAGGATATGCTGGAAAATCTCTTTCACCGGGACGCGGCTGAATACGATTGGACGTTTTTCGACCCGGTCTGCAACGGCGATGTCGGCTATGCACGCTCGCTGTCGCGGTTCGTCTCCACCATTCCGGATTTCAAGGGCCAGGAAGTCGTCATCGACGGCATCTCGCGCTTCGTTCTGAGAGATGGCCTCATCGCCGAATACCATGAGAGCGTGAACGGCGGTGTGGCGCAGTCCCAACTCGGTGTCCCTGCGGAACGCATGGCCAAGGTCATGGCCAAATGGACGCGGCGATTCCGCGAACAGGCCGACGTTCAGGCCTATGCCGCGGCGGCGCGCGCCCGCTATATAGGCGGCGGCTGACTCTCCAGCCGTTTCCGGGGCTCTCATGCAAATCCGTCCGCGCCGTTCCGTTCTGTACATGCCCGGCTCCAATGCGCGCGCGATGGAGAAGGCGCGCGACATTCCCGCCGACGCATTGATCCTCGATCTCGAAGACGCCGTCTCACCCGATATGAAAGACGTTGCGCGCCAGCAGGTGACGGATGCCGTCAACGCGCGCGGCTTCGGCAAGCGCGAGGTGATCGTGCGCATCAATGGGCTCTCGACCGCGTGGGGTGAGGCTGATCTCGCCGCTGCCGTCGCTGAAAAGCCGGATGCGATTCTGGCGCCGAAAATTTCCACACTCGCCGATATTCGTGCGCTTGAAGACGAATTCGCGAAACACGACGCCGATCCGTCCATTGCGTTGTGGGCGATGATCGAGACGCCGCTCGCGATCCTCAACATCGCCACGCTGGCCGGTGCCGGCGGCCGGCTTGCCTGTTTCGTCATGGGCACCAACGATCTCATCAAGGAACTGCGCGGCCAGCACACGCCGGATCGCGGCAATCTGTTTGCGGCGCTTGGTCTCTCGGTCGCGGCCGCGCGTGCGCACGGCCTGGCCGCCATCGATGGCGTCTTCAACGACATTCAGGACTCCGGCGGCTTCGCGCGCCATTGCGAGCAGGCGAAAAGTTTCGGCTTCGACGGCAAGACAGTAATTCATCCCACCCAGGTCGATGCGTGCAACACGATCTTCGCGCCATCGGCCGACGATGTGACCTCCGCTCGCAAGGTGCTCGCCGCGTTCGATCTGCCCGAGAACAAGGGCAAGGGCGCGATCAAGCTCGATGGCCGCATGGTCGAGTTGCTCCACGCCGAGATCGCGCGCCGCACTGTTGCGCTTGCCGATGCCATAGCAGAACTGGAAAAAACCTAATCTGTCATCCCGGAAACCGCGAAGCGGCTGTCCGGGACCTACGGAAAATGCATGCGCGATCACGAGTATTTCGTCTACATGCTCGCGAGCAAGCCGCAGGGGACGCTCTATGTGGGTGTTACCAACGATCTAATGCGCCGTGTCTATCAGCATAAGGAAGGACTACTTCCCGGATTCACAAAGAAGTACGGCGTCAAGATGCTGGTCTGGTACAACGCATACGGCGACATCAACGATGCCATTGCTCAAGAAAAGCGGATCAAGCGCTGGCGGCGTGACTGGAAGAAAAATCTGATCGAACGCGACAACCCACACTGGATTGATCTATATCCAGCCCTGTCGAACGCTGGGTCCCGGGCCGTGCCTTTGGCACGCCCGGGATGACATCGGAGGGTTGATTGGCAAGCAGTTCAAAATCATTACACGGCAATTTCTTTGAGGACTTCCAGCTCAAGCAGCGTTTCATCCACGCACCGGCGCGCACGCCGACCGTCGGCGATGCGGCGCTGTACAGGGCGATTTACGGCGCGCGGTTTGCGCTGCAGTCGTCGGAGCCTTTGGCGAAGGCGATGGGCTTCGAGACCACGCCATTCGACGATTTGCTCGTTTTCCACATGGTGTTCGGCATGAGCGTGAGCGACATCTCGCTCAACGCGGTTGCCAATCTCGGCTATGCACAGCTGCGTTTTGGCAAGCGGCTCTATCCCGGCGCCACCTTGCGCGCCTTCACTGAAGTGATCGGGCTTAAGGAAAATTCCGACGGCAAGACCGGCATCGTCTATGTCCGCACCGAAGGCGTCGATGCGATGGATGACGTGGTCGTGTCGTTCAACCGCTGGGTCATGGTGCGCAAGCGCGATGCCACATCCAAAGCGCCGGATCCTGTTGTGCCAGAACTTCCCGATGTTGTACCCCCATCATCGCTGGTTGCCCCGGCGAAAACCCATTTCCGCAATGCGACGCCGAAAGAGACAGGCAGTGCGCTACGCTGGGAGGATTATGAGATCGGCGAGCGCATCGACCATATAGACGGCACGACGGTCGAAGAATCCGAACACATGATGGCGACGCGGCTGTACCACAACACCGCGCGCGTCCATTTCAACCAGTTCGCGGAAGCCAAGGGCCGGTTTGGCAAACGCATTGTCTATGGCGGTCATGTAATCTCCATCGCGCGGGCATTGTCTTACAACGGCCTCTCGAACGCGCTCTGTATCGCTGCCATCAACGGCGGACGTCACGCGAATCCCGTATTCGCGGGCGATACGATCTTCGCGTGGTCGGAGGTGCTCGACAAAGCGCCGATCCCCAACGCCGACGAGCCGGAACTGAATCGCCAGGATTGCGCGGCGTTACGGTTACGTCTGGTCGCAACGAAGAATCTGCCTTGTGCCGATTTTCCCTATCGCGACGGCGACAGATATCTGGAAAACGTCGTCCTCGATCTCGATTACTGGGCGATTGTGCCGAAGCGCTGATGTCGTTTCTCTCCCGCTACAAAAGGGCCGTCGCCAACGGTGCGCTGAAGCCCGATCCGTTGCAGGCCAACGCGGCGGACAAGCTGCAAATGCTTTCGAACGCGCTGCGCAAATACAGACCAGGCTGGAGCCTGTTCGGCACGCGCAATCCGCCGCGCGGGCTCTACATCTGGGGCGATGTCGGCCGCGGCAAATCGATGTTGATGGACCTGTTCTTCGAGGACGCGCCGGTCAAAGCCAAACGTCGTATTCATTTCAACGCCTTCATGGTGGAGACGCATGCGCGCATACACACCGAACGGCAACGCGGCGCGCACGATCCGATCCAGCCGGTCGCCGCGACGGTCGCGAACGAAGCGCTGCTTCTGTGCTTCGACGAATTCCAGGTGACCGATGTCGCGGACGCAATGATCCTGGGCCGCCTTTTCGAGCAGCTTTTCGAGCGCGGCGTGGTGATCGTGGCGACCTCGAACACCGCGCCTGACCGGCTTTACGAAGGCGGTCTCAATCGCCAGCTATTCCTGCCTTTCATCGATCTGATTAAACAGAAGCTCGACGTCTTCGAACTCGACGGGCCCATCGATTACCGCCGCCGGCTCATTCACGGCCTCAAGGTCTATCTCACGCCGCTGGGGCCTGAAACCGATGCGGCGATGGACGAGGATTGGTTTCAGCTCACCGGCAAACGCACCTGCGAACCCGCGATGCTCACGGTTCTCGGCCGTACGCTGCACGTGCCATGCGCCGCGAAGGGCGTGGCGCGGTTCCCGTTCGACGATCTCTGTCTGCAACCGCTGGCGGCAGCGGACTATCTCGCCATCGCGCGGGAATATCACACGGTGCTGCTCGACCGCATCCCGCAGATGAGCGAACAGCTGCGCGATGCGACGCGGCGGTTCATCGTGCTGATCGACACGCTCTATGACGAAGGCGTGAAGCTCGTTTGTTCCGCCGCCGCGCCGGCCGAACAGCTCTATATCGAGGGCGATGCCGCGCAGGTTTTCCAGCGCACGGTCTCGCGCCTGATCGAGATGCAGAGCAAGGACTATCTCGAGCGTGCCGGCAGCTGATGCGGGCCGAAGCGGCTTTCGAATAACCCTACATTTCGGTGTTCGATAGACAGGGTGAAATTTATTTGCGCCAGGCCACAGCGCCCCTTTCCGAGCGCGAGAGAAGGCTGCCATTCCAGGCTTTTCATGGCCCGGCCGCGGTTCGCTTGCTCCTGTGGGGATTTGGGAGAAATGGCGATGCGAGCGTTGCGCTTCAAGGGGGGGCCGAAAATTTTTTGCGGGTTGAGAAACGCCGGTTTCTCCCCATACTTTCCCTGTGACACGAGATCTCATCTTCACCGCGCTGTTCATCTTCGCGATTCTGCTGCTCGTGCATCCACGTGTGCTGGGCGTGTTCCGGCGTTTCGACGCCACGAACCGCGCGCGCATCGAGGCCGAGCAGAGTGATCGCCGCGACGATGTCGCCCATTTTCGCCACACCATGAAACTCGCTGAGGAGCAGGTCGAGGAGGTGACATCGTTCACCGCTTCGGATGAACGCACGGGCCAACCGGTCACGCGGTGGCTGTTCGAGGGCGAGACTTTCGCCGACGAGCGTGATGCGAAGCTCGCGCGCGAAGACCAGGTGCGCAAGGTCGCGCGTGGCTTCTATATGGATCTTCCAGCGGCGCTGCGCGCCCGCAAGGGCGACGATCAGCTGGGGCGGTAGCGTCATTGACTGACTAGGCACTCTCTTATAAGCTGGTGTCATGGCCAGGCCCAAGAGCGACGACAAACGGGATGCGATCCTCGCCGCGGCAACGCGGGTGATCGCGGCGCAGGGGTTAAGCGCGCCAACCGCGGCCATCGCGAAAGAGGCGGGTGTTTCGAACGGCTCGCTGTTCACCTATTTCGAGACCAAGGCCGATCTGCTCAACCAACTCTATCTGGAGATCAAGACCGAGGCTGCGGAAGCGGCGCTGGGCGGACGGCCGCCCAAAGGCGATATCCGCAGGCAGGCGCAATACAGTTGGGCGCGCTCGCTCGCATGGGCCATGGATTTTCCGGACAAGCGGCGCGTGCTCGCGCTGCTGACCGTGTCGGACGACATCACGCCGGCGAGCAAGGCGAAGGGTCATCAGATCATGGCCGGTGTCGCCGCACAGATCGATCAGAGCCGCAGGAACGGCCCGATGCGCAACGCGCCTCTGCTGTTCGTCGTTGCCATCATGAACGCGATCATGGATTCGACCATCGAGTTCATGCAGCGCGACAAGGCCAATGCGGAAAAACACAGCAAGGCCGGGTTCGAGGCCGTGTGGCGCGCGATCGCCTGAATTTTTGCCTGATAAATGACTGACTGGACAGACATCCAAGGAGAGACCAATGCCGAAGACCGACCTCAGAACCCGCAAAGCCTATGTCGTCACCGGGCCCACGTCCGGCATCGGGCGTGCCTCGGCGCTCCGGCTCGCGAAGTACGGCACGATCATTCTCGTCGGCCGCGACCGTGGGCGCCTCGAGGCAGTGCAGAAGACCATCGCCGGCAAGAGAGGACAGAGCGCGGTGTCTGTCGTCTGCGATCTGTCGGACGTTACGAGTGCGCGGCGTGGCGCGGCGGAGGTCGCGGCGCTGGGTCTTCCCATCGCCGGCGTGCTCAACAATGCCGGCATCCGGCAGGAGGTGCCGACCAAAAGCGCCCAGGGTTGGGACATGACGTTCGCGACGAATCATCTCGGTCCCTTCACCTTCACAGAGACATTGGTGCCGCATCTCGCCGATGGCACGAATATCCTCTTCGTCTGTTCGGCCGTGGAAGACCCCGAGCGTCAGCCCGCGAAACGCTTCGGCTTTCGCGGCGCGCGGTACATTTCGGCGGAGGCATGTGCGCGCGGCGAGTGGAAGCCGGGCGGATCGACGGTGCCGGGCTTCGACTCCTATGCGACGTCGAAGCAGTGCAATCTCGCGACCGTGTTTGAATTCACACGCGAGTTTCCACGTCTGCGGTTCACCGGCATCGAACCGGGTGTCAATCCGAACACGGGGCTCGGGCGCGATGCGGGCGCCGCGGCGCGCTTTGCCATGAAATATATCGCGCCGCTGATAGTCCCGCTGTTGTTGCCGTTTGTGCCGTGGCTCCGCACGCCGAAACAGGCGGCGCGCGTGATCACGAAGATCGTCACCAATCCTTCTGGTCCGACCGGCATCTATTACGACGAACGCGGCAACCCAAAACAGGCATCGGCAGAGGTGCGCGATCCGGCGTTCTCGGCACGGGTCGTGGCCGAGACGCGCGCGTTGCTGGTGACCGTGCCTTAGGCCGCCTCGCCCTTCATCAGGCGCGGCAGCTTGCCGATATCGCCACCGGCGTGGCGCATGAAGAAGCGGCGCGCCGGGCCGATCTGGTCGATGATCCCCATGCCGAGATCGCGCACGAAACGCAGCGGTGCGATGTCGTTGGAGAACAGGCGCGTCAACGCATCGGTCGCGGCGGCCAGCGTGAACGAGTCGAAGCGCCGCCAGCGCTCGTATCGCTGAAGGATATCGAGCTGCCCGAAATCGAGGCCGAGCCGCGCGGCGTCGAGAATGATCTCGGCGAGTGCAGCGGCATCCTTCAGGCCGAGGTTCAATCCCTGCCCGGCAATCGGATGGATGCCGTGCGCCGCATCGCCCACGAGCGCGAAACGCGGCTTCACGTATGCACGCGCGAGATGGAATTTGAGCGGATAGGACCAGCGCGGGCCGGTCGCTTTGGTCCTGCCCAGATGCGCGCCGAAGCGCGACGCGATTTCCTCGTCGAATTCGGCATCGGGCAGTTTCATCATGCGTGGGGTCAGAGTCTCACGCTCTGTCCACACAAGCGACGATCTGTTTCCGGTCATGGGCAAAATCGCGAATGGACCTGCGGGCAGGAAATGTTCATAGGCAACGCCATTGTGCGGCTTTTCGTGCTCGACCGTCGCGACGATACCTACTTGCGGATACGACCAACCAACAACACCGATATTCATGTGCTCGCGCATTGCGCTGTCGCGTCCATCGGCGGCGACTGCGAGCCGCGCTGTGATCGTCTCGCCGTTGCTTAGGTTCGCCGTGATCGCGTGTGTGTCAGCAACGAGATCGCTGAGCGCCGCGGGCGAAATCAGTTCCAGGTTCGGCGCTTTCTCGACCGCTGCAAACAGCGCCGCGCGAATGTGTCGGTTCTCCGCGATGTGGCCGAGCGGCGTGCCCGCTTCCGAACCGTCGAAATGTAGCGAGAATGGCGATGGCGCACGTTCCGGCGCGCCGTCGGTGACGAGAATGTCCTCGATCGGTTGCGCGTCGGGCGCAAGCTGATCCCACACACCCAGCGCCGGATACATGCGTGCAGCCGCATAGGCGATCGCCGTCACACGGCCATCGAACTTCGCATCGAGGACGGCGGTCTTCGGCATCGGATCGCAAACGACGACCTTCAGGCCGCCTTGCGCCAGCGCAAGGCCGAGCGTCAGGCCCACCATACCGCCGCCGCCGATGATCACATCGCAGGATTTCGCCATGCCTTCACTTCCCATGCGGGAGGCAGCCGGTCAACGCCGGACACGCTCGCGCTAACCGCTCATTTACCATAACAGCCTAGCTTGGATCGCATGGTCCAGATCACGAGCGAGAGCCTTGAGGCCGTCTTCAGGCAGCCCAATCAGGACGGCAGTTTTGAAGGCGATCTGCTGCGCCATCTTCAGACGCTGGGTGCGCAGCGGCCGGTCGTGATGCTGTGTTTCCCGCCAAAGGCCGCCGGCACGTATTTTCGTACTGCCGTCTTTTATGCGGTGGACGGACAACTCGTGCGCGCAGTCCATGCGCAGGGTGGACGCGACGCGCAGCTCTATCTGCCGACCTTCATTGGCTACTACGCCGGATCGGTGACACCGCACGTCATGGTCGCCCATGTCCATATGCAGGCGTTGCCGGCGAATATCGGATTCCTGGAAGCCTTCAATATCCGCCCGGTCGTGATGATGCGCAGCATTCCCGACATGCTGGCGTCCTATTGGGACATGCTCGAATCCGATCCGGAGTCGCGCAAAGACGGATTGAACTGTCTCATCCCGGAGAATTTTCCAGAGTTGCCCGCACAGACAAAGGCGGATTTCCTGATCGATATACTGGGTCCCTGGTATGCGAGTTTCTTTGCGACCTGGGTTCGCTATGAGGACGAAAAGCCCGACCGCGCCCTGATCCTGAGCTATAGCGAATTCAAGACCGATCCCGTGCGCACACTGGCCAGCGCACTTTCCCACGTACGGCTGCCGCGCAGTCCTGCGCATTGCCGCGCCGCGCTGGACAAGGCGTGGAGCGAGCGCGATCTCTGCCGCTACAACAAGGGCGAGGAAGGACGCGGCGCCCGCTATTTCACCGCGGAGCACATTGCACGGCTGGATCGCATGCTGGGTGCCTATTCGCATCTGGAATTCTATCGCGACGAGCTTCTCGCCTGCGAACGCCCGGCATTGGCGCAGGCCGTCTAGAAAAATTTTGCATGCGTTGTGCGCTGGCTGTTTCGCGGCGCGCGTCTTAGGATTCTTTCGCGTCGAAGGATTCCTCATCGTGCTGCCAGGCCGTCTCTCTCAATTGCCGCCGTCGTCGTTTGCGATGCTGGCTACGCTTCTCGATCCGCATCAGCCAGGACAGACGCCAATCTCGCTCGCTATCGGCGACCCGCGCGGCGCGACGCCCCCTTTCGTGATGGAAGCGCTGAACAAGCATGCAGCCGAGTTCGGCGAATATCCGCCGATCAACGGTACGCCGGTGTGGCGCAACTCGGCTGCAGGCTGGATCAGGCGGCGCTTCGCCGTCGACGCCGATCCGGAAAAAGAAATCCTTCCGCTCAACGGCACGCGCGAGGGCCTGTTCCTCGCACCCTTCATCGTCACGCCGGAAACGAAAGCAGGTAGCAGGCCGGTGATCCTTCTGCCGAACCCCTTCTATCAATGCTACGCAGCGGCGATCCTGTCGTGTGGCGCTGAGCCGGTGTTCGTGCGCGCCGATGCGGCAAGCGGCTTCCTTCCCGATTTCGCCGCGCTGCCGAAGAATATCCTGGAACGTGCGTCCGCAGCCTATATCTGCTCGCCTTCCAACCCGGAAGGCGCGGTCGCGAGCGAAGCGTATTGGCGTTCGCTGTTCGAGCTCGCCGATCAATACGATTTCACGGTGTTCGCGGATGAGTGTTACGCCGACATCTATCTGAACACGCCGCCGGTCGGAGCGCTGACCGTGCGTGGCGCGCCATTCGACAGGCTGCTCACCTTCCATTCGCTGTCGAAGCGTTCCGGGCAGCCAGGTCTTCGCTCCGGTATCGTCGCGGGCAATGCCGCGCTGATGGCGAAGTTTCGCGCCTTCCGCAACTACGCGGGCCCGCAGGTGCCGATGCCGATCATGGCGGCGTCGGCGGCTGCGTGGCGCGACGACGCCCATGTCGCGGCCAACCGCGCCGCCTATGCCGAGAAGTTCGAACTCGCCCGCCGCATGCTCGGCAACCGCGCCGGTTTCCGCGTGCCCGAGGGCGGATTTTTTCTCTGGCTGGACGTCGGAAATGGCGAGGAGACCGCCCTCAGGCTGTGGCGCGAAGCGGGGGTCAGAACGCTCCCCGGCAGCTACATGGGCCGGGAATGTGAAGCCGGGAAACCCCGCACGAACCCTGGGTTTTCGTACCTCCGCGTGGCGCTCGTAAACGATTTGTCAACCATTTCGACGGCCCTTGAACGGATGGTCGAAGTTCTGGACAGGGAACGCGTCTGATGGGCGGCGTGTATCGGCCGCGCCCCCGTGGCGCTGCGATGAGTGATGCGCTTGCGGATGCGCGGACTGCGGTCGCCCGGCTGACGCAGATCGCCATCCTGCGCGGGGCCGGCGGGCTGGTGCTGATCCTTTCTCTCGCGGTCGGGGTGGCGCTGGCGACCTATTCCTCTGGCGATCCTTCGCTGAACAACGCAACCGCGCGCCCGGTCGATAACTGGCTGGGTCCGCTCGGCGCCACCGCAGCCGATGTCTTGTTGCAGGCGTTTGGCATCGCGGCCTTCGCGTTCATTGCGCCGCTCGCGGTATGGGGCACGCGCGCTATGATGGGCCGTGGCATGAAGCACGCCGTGTGGCGTGCGATCGCGTGGCCGATCGGCACGGTGTTCGTTGCCGCCGGTCTTGGTCTGTTGCCGAAGATCCAGTCGCTTCCCGCTGGCGCGGGTGGATGGATCGGCATCGCCGCGACCAATCTCTCGAGCTATGCAGGCCAATCCTATGGCCAGCACTGGATCGGTATCGCGCTGCCGCTGTTGCTTCTGATCGCGGGTCTTCCGCTGGCATTTATCGCGACGGGCCTGCGCTTCTCGCGTGTCATGGGTCATGTCGGTACCGGTGCAGCCGCGGCCTACTGGCTTGGCAGCAAAGTGAAACTGCCGGCCGCATCGCTGCGTCGCGAGCCAGCGCACGACTATGACGACGAGGATATCGAGCCCGACGCCGATATGGAGGAGGACGATACCGGCTACGCGCTCGATATCGCGCCGGAGCCGATTGCGGCGGCTCGCCTTGCCGAACGCCGCGAGAACCGCATCAAGCGCGACGAGGCCCGCAAGGCGCAGGCCAAGAACGGTGCGCGCCCAAAACAGGCCGCACTCAATCTTGCGTCGGGCGAATACCAGTTGCCGTCGCTCGGGCTTCTGACCGAGCCGCCGCATGTCAGCGAGACCTCGGCGCTCTCCGACGAGGCGCTGGAAGAAAATGCGCGCATGTTGGAGGCCGTGCTGTCCGATTTCGGCGTGAAGGGCCGCATCGTTGCGGTGCGCCCCGGTCCAGTGGTGACGCTCTATGAATTCGAGCCGGCCGCGGGCGTGAAATCGTCGCGTGTGATCTCGCTCTCTGACGACGTGGCGCGTTCGATGAGCGCAGTCGCGGCGCGTATCGCTACGATCTCTGGCCGCAACGTCATCGGCATTGAGTTGCCGAACCAGAATCGCGAGACGGTCTATCTGCGCGATATGTTCAACAGCGCGGAATACGAAAAGGCGCGCGCGCCGCTCACTCTCGCGCTCGGTAAGTCCATCGGTGGCGAGCCAGTGATGGCCGATCTCGCGAAGATGCCGCATCTGCTGATCGCGGGCACGACGGGTTCGGGCAAGTCCGTCGGCCTCAACACGATGATCCTGTCGCTGCTTTACCGCATGCCGCCGGAGCATTGCCGCCTGATCATGATCGATCCGAAGATGCTGGAGCTGTCCGTCTATGACGGCATCCCACATCTGCTGGCACCTGTGGTGACGGAGCCGCGCAAGGCCATCGTCGCGCTCAAATGGGCGGTACGCGAGATGGAAGAGCGCTATCGCAAGATGTCCAAGCTGGGCGTGCGCGGTGTCGAAGCGTTCAACGACCGCGTCCGCAAGGCGAAGGACAAGGGCGAAACCCTGAAGCGCACCGTGCAGACGGGCTTCGACCGCGAGACCGGCAAGCCGATCTACGAAGACGAACTGCTTGAACTCGAACCGATGCCCTACATCGTCGTGGTCGTCGACGAGGTCGCGGATCTGATGATGATCTCCGGCAAGGAGATCGAAGGCGCGGTGCAACGCCTGGCGCAGATGGCGCGCGCCGCCGGCATCCATCTGATCGCGGCGACGCAGCGGCCTTCGGTCGATGTCATCACCGGCACGATCAAGGCAAACTTCCCGACGCGCATCTCGTTCCAGGTGACGAGCAAGATCGACAGCCGCACGATCCTGGGTGAGCAGGGCGCGGAGCAGCTGCTCGGCCAGGGCGACATGCTCTACATGATGGCGGGCGGGCGCATCCGCCGCATCCACGGTCCGTTTGTCTCCGACCATGAGGTCGAAGACGTGGTGCGCTTCCTGAAGACGCAGGGCCAGCCGGAATATCTCGACGCCGTAACCGAAGAGCCGGACGAACCCTCCGACGATCCCTATGCGCTGATGGGTGGCAATTCGGAGTCGGGCGATGATCTCTACGACAAGGCGCTCGCCATCGTCGCGCGCGAACGCAAGGCAACGACCAGCTACATCCAGCGCCGCCTGCAGATCGGCTACAACCGCGCCGCCACGCTCATCGAGCGCATGGAGCAGGATGGCGTGATCTCAAGCCCCAACCACAAAGGCATCCGCGAAGTGCTCCTGCCCGAGCACGAGCAGCGTTAAGCGGTGACGTCTGGCCCCAAAGCTGAGCTCGACTCTTTCCTCGCCAAGTTCACGCCCGAGATGGCGAAGAATGCGAAGGGTGTTCTTGCCGCGATGCGCAAGATCTGTCCCGGCGCAATCGAGCTGGTCTATGACAATTACAACGCGCTCGCGATCGGGTTCGCGACGGGCGAGCGCGTGAAGGATGTGTGGTTCTCCATCGCGGTCTATCCGAACTGGGCGAGCATTTTTTTCTTCAAGACACTGCCCTTGAAAGACCCGGACAAATTGCTGAAGGGATCCGGCTCGACCACGCGGCATATCGTTCTGACCGAAGGCGCGAAGACGCTCGCAGCCCAACCCGTGCGCGCGCTGATCGATCAGGCGCTGGCCAAAGCGGGCCAGCCGTTCGGGTCGGGCGGCAAAGGCCGCATCGTAATCAAATCGATCTCGACCAAGCAGCGGCCGCGCCGCCCAGCTAAGCCCTGACACCGCCTTTCCGGCAGGTACAAAGCCCCTATATAAGGGACGCGGCCATCCCGGAGAGGTTCATGTCCTATATCCAGCAATCGCTCGGCGCGAATGAGCGGGTTATCGCCTATGCGCATTTCCACTGGTCGTATCGGCTGCTGACGATCCTGCTCGCGGTCACCGTCATCGGGCTGATCTTCGCGATTCCGATGGCGATCCGTCAGGCGACGACGGAGATCGCCGTCACGTCGCACCGGCTTGTGAAGAAGACGGGCTTCTTCTCGCTGCACACAGAGGAACTCTCGCTCAACAATATCGAAGGCGTAAAGGTCGATCAGGGCTTCTTCGGCAGCATACTGGGCTATGGCCATGTGCGCATTGAGGGCACCGGCGTAGACGCGGTTCAGCTGCCCACCATCGCCAATCCCGTGGCGTTCCGCGCCGCGATCGAAACCGCAAAAGACGAACTCAGAAAATAACTGTTGGGGGAGCGTGGGATGATTTTCAGAACGGCGATTGTGACGCTCACGCTTGTCGCTGTGACAGGTGCCGCGCACGCCGCAGGCGACGCGGCGAAAGGCAAGACCGTGTTTCAGCGTTGCGCAATCTGCCATCGCGATACGAAGGACGGTGGCAACGGCCTCGGCCCGAATCTTTTCGGTGTTGTCGGACGCAAGGCGGGGTCGGTCGCGGGCTTCAGCTATTCCGCGGCGATGAAGAATTCCGGTATCACCTGGACCACGGACAAGCTCGAGGGCTACATCGAACACCCTGCTGCCGTCGTGCCCGGCAACCGCATGGCTTTCGCAGGCATCGGCGATGCTGGACAGCGCGCCGACGTCGTGGCTTATCTCGCGACGCTAAAATAAACGATGCGACCCGCGGCGATTCTAGCGATCATCGCCGTCCTCCCGTTTGGAGCTAAGGCTTCGAGCGCCGATCTGAAATGCACTTTCAAGACGCCTGTCGTCGAGATGCGGTCGCTTGCGGATTTGCCGCCGCAGGTCGCCGAATACATTGTGTCCGATGGGAAAGTGCCGTTGCGCCGTCTCTTGCGTTCCGGCCGGCAGAACTCGCTCTGGTTCGTCTGGCTAGCGGTTAGGGGCGCTCCACAGCGGATCGAGGTTTTCGATTTTTATCGCGGACACGCTAGCCTGATCGGCTCTGACGACATCGTTGCGGGAAAGAACCCGTGCGAGGCCACAGAGAGAATGTTGAAGAATTCGAGTGTAGAACGCCTGCTCGACAGCCTCCCGGAGTAGGTCGATCCGGCGTCTCCTCTCTTGGGCGGCCTTCTGCGGCGGAATGACGCGGGGCGGGCAAATTGCTGCGCCGCAACCAAAATTTTCATGCATTCCGGCCAACACTTTGGTCAACAATTCCAGCATGAACTTTCGTTGACAGACGGTCAGTCCCGGTCCTAGTTTTTGCGCCGCACAAACGAGGCGGGGCATCAATCAGGTTGCGGACGGGTCATACCGGACGCGAGAAAACGCCGCCCATCAGGGGATCTGCTCAGTCATGAAGGTAATCGTGCCCGTCAAGCGGGTGATCGACTACAACGTCAAAGTCCGCGTGAAGGCCGACCAGACCGGCGTGGACCTCGCCAATGTGAAGATGTCCATGAACCCCTTCGACGAGATCAGCGTCGAGGAAGCGGTTCGCCTGAAGGAGAAGGGCAAGGCGACGGAAGTCATCGCTGTCTCCATCGGACCGCAGCAGGCGAGCGAGACGATCCGCACCGCGCTCGCGATGGGCGCCGACCGCGGCATCCTGGTGAAGACCGATGGCGAGGTTGAGCCGCTCGCGGTCGCAAAAATCCTGAAAGCTATCTGCGACGCCGAGCAGCCGACACTGGTGATCACCGGCAAGCAGGCGATCGACGACGACAGCAACCAGACCGGCCAGATGCTCGCCGCCCTTCTTGGCTGGCCGCAGGGTACGTTCGCGCACAAACTCGAACTCGGAGACGGGAAGGCCGACATCGAACGCGAAATCGATGGCGGCCTTCAGACTGTGGAGGTGAAGCTTCCAGCGGTGATGACCGTCGATCTTCGCCTCAACGAGCCGCGCTATGCCTCGCTGCCCAACATCATGAAGGCGAAGAAGAAGCCGATCGACGAGAAGTCTCCGGCCGATTACGGCGTCGATGTCACGCCGCGTCTGAAGACGCTAAAGGTTACCGAGCCCGAGAAGCGCAAGGCCGGCGTGAAGCTGAAGACCGTTGCCGAGCTGCTCGACAAGCTCAAGAACGAAGCGGGAGTGATCTGATGGCCTCGCTCGTTATCGCCGAACACGACAACAAGACGCTGAAGGATGCGACCGCGAAGGTCGTCACCGCCGCTACGCAGGTTGGCGGCCCCGTGCATATTCTCGTCGCCGGCCAGAATTGCGATGCCGTCGCGCAGGCCGCCGCCAAGATCGCCGGTGTGGAAAAAGTGCTCGTCGCCGACGACGCGCTCTATGCCAAGATGGTCGCCGAGACGATGGAAACGCTGATCCTGTCGCTCGCGGACAAGTACGATGCGATCCTCGCGCCCGCCACGACCAACGGCAAAAACTACATGCCGCGCGTCGCCGCCAAACTCGACGTGCCGCAGGTCTCCGAAATTCTCTCGGTTGTTTCGCCGGATACGTTCGTGCGCCCGATCTATGCCGGCAACGCGCTCGCGACCGTTCAGGCGCCGGCCGGCAAGAAGGTCATCACCGTCCGCACGACGACGTTCAAGGCGGCGGCGGATGGCGGCTCGGCTGCGGTCGAGAAGGTTGCCGCGGCTGCCGATCCAGGTATCTCGAAATTCGTCGGCGAAGAGCTGTCGAAGTCGGAACGTCCCGAACTCACCTCCGCCAAGATCATCATCTCCGGCGGCCGTGGCATGCAGTCGGGCGACAATTTCAAGATGCTCGATAGCATCGCCGACAAGCTCCACGCTGCCGTCGGCGCCTCGCGCGCGGCCGTGGATGCGGGCTTTGTGCCGAACGATTATCAGGTCGGCCAGACCGGCAAGGTCGTGGCTCCGGATCTCTACATCGCGGTCGGAATTTCAGGTGCCATTCAGCATCTGGCCGGTATGAAGGACTCCAAGGTCATCGCCGCCATCAACAAGGACGAAGAAGCACCGATCTTCCAGATCGCCGATTACGGGCTGGTCGCGGACCTGTTCAAGGCGATCCCGGAGATGGACGAAGAACTCACCAAGCTCGGCTACAAGTAAGTCAAGGATCGTATCATGGGTATGGAACGCATCGGCGTAATCGGCGCGGGTCAGATGGGCAACGGTATCGCCCACGTCCTCTCGCTCGCGGGTTTCGATGTCATGCTGGAAGACATCAACGCGGATCAGCTCGCGCAGGCGAAGGACCGCATCGGCAAGAACATGCACCGTCAGGCCGCGCGCGGCCTCATCAAGGACGATGCGGTGGAAGCGGCGCTCGGCCGTATTCATGTCTCGCAGGACCTCAACGCGATGCAGGACCGCGATCTGGTGATCGAGGCCGCAACCGAAGACGAGAACATCAAGCGCAAGATCTTCCAGGACCTGTGTCCGCGCATCGGCAAGAACACGCTGATCGCCACCAATACGTCCTCGATCTCGGTCACACGGCTCGCCTCATCGACCGACCGGCCCGAGCATTTCATCGGCCTGCATTTCATGAACCCGGTGCCGATGATGCAGCTGGTGGAAGTCATCCGCGGCATCGCGACCGACGACACCACGTTCCAGGCCGCGCTCGAGCTGGTGCGCCGCGTAGGCAAGACGGTGGCCTATGCCGAGGATTTCCCGGCCTTCATCGTCAACCGCATCCTGATGCCGATGATCAACGAGGCGGTCTATACGCTGTATGAAGGCGTCGGGAACGTCGAAGCCATCGATACCGCGATGAAGCTCGGTGCCAACCACCCGATGGGCCCGCTGCAGCTCGCGGATTTCATCGGCCTCGATACCTGCCTCAGCGTGATGCAGGTGCTCTATGAAGGCCTCGCGGACTCGAAATACCGCCCGTGCCCGCTGCTGGTGAAATATGTTGAAGCCGGCTGGCTCGGCAAAAAGACCGGCCGTGGTTTCTACGACTATCGCGGCGAAGCGCCGGTTCCGACGCGCTGAGCGGCGAAGCCCTTCATCTGCAATAATTCGGAGATTGCCTCTAATTGTGCGGCGGCGGCGATGACTCCTGTCCGGACATCGGCTGGGTTTGATTGGGTGGCGGTGTTGTCGTTGCCGTAGAGGGCGGTGTTACCGCGCCTGGCTCGGTTGCGTCCGTCTTCTTGGGCTCCGTTTTCTTCTGCGCGTTCACGGTCGTACGGTCGGTCGGGATTGTGTTGTATTCACCCGGTGGCATCGTTGTTGTGCTCGAATCCGTGCCCGTTGGCGCGGCGGACGCCGTGCTCGCCAGCCCCACAACCATCGCCGACCCCAAAACCAAATACCGCAACATCATCTCTGGCCTCCTTGATATCTGTCCGTTTGATGAAACGAACGGGAGAGCCGCTTGTTCCATGACGCCGGAGGTACATCGGGTCGCGTTGCGCGACATCTTACCGCGCGGTATCAGCCTGCACGATGACCATTTCCGATGGATTGCCGTTTCCGCAACGTACCTGGGCGATCACCGCCATCTGTCTGGGCATCACTTTGGCGGTCATCGATTCCGCCATCGCCAATGTCGCGCTTCCCACCATTGCCGCAGATCTGCACACCAATCCGGCGCTCTCGATCTGGATCGTCAATGGCTATCAGCTCGCGATCACGATTTCGCTCCTGCCGCTGTCATCGCTGGGCGACATCATCGGCTATCGCCGCGTCTATCTTGCCGGGCTCGCGCTTTTCACCGTGGCCTCGCTTGGCTGTGCATTCTCGACCAGCCTGCCGCTTCTCGCGCTCGCCCGCGTGATCCAAGGGTTCGGCGCGGCCGGCATCATGAGCGTGAACACGGCCCTGTTGCGCTTCATCTATCCCCAACATCTGCTCGGCCGCGGCATCGGCATCAATGCGCTGGTCGTGGCGGTATCTTCCGCGGTCGGCCCGACGGTGGCGGGCGCAATCCTCGCCATCGCGAACTGGCCGTGGCTGTTTGCGGTTAATGTGCCGATCGGAATCGCCGCAGTGATCGTCGGCTGGACTTCACTGCCGAGGACGGCGCCGTCACCCCACGGTTTCGACGTCATCAGCGCCGTGCTGAGTGCGGCCACCTTCGGGCTTCTGATCGGCAGCATCGACTCGCTCGGCCACGGCGAAGGCTTTCCGCTGTTTCTCGCCGAAATGATCGCGACGATCGCGCTGGGCTACGCTCTGGTGCGGCGGCAATTGTCGCTCGCGGCCCCGCTCCTGCCTGTCGATCTGCTGAAGATTCCCATCTTCACACTCTCCGTTTCGACATCCGTGTCGTCGTTCGTGGCGCAGATGCTGGCGCTGGTATCAATACCGTTTCTGTTCCAGAACGAACTGCATTTCAGCGCGGTGGAAACGGGCCTTCTCATCACGCCTTGGCCGCTGGCGATCTGCATTGCTGCGCCGCTGGCGGGACGTCTTGCCGACCGTTATTCGGCCGGTCTTCTCGGCGGAATCGGATTGTTCTTTTTTGCGATGGGATTGCTCTCCTTCGCCTTCCTGCCGGATCACCCTGGCTATATCGAACTGGGGTGGCGCATGGCGCTGTGCGGGTTCGGCTTCGGGATTTTCCAGTCGCCCAACAATCGCGCAATGCTGAGCGCCGCGCCGAAGGAGCGCAGCGGCGGAGCGAGCGGTATGCTGGGCACCGCGCGCCTGCTCGGCCAGACGACCGGCGCAGCACTCGCCGCTCTTTTGTTCGCGCGGTTTCCGCATCAGGCGCCGACGGTGGGACTGCTGATTTCCAGCGGCTTCGCGCTTGTTGGCGCCCTCGTCAGTCTTGCGCGTCTCTACGATATCTCGCCGTCTGCCGCCCAACGCGCGTCTAATCCGGAGGCCGATCCTTCGCTGCATGCGACGCTGCTGCGCGGCGAGGCCGATCAGCCATGAGCGCGAAACGCATCGCCGTCATCGGGCTCGGTCAGCGCATCGCCCATGTGCTTGCAGCGATGAAGGAAGTCGGTTGGGATTTGGAGATCGCGGGCTATTCCGATCCCGCACCGGTCGGACTTCCGATTCTGAAAGAGCACAGAATCGAACCTGGCCGCGTGTTTGCGAGCGTGGATGCGTTGCTGAATGACGGTCCGTCCGATCTGGTGATGATCGGCTCGCCCAATCATCTGCATTACGAGCACCTGCTGGCCGCATTCGCGGCGGGCTATCCGGTGTTCGCGGAGAAGCCCATCGTGCGCACGGAGGAGGAAACATTTGCGCTCGCGCAGCATCTCACGAACGCGCCGCCGCTTTTTATTGGTCTGGTGATGCGCTCCATGCCCATCGTGCGCGAGGTGATTGCGCGCGTCGATGGCGGTACGCTGGGCGACGTGATCTCGATGGACGCGACCGAGCATCTGCCGCCGGAGCATGGCGCCTATCTCGCGCGCAATTGGCGGCGCAGGGAGCAATGGGGCGGCTCCTTCCTGCTCGACAAGGTCTGCCACGATTTCGATATTTTCGGCCGTATTGCGAACAGCCGCGCCGCGCGCGTCGCGAGCTTCGGCGGCAAACGCATCTTCGATCCCGTTCACGCCAGCGAGAACGAAGCCTATTCATCTTTCGGTGCAGGTTGGGCTGGCGCGAACGATGCCTTCCATTCCGATATGGATGTAACCGATCACCAGAACGCCATCGTCGAATATGCCAACGGCGTCAGGCTTTCCTTCCATTCCAACAGCCATGTGAGCCTGACCGAGCGGCGTTGGTATGTCGCCGGTACCAAGGGCACCTTGATAGCCGATCTCGTCCGCAACCGGCTCATGTTCCGTAGCGCTCACGACCGCGGCAAGCCCGAGCGTATCGACTATGGCGGCCGCACGGCGGATGCGCACAACGGCGCCGATCAGGCGATGGCGCGCGACCTGCTTGAAGCACTCGAAGGCCGCGCCGCATTTCCTGTCACGCCACAGGACTCGATGGAAGCCGGCCTCACCGTCATGGCCATTGATCGCGCGATGCGCGAAGGCGCGCTCATCGACTGCGCGAAGATGTGGGCCGATTATGACGCCGCTTTTGCCGTCAACGCCTTGAAGTAATCGATCGACTCCGGCGCATCCCAGTCGGCGGGGCCGACCGCGCGCGCGACCTCACGGCCCTTGTCGTCGATCAAAATGGTCAATGGCAGGCCGTAGGCGCCGAAGGCGCGCATCAGGGTCAGCTGCGGATCGATATAGGTCGCGAGCTTCGAGGCGCCGTGCCCGTCGAGGAACACCTTCGCGTCATTCGGCGTGCCGCGCGCGACATCGACCGCGACCACATCCATCTGGCCCGGCGGCAATTCGGATTTCAGCTTGGCCAGCGCCGGAAGCTCCTTCACGCAGGGCGCACACCAAACCGCCCAGAGATTAAGCAGCACATATTTGCCCTTGAACTCGGCTAGCGAATGGCGGCTTCCGTCTTGACCCTCGAACGCGACGTCCGGCACCGCCTGCGGCGTCTTCGCGGGCAGCAGCTGCGCGAGCGAGGCCGGCGGCGCGGCGGACGCGTGGACAGTCGCCCGCATCTTCCCATATAGAACGGCAAGGCCCGCGATGATGACAAGCGCGGCGGCAATGGCAATGAAACGAGCCTTCATCGTGAGCATCCCATGAGCACGAACAAGATGTGGGGCGGCCGCTTCGAGAGCGGACCTTCCGATATCATGAAGGAGTTTACGCCCTCCATCGATTTCGACAAACGGCTGTGGCGGCAGGATATCGCAGGCTCGAAGGCGCATGCGCGCATGCTGTCGGCGCAGAAGATCATTTCCTATGCGGATCGTGACGCGATCCTTTCCGGTCTCGACATGATCTGGAAAGAAATCGAGGACGGAACGTTCGTCTTCAGGCGGGAGCTTGAGGACATTCATCTCAATATCGAATCGCGGCTGAAGGAGATCGCGGGCGAGGCCGCGGGGCGGCTTCACACCGCGCGCTCCCGCAACGACCAGGTCGCGACCGATTTCCGGCTTTGGCTGCGCGATGCCTGCGCGGAGGCCGATGCGGCGCTCGCGGAGCTGCAAGGCGCGCTGCTGAAACAGGCCGAAGCACACAGCGACACGATCATGCCGGGCTTCACCCATTTGCAGCCCGCGCAGCCGGTGACCTTCGCGCATCATTGTCTCGCCTATGTCGAGATGTTCGCGCGTGATCGCGGCCGGATCGCCGATGCGCGCGTGCGGATGAATGAATCGCCGTTGGGCGCGGCTGCGCTTGCGGGCACGTCGTTTCCCATTGACCGCCAAGCGACAGCCAAAGAACTCGGCTTCATGGGGCCGATGCGCAATTCGCTCGATGCCGTGTCGACACGCGATTTCGCGCTCGAATATCTCGCTGCCGCGACGATCTGCATGACCAATCTCTCGCGGCTGGCAGGCGAGCTGGTGCAGTGGACGAGCCCGGCGTTCGGCTTCGTGCGGCTGTCGGATGCCTTCACCACCGGCTCCTCGATCATGCCGCAGAAGCGCAATCCGGATGCCGCTGAACTCGTGCGCGGCAAGACCGGCCGTGTCCTCGGCGATTTTGTGGCGCTGGCAACCGTGGTGAAGGGCCTTGCGCTTGCCTATGGCAGCGATCTTCAGGAAGACAAGGAACGCGTCTTCGATGCCGCCGACACGTTGGTCATGTCGCTTCGGGCCATGAGCGGCATGATCTCGGATCTGACGGTGAATAAAGACGCGATGCGCCGCGCGGCCGAGGCCGGTCATCCAACCGCGACCGATCTCGCCGACTGGCTCGTCCGGGTGCTGAAGAAGCCGTTCCGCGACGCCCATCACATTGCGGGCAGTATCGTCAAGCGCGCGGAAGAGCAGGGCGTGGCGCTCGACAAGCTGCCGTTCAGCGAAATGCAGAAGGTCGAACCGGCGATCACAAACGATGTTTTTGCCGTCTTGTCACTGGAAGCCTCGGTCAATTCGCGCGAGAGTACCGGCGGCACGGCGCCCAAGCGCGTGCGCGAACAGATTCAGTTCTGGCGGGAGCAGTTGACATGATCGGCCGTCTCATCCTCGCTGCGGTGATGGTGTTTTCGCTGGCAGGCTGCGGCGTGAAGAACGATCTCGTCATGCCCGACGGCACCAAGACCGCGAAGGGTCAGAAAGATCCGTCCAAGCCGCCGATCCCGCTCGGCGAATGAACCACTTCGATTATCGGAACGGCACGCTCCACGCCGAAGATGTCGATCTGTCGGCCATTGCGGATCGTGTCGGCACGCCGTTTTATTGTTATTCGACCGCGACCTTGGAGCGGCACTACCGCGTTTTTGCCGAGGTGCTGCCCAAGGACGCTTTGATCGCGTTTTCGGTGAAGGCCAATGGCAATCTAGCCGTTCTCAGGACGCTCGCCCGCCTCGGGGCTGGCGCGGATGTCGTTTCGGGTGGCGAACTCAAGAAGACGCTCGCGGCAGGCATTCCGCCCTCGCGCATTGTGTTTTCCGGCGTCGGCAAAACGCGGGCAGAGATGCAACTCGGCCTCGACGCCGGCATCCACCAATTCAATGTCGAGAGTGAACCGGAACTCGAAGCGCTGAACGACATCGCGCTGGAGAGCAACAAACGCGCGCCAGTGACGATCCGCGTCAATCCCGATGTCGATGCCAAGACACATGCCAAGATCACCACCGGAACGTCCGAAACGAAGTTCGGCATCCCGTGGAGCCGCGCGCGCGATGCCTATGCGCTGGCGTCGCGGTTGAAAGGCATCGAGATTGTTGGTGTCGATGTCCATATCGGAAGCCAGATCACGCAGCTCTCACCATTCGCGGAGGCCTTCGCGCGCGTCGTCGAGCTGGTGAAGCAGCTTCGCGCTGACGGTCACGCCATCGCGCGCATCGATCTCGGTGGCGGCTTGGGCGTTCCCTACATCTCCAACAACGAGCCGCCGCCCGATCCGGATTCCTACGGCAGGCTGGCATCCCGGATCGCGACCGACCTCAACGCCAAACTCATCGTCGAGCCCGGTCGCCTGATTGCCGCGAATGCTGGAGTGCTGGTCAGCCGCGTCCTCTATGTGAAGAACGGCGAGTCGAAGACCTTTCTGATCCTCGATGCGGGAATGAACGACCTGATCCGCCCCGCGCTCTACGACGCGCATCACGAGATCGTGTCATTGCGGGAACCGGCGCTCAGCACGCAGCGCCAGAGATACGATGTCGTCGGCCCGGTCTGTGAAACCACGGACATCTTTGCCCGCGACCGCGAGCTACCGGCGTTGAAAGCGGGCGATCTTGTCGCGTTCCTGACCGCGGGGGCCTATGGCGCGGTGATGTCCTCGGCCTACAATGCGCGGCCGCCCGCGCCGGAAGTTCTGGTCAAAGGCGGCGAGTGGACCGTTGTACGCCCCCGGTTGAGTGATGACGCGCTTATCGCCCTCGACAGACTTCCGCCCTGGCTCGAAGAGCAGGCGCACTGAAGCGTTCGTCGCCGCGGCGCGCGCGGCGCTGACGTGGGAACGCGTGTGGCCGGCGCTCTGGCCCGCCACCGGTATCGCTGGACTGTTCATCGCGGCCGCGTTGTTCGGATTGCCCGCGTTGCTGCCCTGGCCGCTTCACGCATTGGTGCTTGCGGCGTGCATCACGGCGATGGGCCTGTCGCTCTTTTTCAATCTGGAGCATTTCCGGCTTCCCGACTGGCACGACGGCGCGCGCCGGATCGAGCGCGACTCCACCCTTGTCCATCGCCCGATCTCTGAACGCGAAGATGTGCTGAGTGCCGGCGACGGCGATGCCTGGGCTCAGGCGCTGTGGAACGCGCATTTGAGCCGCCGTCTCGCCGATTTCGGAACGCTGCGTTTGTCGATCCCGCTTTCCGCTCTGCCAGAGCGCGATCCACGTGCGCTCCGATATGTCGTGCTGCTTTTGATCGTGGCCGGCGCGTTTGTCGCGAACAGCGACTGGCGCAACAGATTGTTGTCTGCGTTCGGGCCCGGTACCAGCGAAGCAGCGAGTGTGTCCATCGACGCGTGGATCGATCCGCCGGCCTATACCGGCGAGCCGCCGGTCTATCTGACCGATAGCCGGACAATCAGCGTACCGACCGGTTCGACAATCAATATCCGCGTGCATGGCGCCGGTCACACGCCGTCGCTCTCCGTGGACAACGCCGCATTCAGTGGCAGCCAGGGCGAATATGCCGCGACCGCGCGCATCACTGAGAGCACAACCGTGCGCGTGCGCGCCAGTGGCCGCACGCTCGGCGACTGGTATCTGCGTGCACTGCCCGACGACAAACCGATGGTGGCCTTCTCGGCGAAGCCTGCCCGCACAGAACACGAAGCGCTCAAGCTTTCGTTCACGGCCGGCGATGATTACGGCGTGGTTGCAGTCAAGGCGATCATCAAGCCGCACGGCCGCTACGGCAAACCGCTGATCGTCGATCTGCCCTTGGACTCAGTCTCGGCCAAGGCGCTCACGCAGACCAGTTATCGCGATCTGACGGCCAACCCTTATGCCGGTCTGGATGTCGATATTGTGCTGCAGGCGATCGATGGCGCGGGACAATCGGGATTCAGCAAAGCGGAGCGCTTCACGCTCCCGGCACGCGTCTTCACCAACGCTCTTGCGCGTGCGCTGATCGAACAGCGGCAAGCGCTCGCCACCGGCGACGTCCGCGCGCGTCCGCGTGTGACTGAAACGATCGATGCACTGACCGTTGCGCCGGACCGCTTCTATCAGGATCAGCTTGGCGTCTATACCGCCCTGCGCAGCGTCTACTGGACGCTTACGCATGCCAATGAAGATGCCGACTATGTGCGCGCGCAGGACATGCTCTGGCAGATCGCGACCGGTCTGGAGCGCGGGGGATTGCTCAGCGCGGCGGAACAGCTTCGCCGTCTCCAGCAGATGCTGTCCCAGGCGCTGGCGCAGAACGCGCCGCAGGAAGTGATCGATTCGCTTCTGGAGCAATACCAACAGGCCCTGCAGCGTTATCTTCAGGCGCTGGCCGCCAATCCGCCCGATGCGAACACGCCCTCCGCGCCGGAAGGCAAGGTGATGAGCGAACAGGACCTTCAGGCGCTGCTCAAGGCGATCCAGCAGATGGCGCAGAGCGGCGACCGCGCGCAGGCAGCGCAGATGCTCGCGCTGCTGCAGAACCTGCTCGAAAATCTGCACATGACGCAGGGCAACGGTTCCGGGTCGGGCTCGCCGAAGGACAAGGCGCTGAGTGATGCGATCCAGGGACTTGGCGATCTGATGGGCAAACAGCGCGGCCTGATCGACAAGACGTTCCGCCAGCAACAGGGCAAGGGCGATCCCAAGGACGGCGGCTCAAAAGGCCTCGCACAGCAGCAGGGCCAGTTGCGCGATCAGCTCGACAAGGTTCTCAAGGGTCTTGGATCTGCAAAAAAAGACGCGCCGAAAACTCTTGGCGATGCCGGCAAATCGATGGGCGATGCGCAGGGCAATCTCAACGGCCAGGATCTGCCGAGCGCCAGCGGCAACGAAAAAGATGCGCTCGAAGCGATGCGCAAGGGTGCGTCCGACCTCGCCAAACAACTGATGAGCCAGAACGGGCAGAATCCCGAAGACGGGGGCACCGATCCGCTGGGACGCGACACCAACAATGGCGGCCGTGGCGTCAACGGCAATGTGAAGGTGCCGGACAAATCCGACCTCGCGCGCGCGAGAGAGATTCTGGAAGAGCTGCGCAAGCGCGCGGCCGAACGCGGACGGCCGCAGGAAGAACTCGACTACATCGACCGGCTGCTCAAACAGTTCTGATCAGGTCACGCAGCCGATATAGGGCAGGCCACGATTGTTGCCGGCATCGTCCATGCCATAGCCGACGATGAACTCGGTCACACCCTGAAACATCGCGAAATCGGCGTGGGCGAGTGCATCGGCACGGAGCTTGTCGACGGCGACTGCGGTGACGATAGACGTTGCGCCTGCCTCTTTTAACAAAGAGCGCGCTTTCACGATTGTGTTTCCGCGGTCCAGAACGCCATCCAGCAGAAGGACTTTCTTGCCGCGCACCCTTTCGCTCGAAGCGGCGATCACCGAAATCTCGCCGGCATTTTTCGCTTCGTAGGAGCGCAGCCACAGAAACTCCATCGGCAGCGACAGCCCTTCGCGCGCCAATGCGCGCATCAGGTCGGCGGCAAAGACGAACGCGCCGCTGAGAATGGGAACGACGATCTCCGGCTTGAGCGGCATGATCTCTTTGGCGAGACCGGCAATCTGTTTCGCGATTTCGGCCTCGGAGAACAGGATCTCCGGTTCGCCGGTCACTCGCCCGCCTTCGCGAAACGAAGCTCGAAATGGCGCGCGCCGGCGGGTGGATCGGTCAGGCGAGTCGAGAATTTGGAGGTCTGCCCGGTTTTGAGGGTCATGACGCCTGGCACGAAATTCCAGTGGTAAAGTTCATGGCGATCGTCGTCGATCAGCGCCACGCGAATCTGCGGCACGGGAAGTTCGCGCGTCGTTTGGTTGTCGAGTACGCCGCTAACGACCAGCACGCGCTGCCCATCCTGATTTTTGAACTGATAGCTGACGTCCCTGATATCGATGCCGGTGGCGTTCGTCTTCACACCCAATGCCGAATAGAGCGATGCCGATTGCGGCCAAACCGTCGCGATCTGCTGGCGGAAGGTCATCGCTGTCCATCCGACAAGCAGGACCAGAACAATCAATCCCACCCAGCCAAGGCCGGTCATCAACTGTGCGGGAACACGCGACGGCGCTTCCGGCGGCATGACCATGTGCACCGCCTCGCGCGAGACGGCGGGACTGGGAGAGAAAGCCGCAGGCCGTGCCGGCATCGGTTCGGGCGTTGGAGGCGGTGGCGTGTCGTCGACCACTGCAATGTCCGGGACCATGTCCGTTTCGACAGGCGGCGCGTCCTGATGCCAGAGATGGCCGCATTTTGCGCAACGCACATTGCGTCCCGAGGGCTGAAACTTCGCCGCATCGGCCTGGTAGCGCGTCGAACACTGCGGGCAGGTCAGGATCATGCCACGCGAAAATGGCGCAAGCGAGGTGACGAGGCAAGGCTCGAAACCGGGGCGATGCACCGCTATGTTGCGTGCATGGTTCGCTTCGAAAATGTCGGCATGCGCTACAGCGCCGGGCCGGAGGTGCTGCGCGATGTGACTTTTTCACTCGATGCGGGATCGTTTACCTTTCTTACAGGCCTGTCGGGCGCGGGCAAAACCACGTTGCTCAAGCTGATCGACATGACCCAGCCGCCGTCGCGCGGACTGGTCACGCTGTTCGGCCGCGATCTGAGTGTCACCAAACGGTCGGAGTTTCCGGCGCTGCGCCGTCGTATCGGTGTCGTGTTTCAGGATTTTCGTCTGCTCGATCATCTTTCCGCGTTCGACAACGTCGCATTGCCGCTGCGTCTCGCCGGGCGCAGCGCGAGCGATTATGTGCAGGACGTGGAAGAGTTGCTCTCCTGGGTCGGTTTAGGCGACCGCATGAAGGCGCGGCCGCCGACATTGTCGGGCGGCGAACAACAGCGTATCGCCATTGCGCGCGCCGTCGTTGCGCGGCCGGATCTGCTCATCGCCGACGAGCCGACCGGCAACGTCGATTCCGAGATCGGCCAGCGGCTGATCCGCCTGTTCGCGGAATTGAACCGGCTGGGGACGACCGTTCTGATCGCCACCCATGACCGCGCGCTGATCGAAGGTATGCGGGCGCGCGAGATGCGGCTGGTGGACGGACGCCTGATCGAAATGCGGGCGCAATCCTGATGGCTGTGCGCGAAGGCTCAAGCTCCATACTGCCGCGCGAGAAAGGCGCCGCCCCGCTCGATGTCGTGATCGCGGTGATGGGGTTTCTGGCGGCGCTGGCGCTCGGTGCATCGCTGATCGCGGATCGTACCGCGCTCGGCTGGCGTGCAGGGCTGTCCGATCATCTTACGGTGCAAATCCTTCCGCCCGCAAAGAACACGCCGGGACAGAGTCTGGATCAGCAGGTCGATGCGGCCTTGCTGGTCCTGCGTGCGACTGCAGGCATCGCGCATGCGGCGCCCCTGACGCAGGAACAGACCTTGTCGCTCGTGCAGCCCTGGCTCGGTGCCGATGCGCTGGTCGCGGAGTTGCCGTTGCCGCGTCTGATAGACGCCAAGATCGCGCCGGGCGCCGAAGTCGATATTCCCGCACTGACCGCGCAATTGAAACAGGCCGCGCCGGATTCGCTGCTCGACGATCACGCGCGCTGGATTTCGCGGTTGAAGGGTCTTGCCGATACGATCACGTGGTCGGCCTATGGCATTCTTCTCCTGATCGCGATTGCGACGGCGGCGGCGGTGTCCTTCGCGACCCGCGCGGGGCTTGAGGCGCATCACGAGATGGTCGAACTTCTGCATCAGATGGGCGCGCATTCGAGCTTCATCGCGCAGGCATTCGAGCGGCATTATTTCCGCTCCACATTGGGTGCCGCAGCCGTGGGTGCCATTCTCGCGGCGATCCTGTTTCTGACAGCCGGAGGATTGGAATTCGCCGGCATTGAAGCGGTGCCGTTCCTGCCGCCGATCGCGCTCAGGCTTTCCGAATTGCCGTGGCTTCTCGCCGTGCCTGTGGTGTCGGGCCTGATTGCGCTCGCGACTGCGCGACTGTCGGTTCTGGCGGCGTTGCGCGAGATATATTGACGGAAATTTGCCGCTTTTGGCGCTAGACTCGCGTTATGAAGACCGTGTGGAAGGTTCTTGCCGTCCTGTTGGTGCTGTATCTGGTTGGCTTCGTGATCTTCGTCACGAATTTGCCGGCACCGGCACGTGTTCAGCCCGCGCAAGGCATTGTCGCTTTGACAGGCGGCGACGAGCGGCTGGAAGCGGCGGTGAATCTGCTGGAGGACCGTGAAGGCCAGCGCCTGCTCATCAGCGGCGTGCATCAGGCGACGACCAAAGCGGAACTGAAAAAGCTGACGCATGGCGGCGCGCGTTTCGATTGTTGCGCCGACATGGGCTACTCGGCGGAGAACACGCGCGGCAACGCGCAAGAGGCAGCAAACTGGGTGCAGGCCCATCGCTTCAGAAGCCTGATCGTCGTCACCGCGCGCTATCACATGCCGCGCAGCCTGACCGAATTCCAGGCCGCGATGCCGAATGTGAAGCTGCAGGGTTACCCGGTCGAGCCGCAGCATATCGATCTTTCCGGCTGGTGGCACGATCCGCGCGCGCTGCGTGTGCTACACAGCGAGTATGTCAAATACCTCGCCAGCACGATAATGAATGCGGTGGACCGGAAAGAGCCCGCTCTTGACCGTAAGGCCGCAGCCCGCAACGCTCGCACCGTGTCTCGTTGAAGCTCTTCCGTTGACCTTTCTGCGCTCCGCGATCTTCTTTGTCTGGTTCGCGCTCGTCTCCGCGACGATCTGCATCGTCTTCCTTCCCGCGCTGATCCTGCCGCGCAAGATCACGGTATGGATGTCGAGACAATGGAGCGCACTTGTGTTCTGGGGTCTGCGCGTCATTGCCGGCGTGGGCTTCGAGGTGCGCGGAACGGTGCCACGCAATGGTGTGCTGGTTGCCGCCAAGCATATGAGCATGTGGGACACGCTCGCGCTCTATCTCGTGCTCGACGATCCGGCCGTGGTGTTGCGGCGAAGCCTTCAGTTCATTCCGTTCTATGGCTGGTACATCGCCAAGGCGGGATCGATTGCGATCGACCGCAGTGGCGGCGCGACCACGCTGCGCAGAATGACAGCGGCGGCAAAGCGCGCTCTGGACGCCGGGCGTTCGATCCTGATCTTTCCCGAAGGCACGCGAAAAAAGCCGGATGCGGCGCCGGACTACAAGCCCGGCGTCGCGGCGCTGTATTCGCAACTCGGTGTCACTTGCATTCCGGCCGCGCTGAATTCGGGATTGTTCTGGACCGGCTTTACGAAATATCCCGGCAATATCGTTCTGGAATTTCTCGAGCCCATCCCGCCAGGGTTGCGTGCACGCGATTTCTTGCGTCAACTGGAAAATCGAATCGAATCTGCAACGAGTGAGCTTGTCGAAGAGGGAAAAAATCGCTTGGAACGCGGCAATAAATCATAGTAATCTCTATCGGGTTTATAGAGATTACTTAAATGGCAATCGTGTCGTTCGGGGGAACGCGCATGCAGGACAAAGCACCGGTCGATCATGACGGTTGGGGAGCATTGATCGCATTCTGCGAAAGTGAGCGCCGCAGGATTTTCGAGCGGCTTGAGCCCCTGGAAGACGGCACGATACAATTGGCCAAGCGTAGCCCTCAGACCGGCGGCGTATGGATCGATACTACGACCGAAGACATCCAACGTTTGCGCAAAGCTCTGGCCAACGTCGACTCGGCTCTTGCGCAAGCGCGCCACTGGACGAGATAGCAGAGAAGGCTCAGAGATCGCGCAGCGTGCCGATACGCTTGCCGGTCAGACGATCCAGCTTCGTCTGCAGGTAGCGCTGATGCCCCACGGTAAGTGTGCCGCCGTCTTCCGCCCGCATCGAGGCCGCCTCGCTATGCAGAAGAACAAGCGCATTCCTCAGGTTCTGTGGCGCGCCTGCGATCGCGGTCGCCGAGCCGTGATCTAAGAGAAGATATCCGGGCGCTGGAGCGCGGCCGATGCCCGGCGCGGCGAATGCCGGAAATACCGCAGTGAGCACCGCGATAGAGCCTACAAATGCAACGGCTTTCACGAAGTCCTCCTTTCAAGGAGCCTGCAGAACAAACGCCGATTTGCGGGCTTCGTCATTCCTGAAATTGTCGCGAATCCTGTCGGCCGCGCGCAACAGGCTGGCGCGTTTTCTGGAAGCGTTCTAAAATCCTCCGAGGGTTGGGATATTCAACAGTGAACAACCGGATCGTTGCGACATTGCTCAGTATGGCACTTGCGCTGCCGGCATCCGGTTGCTGGAAAGAACAGCAGCAGGCGATGAAAGTCTGCCAGGCGCAGATTCCATATCAGGGCAAATTCCCGCCCGTCACGCGCACAAAAACACCCATCGTAATGTGTATGGAAAAAGCCGGATACGTCCGCGATTTTCACAACAGCCGGTGTACCGGCACTGCAGTACCGCGGCGAAATGAGGCCTGCTATCGCCCAAGGGGTTTCTTTGCGGCGCTTGGCTTTCGGATCGAGATGTTCAGCAAGCCGCCGGCGCCGCCGCCGGCAACGAACATTCACTAGAAGCTGGCAAACGCACCGGCTGCTATAAGAACATTTGTAGAACATTCCTTGACTTTAACCGCCGCTGCGTATATTTCTCGCAACCGCTCGGCTTGGGCGGCTATGAGGCGCCATGACCGACATCTCCCACCAGATCTGGGACATGAAATACCGGCTGAAAGCGCCGGACGGCACGCCTGTGGACGCGGATATGGAGTCCACCTGGGCGCGGGTCGCACTTGCGCTCGCGCAGGCGGAAAAGCCCGAAGAGCGACGCACCCATGCACTCGATTTCGCACAGGCGCTCGCGGGTCATCGCTTTCTGCCCGCCGGCCGCATCATCGCAGGTGCTGGCACGGATCGTAGCGTCACGCTCTTCAATTGCTTCGTCATGGGCACGATCCCGGATTCGATGGACGGGATTTTTTCCGGGTTGCGGGAAGCGGCGCTGACGCTGCAGCAGGGCGGCGGCATCGGTTACGATTTCTCGACGCTTCGTCCCAAGGGTGCGCCGGTGAAAGGCGTCGGCGCGGACGCGTCCGGCCCGGTCTCGTTCATGGACGTGTGGGACGCGATGTGCCGCACCATCATGAGCGCGGGTTCGCGCCGCGGCGCGATGATGGCAACGCTGGCCATCGATCATCCCGACATCGAAGAGTTCATCGCGGCCAAACAGACCAGAGGCCGCCTTACCAATTTCAATCTCTCGGTCCTGGTCAGCGACGCGTTCATGGACGCTGTCCAGCATGACGCGCAGTGGAATCTCATCTTCGGCGAGCGCATCCACAAGACGGTGCGCGCGCGCGATCTGTGGGACCGCATCATGCGCGCGACGTATGACTATGCCGAACCCGGTGTGATCTTCATCGACCGGATCAACGCGCAGAACAATCTCGCCTATTGCGAAACCATCCGCGCGACCAACCCGTGCGGCGAACAGCCTTTGCCGCCTTATGGCGCGTGTCTTTTGGGCTCGATCAATCTGGCGAAGCTCGTGAAGAATCCCTTCGGCGACGACGCGCATCTCGACCTCGATGAACTCGCGGCGCTGACCAAAGCCGCAATCCGGATGCTCGACAATGCCATCGATGTGTCGCGCTTTCCGCTGGACGCGCAGCGCGCCGAAGCGCAGGCCAAACGCCGCATTGGGCTTGGCGTCACGGGCTTGGCCGATGCACTGATCTTTTGCCGCTCGCGTTATGGCTCGGCGGAAAGCATCGCGCTGATCGAAGCATGGCTTTCGACCTTGAGTCACGCGGCCTACGCAGCGTCGGCGGAGCTGGCGAAGGAGAAAGGCGCGTTTCCGCTTTACGATGCCGCGGAATATCTGGCGCGTCCGCATATTCAATCTTTGCCGCAGGATATCCGTGACGCAATCGCCGCGCACGGCATCCGCAACGCGCTCGTCACCTCGATTGCGCCGACGGGCACGATCTCGCTGTTCGCCGGCAATGTGTCGAGTGGCATCGAGCCGGTGTTCGCCTACTCCTACAAGCGCCGTGTGCTGCAGCCCGATGGCACGCGCACCGAAGAGACTGTCGAGGACTATTCTTATCGCGCTTTCCAAGCGCATTTCGGCGACGCCGCGCTGCCGGACTATTTCGCCAATGCGCAGATGCTCACCCCGGACGATCATCTGCGGGTGCAAGCAGCGGCGCAGAAATATATCGACAGCTCGATCTCCAAGACGATCAATTTGCCGGCCGAGATTTCCTTCGACGGGTTCAAGGATGTCTATCTCTCGGCCTATGAGATGGGCTGCAAGGGTTGCACGACCTATCGCCCCAATTCGGTGACAGGTGCAGTGCTGGAAGAATTTCCGGTCCCCGCGCCTGCCGAAAATCCCGAAGAGCCGATGCTGCCGCTCCCCTTGCCGGAACAGCCGGCGCGTCTGCGCGATGGCGGCGTGGTCTATATGACCCGGCCGCTCGACCGGCCCGACGTGTTGCTCGGCCAGACCTACAAGATCAAATGGCTGGATTCCGATCACGCCTTTTACATCACCATCAACGACATCGAGAAGGACGGGCGTCGCCGCCCGTTCGAGGTTTTCATCAACTCCAAGAACATGGAGGCCTATGCCTGGACGCTCGCGCTCACGCGCATGATCTCGGCGGTATTCCGGCGCGGTGGCGACGTGTCGTTTGTCGTCGACGAGATGAAGGCGGTGTTCGATCCGCGCGGTGGGCAGTGGATGAGCGGACGCTATGTGCCTTCGTTACTGGCGGCCATCGGCGATGTGATCGAGACGCACCTGGTCGCCATCGGCTTCACAGCGCCGCGCGACGGTAGCCTGCCCAAGGACGAGCGCCGCGCCGTCGCGATGGCGGCGGAGGGTGCGCCGGCGCGCACCTGCCCGCGCTGCGGCAGCCCGAGCTTTGTGCGGCTCGAGGGGTGCGACTCCTGCGTCTCCTGCGGTTACTCGAAATGCAGCTAAGATAGCTGGGCCGAGCCCAGCTCGTCATCCTGAGGTGCAAGGCCGCGTGCTTCGAGGCTCGCTTCGCTCGCACCTCAGCATGACGCGGCCTTGCCTCGAAGGATAACGAGCCGCATGAACTATTCCAGCCGGTTCTTCCTCTATGCGCCGTTCGCATTGCTTTTGCTCATCGGCGCGGCATGCGGCGTGTATTGGTGGCATGCCGCGGGCCAATTGGAGCGGCGTCTGGATGCGATGCAGACGCATGAGGCGATGCCCGGCGTCACGGTGCGCTATGGTTCGCGGACGGTCGGCGGCTTTCCGTTCAATCTCGATGTTGTGTTCGGCGATTTCCGCGTCTCGATCGAGACCGGACACGGACCGTTCGTGTGGCGCGCGGAAAAGTTCGCGCTGCATGCTCTCACCTATGGCGCTGACAAGACGATCTTCGAAGCCGCGGGCAAGCAGAGCTTTACCTGGAAGGACAGCGACGGCGAACAGCATGTTCTTCCGTTCGACGCTGGCGCTTTGCATGCGAGCGCGATCCGCAACGCTGGTCGTCTCTCGCGTTTCGACCTCGATCTGATTGGCTTTGGCTCGCCGGCGCTGACGGCGGCTCGGATCCAGTTCCACATCCGCCACGCGTCCGACGGAAAAAGTCTCGACGTGTTCGCGAGCGGTGACGGCGTCCATCTCTCGCCGCGTCTGCGCGGCGCATTCGGCGACGAACTCAAGCTTGTTGCGCTTCAGGGCTCCATCTCGCAAGCCTCTGCTTTCGATGAACTGCGCGCGGGCAGGACCGATTGGCGCAGCGCCGTCGAAACCTGGCGCAACCGGCCGGGTCGCCTGCATGTCGAGCCGGTGGAATTCAACTGGTTGAACGGTCCGGACATGATCGGCAAGGGCGCGATGTCGCTCGACGGCGGGCACAGGCTGGAAGGCATCATCGACTTCAAGATCACGGGGATGCCCGGGTGGCTCGCGCGCCATCCGCCGATGGCGCCGGATGGATTTGCGGCAGGCCTGCGTGACCGCGCGTTGAAAGCCGGCAGCGACGAAGGCGGCCGCATGGGCGCCGTCTTCGGCATCATGGACAGCGTGATGTATATGGGCGACGACCCGATCGGAACCGCCGAGCCGCTGTATTAGAGTGGTATTTTCTCCATTCGTTTTGTCATCGCCCGGACAAGCCGGGCAATGACGAGAGAATTTATACGAAACTCGATGATTTAGCTTTTATGTGCCGGGTCGCGGCCGAAGTTCGGTGCTGCGGAGTCCTGTCCCGCGTCGATGATGCCGCGCCGGATCGCGCGCGTGCGCGTGAACAGATTGAACAGCGCATCGCCGTCGCCCCAACGGATCGCGCGCTGCAACGCGCTCAGATCCTCGCTGAAGCGGCCGAGCACTTCGAGCACCGCGTCCTTGTTGTTCAGGAACACATCGCGCCACATCGTCGGATCGGAGGCGGCGATGCGCGTGAAGTCGCGAAAGCCGCCGGCGGAAAACTTGATCACTTCGCTCTGCGTGACCGCGGCGAGGTCATCCGCCGTGCCGACGATATTGTAGGCGATGAGATGCGGCACATGGCTGGTGATCGCCAGCACCAGATCGTGGTGCGCTGCGTCCATCACCTCAACCCTGCTGCCGAGCCGCGTCCAGAACGCGCGCAACTTTTCGAGCGCAGCGGAGTCAGCGTTCTCTGGCGGCGTGAGTATGCACCAGCGGCCGTCGAACAATTCGGCAAAACCCGCCTCGGGGCCCGACTGCTCGGTACCGGCGATCGGATGGGCTGGGATGAAATGCACGCCTTTCGGCACGCGCGGTCCGATATCGCGCACCACGGCGGTCTTGACCGAGCCGACATCGCTCAGAATCGCGCCCTGTTTCAGCGACGGCGCGATCTCCTTCGCGATCTCCGCGAAAGCACCCACAGGCGCGGCCAGAATGACAAGATCGGCGTTGCCCACGCACTCGGCCGGACTAGCGTAGAGCGAATCCGCGAACCCAACCTTGCGTGCGCGCTCCAGAATCTCCGGCGTGTGCGCATAGCCTGCAATGTGTCCCGCCAGCTTCGTGCGGCGAATGCCATGCGCAATGGAGGAACCGATCAACCCGATGCCGATCAGCGCAACTTTATCGAAAAGAGGTTTCGCGTCGCTCATGGCTGCTTCAGGAATTCGCGCAGCGCGTCGACAACTCTGCGGTTGGCGTCCTCGCGGCCGACGGTCAGACGCAGGCAATGCGACAGGCCATAGGCGTTCACGCTGCGCAAAAGCAGGCCGCGGGCGGAAAGGTAATTGTCGGCATCTGCCGCCTGCTTGGCGTCCCTGAACTGAATCAGCAGGAAATTGGCGACGCTGTCATCGACCTTCAGTCCCAGCGCGCGAATGTTCTCGGTCAGCCATGCGAGCCATTTGCTGTTGTGCGTGACAGCGGTCTCGACATGGGCGCGATCCTTCAACGCCGCAACCGCGGCCCGCTGTCCGGGCACCGAAACGTTGAACGGGCCGCGCACCCGGTTGAGCACGTCTGCGACCGCTGCCGGGCAATAGGCCCAGCCGACACGCAGACCCGCGAGCCCGTGCACCTTCGAGAAGGTGCGCGTCATCACCACATTCGGGTAGTTCGCCACCAATTCGATCCCGGCTTCGTAGTCGTTGCGCTTCACATACTCGCAATAGGCGGCGTCGAGCACGAGCAGGATGTCGTCGCGCAACCCCGCATGCAGGCGGCGCACCTCGTCATGCGGCAGATAGGAGCCGGTCGGATTGTTCGGATTGGCGAGATAGAGGATACGCGTCTTCGGCGTTACCGCCGCGAGGAGCGCATCGACATCGGTGCGCAGGTTTTTCTCGGGCACCGAAACAGGCACCGCGCCATAGGTTAGCGCGATGATGCGATAGAGAATGAACCCGTGGGCGCTGAACATCACTTCTTCGCCGGGCTTCACATAGGCGCTGGTCAGCATGTTCAGCAACTCGCCGGACCCGTTGCCGCAGACAATGCGAGACGGATCGAGGCCATAGGTCGCGGCAATCGTGTCGCGCAGAGCCGTGGCTCCGCCATCGGGATAGATCTGGAGGTCCGATACCTCGTGGAACGCCGCGACGGCGGCGGGGCTCGGCCCGAGCGCGCTTTCGTTGGCGGACAGCTTGATCACTTCCGCCACGCCAAGCGCGTCTGCCCGGCCGGCGACATAGGCTGCAATATCGAGAATGCCGGGATTGGGTTTCGGGCTCATGGCGCGTTGGAGGTAATGCATTTCGTTGACAGGGGGAACCCCCGGTCTTAGCACACTCGCCCGATATCGAAGGTTGGTAAAAGCGGCGCATGGCCGAGACGACGAGCCCGAACTTCCTGCGCCCCGTCACGGCGGCGGATGCCGACATCGGCAAGGCCATGACGTTCGATGCGCCGCTGACGCTCGATGCCGGCCGCTCGCTCGCGCCTTGGACGGTTGCCTACATGACTTACGGCACGCTCAACGCCGCGCGGTCCAATGCTGTCCTGCTCTGCCATGCGCTGACGCTCGACCAGTTCGTGATCGGCAGCAATCCGATGACGGGCAAACCGGGCTGGTGGCTTCCGATGGTCGGCCCGGGCAAGCCCATCGATACCGACCGCTTCTTTGTCATCTGTGCGAATGTCATCGGCGGCTGCATGGGATCGAGCGGGCCGTCGGATATCGATCCGGCGACTGGCAGACCTTACGGACTCTCCTTCCCGCTTGTCACCATCCGCGACATGGTGCACGCGCAGGCGGCGCTTCTCGACGCGCTCGGGATCGAACAACTGCTCTGCGTCACTGGCGGTTCGATGGGCGGGATGCAGGTGCTGCAATGGGCGGCGTCCTATCCGGAGCGTGTCTTCAGCGCGATGCCGATGGCGACCGCGGCGCGTCATTCGGCACAGAACATTGCGTTCCACGAAGTCGGACGTCAGGCGATCATGGCCGACCCGGACTGGCGAGGGGGTTCCTATCAGGTCGAAGGCACACGCCCGTCCAAGGGATTGGCGGTGGCGCGGATGGCCGCGCACATCACCTATCTGTCGGAGCCCGCGCTGCAGCGGAAGTTCGGCCGCAATCTGCAGAACCGCGCGGAGATTTCGTTCCAGTTCGCGCCGGACTTCCAAGTGGAATCCTATCTGCATCATCAGGGCTCGACGTTCGTCGATCGCTTCGACGCGAATTCCTACCTCTATATCACCCGGGCGATGGATTATTTCGATCTCGCGGCGGATTACGGCGGCGTGCTGGCGGAAGCGTTTCGCGGCATCAAAACAAAATTCTGCATCGCCTCCTTCACCAGCGACTGGCTGTTCCCGACCGTCGAGAACAAACGCATCGCGCATGCGCTCAATGCCGCCGGAGCCACGGTCAGCTTTGTCGAAATCGTGACCGACAAGGGCCACGACTCTTTCCTGCTCGATGAGCCGGAATTGTTCGCGACGGCACGCGGCTTTCTCAATTCGGTCGCGCAGAGCCGGGGAGTCGCATGACCCTGCGTCCCGACCTGGCGGCTATTGCCGAGATGATACCGCAAGGTGCGCGCGTTCTCGACGTTGGCTGCGGCGACGGGCAGCTCCTCGAATACCTGAAAGACACCAAGAACATCGATGGCCGCGGCCTCGAACTGTCACAGCAGAATGTGAATGCCTGTGTAGCGCGGGGTCTCGCCGTCATTCAGGGCGACGCCGACACCGACCTGCACGAATATCCGTCACAGGTGTTCGATATCGTGATCCTCAGCCAGACGATCCAGGCGACCTACGATCCGAGCAAGGTGCTTGAGCATCTCGTGCGCATCGGCAGACACACGATCGTGTCGCTGCCGAATTTCGGGCATTGGCGCATCCGTCTCAGCCTGCTGTTCAACGGGCGCATGCCGCAGACCCTGGCGCTCGACCATTCCTGGCACGACACGCCGAACATTCATCTCTGCACCATCGCCGATTTCGTGGCGCTGACGAAAGAGACGGGCGCGGTGATCGAGAGCGCGCTCGCGCTCGACGAGAAGGGACGCACGCGTCCTATGCAGCCGGACGCGTGGGGTCCCAATCTGTTCGCGGAAGGCGCGATCTTCCAGCTTAAGCCGCGTTAGCTTTTGACGCCCAGAAGTTCCAGTGCCTTGGCGTAGTGCGCCATACCCTGGCGATAATAGCCTGCATTGCAGAACTCGAGACCCATCTTCTTTTCCTGACGCGCCGCATCGTTGTCGGTGCTGCCAAGCGCGGTATTCACCTGCTGGCCGGCGGCAATGCAACTGGAGGCGCTATAGTCTTGCGCGAAGGTTGCGGTCGAGACGGTGGCGAGGGAAAGGGCGAGGGCGAAAGCTGTGGTGGTACGCATTGTTACTCCTCCGTGGGGGTTTGCGGCTTTGCGCCGCGACGGTGGAGTTAGGTGCGAATTTGGACATTGAAAGGGCAGAACGATCAGAGGCGCGTGAGCTTCGTGAAACGTTTGTGAAGCGATGCGCGCGAAGCCTTGTATTGCGCGGTAGTGCACACATCGAAGCGCGCTTGCATGAGTCCCATGCGGAAAACGAAACCCTATGCGCGAGCGAGCACCGGCTCGGGGACTTTCTTTTTTTGTATCGGAACCGGCGCGTAGAGAGACTTTGTTGCTTCTACCAGATGCACGCCGCCAAGCGCCGGCCACACACGGCGGCCGAAGCTCTCCCATGTCGCGCCGGTGCGGATCAGCCGGCGTCCGTTCAGCGGCGGATGATGCAGAGTGCAGTCCCAGTGCAGAGGTTCGAACATCGCGCCCCGCAAAATCCTGTCGAGTTCTCCGCGATGGAACGGCCGGCCATAGCCAAAGGGAGATCGTTCGATTTGCGCCCACAGGCTGGTGCGGTTGGGTGCCACGATGAGAATGCGCCCCTCCGCGGCGAGCACGCGCCAGAGCTGGCGCAACAAAGGACGCAGCGCATCGGCGCCTTCAAGGCCGTGCACCACCAGGATCCGGTCGAACATCGCGTCCGGAAAGGGCAGCGCGTCTTCCTCGGCGAGTGCGGCCAGCGGCTTTTCTTCCGGCCACGGGACGACGCCCTGCTGCGCCGGCATGACGGCGATGACTCGCTCGGTCTCGCTCAGAAACGGCTTCAGATAGGGCGTCGCAAAACCGTATCCCAGCACGCGCTGGCCATGTGCCGCCGGCCACAGCATACGGACCCGGCGCAGGATCATGCGGCGCGCCACCTGGCCCATCGGGGTCTCGTAGAACTCGGTGAGTTCGCGCGCATCAAGCTGCATGAATCAGGAGGTAAACCTGTGTGTGCGGCAGTTCAACGGCGCGGTGCGGGCTGCTAGTGTCCGCGCCTTGTCAGGAGAACCCCGTGCGCGCACTCGAAATCGAACTGGTTCCATGCCTTAGCGACAATTACGCCTATCTCGTTCACGACGCCGATGCGGGGCTTACCGCCGTGGTCGATCCGTCAGAACCGGGCCCGGTGGAGAAGGCGCTGGCGGCGAAGGGCTGGAAGCTCACCCACATCCTCAACACCCATCATCATTTCGATCACACCGGCGGCAATGTCCCGCTGAAGGAGAAGTTCGGTGTTGAGGTCGTGGGGCCGGGAAAAGACCGCGAGCGTTTCGCGGGACTCGATACCGGTGTGGATGAAAGCACCGGCTGGAAGTTCGGATCGCGTGCCGTCCGCGTGATGGAAATCCCGGCGCATACCAGTTCGCATATCGCTTTCATCATGGACGATGCGGCTTTCACTGGCGACACCCTGTTCGCGATGGGGTGCGGGCGGCTGTTCGAGGGCACTCCGGCGATGATGTGGTCAAGCCTGTCGAAGCTGATGACCTTGCCGGATTCGACGCGCATCTTCTGCGGCCACGAATACACCCAGAGCAACGGCCGTTTCGCGCTGACGCTGGAGCCCAACAATGCCGCGCTCACCAGGCGCATGGAAGAGGTCAATGCCGCGCGAGGGCAGGGCAAGCCCACGATTCCTTCGACCATGATGATGGAAAAGCAGACCAATCCGTTCCTGCGTCCGAATTCGCCGGAGCTTCGCAAATCGCTCGGTATGGAAAACGCGAGCGACGTTGAAGTTTTTGGCGAGACGCGGCGGCGAAAGGATAATTTCTAGCTCTTATTTCCCGTTCAACACCGCAGTTGCCTGATCGAGGCGCGCGCTGTAGGCGTTGAGCGCGTCGGCCGTGAGCTTTGAATATCTGTCGGCATCGTCGAAGCGTTCGTCTTCGATCGCCTCGCGGATGCCCGGCAGGGTCTTCGCGCCATAGCCGGTGAAGCGGCCGGGAGCGTAGATCAGGTTTTTGAACCACGGCCGCACAGGCAGACCCACATCCGGCGCAAGCGTCTGATCGAGCGTCAGCATGATTGCGCGCAGCTTCGCTTTTGCATCCGGCGAAAGCACATCACCCTTCGCAGCCAGTGCATCATCATAGGCCTTGGCACTGGTTTTTAGCGTTGCGGTTGCCGTGTCCATCGGCGCGAAGTCGATCTTCGGCACGGGTTTGAGCGCGGTCGGATTGCCGCTGGATTTCTGCGGATCGGCGGCGAGCGCGAACACCCGATCTTTCAGAAGTCCTGCCTGGGTCTCCTGCGCCTCGCGCTTGGTATCGGCGAGCTTTTTCACTTCCTTCAGATAGCTCTCGACCGTGGCCGCGAAGTTCACTGTGCGCTGGATCGGCAGATCGCTGCCGGAGGCACGAAGCACCATGCGGCCGATGGTTTTCGCCAGCGTTGCCTCATAGACGAAGCCTGGATCGGCAAAGCGCGTGTAGTGTTCCCAGGTGTCATAGCGCGAATGATAGATGCCGCCGTTCTCGGCTTCGCTGCCATAGGCGACATTCACCGCTGGCACCCCCAGATGCTCGATGAAGGCTGAGTAATCGGAGCCGGAGCCCAGTGCGCCAATGGGAAAATCCTTTGTGGGATCGGCGGCGAGCTTCGCGTCGTCCTTGAGACGCGCAACGACCGAAGGATCGTGTGAGGTGGGCGAAAGGGCTTCAAGACGGATCTTGGCACGCGCGCGTTCAGCGACCGTCGCGTGGCTTTCGGGATCGGGCACGTCGTTGGCCACCTGATTCACGAAATGCTCGAAATCGTGGCTGCCCTCGACGTTAAGATATCCGCGCTCATTGCCGTCGCTGTTGATGTAGAGAACGGCTTTCTGTTTCAGCTCATCGGCATGCTGCTCGGCCCATTCCGTCGAGCCGAGCAGGCCCGGCTCTTCGCCATCCCAGCTCAGATAGACAATGGTGCGCTTGGGATGCCAGCCGGTCTTCGCGAGTTCGCCGAGCGCGCGTGCTTCTTCGAGCAGCGCCGACTGGCCCGAAAGCGGATCGGCCGCGCCTTCCACCCAACCATCGTGATGGTTGCCGCGCAAAACCCACTCATCGGGATAGTCAGAACCCTTCATCGTCGCGACGACATCGTAGATCGTCTTTAAGCGCCAGTCCGACTTCACCATCAGATGGACCATCGGCGCGCTTGGCCCGACGCGATAGGTGATCGGCAGCGCGCCGCGCCAGCCCGCGGGCACGACCTGACCGCCAAGCGCTTCGAGCAGAACCTTCGCGTCGCCATAGCCGATCGGGAGTGCCGGGATTTTCAGGATGACCGGCGAGTCCTTGAAGGCGAGACGCTTCGCACCTTTCACCGCGCCGATGCCGGGCGTCAGCGGGTCGCCGGCATAGAGCGTCATGTCGACGACCGAGCCGCGCTGAATGCCCTGCGGCGGACGCTCAGGTCCGACCGGATAGGTCGCATCATGCCCATAGCCGTCATCGGCAGGATCGGAATAGATGATGCAGCCGACCGCGCCGTGATCGGCGGCGAGGCGCGGCTTCAATCCGCGCCAGCCCGCGCCATAGCGCGCGATGACGATCTTGCCCTCGACGCTCACGCCCATGCGTTCGAGCGCCTTGTAATCGTCCTGCATGCCGTAATTGACGTAGACCAGCGGCGCCGTCACATCGCCGTCGCCCTGATATTCGAGATAGGCGGGGAGCGGTTTGTCTTTGGCGGTCGCGCTGGTGTCGCCGGGGATGGGCTTCTCCTGCAGCGTCGCCACGAATTTCTTCTTGCTGAGAAGCTCGACCGCCTCGCTTACCGGCGTCGGATAGAGAACCTGAAACTCCTCAAGGTGCGCGTCCCAGCCGAACTCCTTGAACTTGGCGAGTTCCCATTCCGCATTGGCCTTGTCGTGCGGCGAGCCGACATGGTTCGGCTCAGATGCCATCAGCTTCATCCAGTCCGACATCTCCTGCGGACGAATCTGCGCATCGAAACGCTGTTCGAGCGAATCGCTGGGTGCCGCGGTGACGGAAAAAGCGGCAGCGACAGCACAGCAAGCGGTCACGATGGCAAAGCGGTGCATGAAAATTTCCCCGTGTGGCTTAAGGCACACTATCGCGGAGATATGCGGAAAGCATGGAAAAAAGGGCTTCGCGCGGGATGGTACTGCTCCGTACACGCAGCACTCCGCAATTTTCGCAAAGTGTACTTGCCGCGTTGTCCCAGGGCGGCCTTTCCACTCCGATTCGCGGGCGCTAGGCTCTCTTCTTTGGGGGATTTTCAGATGGCTCGTCGTTCTGTCGCGTGGGGACTGGTCTCCGCCACAGCGCTTCTCGCGTTCAGTGCGCCGCTCTTGCCCGTGTCGGCACAGACAGCGCCGCAGCAACCCGCCGCGACCGAACCCGGCGGCGGCCAGATCGAGGAAGTCGTCGTCACCGCGACGCGCCGTTCCGAGCTGCTGAGCAAGGTCCCGCAGAGCATCAGCGCGTTTACGACCGACAAGATGGACAAGCTCAACGTCAAATCGGTCGCCGATCTGGTTGCCTATACACCAGGGGTCAATTTCGACGAAGAGACCAAGACCGTCTCGATCCGCGGCGTGAATTCGGACGCGGGCGATGCCACCACCGGCATCTATATCGACGACACGCCCATCCAGATTCGTACCCTCGGCTTCGGCTCCGACAATACGTTGCCGGCAGTGTTCGATCTGGAGCGCGTCGAAATCCTGCGTGGACCGCAGGGCACGTTGTTCGGTGCGGGCTCCGAGGGTGGCACGGTGCGCTACATCACCCCGCAACCGAGCCTGAGCGATTACAGCGTCTATGCGAAATCGGAAATCTCGGACACGGAAGACGGCTCGCCGAGCTATGAAGGCGGTGTCGCGGTCGGCGGCCCGATCGTCGATGGCCAGCTCGGTTTCCGCATCAGCGCGTGGGGCCGGCATGACGGCGGCTGGATCGACAAGGTCGATTACAGCGATCCATCCAAGGTCCTGCAGTCCGACACCAACTACACCGACACCTACGTCGTACGCGGCGCTGTCACGTGGCAGCCGATCCAGTCGCTCGTGATCACGCCGAGCGTTTACTATCAGAACCGCGATCAGAACAATATCGACGACTACTGGACCGGGATCTCCGATCCCGACAACGGCGTCTACAAAACCGGCACGCCGGAAAACATGGGTGACAAGGACCATTTCACGCTGTCGTCGCTGAAGGGCGACTACGACATGGGCAGCATGGAACTCATTACCAACACGTCGTATTTCGATCGCAACCAGCTGGTGCAGGACTACAGCGCAACGCTTTACGATCTTTCCTATTTCCAGGGGATCATGGCGGACCGCTACAATCCCGACTATCTAAGCCACTGCCACTATGGCTACTGCGGTTACAACCGGTTCAACTTCCATCATCTCAAAATCCCGATCCCGCCGCTGCTGACGCCGACGGGCCTCGATCTTCCGGGCTTCGGTTCGACACCGGCATTCGGCCATTACGAAGCGGTGAACAACGTCACCAACACGCAAAGCAATTTCACGCAGGAAGCGCGTCTGCAATCGACGGATTCCGATGCGCGGCTCAAATGGATTGTGGGCGTGTTCTATTCGAACCAGAGCCAGCTGAGCGTGGAAGAGATCAACGATCCGCAGTTACCCGCGCTCACCGAATACCTTTGGGGTCTCGATATGATGTCGGCATGGGGTGAGAATCTTCTCCCCAATGGCGACGATTATATCAATCATACGCGGGGCCATGAGCATCAGACCGCCGGCTTTGCCAATGTCACCTATGCCATCACCGATGCGCTGAAGCTGCAGGTCGGTGCGCGTATCGCGCAAACCCATTTCGACTTCAACAATTTCTCCGACGGGCCGCAGAACTTCGGGCCGCTTCAGGGCGCGCCGGGCAAGAAGGACGAAACCCCCTTTACGCCGATGGCGAATCTCACCTGGAACTTTAACGAAGACGACATGGTCTATGCCACGGCCGCCAAGGGCTACCGTATCGGCGGAGCCAATCCGCTGTTCCCGGTTGCGGCCTGCAGCGAAATCACCGTGGAACCGGAATCCTACGATTCGGACTCGGTATGGAGCTACGAGCTCGGCACCAAGGACAAGTTCTTCGACGGGCGCCTGGAGACAGGGGCCAGCATCTATTATCTGAAATGGACCAACATCCAGCAAAGCGTGTCGTTGCCGTCCTGCGGCTTCCGCTACACCACCAACCAGGGCGGCGCGGTCAGCAAGGGCTTCGACATGCAGGGCGAGTGGCTGGTAACTGACGATCTCGACATCGATTTCAGCGTCGGCTTCACGGACGCCTACTACACGAGCACGAGCGAGTCCGCCGGCCTGATCCTCGCCAATCCGGGCGACAAGCTTCCGGGTTCGCCGTGGACGTTCTCACTCGGCGCGCAATACAACGCCAAAGTATGGGGCCGCGACTCGTTCTTTCGCCTCGACTACGAATATGCCGGACGCGAAACCGGACTGACGCCGGAGCGTGACGGTCCCAACAGCATGGGCGTCGGAGGCACCACGCTGTTCGATGGCGGTCTCGTTCCCGAGCCGGCGACGAACCGCGTGAACCTCAGGGCCGGGGTCACGCTCAGCAAGATCGAGATGGCGCTGTTCGCGGACAATCTGCTCAACTCGAACCCGCAGCTCGATCTGAACCATCAGGATTCCGATACGCTGCTGTACGAGGCGACGACGTTCCGTCCGCGCACAGTGGGTCTTTCCGCGATCTACCGCTACTGAGCGGATGAGCAGCACCGAACTCAAGGCCGGCTCGCTTTCCTTCATCGAGTCGATGGTGATGGGCGTGGCCGGCAGCGCGCCCGGCTACACCATCGCGGTGACGACCGCCGTGCTGCTGGCGACCGCGGGGACGCTCTCACCCGGCGCGCTTGTCATTTTCGCCGTGCCGATGCTCGGTATTGCCGTCGCTTACAAAGCCCTGAACGCACGCGTTGTGAGCGCGGGGGCTGCCTATCAATGGACGACGGCGGCGTTCGGAAAGTTCTGGGGCTTCTTCTCCGGCTGGGCGCTGATGGTGGCGTCGATGGTGTTCATGGTGAGCGGCAGTCTGCCGCTCGCGACCGCGACGCTGGATTTCATCGATCCGGCACTGGCGAACAATGTGGTGCTGAGCGCGGCGGTGGCGAGCGCCTGGTTCCTCGTGATCGCGACAGTGCTGATCGTCGGCATCGAGGTCACCAGCCGCGTGCAGATGGTGATGACCGGGATCGAGCTTCTGATCCTGACTGCTGTGCTTGTCGCCAGCTTCGTACATACCGCGCAGGCCGGCTCGGTCAATCCATTTTCGCTGAACTGGTTCGGATTTGCCTATACGCCCGCGAGCTTCGCGGCGTCGGCGCTGATCGTCGTCTATTTCTATTGGGGCTGGGACGTCACCGCGAATCTCGCGGAGGAAACCGCCGACGGCCATATCCATGCCGGCAATGGCGGTTTCATCAGCGTGTTCATCACCATCGCCTATTATATCGGCTTCGTGCTGGCGGCGCTGTTCCTGTTTTCGATCAAGGATGCGAAGGGCTTCAACGCCAACATCATCTACAACATCGCGGTCGCGTCCGGCCTTGGACGCACGGGTGGATTGCTGGCGTCTGTCGCCGTGATCCTCTCCAGCATTGCGACGCTGGAGACAACCATGCTGCAATTCTCGCGCACCCTGTTCGCGATGGGGCGTGACGGCGCGATGCCGCCGCTGTTCGGCATCGTCGACAAGCGCACGCAGACGCCGGTGCGCGCGATGCTGGTGCTGATCGGCGTCGGGCTTTTTTTGCTCTGGGGATCGAGCCTGATGCCCACGGTCGGCACGATCATCGCGGATTCGGTCAGCGCGGTGGGTGTCCTGGTCGCCTACTATTTCGGTCTCGCGGGGTTGGTCGCCGCGTGGGAATTCCGCGGCGAGTGGAAGAAATCGGCGCTGAGCGGTGTCTGGCTGTCAGGCTATCCGGCATTGAGCGCGATTATCCTGATCGGGCTTGGCATTTATGCGATCACGACCTTCGACACCATTACCAAGATCGTCGGCGTCGGAGGGTTGATCGCAGGCATCGTGTTCTTCCGCCCGAAGCGCTTCCGCGTCGCGCAGGCGCCCATCGCCTGACACACCCTTCGACAAGCTCAGGGTGAGGGAATGCAAAGCCCCTCATGCTGAGCCTGTCGAAGCATGAGAGCGCTACCCCACCAGCTCGCTCACCGCCCGGTGCGCCTGTTCGATCGCGATGTCGGTGTAGGCGCCCATGCCGGAATCGGCGTTGGCGATTGCGATGTTGCCGAATTTCTTCCGCGCGACAAGGTTTGGCGTGTGATCGGCATCGAAGCCGATATCGCAGAGCGCGTTGTATTCCGGCGCATAGCCATGCGGCCAGCGGTTGACCGCGATACCCTCGATGTCGTGCTTCGGATCGAAGCCACCGTCCTTGAGCACACGGCCGAGCTGGTCGCGGATGTTGCGCTCGAAGGTTTCGAACGGCGTCGCCAGCAATTCCGCCTGTCCCGCTCTGTGTTGTTCGCGTTCCGGTAATCCCGGCTGCGCGGGTGTGCGCACCATGCGGATCAGGATCGGTTCCTTAGGCGAGCGCACGCTTTTGTACGCGCCGATGTTCACCGTCGGGTTCAGCTGGATCGAGGAGAAATATGATCCCGGAGCAAACACGGATGAAATCTTCAGCTTCTCGAACGCGGTCCAGTTCTTGAGCGCGACGTTGGTATAGACCAGCGGCGTCTTGATCAGCGCATGCAGTGCCGCTTTCTGTGCCTCGGGCAGTTCCGGCACGAGATAGGGGATGATCATGTTCCAGCTCGCGAGCACGGCGTGCTTCGCGCGCACGCGCACCACTTCGCTGCCGCCGGACGACCGCGCATAGGCGATCTCCACGCCATCCTTCGTGTTGCGTGCGCGCACGACGAGGCTGTTCAGCCTGATACGCACGGCGTTGCCCACGCGGTCGAGCTTGGCATAATCGCAACGCGCGCTCACGATATCCTTTGCATCATGGCCCGGCATCGCATCCGGAATCAGGTCGCGCACCAAGAGCCGCGCGATAGAAGCGTTGCCGTCCGGAAAGTGAAACGTGTCCGACCCGCCGGTGGTGGAGTAGCCGCGCGGCGTATAACCCATGCGCGCCGTGCCGCCGGGCGCGAGCTTCAATCCCTGAAAGCCCGGAAAGCCGACGCCCCAGCAATCCAGCGCCGACACCGCATCGATCCCGCATCCCCACAGACCATCGGTGCGCCGCGCATAGAACGGGATCGCGCCCGGATCGGCCTTCACGACGTGGAGCAGATAATCCTTGTAGGAGAGCCGCCAGAGCTTGTCTTTCTTCTGATCCGACGTGAGGCCGGGATAGTAGTCCTCCATGCTTTCCTCGATGCGCGCGATGTCGTGACGCACCGTATCGGGGAACGGCGTCTTGGCGAGAAACGGTTTGACGGTGCCCGGCGGAAAGTTGCGCTTCGTCGTGCCGGTGTTGACGAGCCTGTCGACGCCGAACGTCTCCTTATCGAAGAACACGCCGGTGTTGAGACCCATCGACTGGTAGAGCTTCGGGTCGTTGCATTCCCTGGCCAGCGCGACCGGATCGACGCCGAGCGCTTTCAGCAACCCCGCGGCGATGGGGCGATAGGGCGTCGGGCTGTCGATCTCCAGCGTGCCGCCGTTGATGATCTCCATGCGTCCGCCGACGTGGAACTCGTTCCGCTTGGCGTGGCCGCCGAAATCGTCGTGGTTGTCGAGGATGAGGATGCGCGCCTTGGGATTCTTCGCGCGATAGAAATGCGCCGCCGACAACCCGCTGATACCGCCGCCGACCACGACCAGATCGTAGCTCTCATGCGAGTCGGTCAGCCCGTGCGCGCTGTTCCAGAAATCGCCGTTGCGCAGTTCATGCGCCGCCTCAAACGACCCCGGATGCGACCCGCGCATTCTCAGACGCGTGGGCGGATAATAGTCCGGCGCATTCTGCGGCTCGCTGTTTTGCGCCGCGTCAGCCGGTGCCAGCCCCGCGACCGCCGCCGCCGTTCCGACCGCCGCGCCCTGCAAAAAATCGCGCCGCGCAATGGGCTGGTCCATGCCGAATTCGCGGTCGCGCTTCGAGGTCACGGTCTACATCCCACCCAGACAGAGATATTTGATCTCCAGATAATCATCGATGCCGTACTTCGAGCCTTCGCGGCCGAGGCCGGATTGTTTGACGCCGCCGAACGGCGCCACCGCGGTAGAGATGATCCCGGTATTGATGCCGACGATGCCGGCTTCGATGGCTTCGGCCACGCGCCACACGCGCTTCAGGTTCTGCGCATAGAAATAAGCGGCCAGTCCAAACTCGGTGTCGTTCGCCAGCCGGATCGCGTCTTCATCGGTGTCGAATGCTATCACGGGGGCGAGCGGGCCGAACGTCTCCTCGCGCGCGACCAGCATGTCCTGTGTCGCGCCGGTGATGATCGTGGGCTCGAAAAACGTGTGGCCGAGCTTGTGCGGGTGGCCGCCCATCACGACCTTCCCGCCTTTCGCCACCGCGTCGGCGATGTGCTCTTCCATCTTGGCGACGGCGGCCTTGTCGATCAGCGGGCCCTGCGTGACGCCGGGTTCGGTGCCGTTGCCGACTTTGAGCTTGCCGACAGCCACCTTCAGCTTCTCGACGAACGCGTCGTACACACCGGCCTGCACATAAAGCCGGTTCGCGCAGACGCAGGTCTGTCCGGTGTTGCGGTATTTCGAAGCGATGGCGCCTTCGACGGCGGCGTCCAGATCGGCGTCGTCGAACACGATGAACGGCGCGTTGCCGCCAAGCTCCATCGATACTTTCTTGATCGTTGGTGCGCACTGCGCGAGCAGCTGTCGCCCGATCTCGGTCGAGCCGGTGAAGGTGAGCTTCGCGACGTCGGGGTTCGAGGTCATCTCCGCGCCGATCTCGCGCGCCGATCCGGTCAGCACATTGAACACGCCTTTGGGAATCCCCGCGCGATGCGCGAGCTCGGCCAGCGCCAGCGCGGAATAGGGCGTCTGCGTCGCGGGCTTGCAGACGAACGTACAGCCGGCGGCGAGTGCGGGGCCGGCCTTGCGCCCGATCATCGCGCTCGGAAAATTCCACGGCGTGATCGCGCAGACGACGCCGACCGGCTGCTTCAACACGACGATGCGCTTGTCGACCGCATGGCTCGGGATCACGTCGCCATAGATGCGCTTTCCTTCTTCCGCGAACCATTCGATGAACGACGCGGAGTAAGCGACCTCGCCCTTGGATTCGGCGAGCGGCTTTCCCTGCTCCAGGGTCATGATCAGCGCGAGATCGTTCGCATGCGCGTGCATGAGATCGTTCCAGCGGCGCAGGATGGTGGCGCGCTCGCCTGCGGTCTTCGCCGCCCATTCCGGCTGCGCGCGTTTCGCCGCCGCGATGGCCGCTTTGGTTTCTGCGCCCAAGAATTTCGGCACGGTACCGAGAACCTCATCGGTCGCCGGATTGGTGACGTCGATGATCTGGCCGGAGTCGGCTTTGCGCCATTCGCCATCGACGTAGCATTCCTGGCGGAAGAGAGCGGGGTCTTTGAGGTCCATGGCGGTCTCCGTGAAAAGCTACGCCTACCCCAATTGTTGTGGCGGAGGATAGGGCGGCATCTATCCCTATGGGCTGCATGAGAAACTTTGTTTCAGAACAGCGCCTTGTTGACTTTTGTTCTTTATTTGTTCTATTCTCTTTTCATGCAAGCGAACCTCTTTTCCAACCCTGTTATCGACCTGCTCCTGATCCGGGAACGGCTGGGGGCCGTCTCCGGCCCGATCCGTGATCCTCAGCGGCTCGATCCGGTCAGCCAGTTCGTACGCAGCTTCATCGGAAGCCGCACCCACGATCATGATTCCTGGCAGGCGTTTGCGCGGCTGGCGCGACGCTATCCCGATTGGAACGACCTCGCGGATGCGCCGGCCGCAGAGATCGAGGCGCTGCTTGCGGGCGTCACGCATGCGGACAAAAAGGCTCCGGAGCTGAAAGACGCGTTGCGCAAGATCCGGGTGCGCGCCGGTGCGCTCGATCTGGAATTCCTGCGCGATCATCCCGTCGCACAGGGATTGCGGTGGCTTGAGGAGATTCACGGCGTCGGCCGCAAGATCGCGGCTTCGACGTTGAACTTCAGCACGTTGCACAAACGTGCCTTCGTGATCGACACGCATATCCTGCGGGTGTTGCGGCGCTTCGGTTTTGTGAAACCGTCCGCAAACACCGAAGAAGTTTATAATGTGGTCATGGCGGCAGCGCGCGATCTCGATGCCGACGATTTCTATGAACTGCACTGGTATCTGAAGCGTCTGGGTCAACAGGTCTGTGGGCATGCCCGCGCGCAATGCGGCGTGTGTCCGCTCAGTGACGTTTGCCTCAAACGTATGGAGGGCGGCGGCATGGGCCGCGCGGCATGAGCCATGCGGGCCTCGCCGCAGACCATCGCGCAACTGCGCGCCACGCTTTCGAAGGCGGCGCTTGAGGCGCCGGACAAACAGGCGCGTGTTCCGCTCGGCTTTGCTGAAGCCGATCGTGCATTGCGTGGCGGCCCCGCGCGCGGCGCGCTGCACGAAGTGTTTGCGCACCCTGGTCACGAAGCCTCTGCCACGGGATTTGCCGCCGGCCTCGCCGCGCGCATGGCGAGCGGTAAACCGATCCTCTGGATCCGGCAGGATTTTTCTGCGCTTGAATTCGGGGAGATCGCGGCGACGGGTCTGCTTGAACTCGGCATCGATCCGTCGAAGTTTTTGATCCTGCGCGTGGCCCATGCGGAAGATGCGCTGCGCGCGGCGTCGGATGCGCTGACCTGTACGTCGCTTGGCGCCGTGCTGATGGAAGTGGTGGGTGAGCACAAGGTGCTCGACCTGAAAGCCAGCCGCCGCCTGACGCTGGGCGCTTCGGAAACGAATGTCACGGCATTGATGCTGCGCTTCAATGCGATGCCGGATGCCTCGAGCGCCGAGACGCGATGGACGATCCGCGCGGCGCGCTCAGACGAACAAGATGAAAACTGGGGCATGCCGCGGTTCGAGGCCGAACTCGTGCGCAATCGCCATGGAAAAACGGGGCATTGGGTGATGGAGTGGAATTGTGACGAGGCAAAATTCCGCGAACCGGCGGATCGTGGCGCTGTGGTTTCCGCGCCTTGCGACCGACCGGCTGCAGCGGCGATGGAAGGCGAAGCACGGCGCATCTTCGCCTGATGCGCCGCCGCTGGTCGTCGCCGCGAAGCAGAAGAACGCGCTTGTCATCGCGGCCCTCGACCGTAAGGCGACGGCGCTGGGTCTCAGCGTCGGCCAGCCGCTCGCCAATGCGCGCGCGATGCTGCCTGTGCTGAAGGCGGTAACGGCGAACGAACCCGCCGATCTTAAACTGCTCGGACGCATCGCCGATTGGTGCGAACGCTTTACGCCCTTCGTCTCGCCCGATCCGCCGCGCGGTTTGCTGCTGGATGTGACAGGCGCCACGCATCTCTTCGGCAGCGAGCAGGCAATGCTGGATCGTTTGCGTGCCGGTCTTGCAGCGCAAGGCTTTGCCGTGCGTGGCGCGCTGGCGGGGACAGTTCTCGCGGCGCGCGCTCTGGCGCGCTATCGCGACGGCACGGTGGTCGCGCCGGGGCAGGAAGAGAAAGCGATTCAGTCGCTTCCCATCGATGCGCTCAATCTCGATCCGGTCACGACCCATGCGTTCCGCCGCGCCGGATTGAAAACGATAGGGCAGGCGGCCTCGCGCAAGCGCGGCGAACTCAATGCCCGCTTCGGTGCGCGGCTGGTCACCATGATCGATACCGCACTCGCGCGTGCCGAAAGCCCGATCTCGCCGCGCCGCCCACTGCCCGACTATCGCGCCGAGCACAATTTCGCCGAACCGGTCGCAACCGAAGACGTGATCCGTTCCGCGCTCACATCGCTTGCCGCACACTTAAGCGAAGTGCTGGAGAAACACGGCGAGGGTGCGCGCCGCCTGGAAGCCGAATTCTATCGTGCCGATGGGCAAGTGCGCCGCATCGCGGTGGAGACGGGGTTTCCCATCCGCGAGCCCAAGATCGTCGAACGCCTGTTCCGCGAAAGGCTTGACGCATTGATCGATCCGCTCGATCCCGGCTTCGGCTTCGATCTCATCCGCTTGAGTGCAACCCGCGCCGAACGTGCAGAGGCCACAGACGCCGATTTCGACGCCGACCTGAATGCCAAGCGCGAACTCCGCTTCCTTATCGACCGTCTCGCCGCGCGTTTCGGATCGCAGCGTATCCTGGCGTTTCAGCCGAACGACACTCATATCCCCGAATACGCCTTTGCCGCGGTGCCGGCGCAGCACATCCCGGACTCCAAGGCCGAATGGCAGAAGATCCGCTGTATGAAAGAGCCGCCCCGGCGTCCGCTGCGATTGCTCGCCAAACCGGAATCCCTAAGTCTTTTGCGCGCCTTGCCTGGCAGCAAAGCCGCGCATATGCGCTGGCGGCGTGCGCAACGCATCGTCACACAGGCGGAAGGCCCCGAACGCATCGCGATGGAATGGTGGCGTCATCAGGACGCGCAGCCGACCCGCGACTATCACCGGATCGAGGACGCGGAAGGCCGCCGCTTCTGGATTTTCCGGGACGGCATTCCGGATCGCGAGGATTTCTCTGGCCAGTGGCGTGTGCAGGGACTGTTCGCATGAGAAAATCGCAAAACAAAAACGCAATTTTATTGCCGAACTTCACGGCTATGCCAGATGCGGAGAACTATAAGGGCGCCGTCGCGCTCGCGAATTGTGTAGCGTACGACATAGCCGCGCTTGCCGAACAGAACGCCGATCGGGCGGACACGCGGCGACCGTGTCCGGTATCCGAGACCAGGCATGGCTTCGATCAGCTGGAGCTTGTTCCAGATCGCCGCCATGGCGCGCGCTGCCGCCTGAGGGTTTTCGGGCTTCAGGAAACCATAGAGACGTTGCGCGTCCGAAATCGCTTCGGGCGCAAAAACGATCATCCGATTTTGCGGGGGCCCGGCGGCGGCAACTCGTTCGCTGTGCCCCAACTGCGAACCCAGGTTTTGACATCCTCTAAGGGAACGCCTTCTCCGCTGCGCTCGAAATTCTCCAGACGGCGAAGATCTTCCTCAACGTCGAGGTCGCCTGCTTCCAGGGAATCGAGAAGCGCCAGCGCGTCGGAGACGACGCGCGATTTCTCCTGGCCGCGCAGCTCCGAAAGCATGCGCAGACGGTCATCTGCTTCGCTGTCGAGATCGATCGTGATGCGGGTTCTTGTCATGTGCTGCAGTATAAGACGGAACGCGGCATAACGCCAATGACCGCCTTTGCCGAGATCGGAGTCACGACGAATTTCTCATTCCTGCGTGGCGCGTCGCATCCGAAGGAGATGGTCGCGCAGGCGGCGATGTACGGCTACACGGCCATCGGCATCGCGGACCGCAACACCCTGGCTGGCGTCGTGCGCGCCTTCGACGCGCATGAACAGTTGAAGGCGCAGACAGCCCAGCTGCCGAAGCTGCTCATCGGCGCTCGGCTCGTCTTCGTCGACGGCACACCGGATATTCTCGTCTATCCCACGGATCGCAAAGCCTATGGCCGCCTTTGCCGACTGCTAAGCGACGGCAAGCTGCGTGCGCCGAAAGGCGAATGCCTGCTCACGCTTGGCGATCTTCTGAAATGGCAGGACGGGTTGCTGCTGGTGGTGATGCCGCCGCATCCGCGACGCGACGCAACGACCATCGGGTTGCAGGAAAAAGTCTGGAACGATGGCCTCGCAGATCGGGACGGTGGCCCCGGCTCGATTCCGAAACAAAGCTTCGAGCCTAGAATCCGTGCTGCATCACATGAGATCGAAATGCTGCTCGAGAAACTCGCGGCCGCCGCGCCAGACCGTGTCTGGCTCGGTATATCGCAGCATCTTCAAGGCGACGACGCGCGGCGGCTGAAACTGTGGCGCGATATGGCGGTGCGCGCCTCTGTTCCGCTGCTCGCGACCAACGACGCGCTCTATCACTATGCCGCGCGCCGCGAGTTGCAGGATGTCGTCACCTGCATTCGCGAAGGCGTCACCTTGAACGAAGCTGGACGCCGCCTAGAGGCCAATGCCGAACGTCATCTGAAGCCGCCGCATCAGATGGCAGAGCTGTTCGCCGATGCGCCGGAGGCCATTGCGGAAACGGTGACGTTCGCCGAGCGCATTGCATTCTCGCTGCATCAGCTCAGCTACAATTACCCCGATGAACCGGTACCGCCGGGCAAGAACCCCCAAACGCATCTTGAGGATCTCGTGTGGCAGGGCGCGATGTGGCGCTATCCCGGCGTTCTTCCAGAAAAGGTGCGTGAAACCGTGGAGAAGGAACTGGCGCTGATCGCGAAGATGGAGATCGCGCAGTATTTTCTCACCGTCCACGACATCGTGAAATATGCGCGGCACGAAGCAGAGCTGCCGATCCTGTGCCAGGGCCGCGGATCGGCCGCGAACTCTGCCGTCTGCTACATGCTCGGTATCACGTCCATCGATCCGGTGCAGATGGATTTGCTGTTCGAACGTTTCGTCAGCGAAGAGCGCAAGGAACCGCCTGACATCGATGTCGATTTCGAGCATGAACGGCGCGAGGAGGTCATTCAGTATATCTACAAGCGCTACGGCCATCATCGCGCGGCACTGGCCGCGACCGTCATTCATTACCGTCCGCGCAGTGCGATCCGCGAAGTCGCCAAGGTGTTCGGCCTTACAGAAGATGTCGGCGCCGATCTGGCCAGCGGCGTGTGGGGAAGCTGGGGCAGCCGCTTGAGCGAGCAACAGGTGCGCCAGGGCAAGCTCGATCCCTTCAACCAGACGATCTTTCGCACCGTGCGGCTTGCCAATGAACTCATCGGTTTCCCGCGCCATCTTTCGCAGCATGTCGGTGGGTTCGTTCTGACGAATGATCGTCTGGATGAAACCGTTCCGGTCAGTCCCGCAACGATGGAGGACCGCCATTTCATTGAATGGGACAAGGACGACATCGACCGGGTGCGGATGATGAAGGTCGATGTGCTGGGCCTCGGGATGCTCACCTGCGTGCGCAAGGCATTCGATCTGATGAGAGTGCACGAGGGAAAAGTCTACGATCTCGCGACGGTGCCGAAGGAAGACCCTCAGGTTTACGATATGCTGTGCAAGGCCGACGCCATCGGTGTATTCCAGGTCGAGAGCCGCGCGCAGATGAGCATGTTGCCGCGTCTCAAGCCACGCGAGTTCTATGATCTGGTGATCGAAGTCGCGATTGTCCGGCCTGGCCCTATTCAGGGTGGAATGGTTCATCCTTATCTTCGGCGGCGCTCGGGCGAAGAGCTTGTCGTCTTTCCTGAACCTTCTCCCGAGCATGGATTGCCAGACGAACTTCATAACGTGCTGGGCAAAACGAAGGGCGTGCCGCTGTTTCAGGAGCAGGCGATGAAGCTTGCCATCGTGGCGGCAAAATTCTCCGCATCTGAAGCAAACGGTCTGCGCCGTGCCATGGCGACATTCCGGAATCTCGGCACCATCGACACCTTCAAGGACAAGTTCATCACCGGCATGACCAACCGGGGCTATGCGCTCGATTTCGCGGAGCGCTGCTTCAAGCAGATCGAAGGTTTCGGCTCTTATGGTTTTCCCGAAAGTCATGCCGCCAGTTTCTCGCTGCTGGTCTATGTGTCCGCTTACATAAAGCGCTTCCACCCGGCCGCGTTCGCGTGTGCGCTGCTGAATTCCCAACCCATGGGCTTCTATGCGCCAGCGGAAATTGTTCGCGATGCCAGAGAGCACGACGTTGAGGTGCGCGCCGTCGATGTGAATGTCAGCGCATGGGATAATACGCTGGAACAGGACAGCCGCGGCGGGCTCGCGCTGCGTCTCGGCTTCCGGCAGGTCGATGGCTTCCACGAGAAGTGGGCGACAGCAATCGTGCAATGTCGCAACAATCGCTATGGCGCGGTCGGCGATGTGGCCCGCCGTGCGAAGTTGCCTAAGCGGGCGCTGATCATTCTCGCCGAAGCGGATTGTTTTCAGTCGCTGAACAAGGATCGGCGCGAAATTCTCTGGGAGGTTCGTCGTCTTGCCGATGATGGCGCGCTGCCGCTGTTTGCGTCACAATTCGTCGAGGAGCAGCCAGAAGAAGAGATCGCGCCGCTTCCCGTCATGCCGGAGAGCGAACATGTGCTCGCGGATTACCAGATGCTGCGGCTGTCCTTGCGCACGCATCTGATGAAATTCCTGCGCGATCTTTTCCAAAGCGAAGGAGTGCGAAGCTGTCTGGAAGTCACTGGCGACCGCATTGCCGGCATACAAGCCCAATGCAAAGACGGTGACTCCGTAGCCTGTGCGGGCATCGTTCTCACGCGTCAGATGCCGGGCGATGCCGGGGTGGTGTTCATCACCTTGAGCGACGAGACCGGCATCACCAATGTCGTCGTCTGGCCGCGGCTGGTCGAACCGTTCCGGCGCGAGATCATGGGCGCGCGGCTTCTGGTTGTGGAAGGCAAGGTCCAGCGCAGTGTCGATGGTGTCGTTCACCTTGTTGCCGAACGGATCATCGACCGCACGGAGGAACTCGACCGGCTGTCCGAAGACCATCACGACGCGCCGTCCTTCCGCTCCCAGGCCGCGGCGCGGCATCGCCATCCGCGCAATGTCCGCGTGGTGCCCAAATCACGCGATTTTCACTAAGATCGCCTTGGAAAGCGCAGGCCGGAGGTCTTAAATGCCCCCGCTTTGCTCATCGCCGATCCTTTCCAAGAGGTCTTTCCGTGAAACCAATCCTGACCGCGGCACTTGCCGCCGCTTCCGTCTGCGCCGTCACCGCGGCGCTCGCCGATGAAGGCATGTGGACCTTCGACAATTTTCCTTCGGCGGCGGTGAAGGCGAAGTACGGTGTCACCATCGACCAGGCATGGCTCGACAATGTGCAGGGCGCGTCGGTGCGTCTGTCAACAGGATGCTCCGCCTCGGTCGTGACCAAAGACGGACTGGTGCTGACCAACCATCACTGCGTGCGCGGTTGCGCGCAGAACCTGTCGACGGCCAAGGTCGACTACGCCAAGGAAGGCTTCACCTCCGCAAAGCGCGAGGACGAGAAGCTTTGCCCCGGAATGCAGGCAGAAATCCTGAGTACCATCGCTGATGTCACGCAGCGCGTCTCCGGTGCGGCAAAGGGCAAGACCGGCCAGGACTTCGTGAAGGCCCGCGACGCCGAAATCGCGGCAGTCGAGAAGGAAAGCTGTGCGGGCCGCGAAGCGATGTTCCGCTGTCAGGTCATCACGCTCTATCAGGGGGGGCAGTACAAGCTCTACACCTATCGCAAATATTCCGACGTGCGTCTGGTCTTTGCGCCGGAAACGCAGACCGCGTTTTTCGGCGGCGATCCCGATAACTTCAACTTCCCGCGCTACGATCTGGATTGCTCTTTCGTGCGCTTGTACGAGAACGGTCAGCCGGTCGCGACGCCGGCGCATCTGAAATGGCGCGTTGACCCCCCGAAGGACGGTGAGCCGGTCTTTATTTCAGGCAACCCCGGCTCGACGCAGCGTCTTCTCACCGCCGAGCAGCTGGAGACGATCCGTGATGTCGGACTCCCCGACACACTCCTGCTTCTCTCCGAACTGCGTGGGCGCTTGATCCGCTTCGGCGAGGAAAGTCCCGAACACGCGCGCATCTCGGACGAGGATCTGTTCGGCATCGAAAACAGCTTCAAGGCGCTGCACGGTCAGGAGCTTGCGCTCGTCGATCCCGCGCTGATCGCGGACAAGCGCAAGTTCGATACTGAACTCCGCGCGAAGGTCATGGCCGATACGAAACTGTCGGGCGAAATCGGCGATCCGTGGACCGATACAGCGAAAGTGCAGGCCGACCGCAAAGCGCTCTATCAGTCTTACACCTATCTGGAAGCCCGCGCGGGCGTGTTTTCCGATCTGTTCGGCTATGCACGATCCATCGTGCGCGCGGCACAGGAAAAGGCCAAACCCAACAGCGAGCGACTGCCGGAATATACCGACAGCCGTCTCGCGCTGCTTGAAAAGCGCGTGCTGGACAAGGAGCCGGTCTATCCTGATCTCGAAGCCGCGATGCTGGAGTTCTGGCTGACGAAGCTGCGCGAGCATCTGACCGCCGACAATCCCGCGACGAAGACCTTCCTCGGCAAGGACTCGCCGGAGACGATCGCCGCACGTCTTTCGCAGTCGAAACTCGCCGATGCCGGCTATCGCAAGCAACTGTGGGATGGCGGCCTCGCCGCGGTGCAGGCGTCGAACGACCCGGCGATCAAATTCGTGCTCGCGACCGATGCGGCCAGTCGCGCAATCCGCAAGGAATACGAGACGCGTGTCTCGGGTCCATCCGACCGCGCGGCGGAAAAGATCGCCAAGGCGCGCTTCGCCGTCTATGGCACGGGCACCTATCCCGACGCCACGTTCTCGGCACGTCTGACTTACGGCAAGGTCGAAGGCTGGGATGAGAACGGTACGCCGGTAAAACCGTTCACCTACTTCGCGGGTCTCTACGATCGCGCCACGGGTCAGGATCCGTTTGCGCTCGCCCCGCGCTGGATCGCGGCACAGAAGAAGTTGAACCCCAAGACCGTGTTCGACTTCTCGACCGACAACGACATCATCGGCGGCAATTCCGGTTCCCCCGCGATCGATGCGCAAGGCCGCGTGATCGGCGCGGTGTTCGACGGCAATATCCACAGCCTCGGCGGCAATTTCGGTTTCGACGACACGCAGAACCGCGGTGTCGTGGTATCGACCACCGCGATCACGGAAGCGCTGGACAAGGTCTATGGCCAGACGGCGCTGGTCGCGAATCTGACAGCGCCATAGGGAAAGCAAAATCGACATGACGTTTTCGCGTTTGGTTCGTCCGCTGCGCCTTGCCGGGGCAGCGGCGGCGGTATTCGTGTTGTTTGCGGGTGTAAGTGATGCGCGAGCGCCCGCTCCTGAAACCAATGTCACGCGGGCGACGCTGCCCAATGGCCTGCGCGTCATCATCGTGCGCAACACGCTGGCGCCTGTGGTCGCGACGGCGGTGAATTACCTTGCCGGCGGCGACGAAACGCCGGAAGGGTTTCCAGGCACGGCGCATGCGATGGAGCATATGATGTTCCGCGGCAGCCCGGGTCTTAGCGCCGACCAGCTCGCCAATATCGGCAGTGTCATGGGCGGCAGCTTTAACGCCAACACGCGTGAAAACCTCACGCAGTATCTCTACACCGTGCCGTCGGAAGACCTCGATGTCGCGTTGCATATCGAAGCGCTGCGCATGCAGGCTGTTCTCGCGACGCAGGCGGACTGGGAAAAGGAGCGCGGCGCGATCGAACAGGAAGTCGCGCAGGATCTCTCCAATCCCTCCTATGTGCTCTATCAGAAACTCCGCGCGACGCTGTTTGCGGGCACGCCTTACGAACATGCCGCATTGGGAACCCGCGAGAGTTTCGACAAGACCGCGGCCGCCGATCTCAAGCGATTTCACGACACCTGGTACGCCCCCAACAATGCCGTTCTGGTGATTGCCGGCAATGTGGATCCTAAAGCGGCACTTGCGAAGGTGAAGGCACTGTTCGGTTCAATCAAGCCGAAGAAACTTCCCCTGCGGCCGAAATTCAAATTCGCGGCGCCAAAAGCGGAATCGTTCAATGTCGATACCGACCGCCCTAGCGCCACCGCGATCGTGGCGATGCGGCTTCCCGGCATGGATAGCAAGGATTTCGCGGCACTCGAAGTCCTTGCCGACGTGCTCGCCAGCCACCGCTTCGATCTCTACGCGCTGGTGCCGGCCGGAAAAGCGCTGGATGCCGATTTCTCTCTCAGCGCTCTGCCGCATGCATCGATTGCCTATGCCGAGGTCTCGTTCCCTGCCGACGGCGATGCCGAGGAGGCCAAGAAGGAGATGCGGGCCATCCTCGGAAACGTCGTCGCGCATGGTGTCCCTGCTGAACTCGTCGAGGCCGCGAAGACGCAGGAACGCCGTGCCGCGGAATTTCAGAAGAACGGGATCGAGGATCTGGCGTCGATCTGGTCCGACGCCGTCGCACTCTATGGGCTGCATTCTCCGGATGAGGATCTGCGCCGCATCGAGAAGGTGACGGTCGCGGATGTGAATCGCGTCGCCCGCAAATATCTCGATCTCGATCACGCGGTCACGGCCGTGATGACGCCGCAGCATTCCGGCCAGCCGGTCGTGTCGAACGCGACGTTCGGCAAGGAAAGCATCACGCTCGGCGAATCCAATGCGACGCCATTGCCGGATTGGGCGCAGCGCGCGCTCGGCCATCTCGTCGTACCGGCGCTGACGACCAATCCCGTTGTCAGCACGCTTCCCAACGGCATCACCCTGATCGTGCAGCCGGAGGATGTCAGCGACACGGTCAGCGTCTATGGCCACGTCCGCAATCGCGCGGAGACCGAAACGCCGCCCGGCAAGGATGGCGTCGCGACGCTTCTGGAACAGCTCTTCAGCTACGGCACCGAAAGCCTCGATCGGCTCGCTTTTGAGAAAGCCCTCGACGACATCGGCGCCAGCGCACGGGCGGGAACCGATTTCCAGGTGCATACGCTGAGCGCGGATTTCGATCGTGGCGTGGCGCTGCTTGCTGACAACGAGTTGCATCCCGCTCTGCCGCAGCAGGCGATGGATATCGTGAAGGTACAGCTTGCCAAGGTGTTGGAAGCCCGCCTGAAGAGCCCCGCCTATCTCGCCTCGCACTCCTTGCGCGCCGCCCTGTTCCCGAAGGACGATCCGTCCCTGCGCGATGCGACGGCTGAAACTGTGACGGCGCTGACACGCGGGGATTTGCTGGCCTATCGCGACCTGGTGCTGCGTCCGGACATGACCACCATCGTCGTGATCGGCAAGATCACGCCGGAAACGGCGCGCACAACCATCGAGAAATATTTCGGGGGCTGGCAGGCGACGGGACCAAAGCCGAATGTCGATCTGCCCATCGCGCCATCCAACAGCGCGACCTCTATTGCCGTACCGGATGCCAGCCGCGTGCAGGATACTGTCGTGCTCGCCCACACGCTCACGATCAACCGCGCCGATCCCGACTACTACGCCCTTCAGCTCGGCAATTCTGTGCTCGGTGGCGGATTCTATTCGGCGCGGCTCAGCATCGATCTGCGCAAGAATGCCGGCCTTGTCTATTCCGTAGGCTCGTCGTTCCAGATCGGGCGCACGCGCGGAACCTATCTGGTGCAATACGCCAGCGACCCCCAGAATGTCGGCAAGGCGGCGGCCATGGTTGTGAACGACATCAAGGCGATGCAGACAGCGCCAGCGTCGGATGACGAGTTGCTGCGGTCGAAAATGTTACTGCTGCGTCAGATTCCTCTCGGTGAGGACAGTATCGCCGATATCGCGCGCGGAATCCTGGGGCGTCGCGAGCTTGATTTGCCGCTCGACGAGCCGGCGCATGCGGCGCAGCGCATCATCGATCTGACGCCGGCCGAGGTTCAGACCGCGTTCAAGAAGTGGCTGCGGCCCGACGATCTGGTGCGCGTGACGCAGGGGCCCGCACCGCAATAGTCATTCGATGTGCACCGCGGGGGCGTCGCTGAGTACGACGGTCTTGCAGAACGGCACGATGAGAAGCGCGACGACGAACATGGCCGCCATCAGGAAATAGACGTCCTCGAAAGCCATCGTCAGCGAGGCGCGCGTCACGAACTGCGTGATCTCGCCGACAACGATCTGCTGCGTGTGCGCCGCGTCTGCGCCGAACTGCGCCAGCCTTGCGCTTGCTCCCGCCAGCGCCTGCGTACCAGCCGCCGTCATGCCTTCGCCGAAGCGCGAGCCGTGAATGCGGCCAAAATCCTGCAGCCACGTCGTGACCGTCGCGATGCCAATCGCGCCGCCCAGATTGCGCATCAGGTTGAACAAACCCGACGCATAGCGCAGTTCCGACGGCGGCACACCGTTCAGCGCCATGCCGACGGCCGGCACGATGCAAAGCAGCATGGCGAAGCCACGCACCGCTTGCGGCAGAAACAGCTGCCAGAAGCCCCAATTGTCGGTGATCCCGGACATCAGCCAGCACGACAGTGCGAACAGCGAGAAGCCGAACGCGATGACGATGCGCTGGTCGATCAGCGTTGTCAGCCGTGCGGCCAATGGCGCGCCAAGGCTCATGAATGCGCCGGCGACGAAGACGGTTGTCCCGATGTCGAGACTCGAAAAGCCGCGCACCCGGCCCAGGAAGATCGGCGTGAGGTAGGTGGATGAATAAAGCCCAAATCCGATCACCAGATTGAGCGCACAGGCGAGCGCGAACACCGGCCGCTTGAACGGCGCGAGCTTCAGCACCGGCATGGCCGAAAAGAACGAACGCTCGAAGAACACGATCATTGCGACGAAGGAAATCCACGCCACGGTCTTGATCGTATCGTCCTCGAACCATTGGTTACGCGGGCCCTCTTCGAGAACGTATTGCAGCGCGCCCAGGAAAATCGCGAGCGAGGCGACATGCAGCCAGTCGATACGCTTGAGCATCGCGGGCTGCGCCTCATCGACCTTGCCGAGGATCGGCAGTGCGATGGCGATGAACGCGCCGGGCACGATGTTGACGAAGAACAGCCAGCGCCAGGTGGAGACATCCGTGATCCATCCGCCCACGGTCGGGCCAAGCGTCGGCGCCAGAGTGGACACCATGCCGAGGATGGCGGGAATCATCGCGCGGCTTTTGCCGTCGAACATCGCGAAACCGGTGGCGAACACCGTCGGCACCATCGCACCGCCGACGAAGCCTTGAATCGCGCGGAACACGGTCATGGATTGAATGCTCCACGCCATACCGCACATCAGGCTCGAGATCGTGAACAGCACCGCCGACGTGGTGAACAACCAGCGCGTCGAAAGCGCGATGGACAGATAGGCGGCGAGGGGGATCATCACGATCTCCGCCATCAGATAGGCCGTCTGCACCCACGCGATCTCGTCCGGGCCTGCCGAAAGCCCGGCCTGAATCGAGTTCAAGGACGCCGCCACGATCTGTGTATCGAGCAGGGCCATGAACTGGCCAAACGCCATGATCCCGAAAATAAGCAATTTCCGTCCGTGGTTTAGGCCGGCGGCTGTGGCGGGCGGTGCGACGGAAATCGGGGCTGTTGCGGCGCTCATCCTGGGCCCTTGACGGATTATATGACAAGTATAATATAAAACGCGAACGGAGGTCTGCAAGATGCGCTACAGCGAATCCCACAAGGCAGAGACCCATAAGAAGCTGCTCAAGATCGCGAGTCGCGCGCTGCGCGAAAAAGGGCCGGACAATCTCGCTGTCGCCGAGGTGATGAAGGAAGCCGGTCTCACCCATGGCGGCTTCTATGCGCATTTCAAGTCGAAGGACGCGTTGCTCGCCGAGACCCTGACGACGATTTTCGCACGCGCCGGCGCCAATATCGACAAGATGGTGGAAGGCCTGCCGCCACGTCACGCGCTCGCGACCTATATCGACTTCTATGTCTCACCGCGGCACCGCGACAATCCCTCGACGGGTTGTCCGATCACTGCGCTCAATTCCGATATGCCGCGTCAGTCCGCCAAATTCCGCGAAACCTTCGACAAAGGCGTGAAATTCCTTGTCGCACGCATCGCCGGCTGGCTCGCCGCCAGCGGCCATTCCGACCCAGAAGCACTCGCCGCGTCCGTTCTCTCCGCGATGGCGGGTGCCGTCGCCGTGTCGCGCGCCGTCTCCGACAAGTCTCTCTCCGATGAAATGTTGGAGGCGGCGCGCGCCGGCATCAAGGCGCGGCTCGGCGTGAGCGATGTGGAACTGGCGAGGAGCGTGAACTGATGGACGCGATCGTTGAAAGGAACGCGCCGAGCGGCCTGGAACAGATCAGAAAGCTTATCGACGGTTCCTCGAACTGGCGCGGTATTGCGCATCTGATGGGCTTCAGGCCGGTTATCGCAAAGGAAGGCCTCGTCGTGTTCGAAGGCAACCCGACGCGCGATGTCTACAATCCCATCGGCTCGGTGCATGGCGGCTACGCCGCGACCCTTCTCGACAGTGCGATGGGCTGTGCGGTGCACACGCGGCTGAAAGCCGATCAAGGTTATACGACGCTTGAGCTGAAGGTCGCCTATCACCGTGCGCTCAGCGAAACGAGCGGCCCGGTACGCGCCGAAGGAAAGGTGATCTCTCTCGGCCGTCGTGCTGCGTTCGCCGAAGGCCGCCTGCTCGACAAGGACGGCAAGCTTTGCGCCACAGCAACCACAACCTGTCTGGTATTCGCAAAATGACAACCGCGTTCGTGACCGATGCCCCCGTTGCTCGTCCTTCCTTCGCCATGCGTCTGAAGGCCCTGCCGTTGCGTCCGATCCTGATTGCAGGTGCGGCTGTCATTGCGATGGCTCTGGGTGGTGCGTGGATCGCGTGGCCGGCGTCGTATGTTTCGACCGACGACGCCTATGTGAAAGCCGACAGCACGATCATCGCGCCGAAGGTGAACGGTCTGGTCGCGCAGGTTCTGGTCCGCGACAACCAGCACGTCGTTGCCGGTCAGCCGCTGATCCGTATCGACCCTGAAGACTATCAGCAGGCTGTCGCGGCGGCGGAGGCCGATGTCGCGTCCGCAGAAGCGGCATTAACGCAGCAAGGTTCGCAACTCGCTCTTGCGTCCGCCAACGCACGGGCCGCGAATGCCGATATCCGCTCTGCCGACGCACAGGCCGTGCGCGCGGATGCGGACCGCAAACGTTTCGATACCTTGGTCGCCAACGGCGATGTTTCGAAGAGTCAGGCGGAAACTGCGCGTGCCACGGCAGCCAGTATGTCGGCCGATGCGGAGAAAAGCCGCGCCGCCTTTACGGCCAGCCAGCAGCAGGTTGCGGTCATCAGCCAGTCACGCGGACAGCTGCTTGCGGCGCTGGCCAAGGCACGCTCGGCGCTATCGCTTGCCAAGCAGAACCTCGATCATTCGGTGATCCGCGCGCCCGTCGCCGGCGTCATTGGCGACCGTCAGGTACAGATCGGCGAATATGTTCAGCCCGGCACGCAGCTGATGACCGTCGTGCCGATGGACACGATCTATGTGCTTGCCAACTTCAAGGAGACGCAGACGGCGCGGATGCTGGTTGGTCAGAAGGCGCGCGTGACGTTCGATGCGCTGCCCGGCAAGCGTTTCGATGGCGAGGTGGAAAGCTTTGCGCCGGGCTCCGGCTCGGAATTCTCGCTGCTGCCCTACGAACCCGCGACCGGCAATTTCACACGCATCGTGCAACGCGTGCCGGTGCGCGTCCATCTTTTCGCGGGACAGGACGGAAGCGCGCGCCTCCGTCCCGGTCTCTCAGCGGATGTCGATGTAACTTTGAAGGATTAGGCAGCGAGTTTCTTCGCCGTCTCCGCAATCTTTCGGCCTTGATAACGCGCGCCTTGTAGTTCGTTCTCGCTCGGCTGGCGCGCACCATTGCCGCCTGTGATGGTGGTCGCGCCGTAGGGTGAGCCGCCTGTGATCTCGTCCAGGGTCATCTGGCCTGCGTGACCGTAATCGAGGCCCACCACGACCATGCCGAAATGCAGCAGGTTGGTGATGATCGTGAACAGGGTCGTTTCCTGTCCGCCATGCTGCGTGGCCGTCGACGTGAACGCGCCGCCGACCTTTCCATGTAGCGCGCCCTTTTGCCAAAGGCCCCCGGCCTGATCCAGGAAATTCGCCATCTGCGATGACATGCGGCCGAAGCGCGTGCCCACGCCGACAACGATCGCGTCATAATTCGCGAGCTCGTCAATGGTCGCAACTGGGGCCTTCTGATCCATCTTGTAATAGGACGCTTTTGCCACCGCCTCCGGCACCAGTTCCGGCACGCGTTTGATATCGACGATCGCACCGGCCTCACGCGCGCCTTCGGCGACGGCTTCCGCCATCTTCTCGATATGGCCATAGGCTGAATAGTAGAGAACAAGCACTTTGGTCATGACGCACCTTCTTGGTTGGGAGTTGGAAAAAGGGGCGGGCACGATCCGGGAGGGGCTTGAGGATCGTGCCCGCGGCTGGTGCGCGTTACGCCGCGTCCACCAGCACGAGTTCTGAATCTTCGAGTGCTACGACTTTCACCGTCTCGACATCGGTGATCGCAGCGCCATCGCGCGCATTCACGCGCACGCCATTGACCTCCACTGCGCCGGTCGCCGGCACGAGATAGAGATGACGCTTTCCGCCGCCGGGATATTCTGTTGTCTCACCGGCCTTCAGCGTCGCGCCGAGCACGCGCGCATCCGTGCGGATCGGCAGCGCGTCCCTGTCGTCGTCGAAGCCGCTCGCCAGCGTGACGAACTGGCCGGAGCGATTGTCTTTCGGGAACGGCTTCGCGCCCCAGCCAGGCTGGCCACCTGTGCGCGTGGGCATGATCCAGATCTGGAACAGGGTCGTCGTCTCGGGCTCGAGATTGTATTCGGCATGGCGGATGCCCGAACCCGCGCTCATCACCTGCACATCGCCGGCTTCGGTGCGGCCTTCATTGCCGAGGCTGTCCTTGTGCGTGATCGCGCCTTTGCGGACATAGGTGACGATCTCCATGTCCGCGTGCGGATGCGGCGGGAAGCCGGTGTTGGGTGCGATCTCGTCGTCGTTCCAGACGCGGAGGTTACCCCACTGCACGCGCTTGGGGTCTTGATAGTCGGCAAAGGAGAAATGGTGCTTGGCCTTCAGCCAGCCATGGTCCGCGCCGCCGAGGGAATTGAAGGGTCTGACGTCAATCATTGTGTGCTCCTTGGGCGATAGGGTCGCCCACTTTCTGGCACCAGAGATATCGACACGGGCCGCGAATAAAAATAGAAACAACCGAAACTCATTGTTTCCGATTTTGATATGTCGAGACTCCCCGATTTTGAAGCGCTGGCGATCTTTGCCAAGGTCGCAGAGACCCGCTCCTTCGCAGGCGCAGCCTCCGAGCTAAGCCTTTCCAAGGCCACGGTTTCCAAAGCCGTGAGCCGGCTGGAGGGGCGGCTGGGCGCCCGCCTTTTCAACCGCACTTCCCGCCGCCTGGCGCTCACCGACGCCGGACGGCAGCTCGCGACACGGGCCGCGTCAATCCTCGCAGAAGGGGAAGCCGCCGAAAGCGAGGCGCTGGCGCAATCGGTCAACCCGCGCGGACTGGTGCGGCTCGCGGTGCCGATGTCGTTCGGCTTGCAACATGTGGCGCCGATCCTGCCGGATTTCTTGAGGCGCTATCCCGATGTGCAGATCGATCTGAATCTAAGCGACGCGACCGTCGATCTGATCGGCGAGGGCTTCGACGCCGCCTTGCGGATCGCGACCTTGCCGGACTCTTCGCTGGTCGCGCGACGGCTGTGCAGCGTGACGCCGTATCTGGTCGCCGCGCCATCCTATCTTGCCGAACGCGGCACGCCGAAACATCCGCTGCAACTCGCGGAGCATTCCTGCATCGGCTACGCTTATCTGCGGACGCCGAATACCTGGCGCTTCACGCACAAGAGCGGCGAGGTCGCGAGCGTGCGCACCGCCGGTCCGCTGCGTGTCAACAATGGCGATGCGATGCTGCCAGCGCTGATCGCCGGATTGGGGTTGGGCGTGCTGCCGGATTTCATCCTGCGCGATGCGCTGAAAGACGAGTCGCTGAAGATCGTGTTGCCGGATTGGTCGCTCGGCACGTCGGGCTTGCATTGGGTCACGCCGCCAGGTGGACCCAAGCCTGCGCGCGTTGAGCTTCTCGCCGAATTTCTCGCAAAAGAACTCGCACGTCGTGAACCTGCGCGACAGACTTCGCGACAAATATTACGCACATGAAAGCAGAAGGAAATGCGAGTCTGTGATATCTCTGGCTACCATTTCAAACGGGGAGGATTTCATGCGTCTGACGAAATTTCTTGTGGCGCCGGTTGCCGTTTTGCTTGTCTCCTCCGCCGCGCAGGCCCAGCAAATCGGCACCTACACGGGAACGGCGCAGGACGGAAGCTCGGTGACGCTCACCGTTGCGCAGGATCCCAACAACGCCAATCTTGAGGTTACGGTGGAAGGCTTCGGTCTCACCCTGGTGTGCCAGAAAACGAAGGAAACGCTGTATTATATCGGTATAGGGCTCGGTGACGGCCAGGATATCATCGACAAGAAATTCTCTTATGCGAGTTCCGATTTCTTCGACATCGATCTCGTGACCAGCATGACGTTCAAGGGCAACAGTGTGAAGGGCAAGGTCTCTGGAGGCCTTTCTGCTTTCGACCCAGCCAGCGGCCACACAAAGGCTACCAACAAGGTCCAGGCCTGTGTTTCGCCCAATCAGTCGTTTACGGCGACGTTCTCGGGACCCGCTGCCGCAAAGCTGCCGACAAAAGCGGCAATGACACTGAGCGACGGTCTCAGCACCATCAAGATCGGTGCCCTTCCTTCTAAGTAGTTTCTGAATGATCGCGCAGACGCTAGATCGCGTGATGCTTCACACGGCCTTGCATCTGCTGGCTTTCGTCATCGAGCTGACGTAACGCGCGCTTGAAAGCGGCATTGACGGCCGCCGTCAGGTCGGAAAGGCGATCGTTCTGTCCTGGCGTGTGGTTGACGTTGATTTCCTTCTTTGTCGGCAACGCGAGACGGATCGAAACCTCGAACGGCTCGCCGCTATGGTGATGTGCGTTCGGCGCACGCACGACGACGCGGCAGGCGGTGGCGCGGCCAAAACGTTTCTCGATTTTTGCCAGATTGCTTTCGATCAATTCGTTCAGATAGTCGGACGATTTCACGCCATCGAGTTCGATCTGCAGGGGAGTTTCCATGAGTGACACCTCTTGTTCTATGCGAGGAGGACATCAATAGAGATGGGAATTGGGGCACCTTTAGGCAATGGCTGCAAGCGAGATTCGTTCCCGCGAAAACATCAATTAATTCCGTGTATTAAACGGTCTTAGCCATTGCCGGTCAGGCGTGATTGAATGCCGGCGCGATCGCGATTCTGACGATTTTTCGATGTGGGATTTGCTTCTTACTGATTGCCATACGGCGACGATGGCCGGCGATGGCTATGGCGCGATCCGCGATGCCGCGATTGCGATTGCGGACGGCCGGATCGCGTGGATCGGGCCTGCGAAAGATTGTCCGCAGACCGAAGCGCGCGAAACGCGCTCACTGAACGACGCGTGGGTGACGCCTGGATTGATCGATTGCCACACGCATCTTGTCTTCGCGGGCAACCGTGCGCCGGAATGGGAGATGCGTGTAAAGGGAGCCACGTATGAAGAAATCGCGCGTGCGGGAGGTGGCATCCTTTCCACCGTGCGTGCGACACGCGCGGCGACTGAAGACGAACTCGTCGCACAGTCGTTGCCGCGCGCGCAGGCGATGGCACGACAGGGCGTGACGACGGTCGAGATCAAATCCGGCTATGGCCTCGATGCCGACAGCGAGCTGAAGATGCTGCGCGCGGCGGCGAGAGTCGGCGTACAGGCCAATATCAATGTCTCTCCCACGTTCCTCGGCGCACACACTTTGCCGCCCGAATACAAAGAGAGTCGCGCCACCTATATCGACCTGATTTGCAATGCGATGATCCCTGTCATCGCGCGTGACAGATTGGCCGAAGCCGTCGATGCTTTCTGCGAAACGATTGCCTTCACACCGGAAGAAACAGAACGCGTCTTCGCGGCGGCAACGGCGCATGGTTTGCGTGTGAAGCTCCATGCCGAACAACTATCCAATTCGCGTGGCGCAATTCTCGCCGCGAAATACAATGCACTCTCCGCCGACCATCTCGAACATCTCTGCGATGAGGGCGTTGCCACGATGGCGAAGGCGGGGATGGCTGCGGTGCTTCTGCCGACCGCGTTCTATTTTCTGCGCGAGACGAAGAAGCCGCCGATCGCGGCGTTACAACGTGCCGGTGTGCCGCTGGCCATCGCGACCGACTGCAATCCGGGCACCTCGCCCGTGGCGTCGCCCCTGATCGCGCTCAACATGGCTTGTACATTGTACGGCCTCACACCGGAGGAAGCGTTGGCCGGCATGACGCGCAATGGCGCAAAAGCCCTTGGCCGCGACGATGTCGGCACGCTGGAGGCGGGGAAAATTGCCGATCTCGCGGTATGGCGGGTTTCCGATCCGTCAGAGCTTTGCTACTGGATCGGCGCCGATCTGCTCCTCGACCGCTATGTACGAGGGCGCTCCGACAACGAGACGAACACATGAGCGACATCAAGAACACGCGCGTCATTCGCGCGCCGCGCGGACCCGACATCACCTGCAAGAACTGGTATGCGGAAGCGGCGATGCGGATGCTGATGAACAATCTCGATCCCGATGTCGCGGAGCGGCCGCAGGATCTGGTCGTTTACGGCGGCATCGGCAAGGCTGCGCGCAACTGGCCTGCGTTCGACCGCATTGTCGAGACTCTGAAAAAACTCGAAGCGAACGAGACGCTGCTCGTGCAATCCGGCAAACCCGTTGGCGTGTTCCGCACGCATGAGGGCGCGCCGCGCGTGCTGATCGCGAATTCCAACCTGGTGCCACATTGGGCCGATTGGGAGCATTTCAACGAACTCGATAAGAAAGGTCTGATGATGTACGGCCAGATGACGGCCGGATCGTGGATCTATATCGGATCGCAGGGCATCGTTCAGGGCACGTATGAAACGTTTGTGGAGATGGGCCGCCAGCATTTCGGCGGCGATCTCTCTGGCAAATGGATTCTGACCGCCGGTCTGGGCGGCATGGGCGGTGCGCAACCACTGGCGGCCACGATGGCGGGTGCCTCGATGCTCGCGATCGAATGCCAGCCGTCGCGCATCGAGAAGCGGCTGGAGACGCGTTATCTCGATGTCGGCGTGTCGTCGCTCGACGAGGCGCTCGCGCTGATCGACAAATCGGTGAAGGAGAAGAAACCGGTTTCGGTTGGTCTTGTCGGCAACGCGGCGGAGGTTCTGCCGGAGATGATCCGTCGCGGTATCAAGCCCGACGCGGTGACCGATCAGACCAGCGCACACGATCCGAACAACGGCTATCTCCCCGAAGGATGGACGCTGGCAGAATGGGAAGCCAAGCGCGTCACCGATCCGGATGCCGTAGGCCGCGCCGCGCGCAAGTCCATCGCCAAACATGTGCGTGCGATGCTCGATTTCGCGAAGCAGGGTATTCCGACGGTCGACTATGGCAATAACATCCGCCAGGTCGCGAAGGATGAGGGCGTGGAGAACGCGTTCGATTTCCCGGGCTTCGTACCGGCCTATATCCGTCCGCTGTTCTGCCGTGGCATCGGCCCGTTCCGTTGGGCCGCGCTCTCCGGCGATCCGGAAGACATCTTCAAGACCGATGCGGCGATGAAGGCACTGTTCCCGGAGAACAAACATCTGCATCGCTGGCTCGACATGGCGAAGGAACGCATCGCGTTTCAGGGCCTACCCGCGCGCATCTGCTGGATCGGTCTCGGCGACCGCCATCGCGCCGGGTTGATGTTCAACGACATGGTGGCTGGCGGCGAGTTGAAGGCGCCGATCGTCATCGGCCGCGACCATCTCGACTCCGGATCGGTGGCGAGTCCCAACCGCGAAACGGAGTCGATGCGCGACGGATCGGATGCGGTGTCGGACTGGCCGCTGCTCAACGCGCTGCTGAATACAGCCTCGGGCGCCACCTGGGTGTCGATCCATCACGGCGGTGGTGTCGGCATGGGTTTCTCGCAGCACGCGGGCGTGGTGATCGTTGCCGACGGCACGGAAGATGCGCGTGCGAAGCTGGAGCGTGTGTTGTGGAACGATCCGGCGACGGGCGTGATGCGCCACGCCGATGCGGGTTATGAGATCGCGATTGAGTCCGCGCGTCAGAACCATCTCAACCTGCCGTCCATCGGCTGAACGGTTGGCGCTTGTTCGGGAATGTATTCAGGCGGCCTGCTGTGCGGCGCCTTTGGTCAGCTCGGCATAGGCGGCATTTATCCGGATCATATTTTCATTTGCGAATTCGATGAAGTTCCGTCCCAGACCCGCGCCTCTGACCCGATCGGGATGATTGGCCCAGCTGATCTCATGATAGGCCTTCTTGATCTCTTCGATGGAAACACCTTCCGCCAGACCGAGAACCGCATAGGGGCATCTCTTGCGGTGAGTTGCCTGACCGGAGGCCATGCACACCTGCATTATGGACGTCTTGGCCAGCGCAATGTACTCGCCATTGCATTCAACCGGTACGAACTTGCGGTCGTCGTTGAGCAGGTCGCTGATGCGGCCTTGGGCCGGCAGAAAGAGCCTGGCGTGGAGTGACTTTCCGTCGGTCCGTATGATCTCAACCGCGACGGCGTTCTTCTGCACCGTGCGGGAGCCGCCATACGCGTTGTCTGCATGCCGCATCGGTTAATGCCCCTTCGGAGGACGTTCTTAGAGCCCACTGCAAACCGCAGGCCAGCGGTGTCGTTCTTGGATGGGAAACGTCAAGACGCCACAGGGGATTTTCGCGCGGCGCACGGCTATGCTGCGAGTGGCTGGGAGTTTATCGGGTGGGGATGTGGCAGAAGCGGAGTTAATCCTGGAAATTGGCGCTGGCATGCCTCTGGCGGCTCTGCGCAGTGCCTACGAACGGTCTTGCAGGATTGCCGTCTCCGGCGATGCGCTGGCGGCCATCGACAAAGGGGCGAAGACCATCGCGGACATCGTCGCGCGCGGCGACACGGTCTATGGCGTGAACACGGGCTTCGGTCTGCTCGCCAACACGTCCATCGCCAAGAACGATCTCGAGGAATTGCAGCGCAATCTTGTGCTCAGTCATGCCTGCGGTGTCGGTCCGTTGCTGAGCGACGATGTCGTGCGGCTGATTTTGGTGCTGAAAGCGGCATCGCTGTCCCGCGGTGCTTCGGGCGTGAAGCGCGAGACGGTGCTGGCGTTACAAAAGCTGGTCGAAGCGGAAGTCTATCCGTGTATTCCGTCGAAGGGCTCGGTCGGTGCGTCCGGCGATCTCGCGCCACTTGCGCATATGGCGGCGCTTTTGATTGGCGTCGGCGAAGCCCGCGTGAAGGGTGAAATTGTTCCAGCGACTAAGGCACTGGAACACGCCGGTCTGAAGCCGTTGACGCTGGGGCCCAAGGAAGGCCTCGCATTGCTTAATGGCACACAGGTCTCGACAGCGCTCGCGCTCGGCGGATTGTTCGAGATCGAGAAGGTTTTCGCCGCCGGTATCGTCGCTGGCGCGATGTCCACCGATGCGCTCAAAGGCTCCGACACGCCGTTTGACGCGCGCATTCATGCGCTGCGTGGTCAGCAGGGGCAGATCGATGTCGCGGCATTGCTGCGTGGTTTGATGGCGGGCAGCGCGATCCGTGAGTCCCATCGCGCGCCTGGCGCCGACGACAAGGTGCAGGATCCGTATTCCTTCCGTTGTCAGCCGCAGGTGATGGGCGCGGTGCTCGATCTTCTGCGCGGCGCGGCGCGCACGCTTCTGGTCGAGGCGCATGGCGTCACCGACAATCCGCTGGTGCTCAGCGAAACCGAAATCGTCTCGGGCGGCAATTTCCACGCCGAGCCCGTGGCTTTCGCCGCCGACCAGCTCGCGATGGCGCTCTGCGAGATCGGCAACATCTCCGAACGCCGCACGGCGATCCTGGTCGATCCCAAGATGAGCGGTCTGCCGGCATTCCTGGTGAAGGAGTCCGGCCTCAATTCCGGGTTCATGATTGCGCAGGTGACGGCCGCGGCGCTGGTCGCCGAGAACCGGATGCTCGCGCACCCGGCCTCCATCGACACGGTGCCGACGAGCGCAAACCAGGAAGACCATGTCTCGATGGCGACGCACGGTGCGCGGCGGTTGCATGACATGGCGGAGAATGCCGCCGCTGTCGTGGCCATCGAACTGCTCGCGGCGACGCAGGGCCTCGACTTCCGGCATCCGTTGAAAAGCTCCGAGCCGCTCGAAGCCGCCGCGCAGGAGATCCGCGCGCTGGTCGGCTCTTACGAACGCGACCGCTATTTCGCACCGGACATCGCCGCGATCACGGCGCATGTCCGCGCCGGACATCTGCGCAAATATGTGTCGGGCCTGTTATCGTAAGCGTGTTATAGGAAGCCATGGATCAGCAGACGCCGGAAAAGAAAAAGCCGCATTGGGCGTGGCCGCATGTGATCGCGGTCGCGATCGCGATGGTCGCCTACATCATCATCTTCCGTTATACGGGCGAAGCGGATCTGTTCATGGCTGCTGCCGCGGCCGCTGCAATGGGTGGCGTGTCATGGCTCGCCGCCTGGCACTATCTGTTCCGCGCGCGATAGCCGAAGCGTTTCGTGTAGGCCTGCGTCGCCGCCAGCACCTTCTTCTGCTGCGCGGCGGATAGCACGCCGGCGAATTTCCCGATCTTGCCGTCACCGACATGGCCGGGATGCCACTGGGTTTCCTGGTCGAAGCTGTTTGCGTCGGGCTTCTTTCCAAACTTGCCGGTCTTCCCGAACTTTCCAATCGTCTGCCGCACGGATTCCCGCGTCAGCGAACGATAGATGCGTTCGCGTGCCGCCTTGCTCACTTTGATGCCCAGCGCATCGGCGATTTCGCCGACAGTTTCGAATCGATCGAAAAATCCATCTTCATAGCGATAGGCCGTCATCTCCTCGTTGCGGTCGAGTTCAGCGATGCGTTGTGACTGACGGGCGGTTTCGCCCAACGCGCCTTCGAATTTGTGCTGGAAACGCTGCATCAGCGACGCGACGGCGTCGCGTGGTTCCCGCAGTGTCAGGAACAACTGCCCGCGCGTCATGCGCGCAAGGTAGACCAATTCCTTGGACGGCTCGTGCGCCTTTGTGACCAGCACGCTCGCGCTCTCCGTGTCTGGCGGGAACATGGAAAAGTTGTCGGCGTAGAACGCGGTTATGCCGCGACGATATTTTTCCTTCAGAAGTTGAATGACGACATTGTAAAGCCATGTCGATCCGCTGCTCTTCAGTCCCACGCAGAGTATGACCCTGGGCGCTGGCCCCGCCGGCGTCGAACGCTTTACGGTCTTGCGGATCATGGGTTCTGCACTGCCTTTCCGGATGCCTTTTGTAAAGGCTTTCCAATCGCCGCGACGTTCCTTACAACGCCCCGATGGCCATGCTGGAAGAACAATTTGGCGCCGAACCGGATGCGGCGGCGAAACAATTCGTCCGCAGATACGATGTCGACAAAGCCGCCGCGGCCGCGCAGTTCCGCCAGATGCTGCCGCAAAAGGCCCTGGCGGGAAAACTGCTGCAGCAGCTGAATAAGCTCGACCGTCAGGACGTCACGCTTGCGGTGACGGAGGCGGTTCCGTTCGATGCCAAGACAGCCGATCTCGTGATTGTCGAGCGCGCGCGCGCGATGGCGCAGACCGGTTCAACGCCGGCCGCAGAACAGCTGCTCGAAAAGATGTCGGCGACCCGCCGCGGTGACTATGCTTTCAACTACAATGCCGGCCGCGTGATGGCTGATGCGCGGCTCTATCCGCAGGCGCTCGGCTACTACGAAGCGGCGTTTCGCGCCAAGCCGACAGCGCAAGCGGCCGAACGCGTGTTTCTCACCCTCATGGGGATGGAGCGTTATGACGATGCCGCTGCGGCGGTCGGGCGCATCATCCGAATCGGATCGTTTCGCGAGGAACTGGCCGAAGACTTCTCTTTCCTTCTTCGCCACATCGAGCCCGGCAAGCTCGATCCCGAACTCGCCTTCGCGCTTGCCGCACTGCCCGAGAAGGACGAAGAAGAAGTCGCGCCCGCGCTTCTGCCGCATCTCGTTGCGTCAGACTTGCTCGACAGCGTGCTGGCAGCGGTCGATCGCGGCGTCGCCGGATTTGTGAGCTGGGATGATGAGTCGCTGCTGACCCTGATTCCCTATCTCGAACGTCGCGGCCAGACCGACCATCTGTTGCGCGTGTACGAGCAATCCGGCGGCGTGTCGGCGCCGGTGCGCGCCGAATTCGCGCGGCTGTTCGTAGCGATGCCGATCGAGCGCGTGACGGCGCTCTCGATTCCCGACACGGCAGGATTCGTGGACGGCACTTCAGAACAGGCGCGCGCATATCGCGATTTTGCCGACAGATTCCATCATACTGCCGATGCGGAAGCGGCGCTGGGTATGTTGCGTCTGCTGCCCGCCTTGATCGACGCCGCGCAAACGGAAGCATTCTATATGCGCGAGAAGCGAAGGCTGGGGCGGCTTGCCGCGCTTGTCGCGGAGAAGCTCGGCACGCGCGCTGATGTGCTCGAAACGCTCAGCTTTTATGTCGCGCATTGGGCCATGCCGCGCTACGCGAATTTCTTCGCTGAAGGCGCCGTCGATCTGGGTGCCGCCATCGCCAACGCCAGGCGCACGGATGACGCGCCACGTGACAGCAAGGCCGGACATTTTCGCGAGGAATATTTCCGTTTCCACCTCGACAGGCGGTTTCTCAGCCTCGAGGCGCTGACGAACGATTTCGAACTCTGCAACATCGCGCAGGGTTATTTCCGCTTTGCATCCGATTGGCGGCCCGCAGTGGAAACGCCGGTCGGTTCAGAACTCGCGGCACGGCTCGGCAAGACCGCGATGTCGCTTGGCGGCGGCAAGCCGCTCGATGTGATGACATCCTTCGCGATGATGCAGGACCGGCCGAAATTTTCGCTGGTGCAATCGCCGGACTTCGATGATTTCTGTTGGTGGTACGTGACCAAACTTCCCGGTACGCGCCGCGTTCCGCCGGCCTGCCAGCGCCCGGAAATCGTCGCCTATCTGAACGAGGTTATTTCGAGCGACAATCTGTCCGGCGCGCCGATCACGCGCTTTTTGAAACTCGTCTGGTCGAAATCGAGTGAGTTCCGTCGCACGTTCGATCTCGGCAATTTCATCGATCGCATCCTGTTCGTGTTCGACCGCCTTCAAAGTTTTCTGCCGAAAAGCTCGGAGCATCTGCCGTACTTCCTGCCCTACCTCGGCAATGACGGCGTTCTGCCGCGCGTGATTGCGGCGCTGAGTTCGTCTCCGTCGCTGATCGCTGCGGCGAAAGGCGAGCTTCCACAATATGCCGCGTCTGTCGCCGACGCGCCGCAGGACGTTTTGCTCATCGGCCACGCCGGCAGGGAGACCGGCCTCGGCCGCAATTACGGCATGCTGAAATCGGGTTTAGAGGCCGCCGGTGTGAACGTGACCGGGCTCGATTTCGACACTCATGCGAACTGGGTGAGCGATCAGATCGTGCGTTGGCGCGAGGGTTGCCGTTCAAGACCGATCGCAGTGCTCGCGGTCAATGCCAACGACGCGCCGGATTTCTTCCTGAAGGATCGCCGCGGAATCTTGTTCGACAGTTACATCTGCGGATTCTTCCTGTGGGAGGTTTCCACCGCGCCAACGGTCCAGCAACTCGGCATCGCGCTGGCCGACGAAATCTGGGCGCCGACGAAATACGTCGCCGATATCTATGCCCCGCTGAAACCAACATATGTCGTGGGCAAAGGCCTGTTTCGTGGCGATGAGCCGTTTCTTCACGCACCGCGCCGCATGTCGCGCAATTCCCCCTTCCGTTTCGTGACCGTGTTCGATTTCGACTCGTCTATCGAGCGCAAGAACCCGCTTGCTGTCGTGATGGCGTTCCAGGACGCCTTCCGAGTCGATGAGAATGTCGAGCTGATCGTCAAGACCTCCAACGTCAATCCGCAGCATTGGAGCAATGCATGGAAACAGTGGGAGCATCTCATCGGCGCCAGCGCAGGCGACAGACGCATCAAGATCGTCACCGAACGCTACACCGGCGAACAGATGGTAGCGCTGGTGCGCGACGCGGACTGCGTGGTGTCGCTGCATCGTTCGGAGGGGTTCGGTTATCTGATGTCGGACGCGATGGCGTTCGGCACGCCGGTGATCGCCACGGACTATTCCGGCAACGCCGATTTCACCGGCCAGGACGTGGCATACCCCGTGGCCTACAAGCTCATTGACGTTCCGCGCGGCGCGGCGCGCTGGCAGTGCGACGGCGCGGTGTGGGCCGATGCGGACATGGCGGATGCCGCGCGCCAGATGCGGGCTGTGTTCGACGACTACGACGCCGCTCTCGCCAGGGCCCAACGCGCGCGGGCCGGGATCGCGGAAAAGTATTCCACCGCTGCATTCGCGTCAGGCTTGTCGCGACGTATCGATGCTATCCGGGGCAGGCGTTGAAGGCGCCGTTGCGTCGCTTCAGCTATAAGGGCCGCTTATGCTCATAAGCCTGTCGCGCAAGTTCATTTTCGTCGCAAATCTGAAGTCGGCGTCCACGGCCATTGAAAGCGCGATCGGGGGCCAAGCCGAGGTCAGGCTGTCGGCGACGAAATTCGGGAAGCATGACGGTCTCTCCGCCGTCTCCAACAAATTCGCCTGGATCAAACGCTATATCCCGTACGAAGAGTTTTTCGTCTTCGGCGTTATTCGCGATCCCGCCGACTACCTTCTGAGCCTCTACAATTCCCATCAAAAGCCGGCCTTCGACGGCAAACAGCATTCCACGAAGGGAATGGCGTTCGATGATTTTCTCGGGCCCTGGTGCGAACGGAGCTGGCAAGCCAAGCCGCAGCACAAGCGTTTCGAGGACGAGCATGGCCGGTTGCGCATCAGCCATCTCATCGATCTGGCCAATCTGGCCGACGAATTTCCAGGAATTTGCGCACATCTGGGACTGGACGGGGTCCGGCTCGACCACAAAAACGAAAGCCCGGACGTGCTGAAACGCAACGATCTGACCGCGGCACAGCTAGAGCGTGTCAAATCGATGTATCAAGCCGACTATGACTGTATCCAGAACAGGCCGCGGATCCTTTGACATGCTATCGTTAACGATTGCGAAGTGTGTTGCACCGGCGTTAGTTTTCCGGGATTAATGCGCTCCGAAATGACCAACGATTTCATTACGCTCGCCGCCAAACCGGTTCGCGCATTGCGCAGCGGCCGCTTCTGGCTCGCGCCCGTCATCGCCCGCGTCTCGCCGCGTCACGGAACCATGATGAATGCCTTCCGCCTCGAGGAAGAGGGCCGCTTCAACGAGGCTTTTACCGAATGGAAAAAGCTTGAGGGTCCGCGGGTTGGCGGAGGCTCTCTTTCCCGCTCCTTGCGCCTTGCCCGTCTGGCGCTGCGCACCGGAAACTTCGGCGAATCGGTCGCGCGCTTCGATGCGCTGTTGCTCCGCCGCCCCGGCGACCCCCAGGTGCTTCGTGGCCTCGAGAACGCTGCATTGCGCGGCGCACGTGACGCACAGGCCAAGGGGCAGTGGCTCGAAGCATGCCGGATGTGGGCCGCATTCCATCGCGCCGGCGGCGACGTGGAAAAAAGTGTCCGCAATCTCGGGGATTGCGCACGCTATGTCGCTCAAAGCGCGGACAGCATCGAGAAACTCGACGGCGCCTTGGAAGCCTGGGCCTTGCTGAAGACGGTGGACCCCTATTCCGATGAGGCCCAGCAGGGCATGGAATGGTGCCGCCTGAGCCTCGCGCGGGCGGCCGAACGGGCCGGTGATATGACAGCGGCCCGGAAACACTGGAACGCGCTTCTCGAGCTTTCGCCCGGCGACCACAGGGCACAAGACGGATTGAAACGACTGAGCGCTGCAGGTGCATAGTTTGGCGCGACCAGCGTCGGAACGGCGATAATGTCCGAAGACCACAGGAATTCATCCGGCGGTTCTTCTCCATCCGGTGGAACTGTCCCGCAGATTGCGAATGCAGCGTTGCGCGTTGCGGTCGTCTCGCGCGCGCCGGACGCCGCGCAGTCTGTCTGGCAGGAAATTCGCCGTCGGATAGCAAAAGACGGTGAGTTTATCATACTGCAATCGCAGGGCCCGGATGCTGGCGCCGCCGTCTTCCATCTGACAGCCGAAGATCTCGCAAGCGATGAGGCTGCGCGGGCCTTCTCAATGACAATGTTTGCGAGTTCGGCGCCGCTGAATTTTCTCGTTCGCCCGTTTGCGAAGCTCGATGACGAAGCGCAGCGGCGGTTGGACGGAATGACGGCCGCTATGAAGGAGCGCGCTCGTTTTCTCCAGGTTCCTACGTCCAAACAGTCAGGTGAGGCGCAGACCGGAGATGATGAAGCGCTTCTGTTTCAGGCGCGCGCTATCGCAAACCATCTTTTGGACAATCCTCCGCCCCTGTCGTCTGTCACACTCAGCGAGTTTGCGTCTCACGAAAAGGCCGCGCGACGCGAAGCAAAGGCCGCGAGAAAATCCAAGGAAAAAGACTCTGCAAAGAAGGCCGGTCGCGAGCGCGCGGCGCAGGCTGCTGAAACATCCCGCGCTGCTTCCGAGACGGCGAACGCCGACAAGAAGGCCAAACGCGCGCTGAAAAAAGCCAATCGCAAGAGTGAAAGGAGCGCGGCCCACGCGGACGAGGCTCCTGCAATGGCCGAAGACCAGCCGTCCGAAGGCAAGAAGAAAGACAGGTCGCAGAAGAAAGCGGCGCGTGTAGCCAAGCGGAAAAAACGCAAAGCTGAGAAACAAGCAGACGCCCGCGCCGGCGCCCAAGAAGGCGAACGGAAAGACAAGTCTGCGAACAAGGCAGAGCGCAAAGCCCGCAAAGCCGCCGCGGCCGAAGCAGGCGCCACGACAGGCGGCGATCTGCGCCGGCGGAAACGAAAAAAAAAAGACGGGCCGGAAAGCGAAGAAGAGAAGCTCGAACGCAAGCAGGCGAAAATCGCCAAAAGAAAGGAAGATCGAAAAAATAAGGGTGGCGGCGATGACAAGGGTGCCTCGCGCCCGATAAGGATTGCCCTGCATGGCATGAGCGAGGACGCCGCGGCCCAGTTCCGGGTAGCAATGGAGCGCTATCTCGCCGAAATTCCGGTGGAATGGTCGACGCCGGAAAAGAAATCCGATATCGCCCTATACGGCTTCGATGTTCCGCCAATTTCCAGCGCCGAAATCGCTGAGCGCGTTGCCGCGATAGCGCAGACCGATTCCAAATTGCGCATCTTTATGGAGCGATATGCACCCGAGGCTGTCGATGGCGCGGCGCCGTTTGTGACGGAAAATCGAGCTATCGCTATGGTGGCTGGCGCATTTGGAAGCCCGCTGATCCAGTCGGATAAAAAACTCGGCCGGTATGGTGCGAACGCGGTTCCCTTGGGCGATATCATCGCCACATCCGTCCTGGGAATTGCCGCCGACGGGACCTTGGCCAAACGCAAACTCCCGCGTCCCTTGCCGCTGCCGCCGCCCGATCTTGTCGAAGCGCGTGCGTTGGCCGCCTCGCCGCGCGAGTTTCTCTCGCAACTCAGCTATAACGAGGCCAAGGCCCCCAGACTGCTCTGGACTCACGCCTCCAAGGAGTCCGCCGAAGCGTTCATGGATCGCAAGGTCGTGCTCTCCGATGAAGAGACCCTCGATCTTACCGTGCCTATCGCGTGGCCGCAGGACGCTTCGGGCCGGTCCGAAATCGCCGATGTGTTTGGTCTCGAGTTTCTCGCCGGTCCGCTGAACTACTGGTACAGCAAGGCCAATGGACGCGATTCCAAGAAGGTCGCGGAGGTCGATGCCGTTCTCAAGCAGCGCGGCGCCACGGCAAGCCAGGTTCTCTCGCAATCGGGCGCAATCATTTTGGATTTTGTCTCGAAGCATCCTCTGTCGGCCTCGACCGCCTGGGAAGAGAGCACCGTCTCGCGGCGCGCGCGCGTCCTCGCGCTCTACCTTCTCTGCTGCAAGATGGCCGTTAAGCGGAAGATCAGATTCGATGAAGCCGTTTGCTCCGAAATCATCCTTCGCCTGCTGGATATTGTTGAGGTTTTGCGTTCCGAGGACTTCTACGTCCCCTGCTCGTTCGACGGGTTGCAGCAGGATTGTCTTGTAATCGGGTTGGCGCTGGTTCTGCGCGGGACGCCTTACGCACAGCGATTGCTGAACGACAGTCTTGAAAGGCTCAAGACGCTGCAATTCGACGCGGGGCTGACGGCGGACGGGGTTTGGCGCACAGGGCCGTTCTCTGATCACTGCAATCTGCTGGCGCAATTCCGGACGCTGGTCAGCGATTTCGATCGCTCCGATGTGGCGCTGATCGAGCCCGTCGCTGCCGCCGCCAAGAAAATGACGGTGTTCGCCGAGGCAATACAGAAATCCAACGGGTCGGCTCCTGCCTTCGACGGAAGCCGCGAAAAATCTTTCGCACGCAAGCTGTCGGGTGCGCGCCGTGCCCTCGCCGGCGCGGGCTTCACTAAGAACGCGCCGGAAAAGAAAGTCACGCCGCCGCGGATGACGGATACATATGTGTTCCGCGATGCGCAGTATTTTGTCAGTCACTCGACTTTGAAGGTGACACCTCAATCGTCGCTCGTGATTCTGCATGCCGATCCGGTTTCTTTCCCGCAGTCCGACCCAGGCGGTGTCACGCTCGCGTTCGCCTACGGCGCGTCGGACCTGCTCATACGGGCCGAACCGCCGGAAAGTGAAAACAGGCGCGATAAGGTGCCGGGATTCGATCCCGCCCTGCGCAACGGCTATCACATTGACGGCGTGGGATTTTCAACCGATTTTCCGCTGAAGACGGGCGCCGCGCGGTTGGAAAAATCCTGGCGCGGTCCAGGCTGGGCCGCCGCGCGCAGCGTCGATAAAATCAATCCGGCGGGTTCGATTACGCGCACGGTGATTCATCTGAAAGCCGAACACGCGTTGATCGTGGTGGACGAACTCGCTGCGACCGGCGGCGCGCAGGCATCATTCGAGCAGTTCTGGCATATCGCGCCGGGTCTTACCGCGCCGCAGACCTCCGAAGCGCCCTATCGCTTCGTTTTGGAGTCGGGAGGCGGCCTGACGGCGGCATTCGATGGGCTGGCCGATGGGGTCATTGCACCCGAAGGCGAGGGCCATTCGATTCGACGGATCCTGCAGACGGGGCGTACCATCGCGGTTTCGCTCTTTCAGTGGAGCGCCGAACCCGCGGCCATCACGCTCGCACTCGAAGGTCAGCCGGGGGATTGGAGTCTGGATGCCTCCGGCGCCGGCTTCGACGCGCAATTGCAGCTTTCGGCGGGTGAGTTGCGCTACACGGCCCGGGCAGTCTAAAATCTTGATAAAGTTAACGAAATTGATCTGCCGGTCGCGGGCTGGAACCGTATGTCGGGTGCATATCACGGCGTTCTGAAGGTTGCGGGTTCGCAATTACGTGGCTGGTTGATGGACACAGTCCGTCCCGATCGCCGCGTGCGCTTCAATCTTTTCATCGATAGCCAGCCGCGCGGAACCTTCGCTGCGAACAAACGGCGGCGCTTTCTCCTGGGTCGCGGACAGCCGGGCGAAGACACGCATGGCTTCGCGATTTCGATCCGCAAACCCTGGGTAACCGGCGAACTTCAGTCCATTCGGATCGAAGATGTGGAAAATCCGGCCTTGAAATTTTCGCTGATGGCCCGCCTGGGGCCGTCCGCCAACACGCTGTTCGACGAACATGTGGTGAGTGGTCAGCTGTCGATCGGTCACGCTGAGGCCCGCCCCCGCGAGCGAAAAGCGCGCGTCGCCGAAGAGGAACTGGATCGCGATATTCGTCCTGCCGCTGCGAGCAAGGCGCTGCTGCGGCAGATCGGCAAGCTGTCCGATGCCGAGCTCGCAAACCTTCTGCTCGCGATCGACCGGGACATCGTCGTCGAACGGTTACGCGGGCACGAAAAGTCTGGCGATTGGGACAGTGCTCTCCTCTATCGCCGCACGTTCGTGAACACGGCGGCGGAACAACGCCTCACCGCATTTGGTCGCAGTGCGATGAAGGCCCACAATCATGGTCTCGCTGTGCGCGCGACCGCCGCCGCCGCCGCGCTGCATCCGCAATCGTTCGAGGCGAATTACCTCGCGGGTGCGGCACGATCTCTACAGGGCGAATTCGACGAAGCGATGCGTCATCTGCGTGCCGCCGACCGTCTGGAAGAAGGCGACGTGCGCGCACGCCGCGAGATGGTGATTGTGCTCTCAAAACAGATGCGCGGAGAAATGACGCCGGAGCGCCGTCTCGAACTGCGCAACGAGCGTCTCTCCCTGCTGCGGGGATTGAGCGCATCGGACGATCCGCAGGTTCGTTTCCGGTATCGCGTTCCACACGCGGAGGCGTTGTTCGGCGCCGGTCGCTATGACGAAGCCATTGCTGCTGCGGACGCCGTGTTAAGCGACGCCCCCAACGACACGCGCGCATTGATGATCAGGGCCCGGGCGCTGGTCGCGCGCAACCAGATTGAAGAAGCTGTCGCGACATATACGCAAATCCTCGATATGGACCCCGCGCATCGTGGCGCAAAAATGAATCTGCGTCTGCTCTCGGCGCTCACCGAAGACGAGGTCGGCCTCCAAGCCGATCTTGCCGGAACCGTGGTCCCGCTGGATGCTTTCGACTCGTCACAAAGCATACGCCGCAGCGATGACGCCGGGCCTGCCGCTTTTGCAGCTCGTCTTTCGGGCATTCCACAGAACTGGATTTGCACCACGACAGGTTATTCCGAGGAAACGATCTCGCCGGAAATCCAAACGCTCCTCGACTCCAACGTTGCGCGACGCGCCGGGCACGCGGAGATCGGGTTGACCGACGGACATAGGCTGGAATTCTGGCGCCGCGATGCACTTCTGGGCTTGGCGGAGAGCGGACTTTTGAACGGACTCGACGATAGCGTCGCTCTGGCGCGCTGGCGGCCGTTCTATGGTCAGCGCGAGCGCGTCGAGACGTCGTTTCGAACAACGTGGCCCAAGCGTGGCGTGGCCGTTCTGATCTCGCGCAATGGTGCGGATCTGTATGGCGGCGGCGAACATTTCCTGGAGAATGCGGCCGAACATCACGCGCGCCAGGGCTTCGAGCCCATCATCGTTGGCACACGCAGCGATCTCTTCGGCGAGGAGCGAGTCGTCGCTGGCCGCCGCTGTGTATTCGTGGGCGACAAGACGGCCGATCTACGCAAATTCCTGCTGGAAAACGACGTGTCCCTTGTGCACGCAATTTCCGGTGTCGGGTTTTCCGTGGCCGATGCGCTCAACCATACGAATATCCCGTTCCTCTACGGAGTGCATTTCTGGAACGAATTGCTGGGCGATCCGGAGACGACCGGCTATTTCGACGATATCACTGGGCAGAGCAGATTCAGGCGTGAGTTCCCGCTCATCCTGTCTCGCGCCACCGCGATCTATGCCAACTCGCGTTACACGCAGAAGATCATCGAAGAGGGGTTCGGCGTGCGCTGTCCGGTCGTTTTCGCGGTGCCGCGCGAGCTGTCGTAAAGCGCGGGCAGCATTGAATTGACGCGAAAATCCGTGCTACTAGCAGCCGGCTGCGCCATGAAACACTGTCCGCTTCGACCGGCCTAGTTCTGCGCGGGCTCAGGAGTTGTCACCGGGTGTTCGAAGATATCAAAACGCAATTCAGCGTCATCCGCGCCCTGACGATCTATGAACTCCAGGGCATGATGAAAACCTACAATTATGGGTTTGCCTGGGCGCTGCTTGAACCGATCATGTTTATCGGCGTCATGCGGCTTGCGCGCTCGGCGTTCAAAGGGCTCACGCCGCCCGATATGCCGCCCTCGACGTTCCTGATCGTGGGCATCATACCGTTCTACAGTTACATGTCCCTCCTCACCGCTGCATACGGTGCAGTCTCCGGGTCGGACGGGATGCTTCAATTTCCGCGCGTGACACCGGTCGATATCGCGGTCGCTTCGGCGCTCCGCGACTTTTGCATTTTCTTTGCGTTGTACTGCGTCTTTCTGCTTCCTGTTTCGATCTATGACGGCGTATTTCCGCCACAGAATATTCTCGAAGTCCTTTTCGCATTCCTGTTGCTATCGATAATGGGTATTTCGGTTGGCCTCCTGGTCGGTACCGCTGCGCGTGTTTTTCCGCCGATCAAGCAATTCCTTAGCTACTACAATCTGATCAACCGCATGGTCGGCGGAATGTTGTTCGTCATCACCATGTTTCCATCTGTACTGTGGCCTTACTTCACCTGGAATCCCGTGCTCCACTGCATGGAAATGCTTCGCGATGGGTGGTTTGTGACCTACACTTCGCCTATCGCAGATCCGGTCTATGTCATGGAATGCATCCTTGGCTTTCTGCTTCTGGGCCTGTCGCTTGAGCGCTATCAACGCCGGATGCCCTACGTATGACGATCGAACTGCGCGGCGTTACGAAGAATGTGCGGGATGGCTCCGTCAGGTTGACCTACGAGGACGTCGATATTCGCATCGAAGAGAAGGCCAATGTCGCGTTTCTCGGTCATAAGGAAGCGGGGCTCAGCACAATCGTCAGTCTGATCTGCGCCGCGGATGCGCCGGACAAAGGAAGTGTGAAGCGCACCCACTCGATCTCGTGGTCGATTCCCGACACCAAGTTCATCCATAAACACCATTCGCTGGCGACGAGCATAAGATTTATCGCACGGCTCTATGAAGCCAACGAAAAGGAATATTTGACGAAGGTGTGCGAGATGGCGGAGCTTGGCGACTTTATCAATGTCCGTGGCGACAAGTGCCCCAAGGACGCGCAGGCGCGTCTTGCCTTTTACGCCGGCGTTTCCCTCCCCTTCGACCGCTATATCTTTTCAGGCGGTTTTATGGGCGGAAAGTCGGAACGCGGGCGGCGCCAGGAAATCATTGAAGATCTGCGCCAGCAGGCCGGTATCCTTGTAGTGACGCATGACGTCAAAATCGCGCAGCAGTTCTGCGATCAAGCCTACGTTTTCGACGGCAGCCGCTCGACTTATTTTGATAATATGGAAGCAGCCGCAGAGTTCTTCAGCACGATCGACTCGGACGGCGGCGACGACGACAATTTCTTCGATGCGGACCCGGAATTGAAAGACCTGGTCAACATGGACTTCTAACCGCGAATTGTCTATTTCAGTGCTGCGCCGCATAGTGCAGAGCAGCACAGCCGCCGATCTCTTATGGGTTTCTTATGTCCAATCCAGGTACGACCGCACCGGCCCGCACGGGGCGCGATGAACCCAAGCAGGGCCTCGCCGGTGTGTTGGGCGTGGGTAAGGCATTCGGATCGTCCCTGAAGGACACGCTTGGGGGGGTTGGTCTGCGCGTTTCGTTCTGGTCGGTTGTCGGCGGCGTGGCCCTCCTGACCTCCATCTACTATTTCGTCTTTGCGGAATCCCTTTACGATTCCCAGGCGATTATCAGCATACAGAACAAAGCGTCCGTCGCGAGCGGCGTGAGCTCCATTCTGGGCAGCACGCTGGGTGGCAGCGCGACGTCGAGCCAATCGACCGAAACCGTCTCCTACATCGATTCAATGGAGATGCTGCGTATCCTGGATAAGCAGTTTCGTCTGCGCGACCTTTATTCGTCGTCGTCGCGCAATCCGTTCTGGCGCTTGTGGTTTCCTTCGGTGGATGAGGATTTCCTCTGGTTCTATCAATTCATGGTCGAGATCGATTCCCAGACGGACGTGGGGATTATGACCATCGATGTGCTGGATTACGACCGCCATCGCGCGCAGAAGATCAATCAGACGATCGTGGCTGAAACCGAAAAGTTCATGAATCAGATCAATGCCATGATGGGAGCGCAGACGACGAAGTTCGCGCGCACCGAACTCGAAAACGCGGTCAAAGCCGTCAAGGACGCCAAGGATCCGCAGGAACTGTCGGTTGCCGAGATGCGCCTTAGCGCCGCCCAGCAGGCACTGGCCGCTGCCGAGGGCGCGGCGAATCAGCAGCAGGTTTTCATCGTCCCGATTTCAGCGCCCTCTCTGCCGACCGAAACCACCAAGCCGGAACGCCTGTTCGACATCATCTCGATCACGTTCGTATCGGCGCTGATCTATGCGGTCGGGTTCCTGATGTGGAGCAACGTGCGCGATCACCGCAAGGCGTGACCGGGCCGCCGCAGCTGCTGCGGGTTTGAGAACAAGACTTGCGTTCAGGAAGCGACCAGCGCGCTGCGCAGAATGGCGAGCATTTCCCGGGCGGCGCTGCCGTCACCGTAATCCGCGATATCGCGGCGCGGAGCGTAGTCCTTCGTGTTCCACAACCGGTTCCAGCCGCATTCGACCGTCTCGGTCCATTCCGTTTCGTCGCGCAGCGTCACGCAAGGCACGCGGTGGAAATAGGCCTCTTTCTGCACGCCGCCGGAATCGGTCAGCACAACATTCGCGTGATGCAGCAGCTTGCACATATCGAGATAGCCGACCGGCGCGATCACGCGCATGCCGGGGCGGTTGGGATCGTGCCCCGCCTTTTTCATCGCCGCGACCGTGCGGGGATGGACCGGAAACACGACCGGCTGCTTCTGCGCCTCCGCGACGATGAGATCGAGCACGCGTTTTAGCGAATCCGCATCGTCGGTGTTGCCGGCACGATGAACCGTCGCCACCGCGTATTTGCCGGGGGCGATCTGCAGGTCATCGAGAATTTTCGAAACGCGCTCCGCCACCGGTGTTGCCAGCAGCGTTGCGTCATACATCAAGTCTCCGGTGAGATGGACGTTCTCCGTGACACCCTCGCGCCTGAGATTGGCGATGGCGGTCCGGGTCGGACAGAACAGAATATTGCTCACATGGTCGGTAACGACGCGGTTGATCTCCTCCGGCATGGCGCGGTTGAAGGAGCGCAATCCGGCCTCGACGTGAACGAGCGGAATTTGCAGCTTGGCGGCCGCGAGCGCGCCCGCCAAAGTCGAATTCGTGTCGCCATAGACGATCGTCGCATCCGGCTTTTCTTTCAGAAGCACCTCTTCGACCGATTGCAGCATCTGCGCTGTAACTGCGCCTTGTCCGCCCTGCTGGACCGTGAAGTGATACCGCGGCGGCGGGATATCCAATTCCTTGAAAAACACCGCCGACATGTTGTCGTCGAAATGCTGGCCGGTATGGACAATAATTTCCTCAAAATCGGCATCGTTCGCCAACGCGCGCGACAACGCGAACGCCTTGATGAATTGCGGCCGTGCGCCGACGACGGTGACGATTTTCTTGCGCATCTCACGACATAATCACGCCGGGCTTAGCCCGCGCAACCCGCGGCCTCGTCATCGGCAAAGACATGCAGATCGCCAGTGGGGCTAAGGCGCGCGGCGGGAAGATCATGGTCTCCAGCCCGAACACGCTGGAGAATCGCGTGTTTCGAACTCCCGCTTACCAGAAACGCCGCATGTGCGCAGCTCTCAAGCGCCGGATAGGTCAGGGTGATTCGTGTTTGGCTGGCCATCTCAGTAACTGCCGTCCAATGCGCGCGTTCGTTCAAAGCAGGTGATCTAGGAACGAGTGAAGCGGTGTGGCCATCCTCACCGAGACCGAGCAGAACGAGATCGAACAATGGCCGCGCCGGCAGCAGCGATTGCGAGCCATAAAATTTCTGAAGCTCACTCTCGTATTGCCGCGCAGCCTCGCCCGGCGTGATGCCGACTGTGGGGACTGCATGGATCTGGTCTGGAGGAACCGGTGCGCGCGCCAGCATTGCTTCGGACGCCATGCGGAAATTGCTCATCGCGTCGCTGTGCGGGACGAAACGCTCATCGCCCCAGAACCAATGTGTCCGGTCCCAGGGAAACGCGTTCAAGAATGGCGGTCCAGCGAGCATCCGATACAGCGCGCGCGGCGTCGAGCCACCAGACAGCGCGACGGCGAATATTCCGTCCTTGGCGAGCGCGAGGCCGGTCATCCACCGTGCCACGCGTTCGGCAAGCGCCTCTGCATCCAGTGATACGTCGAATGCCACGATCATCCCGGCTTCTTCGGCTCAAGATGGCCACCAAAGCCGTGCCGCATCGCCGAGAGCATCTTGTTGGCAAAGCTGTCCTTGTCGCGCGACCGGAAGCGCGCGAACAGCGAGGCTGACAAGACATCGGCTGGGACCGATTCCTCGATTGCTGCCATGATCGTCCACCGGCCTTCGCCGGAATCCTCCACGTAGCCGGAATAATTCGAGAGGTCGGGATTCTGGTTGAGCGCCGTGGCGGTCAGATCGAGAAGCCATGACTGGATCACGCTGCCGCGCCGCCATACTTCCGCGATATCGGGAAGGTTGAGATCGAAGCGCCGGTCTGGCGGCACGGTCTCGTCGGCAACATGGCGCAGGATGTCGAAGCCTTCGGCATAGGACTGCATCATGCCGTACTCGATACCGTTGTGAATCATCTTGACGAAATGTCCCGAGCCGACCGGTCCACAGTGCACATAACCTTGCGCTGCGCGATCGGCCGCCTCCTCGCGACCCGGCGTCGCGGGAACAGTGCCAGGCCCAGGCGCCAGCGTGCGGAAAATCGGGTCGAGGCGGTCGACGATATCCTTCTCGCCGCCGATCATCATGCAGTATCCGCGCTCATTGCCCCAGATGCCGCCGCTGGTCCCGCAATCGACATAATGGAGATTCTTTGTCTTCAATCGCGCCGCGCGGCGGATGTCGTCCTGATAAAAGGAGTTGCCGCCGTCGATCACGACATCGCCGGCTTCCAGCAACATGCTCAGCTGTTCGACGGTCTGCTCTGTCGGCGCGCCAGCGGGCAGCATCACCCACACCGCGCGCGGCTTTTCGAGTTGCCCGACAAAGTCGGCCAGGTCGCGCGCCGGGCTCGCACCGTCTTTTGCCAGTTCGGCGCCGGGCGCCGGGTTGTGGTCGAACACGACGCATTTGTGGCCGCCCCGCATAAGGCGGCGGACGATGTTGCCGCCCATTCGTCCCAGACCGATCATGCCAAGCTGCATGGATATCCTCCGTGTCGCGCGAACGTAGCATAACGTCTGGCGATGCGTTTCGGTCCCGATGCGGCTACCATAGCGGACCATGAGCAAACCGCTGAACATCCTCTTCATCACCGCCGATCAATGGCGCGGCGAATGTCTGTCGGCGCTCGGCCATCCCATGGTCAAGACGCCGCATCTCGACGCTCTTGCCCGGGAAGGCATGCTGTTCCGCAACCATTTCGCCAATGCCGTACCCTGCGGTCCGTCACGCGCCTCGCTGCACACCGGCATGTATCTGCAGAATCACCGCTCCGGCACCAATGGAACGCCGCTGGACGCGCGCCACACGAACTGGGCGAGGGAGGTGGGCAAGGCCGGCTACGATCCGGTCCTGTTCGGCTACACCGACACCAGCATTGACCCGCGCGGCGTCGATGCTGCCGATCCATGGCTTAGAACCTATGAAGGACCGCTCCCCGGCATCCGGCCCGTTGTTATGATGGGGGATAAGCCCGCAGCCTGGACGTCATGGTTGAAAGCGCAAGGCTATACGGTGCCGGATGACATCCGCTATGCCTATTCCCAACGCGCACCGGGCCCGGATTACGAAGACGGTGCGCTCGAACCGAAGCCGCTGCTCTATCCCGTTGAGGCCGACGATACCTCGTTCCTCGTCGATCGCTGCATCGACTATATCCGCGATGCCAGGGGCCCTTTCGTGGCGCATCTGTCGATCCTGCGCCCGCATCCGCCGTTCATCGCACCCGAGCCCTACAACGCGATTTACGATCCCCTCAACGTGCCCGGCTTTCAGCGACGCGCTACTCCCGAAGAAGAGAGCACACAACATCCGTGGCTCGCCTACCAGCTGTCGCGAAAGCTGTTCCGCGCTCCGGACAACGAAAAGAAATTGCGCCGTCTGAAAGCCGTCTATTATGGGCTGATGAGTGAGGTGGATGCCGCGCTTGGCCGCGTATTCGCGATGTTGAAAGAGACGGGACGCTGGGACAACACGCTCATCATCTTCACCTCCGACCACGGCGAGCAGATGGGCGATCACTGGCTGCTCGGCAAATGCGGCTATTTCGATGCCTCCTATCGTATCCCGCTGATCGTGCGTGACCCGCGCGCCTCGGTAGATGCGTCGCGGGGCATGATCGTGGATAGCTTCACCGAGAATGTCGATATCATGCCGACCATGCTGCAGGCGCTGGGTCTCGATCTTCCGGTTCAATGCGACGGACGATCGCTTGCGCCATTCCTGGAGACCGGCGGTGCGCCCGCTGCCTGGCGAACGGAAGCACATTGGGAGTACGATTTCCGCGATCCCACCGATGAGACAGCCGAGAAGCGCCTCGATCTCACCCTGCACCAGTGCGCGATGAACGTCGTGCGCGGGCGACGCTACAAATACGTGCATTTCACCAAGCTGCCGCCGCTGTTCTTCGATCTGGAACGCGACCCTGGCGAGTTCAACGACCTCTCGCGCGACCCGGCGCATGTGCCGCTGGTGCTGGAATACGCGCAGAAGCTGCTCTCCTGGCGCATGAATCACGACGAACAGACGCTGACGCATATAGCCCTTACCAGTGAGGGGCCGGTCGCGCGGCGCGCGGCGCGCAACTGAACCTTTTCAGGCGCGGCGCTGACCGTTATGTGTCTGTTCCATGAATGGGGGGAACGGCACGACCGGGAGGGCACCTTTTGACAGGGACGCCGTGGGCATCCTTGTAGTCGCCGTGCTTTTGGCGCTGCCGCTGTGGTGCGTATGGGTGCCACCGATGCCGGACTATCCGGCGCATCTTGCGAGCTATTACCTGATCTCGACCGGTGCGAAGGCGCCGGCGGTTTCGAGCTTCTATTCCATCCAATGGGCGTTCATCCCGAATCTTGCGGGCGAAATTCTCGTACCGCTGCTGTCGCATCTGGTTGGGTTGGATATTGCCGCGAAGCTGTTCATCACCGCCGGTGTCGCGATGTGGGTTGCGGGGCCGGCATTCATTCACCGCGCGCTGTTTGGGCGGATCGGCGTGATGCCGCTGTTCGCCGCGATGTTCGCCTACAACGCCAATTTCACCTGGGGATTTCTCAACTACTACTTCGCGATGGGCGCCGCGTTCGTGGTGTTTGCGGCGTGGATCGCGACCGACGGCCGGCGGACTGGAAGGCAGCTCTTAGGATTCACACTTGCGGTCACCGCGATCTATTTTTCACATCTCTTCGCGACCGCGACTTTGTTGCTTCTCCTCGCCTGCTATGAATTCGGCGGTCTGCTACAGACCTGGTCGTGGCGCGAAGGGATGCGCCGCGGTGTGTCTGTCGCCATCCCGTTTGTGCCCGCCGTCTTCGCCTTCCTGTTCCTGAAGCCTCGTGGAGAAGGCGGCGGCGTCGCGTTCAACCTTCTGGATCGCGCGCTGGATCGCCTCGAAGCAGCGCTGCAGCTGAGTTACGACCACCCGTCCTATGTCCTGCTGGCTTTGCTCGCGATCCTCTTTGCGGCAGGCATCTGGCGCGGTTGGATTGGCGTGCATCGCAGGATGATCCTGCCGCTCATCGCGCTCGCGCTTGCTGCCGCGTTCGCCCCGGAATGGGCGATGGGCGGATGGGGTGTCGATCTCCGTCTGCCGGCGGTGCTTGGCGCTTTGCTGTTTGCGGCGGCCGAATTTCGTCTGGAGGATTCGGCGCGGCGTGCGCTCGCCGTAGGCGCATCCCTCATTCTTGTCTGCAACGCAGTGATTCTGACGAGCGACTGGGTCTCCTACGACGACGGCATCGCGGAATTCCGCAGCGCGGCGCGATCTCTCAAGCCGCGGTTGAAGCTTCTGACGGTGCTCGATGGCGACTCAATCGGCTTTCGCTCCGATCAGCCCTATTGGCACATGGCGGAATACGCGATCATCGATCCCGGCGCATTCACGCCGCTTCTGTTCACGACGCGAGACCAACACGTCGTCCGCTTGAATCCCGCCTATCGATCCATCGCCGCCGCGTCCGCGCAGCAGGGATCTCCACCTGACATCGATGAGCTGAACGATCTCGCCGCGCGTCAGATCGACCAGGACGAAGATATACGGAACGTGTTTCCCTATCTGATGGGGTTTCAATGCCACTACGATATGGCGGTCGTGATCCATCTCGATGGTCCGCGCGCCGGGATTCCACCAATGCTGAGGTTGCGGCGTGAAGGCCGCATCTTCTCGCTCTATGATATTCTTCCCGATGCTTCCTGCGGCAAGCGATGAGAGGCCGGGCCGCTTTTCGAATCTGCACGGGCCTTCTTGCGCTATTCTGCGCGGTCGGTCTCGCGCGTGTCGTGGCTGTGACCGGCTTGCAGGTGCCGCTCGACCCGAATGAGGGCTGGAACGCCTATCACGCCCTGCACGCGATGTCCGGCGGCGCGCTATATCCGGCTTCGGATACGTTTCTATACAACAACTATCCTCCGCTTTCGTACTACATCGTGGGGGCGCTGGGGTCGCTGATTGGCGATAATATCGTCGCCGGGCGTATCTTCTCCCTGATCTCGACGTTCGCCATGGCCTACGGAATATTTCTGTCCGCACGGCGAATGAACGCGGACACGGCTTCTGCGGTATTCGCTTCGCTGCTGTTTATCGCAGGCCTCCTTGTCTTTACCGACTATGTCGGCATGGACGATCCACAATTGCTCGGCCACGCGATTACAATGGCGGGCCTTGTCATCCTGCTGAAAGAGCCGCGATCATTTCGCGACGTCGTGATCGTTGCGCTGCTGATGACCGCAGCGGGATTCATCAAGCACAATCTGATTGCATTGCCCGTGACGATTTTCTTGTGGCTTGCGATGTTCGATCGCCGCTCGGCGGTTCAATTCGCGCTTTCGGGAGTGGGATTTGCGCTCGCCGGATTTGCGATCTTTCGCTTCGCCTATGGGACGGATCTTCTGCATCATCTGATATCGCCACGGACCTATTCGTTCGGTCTGCTGGCATCGGCCGTCGCGAATTGGCTGGTCTGGGCCAATGTCGCTCTGATCGGTCTCACCGCGCTTTTTGCTTTGCGGCGCTACGACAAATACGTCGTGTTCGTCACGCTTTATGCCTTCGTCGCGATTCTGGCCGGTGCGATGTTCGCCGGTGGCGCCGGCATCGACATGAACATCTGGTTCGATGCAATGATTGCGCTTGCGCTCGGAACGGCTCTGACGCTCGATCGTCTTGCGGCAAGCGGCCGGCTACGTGCCGCTGCTGCTATTGTCTATATGCTGCCTTTGGCCGCCGGACTTACGCTGAGCTGGGACAATTCGTGGCTGGAGCGCGATTTCTGGCTCCATCCCCTGTCGGAAGAAGCCGCGATGGCAAACGCCGATATTGCCTTCATCGAGTCCCATCACGGCCCTGCACTCTGCGAGACGCTATCGTTCTGCTACTGGGCGAAGAAATCCGAGGACGTCGATGTCTTCAATCTCGGTCAAGCCTACGCGACCCGCAAGCGCAGCGACGACGCTCTGGTTCTCCTCCTGAACGCGCGACGCTACGCGTCCATCGAGTTCGATTCGATGGACGATTTCGCGCTGACGCCGCATGTGAAGCAAACGCTTCTGCGCGACTACCGCGTCGATCACGCAAACGATGAGGGTATTTTCCTAGTCCCGCGCTAGTGGGCTTCGGCCTTGACCGTACCGGCGCGCTCCAATTTGCCCCAGCCCACCGACGGGCCGCGAAGTGCTGAGAAGATCGAACGCACGACCACGTAGTACATGATCTGCCGATAGCCGAAGCGCTGGAGCATCAGCCACCACAGCAGGCTCCACTGCTCGCGCTTTTCCATCACAAAACCGATCGCCGCCGCCGAAAGATCGACCACGAGGAAGATGCAATAGTAGATGCCGATCTTCTGCACATTGGCGCTGTTGAACTCGGCGCCATGCTGCAGATAGTTCAGGAGCGCGGTGAGGACCTGCCACAGGAACATGAAATCAACCAGCGGCGCGATAGCCGAGAGCGCGATCTGGAACAGCCAGACCTGCGGCAGTGCGATCATGCCGAGCGCGCCATAGCGCGGGTTGAGCGTCACGTCGCGATACTTCCAGAGGCATTGCAGCGTCCCGTAAGCCCAGCGGAAACGCTGACGCGCCAGACCGCGAACGGTTGCCGGCGCTTCCGTGCGCGCGATGGCGGAGGAGTCGAACAGCACGCGATGGCCGGCGCGCTGCACCGCGATCGTGAGATCCTGGTCTTCGGCGAGCGTGTCGAGCGGAAAGCCGCCGAGATCGATCAGGACAGAGCGCCGCCACGCGCCGACCGCGCCCGGCACGACGGTGAGCGTGTCCAACGCTGCCAGCGCGCGCCGTTCCAGATTTTGCGCCACGATATATTCGAGCGCCTGCCAGCGCGTGATCGTGTTGATCCGGTTGCCGACCTTGGCGTTGCCCGCAACGGCGCCGATTTTAGGATCGGCAAACCAGCGCGCCAGCCGGGAGATCGTGTCGCGGTTGAACAGGGTGTCGGCATCGAGTGCGACGACGATTTCGCCTTTCGCGCGCGCCAATCCACTGTTGAGCGCGAACGCCTTGCCGGAATTGTCGATGGTGACAACGTTCACGCGCGGATCACCACCGAAGCGATTCTTGAGAACCTCCGACGTACGATCCTTCGAACCGTCGTCGATCACAATGACTTCGAGGCCGGGATAATCGCTCGCCAGAATGCGCTCGACCGTAGCCACGATCACGACTTCTTCATTGTAGGCCGGAATGAGAACCGAAACCGGCAAGGCGCCAGGGTCCGGCGTGGGCGGGACGATACGGGCGTTCTTGTGCCTGTTCCAAAAAGCCAGCCCGCACAGCACGAGCAGCCGTGCGATACCCAACACGATCGCGATCTGGAAACAGATGTAGAAAATCTGGCCGAGCCAGCTGAGCGAAAGGAAAACGACACGGTCCGTCAACAGCGCGATGGTTGGCGGCAGCGGCGGCATGGCTTGATCGCGCGTGAGTCCCGCGAGTTCGGAAACCGGCACAAGCTTGTAGCCCTTCGCCCGGAGCGTATCGATCAGGGGGCCCAGCACCTCGACCGTGCGCGAGCGGTCGCCCCCGGAATCGTGCAGCAGAATGATGTTCCCGCGGAATTCCGCATTGGGGTTTGTGACTTCTGCCATCGTCGTGCGGATCATCGTTTCCGGCGAGGGGAGCTGCCAGTCTTCGGTGTCCGCGTGCTCGCCGACGGTGATGTAGCCAAGGTCCTGCGCGATCTCGACGGGCGCGATCTCGTCTGCCGATGCCGGCTCGGCGTCGCCGAGATAAGGCGGCCGGAACAGACGCATCGAACGGCCCGTCAACGCCTCAACAAGGCGCTGGGTCGCGTTCAGCTCCAGTGCGACGCCGGCGCTGGGCGTGTCGGCAAGATTGGGGTGCGTGAAGGTGTGGTTTCCGATCTCATGGCCTTCGCGCAGGATGCGCTCGACCAGTCCCGGATTGGCTTCCGCGTTTTCGCCGATGACGAAGAACGTCGCTTTGGCGCCTTTGTCGCGCAGGATATTCAGGATCGCGGGCGTCCATTCCGGGTCTGGGCCGTCGTCGAAGGTCAGCGCGATCTTGCCGGGCACCTGGCCAATGGTGTGAATCACATAGCTGGTCGGAATCGTGGTGTAGGCTTCGTCGGTGATCGCACCGGTGTCCTTGTCGATCTCGACGGTGCGTGCGCCGGGAGTCGGATGCGACTCCACGCGCAGAATTTCGCCGGCGCCCTCAAAGTCTACGTCCTGGCTGACGGGGATGTGCCGGATGCTTTCCGGCGCGGGCGCATTGTAGCGCTGGCCCATGACCGGCCACACGGACGGATCCTCGCTTCCGATCTTCCAGAGCCCATAACCGGCCGGACGATAGGGATCGGCGGCATGGATCTCATTGAACGCCGTCACGGCGTCGAGAAACCACACCTCATGACGCGATTTGTCGTTCTCGATGTAGGAGAAATGGGCGTTGCCAGTGGCGTCGTCGAAGTCGATATCGGCTTCGGAGTCGCGCGCGGCGAGAACGGCGGACTGAAAGTTCAAACTGTCGGCATAGGCGTTGCCATGCCAGTCATAGCCGTAATTGCCGATGCCGATGATGGTCGATTGCGGATCGAGCACCGCCATGCGTTTGGCGAGATTGTCCTCGAACCAGCTCTGGCTTGCGATGGCGCCGGCTTCGTCGCCGTCGTCATGTTCGTCGTAGGCCATGAGAATCGTATAGTCGACGATGTTGGCGAAATCCTCGTACGGCCACCCATCTTCGTCCAGCGGCACAGCCTGAACGATGATCCAGCCATGTGGCGCGAACGCCGCCGACATATCCGCGAGAAACGCCTGCAAGTCCTTGTGCGCCGATTTCGGCACGTTCTCGAAATCGATCGCGAGACCGGGGAGATGATGCTGCGAGAGGAACGCGACGACCTGATCGAGAAGCGCTTTTGATCGTGTCTTGCTGGCGAGAAGCTTCGCGAGGTCGTCGCCGTTCCAGTAGCCCTTCTGGATGTTCTGCAGCATCGGGATGATCGCCGCGCCGGGCTTGTTCGCGCGCACGAGTGTGATCACGCGGCGATCGATGGCCGATGTGAGCGTCATATCCGCGCCCTGCAGGCTCAACCAGTTGGGCACCACCCAGTCGAGATGCGACAGCGCACGCTTGAGCGCGGGATAGCTGGCTTCCTCGTAGGTCTCGTAAAAGCCGATGGATAGCGATCGTCCGGCCTGCGGCTTCAAGATGCCGGGCAGCGGCCGCAGCGGATTGCGCAGGATTTTCTCGTGCCGAAGCCTCTGGCGCTCTTCGCGGCCGATGCGAACCTGTTCGGCGAGCTTTGCCGCGGATTTCAACAGGCCGGGAGCGGTCGATTTCTTGACAAGCTCGGGAAGGTGGATGGCCGTCAGGCGGGTGGCGAACCCCACGCTCTGAACCGGTGGCGCAATCACCAGACTTGCAATGAACGCCATGCCCAGCGCGGTGCTGAGCACGGCGACAACCCATCCCAGAATCGAGATGCGTGCCGCGCGCCGGCCGGTGGCATCGAAGAAAATGGGCTTTTTGCTCATGCGCCGTGCTTTGAAAGCGCGAGCATTATAGAGGAACCGCGCCGAAATATAGGCGGCGCCGCGCAGATGAATTGGTGGACAGGTTGGCGGTTCAGGTCTCCGCCACCATCGGGGCTTCCAGCGCGCCGATCCGGTCGATCTCCACCCGGACGATATCGCCGGGCTTGAGGAATGTGGGAGGCTTGGCGGCGAAGCCGACGCCGCCCGGCGTGCCGGTGAAGATCGCGTCGCCGGGTTCCAGCGTCATTGCCTGGCTGAGCAGCGCGATCTGATCGAAGACATTGAAGACCAGATTTTTCGTGTTCGAATTCTGCCTCATCTGGCCGTTGACCAGACAGCGGATGCCCAGCGTGTGCGGATCGCCGGTTTCGTCCGCGGTGACGATCCACGGACCGAAGGGCGCGTGAGTGTCGAACGACTTTCCCAAAATCCATTGCGGTGTGTGGAACTGCCAGTCGCGCACGCTGACATCGTTACCCGCCGCGTAGCCGAAAACGACGCCGGGCGCATCCACCTTCGAAACGTGGCGGCAGCGTTTGCCGATGATCGCGACCATCTCGGCCTCGTAGTCGATGGCAGTGGACGCTTTCGGAATCTGGATCGGGTCGTAAGGGCCATTCACCGCGTTCGGCAGCTTCGAGAACCAGATTTGCCGTTCCGGCTTCTGTTGCCCGCTTTCCTCGATGTGATCGAGATAGTTGAGGCCTATGGCGAGAATCTTTTGCGGCCGTGGCACCGGCGCCTTGAGCCGGACGCCGGACAGTTTGAAATGCGGCTTCATGGCTTCGAGCGCGCGCACGTTATTTTCAACGCGGGGCCACGCTGCGATCAAGGCAATCATGTCCTGCGGAAGTGCAGGGGCCGCTTGCGAGAGATCGATCAGTGCGTCGTTGCGAACCAGGCCGATACGCTCGCGGCCATCCAATTCGAAGGTTGCAAGTTTCACGGTGTCGCCTTCCGTTCGGTGGACAAAGGCAACAACAGCGGCGCTGCCGAAGCAAGCACCGCTGTTTCAGGGTCAAAGAGGCTGACTAGGCCCGCGCGCCGCGACGGGCGGCCGGCTTTGCCGCAGCCGCTTGCTCCGCCTGATCGTTCGCAAGCTGGCGTGCGAGATTGAGGATCGCACGGCGGCGCTTCGAAGAGTCGATGCTGGCATAGGCTTCGAGAAGATCGCTGGCGCCCGGCTCGGTCAGATACGCGACCTGTTTGGAAAAAGAACCAGACGATTTCGACTTGTCCAGATTGCCGATCAGATCGCCGACGCTGCATTCCAGCGCAGCGGAAATCTCGACCAGACGCGAAAAGCTGATGCGGTTCGTTCCATGTTCGTATTTCTGCACCTGCTGAAACGTGATGCCGACCGCACGCGCCAGCTGATCCTGGCTCATGCCGAGTTCTTTGCGGCGCAGGCGGACTCGCGAACCCAACGCGATATCGAGCGGGTGCGGAGTATGCTCGTCAGAGTTACGTGCCATTCTTGATTCCCGTTATTGCGATGATGGCATATAGATCACCCGTGTCTTGATTTGTCTATTTTATCTTGTTTCACGAAGCGGTTTATCAACGTCTGGGTTGTGCGAGAACAGACGGTGCTCAAACCAAGGCAGATGCGAGCACCGCGCGTTTGAGTGGCTTGGGACACGTGTTGCGCGAAGCGGCAAGTTGACTTCCGGCAAATGCGATACGCAATTTCAGCATGCCCGTCGCGCTGTTTTTTCACGGCATGGAACAAGCGATCGACGATCTGTGCGTGCGATCGAACCATCACAAAGCATCTACGTTCTCAGAAGTAGCAGAGTGTTTTGAAAACAACTTTGACGATTTTTTGCTTGGGATGACGAGCGAAGCGATGCGACATCACAAACGCGCGATCTCCCTAACGAGCGATGACGGCTACGCGCACACGCTGACCAACGCCGCCCGCAAAGCCAAATCCCATCGCTGCGGTTCGGGAGCCGCCTGGAGCACTAACGGAAGGAGGTCGGCGGTTAAGCATGACGAATCCTGAAACGGGACCGTCTCACGACTCGACTGCTTAGCGCGTTCCTCGTTCGGACAGCATTGCTCCAAATGGATACAGCACTGACCAAAAATCACTGGCGCGTGCCCTGCAGCCTTGCTCTTGCAAAAGGCCTTCGGGGGCGTAGTGAGCGTTCAGGAACAGTTTGCGAAAGTCCGGGAGACGTTGCCCGTCCCGTTCGCGCAGACGCATCCGTTTGAGATACCCGCACGGACCGCGGCGCCGGTTAACGGTGCGCGCATCGCCAAGCGGCTGCTCGATCTCCTGATTGCGCTGCCTCTGTTGGCGGTGATCGCGCCGCTGCTGATCGCAGTCGCCGTTCTCGTCAAGCTCGACAGCTCGGGTCCGGCGTTTTTCCGCCAGAAACGGCTGGGCCTCAACGGCAAACCGTTCCGCATTTGCAAATTCCGCACGATGCACGTCGTCGAGGACGGCGCAGCCGTTGCACAAGCCACACCCGGCGACGCACGTGTCACGCGCATTGGCGCATTCCTGCGAACGGCGAGCATCGATGAGCTTCCTCAGCTGCTGAATGTCATCGCCGGCGATATGTCGCTGGTCGGTCCGCGTCCGCATGCGATTGCGCACGACAGGTACTATACGGCCTTGATCCCCGAATATGAGCAACGCCAGAACGTGAAGCCGGGCATCACGGGATGGGCGCAGGTGAACGGCTATCGCGGCGGCACGCCCACGCTCGATCTGATGCAGCGCCGCGTCGAATTCGATCTCTGGTACGCCGATCACGCCTCGCTGCCGCTGGATCTGCTGATCCTGATACGCACACCGATCGCGCTGGTGCGCAATCGCAGCGTCTATTGATGGCTGCTGAAAAGCGGCCTTCGAGCGGCGTCCGGCGGAACGGATCTGCAAACGCATCTCGGCAGGCAGCCTGAAGACCGACGGCGTGCCGCCCCAGCTATTGGGGCCGCCGTCGTGGTCAGGGCACTGCGCGCCAAAGCCGCAGCCGGTCTGATTCTCGTGCGCTAACGCTCTGGCGGGCCATGGGATTTTCCCCGGTTTTCCAGCCGCTCACGGGACGGACGCCCTCCGGTAACCTTTCTGCAAATAATTTCATTGTGCAGGGCCGCGCTTATGCGATACGCGTTGCGCCCGCAAATCCTTGTTGCCGGTCGCATTTCCGGCCTCACAACCGAAACGAAGTCCATGACGGATCAGATGAAAACGTGGCTCACGCGCGGCGCTATCGCGCTCGGTGGTCTTATCGTCGGCGTGCTGGTGGGCTGGGCCGCGCGCGGCCCCGGCCAGGACAGCAACACGTCACGCATTGTGGTCTATCAGGACTGGCGTCTGATCTGCCCGTCGGACAAGGACGCTAAGGCGAACTGCACGATGATGAGCGAGCTGATCGATCCCAGATCTGGCACCCATCTGGCGCAGCTCACGATCGGAAGCGAAGACAACAAGCGTGTTCTCGCGATCAAGGTTCCGCTGACCGTTCTGCTCCCCGCGGGCGTGGGGCTGCAATTCGGCACCGACACACAGACCTATCAGTACGCAATGTGTGAGCCGGATGGATGTCTCTCCTTTGTGCCGATGGACGACAAGCTCCGTTCCTCGCTGGACGGCGCCAAATCGATCTCCGTCATCGTCACCGCGTCACGTGACGGCAAGGCCGTCCCGTTGCCGATGTCGGTGCAGGGTTACGATGATGCCGAGAAGGCTCTCAACAACGTCGAAGCAAGGCGCCATTCGTGGTGGCGGAGATTGTGGTCATGAAATCGCTGCGTAGTTTTTCGACTGCCCTCGCGCTGCTCGCATTAGGCCTGACGCCTGTTCTCGCACAGGACCAGCAGCCTGCGAAACGGCCAGCGGGCCCGCAGGTCATCAAGACGTTCGGTGGCTGGGATGTGCGCTGTTTCCCGGTTTCGACCCCTGCGCCCTGCGATGTCTGGGAAGCGATCGCGTTCAAGAAAGGCGGCGCGCTCGCCGTCAGCATTTCGGTCGTCTACGTGCCATCGCAGAACCGGCACCTGATGCAGCTCATCGTTCCGCTCGGCGTCGATGTCAGCAAGGGCGCGAAGCTGGTGGCCGGCGGCTATGTATCGGATGCGCTCCCCTACCATCATTGCGACCGGGTCGGTTGCTATTTCGGCGTCGGTGACGGCAATCCCGCGGTCGATGCGATGAAGGACCAGACCGTGCTCAAGGTTCGCGTCTCGCAGTTCCGCGGCAAATCGATCGATCTCGCCGTGCCGCTGAAGGGCTTTGAGGAGGCGCACACCGCGATGGTTGAACTGGCGAAGCAGAAGGCCGGCAAGCCTCCTGCCGCCCCCGCTGCCGGAGCCGAAGAACCGGCCGCGCCATCGACCAATCCCTAGGTTTCCTTTCCGTTCCTGAAGTCTTTTTCATAGCGCGGGCCCGGACGGGCTCGCGACACTTTCGACATATTTGCGCTTCTGGGGTTTGCTATGGGCCCCGGCGCGGGCTGGTTCCCCAGCTCGCGCGTTAAAGGAACGGAGCGCAGCCCGACCGGGCGTTAGAGCGGCATGAGCAGCAGTCACGAAGCGGAAAAGAGCTGGGTCGGCAGCGCGGTCGATGGCGCGCGCAGTCAGGCGGGCCGTGCAACGCGCTGGAGCGATGCCCATCTGCCGGGTGGCGCGAAACTACTTTGGCTTGTTGTCGGATTGCTTCTGCTTGCGCTTTTGATCTGGGCCATCAAGCCGGGACAGCAAGCGCGCAACAACGGCGGCGGTTTCGGCGGCCCGCAGCCGGTGGGCGCTTCTGCGGTTGCGAAGGGCGATATCGCTATCACGCTCAACGCGCTGGGCACTGTCACGCCGCTCGCGACGGTGACGGTGCGTCCGCAGGTGAACGGGCAAATCGTCCGCTTCAATTTTCAGGAAGGCCAGATGGTCAAGGCAGGCGAAGTGCTTGCCGAAATCGATCCGCGTCCCTATCGCGCCGCCTACGATCAGGCGGTGGGTCAGGCGGAGCGCGACAAGGCCACGCTCGCCAATGCGCAGGTCGATCTCAAGCGGGATCAGGCGCTTTATGCACAGAAGGCCGTTTCCCAACAGGTGCTCGACACGCAGGCGGCATTGGTCCGCTCGACGGCTGCGACCGTGAAAGCGGATCAGGCTGCCGTGGAAAGTGCCGCGATCAATCTCAACTATACGAAGATCACCTCCCCCGTTGCAGGCCGCATCGGTCTGCGCCAGGTCGATATCGGCAATCTCGTACAGGCCGGGCAGACGAACGGCATCGTCGTGGTGACGCAGCTGCAGCCGATCTCGGTGCTGTTCTCGCTGCCGGAAGACAATATCGGCGACATCATGGGACGGGTGCAGCAAGGCGCGACGCTGAGCGTCGAAGCCTATGACCGCGGCCAGACCGTGAAGCTCGCGACCGGCACGCTCGCGACCGTGGACAATGTCGTCGATCCGACGACGGGCACGGTCAAGATGCGCGCCATGTTCGACAATCCGAACGACACGCTGTTTCCCAGCCAGTTCGTCAATGTACGCCTGCTGGTGAACACGCTGCACGATCAGACCTGGGTTCCGGCATCCGCGATCGAACGCGGCTCACAGGGCGCGTTCGTCTATATCGTCCAATCCGACAGGACGGTCGCGATGCGCACGGTGGCGCTCGGCCCGCAGGACGGCGACAAGATTGCAATCACCAAAGGCCTGAATCCTGGTGAAAGCGTTGTGACCGATGGCGCCGATCGCCTGCGCGACGGGGCGGAGGTGACGGTCGCGAAAGGGCCGAAGACCTCCACCGCCAAGCCGCCTGCCGAAGCAGCGCAGGGCGACGACGAGCGCACGCAACGCCGCGCCGCGCTGGCCAAAGCGTGCGGCGATGACATCAAGAAGTATTGTCCCGACGCGCAGGGCCCCGAGCGTTTCCAATGCATGCGCGAGCATCGCGACGATTTCAGCGACAGCTGCAAGGCGGCGCTGTCCAAGATGCGTCGCCGTGGCGGCGGACAATGAGCACGCTCTGGCGGTAGCGCGCGAGCGATGAACCCTTCAGCCCCCTTTATTCAGCGCCCGGTCGCGACGTCGCTGCTGATGATCGCGATCATGCTCGTGGGCATCGCGGGCTATCTCTATTTGCCGTTGTCGGCGCTCCCGGAAGTCGATTACCCCACCATTCAGGTGCAAACCTTCCTGCCGGGCGCGAGCCCCGATGTGATGACGACAACCGTCACCGCACCGCTGGAGCGCCAGTTCGGTCAGATGCCGGGCCTGAACCAGATGTCGTCGGTCAGTTCCGCCGGCGCCTCGGTCGTGACCCTGCAATTCGATCTGAGCCTGAGCCTCGACATCGCCGAACAGCAGGTGCAGGCCGCGATCAACGCCTCGGGCAATCTGCTGCCGCAGAGCCTTCCGGCGCCGCCGATCTACGCCAAGGTCAATCCGGCGGACGCGCCGATCCTGACGCTGGCGATCACCTCGAAATCGATGCCGCTCACGCAGGTCGAAGACCTCGCCGATACGCGCATCGCGCAGAAGATTTCGCAATTGCCCGGTGTTGGCCTTGTCAGCATCGCAGGGGGACAGCGGCCCGCGATCCGTGTGAAGGCCAACATTCAGGCGCTTGCGTCTTACGGCCTCAACATCGACGATCTGCGCACCACGATCTCGAACGCCAATTCCAATGCGCCGAAGGGTAGCTTCGACGGCGCGTCGCGCTCCTACACCATCAACGCAAACGACCAGCTGCAGACCGTCGAGGACTACAAGGCCATTGTCGTCGCCTACAAGAACGGCGCGCCGGTGCATCTCTCCGATGTGGCGACGCTCGAGAACAGCGCGGAGAACACCAAGCTCGCGAGCTGGATGAACACCACGCCGGCGATTCTGGTGAACGTGCAACGTCAACCCGGCGCCAACGTCATCGCCGTGGTGGACGGCATCAAGCAGATTTTGCCGCAGATCAAGGCCGGTCTGCCGGGGGCCGTCGATGTGACGGTGCTGACGGATCGCACGACGACGATCCGCGCCTCCGTTGCCGATGTCGAGTTCGAACTGGCGCTTGCCGTGGTTCTCGTCGTTCTTGTGATTTATGTCTTCCTGCGCAATCTGCCGGCGACGTTCATCCCGAGCCTCTCCGTGCCGCTGTCCATCGTCGGCACTTTCGCGGCGATGTACCTGCTGGGGTATTCGCTCAACAATCTGTCGCTGATGGCGCTGACCATCGCATCCGGCTTCGTCGTCGATGACGCCATCGTGATGATCGAGAACATCGCGCGCTATATCGAACAGGGTGAAAGCCCCTATGCCGCGGCCATGAAAGGCGCGGGCGAGATCGGCTTCACCATCGTATCGCTGACGGTGTCGCTGATCGCGGTTTTGATTCCGTTGCTGTTCATGCAGGAAGTCGTGGGCCGCCTGTTCCGCGAATTCGCGGTGACGCTGGCCATCACCATCCTGATCTCGGCCGTGGTGTCGCTCACACTCGTGCCGATGCTGTGCGCCAAGCTGCTACGTCATCGCAACGAGGAGAAGACCAAGGGAGCTCTCGCGCGCAAATCCGAGGAAATGTTCGAGCGGCTGATCCATGGTTATGACCGGCTGCTCGTCTGGGTGCTCGACCACCAGAAGCTGACCTTGCTGGTGGCTGTCGGCACGCTGGTGTTGACCGTGCTGCTCTATATCGTGATCCCCAAGGGCTTCTTCCCGGTGCAGGACACCGGCCTCGTACAGGGCATCACCGAAGCAGGCCCCACCGTCTCGTTCGCGACCATGGGCGAGCGCCAGAACGCGCTGGCGCGAGAGCTTTTGAAAAACCCCGACGTGAAAAGCCTGTCGTCCTTCATCGGCGTCGATGGCACCAACAACACGCTGAACAGCGGCCGCTTCCTGATCAATCTGGTGCCGAAGGATCAGCGCGGCGCGAACATCTCGTCGGTGTTGCGCGACCTGAACGGCGCGGCACACAACGTGCCGGGCATTTCGGTCTATTTCCAGCCCGTGCAGGATCTCACTATCGACTCCACGATCAGCCGAGCGCAGTACCAATTCGTGCTGGAGGACGCAAGCACGGCGGCGCTCAACCAGCATGTGCCGAAACTGATCGATGTGCTGTCGAAGCGGCCCGAGATAGAAAACGTCTCGACCAATTTCACCGACCACGGGCTCTCCGCGACCGTGGTGGTGGACCGCGACACCGCCGCGCGCTTCGGCATTACGGCGGCAACGATCGACAACGCGCTTTACGACGCCTTCGGCCAGCGTATCGTCTCGACCATTTTCACGCAGTCCAACCAGTACCGTGTGATCATGGAAGCCGATCCGCAGGTCCAGGATACGCTCGCCTCGCTTGGCGACATTCATATGCCGTCGGCCGGTGGCGGGCAGGTGCCGCTCTCCGCCTTTGCGCGCGTGCAGGAAACGCCGGTGCCGCTGGAAACCGATCATCTGGGCCAGTTTCCGGCAGCCATGATCTCATTCGATGTGGCGCCCGGCTACTCACTCGGCGCGGCGGTCGATGCCGTCAAGCAAGGCGAAAAAGATGCCGGACTTCCCACCAGCACCACGACGAGCTTCCAAGGATCTGCGCTCGCGTTCCAGTCCGCGCTATCCAGCGAGTTGCTGCTGATCCTCGCTGCCATCGTCACGGTCTATATCGTGCTCGGCGTGCTCTATGAGAGCTTCATCCACCCGATCACGATTCTCTCCACCCTGCCGTCCGCGGGCGTGGGCGCGTTGCTGTTCCTGATCCTGACCGGCAACGATCTCGGCATCGTGTCCATCATCGGCATCATTCTGCTCATCGGCATCGTGAAAAAGAACGCGATCATGATGATCGACTTCGCGCTCACTGCGGCGCGCGAGGAGCACAAAAATGCCCGCGAGGCCATCCATCAGGCGGCGCTGCTGCGCTTCCGTCCGATCATGATGACGACGGTGGCGGCGATGTTCGCGGCGCTGCCGCTGATGCTCGGCACTGGAACGGGTTCGGAGCTGCGCGCCCCGCTCGGTATCGCCATCGTCGGCGGATTGCTGGTCAGCCAGCTGCTCACCCTGTTCACGACGCCGGTGATCTACATCTATTTCGACAAATGGAGTCAGCGCATCGACCGCCGGCTCGCGGCGCCGGAAACGGAACCGGGACGGCCATGAACTTCTCGTCGGTCTTCATCCGCCGCCCGATCGCGACCACGCTGCTCACGATCGGTTTGGCGCTGGCGGGAATGGCGGCGTTCTTCCTTCTGCCGGTCGCGTCGATGCCGAATGCGGACATTCCGACGATTTTCGTCTCCGCGTCCATGGCCGGCGCGTCGCCCGAGACGATGTCCACCAGTGTGGCAACGCCCCTTGAGCGGCACCTTGGCACCATTGCCGATGTAACCGAGATGACATCGCGCAGTTCCGTCGGCACCACGCAGATCGTGCTCCAGTTCGGGCTCGACCGCGATATCGACGGGGCCGCGCGCGACGTTCAGGCCGCAATCAACGCGGCGCGCGCCGATCTTCCGGCCTCGCTCAAATCCAATCCAACCTACCGCAAGTTCAATCCCGCGTCCGCGCCGATCCTGATCCTTGCGATGACGTCGGATTCGCTGACGCCTGGGCAGATTTACGATTCTGCATCCACAATCCTTCAGCAGAAGCTCAGCCAGCTCGACGGCATCGGTCAGGTGCAGATCGCCGGTTCCTCGCTGCCGGCTGTGCGTGTCGATCTCAATCCGCGGGCGCTGTTCAAATACGGCATTGCGCTGGAGGACGTGCGCGCCGCGCTTTCCGCCGCCAACGCGAACGCGCCGAAAGGCGCGATCGAGCAGGGGCCCGACAAATATCAGGTCGGGGTCAACGATCAGGCCAAGACCGCGCGCGAGTATCAGGGCCTGATCGTCGCCTATCGCAATAATGCCGCGGTGCGCCTCTCCGATGTCGCCAAAGTCAGCGACGGCGTCGAGGATGTGCGCAACATCGGCATGGCGAACGGAAAGCCCGCGATCAATGTGATCCTGTCGGGACAGCCCGGCGCCAATGTCATCCAGACCGTCGATACCGTGAAGGCGTTGCTGCCGGAGCTGCGCACCGCGATCCCGCCGGCCATCAAGCTCGACATCGTCAACGATCGTACGGGCACGATCCGCTCCTCGGTCCACGATGTCGAGACCACGATGATGATCTCCATCGTGCTGGTCGTGCTGGTGGTCTTCCTGTTCCTGCGCAGCGGACGCGCGTCGCTGATCCCCAGCGTCGCGGTGCCGCTGTCGCTGATGGGCACGTTCGGCGTGATGTATTTCGCCGGCTTCACCCTCGACAATCTTTCGCTCATGGCGCTCACCGTTGCCACGGGATTCGTGGTCGATGACGCTATCGTCGTTCTGGAAAACATCACGCGCCACATCGAGAACGGCATGCCCCGGTTCCAGGCGACTCTGCTCGGCGCGCGCGAGGTCGGGTTCACGGTCCTCTCCATGAGCCTGTCGCTGATCGCGGTGTTCCTTCCGATCACCCTGATGGGAGGCATCGTCGGCCGCTTCTTCAATGAATTCGGCATCGTGCTGTCGGCCGCGGTGCTGATCTCTCTTGTCGTGTCGCTGACGACGACGCCGATGCTGTGCGCCAATCTCGATCTGCACAAGCCGGATCGCGAACAGGGCTGGCTGCTGCGCAATTCGGAGCGCGCCTTTCAGTCGGGCCTTAGGATCTACGATCGCTCGCTGCAATGGGCGCTCGACAATCCCGGCTTCATCATGATCATCCTTCTCATTGCCGTGCTGTTGAATTTCTATCTTTATTTCATCGTGCCCAAGGGCTTCATTCCGGTCGAGGACACGGGCGACATCGCCGGCAGCGTGCGCGCCGATCAAAGCATCTCGTTTCAATTGCTGGAGCAGAAATTCACGCGGTTTGGCGCGATCCTCGCGAAAGATCCCGCGGTGCAGAGCGTCGTTGGTTTTGCTGGAGGCGGTGGGGGAGGTCCGCGCGGCGGCGGAAGCAACTCCGCCAGCGTCTTCATACAGCTCAAATCCAAAGCGGAACGCGGCGGCCTGAGCACCGATCAGGTGATCGACCGCCTTCGCGATCCTCTGTCCACGGTGGCCGGCGCGCAACTCTTCCTGCGCAATGCCGGCGGTGTGCCGGGCGCCGGCGGCCGCCAGAGCAACGCCGCCTATCAATATTCGATCCAGGCAGACACACTGGACGAATTGAACGAGTGGGTGCCGAAGCTCACCGATGCGCTTCAAGATGTGCCCGAACTCACGGATGTCAGTTCCGATCGTGAGGACAAGGGACTCGAGGTCGAGCTCAACATCGACCGCAACACGGCAGCACGGCTGGGCATCAGTGCGTCGAACATCGACAACACGCTTTACGACGCCTTCGGCCAGCGCCAGGTATCGACGATCTACAACGATCTCAACCAGTACCATGTGGTGATGGGCGTGGCGCCGGAGTTCTGGCAAAGCCCGGAAACGCTGAAAGAGGTATACGTCTCGACGGCGGGCGGCGCGATCAGCGGCACGCAGTCGACCGGCGCCGTTGCCGGCACGACCGTGGTCGCCGGCCAGACCGCTGAAAGCGCCTCGGCCGTCGCCGAAGATGCCGTGCGCAATCAGCAGCTCAACGCGCTCACCAACAGCGCGCGCGGCGCCACCTCCACCGGCGCTTCCGTCAGCACGGCCGTCGAGACGATGGTGCCGCTGGCCGCGTTCTCAAGCTTCGGTCCCGGCACGACGCCACTCTCGATCAATCACCAGGGCCCGTTCGTCGCCACGACGTTCTCGTTCAATCTGGCCAAGGGCGTTTCGATCGGTCAGGGAACGGCGGCAATCCAGCGCACGATGACGGCCGTGCGTGCGCCGGTGTCGATCCATGGCGATTTTGCCGGTTCTGCGCGCATCTTCCAGCAGTCGCTCTCCGGCGAACCGCTATTGATCCTCGCCGCCATCGTGACGGTCTATATCGTTCTGGGTGTGCTGTATGAGAGCTATATCCATCCGCTGACGATTCTGTCGACCCTGCCGTCTGCGGGAGTCGGTGCGGTGCTGGCACTTCTTATCGCGCGCGTTGAGTTCAGTCTGTTCGCGCTGATCGGCGTGATCCTCCTGATCGGCATCGTGAAGAAGAACGCCATCATGATGATCGACTTCGCGCTGGTCGCGGAACGTGAGGAGAACTTGAGCGCGCATGACGCGATTTATAAAGCGTGCCTGTTGCGCTTCCGCCCCATCATGATGACGACGTTTGCTGCGATCCTGGGCGCATTGCCGCTCGCCGTCGGCTACGGCACGGGCTCCGAACTTCGCCAGCCGCTCGGCATCGCCATCGTGGGCGGCCTGCTCGTCAGCCAGCTGCTCACGCTCTACACCACGCCGGTTGTGTATATCTTTCTCGACCGTTTCCGCCTGTGGGCCAAGCGCGGCTGGAATCGCTGGTACGCGCATCTGCTCGGCGACGACCGTGTACCGCAGCCCGGCGAGTAGGGATCAGCGCGGCCAAAGGTTGTTGGCGCGGTCCCTGTCCGGCAGAACGTGATCGGGATCGGCGGTGACGGAGACGATCTGCTTCGAGCTGCTGAGCGGAACGGTCGCAGCGGTCGCTCGCATCCAGGCTTCGACAGGAACCTGAACGCGCACAACGCGGCCGCCTTCGTAGCGCACTTCGAGCGTGACCGGGAACACCATTGGATCGCGGTTCTCCAGCGTCACCGTTGCGCCATTCTTCCAATCGTTTTTCAACGGCTTCACACTCGTCACCGCGACATCATAGGTCTCATTCGTGAAATACCATTCCCGCCAGAACCAGGAGAGATCCTCACCGGCGGCGCTATCCATCGCCCGGAAGAAATCCGATGGCGAGGGATGCTTGAACGCCCAGTCGCGGATGTATTTCCGGAATGCGTAATCGAAGCGTTGGGGCCCCAGGATAGCGTCGCGCAGCAGAACCAGACCGAACGCCGATTTGTAATAGGAGACCGGATGACGATAGGTCTCCGTGACCGGGTCTCCGGCCGTGAGCACGATTGGTGCGGCCCTGTCGGCAAGAAGCGCGACCAGACCGTCGGCAGGATGCGCCGATTTGGGTGAGAATTCGGAATCGCGCTTCGGCCCGAATTCGCCGCGGTTGAAGTCCTCGCTTTCGAATACGTCGATGAACGTATTGAACCCTTCGTCCATCCATGGATCGCGGCGCTCGTTGGAGCCGACGGTCATCGGAAACCAGCTGTGGCCGATCTCGTGCGCCGTGACCCAGAACATCGGCGCGCCTTGCATCTTCATGCTGTCGAAGACGAGGGCGGGATATTCCATGCCGCCGACGGGTCCGCCGACGCTGACCGCATTGGGCCAGGGAAACGGGTACCACCGGCGGGAGAAGTTCTCGACCGAGTCCTTCACGAATTCGGTGGAGCGGCTCCACGCATTCGCCTTCGCGGCTTCCAACGGATAGACCGATTGGGCCAGTGCGGTCTTGCCATCCGGCAGGTTGATGCGCGCCGCGTCCCACGCGAACGCCTTGCTGGCGCCGAACGCCACGTCGCGCGTGTTCGCCATCTTGAAATGCCAGGTGAGCGTGCCACCCTGTTTCGGACGCGACGCGGGATCGTTCACCTCTGCCGCGGTGCGGATCATCACCGGCTTGTCGCTCATTCGCGCCTGCGTGAGACGATCCATCTCCGATTTGGTCAGAACCTCCTGCGGATTGACGAGTTCACCGGAACCAGCGATCAGCATGTCGGACGGCACCGTCACGCTGTAATCGACATCGCCATAATCGAGATAGAACTCGGAGCCCAGATAGGGCAGCGTGTCCCAGCCGCGCAGGTCGTCATAGACCGCCATGCGCGGATACCATTGCGCGATGTCGTAGATTTCGCCGTTCTTGGTCGGTTCGTGCGCCGTGCGGCCGCCGAACTTCCCAGGCACAACGTAGTGATAGCGGATATGGATCGCGATCTTGTCATGCGCTCTCAGCGACTGCGCGAGACGCAGCTGCGCGCGCGTGTCATTGACGATGTAGGGCGTATTCGCCCCGTTGGTTTCGACAGTGTCGAGGACATAGCCTTCGGTCGGTGCAGGGTTGGCATGCCCGAACGCAAAGACGCTGCGCGCGTTCTTCCGGTAGATGTTCTGATCGAGCTGAAGCCAGAGATAGTCGAGCGCGTTCGGGCTGTTGTTGGTGTAGGTGATGGTCTCGTCGGCGCTCAGCGTGTTGCTCGCGGGATCGAGGACCGCGTGGATCGTATAGTCTGCGCGGTTCTGCCAGTAGGCTGACCCCGGCGTGCCATCCGCTGCACGCGTGGCGCCGGCCGGATCGGGGAGGGTGAGCGATGCAAAGGCTTTCAGCGGATCATAGGTCGCCGGCGCGGCTGTCGTCTGCGATGCAGAATTGGGCGTCTTGCTGCATCCCGCTGCGCCGAGCAGACAGGCCACAACCGCGCTGCAGAGGAGGATTTTTCTTTTCACGGCCACACCCCAGTTCTCGAAGCGGCAGGATATTTTTCCCCATACCCGAAAGGCAAAGAAAAAAGGGCGGCCCGGGAGCCGCCCTTTTCCTGTCTGGAAGTAAGTCTGGCGGTTACTGGCCCGGACAGACGTTCGTGATGTCGTTGTGCAGCGCGACCCAACCATTCGCGGAGGTGCTCTTCGGCGCGCCGAAATAGGGCTGGAACACCAGCGATTGCGGATGCCAGGTCTTGCCGTTCAGGCTGACCGTGAAGGTGCCGTAGTTGGGAAGGCCTTCAAGCGGATCGCCATTTTCCATGATCGAATTGTCCTGGCAGTTGACGAAGTTGTCGACGAAGGAGTCATCCATCCACTCGCCGATCTCATGGCTCACGGCGTCGATGTCGCGCGAGAACGCCGTGTCATCGTTCACATAGGTGGAGTAGCCATAGGTCTGGCCGCCGGGCTGATGGCCGAGAGCGTTATGATAACCGCCGATGCAGCAACCGCCCGAAGTCAGATAGACGGCGTATGAGATGAACAGCGGGAACGTGTCCGGCGTGATGTCCTTCTTGTGCGAGTTGATATAGGAGTTCACCTGAGACTGGAACCCGCTGTAGGGGTATGTGCCGACCTGACCGGCGCCGTAGGGGTTGTCGATGATCGAACCCTGAGAGGAGCTGACAGTCAGCGTCATTGGCTTCAGCTTCTTGTCCTTGGTGTAGTCCAGAATGGTGTGATAGCCGGTGTTGGTCTGAACGCTGCTCCAGAAATTGCAGCGCTGATAGGAGTCAATGTACTGCGCCGTGCCGCAGTCGATGCTTCCCGACACGAAGTCCGCGCCGTCATCGAACAGCGGTGACGCGAGAAGCGCCTTGATCACGGACTTCTTTTTCAGACCGCCGGTGCCTTTCGCGGTCGGATCCAGAGTCTGGTTGCCGTTGCTGGCGCCGTAGACGAACACCACCGGAATGATGAACGTCTTGATGTGCGTCGCCGTGTTGGACGTCGAAGGATCGGCGCCTGCCATGGTGTAGGTGATGGCGTGGCCCGTCAGATCGGTGAAGCCGCCGTTCCATTGCGGCAGTTGACCCGTCGGCGCATGGCCCTGCGGATATTGCAGCGCCGGACCGGGCGCGGGATGCAAGAACATCAGTTTCGGAGACAGCGGCCCTTCCCATTTGGGCGCCGCGCTGGCGGCAAAGGACGTAGCAACAGCACTCGCCAGCAAAGCCAGCGACGCAACGCGTTTCATCATTGGAATCGACCCCTTGAACTTTTCGCAGATGGACCACCCACCTATTCGGGAGCAAACAATGGACATTGCTTTCCTGTCAGGTCAAGCGACGGCCGCATTGCCGCGATGGTGTCGATAGGCTCGCACGCGATCCGTGCTTTGCAGAGACGGAATTCTCTTTCCGCGATCAAAATCCGGTGATTTTGAACCGAGAGGATATTTTTCCCTCAATCGGTCAAGAAAAAAGGGCGACCGCGAAGGCCGCCCTTTGTTCACAGATGACGTATCTGCCGGGAAGTTATTGTCCCGGGCAAACGCCGCCATTCAGATCGTTGTGCAGTGCTGTCCAGCCATTGGCCGAGGTGCTGGTCGGCGCACCGAAATAGGGCAGGAACACAAGCGACTGCGGATGCCAGGTCTGTCCGTTCAGGCTGACCGTGAAGGTGCCGTAGTTGGTTTTGCCCTCAAGCGGATCGCCAACTTCCAGAATGGAGTTGTCGCGGCAGTTCACGTGATTGTTCGTGAACGGATCGTCCATCCACTCGCCCACTTCGTGGCTGATCGCGGATACGTCCTGGGAGAACGAGCCGGCGCTATCGACAAAAGTCGAGTAGCCGTAGGTCTGCGTGCCGCTCGCGCTGTGATAACCGCCGATGCAGCAACCGCCGGAGGTTAGAAAGATGTCATAGGAGACGAAGAGCGGGAACACGTCGGCTGTGATCACCTTGCTGTTGCTGCGTATATAGGAATTCAAAGCCGAGTCGAAGGCATTGATGTCCATCGTTCCGACCACGCCGCTGCCGAACGGGTTGTTGATGACGCCGCCCTGTGCAGACGAGACAGTGATCGTGAGCGGCTTCAGCTTCTTGACCTTCGTCGCGTCAAGAATCGTGTGGTAGCCGGTGTTGGTCTGAACGCCGTTCCAAAAGTTACAACGCTGAAAGGCATCGATGTACTGGCTCGTGCCGCAATCGATCGAACCCGATGGGAAATCCGCACCCGGATCGAAGATCGGCGATTTTCCAAGCGCCTTGATGACCGACAGCTTGCCCATGCCCGCGGTCTTTTTCGCCGTCGGGTCAAACGTCTTGTTTCCGTTCGACGCACCATAGACAAAGACCACCGGGATGATGATGGTCTTGATGTGCGTGTCCGTGTTGGACTGCGATGGATCCATGCCAGCCATCTTGTAAGTGATGTTCTTGCCGGTCAGGTCGGTAAAGCCACCGCTCCACTGTGTGAGCGTGGCCGCAGGATGGATGCCGTTCGGCAGCGCGCCATGATTTGGGAGCACCGTGAAAACGGCCTGAGGCTTGCCCGGGCCTTCCCAGTTCGGTGCCGCGCTTGCGGCGTAAGACATAGCAACAGCACCGGCCATCAAGGCGAGCGATGCAACGCGTTTTATCATTTGTATTGACCCCTTAAACTCTGTCGCAGATGGACCACCCATCTATTCGGGGGCGAACAATGGACATTGCTTTCCTTTCAGGTCAAGCGATGGAAGCGCGCGAAGCGAGAACAATTTCGTCGCGGTTTTATGCGTGTTTTCTGCAATGCGGAAAGATCGCGCTTTGAAGGCAATGCCCAACACAGCGCTGCTCCTGCGTGTCACATGCAACAGAAAAAAAGCGATGTGTTCCCGCGATCTTTGTAGCGACTGAGACGCGTTATGAGTGCGAGATACATGTAGGCGACAATCCAAAACCGCACGTTGTTTCGAGGAACTCGGTCATCGACTTGAATCGAATGGCACAACGCCCGCGCGGCAAAAGCTCGCTTCGAGTCAGGCCGGCCCGGAAATATGCAGTCCGTTCACCTGGCGCGCGAGCTTGTCCATGAGCGCTGCGAGCGTTGCGCGTTCGCCCGGCGTGAGCGCCGCGAGAAAGACGGATTCCAGATGCAGCGCCAGCGGCACGATCTCGTCATAGATCGCGGCACCCTGTTTGGTGAGCGAAAGCCGCGTGATGCGTCCGTCCTTGTCGTCGCCGGCGCGTGCGATTCGTTTGGCGCGCAGCAGATTCGCGACCGCGCGGCTGACCTGCACCTTGTCCATCGCTGTGCGTGACGCGACTTCGCTGGCAGAGAGGCCCGGCGTCTGACCGAGCACCGCCATCACGCGCCATTCGGGAATCGAAAGTCCGAAGCGTTGCGAATAATGCCGCGCAATCGCATCCGACACCCGGTTGGAAAGCACTGACAGCCGGTACGGCACGAAATGATCGAGATCGAGCCGGTCCGGCACGCGCTTCCTGGTTTCATTCCGCATCGGGTTGGTTCGCGGGTAACGCGGCGTCGAAAGCGGGATGCCTGAGCGCATGCGCCTCGATGCGCGCGATGGTCGGCCAGCGCGCGATGTCGAGATTGACGCGGCGCGCATTCGCGATCTGCGGGATCAGGCATATGTCGGCGATGGTGGCCGTGTCGCCGTGACAGAACGCGCCGGTCTCGCTGTCGCGCGCGAGCATAGTCTCGAGCGCGTCGAAGCCAACCTCGATCCAGTGCCGTTGCCAGGCGAAAACGTCCTCGTCGCTCTTGCCATATTCGCGTTTCAGAAAACGGCCGATGCGCAGATTGTTCACCGGATGGATATCGCAGGCGATGGCGTAGGCGAGCGCGCGGGCACGCGCCCGGCCGAACGCGTCTTTGGGCAATAACGGTGGCTCCGGCACGATCTCATTGAGATATTCGATGATCGCGAGTGACTGCGTGATCGTGTGGCCGTCATGAACCAGCGCGGGTATCAGCTCCTGCGGATTGAGCGTCTTATATTCTGCTGTGTGCTGCTGGCCGCCATCTTTCAGCAGATGCACGAAGCGCAGCTCGGGCTTGATGCCCTTCAGGTTCAGCGCGATACGCGCGCGAAACGCGGCCGAGGAGCGGAAATAGCCGTAAAGCACGACGCGAGGAAGTGCGTCATTAGAGAGGATAAAGTCACTCATATTTCGCGACCTGCTGGTCGATGGCGCCGAACAGCGATTTGCCGTCGAGGTCGAGCATCTCGATGCGGATGCGGTCGCCGAATTTCATGAACGGTGTCGCGGGCTTTCCGCTCTCGATGGTTTCGAGCGTGCGCTTTTCGGCGAGACACGCAGAACCCACATTGCCGCTCTTGTTCGACACCGTGCCGGAGCCCACGATGGAGCCCGCCACCAGCGCGCGTGTCTTGGCCGCGTGCTCGATCAGCTGCGCGAAGGAGAACGTCATGTCCACGCCGGCGTTCGGGTGCCCGAAGTCCGCGTCGTTGTAAGTAACGACAAGCGGCAGGTGGACCTTGGCATCTCTCCACGCTTCGGTGAGTTCGTCGGGCGTGATCGCCACCGGCGAGAACGCACTCGCGGGCTTGGACTGGAAAAAGCCGAAATTCTTGGCGAGTTCCGCCGGGATCAGATTGCGCAACGACACATCGTTCACAAGCATCAACAGCTTGATGTGCTTCCCGGCGGCGTTGGCCTTTGTGCCCATCGGTACGTCGTCGGTGATGACCGCGATCTCGGCCTCGAAATCGATGCCCCAGGCTTCGTCCGCTGCGAGGATCGGATCGCGCGGCCCGATGAACGAGTCCGAACCGCCCTGATATATCAGCGGATCGGTCCAGAAACTCGGCGGCATTTCCGCGCCGCGCGCCTTGCGCACCAGCTCCACATGCGTGACATACGCCGATCCGTCGGCCCATTGATACGCACGCGGCAGCGGCGAGGCGCAGTCTTTGGGATCGAACGGCTTCTCGCCCGCGACCGGGCCTTCGTTCAGCAGATCGTAGACGCGCATCAGCCGCGGCGCGGCTTCGTGCCAGTGGTCCATCGCGTGCTGCAAGGTCGGCGCGATGTGGCCTGCGCTGACTGAGCGTGTGAGATCGCGCGAGACGACGACCAGCGCGCCGTCGCGCCCGGATTTCAGCGAAGCAAGTTTCATTTCGGCATCCAGCTCTTCACGTAGTTCTTATCCTCGGTCGACTCGGCGCCCTCGGCCATGTCCAGCGGATCGCGTGCGTCGATCATCACCGCGACCTCGTCGGTCATCGTCTTGGTCGCTTTGGCGCCGGCAGCAAAAGCCTTGGGATGCGGGCCGTGCGTGAAGCCGTTGGGATGCCACGTCACCATGCCGGGATGGATGTTGTCGCGGCTGAAGAACTCGCCCTGGTGATAGAAGATCACTTCGTCGTAATCGTCGTTGGAATGATAGAACGGCACTTTCAGCGCGCCGGGATCGCTCTCGATCGGACGCGGCACGAAAGTGCAGACCACGAAGCGGTCGGCTACGAAGGTCGAATGCACGCTCGGCGGAATATGATAGCGATGGCTGATGATCGGGCGGATGTCGCGCCAATTGAGCTTGACGACCGATAGATTCCCCTTCCAGCCTTCAGCATCGAGCGGGTTGAACGGATAGGTGATGGTGCTGATCTGGTTGCGCCGCTTCACCCGAAGCTGCCATTCGCCGTCGCGTTGGGACTTGAACGCGTCATCGAGCTCGGGCGTATCCAGCGCCGCCGGATCGAAGAACGCATGCGGGCCCAGGATGCCGCGCTCCGGCAATTTGTAGCTGCCGTTGGTGGCTTCGATTTGCAGCGTGATCGTCCGCGATTTCGGTTCCAATCGCCACATCGTGCCACGCGGGAGAAGAATGTAGTCGCCCTCGCGATAAGTCATGTGCCCGAAATCGCAGAACAGATCGCCTTCGCCCTCGTGGACGAAAAGCAATTCGTCGCCATCGGAATTGCGCGCCAGAGCCGACATCGGCTTATCTGTCGCCCAAATGCTGAGATCGAGGCTCGCATTTTTCATCAGCCGCATCGTGTCGAGCGGCGATGGAGTCCAAGCCACGGCCTTTACAGCATCGAATGCGCGAGGCCTAAGCGGGCCCTCGAAATCGCTCCAGCCTGTCGGCGGATTGCGGTGATAGATGTGCGTCGCGGGTCCGAAGAAACCGTCGCGCCCGATCTCGCGCTCGAACGTGCCGGCGGGAAGATCGGCATGCGCCTGCCGCGAGGCCTTGCCTTCGACACGCGGAAATTCGATCCAGGTTTTGCTGCTCATGGGTGCGCATCCTTCAGGACGCCGCGGCGAATCTGGTCGAGTTCGATGCTCTCGAACAGCGCCTTGAAGTTTCCTTCGCCGAAGCCCTGATTGCCCTTGCGCTGGATGATCTCGAAGAAGATCGGGCCGATGGCGTTCTTGGTGAAGATCTGCAGCAGCAGATTGTTTTCTTCGCCGTCCATCAGGATGCGGTCGCGCGTGAGGCGCGGCACATCCTCGCCATGGCCCTTGATGCGATTGTCGAGGCGTTCGTAATAGGTTTCCGGCGTGTCCTGGAATTCGATCCCGGTTTTGCGCAGCGACTCCACGGCGTCGTAGATGCGGTCGGTCGCGAGCGCGATGTGCTGGATGCCTTCGCCCTGGTACTCCACCAGATATTCGTGGATCTGCGACTTGTCGTCGGACGATTCGTTGATCGGGATGCGGATATTGCCGTCCGGGCTCGTCATCGCGCGCGACTTGAGACCGGTGAGTTTGCCCTCGATGTCGAAGTAGCGGATTTCGCGGAAGTTGAAGAGCTTCTCATAGAAGCCGGCCCACTGGTCCATGTTGCCGCGGAAGACGTTGTGGGTGACATGGTCGATGTAAGAAAGGCCGGCGCCGTCATGGGCAAAGCCCCTGGCCGGATCTGTCGGCACGAAATCGACATCGTAGATCGAATGCGCGCCATAGCGGTCGACGAGATAGATCGCGCTGCCGCCGATGCCTTCGATCGCGGGAATATTCAATTCCATCGGGCCGACCTGGTTCTGGAACGGCTTGGCGCCGAGTTCGAGCAACTTCTTATAGGCGAAGGCTGCGTCTTTCACGCGGAACGCCATCGCGCAGGCGCTTGGCCCGTGGGCCTTGGCGAAGCGCGAACCGTGGCTGCCGGGTTCGGCGTTGACGACGAAATTGGTCTCGCCCTGGCGGTAGAGCGTCACGTCCTTGGAGCGATGTTTGCCGACGGCGCGGAAGCCCATCTGCTCGAAGAATTTGCGAAGCGCGGCGGTGTCAGGCGCGGTGTATTCGACGAATTCGAAACCGGCGGTGCCGATCGGGTTGTCCCAAAGGTTCTCGGTGATCTGCGTCATGATTCGATGTCCGGAAAAAGCGAGATAGTTTCATCTGAAACTATATTCGGGTCAAGCGCCGGGAACCCTTCTTTGCTGCTCGCGCGTTTCAAAGGAGAACGGCACCCACGGAGAGTTCCATGACACTTTCAAAACTCGCGCCCATCGCCGCGGCGCTGATTTTCAGCAGCCCGGTTCTTGCGCAGCAGACCGCGACGCCGACCTATATGCAGAACGGGCAAACCCCGAACAATTCCGGCAGCGGCGCTGGGCCGATCGACCCGCTCCGCGATGCGACGCCCGGTGTCGACAATTGCCGCCAGCTGACGGAGCGGGCGAAATCCATGGCCGCCCCCACCAATCCGGATCGCGCGGACGCCGCGGAAAAAGAACTCGCGATGGCGCAGGACGCCAGGGATCATGGCGACTACGGCGCCTGCAAGGACCACGCGATCATGGCGATGGAAGCGAAGAAGTAACGTGGCGCCATCTGACCTACAGCCGGTAGCTTGCCACGAACTTCGCCGCGACAGGCCCGATAAGCTGGTTGCCGTTCACGCTTTGCAGCACGGGGTGCTCGACATCGGCATAGACCGACCAGGTGCCGAAATCCGCCTTGATGCCGGGCGAGATCAGCAGCCGCTCGTAACCGGTATTGTCCGTATCGCCCGCCGCGCCGCCGTCGCGCCCGCGATAGGACGCGATCAGCTGGAACACTGGGGAAATCTGCGCATTGCCGATGGTCCAACCGGCCCATGACACGCCGAGCGCGCCATTGAGTTCGCTGCCTGGCACGTAATGGTTCTGGGTCGCGATCTCGTGCTGCCACATGATCTGCGCGTAGTAGTTCCAGTTTCCATCCTTCGAAATTGCGCCGGTGTGATAGGCGCCGAGCAGAAGATCGGTCGAGCCCGATCCGATCTCCACATCGGAATCGAAATTGCGATAGGTGGAATCGCCGGTCGGCAGCTTCAGGCCCGCGATGATGCCGGTCGACATGTCGTTGGAGAAGCCGGTGTAGTTCGCCATCACGCGCACATCGCCAAATGCGGTGTGGTCGAACTCCTCTGGCGCGCCGCTGTCGGCGGTGAGAAAACCGCGATGGGTCATCGGCACTTCGACCATCACGCCCCAATCGTCGTTGAACATGTACTGGCCGCCGGCCACGAAGAAGTCGGACCGGATCTTCTTGTCGTCGTTGTTGGCGGACGGCGCCGCATGGCCGCCGCTCCAGTTCGTCGTCTGATTCAGGAAATCGTATTCGAGGGAGAACTGGCCGCCGGGACCACTGGGCAGAAGCGAAGCGGTGCCGACATCGAAGATCGCGCAGCCGCAGGCGCAGGCAAAGGCGGAGGAGGGAAGGGCGGTTGTGAGCGCCAGCGCGGCGAGCGCGGGCTTGAGCGAAGTTCTGAGCATGGAAATCTCTCGTCAAAAGGATAGGAACGCGCGCGAATTCCCGAATTGGGCGCGCGGGGCGAATGCACTTATGAGAGAGACGGCGGTGCGCGGGCGGCGTTGGGGCGGAAGAGCGCGTTCGCGATGATTGCATCGCGCGTGGATGCGAAGAAGACCGGAGCCGTGATCCACAGCGGTGTTGCGGAAACCGGATCGGCCTGCGGCGGCGACAAAGGCGCCGAGGCCGCAAATGCGCAAGGCGTGTTTGCCCGGTCATGATCGGAAGACGGCGTGTGCTTGAGCGGCGTCTGATGCAGCGGCCCGTCGATCGTGCAGATGACGAAGGGCGAAGCGTTGGCGCTCGAAATCGCGGCCGGCATCCAGCCCGCGGGCAGCAGCGCGCGCAGCACCATCGCCAGAAGCGCGAGCTGCAGAGCCGTGGATTTGAGAGCCGTTCTCATATGCGTGTTTTCGCGCAAACCACGGTCGCAGGTCAACTAAGCCGCCAGCGGTGGCCGCACGCTAAAGGTCGCATGGCTGATCGAGACGCGCATGCCCTCGGAACTGCTCACAATCTTGACCTTCGCGTCGAGCTGTTGGGCCAGCGCATTGACGAGGCTGGTGCCCAGCCCGCCCTTTGTGGGTGCCGCCCCCGTTTCGGGCCTGCCAACGCCGTCATCGGACACCGACAGATTCCAGTCCGTTCCGTTGACCTGGTATCCAACCGTCACCTTTCCCGCCTTCTTCGGGGGGAACGCATATTTCAGCGCATTGATGACAAGTTCGGTCACGATCAATCCGATGCTAACCGCACTCGAGGAAAGAACCCGGCCTTCGTCCGCGGTCACTTCGATCGTCGCCGGGTTGTCCTCGCCAATCATCGATTCCGCGAGTGAGGTGCACAGTTTCGACAGATAGGGCGCGATCTCAATCAGATCGTCGATACCCGATCTATGAAGATGCTGCTGCACCGCGGCGATGGACATGACGCGGCGATGCGCGTCCTTAAGATGCTCGCGCGTCTCGACGGACGTCACTGCCTTTGCTTTCAGCATCAGGATGCTTGCGATGATCTGCAGCGAGTTGACGATGCGATGCTGCATCTCCGCCAGCAACATTTCCTTTTGCAGCAGCAGTTCGTCTGTCTGCCTCTGAAGTCGCTCCTTTTCCTGCTCGATGACCCGGCGGGACGTCACGTCCTCGAATGCCAGGAGAATCAGTTTCGGCGCATTGTTGGCATCGACCATCTTGCGCGCATTCAGGAGCAGATTCCGCAGTCCGATCCGGGGGAACTCATGCGTGACTTCGAACCCTTCCATCGCGGTCTGATCGGGAATGATCCGTTCCAGCAGCATACGCAGCGCCGGGATGTTCCAGGCGCCGTTGTCCAAAGCGAACAGCTCCTGATCCTGCGTTTCGGATTCGCTGAGCGCAAACGCACGCAGGAACGAACCGCTTGCGAACATGATCTTCAGTTGACCGTCGAGCACGAGCAGGGGATCGCGAACAGTGTCCACGACGATTTGCGCGAGAGTGCGTGCATCCTCGATCTTGTCGAAGAACGCTGTCACAGCTGACTGTCCATTGGCCGCGACGACTCTAGGCCCGATTGCGCGGTAAAGCGAATCGACCGGCAGTTCATGCCAATGTTGGCAGTTTGAGCAACTTATCGAACACCTCCAATGCCGTGGTAAAATGCGCGCATGGAGAGTTGTGACACCACCGCGAAGCCAGTCATCCGCCGCCGGAAAGCAGGCAAAGGGGATACCCCCTCCGGCGTTCCGGCGAACAATTTTGTTGCCGTTGCGGAGCGCGGTGCTGCGCCGAAACCAGCGCGCCGTCGCGGCACGATTCCGGCCTCGGCGATCCCGCAAGGGGGAAGGCGGGGAGGAAATGGCGCCGAAATGAAAAACGACTGCGCCGCCATCCGCGAAACCACAACATCTTGCGGTGCGCGCCGCGCGAGAAAGGTTCGCGGAGCGGCTGTGTCGCATAAGCCCAAAGGGGGACCCCCCTCCCGCGTTTCGACGGACAATTTTATTGCCGGACCGTCTCGCGGGAACCGGAAAGGCGCCGGCGCGCCCAAGGGCAATCGCAATGCTGAGACGCATGGCTGCCGCCGCGCGGATTTTGTCGCGCGCCGCCGCGCCATGCGCGAGCT